>Ga0098062_1000003_pt1 | contig 543062 bp, 513 predicted proteins | sample 23_taG_FD_81592 | JGI IMG/M metagenome (GOLD analysis project Ga0098062, IMG submission 81592) | Marine viral communities from Cariaco Basin, Caribbean Sea - 23_WHOI_OMZ | ecosystem: Environmental > Aquatic > Marine > Oceanic | place: Caribbean Sea: Cariaco Basin | collected 2014-11-11 | reverse complement strand
TCCGGAACTGGCTGGTGCCAAGATCGTCATCTCCGGTGGTCGCGGCATGCAGAACGGCGACAACTTCGAGATGCTGTACAAGGTCGCCGACAAGCTGGGCGCTGCTGTGGGTGCATCGCGCGCCGCGGTTGACGCAGGCTTCGTACCGAACGACATGCAGGTGGGTCAGACCGGTAAGATCGTTGCGCCGCAGCTGTACGTTGCGGTCGGCATCTCCGGTGCCATCCAGCACCTGGCCGGTATGAAAGACTCCAAGGTGATCGTTGCGATCAACAAGGACGAAGAAGCGCCGATCTTCCAGGTGGCCGACTACGGCCTGGTTGCCGACCTGTTCGAGGCGGTGCCGGAGCTGGAAGGTAAGCTGTAACCGGCGCGAAGCGCGGTTACAGCAGCCGCAAGCTTTAAGCGGCAAGCTGCAAGAAAAACCCCGGTCTCGTGAGAGCCGGGGTTTTTTGGTTTTAGAACCAGCCTCAAGCTACAAGCTGCAATAAACACCCAGACCAGCACGTGCCTGGGGTTTGCCTTTGCTTGTAGCTTGCGGCTTGAAGCTTGCGGCTTACCGCCAGGCCAGCATCGCTGGCCTAGCGGTCGGCACTGACCTGAAACGTATCCGACAACTGATGCAGCCGCGACGCGGTTTCCTTGACCTGCCCCGAGCTGGCGCGCAGTGCGGTAATGACCTGACTCATTGAGCGCGTCGCCTCAGCCACGTGGCCGGCCTGACGACCGTGTTCCTTGCTGTTGGTGTCCATCACCGAGATCACCTCGAACAGCTCCTCGACGGTCTGGTACAGCAAGTCGTTGTCATCCGACGCGCTGGCCGCCTGTTGCAGCTGCAGGTCTACATCAGCAACACCGCGCTCCATCACCACCACGGTTTCCCGGGTTGCATCGCGGATGCTGGTAATCCCCTGGCTGATCTCGTCGGCGGCCTTGGCGGTTCGAGCTGCCAGCGCCCTGACCTCGTCCGCCACCACCGCAAAACCACGCCCATGCTCGCCCGCACGGGCGGCCTCAATAGCGGCGTTGAGCGCCAGCAGATTGGTCTGGCTGGTAATGTCGGTAATCAGCGAGACCATGCCGACAATATCGCCGGTGCGATTGTCCAGCACCTGCACACTGGCCGCCGAGCTCTCGACGATATCGCGAATCTTGCGGGTGCCGCTGGTCACCGTATCCAGCCGGGCGCGCGCAGCCTCGACCACGGAGGCCATATTGACCTTCATCTGCGCGGCGGTTTCCGAGGCCGCATTGACTGTCTGCAGCTGTGCTTCAATCATGCCCAGCATCTGCTGGATATTGCTGGTCACTTCCTCTGCGGTATCGCTGGCCTGCTGATTGCGACCCAGCATCTGCTCACTGTTCTGCAGAGCGTGACGACTGGCCTGCTTGACCCGACCAACGATGGTGTCGAGGTTGTCGATAAAGCTGTTGATCCAGCGCCCCAGCTCGCCGGTCTCGTCTGGCACCAGGCGACTGGTATCCATGCGTTGACTGAGGTTGCCTTCGCCTTCGGCAATATTGCGGATGATTTCAGTCATGCGACCCAGTCGGCGTGCCAGCTTGTTCGTAGCACTGTGCCAGAACCACAGGCCCGCCAGACCCAGCACGCCAACGTGAGCGGCCAGCGCTGGCCAGCCATCCAGACCGATCAGATCGAAACCCAGCTGGGCAACAAAGACCAGTGCGGCAAGAACCCAGAAATCCTTCATCAGGTTGTAGCTGAGCGAACGGTACCGGTAGACCTCTTCCAGGTCTGCTTCGCACATCATGCCCCAGCGGTCGGGCGAGCCTGGCAGACTGAAGGTCACACCCTTGCCGATTACCGGAATGTGACGATAGTCGGAGTAACCGGGGTATTTGACGTAGGTGTTCTCGCCCTTGCGAATGGTTTCGCGCACACCCGGGTGCAGCTCGCCGGTGGCCGGATCGGTAAAGCGCACCTCGAACTCGGTATGCTCGCGGACGCTGACCGTGCCCCACGCCGTCCTGATACCATTCTTGAGGTTGTCGCCGTGGCTGAAGGTGTTGTCTTCAAAGCGCGAGCGAGACAACGCACGGCCCGGCTCAATCGAGGGATTGAAGCGTGACTCGACCATGAAGATGTAGTTGTCACCCGACTCCTGATAGATATGTCCGGCCTCACGCTGGATCAGATCACCCAGCACATCGTTGGGTACCCGTGCACAGAGGCAACCAAGCGCCTCGCCGTTCGGACCGTGCAATGGCAAATAGAACATCAGGGTGACGGCATCGTGGAAGCTGGAAGTGGAGGGCCCCAACTTGAGGGTTCGCTGATCGACATACGGCCCGTGCAAAAAACGATGCTGCAGCCCCGCCCGCACCGCCTGGGCATCAAGCTGCAAGTCGCTGAGCTGACCGGCGCTGCTGGCCAACACGGTACCGTCGGCGCCGAGCAGCAGCAGCTCTGAGGCATCCGGCAGCTTGCTGCGCAGTTTACGCAACTGTGCCTCGCTCGCCTCGGCACCGCCGTCGCCCAGCTGCTGACCAATGCCCTGCAGCCCCGCCCACTGGTTCTCGCACCATTGCTGCAACAACCGCACCCTTGTTGCGGCAAGACTGTCGAAAATGGACTCAAGCTGGCCGTAACGGTTGCGGTTGACCCGGCAGGCCCAGCCCATGGCGAGTTTACCGGCTGGCCCGAACCACGGGAGCCACCGCCGCTCCGACACTGACAGGTTCATTTGGTCGCTTTTCAGGCTCATGGTGGCAATCTCCAGCTTCAGTCGAACCAGGCCCGAAGCAATATTCACACCATAAAGCATGGCACCGCGTCATCATGCAGCTCGCGTATGAGCACGATGACTGCACCGCCATCAGATGCGCACCACGACAAAGCAGCATTCGCCCCTTAATTGCGCGCGCGCACCAATATCGAGCACTACCTGTCCGAATGGTCGGGTTTTCGCGAGATTGTCCGGCCGGCTCCGCGTGTTACGAGCACTAGACCAGTGCAACCGGCGAAACCGGCGATCCCACCGCGCCCGGCAAGCGCAACGGCGGCGCCGTCAACATGAACCGGTTGCGGCCACCGGTTCGCAGATGTTGCGCCAGCTCGGTCAGGTACCAGAGTTCGCCCAAATGCACCCCCAGCTTGAACAGGCAATGCTCATGCAGCGGCAAGGCAGCACAACATCCCTGCCCCTCTCTCGCCGGATAGGCCTCAACCGCGTAGTTGTCGGCAATCAACACGCTCAGGCCGCTATCGGTAATCCACTGCAGCAGCGCCGGATCGCGGCCATCCAGCACCGCGCAGCTGGATGCCAGCCGCGCCGCGTCGGGCTGACGGTCCATCTCCAGAATCACGTCGGCGAACCCGGTATACAGACAAACCATGTCCCCCGGCTCCACCACCACGCCGTCTGCCTGCATGATTTGCTGAAGCCGCGCATAGTCGACCAGCACCCGCTCCCGACCGCAGTGCCGCTCCAGGTCAATCAGCACAGCGCGACCACTCACCGCTGTCTCGGCCATCTTCTCGATGCCCAGCCGGGTGGCGTTTACGCCCTCCAGCCCGTCCTCGTGACCGGAAGGCCCGCAAATATGCTCGCCCGCCTTCCAGCCGTTGTAATACAGCGGTTCGGCCACCCCGTCACCGTCGGCGTCGAACAACCCGCCCACGTGCGAGAGCGCATCCCACTGGGTTGAATACTGAGTAAACAGCAATACCGCATCGTCACTGACCACGTCGGTAAAACTCGGATTCAGGCGCTGCAGCTCGAAGTTGTAGTTGAGCTTGTCGGCACGCCCGGCGGTAAAGCGTCTGGGCGGGTGCCGCAGGCGGTTGAGGGCATTACCGCCGGGATAGTCCAGCGGCAGGCTGAGGCAGAAGCTGCGCCCCTCGCGCACTTCTGCAACGCCCTGCAGCACCTTCTCGGGGGTCAGCAGATTGAGACGGCCAAGCTCGTCGTCCGGACCAAAATCGCCCCAGTTGGAGCCCTCGGGTCGATGTTGCCAACGCATGTGATTCTCCTTGTTGTAGCGCGTCATCCGACAATGACATGACAACCGCGCGGTGAACCATTGTCTGCCACACGAATCAGTACCGGTGTTGGCAGCGCATAATCGCAACGAGGGTCGCGCCAGCACCGTCCGGCGTGCTTTACTTGCGCCTTTTCAACTAGCGGAGCACAGGCTGACGATGGAGTGGCTGCAGGTTTTCATTCTGGCAATAGTTCAGGGCATCACCGAATTTCTGCCGGTATCAAGCTCGGCCCACCTGATTCTGGTGCCGGTGCTGACCGACTGGCCCGATCAGGGGCTGGCCTTTGACGTTGCCCTGCATCTGGGCAGCCTGTCCGCCGTGCTGATCTACTTCCGCCGCGACATCCTCGGCATGACTGTCAGCTGGGGCCGCTCACTGACCACCCGCCAGCTGGATGACGACGCAAGACTGGCCTGGGCGGTGATCCTCGGTACCATTCCCGTAGGGCTGGCCGGGCTGCTGCTCAAAGACACGATCGAGACCGTGCTGCGCTCGCCCATCTATCTGTCGATCGGCCTGATTGCCTTCGGCCTGCTGCTGGGCTGGGCCGACTGGCGCCACCGCGGCAGCCGCAGCGAGCACCAGATGACCTGGAAGGATGTGCTGCTCATCGGCTGCGCGCAGGCGCTGGCGCTGTTTCCCGGCACTTCGCGCTCCGGCATCACCATGACCGCCGCGCTGATGCTGGGCCTGAGCCGCGAAGCCTCGGCGCGCTTCTCGTTCCTGCTGTCGATTCCGGTGATCGTACTGGCCTGCGGGCTGGAAACCATTGAGCTGATCGAAAGCAAGGTTGCCGTCGACTGGCTGCACATGGCGGCCGGTGTGCTGCTGTCCGGTATCAGCGCCTACCTGTGCATCCACTACTTCCTGGCGTTCATCAAGCGGATCGGCATGCAGCCCTTTGTGATCTACCGCATTGTGCTGGGTGTGCTACTGCTCTGGGTCTTCCTGTAACCCGCGCAACGCGCCGAACTTGAGCAACAGCCGGCTTGGTTCGGCGGCGCGCAGCCCCAGCTCGCCCAGGCGGGTATCTCGCAACCAGCTGAACGCGCGGTGAGTCTGCCCCGCCTCGGCGAGGCAACCGCTGACCACCAGCAGCTCACCCGCCGGGTCACCCTGCCAGCGCAGCTCCGCCCCGGCCCGGCAATCCAGCAGCCAGGTACGCTCGCAGCCGTGCTGGTGCAGCAAGCTGCCGCTGACACCAGCACAAAAGGTCACCGAGTTCGCGCTGTCAGCGGTCAGACGCACGGTTGCCTGATCGTCCTCGGCGAACTGATTGAGCTTGACGAAAATCAGGCAGCCCGGCTGCGAAAACGGCGCATGCTCTGACCCCGCCGGGCTACGCAGATAGCTGCCGGCAGGATAATCACCCGACTGATCGCTGAACACGCCCTCCAGCACCAGAATCTCTTCTCCGGCCGGATGCCGATGAACCGGGAAACGTGCACCCGGCAGATATTCCACCAGACTGGTTACCTGTCCGCTCTCCGGCGCCTCACGCTCCAGCTGCCAGCGCCTGATCGGCGCTTGCGGCGCCGCCTGCCAGTGCTGATCCTGCGGGCCGACCCGACAGGGCAGTCGACGGTCCATGCGCAGCGGCTGAAATTCAGTCATGGCCAGGCTCTCCCAACAGCTTCTCGATTTCGTCGGCCGGTAACGGACGGTTGAACAGGTAACCCTGCCCCATATCGCAGCCAAGGCCGCTCAACAGGGCTTCCTGCTCCCCGGTTTCCACACCCTCGGCAATCACTTTCAGCTGCAGGCTCTTGCCGAGCGCGATGATGGCACGCGCCATCGCGCTGTCACTGTCACTGCCCGGCAGGTCGGAGACAAAGCCGCGGTCAATTTTCAACTTGTTGACCGGCATGCGCTTGAGCCGCAGCAACGACGAGTAGCCGGTGCCAAAATCATCGATTGCCAGGCCGACACCCAACTCCGACAGCCGATCCAGCAGCTGAACGCCCGCTGCGTTAAAGTGCATGACCTCGTCTTCGGTTACCTCCAGCTCAAGACACTCGGCAGGCAGTCCATAGCGTCTGAGCACCGTCGACACACTACCAAACACATCACCGCGCTCCATCCAGTAGCCGGACATGTTGACCGCAACGGCCTTCAACGGATAGCCCGCATCAATCCAGCACCGCAACTGTCGGCAGGCCTCATTGAGCACGTACTCATCAATATCGCTCATCAGACCGGCGTTGCGCGCGACCGGCAGAAACTCGTTGGGAGCTACCAGCCCCTGGGTTGGATGTTGCCAGCGTACCAGCGCTTCGAGGCTGACAAAGCAGTCACTGCGCAGGTCCTTCTGCAGCTGGTAATACACACGCAGTTGGTTGTATCTGATCGCTTCGTGCAGGTCGGTTTCCAGACTCAGGCGGCGACGCGCCAATTCGGTCAGCTCCTGGGTGTAGAAGGCATAACCGTTGCGCCCCCGCTGCTTGGCCAGCGACATGGCAGAGTCGGCATTTTTCAGCAGCTCTGCTCCATCCCGACCATCCTGCGGAAACAGCGCCAGACCGATACTGGCGCTCATGTGTAGCAGCTGGCCCGACAACTCGAACGGCTTCTGCAGCAGGCGCAGGATGCGCTCGGCCAGCTTGCCCATCTGGCTTGCCGAGACATCGCGCTCAAGCAGCAGGGCAAACTCGTCGCTGCTGAGCCGGGCCAGCGTGTCGCTCTCCTCGCAGACCTGCAGCACCCGCTGGGCGACCAGTTGCAACAGTTGGTCACCAGCGCTGTGGCCAAGGCTATCGTTGACGCCCTTGAAGCGGTCAAGGTCAATAAACAGCAGACCCAGCTCTCCTTTCGTTCGCCTCGAGCGGGCAATGGCGGTGCTCAGACGTTCGTTCAGCAGCAGCCGGTTGGGCAGCTTGGTCAGCGGATCGTGGTGCGCCAAATAATCGATTTCCTGCTGATTGCGCTTGATCACGCTCATGTCCGCGAACACCGCCACATAATGACTCAGCTCGCCACGATGGTCCTTAACGCTGATGATGTTCTGCCATTGCGGATAGATTTCGCCGTTCTTGCGCCGATTCCAGACTTCCCCGGACCAGCGCCCGGTGGCATGCAATTGCTGCCAGAGCTGACGATAAAAGGTGCGATCATGCCGGCCGGAGGCAAGCATGCGCGGCTGCCGACCAATCACCTCGGAGGGTTCGTAGCCGGTGATCTTGCAGAAAGCATTGTTGACATCCAGGATGGTCTGGTCGACGTCACAGATCAGCATCCCCTCACTGGTGCAGTCGAACATCACACCGGCCTGGCGCAGGCGCTGCTCACGGTCAACCTGCTCGGTAACATCACGCAGCATGCCCACCAGCCGCACGGCGCGACCGCTTTCGTCGCGCACTGCCTTGCCGCCGACCTGAATCCAGCGGTTACCATCCTGCCGGCTAATCCGATAGCTGACATCCAGGCGCTCGGAGTCCCCTCGCAGATGACGCACCAGCTCCCGGCGGGCCAGCTCGCGGTCCTCGGGATACAGCAACTCCAGCCAGTCCGGGAGCAAGGCGCCCTGCTGGGCAAGTCCGAGAATTTCCCGACCGCGCAACGAGACATACATTTCGCCACTGGCGATATCCCAGTCCCAGAGACCATCGTTGCCCCCTATCAGGGCAAGATTGAAGCGCTCCTGACTGCGTCTGAGCGCCTCTTCATGCTGGCGCCGACGACGCAGGTGGTAACGCACGAGAAAATACAGCCCAGTACCGGTCACCAGCACAAAGGCCGTACCCTTGATGCTCTGCAACCGCGTCTGCAGCGCGGGATCAACCAACTGAAGAAGGCTGTCGCTGAACAGGATCCAGGCCGTGGCCATCACGACGTAGGACAGGGCCACCGTCAGGGCGCCAGCGCTGGATCTCATACCGGGTTTCCGGAGCAGTTCATCAACATTCGGAAACTATAGCAGGTGGTGCGGAGCGACCCGCGGTCATGTTCATCACACATCGGTTGGTCCATAATCACCGGGAAACGGGCTTTTGCCCGCGTATTCTAGCGAGGTAAAGCAGATTTATGTGGTACAACGGCATTCTCAACTGGTCGGCGTGGCAGCTGCTGGCGGCCACTCTGGTCCTGACCCACATCACCATCGTCAGCGTCACCGTCTACCTGCATCGCTATTCCGCGCACCGCTCGCTGGAACTGCACCCGGCGCTCAAGCATTTTTTCCGTTTCTGGTTGTGGCTGACAACCAGCATGAACACCCGCGAATGGACCGCCATTCACCGCAAGCACCACGCCAAGTGCGAAACCCCCGACGACCCGCACAGCCCGGTACACAAGGGGCTTTTGACCGTGCTGCGCAAGGGCGCCGAGCTGTACATGGAAGAGGCAAAAAACGAAGAGACCCTGCGCATCTACGGCAAGAACTGCCCGGATGACTGGATCGAACGCAACCTCTACCAGCGCTTCCCGCTGGCCGGCGTCACCCTGATGGCGCTGATCGACATCGCTCTGTTCGGGGTGCTCGGCATTACCGTCTGGGCAGTGCAGATGCTCTGGATTCCGGTGCTGGCCGCGGGCGTGATCAACGGCCTGGGCCATGCCGTCGGCTATCGCAACTTCGAATGCCGCGACGCGGCCACCAATCTGCTGCCGTGGGGCATTCTGATTGGCGGCGAGGAACTGCACAACAACCACCATACCTATCCCAACTCCGCCAAGCTGTCGGTCAAGAAGTGGGAGTTTGACATGGGCTGGATGTGGATTCGCCTGTTCAGCCTGCTGGGTCTGGCCGAGGTGCGTCGTACCGCGCCGATCGCCCACAAGATTCGCGGCAAGCAGACGCTGGATATGGACACCGCCATGGCGATTCTCAACAACCGCTTCCAGATCATGGCGCAGTACCGCAAGCATGTGATCAAGCCGCTGGTGCGCAGCGAGATAGCCCGTCTCGACGCCTCGATGCACCATCTGTTCCGCCGCGCCAAGCGTCTGCTCAGTCGCGAAACCAGCCTGCTGGACGACAGGCATCAGGCCCGCATCCAGGCCATGCTGGATCACAGCCAGGCGCTCAAGGTGATCTACGAGAAGCGCCTGGCACTGCAGCAGATCTGGGGACGTACCAGCGCCAACAGCCACGAAATGCTGCAGGCACTGAAAGACTGGTGTCATCAGGCAGAGGAAAGTGGCATCAAGGCACTGCAGGATTTTGCCTGGCACCTGCGCAGCTACTCGCTGCGACCGAATATGGCCTGAATAGAGCCGTCCTTGAGCGGCTCGCCATGATCCGCACAAGGCGCTAGACTCAGCCTCTGCCAGCACGAACAAGACAGGTAGCAGCGGATGCGAGCCTTACTGCCATTGACCCTGCTGCTGGCCAGCCCTCTGCTGCTGGCCGGCAATATCTACAAATACACCGACGCCAACGGTGTCACGACCTATACCGACCGGAAAGTCGAAGGTGCCGAGGTCATCGTCTTCCGCGACGCCATGGTCGAAAACGTCGATCGAGAGGTCTACGTCACCAAGCAGCGCCATGCCGGCGGTGAAACCCTGATTGTTCACAATGACCTGTTCGCCCCGGTCGAAGTTCGCCTGAGCATCAGCAACGCGCGCAACGTGACTGGCGTGCCCGCCGCCCCGATCAACTGGGTGTTACCACCACGCCAGCAGATCCGCCTCGTGACCCTGCAACCCACCGGCGACGGCGAGCCGCACTACGATTACCGGCTGGAGCACGCGCTTGGCGATCCGCGCGCGCAGCAGACGCTCACGCACTACCCGCTGCCCTGGCGTGGCGGCCCGTTTCGCATGACCCAGGGCCCGGGCGGCCGCTATAGCCATACCGGCCCCAAGGGTCGCTATGCCTTCGACATTGCCATGCCGGTTGGCACCCCCATCGTGGCTGCCCGCGCCGGCCAGGTGGTGAAGATCGAAAACAACCAGACCGGCCGCGGCACCAACCCCTCGGGCAACTTTGTGCGCCTGCTGCACGATGACGGCACCATGGGCGTGTACCTGCACCTCAAGCGCGGCTCAGTTCAGGTCAGCGAGGGACAGCGAGTCCACCCCGGTCAGCTGCTGGCGCTATCGGGCAACACCGGCAACAGCACCGGCCCGCACCTGCACTTTGTCGTGCAGAAGAATGTCGGTCTGCAGACGGTGTCCATCCCCTTCGAGTTTGCACAGCCGGTCGACAGCCTGCCGAATTTTGCTATCGGCGGCGAACCCTGAGCTTGAGGTCTGTTGACACCTCGCTCGCCGGACCCTGAATCACAGACAACAAAAAACCCGCTCAAGGCGGGTTTTTTGACAGCAAGCGAAGATCTTATTTGATCTTGGCTTCCTTGTAGGTCACGTGCTTACGTGCAACCGGATCGAATTTCTTGATTTCGATCTTGTCGGGAGTGGTGCGCTTGTTCTTGTCGGTAGTGTAGAAGTGACCAGTACCGGCAGAGGACACCAAACGAATCAATTCACGCATGATGATGCTCCTTAGACTTTTTCGCCGCGGGCGCGGATTTCGGCCAGAACCGCGTCAATACCGCGCTTGTCGATGATGCGCATGCCCTTGGCAGTAGTGCGCAGACGGACGAAACGCTTTTCCGACTCAACCCAGAAACGATGGTACTGCAGGTTAGGCAGAAAACGACGCTTGGTTTTGTTGTTAGCGTGGGAAACGTTGTTCCCAGTAACCGGACCCTTACCGGTCACCTGACATACTCGAGACATGGTTAACCCTCTCCAACCACTTGCCCAACCCGAACTGGTTGGAAGCCATAAAAGAATCTGTTGTCCAGCCGGGGCGAGTGGATTTAACCTGCCTGAAACACGCTAAACAGGCGCAGCCCCGAGAAGAGCGGAGCTTTATACCAAAATGCGTGCCTGCAAGCAACGCTTTTTCATTCTGCGCGCAATTATGACCAGCCTTACAACAGCCCCCGCTCGGCCATGGAAACCGGCTCGCCATCACCGATAACCAGATGGTCGAGTACGCGGATATCCAGCAACGCCAGACTGTCGCGCAGGCGCCGGGTCAGCTGCAGGTCCGCCTGACTGGGCTCTGCCACGCCCGACGGATGGTTGTGGGTCAGAATCAGCGCCGCAGCATTGAGTGCCAGCGCCCGCTTGAGCACCTCGCGCGGATAAACACTGGCACTGTCGATAGTGCCGCGAAACAGCTCCTCGAACGCGATCACCCGATGCTGGCTGTCCAGGAACAGACAGGCAAAGACCTCGTGCGGCAACGCTGCCAGACGACTGCGCAAAAACTGTCTTACCGTGCCCGGCGACGTCAGCGCATCGCCCCGTTTCAGATCCTCGAACAGGTGCCGTCGGCCCATTTCCAGTACCGCCTGCAAGTGCGCATACTTGGCCGGCCCGAGCCCGGCGTGGGCCGAGAACGTGGACAGATCCGCCTGCAGCAACGCGCGCAGGCTGCCGAAGCCGGCCAGCAACCGCCGGGCCAGGTCCACAGCGCTGCAGCCGGGCAGACCGGTACGCAGAAAAATCGCCAGCAGCTCGGCGTCCGATAACGCCCCGGCACCCTGCGCCAACAGTTTTTCCCGGGGCCGCTCAGCCACGGGCCAATCGGTTATCGCCATACTCCCTCTCCGCACTCTCGGACCGTCCCTGAACACCTGCGAACCCTTCGCTCACAGGCGCGCGGCATCCACCGCTGTGCTATCGTAGCGGGCATTTCGCAGGGCCCGCACAGCCCCGCCCGCAGCATGAGGGGAAGTTCACAATGCAGTCGCTATTTAACAAGCAGGTGGTGCTTGGTGTCAGTGGTGGCATCGCTGCCTATAAAAGTGCAGAGCTGATCAGACGCCTGCGCGACGCCGGCGCCGAGGTACGTGTTGTCATGACCAACGCGGCCCGCGAGTTCATTACCCCTCTGACCCTGCAGGCGCTGTCCGGGCACCCCGTACACGGCGACCTGCTGGACCCCGCCGCCGAGGCCGCGATGGGCCACATTGAACTGGCGCGCTGGGCCGACCTGGTGCTTATTGCTCCGGCAACCGCCGACATGATGGCCCGCCTGGCCCAGGGCCGTGGTGACGATCTGCTGACCACGCTGGTACTGGCTACCGATGCGCCTGTTGCCATTGCCCCGGCGATGAATCAGGCAATGTGGCGCGACCCGGCAACCCAGCACAACCTGGCGCTGCTGCTGGAGCGCGACGTAAAGGTGTTTGGTCCCGGTGACGGTGGTCAGGCCTGCGGCGACGTTGGCCCCGGTCGCATGCTGGAACCGACCGACATCGCGGCGCGGGCCGCCGAATGTTTCGAGCGCGGCCTGCTTGCCGGCCGCCACGTCCTGATCAACGCCGGCCCGACCCGGGAAGCGATCGATCCCGTGCGCTATATTTCCAATCACAGCTCCGGCAAGATGGGCTTCGCCCTTGCCGAAGCAGCCGCCGAAGCGGGCGCACGGGTCACCCTGGTGGCTGGCCCGGTCAATCTGCCGACACCGGCACGGGTTCAGCGAGTCGACGTCGTCAGTGCACAACAGATGCTTGATGCGTGCCTGGCCGCCCTGCCGGCGGATCTGTTCATTGCCTCGGCAGCCGTTGCCGACTATCGGCCCGATGCCTGCGCCGACCAGAAACTGAAGAAAACACCGGGCAGCGACGACGGCATGACCCTGACGCTGATCCGCAACCCCGACATTCTGGCGACCCTGGCGACCGGCGTGCAGCGTCCGCGCTGCTGCGTCGGCTTTGCCGCCGAAACCCAGGACGTACTGGGCTACGCCCGCGACAAGCTGCAGCGCAAGAACCTCGACCTGATCATCGCCAATGATGTCAGCCAGAGTGGGATCGGGTTTAATAGTGACGACAACGCGGTCACCCTGATCGATCAACAACTGACCACGACTACCCTGCCGCAGGCCAGCAAGCAGAAGCTGGCCCGCGACATCATCAGCCGTCTGGCCGCCCTGCTGGACCAGCAGGACAGTAACTGAGGAGCCCCGATGCACGCGCTGCAAGCCAAAGTAATGGACCCCCGCCTCGGCACCGAGTGGCCGCTGCCCGCTTACGCCACCGAAGGCTCCGCCGGGCTGGACCTGCGCGCCATGCTGGATGCTCCATTGACCCTTGCGCCGGGCCAGACCGAGCTGCTGCCCACCGGGCTGGCCATTCATATCGCCGACCCGGGGCTGGCGGCAATGATCCTGCCCCGCTCAGGTATGGGCCACAAGCACGGAATAGTGCTGGGCAACCTGGTGGGCCTGATCGACTCCGACTACCAGGGCCAGCTGATGGTGTCCTGCTGGAACCGCAGCAGCAGTGCCTTTACCATCAACCCCGGCGAGCGCATCGCACAGCTGGTGCTGGTCCCGGTATTGCAGGCACAACTGCAGATTGTTGACAGTTTTGATGATAGCCAGCGCGGTGCTGGCGGATTCGGTCACACAGGAAGCCACTGATCGCGCAATCGGCGTGTCGGTGCAGGGAGGCTCAGAAACAACAATGAAACTGACCCGAAAAACCAGCAGCAAACCGGGCTTGCCCAGCATCGGACTGCCGATTGCACTGAGCCTTACCGGAATCGCAGCGGCGGCAGCCGTACTCTGGCTGGCGGTATCCGACTACGCCACGCAGCGTACTGACGAACTGGTATCCGGCTATGCCCAGCAGCAGGTAAGCGCGCTCAACCAGAGCATGGCCCAGCTCGACCGGGACCTCACCCGCCTGGCCGCCAATCCGCAACTGCAGGTGTCGCTGAGCAACCCGCTGGAGCGCCTGCTGCGCTATCACGGTGCGGACACGCTGGCGATCTACACTAACGCCAACGGCCGTGCAGAACGCATTGAGGACAACGAGGCGCCGTTGAATTTTGCTGCGCTGGACATGATTCGCCGTGCCGAGCGAGGGCTGAGCGTGCCAGTAGAAGCGCACAAGGTCGGCGACCAGTGGCTGATCTACGGCGTCAAGCCGCTGCGCGCCTCCGACAATGCTCCGATCGGCGGCACCCTGACCACGGTGATGAAGCTGTCCCGAATCACCGCAACCCTGCCGGAGCTGCCTCCTGAAACGGGTCAGGTTCGCCTTGTACAACAGTTCCCCAACGCCCCGGAACAGGTTCTGCTGCAACGCGGCGAGGGTGGCGGCAACGCGCTTACCCTGGAAACCGACAACCCCGCCTGGCGCCTGGAATTCCGCCCGGGACCGGCCGTCTCGGCCGGCACGCCAAATCGGCTGATGCTGACCACAGCCGGTCTGGTTGCGCTGTTAGGCAGCCTGCTGGGGCTGCTGTTGCTGCAACGCAGCTGGAGCAGCGCCCTGCGCGCCGACGCCAGCACCCTGACCCAGCTGACCCTTGGCCACAAGGCACACAGCATTAAGCTCGGCCCGCTGGAGCCACTGCCGAGCAACATTCAGCAGTTGCTCAAGCGCGCGCCCGAAAGCGGCAACAGCACACCCGAAGGCAAACCGGACAGCCCGCCGGCGAAGCCAGCCACGTCGCCACTGCCGGACGGAGACGTGCTTGATATCGACATCCTGGAAGACGACCCCTTCAACATGCAGATACCCGACGCCGATAGCGGCACACAACACGCCAGCATCCCCGAGCTGCCGGCTGAAATCTTTCGCGCCTACGACATTCGCGGTGTTGTGGGCAAAAGCCTGACCGAAGACGGTGTCTACTGGCTGGGCCGCGCCATCGGCAGCGCCTCGCTCGACGCTGGCGAGCCGCGGGTTGTGGTAGGCCGCGACGGTCGCCTGTCCGGCCCGGCGCTGAGCGAGCGGCTGATTCAGGGCCTGGTCGACAGCGGCTGTCAGGTCGCCGACCTTGGCATGGTGCCGACGCCGGTTGTCTACTTCGCGACCAACACCACCGACGCCAGCTCCGGCGTGATGATCACCGGCAGCCACAACCCGCCGGCCTACAACGGTCTGAAGATCGTCATCGCCGGGCAGACCCTGTCCGGTGAGCAGATCACCGCGCTGCACCGTCGCCTGCAGCAGAATCAACTGCTGAGCGGCAGCGGCAGCCGCAGCAGCCTCGAGATACTCGATCACTACCTGAACCACATCGTTGAAGACGTCCTGATCGCACGACCGCTCAAGGTGGTGGTCGACTGCGGCAACGGCGTCGGCGGCGTGATTGCCGAGCGCTTGCTCGAAGGGATCGGCTGCGAGGTGATTCCTCTGTACTGCGACGTCGACGGCCTGTTCCCCAACCACCACCCGGATCCGGGCAAGCCGGAGAACCTGACCGCGCTGATCGAGACCGTACAGCGCGAAGGCGCCGATCTCGGCGTTGCCTTTGACGGCGATGCCGACCGCCTCGGCTTTGTCACCAACAGCGGCGAAATGATCTACCCGGATCGACTGATGATGCTGTTTGCCGAGGACATCGTCACCCGCAACCCCGGCGCCGATATCGTCTTTGACGTCAAATGCTCACGCCAGCTGCCGCAGGTCATCAGCCGCGCCGGCGGCCGCCCGATCATGTGGAAATCCGGACACTCACTGGTCAAGGCCAAGATGAAAGAGACCGGCGCCCTGCTCGGCGGCGAGATGAGCGGCCACCTGTTCTTCAAGGAACGCTGGTTCGGCTTTGACGATGGCCTCTACAGCGCCTGCCGCCTGCTGGAGCTGCTGTCGCTGCAGCCCGACAGCGCCGATCAGGTGATGGCCCGCTATCCGGCCAGCATCAGCACCCCGGAAATCAACCTTACGGTCGGCGAGGAACGCAAGTTCCAGATCATCGAGGCGCTGACAGCAAAGGGTGACTGGGGCGACGGCGAGGTCACCAGCATCGACGGCATCCGTGTAGACTTCGCCAACAGCTGGGGCCTGATTCGCGCCTCCAACACCACCCCGGTGCTGGTACTGCGCTTCGAGGCCGACAGCGAAGACGAACTGATCCGCGTGCAGGACCTGTTCCGCTCCCAGCTGTTAAGTATTGCCCCTGACCTGCAACCTACGTTCTGAATTACCACAGGAGACACCAGACCACCATGTTGAGTCGCGACGCCGCCGCCCAGGTTTCACGCGTTCTTACCGAAGCCCTGCCCTATATTCAGCGCTTCACCGGCAAAACCATCGTCATCAAGTACGGCGGAAACGCCATGGAAAACGATGAGCTGAAAAACAGCTTTGCCCGCGACATCGTGTTGATGAAGACGGTCGGCATCAATCCGGTGGTGGTGCATGGTGGCGGCCCGCAGATCGGTGATCTGCTCAAGCGACTGAACATCGAAAGCCAGTTCATCGAAGGCATGCGGGTGACCGACAGCCAGACCATGGATGTGGTCGAGATGGTCCTTGGCGGCCAGGTCAACAAGGACATCGTCAACCTGATCAACCAGCATGGTGGCAGCGCAATCGGCCTGACCGGCAAGGATGCCGGTCTGATCAAGGCCCGCAAGCTGAAAGTCAGCCGTCACACCCCCGGCATGGACAAGCCCGAGATCATCGACATCGGGCATGTGGGCGAGGTCTCCAGCGTCAACGCCAACCTGATCAACCGCCTGGTCTCCGATGACTACATCCCGGTCATCGCTCCGATCGGCGTCGGCACCGATGGCGCCTCCTACAACATCAACGCCGACCTGGTGGCGGGCAAGGTCGCCGAAGCGCTGGGCGCCGAAAAGCTGATGCTGCTGACCAACATCGCCGGACTGATGGACAAGGAAGGCAAGGTGCTGACCGGCCTGAGCACCGCCCAGGTTGATGCGCTGATCGCCGATGGCACTATCTATGGCGGGATGCTGCCGAAGATTCGCTGCGCGCTGGATGCGGTTCAGGGTGGTGTCGGCAGTGCCATCATCGTCGACGGCCGGGTACCCAACGCAGTGCTGCTGGAACTGTTCACAGACACCGGCGTCGGCACCCTGATCACCAATCAGGCACGGAGCGAGTAATGGACAGGGCCGACTTCCGCTTCAGCACGCCGCTGCGCGTGCGCTGGTCTGAAGCGGACCCTCAGGGCATCGTCTTCAACGGCCACTACCTGAACTTTGCCGACGTTGGCGTGACCGAGTACTACCGGGCATTGCGCGCCGCCGCGGGCGTGAAGCCTGGCGAAGGGCTGGATGGCAGCGAGTTTTTTGCCGCCAGAACGCTACTCGACTACAAGGCACCAGCGCTGTTCGATGATCTGCTGGATATTCATCTGCGGGTCTCGCGCTTCGGCAATTCCAGCATGTCCTTTCTGGTGGGAATCTATCGGGAGGACAGCCTGCTGGTCAGCGGCGAGATTGTCTATGTGCATGCCGATCAGCAGACACGTCGGCCAACGCCCATTCCGGAAGCATTCAAGGCGGCAGTGCGCGCCTTCGAACATTGCCTTCCGGAGGAGTCCGGCGCGGCCATTCAGGGCTGAACCACAACCAGGGGCCAGCTGCTACCGGGCAGCCGGCTCCACACCGAGCAGCACAGCCAGACGTGCTCTCTGGCTGGCATAGTCTGCCTTGACCGCCTCGATATCGGCCTGAGTGCGCTCGATTCGCTGCTGCTGCCGACGGGTTTCGGCATCCACTGTCGCCAACTGGTCAATGATCCCCTGCTCCACCTTGCGTCCGGCTCGCTCAAGATCAGCGGCCTGCGAGCGCAATGTTTCGCGCTCCACCTGAAGCTCGGCAATATTGGCCCGGGCGACGGCAATCTGGTTGTCCAGTTGCTGCAACTGGCGCGCCTGAGCCCGATCCAGGTCGGCGACACTGCTGTAAAGCCGCAGCAGGGTAGCGTCTTCGGCATCCTGTTTCCTGCGGGCTTCCTGCTCTCGTCGCTGCGCCTCACGCTCTTCGACGGTCGGCGCCGGCGGAATCACCTGCTTGACTCGGCCATGGCTGTCCAGCACCTCGTATCCGTTGGCAATGAAACGGGGCGGCACCTGACGGTCGAGCACCACCACACCGTTATCATCGGTATAGCGGTACAGCTCTTCGGCAACCCCCGACAACGGGAGTACCGTCAAGGTCAGTGCAACACAGCTCAAGATCCGTTTCATCGCAGGCGGCTCCTCATCCGTTCCAGCGTTCCTTGCGAACATCAATGCCGGCCAGATGGCCAATTGGCAGTATATCGACCGCAGACGCCAAACCGTTAATCCATCCTCCGCGCGCAGGCGAGACTGTGATCAGATTCCGTATTCGGCGCGATAGGCCTGTACGGCCGGCAAATGCTGCTGCAATTCCGGATCATCCTGGATGAAGGCCATCACCTGATTCAGGCTGACAATGCTGATCACCGGAATGCCAAAGTCACGCTCAACCTCCTGAATGGCGGACAGTTCGCCCTGGCCCCGCTCCTGACGATCCAGTGCGATCATGACCGCTGCCGGAGTGGCTCCAGCCTGGCGAATGATCTGCATGACCTCACGTACCGCCGTACCGGCAGTGATCACGTCATCGATAATCAGCACGCGGCCTTCCAGCGGCGCGCCCACCAGCGAGCCGCCCTCGCCGTGATCCTTGGCTTCCTTGCGATTGAAGCAGTAGGGCAGGTTGCGGTCAAAGCTGTCGGCCAGGGCGACAGCGGTCACCGCCGCCAGCGGGATGCCTTTATAGGCGGGCCCGAAAATGACGTCGACATCCGGCAGGCTGCTGTGCACCAGGGCCTGGGCATAGAAGCGGCCCAGTCGACTCAGTGAGGCGCCATCATTGAACAGGCCCGCATTGAAAAAGTACGGACTCTTGCGCCCTGACTTGAGAGTGAACTCGCCAAATCGCAAGACATTGCGATCCAGCGCAAACCGAATGAACTCCCGCTGATATTCGTGCATCTACACCCTCATCATTAACAAAAGGACCGGGGGCTGCTGACGCCGGGGTCATCCGGCGACACTCGTCGCCTGTCCGGAATGACCAAACCAGGCGTCTCGTTTCCTGCCCGGCAGCTTTACCGGCTGCACCTAGCGGGTTAACGAAACTACAACAGACCCTCAAGCTCGGGTATCATACACGCTGGTTTTTTGGGGGACCATGCATGCGAATCATCAGTCTCAACGTCAACGGAGTAAAGGCCGCCGCCGAGCGTGGCCTGTTTGACTGGCTGCGCACCCAGGATGCCGATGTCATCTGTCTGCAGGACATCCGCGTCACCGCCCCCGAACTGGAGCAGGACCCGTACTGGCTGGATGGCTACTGGCAGTACTGCTTCGAAGCCGAAACCCCGTCCCAGGGCGGCGTTGCGATCTACACCCGCACGGCGCCCAAGGCAATCATCATGGGGCTGGGCTTTGAATCTGCCGACCGTTACGGCCGCTTCATGCAGGCCGACTTCGACAAGCTCAGCATCGGCTCGCTGCTGCTGCCATCCGGCCGCGACGGCGATGCCGACCTGAACCAGAAGTTCAAGTTCATGGAAGACTTCGCCAACTACCTGAACAAGCAGCGTCGCAAGCGCCGCGAATTCATCTACTGCGGCTCGCTGTACGTTGCCCATCTCAAGCTGGACGTGAAGAACTGGCGAGACTGTCAGAACGAGCCCGGTTTCATGGCGCCCGAACGGGCCTGGATGGACGAGATCTTCGGCAACATGGGCTACGTCGACGCCCTGCGCGAAGTCACCCGCGAATCCGAGCTGTACAGTTGGTGGCCGAACAGCGAGCAGGCGGAAAACCTCAATCTTGGTCTGCGTTTCGACTACCAGTTCCTGACCCCGGGGCTGCGCCGCTTCGTCAAACAGGCCAAGATTCCGCGCAATGTGCGCTTCTCGCAGCACGCGCCGGTGATTATCGACTATGACTGGACGCTGAGTATCTGAGAGCTGGAAGCTGGAAGCTGGAAGCTGGAAGCTGGAAGCTGGAAGCTGGAAGCTGGAAGCAAGCGATGATTAGGTGATACCAGCCTTCGCGCAACCGAGTCAGCCGAATTAGCTGCATAAACGAAAAACACCCCCGGAGCCGCTGGCTGCGGGGGTGTTTTTTTGCTTCGGCTATTTAATCAACCGCCAGCAGAACGGATAGCGATAGGCCTGACCCTCATTGGCCTTGATCGCAGCAATGATGGTCAGCACCAGCGCACCCACGCCTACGACCCACATCAGCAGCAGGCCGATAACCACCAGCGCCAGCAGCAGGCAGACCAGCATCAGCAAGGCGACCGTGATCTGAAAATTCAGCGCTTCCTTGCCCTGATCATCCACGAAGGGATCCATGTCCTTTTTCAGTTGCCAGATGATCAAGGGACCAACCAGATTACCGAACGGAATAATGAATCCGAGCAGGGCTGACAGGTGCACGAACAACGCCCACTGACGCGCCTCCGGACCAGGGGCACCGGGCGGCGGTGGCGGCGTGTTGTCAACTTGGGTTACGGGATCAGTCATCACAGGCACTCCTTGGCGTCAAAACAGATTCAGGCGAGTTTTAGCAGAGTTTACACACCCTGCCTATGGTGCTGCCCACGCCAGCGTGCATGCCGCACAAAAAAGGGCCGCGCAGTGGCGGCCCTCATCGATATAACTACAGACCAGCAATCAGTCTTCCAGCGCAGCGCGCTGCAGCGCGAACAACTCGTCAGTCCCCTTGCGCGCCAGCGTTAGCATGGCGTTCAGATCCTCGGCACTGAACGGTGCCGCTTCGGCGGTACCCTGCACTTCGATAAAGCCGCCCTTGTCGGTCATCACCACATTCAGGTCGGTATCGGCAGCCGAGTCTTCCGGATAGTCCAGATCCAGCACCGGCACACCCTGATAGATGCCGACCGAGATCGCGGCAATCATCTGCACCTCGGGCACCTTCTTGATCGCACCGCGCTGCTTCATGGCCCGCAGTGCATCGACCAGCGCCACGCAGGCACCGGTGATCGACGCAGTGCGAGTCCCGCCGTCGGCCTGAATAACATCGCAGTCGATGTACAGGGTGTTTTCACCCAGCGTCTTCAAATCAACCGCAGCGCGCAGCGAACGACCGATCAGACGCTGAATTTCCAGTGTACGACCACCCTGCTTGCCTTTGCTCGACTCACGCTGCATGCGCGAGCCGGTAGAGCGCGGCAGCATGCCGTATTCGGCGGTGATCCAGCCCTGACCGCTGCCACGCAGGAAGCGCGGCACCCCGGCCTCGACACTGACGGTACAGATGACCTTGGTGTCGCCAAACTCGACCAGCACGGAGCCTTCGGCATGCTTGGTGTAGTGACGGGTCAGGGTAACCTGGCGCATCTGGTCGGCGGCGCGTTCGCTGGGGCGTTTCATCATCTGGAATCCTTGTACTGCAGGTGGGAAGACCGCGGAGTATAGCACCCCGACGATACCCCCGGACCGCCGCAAGGCGCTACAATGCCTACCGGCCAACCAACCAGACAGAGGATCAGCATGGTTTACAGCATGACCGCCTTCGCCCGCAGCGAACTCAGCACCGATCAGGGCAACCTGGCCTGGGAACTGCGGTCGGTGAACCACCGCTATCTGGAAGTCACCCTGCGCCTGCCCGAAGCCTTCCGCGAACTGGAAGGCCCGCTGCGCGAGCTGCTGCGCAAGCAGCTGGCCCGCGGCAAGGTCGAGTGCACCCTGCGCTTCAACCCGGTCGAGCAGCAGTCCAGCGAACTCAGCCTTAACCAGCCACTGCTCGACCAGCTGATCCGCACCACCGAGCAGCTCAGCGCCCGCCTGCAGAACGCCGGCCCGGTCAACCCGCTCGAGCTGCTGGCCTGGCCGGGCGTGGTGATTGGCGAGAAAACGGACCAGGGTGACCTGGTCAAGCAGGCCCGCCAGCTGTTCGATCAGGCCCTCAAGGAACTGAAGGAACACCGCGCGCGCGAAGGCGCCGAGCTGAAGCAACTGATCGAGGACCGCCTGAGCAGCATCAGCGAGCGCACCGCCGTAATCCGCGAAATGATGCCGACCCTGCTGACCACCCACCGGCAGAAGCTGATCGACCGCTTCAACGACGCCAAACTCGAGCTGGACAGCACCCGCGTCGAGCAGGAAATCGTACTGCTGGCGCAGAAGATCGACGTGGCAGAAGAACTCGACCGCCTCGATACCCACGTCGCCGAAACCCGCCGGGTACTCGACAGCAAGGACGCCATCGGCCGCCGCCTGGACTTCCTCATGCAGGAGTTCAACCGCGAAGCCAACACCCTCGGCTCCAAGGCCATCGATACGCGCAGCACCCAGGCGGCGGTGGATCTGAAGGTGTTTATCGAGCAGATGCGCGAGCAGATCCAGAATATCGAGTAAGCCCATACCGCTCCGTTGCGGAGCGGCAGCAACGTCAGCGCAGGATCACGCCAGCGTCACCCGGATGTTGATCGGGTACTCGTCACAGTTGTGCCCGGCACCCCCGCGATCGACCACCAGAAACTCCCCTTCACGCTCCAGCACCGACTGGATGGCATGCCAGGTGCCGATGCGGTAGTTGACGCCCTGCCGGCCGTCGGTGATGAAGGCGCGCACCTCGGCCGGATCAATCGCATCGCCGGGTGGCGCTACCACGATCAGAAACTGCTCCTCGTGCAGCGGCATGAACGCCTGGCTGCCGAGCGGATGGCGCTCCAGAAAGGTCAGCTCCAGCGGCACGGTGACCGGCTGGCTGACGAAGATGCTGATCAGCACCCGCGGTGATTCACCGACCACCTCAACCCTGGCCAGATCATGATGGCGACGGGTACGGCCCGCGTTGATCATGAAATGCGCGGAGCTGCGCGAGTCGATCACCTCCCCGAAGGCCTCGAAGGCCTCCGGTGTCAGGGGCTGAGCCGTCAGCTGCAACACGTCAGCACTCATCTTCTGCTCCTCAACGGCCGAAGGTCGGCAGTTTCATGTGACGGTTGACGTCCTTGTACAGCAGGTAGCGGAACGGGCCGGGGCCACCGGCGTAGCAGGCCTGCGGGCAGAAGGCGCGCAGCCACATGTAGTCGCCGGCTTCGACCTCGACCCAATCCTTGTTCAGCAGGTAGACCGCCTTGCCTTCCAGCACATAGAGGCCATGCTCCATGACGTGGGTCTCGGCGAAGGGAATCGCGCCGCCCGGCTGGAAGTTGACGATATTCACGTGCATGTCGTGGCGCATGTCGCTCATGTCGACAAAGCGGGTGGTGCTCCAGGCACCGTTGGTGCCGGGCATCTCCAGCGGGATGATGTCGTTCTCGTTGGTAACGAAGGCTTCCGGTGCATCCAGGCCATCCACCTTCTGATAGGCCTTGCGGATCCAGTGGAAGCGCACCACAGCGCCGCTGTTGTTGTGCAGTTGCCAGTCACTGCTCGGCGGAATAAAGGCGTAGCCGCCCTCTTTCATCAGATGCTGCTGACCGTTCAGGATCAGCGTCATTTCGCCTTCCACCACGAACAGAACACCTTCGGCGGAGGCGTCGGTTTCCGGCTTGTCGCTGCCGCCACCCGGTTGCACTTCCATGATGTACTGCGAGAAGGTCTCGGCAAAACCGCTGAGCGGACGCGACAGCACCCACAGACGGGTACCGGTCCAGAACGGCAGGTGGCTGGTAACGATATCGCGCATCACGCCCTTGGGAATCACCGCGTAGGCCTCGGTGAAGACCGCGCGGTCGGTGGTCAGCTGCGTCTGCGGCGGGTGCCCGCCGGTTGGCGCGTAGTAGCTGCGGGGTGCGGATTGCTTGCTCATACTGACTCCTGGTTCTGTGCGGGATGATGCTCGGCCCAATGGCGGGCGATATCGACACGGCGGGTAACCCAGACCCGATCATGGGATTCGATGTAATCAAGAAAACGCTGCAGCGCGCGGAAGCGGCCGGGACGGCCGATCAGCCGACAGTGCAGACCGATCGACAGCATCTTCGGCAGATCTTCACCCTCAGCGTAGAGCACGTCGAAAGCGTCTTTCAGATACTGGAAGAAGTGGTCGCCCGTATTGAAGCCCTGCGGTGAGGCAAAGCGCATGTCGTTGGTATCCAGCGTGTAGGGCACGATGAGGTGATTATGCAGCGCGCCGGCGCTGTCCGCCTCACGGGTCCAGAATGGCAGATCATCACCGTAATAGTCGCTGTCATACAGAAAGCCGCCCTGATCCAGCAACAGACGCCGGGTGTTGGGGCTGTCCCGCCCGGTGTACCAACCCTCCGGCTGGGCGCCGTAGAGGCGCTGGAAGATGTCCAGTGCCCGCTGCAGATGCTCGCGCTCAACCGCTTCGGGGATGTTCTGGTAGTGAATCCAGCGCCAGCCGTGGCAGGCGATCTCGTGGCCCAGCTCATGGAACGCCTGGGCTACTTCCGGATGCCGCTCCAGTGCCATCGCCACGCCAAACACGGTCAGCGGCAGGCCGCGCCGCTCAAATTCGTTGAGCAGGCGCCAGACACCGACCCGCGAGCCGTACTCGTAAATCGACTCCATGCTCATGTGGCGATCATCGAACGCCGCCGCACCAATGATTTCCGACAGAAACTGCTCGGAGTGACTGTCGCCGTGCAGCACACAGTTCTCACCGCCCTCTTCGTAGTTGAGCACAAATTGAACGGCGATCCGCGCACGGCCGGGCCAACGGGCTTCCGGCGGGGTGCGACCGTAGCCGATCAGATCGCGTGGATACACAGCGCTATCGCTCATTAAGACACCTCTTTCGCTGAAGAAAGCCCGCAATTCGACCACGCAGCGCTTATTACGCGCGATAACTGCAGGGCATTTTGATTTTTTGACTCGAGCGATTGTATACAATTAGTCTATTGTTTTGTGTACATACATTGGCAGGCCAGATTCATGCATATTCGCGTCATCAACCCGAACACCACCCACGCCATGACCGAGACCATCGGCGCGGCGGCCAAAGCCGTTGCCGCACCCGGCACGCGGATCACCGCCAGCCAGCCAGACAGCGGCCCGGTGTCGATCGAGAGCCATTTCGACGAGGCGGTCAGTGCTCTGGGCGTTATCGAGGAAGTACGCGCGGGTGAGCGCGAAGGCACCGACGCCTACATCATTGCCTGCTTTGGCGACCCCGGGCTGTATGCCGCCCGCGAGCTGACCCGCGCCCCGGTGATCGGCATCGCCGAAGCCGCCTTCCATGTTGCCAGCCTGATCAGCACCCGCTTCTCGGTGGTTACCACCCTGCCGCGCACCCTGATCATCGCCGAGCACCTGCTCGACAATTACGGCTTCCGCCACAGCTGCCGACGCCTGCGCGCGGCCGACATTCCGGTGCTGGATCTGGAAGAGAACCCGGATATCGCCCTTGAGCGCATCATCGACGAGTGCCTGAAGGCCAAGCGCGAAGACAACATCGGTGCCATCGTGCTGGGTTGCGGCGGCATGGCCGACCTCACCCCGCAGATCAGCGATGCGGTCGGTCTGCCCGTGGTGGAGGGCGTGACCGCGGCAGTGAAGCTGGCCGAAGCCGTGGTTGGGCTGGGGCTGGGTACCAGCAAATTTGGCGATCTGGCGTTTCCGGGCAGCAAACGCTTCACCGGACGCTTTGCCGAGTACTCTGATCTGGCCCACGGCTGATCAGGTGACAGCACGCCCCGCGGGGCACACAAGAAACCGCAGGATCGGATGATCCGGGGAGACAACAATGCATAACACAGCCCACGGGGGAGTCTCATGAACACTGACGCCAGCACGCTCACCGCCGGCAGCCAGCCGAGCAACGAAACCAAGGCCGCCGGCGAGGAGTCTCTTGCGCCCCAGAAAGTCCGCATCATGGGGCGCCTGTCCTATCTGCTGGCCTGGTTTGGCGGTTGCGTTTCCATCGGCACCTTTACCATGGGCTCCAGCGTGGTCGGCAGCCTCAACCTGATTCAGGCCACCATCGCCATCGCCATCGGCTGTTTCGTCATTGGTATTGCGCTGGTGCTCAACGGCGCCGCCGGCTACAAGTACGGCATCCCGTTCATGGTGCAGGCGCGCAGCGCCTTCGGCTTTACCGGCACCCGCCTGCCCGGTCTGGTGCGCGCGGTACCGGCAATCGTCTGGTACGGTTTCCAGAGCTGGATTGGCGCCGGCGCCCTGAACATGGTGTCCGCCACCCTGTTCGGCTTCGACAATCTGGTGTTCTTCTTTGTTGCCTTCCAGTTCCTGCAGATCGGCCTGTCGGTCATGGGCTTTCAGGGCATCAAGTGGCTGGAGAATGTCGGCAGCGCCTTTATCCTCGCCTCGCTGGTCTACATGTTCTACAGCACCGTGCAGCGTTACGGCGACGAACTCTCGAGCAGCCTGTTGACCATGCAGGGCTCATGGGGCCTGCCGTTCTGGAGCGCGACCATGCTGTTCCTCGGCATCTACAGCACCATGATCCTCAACGTCAGTGACTACGCCCGCGAGCACAAACACGGCACCGGGCCGGGCATGCTGACCACCATCTACTCGATGTCGATTCTGCCCTGCACCCTGTTCATGGGCCTGATCGGCTACATGGTCTCCGAAGCCACCGGCGTCGCCGACCCGATCCAGGTGTTTGCCAACGCGGTCGACAACACGCCGCTGCTGATGACCACCCTGCTGTTCATCGCCTTCGCCCAGGTCACCACCAACGTACTGAACAACGTGGTGCCGCCGACCTACGTGCTGATGGATGTATTCAAGCTGAAGTTCCGCCCGGCCACCGTCATCGTCGGCCTGCTGGCCTTCGCCACCTTCCCGTGGAAACTGGTCAGCGAGGATTCGGCCGCCGGCCTGCAGGTATTCGTGCAGACCTACTCGGCGTTCCTGGGCCCGATCTTCGCGATTCTGGTGGTGGACTATTACCTGATTCGCAAGCGCACGCTGAATCTGGAGCACCTGTACGACGCCAACGGCCCGTATCAGGGGGTCAACTACGCCGCGCTGATCGCGACCGCCATTGGTGCCGCAGTCGCGCTGAACGTATCCAGTGTGTCGTGGTATGCCAGCCTGATTCCGGCCGGGCTCAGCTACTACCTGCTGATGCAATACTGGGGCCCCTGCCAGCGCTTCCGCCGCTGAGCCCCGAGGCTGCCGACGGTGCCTGCACCGTCGGCGTCATCAGCCGCGATAGGCGGCGAAGATATCCTGCAGATCCGGCGTGGTCTGCGGCGAGTCGGCAATCGCCAGCGAGCCCTCAATGGCATCCAGATGCTGCGCCATAAAGGCGGCAGCCGCCTCACCATCCCGACCTTCCAGCAACGTGATCAGGCGGTCGTGATCGGTGCAATCGCAGCCCAGATTCCCGGCGTTGCCGTACACCGCCAGAATCAACGATGAACGCGAACACAGCTGGACGACAAAACTCGCCAGCGTCTGATTGCCGGCCAGCACCGCCAGCTGACTGTGAAACTCCGCCGAGCACTTGATCGCCGCACTCTGATCGCGCGCCGCCAATGCCTGCTGCTCCTGCTCGGCCAGCGCGCGCAAGGCCGCCAGTGCCGCCTCATCAATCTGCGGTGCCAATTGCCGCATCAGGCCACATTCCACCATCCGCCGCGCATCAAAGACTTCCCGCGCCTCCTCGGCGGAAGGCCGGGTGACACTGGCGCCCTTGCCGGGGGTCAGGGTAATCAGTTGATCCATGGCGAGGCGCTGCAGCACCTTGCGAATACCGGTCCTGCTGACCCCGAACACCTCGGCCATCGCATCCTCGCGCAAGCGCGCGCCCGGCTGCAGGCGGTGCTCGATGATGGCGTCGCTGATGGCCTGATAGATTCGATCCTGACGCAGAGCGCCAGCACCGGAGGCTGGCGTTCTGGAAACAGCTCTTTTGTCAGCAGCGCGCAACGCTGATGCAACCCGACGTGCGGTCATCAGGGGGTTTCCTCGACAGGATGAAAGGGCAAGGCGGCCCTATTGTAGCGGGTTCAGGGCAACGGATGCTGCCAGTTGATCCGCGCCCGATGATCAGGCGCGGCCAGCGGGAGAATCAGGCAACAACCTGACTGATAGTGACAACCGGCGTGATGTCCGTGTAATTGGCCATGTCCTGATTCAGCGCCTTGCCGCCGGCGGCGAAAGCGGCCTGAAACTGCGCCATATCGGCAAAGAACAGATGCGCGCAGGCCACAAACTGCGGCGCCTGCCCCGCGCCATCGGCCAGGCACTGGTCCACTTCGAGCTTTAGCAGGCCGTGTGCATCCAGCTGCTCATGGATCAATCTGGCGTGCTGCTGCTGGTAATAGCTGTGGTCAAAACGCGCATTGTCCTGCGCGGGGTAGGCAACGGTGATTCGAATCATGCTGCAGAACTCCACTATTTGTTTGAACGGTCTGGCGGGGTCGGTCCACGATAACACCCGTAACGGCGATATTGCCGTTACCCCGAGATGCCGAATGCGGCGCTATAACTGGCGCCGCAGAACGTCCTGGCCGGCTTCCAGCCGCTCGACCTCCGCGCCTAACCGCTCGCGGTCGACAGCCAGCGGCATAAGCTGGTCAGCCAGCGATCGGGCCTCGTGCGCCAGCCGCCGGGCGGGCGCAACGAATCGCTCATCCCGAGCGGCGAGCGCCTGCAGCGACTTGAGCAAGCGCAGCTGAACGTCAATCCGCGCCGCGCCATCACGGGCGATGGGGCCAAACAGGTCATCAAACAGATCGTCCAGCGCCAGCGTCACCAGCCAGACCTGCGGATAGCGCACCTCATCCGGTTGCGGCTCGCAATGATCCACCCAGGCCGACAGCAGACGCACGCCACGGCCGAGAATGTCGATGGCCGTGCCAGGATCATTGACCGCTGGCGACAACGCGCGTGAAGCGATCTCCGACAGAACCGACAACCCGAAGCGGGGATCCTGATCAAAGGAGCGCATGTCGCCCAGGGTAAAGGCGTCCAGCAGCTGCGACTGCACGGTTTCGTCGGCATCGCCTTCAAACCACAACACGGGCGCCGCCGGATGCACGAAGCAGCCGGGCTGCACAACGACATACAAACGCAGGCTGTGCTCCTGCGCGCAATCGGCCAGCGCGCCGACATCCAGATGCTGCAGATAGAGGGCATTACAGGGATACAGCGGCCTGGCGCTGGACGGCAGCCGCTGCGGATCCAGCAGACGGGCACCAAGGCAGGCATTGGCTATGCGATCCGCCAGCGCCGTGCGGGTGACCGCCTCGACCCGGGCGGTGGTATCACCGACCCGCCCGAAGCGCGACAGGTGCTCAATCCAGCGCAGGATGGTGACCACGATCAGCACAATCACCAGCAGCGTTACGGCAAACAGCACAACGCGTCCGTTCTCGTCGTATGCCTCCGTGCTTAACGCAATCAACCCCACCAGGCTGAACAGAAACGCCCCGATAAAGGTTCCCAGTACATTCTGCGTGGTGGTGTCCTGCATCAGCAGCCGAGTTGCCCGCGGCGTCGCATTGGCAGTCGCTGCACTGTATGCCGCCACCATGACACTCAGCGAGAAAGTGGTCACCGCCAGCATGCTGGAGGCCAGAATGTCGAGAATGCGCTCAACCGCATCAGCCCCTATGGTGACCGGCAACGGGCCCGGCAGCAGCCGCTGGACCAGAATCGACAGCAGCGCCGCAACCACCGCCAGCAGGGCATAGAGGGAAGCACGCACCCAGAGCGTGCGGGTCAACTGCGCCAGCAGCCATTGCCATTTTGAAATCATCCCTGCTCCTTCCTCCGGTTTCGACCTCAACCAACAGCTTAGCGGAAGCGACGACCAGCCATGACGCCACCGCACGAAATCCCTATAATTGCGCGCTTACCCATTACGCACCGCAGGAACCCTGTCCGATGACCCATGCCACCGGCACGCTGTACATCATTTCCGCCCCGTCCGGAGCAGGCAAAACCAGCCTGGTCAAGGCACTGATCGAACAGACACCCAACCTGCACGTCTCGGTTTCGCACACCACCCGCCCGATGCGCCCGGGCGAGACTGATGGTGTTAACTACCACTTCACCGACCGTGACAACTTCCTCAAACTGGTGGAAGCCGGTGATTTCCTTGAGCACGCCGAAGTGTTCGGCAACCTCTACGGCACCTCGCAAACCGCCGTAGAACAGGCCCTGGCCCGTGGGCATGACATCATTCTGGAAATTGACTGGCAGGGCGCAGAACAGGTTCGCCGCAAGCTTCCGCAGGCACACTCGATCTTCATCCTGCCGCCGTCACTCGAAGCGCTGCGCTACCGCCTTGATTCCCGTGGCCAGGATGATAACGACGTGATTGATCGCCGCATGGCCGAAGCCGTTGCCGAGATGAGCCATTACGTCGAGTTCGACAGTCTGGTCATCAACGACACCTTCGAGCACGCCCTCGACGACCTCAAGGCCATCGTACGCAGCTACCGACTAAAGACCACTGCCCAGAGCGCGCGTCACGCCTCCCTGCTACAGGCGCTCTTGTCAGACTGAAGCCTCAGCCAGTAAACTGTCAGGTCCTGCGTCCGGCCCCGTGCCGGGCGCGTCGATTTGTTCACTTGTTACCTTTCCGGAGTACCCCATGGCCCGCGTCACCGTTGAAGACTGCCTGGAAAATGTAGATAACCGTTTTGAACTGGTCATGCTGGCCTCCAAGCGCGCCCGTCAGCTGGCCACCGGCGGCAAGGAGCCCAAGGTAGCATGGGAAAATGACAAGCCGACCGTCGTTGCCCTGCGTGAAGTCGCCGAAGGCCTGGTTTCCAATGAAATCCTCGCCGAAGAAGCCCTGCAGGATCAGCAGGAGCCGCTGTACTCGCTGGAAACTACCGAACTGGCCGAGTAAACGGATTGCGCAGGCCGGGCATTCCTGAGGTCATCACCCGTTACCACGGGTGCGGGAGAGCTGCATGTCTGCGATAGAAGTTTTTGCCGACACCCTTGGCAATTACCTTGAGCCGGATCAGGTCAACCTGGTCCGGCGCGCCTATTTCTACGCCGAGCAAGCCCACGACGGCCAGACCCGACGCAGCGGCGAGCCGTACGTTACCCATCCCCTTGCCGTAGCCAATATCCTGGCCGACATGCACATGGACCATCAGAGCCTGATGGCGGCCATGCTGCACGACGTAATCGAAGACACCGGCATTCCCAAGGATGCTCTGGTCGAGCAGTTTGGCGACACCGTTGCCGAGCTGGTGGACGGGGTCAGCAAGCTGACCCAGATGACCTTCGAGAGCAAGGCCGAAGCCCAGGCCGAGAACTTCCAGAAGATGGCCCTGGCCATGGCCCGCGATATCCGGGTGATTCTGGTCAAGCTCGCCGACCGCCTGCACAACATGCGAACCCTGGGTGCGCTGGCACCGGAGAAGCGCCGCCGCATCGCCAAGGAAACCCTTGAGATTTACGCGCCGATTGCCAACCGTCTGGGTATGCACAGTCTGAGCACCGAGTTCGAGGACCTGGGCTTCAAGGCCATGTATCCGATGCGCTCGATGCTGATTGACCGCGCCGTGCGCAACGCCCGAGGTAACCGCAAGGAACTGCTCAACCGGATTCTCGAGTCGCTGCAGGCCTGCCTGGAACGCGAGGGTCTTCAGGGCAAGGTAATGGGCCGCGAGAAGCACCTGTACGGCATCTACCAGAAGATGCGCGGCAAGAAGAAGTCGTTCAATGAAATCATGGACGTCTACGCCTTCCGCATCATCGTCGACAAGCCGGATACCTGCTACCGCGTGCTCGGCGCAGTACACAGCCTGTACAAGCCATTCCCCGGCCGCTTCAAGGACTACATCGCCATCCCCAAGGCCAACGGCTACCAGTCCCTGCATACCACGCTGTTCGGCATGCACGGGGTACCGATCGAAATCCAGATCCGTACCGACGAGATGGAAGAGCTGGCCAACAACGGCATTGCCGCGCACTGGGTCTACAAGTCCAAGGACGAGGTCATCAACGGCAACCACGCCCGTACCCGTCAGTGGCTGAAAAGCGTACTGGAGCTGCAGCAGAACGCCGGCAACTCGCTGGAGTTCATCGAGAACGTCAAGATCGACCTGTTCCCGGACGAGGTCTACATTTTCACCCCCAAGGGCCGCATCATGGAGCTGCCCAAGGGGTCGACCCCGGTCGACTTTGCCTACGCGGTGCATACCGACATCGGCAACAGCTGTATCGCCTGCCGCGTCAACCGACGACTGGCGCCGCTGTCCGAGCCGCTGGAAAGCGGCGAAACCGTCGAGATTATTACCGCCCCGGGCGCCCGCCCGAACCCGGCCTGGCTCAGTTTCGTGATTACCGGCAAGGCCCGCAGCAACATCCGCCACTTCCTCAAGCACCAGCGCCATTCCGAGTCCATCGCCCTCGGTGAACGCTTGCTCGACAAGGTACTGGCCAGCTTCGGCACCCAGCTCAGCGACATTCCGGAAGCGCGCATTCAGGCGGTGCTGACCGATTGCCAGATGGAACTGATGGAAGATCTGCTGGCGGATATCGGCCTCGGCAACCGCATGGCATACGTGGTCGCCCGGCGCCTGCTGGCCGCCGAAGGCGCCAGCGAAGAGGAAGACACCCAGAAAATCAGCCCCGACAGCAACGCCGACAACAGCGAGAAGCCGCTGGCGATCCGCGGCACCGAAGGGCTGGTGGTCAGCTTCGCCCGCTGCTGCAACCCGATCCCGGGCGACCCGATCGTCGGTTATCTGTCCTCCGGCAAGGGCATGGTCATCCACCAGGAAAATTGCCGAAATCTGGCGGATAACCGCCATAACAGCGAGAAGACCCTGCACCTGACGTGGGACAAGGACGTCAGTGGCGAATTTACCGTCGAGCTGCGCGTCGAACTGGAACACCAGCGCGGCATCATTGCCCAGCTCGCCACCGGCATCACCGTCGCCGACGCCAGCATCGACAAGATCAGCGTCGACGAACGCGACGGACGCGTCAGCGTCGTACAGCTGGTCGTTCGGGTACGCGACCGCCTGCATCTGTCGCAACTGATCAAGCGCATCCGCAACCTCAAGGGCGTGATGCGCATTACCCGTCTCAAAAACTGAATTCCGTCGGAGAACACATGAACAAGCAAGTCATTACCAGTGAACACGCCCCCTCTGCCATTGGGCCTTACTCCCAGGCAATCAAGGTCGGCAACACCGTATACCTGTCCGGCCAGATCCCGCTGGACCCGGCTACCATGGAAGTGGTCGACGGCTTTGAAGCGCAGGTCTGCCGCGTATTCGACAACCTCAGCGCCGTTGCTGAAGCCGCTGGCGGCAAGCTGCAGGACATCGTCAAGCTGAACATTTTCCTGACCGATCTGGGCAACTTCGCCAAGGTCAACGAAATCATGGAACGCTACTTCGAGAAGCCCTACCCGGCCCGCGCCGCCATCGGCGTAGCCGCGCTGCCCAAGGGCGTGCCGGTCGAGATGGACGGGATTATGGTGGTGGGCTAACGCCCATCCCCCGAGCGGCAAGCTACAAGCCGCAAGCTACAAGAAAAAACCGCGCGGTTTCGACCTGCGCGGTTTTTTTTCGGCCCCACTACCACAAACCTGCTTTTGCTTTTGCTTTTGCTTTTGCTTTTGCTTTTGCTTTTGCTTGCCGCTTGCCGCTTGCCGCTTGTAGCTTGTAGCTTGTAGCTTGTAGCTTGTAGCTTGCTAGTGATCCAGCAGCGTCGCATATCCCTCTCTATAGGTCGGATACTGCGGTGCCCAGCCGCTTTCGCGCGCCAGGTCGTTGCTGCAGCGCTTGCTGCCCATTCGAGTACTGGCCGGGCCGTCATCCCGAGCCTCGACACCGAGCTGCTCGCGCAGCCACTGGACGACCTCGTGCAGCGGTGCCGGCTCATCGTCCACGCCAAGGTAACAAGGCGCCAACAACTCGCGTGCTTCAGCCTGCAGCAGCAGGTGCTCAAGCAAGCCGACGGCATCATCACGATGAATCCGGTTGGTATATTGCGGCGGCTCGGCCGGAACCGTCATGCCGGCACGCGCCTGCTCGATCAGCCGGTTTCTACCTGGCCCGTAAATGCCCGCCAGCCGCACTACCGACGCCGGCACACCGCTGCGCAGGGCAACATCTTCCGCAGCCAGCAGGGCCCTGCCGGTCTCGCTGTCGGCCTCGGCACGGCTGTTCTCGGTGACCCACTCACCATCCTGCTGGGCATAGACACCAGTGCTGGAAACCTGCAGCAGATGGCGCAGCCCACGCTTGCCCTGCCCCAGCCAATCGATCACATGCGCCAGCCCCTGCACGTACAGACGCTGGTACAGCTCGGCATCGCGTTTGCCTGCTGCCGGACAAAACACCAGATAATCGACCTTCTCCGGCCAGTCCGCAGGGCACTCGGCAACGCACAGGTCCGCCGCAATCGGCAGTACGCCGTCCGGCAACCTGGTGACATCACGACGCACACCGTAAACCTGCCAGCCACGCGCCAGCAGCCGCACCGCCAGCGCCGACCCCACATCCCCACATCCGGCAATGACCACACGCCGCATCGATTTCTCCCATTCTGTGTCCGCAAAGCGCCACTGTACCAGCCGGCGGCCTACAGCCACACCGCCAGCAAGGGCACTTCGATTGTTTTACTCTATCAACCAACCGGCTATGCTACAGCCCATTGTTTGACCCTCTTCCGTAGCCAGACAGACTGCAGCCAATGACCCTGACCGAACTCCGCTACATCGTCACCCTTGCCCAGGAACAGCACTTCGGCCACGCCGCCGAACGCTGCCATGTGTCCCAGCCGACCCTCAGCGTGGGAGTCAAGAAGCTGGAGGAAGAACTGGGCGTGATGATCTTCGAACGCAGCAAAAGCGCCGTTCGCGTCACCCCCATCGGTGAACGGATCGTTGCCCAGGCCCAGAAAGTGCTGGAGGAAGCGCTGGCCATTCGCGAACTGGCGACCGCCGGCAAGAACCAGCTGGCCGCCCCACTCAAGGTCGGAGCCATCTATACCATCGGGCCGTATCTGTTCCCGCACCTGGTACCGCAGCTGCACCGGGTCGCACCGGAAATGCCGCTGTACATCGAAGAAAACTTCACCCACGTACTGCGCGACAAGCTGCGCAATGGCGAGCTTGATGCGATCATCATCGCGCTGCCGTTCCAGGAGCCCGACGTGCTGACCAAGCCGCTCTATGACGAGCCGTTCAGCCTGCTGATGCCGGCCAGCCACCCCTGGGCGGCACGGGACAGCGTGACCCTGGACGAACTGGACGACAACAAGCTGCTGCTGCTCGGTGAAGGGCACTGTTTCCGCGACCAGGTGCTCGAAGCCTGCCCGACCCTGCGCAAGGGCGACGACCAGCACAAGCACACCACCGTCGAATCCAGCTCACTGGAGACCATCCGCCACATGGTCGCCTCGGGGATCGGCATGACCGTGCTGCCGATGTCTGCTGCCGACGACCGCTATTACAGCTCCGACCTGCTGGTTACCAAGCCGTTCAAGGCACCAGCGCCGTATCGCACCGTCGCCATTGCCTGGCGTGCCAGCTTTCCGCGTCCGAAAGCCATTGAGCTGCTCAGCGACTCGATTCGTCTGTGCTCGGTCAATCAACCGTCAAGCTGATACGGAGCCAGAGACAGCGTGGGTGAACAGACACCGCTGACCGTGCTCAAGGGGATTGGTCCAGCCCTCGCGGACAAACTGGACCGGCTCGGCCTGTCATCGGTACAGGATCTGCTGTTTCACCTGCCGATGCGCTATCAGGATCGCACCCGTGTCACGCCGATTGGCGCGTTACGCCCCGGGCTCGACGCGGTCATCGAAGGCACAGTGCTCGGCGCTGAGGTGGTCATGGGCCGGCGCCGCAGCCTGCTCTGCCGCATTCAGGACGGCAGCGGTACCCTCAGCCTGCGCTTCTACTATTTTTCCGCCGCGCTCAAGGCCAACCTCAGCCGCGGCAGCCGCTGGCGCTGCTATGGCGAAGTACGGCCGGGCGCCTCCGGACTGGAAATCTATCACCCAGAGCTGCACAACCTCGACGGCGCCGAGGCGTTGCCGGTCAGCGATACCCTGACACCGATTTACCCCGCCACCGAAGGGCTGTCGCAACAGCGTCTGCGCAGTCTCAGTGACGCGGCGCTGGCCTGGCTCGCCAAAGGCAATCACCTGACCGAATGGCTGCCGCCGGAGCTGGCCGAGGCCTATCAGCTGCCGCCGCTGCGCGAAGCCGTACAGCTGCTGCACCGCCCGCCGCCGGACATCGACCTCGAGGCCCTGCAGGACGGCCGCCACTGGGCCCAGCACCGACTGGCGTTCGAGGAGTTGATGGCCCATCAACTGGCCATGCTGCGGCTGCGCGCCCAGATGCGGGCGCACAAGGCGCCGCCGATGCGCGCTGCCGGTGAGCTGGCCGACCGCTTTGTCGCTCAGCTGGGCTTTCCGCTGACCGGCGCCCAGCGCCGGGTGGCTGACGAGATCCTGCTTGATCTGGCCCAACCACGGCCCATGCTGCGTCTGGTGCAGGGCGATGTCGGTGCCGGCAAGACCGTCGTTGCCGCGCTCGCCGCATTGCAGGCCATCGAAGCCGGCTGGCAGGTGGCGCTGATGGCACCGACCGAGATTCTGGCCGAGCAGCACTTCAACAACTTCCAGCGCTGGTTTGCCGCACTCGGCCTGTCAGTGGCCTGGATCGCCGGCAAACTGAAGGGCAAGGCGCGCAGCAACCAGCTGCAACTGATCGCCAGCGGCGAGGCGGTGATGATTGTCGGCACTCACGCGCTGTTCCAGGACGACGTGCAGTTCCGCAATCTGGGCCTGGCAATCATCGACGAACAGCATCGCTTTGGCGTCCAGCAGCGCCTGGCGCTGCGCGACAAGGGTGCCGCGGGCGGTGTCTCGCCGCATCAGCTGATCATGACCGCCACACCGATCCCGCGCACCCTCGCCATGAGCGCCTACGCCGACCTGGACACCTCGATCCTCGACGAACTGCCGCCCGGACGCACCCCGGTCAATACCGTACTGATTTCCGATAGCCGCCGCGCGGAGGTCATCGAGCGGGTTCGCGCCGGCTGCGCCGAGGGTCGACAGGCCTACTGGGTCTGCACCCTGATCGAAGAATCCGAACAACTGCAGGCGCAAGCGGCAGAGGCAACCTGGGAGTCGCTCTGCGAAGCCCTGCCGGAACTCTCCATCGGCCTGATTCACGGGCGCATGAAGCCGGCTGAAAAGGCCGAGATCATGGCCGCCTTCAAGGAAGGCGACCTGCACCTGCTGGTCGCCACTACGGTGATCGAGGTTGGCGTGGATGTGCCCAACGCCAGCCTGATGATTATCGAAAATCCGGAACGTCTGGGCCTGGCCCAGCTGCACCAGCTGCGCGGACGGGTCGGACGCGGCAGCGCCGCCAGCCACTGCGTGCTGCTCTATCATGCGCCGTTATCGGCCCTTGGGCGCGAGCGACTGGGCATCATGCGCGAAAGCACCGACGGTTTCGTCATCGCCGAAAAGGACTTGGCCCTGCGCGGCCCCGGCGAGGTACTGGGGACCAGGCAGACCGGCCTGGTGCAGTTCCGGATTGCCGATCTGGTGCGTGATGCCGATCTGCTGCCGAACGTCCAGCAGGCGGCGCAGCAACTCGCGCGCAGCCACCCGGAGCGGGTACAACCGCTGCTGGATCGCTGGATAGCCGACGGCCAGCATTTTGCCCAGGTCTGAGTGCAGCTATGCTGCACTCAGACGAGCCGCTAGAATCAAGCAAGCATCCTGCAACACCGGGGCACCAGCACCGCCTGACTCAGCAAGGAACAGATAATGAATAATACCGCCGCTTCCGAGCCACTTGGCGCCAGCCTGCCCGATCTGATTGAAAAACTGCTGCAACAGCAGGGGATCGCCTATCAGCTGCGCCCCGCCAACGGCAATTGGCCTGCCTCGCAGCGTATTCAGGCGAGCCTGCTATGCGACAGCGTTGGCACCGTGCTGACCCTGATCCCGAAAGACCATCTGCTCGACCTCAAGGCCCTCGGCGCCCTGCTCGGACGCCAGCTGGAGCCGGTACGCAACCGCGAACTGCAGCGCATCCTCAGCAAGCATCAGCTGAACCAGCTGCCGGGCCTGCCAATCCTGTTCAACTCGCCCTGTGTCTGTGAGCGCAGCTTGCTGGATCACAGCGAGCTGATTCTCGACAGCGGGCTGGATGGCTGGAGCCTGGTACTTAATCAGGCCGATGCCCGCACGCTGCTGGCCAAGGTCAGTCTGGCCCAGTTTGCGGTCCCGCTGGCCAGCCTGGATACCCGGGCAATCAGCACCGCGCAGGATGATCAGGACCTCAGCAACGCCGTGCAGAACTTCACTGCCCTGCGCATGAAGCAGCGCCTGGAAGAAACCATCGAGATTCCGCCCCTGCCGGAAACCGCGCAGAAGGTGATGAAGCTGCGGGTCAACCCGGATGCCGGTGTAGACGATCTGGCCGACGTGGTCGAAACCGATCCGAGCCTGGCGGCGCAGGTCGTCAGCTGGGCCGCTTCACCCTACTACGCCGCTCCGGGCAAGATTCGTTCGGTCGAGGACGCCATCGGCCGGGTGCTGGGCTTTGATCTGGTAATCAATCTGGCGGTTGGTCTGGCGCTGGGCAAGACCTTCAAGCTGCCCAACGATGCGCCCGACCGCGCTACCCCTTACTGGGAGCAGGCCATCTACACGGCCGCGGTGATCGAAGGACTGGCCAAGGCCGTGCCGCGGGAACGGCGCCCGGAAATGGGCCTGAACTACCTGTGTGGCCTGCTGCACAACTTCGGCTATCTGGTGCTGGCATATATCTTTCCGCCCTACTTCCAGCTGATCTGCCGCCACATCGAAGCCAATCCGCATGTCCAGCCTCACCAGATCGAGCAGCACCTGATCGGCGTTACCCGCGACCAGATCGGCAGCTGGCTGATGCGCTACTGGGACATGCCAGACGAGGTCTGCACCGCCCTGCGTCAGCAGCACAACGCCCATTACGCAGGCGACGATTGCGTGTACGCCAACCTGATCTACCTGTCACTGGCGCTGCTCAGCGAACACGGTATCGGCAGCGGTCCACGACTACCCATTGCGGATGCACTGCTGCAACGCCTCGGGCTGGAACGGGAAAGCGCAGACAGGGTAGTACACAAGGTGCTGGATGCGCGCGATGCGCTGCGCTCACTGGTTAGCCGCTATCAGGGCAATGCCCGGGACTGACGTGAGCCGGGTGGCAGGGGCCCGACTGGGCCCCTGGCGCGGAAATCAGACTCAGTTGACCGCGTCGCGCAGGCTTTTGCCCGGCTTGAAGGAAACGGTATTGCTGGCCTTGATCTTGACCGGTGCACCGGTCTGGGGATTTTTGCCGGTGCGTGCGCCACGATGACGCTGCAGGAAAGTACCGAAACCGACAAGTGTTACGGAGTCCTTGTTGCTCAGCGCCTGGGTAATTTCGTCCAGTACGGCGTTGAGTACTCGATTAGCCTGATCCTTGCTCAGGTCCGCCTTTTCGGCAATCGCCGCTGCGAGATCTGGTTTGCGCATATAAAGCCTCATTGTCTGTTGTTTTTGTTGTGACCGCCGCGTCCTCGGGGCGGGCCTGCCAGACGCTCCCGAGCCCGGTCGGGCCGTCTGTCAAGGCTCGCTCAGCATGGCACGACTGAATTCGTTTCGCCAGTCGTCGCAGGCCTGAAGCCGGGCGAAATCACGGATTTTCCCGACAAAAGGCCAAACTGTCCCACATTGTCGGTCGGATCAGCCCAGCCAGGCGGGCAATTCGCGGGTCAACTGCAGCTTCTCTGCAACAGCGGCACCGGTCAGCGCAAAGCCATGCAGCTGACCGTTGGCGTCGACAAAACGCGCGCGTACGTCACGCCCCTCGGCGTCGCACTGCCAGCTTCCGGCAACGCCACTCAACGGCGGCGTTACCACCAGGGGACAGGCCGGCGTCTTGACCATGATCGGCATCGCCGGATAGCTCAATTCGGTCGGCGTGCCGCTGAGGGTTTTTGCCAGCGCCCGCGCCGAGGTCATCAGCGGCATCACGTACATCAGGTTGAGGCCTGCCACCTCGGCGCAATCGCCCAGCGCATAGACATGCGGATCACTGGTGCGCAGCTGCCTGTCCACCTGTACGCCGCGCCCTGCCGCCAGCCCGGCGGCTTCAGCCAGTTCCGAGCGCGGCACCAGGCCAATCGCCGACAGCCCCTGATCAGCGACCAGCTCAACGCCGGAGTCGAGTCGCACCCGCAGGCCGTCGCCCTCCAGCGCCATGTTCTCGATCGCACAACCGAGATGGAATTCAACACCAAGCTCTTCCAGCCCGGCCTGCACTGCAGCCGCAGCCTGCTCCGGCAACAGTTGCGGCATCAACCAGGGATCGGACGCCACCACAGTCACCTCGAAACCGCCGAGGCGCAGGTCATTGGCGAACTCGCACCCGATCAGGCCGGCACCTACGATCAGCACACTCCGACGCCCGTTCAGCGCCGCACGGAACCGGCCATAGTCGGCCAGATCATTGATCGACAGAAGACGTTCGCCCAGCGCCTCACGCCAGGGCAGTGTGCGCACCTGTGCGCCGGTCGCGAGCACCAGATCACTGTAGGGCAGGCTGCGATCACCCAGGCGAACCAGGCGCTCACGGGTATCGATGGCGGTCACCTGCTGCCCGGTCAGCACCTGGGCACCCAGCTGTTCGGCCATGGCCTCGGCATCCTGCATGGCCAGCTCATCGGCTTCCTTGCCCTTGGCAAAGCCGGTCGACAACAGCGGTTTTGAATAGAACCGGCCGTCATCGGCACCGATCAGCATTAACGGGCGCTCGGCATCGAGCTTGCGAAATTCCTTGGCCAGGTTATACCCGGCCAGACCTGTGCCAATGATGACCAGGGGGGCATTGTCAGACACGTGGCATCTCCTGCAGTGACATGAGTTGGAACAAAGGCAGGCTCAGCCGATCTCGATCATCTCGAAATCTTCCTTGCCGACGCCGCAGTCCGGACACATCCAGTCCGCAGGTACATCTTCCCAGCGGGTGCCGGGGGCAATACCGTCATCCGGCCAGCCCTCGGCCTCGTCATAGATGAACCCACACACGATACACTGCCACTTCTTCATGCTTGTTTCCCACGGTGTTCAGAATTAAGGTTTCGCGACACTACCGCAATTACCCTGCAAGTCCAAGGCCAGCCGGACCGTGCCCGCCGCAGAGGGCTTTCGTGGTACCCTTTACCCACTTTTTCCACGCTGCCTGCGCGTCACCCATGCCCGATATGCTGCCTGACTGGTATCCCGCCAAGCGCCACCCCGCGCCTCCGGATGCTCCCCTGTTCGACTGGCTTTGCCACGAAGGATCGCTCACCCTCAGATTGACCGAGGCCGGCGACCAGGACTTTCGTGTCGAACTGCTGAAGCAGGCACCCGAGCCCGCCCATGATGACGAAGCTGCGGCCCTCGGGCTGTCTCCCGGCACCCTGGTATGGACCAGAGAGGTATTGCTGCATACGGCGGGAGCGCCCCGGGTCTACGCCCGCTCGGTTGCACCGACCAGTGCGCTGGGCAATGCAGCGGTGGAGCTCGACAGTCTGGGCACAACCAGCCTGGGTCACCTGCTGTTCCGTAACCCGCAGATCCGCCGGGGGCCGATCGAGATCAGCCGCTACCCCGCCGACTGGCTGCCGGACAGCTGGCGCAGCGAGGGCCTGTGGGCACGCCGCTCGCACTTCTCGGATGGCAAGTTGCAGCTGCTGGTATGTGAAGTATTCTTGCAGGGCTGGCCGCTGGCCGGCACCTGAGTGTCTGTCTTCTCACGGGAGAACCGCTTTTGCTTGGCCTGCTGATCAAACCCATTGCGCGCATCAACCCCAAGGTCAATGACTACATTCAGCTGATGCGGCTGGACCGCCCGATCGGTACCTACCTGCTGCTCTGGCCAACACTCTGGGCACTCTGGCTGGCCGCCGAGGGGGTTCCGGATATCAGCACGCTGATCATTTTCGTCGTCGGCGTCATCCTGATGCGCGCCGCAGGCTGCGTCATCAACGACTACGCAGACCGCCACTTCGACGGCCACGTCCAACGCACCCGAGAGCGCCCGCTGGCCACAGGGCGTATCAGCGAACGCCAGGCCCTGATCACCTTCGCCATTCTGGTCGCACTGAGCGGCCTGCTGGTGCTGCTCACCAACGCCCTGACCATCAAGCTGGCCTTCGTTGGCGTAGCCCTGGCCGCCCTCTATCCCTTCTGCAAGCGCTTCACCTTTTATCCGCAGGTGATTCTGGGCGCGGCCTTCTCCTGGGCGATTCCGATGGCCTTTGCGGCTCAGGCCGAGGCGCTGCCCCTTCCGCTTTGGCTGGTATTTCTCGCCAATCTGCTCTGGACCGTGGCCTACGACACCGAATACGCCATGTGCGACCGCGAAGATGACTTGCGCATCGGCATCAAGTCGACCGCCATCCTGTTCGGCGAGGCCGACAAGCTGATCATCGGCCTGCTGCAGGGGCTGACTCTCATCTGCCTGCTGCTGACCGGGCTGCGTTTTGAGCTGGGGCTATACTACTACCTCGGCCTGCTGGGCATGACGCTGGGCTTTGCCTGGCAGCACTGGCTGATCCGCGACCGGGACCGTAACGCCTGCCTCAGCGCCTTTCTGGCCAACCACTGGGCGGGCATGCTGGTTTTCATGGGAATCGCACTGAACTACTGGCTTGGCTGACCCGGAGCCGCTGCATCAATAAAAGCCCGTCGTTGCGGCGTCATACAACTGAAATAAAAGTGTTATCTAATCGGCGCATGACTCACAGCGGCAACAAGACGGTGAACCATGTCTGGCAAAAGCATTTTGATCGTTGATGACGAAGCTCCGATCCGCGAAATGATCGCGGTGGCCCTGGAGATGGCGGGCTACACCTGCCTCGAAGCTGAAAATACACAACAGGCCCACGCCTGTATCGTCGACAGCAAGCCCGATCTGATCCTGCTCGACTGGATGCTGCCCGGCACCACCGGTATCGAGCTGGCCAGACGTCTCAAGCGTGACGAGCTGACTGCCGACGTGCCGATTATCATGCTCACTGCCAAGGGTGAGGAAGATAACAAGATCCAGGGCCTGGAGGTCGGTGCCGATGATTACATCACCAAACCGTTCTCTCCCCGAGAGCTGGTAGCACGCCTCAAGGCAGTGCTGCGTCGCGCTGGCCCGGTCGACAGCGAGGCACCCATCGAGGTGGCCGGACTGATGCTGGACCCGGTCAGCCACCGGGTAACCATCGACAATGCCGCCGCCGAAATGGGCCCGACGGAATACCGCCTGCTGCAGTTCTTCATGACCCACCAGGAACGTGCCTACACCCGCGGCCAGTTGCTGGACCAGGTTTGGGGTGGCAATGTTTATGTGGAAGAGCGTACCGTGGACGTCCACATCCGCCGCCTGCGCAAGGCGCTGGGTGAAAAATACGAACACCTGGTCCAGACCGTGCGCGGCACCGGCTACCGGTTTTCCACCAAAGCCTGACAGCCAGGCCGCGACACAGGCCGTTACCCTGATCGGGATGCCGTTGTTTTGAAGAGGATCTTCAGTGGCCAAGAATAGCTTCAGTCGTGTGCTCGGCCAGGTCCTGCTGCTGGTACTGATCTGTCTGCTGCTGGGCTGGATTGTCGGCCAGCCAGCCTGGGCGTTGGTTATCGGCCTGGGTGGCTATCTGGTCTGGACCCTGCGCCAGATGGCCCGCTTCTCCGACTGGCTCAGCGCGCACCCCAACGATCCGCCGCCGGAAGCCCGTGGCGTATGGGGCGAGATCTTCGACAGCATCTACCACCTGCAGCGCCGCGACAACAAGATGCGCTCGCGATTGCAGGCGGTGATCGACCGCATCCAGAGCTCTACCTCCGCTCTGCGTGATGCCGTGGTCATGATCGACAGCGAAGGGCACCTGGAATGGTGGAACCACGCCGCCGAACGCCTGCTGGGGCTGCGCACCCCGGACGACAGCGGCCAGCACGTCGGCAACCTGATCCGCGATCCGCGCTTCATCGAATACTTCGAGCGCGGTGATTTCCGTGATCCACTGGAAATTCCGGCGCCAACCAACCTCAACGTTCAGCTGCAGTACGCCATCACCCGCTACGGCCCCGGTGATCGGCTCATGGTCGTGCGCGACGTCACCCGACTGCACAATCTGGAGCAGATGCGAAAGGACTTTGTCGCCAACGTCTCCCACGAGCTGCGAACCCCGCTGACGGTGGTGGTTGGCTACCTGGAAACCTTGCTGGATCTGGAATACGAGCTCAATCCGCGCTGGAAACGACCCCTTCAGCAGATGCAGCAACAGGCCAACCGCATGCAGGCGCTGCTGCACGACTTGCTGCTGCTGGCCCGACTGGAAACTTCAGACAATCCCGGCGAGCAGGAGCGGGTTGATGTGCGCCCGCTACTGGAGCATATCCGCAAGGATGCCGAGGCGCTGTCCGGCGAACGCGGTCACCGCATCGCCCTGCAAATTGAGGGCAATACCCGCATGCACGGCATCGAAGGCGAACTGCGCAGCGCGTTTTCCAATCTGGCGTTCAATGCCGTGAAATACACCCCGGACCACGGCGAAATTACCCTGCGCTGGTGGAGTGACGAGCAGGGCCAGCATCTGAGCGTCAGCGACAATGGTGTCGGTATCGCACCGCAACATATCAACCGGCTGACCGAGCGTTTCTACCGGGTCGATACCAGCCGCAACAGTACCACTGGCGGCACCGGTCTGGGTCTGGCCATCGTCAAGCATGTGCTGCTGCGTCATCAGGGCCGACTGGAGATCACCAGCGTGCCGGAGCAGGGCAGCACCTTCAGCTGCCACTTCCCGCCAGGCCGCGCTGCCTAGGCGCTGGGCGAATAATGTGACTGGGCGGTGCCGGAGGCGATCAGGCGCGACAGGTAATCCAGCTTCTCCGGGTCCTGATCGACGAACTTGATCGTCACCTTGACCCACTCGCAGTCCATCTTCGCTTCCAGCGCTGCCACCGCGTGCACATAGCCATTGATACGCGCAACCGAACGATCCGAATCCTGCTCCAGATCCAGCACCCCGCTTTCAAACACCTGCGGCAGCCGGTCGCCACGACGTACCACAACCAGGGCATCACGCAGGCTGAGGGTCTTGATTACACAGGCGAATTGCTCGCCGGCAAGACGCAGCTGGCCCTGCCCGCGTACAGACTGGGTACTGGTGGCAGGAGCGGCCTTTTCCGGCGCACGATTACTGTTCAGCAACGGCGAGCTGACCGGTGCTGCCGCCGGAGCGGAAGGCGCCTCGGCAGGGCGACCGGCGGTCAGGTTCGCGACCGATCCCGCGGCGATTCCCGTGCTTGGCCGTGGCGCTCCACCGACCTGAAACTGCGCCAGCTTGCCGGCACGATGCAGCGCCTTTTTAACCTTGGTAATCAACTGCTCATTGCTGAACGGTTTGCCGACATAGTCGCTGACACCCGCCTGAATAGCCTCAACAACATTGGCCTTGTCACCACGACTGGTCACCATCACGAACGGCACACCCGCGCCGTCGGGCTGCGCACGAAACCATTGCAGCAATTCCAGCCCGCTCATCTCCGGCATTTCCCAGTCGCACAGAATCAGATCGAACTGCGCTCGCGCCAGCATCTGCTGGGCCTTGCGGCCGTTGGTCGCTTCCTCGATCTGCAGGCCCGGGAAGTAACTGCGCAGTGCTTTCTTGACCAGGTCGCGGATAAAAGGCGCATCATCGACGACCAGGACCGATACTTTCGACATAGTGAATTTTCCTGAAGTGCTGCGTCTAGCTTAACGCAGACTGGAGAAAAAACCGCACTTCGTATTGCGTTTGCAGCCGGAGCCGTATGTGCCGCATCGGCCCCGTGATAGTTGCCAAAATCGTTTTGCCCTTGAACACACGACATAAAAAAAGCCGGGCAAACGCCCGGCTTTCTCGGTATGACGCGCTTACAGCTCGCCGCGCAACGCCTTGAGGAAGATCGCCTGATACTGCTCGGCGTTGTAACGCTGCGGGTTGGTGCTGCCGGCAACATCCTTGGCAGACATCGCGCCAATGGTTTCTGCCTGGGCATCGTCGATGTTGATCTCGGCCAGGGTATGCGGAATACCCAGGTCGGCACGCAGATCCAGCACCCAGTCCAGCATGCCATCGAAGTTCTGCTTCTGCAGACCCAGATAGCGAGCGGCGCGCGCCATTTCCTCTTCGATCACCGGGCGGTTGGCCTGCAGCATATAGGGCATGACAATCGCGTTCAGCAACCCGTGGTGGGCGTCATAGACAGCGCCGAGGCTGTGGGAAACAGCATGAATACCACCCAGACCACGCTGGAAGGCAACCGCACCCATGCTCGAGGCGACCTGCATCTGCAGGCGGGCCTGGATGTCATCGCCCTGCTTGGTCGCGCGCGGCAGGAAGTCCTTGACCAGACGCATGCCTTCCAGCGCGATGCCTTCCGCCATCGGGTGGTAGACCGGCGCACAGAAGGCTTCCAGGTTGTGCGCCAGCGCATCCATACCGGTAGCGGCGGTCAGCTTGGCCGGCAGGCCAACGGTCAGCTCGGGATCCAGCAACACGATACCCGGGACCATTTTCTGGTGGAAGATGACCCGCTTGACGTGGTTTTCGTCGTCGGTGATCACCACCGCCTGACCCACTTCGGAACCGGTACCCGCGGTAGTCGGCACGGCGACCACCGGCAGCATCTTGCTGGCATCAACCGAACCGGGGCCCGCTTCCCACAGCGTGCAATCCTGATGGGCAACCAGCGCAATGGCTTTGGCCGCGTCAATGGCGGAACCGCCACCAAAGGCGATGACGCCGTCGTGGCTGCCGGCCTTGAGAGCGGTTACGCCATCGGCCACGTTGCCACCGGTAGGGTTGCCCTTGATAGCGCTGAACAGCCCGACCTGCAGGCCGGCGTCACGGCAAAGCTGCAGCGCAGCCTCAACCATCGGCAGGGCCGCCAGGCCCGGGTCCGTGACCAGCAACGGAGAGGTCATGCCCAACTGGCGGCAGGCTTTCGGCAGCTCACTGATGCGCCCTGCACCCACGCGCACGGCGGTGGGGTAATGCCAGTTCATGCTGTAAGACTTGATCTCCATGGTATCTCCGAATTATCAGGTTTTTATAGGTGCAGACGTCCGCCACTGGCGCCCGCCTGTTTTTTATTGGTCTTCGGGTGCGGGCAAACGCAAGATACAAAATGCAATTATGTCCCGCAACATACTCAAATCTGCCTCTTTCGTCCATGCTTGCTGCGACAAAAGAGCACTTGTCAAAGCAACGCGCAGCGTCCATGTTAGGGACTCATACCGGTACGATTACACAAGCAGGCCAACCTGCACATAACAGCCCGTGAGGAACACCTGATGAAACACCTGATGATCTCTGCCCTGGGCGCAGCAGCACTGCTGGCGTCAGGCTCGCTGTTCGCAACCGACGGCGAAACCCTCTACAAGACCAAGGCTTGCGTCGCCTGCCATCAGATCGACACCAAGGTCGTAGGACCATCCTACAAGGACGTCGCCGCCAAGTATGCCGGGCAGGACGGTGCGGTGGAAACCGTGGCCGGCCACATCAAGAACGGCATTTCCGGCCTTTGGGGGCCGATTCCGATGCCGGCCAACCAGGTGACCGACGAGGAAGCCCGTATTCTGGCCGAGTGGGTGCTCAGCCAGTAATAACAAAACTCCAACAAAAAACCCGCCACCAGGCGGGTTTTTTGTTGGCTCGGATACCGACTCACTCGTCGGCACCGTCCTTTTTCACTTCGGCTTCCATGCGCTTGAGGCCGATGTGACGGACATCGGTACCCTTGACCAGATAGATGACGTGCTCGGCAATGTTACGCGCGTGGTCACCGACCCGCTCCAGCGAGCGCAGCACCCAGAGGATGTTCAGAACCCGGCCGATGGAACGCGGATCTTCCATCATGAAGGTCACCATCTCGCGCATCGCGGTCTTGTATTCCTGATCAACCGCCTTGTCCTCGCGGGCAACGGCAAACGCCTGCTCGGTATCCATGCGGGCGAAGGCATCCAGCGCTTCCTGCACCATGCGGCGCACGTGGTGACCGATATGGCGACACTCGACGTAGCCACGCGGTGCCTGCCCCTCCTCCACCAGATCAAGCGCACGCTTGGCGATCTTCGACGACTCGTCGCCGATGCGCTCCAGATCAACGATAATCTTGCTGATGCTCACGACCAGACGCAGGTCGCTGGCAGCGGGCTGGCGACGCGCCAGGATGCGCAGGCAGTCCTGGTCGATATCCAGCTCCATCTGGTTGATCGCATCGTCCTTTTCACGGACTTGCTGAGCCAGCCTGGCGTCGCCTTCAACCAGTGCAACGATGGCATCGTTGATCTGCTTCTCGACCAGGCCACCCATTTCCAGCAGGTGGGTACGGATTTCCTCCAGCTCGTCGTTGAACTGCTGGGAAATATGCTGAGTAAACGCTTCTTTATCTGACGGCATGATGCATGTCTCCCTCGGTTAGCCGTACCGACCGGTGATGTAGTCTTCCGTCTGTTTCTTCGACGGATTGGTGAACAGCGTGTTGGTGTCACCAAACTCGATCAGTTCGCCCATGTACATGAAGGCAGTGTAGTCAGACACCCGCGCCGCCTGCTGCATGTTATGGGTCACGATCACAATGGTGAACTTGGACTTCAACTCGTTGATCAGCTCTTCGATCTTCAGCGTCGAGATCGGATCAAGCGCCGAGGCCGGCTCGTCGAGCAGCAGCACTTCCGGCTCCACGGCGATGGTGCGGGCGATACACAGACGCTGCTGCTGACCGCCAGACATGCCCAGAGCAGACTCGTTCAGACGGTCCTTGACCTCATCCCACAGCGCCGCACCCTTGAGTGCCCACTCGACTACCTCATCCAGCGTGCGTTTGTTATTTACACCCTGAATGCGCAGGCCGTAGGCGACGTTCTCGTAGATCGACTTGGGGAACGGATTGGGCTTCTGAAACACCATGCCGACGCGACGACGCAGTTCGGTGACGTTCACGTCCTTGCCGTAGATGTTCTTGCCGTCGAGCAGGATTTCGCCGTCCACGCGGCAACTGTCGACCAGGTCATTCATGCGGTTGAAGCAGCGCAGCAGGGTCGACTTGCCGCAGCCGCTCGGGCCGATGAACGCGGTTACCCGGTTACGCGGAATCCTCATGCTGACGTTGTGTAGGGCCTGCTTGGTGTCATAAAACAGGGACAGGTCCGGCACTTCCAGCGCAATGGACTCCTTGTCCATGTTCAGTTCCTGCTGGGAGCGCCCCAGGGCGCTCATATCCATGGCATGGGTTTTGGTGGTGTTAGACATAAGTGTGCGTCCGCCTAGAAAGAGTGATCAGTTTTCCAGCGCCTTGTACTTTTCGCGCAGGTGGTTGCGAATCGAAACCGCAGCAAAGTTGAGCGCGGCAATGACGCCCACCAGCAGCAGCGCAGTGGCATATACCAGCGGCCGCGCTGCCTCGACGTTGGGGCTCTGGAAGCCGACGTCATAAATATGGAAGCCCAGGTGCATGAACTTCTGATCCAGGTGCAGATAGGGATAGTTGCCATTGAGCGGCAGGGTCGGTGCCAGCTTGACCACACCGACCAGCATCAGCGGTGCCACCTCGCCGGCGGCGCGGGCAACGGCGAGAATCAGACCGGTCATCATCGCCGGGCTGGACATCGGCAAAATCACCTTCCACAGGGTTTCCGACTTGGTTGCACCGAGGGCCAGCGAGCCCTCTCGCAGCGACCGTGGAATCCGGGTCAGGCCCTCTTCAGTCGCCACAATCACCACCGGCACGGTCAGCAGCGCCAGGGTCAGTGAGGCCCACAGCAGACCGCCGGTGCCCAGGGTCGGCGCCGGCAGCGACTCGGGGAAGAACAGCTGGTCGATATTGCCACCGAGCAGGTAGATGAAGAAGCCGAGACCAAATACGCCGTAAACGATCGAGGGAACACCAGCGAGGTTGTTCACCGCAATGCGGATGGTCCGTGTCACCGCACCCTGCTTGGCATATTCGCGCAGATAGACCGCAGCCAGCACACCGAACGGGGTGACAATGATCGACATCAGCAGCACCATCATCACGGTACCGAAAATCGCCGGGAACACCCCACCCTCGGTGTTGGCCTCACGGGGCTCATCGCTGACGAACTCCCACAGCTTGCTGAAATAGTGACCAACCTTCGCAGTCGGGCCCATGGCGTTAGGCTGGAATACCCGAACTACCGCACTCAGGTTGATGTCCTTTTCGCGGCCGTCCATCGCTCGCACGCGGATGCTGTCGCGATTGAACTCCCGATAGAGGTCGATCAGGTTGGCTTCCAGCTCCGCATACAGATCATTCTGAACCTTGCGCTCGGCTTCCAGCTGCGCCTTGCGGTCATCGGTCAGCGCATTGTCCAGTTCGTAGCCACGCTCGCGAAGACGAATGCGCTCCAGCTCGGCGTTGATCTTGCCAATGGCGCCGGTCTCCAGCGCATGGATCTCATCGTAAATACCCAGTGCCCGATCGACCGCCGGCTGCAGTGCTGTCCAGGCCTGATCGCCTTCGGCGATGACCTGACCGGCCTGCTTGACCTGCAGCAGATAGCCATAGAAGTTGCCCCACTCGCGACGCTCGATAACGACGATATCCTCGGGCGCGCGCTCGTTTTCCAGCCAGTCGGCGACGATCCAGCGGAAATCCGCGCCGTACAGGTCACGATTGCCGACTTTCAGCAGCTCGCGATCCATAAACTCGGTTTTTTCCGGATCCACCGGCAGGCCGGCACCATGCAGACGCTCGGTCGGCACCTGTTCGCGGGTAGTGACCTCACCGATCAGGGTAATGGTCGGCTGACCGGGTATGGTGTATTCCGCCTCGATGACGTCAGCCGGCCAGAAGTGGCTCAGACCGCGCACAGCGATCAGCAGCAGCAGACCCAGGGTCATGATCACCGCGATGGCGACCGCGCCTGCATTCATCCAGACCCAGGGGCTGCCCGATTTGAACCAGGTTGTGAAGTTGCCTTGTTTCACTGTCTAGAGTCCTGTGGTCAGAGAGAGGCGTATTTCTTGCGCAGGCGCTGACGAATCAGCTCCGCCGCCGTGTTCATCAGGAAGGTAAAACTGAGCAGCACCAGCGCTGCCAGGAACAGCACCCGGTAATGGGTACTGCCCACTTCCGATTCCGGCATTTCGACCGCGATATTGGCCGACAGGGTGCGCATGCCTTCGAAGATGTTCCAGTCCATGATCGGCGTGTTGCCGGTGGCCATCAGCACGATCATGGTTTCACCTACCGCACGGCCCATGCCGATCATCACCGCGGAGAAGATACCCGGGCTGGCGGTCAGAATGACCACGCGACTGAGCGTCTGCCACGGGGTGGCGCCAAGCGCCAGCGAGCCTTGAGTCAGGTGGCGGGGCACACTAAATACGGCGTCTTCGGCAATCGAGAAGATGGTCGGGATCACCGCAAAGCCCATGGCCAGACCCACCACCAGTGAGTTGCGCTGATCGAAGTTGATGCCCATGTCGCGGGTCAGGAACACCCGCATGTCGCCACCAAAGAACCAGGCCTCGATATAGACGCTCATGGCAAAACAGGCCCAGCCCAGCAGCATCACCACCGGGATCAACAGCACCGCTTCCCAGCCCTCGGGTACCCGCAGCCGGATACGTGCCGGCAGACGGCTCCAGCCGTAGGCAAAGGCGATAAACACGATCGGTGTCAGGATCAGCAGAGAGACGATACCCGGCAGGTTGTCCTCCAGCAAAGGCGCCAGCCAGAGACCGGCGAGGAAGCCGAGAATCACCGTCGGCAGCGCTTCCATCAGCTCGATGATCGGCTTGACCTTGCGGCGCAGCGCCGGCGCCATGAAGTAGGCGGTGTAGACCGCAGCGGCGATCGCCAGCGGCGTTGCCAGCAGCATGGCGTAGAAGGCCGCCTTGAGGGTACCGAAGGTCAGCGGCGCCAGGCTCAGCTTGGGTTCAAACTCGGAGGTGGCCGAGGTCGACTGCCAGACGTAATCCGGCTCCGGATAGCTTTCGTACCAGACCTTGCCCCACAGCGAGCTCCAGGAAATCTCCGGGTGCTCGTTATGCACGTCCCAGTAGCTCAACTCGCCGTTACCGTGCTCCACCAGCAGATGATCGGCACGCGGACCGATGGCTACGGCGCTCACCGTACCCTCGCCCAGCGGCTCGACCAGCAGATTGTTGTGCGCGGTCGAATTGTAGATGCCCAACTGACCAGCCGTATCGACAGCAAGGAACACCTTGCGACGCTCTTCCGGTTGAATCAGCGCAATCGACTCGCCCTGCTGCTGATCGAAATCACGCACTTCGGTCAGCAGCGGGTGGCCGTTGCCGCGCACCATAAACCACTGTTTCAGCTCGCCGCTGCTGTCACCGACAATCAGCGAGATACCGCCGAGCATCAGATTGACCGAGGTAATCGAGGTGCCCATGCCCTCAACCACCTTGTAGCGACCATTGAGCTCGCCCTTTTTGCGCAGCGCCAGCACATCAATGTGCTGCTCACCGTTGACCACATACATCCACTGACGCAGCGGATCGATCAGGATGCGAGTGACCTCGCCTTGAGCGGGGTCGAGTGCCAACCGGGATTCGCTGCGAGTTTCGGCACCGGTCATCATGTTGCGCTTGATGCTGACACTGGTCGCCACCAGATCGCTGCCGATGCTGCCGGCCAGGGTCAGACCGTTACTGTCGCTGCTCATGGCGACCTGATCCAGTGCACGCCCCTGCTCGTCCAGGGTGATCGCTTCCTGACCGTACGGGAAGTTCAGGCTGGGCGTAATCAGCCGCACATCGTCCGGATAGGTCACCTTGTAGTCATGCTGGGCAATCAGCACCTGGCCATTGCTCAGGCCCACCACAAAGCGACGGGAATTGGGGGTTTCCACGTTAAAGCTGGTCACCTGCGCACCGGCCGGAATCGGCAGCTGCTGTTGCAGCACCGCCTTGCCGTCACGGGCATTGAAAAAGCTCACCTGGCCGCTCCGGGCCACGCGAATCGCCACCTCGCCCTGCTCTTCCATCGCCAGCATCAGCGGCGGATCGTCGGCCTGCACCCAGCTTGCGCTGTAACGCTCGCGCTCCTCAATCTCGGCCCCACCGAACAGCGGCAGCACCTCATACAGCAGATAGAGGAAAATCAGCAGGACAGCGACAATAACGCCAAGACCACCGACCGCAACGTACCAACGGGTAAAATGGTCCTTGAAATGACGCATGGCCCGATGGCGCTGCATCGCCGGAGTATTGAAGTCGACGCTGGACGTCTTGGATGGGGATTGGGTAGTCATGGCGCACACCCTACAGGGTCAATGTGACGAATTGATTACAGCCTGATGACGGCAAAAAAGGGGCGTGTCAGTGACACCCCCCTTTTTTGCCCGGCATCCGTGCCCGACAGCTGCGAACTTAGAAGCCCAGTTGCTCGTGGACGTTATCCACAGCGCGCTTGGGCATCGGCACGTAACCGTCCTTGAAGACCACTTCCTGACCCTGCTTGGACAGCATCATCTTGACGAACTCGCGCTCCAGCGGAGCCAGCTCGCCGTTCGGGGCCTTGTTCACGTAAACGTAGAGGAAGCGCGACAGCGGGTAAGTACCGGCGATAGCGTTCTCTTCGTTGGCTTCGATGAACGGCTGACCTTCTTCTGCCGCCAGCGGGATGGCGCGAACGCTGGAGGTACGGTAGCCCAGACCGGAGTAGCCGACCGCGTTCAGCGACTGGCTGACCGACTGAACGACAGAAGCAGAGCCCGGCTGTTCGTTCACGCCGCTGCGGAAGTCACCTTTGCACAGCGCATTTTCCTTGAAGTAACCGTAGGTACCGGAAACCGAGTTACGGCCGTAGAGCTGGATGTCGCGATCAGCCCATGCACCGGTCAGACCCAGCTTGCCCCAGGTATCCAGATCTTCACCACCGCACAGGCGGGTAGCGGAGAAGATACCGTCAACCTGAGCCATGGTCAGGCCTTCGATCGGGTTGTCCTTGTGAGCGAACACAGCCAGGGCGTCGATAGCAACCGGAACAGCGGTCGGCTTGTAGCCATAACGCTCTTCAAATGCCTGGATCTCGCTGTCTTTCATCATGCGGCTCATCGGAGCCAGGTTGGAGGTACCCTCGGTCAGAGCCGGCGGCGCAGTGGACGAACCTGCTGCCTGAATCTGAATGTTGACGTTGGGGTACAGGCGCTTAAACTCTTCGGCCCACAGGGTCATCATGTTGGCCAGAGTATCGGAGCCGACGCTGGACAGGTTGCCGGATACACCGCCGACACGCTGGTAGTCTTCCAGGGCCGGATCAACGGCGGCAAAGCTGGAGCTGGCGGCGACGCCGGCGGCAGCGAAGGTCACAGCAGCGAACAAGCGCTTGAGTTTCATGTCATTCTCCTGTTGAGGTAGTGTTTGCAACACGCGACTCAGTATTGGGATGCGATGTGACAACTCTATTCAGGAATTATGACAATTGTGTGAAGGGCGCAAACTCCGCGAGATAGCGGGCACAACGCGCTCACACAACGATTGAGAGCCTGCCCCCAATCCCTTACCATAGGCGGCTTGCCGCGCGGTCGGCGTTCCGCCGAAGCTTGGCACAACAATTACAATAGACCACTGTCGAGTCTACCAATGCACGAATTAGATACCGATCCCGTGCCACAGGGCGAACTGGCGCTGAAAATTACCGCCCTGCCGCGGGACTGCAACAGCTTTGGCGACATTTATGGTGGCTGGCTGGTAGCCCAGATGGATACCGCCGGCACCAGTATCGCGGCCCGCATAGCACGCGGCCGCGTTGCCACCGTTGCGATTGACCGCATGGGGTTCATGGTGCCGGTTCCGGTTGGCGCCCAGCTCGCGTTCCATGGCGAGGTACTGGATATCGGCCGCAGCTCGATCAAGATCCTGGTCGAAGTCTGGAGCGAAGATCTGGCCCACGACGAAAGCCGCAAGGTAACCGAGGCCACCTTCGTCTTCGTTGCCATCGACGATCGCGGCCGCACCCGGGTCATCCCGTCCTGATCGAGACGGCTGCCCGGCGGCCCTGACGGACTGCTGTCACATGTTCCAACGCCTTACCGCCACGGGCCTCTCACTGGCCTGCCTCATCGACCGTGCCACCAGCCTGCTGGGGCGCAGCGTTGCCTGGCTGACACTGCTCATGGTGCTGCTCACCTGCGCCGTGGTGCTGCTGCGTTACGGCTTCGATATCGGCGCCACTGCTACCCAGGAACTCATTCTCTACGCGCACTCGCTGGTGTTTCTCGGCGCCGCGGCCTGGGCTCTGCAGCGCGATGCCCATGTACGCGTCGACATTTTCTTCCGCCGCCTGCAGCAGCGCGGCAAGGCGCTGGTCGACTTGACCGGCAGCCTGCTGTTTCTGCTGCCCATGTGCCTGTTTCTGGCGTACAACTGCTGGGATTACGTCGGCATATCGTGGCAACGACAGGAGCGCTCGGCCGATGCCGGCGGTCTGCCCTGGGTCTATCTGCACAAGAGTCTCATCCTGCTGCTGGTCGCCAGCCTGCTGCTGCAGGCCGTGGCACAGATCCTCAAAACGCTGGCGGTACTGAGTGGCGTCCGGCCCGGACACCTGCCAGCCAGTCATGAGGAGCACCTGTAATGGGCGGGGAATTCATGGCGATTGCGCTGTTCGTCTGTCTCTGTCTGGCGTTGATGGCCGGCTACCCGGTGGCCTTCACCCTGGGCGGCATCTCGCTGCTGTTCGCCGGTATCGGCATCATCTTTGACCTGTTTGAGCCGAGCTTCCTGGGCGCCCTGCCGAGCCGCCTGTACGGCACCATGACCAATCAGACACTGATGGCGGTGCCGCTGTTCGTGTTCATGGGTGTCATGCTGGAGAAATCACGCATCGCCGAGGATCTGCTCGACGCCATGGCGCGACTGTTCGGTGGTTTGCGCGGCGGGCTGGCGTTCTCGGTTTGCATCGTCGGCGCGCTGCTGGCGGCGAGTACCGGCATTGTCGGCGCCACCGTGGTCACCCTCGGCCTGCTGGCGCTGCCGACCATGCTGCGCCGCGGCTACGACCCGGCGCTGGCTACCGGCACGCTGGCGGCAACCGGCACCCTCGGGCAGATCATTCCGCCGTCGATCATTCTGGTGCTGCTGGGCGATGTGCTGTCCAACGCCTATCAGCAAGCGCAGCAACGGCTCGGTATCTTTTCTCCGAAGACGGTCACCGTCAGCGACCTATTCGTCGGTGCCCTGCTGCCCGGGTTGCTGCTGGTCGTGCTGTATCTGCTGTATCTGGCCTTTGTCGCCTGGCGCCAGCCCGGCAAACTGCCCGCGCCAACCGACGCGGAGCGCGCCGCCGTCTCGATCCCCCAATTGCTGCGCAGCCTGCTGCCGCCGCTGCTGCTGATTATGGCGGTACTGGGGTCGATTCTGGGCGGCATTGCCACCGCCACTGAGGCCGCCGCCGTTGGCGCGCTGGGCGCAGCAATTCTGGCCCTGGCCAAACGCCAACTGAGTTTTGGCAAGCTGCGTGAGGTCGCGCAGGCGACCGCCGAAATCAGCGCCATGGTGTTCATGATCCTGCTCGGCGCCTCGATCTTCTCGCTGGTGTTCCGTGGCTTCGGCGGCGATGACCTGATCCACGACCTGTTCCACGCCCTGCCCGGCGGCGCCTTCACCGCGATGCTGGTGGTGATGCTGGCAATCTTCCTGCTCGGCTTTATCCTCGACTTTATCGAGATCACCTTTGTGGTGGTGCCGATTGTCGGCCCGGTCCTGCTGAGCATGGGCATCGACCCGGTCTGGCTCGGGGTGATGATCGCGCTGAACCTGCAGACCTCATTCCTGACGCCGCCCTTTGGCCTGTCGCTGTTTTATCTGCGCAGCGTCACCCCGGCCAGCGTGCCGACCTCGGCGATCTATCGCGGGGTGCTGCCGTTTATCTTCATTCAGTTGCTCATGCTGCTGATCGCCGCCTGCTGGCCTGGCCTGGTGACCTGGCTGCCGGGGCTGCTGGCCCAGTAGCAGCGGCACAACCGGGCACCCGCCCGGTTGCCTGCAGCAGCTCAGCCATCCTTGCCGGCAGCCACCTCAACACCCACCCTATCCTCCAGCAGCGCGCTGGTCGCGGTCTGCACATAGGCCTTGAGCTGCGCCTGCAGCTCGCCCGACACCTCTGCCTGCTCGGTCACACTGGCCTGCGGACCGAGCTGGTAGCGGTAGGCGCGGGGCTGTTCACCACGCGGCTGCACCACCAGTTCATCGCCACGCAACAGCCCCACCGTCTGGCCGCCGCCTGATGGCTTGATCACGCCAAAGCCCCGGTCATCCGCGGGTAACGTCAGCAGATCACGCCCCCAGCACTGGTGCTGCACCGCGCCGCCAAGCCGCCCCATGATGGTCGGCACTACGTCAACCTGGGTGCCGACAATGTCATTGTGCGTACCAAAGCGCTCGGTGATACCGGGCGCGATCAGCAGCATGGGCACGTTGAAGCGCAACAGGTCCAGATCGGTCAGCTGGCGCGGCGTGCCGAAGCCATGATCGCCGATCACCACAAACAACGTGTCCTTGTACCAGGGCTGGTTGCGTACCTGATCGAAGAACCGGCCCAGCGCCCAGTCGGCATAGCGCATGGCGGTCAGGTGCTCGTCGTTAACACCCTGCCCGCTCACGGCATCTACCGGCAGCGGGTCTGGCAACGCGTAAGGCGTATGGTTGGACAGGGTCTGCAGCAGCGCGTAGAACGGGCGCGTATGATCCAGCGCATTCAGTTCGGTGACAGCGCGGTCAAACATGTCCTGATCGGATACGCCCCAGGTCGGGTCGGAAAAGACCGGATTGACGTAGTCATTGCGGCCGATGAAGTGGCGCATGCCCTGCTTGCCGAAAAAGCCCTTCTGATTGTCCCAGGCAAAGTCGCCGTTATAGACATACAGGTCGTCAAAACCGCGCTGGCTCAGCAGCTGCGGCAAGCCGGAAAACGCATGACCACCCTCCGGCTCCTGCATCAGGTACTCAAAGCCCGGCAAGTTGGGGAAGCAGGCCATGGTCGCGAACATGCCCTGATGGGTGTGGGTGCCGTTGGAGAAGTAGCGGGTGAACAGCAACCCCTCCTTGCTCAGCCTGTCGAACTCGGGGGTAATGCCCAGCGGGGAGCCCAGCGCCCCGGTGTAGTAGCCGGCAAAGCTCTCCATCAGTACCACCACCACATTGCGCACCGGCAACACGCTATCGACAGCGGGTTCAGATACGCGACGCACCGGCGCCAGCTCGGCGTCAATCAGCCGGTCATGTTCGGTCAACAGCAGGCTTCGGGTAATCCCGGTCGCCTGGTCATCGTCCATCAAACCAAGCCAGGCGTTATTGCGATGATCAGAGAACTGCGCCTTGGCGGCCGAATACAGGGTCAGCGCCGGCGTGAGGCCGAGTTGATTGGCAAAGGTCGAATCGGTGGTGAAAGCGTCCCCCCAGCGCAGCGGCGGGCCCTGACGCAGGGTGCCACGAGCCAGAACCGTTGAACTGACTAGCAACAGCAGCAGCACCGAGATGCGAGCCGCCAGCGCACCCAGACGGCTGTGCCGACGGTTCGCTGCGGTCGCGGGCAGCCTGGTACGGCGGTCCAGCCAGCGAAAACCGCGATACATCAGCCAACTGACCAGCGCCATACCCAGCAGCAAGCGCACCACCGGAAAGCCATACCAGAGCATGCTCAGTACAGTCGCCGGATCTTCCTGCAGATACTGGAACACCAGCGTGTTCAGGCGCTGGTGAAACTCGCGGTAGAAGCTCAGCTCGACAGTGCCAAGCAGGCAAAGCAGCACGGTTGCCAGCGTCAGCCACAGGCACTGCAGCGTGCGCATGGCCATCAGCCGCGCACTGAGGACGGTCAGCATCAGCGGCGCACCGACGATAACAACGACCCGCAGGTCGAAACGCAGGCCATTGAAGAAGGCTTCCAGCAAATCGCCACGGGTTACCTCGGCGGCCAGCTCCCAGTTCCAGGCCAGCAGCGCGCCGCGCAGCAGGGTAAGCATGAGCGTCAGTGCCGCCAGCGCACCAACGATAAATATCAGTTGGCCGCGCAGGCCAACCACCGGCCGGCTGGCCGGAGCAGTAGAGTGGGTCATCAAACAGGTTCCACAGGCAGGCCCGCTCAGGCGGGCGAGAACAGAATCAGGCTCCAGACGCTGGTGATCAGCAGCAGCGCGAGCATCTGCGCCGCACTGCCCAGATCCTTGGCGCGCTTGGACAGCGGGTGCAGCTCAAGCGAAATACGATCCACTACCGCCTCTATGGCCGAATTGATCAGCTCAACGATCAGCGCCAGCAGCACCACCCCGACCATCAGTGCGCGCTCTACGCCGCTGACCGGCAACCAGAACGCCAGCGGGATCAGCACTACGGCCAAAAACAGCAATTGGCGGAAGGCGGCCTCAAAGGTCAAGGCTGCCCGCAGGCCGGCGAGCGAGTAACCCGCCGCCTTGATGATCCGGACCACACCTCCACGACTTTTCAGTTTCAGCGCATCGTCAGCGCCGGACAGGGGCTCAGGCCGCATGACGGCTGTCCCCGTTACCGCCGGTCAGGCTCTGATAGCAGGCCAGAAAATACTGCCAATCCTCGTCAGGCATCCCTTCGCGGTGGCGGCACAGCTGGTCCAGGTCATGCCGCACCGCTCGACTGCGCAGCAGGCGACGACGGCTCTTCTCCAAATCCAGCAGTGCGACCTCGGCCCGGTCGCCGTTAACCCGGACATAGATATGCTTGGCGTACAGACAACCGTGCTGACGGCGCCCCCCGTGCAGCCGCCGCAGCACCACAGCCAACTGCTGCAGTACGGCACGTCGCCTGGTTACTGTCTCCTCGCTGGCGTACCACTGGCCCAGACTGACAAAACCAGTCAGCTCTTCGGTCACCAGCAACCCTTGCCACTGTCCTTGATGCTCACGGGCAGCACAAAAAACCAGTTTGGGTACCGGCACACCAAGTTGCTCGCAGGCACGCAGCGCCAGCTCCTCCCTCAGCACCGTGGGCCGACCAAGAGGGTGCAACCAGGTACGATAGACATGCCCAACCTGACGCTTGCTGTACAAGCGGGGCAAGCCGCGACTCTGGGGCGGCAGCAACTTGACCCCGCTCTGGCCACCGCGGCGCTGATTCGGCTCCTCTACCCACTTGCCGTCCATTTCCCACCAACGCTCGAAGCGTGCCTGACCAAAGGATGGCAATCGGCCCCGGGCCGAGATCACGGCGCTCATGCGTCCGCCTTGCGCAGCACGTAGACCCGCCACATGGCGTAGCCGGGCAGGAAATCGTGGTGGCTGATTTCGCTGAAGCCCGCCTCGCGAAACTCGGCTTCAATCACCTCGCGGGCCACCACAAAGCGGTTCTGATTCTGACCGGCACGCCCTCGCTTTGCCCGGCGCGCTTCCAGACGACTGCGCTTCCAGGACTTGTAATTGCCATCGACCCAGAGCGAGATGATCAGGGTATCGCGGGTGACACGGGCGCATTCACGCAGCAGGGCAAGACGGTGCTCATGATCGGCAACGTGGTGAATCAGCCGCATGCAGAAGATGCTGTCGACCGCGTTATCGCCCAGATCGATATCAAAGGCGGAGGTCTGGAACGCCTTGACCCGCCTTACCACCTCCGTCGGCTGGCCGGCTAGTGCGGTCTGGATCATGTCCGCCGAATTGTCGGCAGCCAGAATGACCCGATTCGGCGCCTCGGCCAGCAACGGCCAGAAACGACCAGCGCCGCAGGGCAGGTCCAGCACCAGATTGGGGTCACCGGCGTCTTTCAGCGCGCGGCGAGCCAGCTGCATGTCACGCCAGTTGGACAAACGACGCGACAAACCGGCCTGATGCTTGTCGAAATACTGTTGTGAGTGATCGCGGTCGTACTTGTCGGAGAACGCGAGCTCGATCGGTTTGCTTTCGGACATGACAATAACCCTGGTGGGAGTAGGTGCTGCCAGACTAGGCGCCCACGGATCAAGGTCGTGTCAAAGCGATGTCAAAATTTCGTGAAAAGCCAGAGGCCGAGCGATATCGGCCCGCGCGCTCGGCGGTGCAGCGGGCAATCAACCCAGCCGCACATCGAAACAGCTGCCGCCGGCGGCCAGCGAATGCATGCTGACTGACCAGCCCTGATGGGCGCAGATACGCTTGACCAGCGACAGCCCCAGCCCCAGCCCTTCACCACGGGCCTGGTTGCCACGGACAAAGGGTTCGAAGATGTCGCTTTGCTGGTCGGTTGGCACCCCGGGCCCGGTGTCTTCCACGCGGAAGCAGCCCGCCCCCAGCAGCAATCGAACCTGCCCCTGTTCGGTGTAGTGCAGCGCATTGCGCAGCAGATTGGACATGACCGTGCCGAGCAATCCCGGATGATACTGGCCGCTATCCTCCGCCTCGACGATCAGCTCAAAGCCCAGGCCCTTGTCGGCAAAGGCGCCCTGCCAGCGCTCGACCTGCTCCTGCGCAACCGAGAGCAAGGACGCATTGCCGGTCATCCTGACCGGCTGGCCCTTGGCTCGCGCCAGCAGCAGGAAGGTGCCAACCAGCTCGCGCATCTCCTCGGCAGCACGGGCAATGCGCTTGACCTGCCGTTGCTCGCGCTCGCCCAAATCGGCCGCTTCCAGCAGCTCGGTCGAGGTGGCGATAATCATCAACGGCGTGCGCAGTTCGTGACTGACATCGCCGGTAAACAGCCGTTCACGCTCCAGCGACAGGCGCAGCTGGCTGAGGGTGGAATCGAAGGCCTCAGCCAGGTGGCCAACCTCGTCGTCCGGGTATTCCGGCGCCAGTGGCGGCGCCAGCGGCAGCAATTGATCCCGGTGTCGCACCTGACCGGCCAGCCGGATGATCGGCGCCAGAATCTTTTGTGCCATCAGCAAACCCAGCAGACAGCCCAGCAGCACACTCAGCAGGAAGCCGGCAAATACTACGGCAAACAGCACCCGCTCGCGGGCCTCGAACTCGGCCTGCTCCTGCACCAGAATAAAACGCTGCGCGCCAATCTCGCGAACGTAGACATAGGCAGCCTGATCGTCACCCACCAGTTCGCTGAAGCCCCCTTCGAGCGAGCGCAGCGACTCCGGTATCTCGTAGCCCGGCATGTGCGAGGCATACAGCCGGGTCTTGCTGTCGAGCCGGGGCGGCTGACCACGGGCCAGGTCCTGCTCCAGTACGGCAGTCAGTTCCTCGCTCATCTCCTGGGAGACCAGATGCTCCTCGACAAAATGCACAATGCCGACAATCCCCAGCGAAAACACCCCGCTGACCGCCAGCGTCATCAGCGTGAAGGCAATTACGATACGCCGGCGCAGCGGCTGCTTGCGAATCATTGCGCCGGCTCCGAAAGGCTGTAGCCAACCCCGTGCACGGTGTGAATCAGCGGCGTTTCAAAGGGTTTGTCGACGATCTGACGCAACTGGTGAATATGGCTGCGCAGGCTATCGCTGTCGGGCAGCTCGTCGCCCCAGAGCGCCTCTTCCAGCACAGTGCGGCGAATCACCGCCGGGCTCTTGCGCATCAGCACTTCCAGCAGCTTGAGCCCGACCGGGTTGAGCTTGAGCGCCTTGCCGGCACGGCTGACCTGCAGGGTATCAAGGTCATAGCTCAGATCGCCGACCTCCAGTCGATGACGACCGCCACCGCTGCTGCGGCGCAGGATGGCTTCAATACGGGCTACCAGTTCGGATAGCGCAAAGGGTTTGAGCAGGTAATCATCGGCGCCAACCTTCAGGCCCTTGAGCCGATCGTCCAGCGCATCACGCGCGGTCAGCATGATAATCGGCGTGTCGCGACCGGCGTCCTCGCGCAGCCGCTGACACAGCTGATAGCCGTCCATGCCCGGCAGCATGATATCCAGCACAATCAGATCGTAGTGCTCGCTGACCGCCAGATGCAGCCCCGAAACCCCATCCTGGGCGCAGTCCACCGTGTAGCCCTTGAGCTGCAGGTAGTCCATCACGTTGGCGAGGATGTCGCGGTTATCCTCGATGACCAGAATACGCATGCAGGAGCTCTCCAGAAAACCACACGGCTTGACGAAATTTTCACAGCGCGTTGACGCAGCGCCGACAGCAAGATCACCACACTGCGACGGTCGATTTCAACCATGGACTGTCACATGCCCCTGCTCAAATCCGCCCAGGCCCGTTTCCTTGGCTTGCTCGCAGCCCTCTGGCTCGGTGTTTTCGTTGTCACCCGTTCGATCCTGTTGCTGACCCACCTGGGCGAAGCGCAGCTCAGCGCCAGCGGTGTGCTGCGGCTGTATGGCGAAGGCATGATCTACGACCTGACCTTCCTGCTCTACGCCTTCGCGCCACTGGCACTGTACCTGCTGCTGTGCCCTGCCCGGCTCTGGCGCAAGCGCTGGCATCTGCGTCTGCTGCAGGCAGCCATGACCTTCGGCGTCTTCCTGATGCTGTTCACTGCGGTCGCCGAATGGCTGTTCTGGGACGAGTTCGGGGTGCGCTTCAACTTCATCGCGGTCGACTATCTGGTCTACTCCGACGAGGTGATCAACAACATCCTCGAGTCCTACCCGGTCTATCCGCTGCTGGCAGCGCTGACCGTCATCGCCGTGATCACCACCGCGCTGCTGCAACCACGGGTTCGTCGCATCGCCGCCGCCCCCTTGCTGAGCTGGCCGGAACGCGGCATCAGCCTGGCAGGCGCAGTTACAGCCGTCGCCCTGAGCATTCTGGTGGTCGGGCAGGGCTTTCCGCGCAGCAGCGGCGGCAACGCCTATCAGCACGAGCTGGCCAGCAACGGGCCGTACCAGTTCTTTGCCGCCTTCCGTAACAACGAACTGGACTACACCCAGTTCTACCCGCAACTGCCCGAGGCAACCGCTGCGACCGCCCTGCGTGAGGAAGTCAGCGAAGCAAATGCCCGCTTTGTCGACACCGACCCGATGGGCGTTCGCCGGCAGATCGACAACCCCGGCCAGCCGCGCAAGCTGAACCTGATTCTGGTCACCATCGAAAGCCTCAGCGCCAAATACATGGGCAGCGAAGGCGATGCCCGCAATCTGACCCCTAACCTCGACGCCCTGCGCAAGCAGAGCCTCTACTTCAGCCAGTTCTACGCCACCGGCACCCGCACCACCCGCGGCCTGGAAGCCATCACCCTGTCGATCCCGCCGACCCCCGGCCGCTCGATCGTCAAGCGCATCGGCCGCGAAACCGGATTTGCCAGCCTCGGCCAGCAACTCGGCGCGCAGGGCTACGACAGCGTGTTTGTCTACGGCGGTCGTGGCTACTTCGACAACATGAACGCCTTCTTCGCCGGCAACGGCTACCGGGTAGTCGATCAGGCCAGCGTGCCTGACGAGGAAGTAACCTTCACCAACGCCTGGGGCATGAGCGACGAAGACCTCTACAACCAGACCCTGAAGCTGGCCGACGCCGATGCCGCTGCGGGCAAGCCGTTCCTCCTGCAACTGATGACCACCTCCAACCATCGCCCCTACAGCTATCCGGAAGGCCGCATCGACATCCCGTCCGGCACCGGCCGCGAAGGTGCGGTGAAATACACCGACTACGCCATCGGCCAGTTCCTCGCGCAGGCGCGCGAGAAACCCTGGTTCAAGGACACCGTCTTCGTGTTCGTTGCCGACCACACCGCCGGCAGCGCCGGCAAGGAAGACCTGCCGGTGCACAACTACCACATCCCGCTGTTCGTCTACGCCCCGGGCCTGATCGACGCCCGCGAGGACAGTCGGGTCGCCAGCCAGATCGATCTGGCACCGACGCTGATGGGCCTGCTGAACATGGATTACACCTCGACCTTCTTCGGCCACAACCTGCTGCGCCCGGATACCGGCCCGGGGCGGGCGCTGATCGGTAACTATCAGCATCTGGGCCTGTTTGACGGTCAGGATCTGGCGATCCTCAGCCCACGCGGCCTGATCCGTCGGCACGACGACGCCATGGGCCTGAGCGTAGAAAAGGCGGCGCAGGCCACTGATCCGCTGGTCCGCCGCGCCATCGCCTACTACGAGGGCGCCAGCTACGACTACGGCCACCAGCTATTGGCGTGGCAACCTTCCAGCAGCCACCCTGTCCGTCAGGTAAGCCAGCGATGAGCCGCAGCGCGCGCCCAACGCGCCCCTTTCCGGTCGGACGCTGGCTGCTGATTCCGGCTGCGGTCATGGCGCTGATGCTGGTGTTTGACCCCAGCGCGCTGGATTTCTGGTTCTCCGACCTGTTCTACGTACCGGGCGACGGCTTCGTCGGCCGCCACAGTTTCTTCCTCGAAGATATCCTGCACGACCGGGTCAAGCAGGCGGTGATCGTGATCGGCGTGCTGGCAATCATCGGCTTTCTCCTCAGCCTGCTGCCGACCCGGCTGCGGCGCTGGCGGCCGGAGCTGGGCTATCTGGTGCTGTCGCTGGCCTTGGCTACCAGCCTGGTTACCCCGCTCAAGCAGCTGACCAACGTGCCCTGCCCCTGGAGTCTGGTGCAATACGGCGGCACAGAGATTCACACACCGCTGCTGTCAGCCCGTCCGGACACTAACAAGGCTGGACGCTGCTGGCCCGGCGGTCATGCCTCCTCCGGGTTCTCCCTGCCGGCCTTGTTCTTTGCCCTGCGTGACCGCTTTCCGCGGGCCGCCCGCGGCGCCCTGATCGGCGCACTGGCGCTCGGCACCGTGCTGTCACTCGGGCGCACCATGCAGGGCGCACATTTCCTCTCGCACAACGTCTGGACCCTGTTGTTCGACTGGTGCATCTGCCTGCTCTGTTACCGGCTACTGCTGTATCGGCCAGCCGTGGCAGCGCATAACGTCAGCCAGGCTGGGGAGCTCCGCCATGAAGCCGCGTAATCTGTTGCTCGCAACCGGCCTGCCGCTGGCACTGCTGGGTGTCATCGCCCTGGCCCGACCCGATGTACTGCGCAGCGACCACGTCGACATGCCGGCTCCCACCCTCAGCGCCGGGCAGGCACGTCCGGCCAACTGGGCCACCCCGATTGATCCGCAGCTGCGTCTGTATCGCATGGGCCCCAACCTGTATCGCAGCGCCCTGCCAGACAGCGGAGACCTACCGACCCTGCAGGCGCAAGGTATCCATACCGTGATCAATTTCTACCAGCGCAACGACGACTGGCTCGACGGCAGCGAGCTGACCGCCATCCACGAACCACTGCACGCCGACCGGGTAACCGACACCGACGTGATCCGCGTGCTACGCGCGATCCGCGCCGGCCAGCAACAGGGTGGTGTGCTGATCCACTGCAAGCACGGGCAAAACCGCACCGGGCTGATGGCCGCCATGTACCGCATGGTGTTCGAGGGCTGGAGCCGCGAACAGGCGCTGGCCGAGATGCTCGAAGGCGGCTTTGGCGACGGAGAGCTGATGAGCGATGCGGTCGGCTACCTGAATCGGGTCGACGTAACGGCCGTGCGCGCCGCAATCGACGGCGGCAGCTGCAGCACCAGCGTGCTGGCGCTGTGTCATGTCAGCGACTGGTGGCACCACCAGAGCGGTGGGATCGATCAACGGGTCGCGCAGCTGGAAGACTGAGCCATCAGGATGCCGGGTGGTCCGGCTTGCTGATCAGCCAGACCATCTGGCCAACCACCCGCTCGGCAGCGACCGATCCCCAGTAACGGCTGTCGTTTGAGTTATCGCGGTTGTCACCGAGGAAGAAGTAATGCCCCTCCGGCACCCGGAAGGTCTGAATCGGCTGCTGCGCCGCACTGTCCAGCTGCTGCACCCGATAGGATTGCCCGCCAAGTTGCTCGCGGTAGATTCGTACCCCATCGGTGTCTGACAGCAGCTCGCGCGGCAGGTGCTCACCATTGATCACAACCCCATCCGGCGTCAGGGCAATCACGTCACCGGGCAGCGCGATCAGCCGTTTGACGTAGAGCATGTCGTGGTCAGGCGGATAGAACACGTAGACCTTGCCGCGCTGCAGGCGGGCCGCATCCAGGCGGTCGCTGCCGGGCAGGGTGAAGCCAAACAGGCTGCGATGGGCAAAGCCCCACTTCTGCGCCACAAACAGATTGCCCTCAACCAGCGTCGGGTGCATCGAGGCCGACGGCACCTGATAAGGCTCGTAAAGGAAGGTTCGCGCACCCAGAATCGCGAGCATCACCGCCAGATAAAGCCCCACTGCCACGCTGGCACGATTGAACCAGCGGCGCGGCGTCGATACATCGTAACGGCGCGCGATCAGCACCGCGTGCAGCGGACAGATCAGGCTGAACGCCAGTGTCAGGGCCAGCTCGAAGTACCAGTCGATCCCGGCGACCACCAGCGTCACCGGAAGATAACCCCAGAACAGACGCGGGCGATTGACGTAGAGAAACACGAACGGCTGCAGCACGATACCCAGCAGCACAGTCAGCCAGAGGCGGGGTTTCCAGGGTGACGGCACAACAGCTCCTTGCATACAGGGCCAACGCGGCCCATCAGAGCGTTATGACCACAATCAGGCGGCCGTGTTGCAACCGGCTTCAAGGCGGATGATCAACACACACAGCAGCAGCGCAGGCAGCGTGGTCGTTACCGGGTTGAATGCACCGACCAATAGCGCCGGGGCAACCAGGGCAACGCCGGCAAGCAGGCCGAGTAACCCGAGTGCGGCGGCGACCACGGGCCAGCGGCCAAACCAGCCGAACAGAATCACTATCCCGAGCAGGACCTCGGCCACCCCGGCCAGTGATGACATCACCTGTGCATCAAGCCCCAGACCGGCCGCCTCGATCATCTGCACTTCGACCGGGCTGGGAAACAGCAGCTTGGGTACCAGGCCGTGATAAATGAAAACAAATGCCAGCATCCAGCGGCACCAGCGGGCCATCTGCAGCAGGTCCGGGTTATTCATCGACAAAGCGCCCCGCGTGATCGGCCGAGGGCAGCCGGCACAGGTCATAGCGACCAAACAGCCGGTAGCGATTCTGCGCAATACGGTCGTACAGCCAGTCGCGCAGCGGGCGCGGGATCAGCTGAAACACGCACAGAGCGCGCCATGGCCAGCCAAGCCGATGCATGACGACAAAGAACGCCGCGCTCTTCTCGAAGCGGCGTTCGCCATCCACCACCAGCATGGTCTCAAAGGTATCGGTCGGATAGTTGTGCTCCGCGAGCAGCCGCTGCCCCGCCGCCGACTGCACGCTGCACAGCCGGAACCGGCGCGCGGCATCGTGCTCGATAATAAAGTTGGCCCAGGCACTGCAGAGCTTGCATACACCGTCGAACAGAATGATGGGGGCGGGCACGATCTATCCTTTGCAATTGCAGCCGGGAACACTCCCCGAGCATAACAGCCGCCAGCGGCAGATGTCAGATCACCTGCTGGTACAGTCCGGCCCGGTACTGGCTGTAGGTATCAAGGAATTCCCACACCTCGCAGATCTTTGCGTCGCAGCAGCGAAAGCGCAGCAGATACTGGTTCAGATAGGGCTCACCGCTGCAGGTCTGCGCCGTCAGCTCGAAATGCACGACGACATTGTCGCCTTCACATATCAGCGCATGGCGACGGATCTGCAGGGTAGCAAAATCCAGCCAGCCGGCCCCCTTGGCCATCATCCCGAGAACACCGTCAATACCGGAAAAATTGCTGCCGAAAGGGTGCGCCGGCGGCAGGTGCCAGCGAATATCCGCAGCCAGATAGTCGGTAATCGGTGCCGCACTGCGCCCCTCTACCGAATCGAAATAACGCTCAACCAGTTCCTTGCTGTTCATATTCAGCCTCACAATGAATTCAGCAGATCCTGCCCGAGCCTCTCGGGAAACAAATCGTTCAGATGGAGGAGACGTGCCGGCGTCAACCTGCCCCGAGCAGCTTGCTGTAGTGCAGAAACTGCCGGTCACGCTCCCAGCCACTGGCTTCGTACAATCGCTGCGCCGAAGTGTTGTCGGTCGCGGTTGCCAGCTCCATGCGCACCGCGCCCTGCGCACGCGCCTGGTCTTCGGCAGCCGCCAGCAGGGCTCCGGCAACGCCCTGACGACGATAGCCGGAGCCGACATACAGGTCATACAAGATGCTGATTGGCGCCATGTCGACCGAACAGAACGTCGGATACAGCTGACAGAATCCGGCCAGCTCGCCTTCGCCGACCATCGCCATCAGCACCACTGAGTCGCCACGCTGCAGACGCAGGCGCAGGTAGTCGATCGCGCCCGCCCGATCGGCCGGCTGCTGATAAAACTGGCGATACAGATCAAACAACTCGCCCACCCGCTCGGCATCCGCCGCACTGGCGCGCTTGATATGGATACCGGGCATTGTGCTTCCTCCGCAGCGGACGCTGTTGAGACCCGCGAGGCCTGACCGGCGCGCTCGCGGGACCGGGAAGGGGCTGAATCAGCTACGCAGATCGTACATGGCCTTTTCGCTGATCGCGTGCCAGGCCTGGATCTTCTCGCGGAAGGCCTGCATGGAATCCCACACCTCGCGGTTCAGCGGATCCATCGCGGCGGTCTCTTCCAGCACATCAGCACTGATGTCGCGCAGGCGCTCCAGCACCGCATCAGGCAGCCGACGCAGCTGGACGTTATGCTCGTCGACCAGGGTATGCAGCGCCTCGGCATTGCGCCGGCCATACTCATCCAGCATGGCCTGGTTGGTCGAGCGGGCCGCATTGATGACAATACTGCGCAGGTCGTCCGGCAGCTCGGCCAGCTTCTGCTTGTTGATGGTCAGCTCCAGCACCGCGCAGGGTTCCTGCCAGCCCGGGTAATAGTAGAACTGCGCCGCCTTGTGCAGACCAAAGGCCAGATCATTATAGGGGCTGACCCAATCGGTCGCATCGATCACCCCGGTCTGCAGCGAGGTAAAGATTTCGCTGCCCGGCAGGTTGACCGTAGTGGCGCCGGCACGCGACAGCACCTCGCCGCCAAAGCCCGGCATACGGATTTTCAGGCCCTGCAGGTCGTCCAGACTGTTGATCTCCTTGTTGAACCAGCCGGCCATCTGCACGCCGGTGTTGCCGCACGGCAGCGGCACTACGCCGAGCGGGTCATAGGCCTTCTGCCACAACTCCAGCCCGCCGCCCTCGTACAGCCAGGCATTCATCTCCTGGGCGTTCATGCCGAACGGCACGGCGGTAAAGAACGGCGCCGCCGCACTCTTGCCCTTCCAGTAATAGGCCGCGCTGTGGCCCAGCTCAGCGGTGCCGCCAGAAACAGCGTCAAAGACTTCCAGCGCCGGCACCAGAGCACCGGCGGCAAACACCTGAATGCTCAACCGGCCATCGGACAGCCGCTCAACCGTGTCCGCGAAGTGCTGGGCGGTGGTGCCCAGACCCGGAAAGTTCTCCGGCCAGGAGGTCACCATCTTCCAGCGAAAGCGCTGTTCGGCTGCCGCCGGCGCACTGCCGGCAGGCGCGCTGTCGTCCTTGCAGCCAACCAGTGCCGCCGCGCCCAGACCCAGACCGGCGGCCGTCAACAATTCACGTCTATCCATTCTTTTAGCTCCAAGCTGTAAGCGGCAAGCTGCAAGCTGCCCGCTGCAGACTTCTATATTGGTGCAGGGAGCGTCGACTCGCGCGCTCCTGCGGCGAACCATCAGCCACCGATTCATTCAAGTTGGCAACGTACTTCCCGCACGCACAAACCACTTGCGGCTTATAGCTTGAAGCTTGCCGCTCCAAGCTGCAGGCGCTACAGCGCCTGCAGCTTGGCATACGCCACCATCAGCCACTTGCTGCCTTCATCATCAAAATTGACCTGAATCCGCGCCTGCGCGCCGTGGCCTTCATAGTTGAGCACCACCCCTTCACCGAACAGAGCGTGTTCGACGCGCTGGCCAAGGGCAAAGCCGGTGCTTTCGGTGGCTTCGCTGGCGAACAGGTTACTCTTGGCCGGGCCAAAGGGTCGGCTGACCTGGCTGCCCAGGCGCACTTCGCGAATCAGTTCAGGTGGAATCTCACGGACAAAGCGCGACACCTTGTTGAAGGTTTCACTGCCGTACAAGCGGCGGGTTTCGGCCCAGGTAATCACCAACTGCTGCATCGCCCGGGTAATGCCCACGTAAGCCAGCCGGCGCTCTTCCTCCAGCCGGCCCGGATCTTCCAGGCTCATCTTGTGCGGGAACAGCCCTTCCTCTACCCCGGCCATGAATACCAACGGGAACTCCAGGCCCTTGGCGCTGTGCAGGGTCATCAGCTGTACGCTGTCTTCAAAGCGGTCAGCCTGGGTTTCGCCGGCTTCCAGCGAGGCGTGGGCCAAGAAGGCCAGCAGTACATCGCCTTCCTCTTCCTCGTCCGCCATATCGTTCTCGAAACCACGGGCGGCAGAGACCAGTTCTTCCAGGTTTTCGACCCGCGCCTGCGCCTTGTCACCTTTTTCCTGCTCATGGAAGCGCAGCAGGCCGCTGTGCTCAATGGCAATCTGGGTCTGGCTGTAGAGCGGCAGCCCTTCGGCACGCTCGGCCATTTCCTCGATCAGCACCAGAAAGCCCTGCACCGCGTTGGCCGCCCGGCCCGGCAGCCCCTTGTTGTCGATCAGGTCGCAGGCCGCCTGCCACATTGAGACATCTCGCTCGCGCGCCTGCTGGCGCAGCAGCTCGACCGTCTTGTCGCCGATGCCGCGGGTCGGCAGATTGATAATGCGCTCCAGCGCACCATCGTCGCCGCGGTTGGCCATCAGCCGCAGGTAGGCCATGGCGTTCTTGATCTCGGCGCGCTCGAAAAAGCGCTGACCGCCGTAGATACGATAGGGAATACCGCTGCGCAGCAGGGCCTCTTCCAGCACCCGCGACTGGGCGTTGGAGCGGTAGAGAATGGCCATCTCGCTGCGCGCCAGCCCGTCGCGAATGCCCTGCTCGATCCGTTCGACGATAAAGCGCGCTTCATCCTGCTCGTTGAAGCCGGCGTACAGGGCAATCGGCTCGCCTTCGTTGCCGTCGGTCCACAGTTCCTTGCCGAGCCGCCCCGAGTTGTTGCCGATCAGCGCGTTGGCGGCCTTGAGAATGGTCGCGGTGGAGCGGTAGTTCTGCTCCAGGCGGATCATTTCGGCATTCGGATAGTCGGTCTGGAACTGCTGGATGTTTTCGATCCGCGCGCCGCGCCAGCCATAGATTGACTGGTCATCGTCACCGACCACCATCAGGCTGGGTGTCTTGCCCGCGAGATGGCGCAGCCAGGCGTACTGCACCGCGTTGGTGTCCTGGAACTCGTCGACCAGAATGTGCTTGAAGCGCGCCCGATACTGCTCGCGCAGCGCCGGATTATCGCGCCACAGTTCCAGCGAACGCAGCAGCAGCTCGGCAAAGTCGACGGCCCCGGCACGGTTGCAGGCCTGCTCATAGGCTTCGTAGATGCGCACCATGGTGCTCAGGTACAGATCACCGGCCGGCTGAATATTCTGCGGGCGCAGGCCTTCGTCCTTCTGGGCGTTGATCCACCACTGGGCCTGCTTGGGCGCCCACTGGTTCTCGTCCAGACCGAGTTCACGGATAACCCGCTTGACCAGCCGCTGCTGGTCGTCGCTGTCGAGAATCTGGAACTGTTCGGCCAGCCCGGCCTCGCGCCAGTGCGCGCGCAGCAGTCGATGTGCCAGGCCGTGAAAGGTGCCGACCCACATGCCCTGCGGCGCAATACCGAGCAGTTGCTCGATCCGCGCGCGCATTTCGTAGGCGGCCTTGTTGGTAAAGGTGACGGAAAGAATGCTCCAGGGTGAGGCCTGTTCGACCTGCACCAGCCAGGCGATACGGTGAACCAGTACCCGAGTCTTGCCGGAGCCGGCGCCGGCCAGCACCAGCTGTTGGCCGACCGCGGCAGTCACGGCCTGACGTTGAGCATCATTGAGCGAATTAAGCAGGTGGGAGATATCCATCGCGGCATTCTAGCAGCCCGCCGTCCCGCGCCGGAAGCCGCGCGGCTAAACCGCATGGCAGACGCTTCGGATGTCATATTTTGCGACCGAGGGACTGTGCCGAACGGCAGGGCTGGTGTAAGGTGATGAGCCTGATCCGACAGTAACACCCGACGTAGCACGCATGATAACAATAACAATCACGGGCCAACGGAGCGCAAAACAGCCATGACTGGCAGCCGAGCCACGTTCAGCCCCATATCGCACAGTGATCTGCGCCTGCAGCAGATGAACCAGCTGTACGCCCAGTCACGGCTACCGCAGTGGCTGTTGCTGTGCACTGCGCTGATGGTCACGCCCCTTGTCTGGAACCAGGCATCCGCGCTGAATCTGTTCAGTTGGCTGGGAGCCCTGGTGTTGCTGGCGTTGTTGCGCCAGATGCTGGTTCGCCGCTACTGGCAGACCCCCTCCCAGGACCGCCTGCGCCGTCGCTGGAGCTTTTTCTTTCATCTCGGCAATCTGGCGTCGGGCCTTTGCCTGAGCTGGGTCTATATTGCGCTGACACCGCTAGACGACTTCGCCCGGCAGACGCTGATGTACAGCATCGCCGGCGGCGTCAGCCTGTGTGTCGGTGTGCTCTACGCCACCCGTTTCAGTGCCTTTGCCTCGTTTCTGCTGCCGGCCTGGCTGCCGCCGCTGGCCTGGCTGGTGTACGACGGCAGCGCAAGCAGCCAGAACTGGGCGATAATGTCGGGCCTGATGCTGGTGTTCATCGTGCTGACCGCCGCGTTGATCCATCGCACCATGCGTCAGGCGATGATCACCAACCTGCGCAATGAAACCCTGCTGGCCAATCTGGGCAGCGCGCACCAGCGAACCGAAGAGCTGAACCAGCAACTGACCCGCGAGATTGCCCAGCGCCGGCAGGCCGAGCAGTCGCTGCGCGACAGCCACATGGAGCTGGAGGAACGGGTCAGGCAGCGTACCGCGGAGCTGGAAGCGGCCACCCATAACCTGCGCGCCAGCGAGGCACAGCTGAGCCTGGCCATGGAAGCCAGCCAGCTGGGGCTGTGGGACTGGGACCTGACCACCGACAAGGTCTATCACTCGCGCCTCAAGCCGCTGTTCGGCATGCCCGAGGATGCCGTGCCCAGCATGCTGGAGGACCTGCGCCCGCTGGTTCACCCGGCCGACGTAACCATGGTACGCAAGACCCTCGCCCAGCACATGAAGAACAAGACCGTCGCCTACCGCATGGAATACCGGGTGCGCCACGCCGATGGTCACTGGCTCTGGGTCGAGGACAGCGGTCGCGCGGTAGAGCGCGACCCCGACGGCCGGGTTCTGCGGATGATCGGTACCCGCCGCGACATCAGCGCCCGCAAGTTGCAGGATGAGCAGGCCCAGCTCTCGGCGACGGTATTCGAAGCCTCCAGCGAAGGTATCTTCATTCTTAGCCCGGCGCTGGACATCCTGGCAGTAAACCAGGCCTACAGCGTGATTACCGGCCTGCAGCAGCAGGATGCCGTGGGCCGCAACATACTCGAGCTCAGCGGGTCGGATGAGCTGCGCCAGCAGTTTTTGCACCTGCAGAGCATGCTCAACAGCAAGGACCGCTGGCAGGGAGAAATGACCGCCCGTCGCCGCAGCGGTGAGTCCTTTCCAATCTGGCTGCAGATGACCGTGGTACGCAACGCCGCGGCGCAGATTACCCACTATGTCGGGTTCTTCGCCGATCTGACCACCCACCGGCAGACCGAGGAGCAGCTGCAGTACCTGACCAACTACGACCCGCTCACCCAGCTGGCCAACCGTCGCCGCTTCAGCGAGAACCTGCAGGAAGCCACTGCCCGCGCCCGGCAGAACGACAGCCAGCTGGCCCTGCTGCACATCGATCTGGATCGTTTCAAGCACATCAACGTGACACTGGGCCATGCCGTAGCCGATGCCCTGCTGCAGGAAGTTGCCCACCGGCTGAGCGCACTGCTGGGCGACACACACGGCCTGGCGCGGCTGTCCGCTGACGAGTTTGTCGTCATCGTTGAGCAGGCCGACTGCAGCGATGCCCTCGGAGCGCTGGCCGACCAGATCCTTGAGCGCCTGAGCCAGCCCATGCTGATCGCCGAGCACGAACTGGTGGTCACCGCGTCCATTGGCATCAGCCTGTTCCCGGCAACCGCACGCGACAGCCTGCAGCTGATTACCCAGGCCAACCAGGCAATGCAACACGCCAAGCACCTGGGCGGCAACCGCTGGCAGTTCTACACGCGCCAGCTGCGCGCTTACAGCCTTGACCGCCTGCAGCTGGAAAACCAGCTGCGCAAGGCCATCGACGAACAGCAGTTGATGGTGCATTTCCAGCCGAAACTGCACCTGGCCAGCGATCGCATCCGCAGCGCCGAAGCCCTGGTGCGCTGGCAGCATCCGATACGCGGAATAATGATGCCGGGCGACTTCATCAGTATCGCCGAGGAGACCGGTCTGATCGTCGCCCTGGGCGAGCAGGTGCTGAATGCAGCCTGCGCACAGGCCAGCCGCTGGTGCCATCAGGGTCCGGCGTCGGTCGTCGTATCGGTCAACCTGTCGGTTCAGCAGCTGCGTCAGGAGGGTTTTGCCAGCCGCGTCCGACAGGCGCTGGAACGCCATAACCTGCCGGCCCGTCTGCTGGAGCTGGAGTTGACCGAAAGCATGCTGGCCGAGCACAGCGAGGCGATCGTCGACAATATCAACGCACTGCAGGCGCTGGGTGTCAGCCTGTCGGTCGATGACTTCGGCACCGGCTATTCGTCACTGGCCTACCTCAAGCGTTTCCCGATCAGCACCCTGAAGATCGACCGGGCCTTCATCGCAGCGCTTAACGACGCGCCCGGCGACGATGCCATTGTTCGCGCCGTGATTGCCATGGCCCACAGCCTGTCGCTGCAGGTCGTGGCAGAGGGCGTGGAGACCGAGGCCCAGCTGCAGTTCCTCAAGGAAAACGGCTGCGATGATGTCCAGGGCTACCTGATCAGCCGGCCGATCGACGCCGAGGCCTTTACCACCCTGCTGGAGCAGAGCCAGCCCGCCCGTGACCTGCTCGATACGCTCGGACGCTGACGCCCGCCTAGCGCTGGTCCAGCCAGCGGTGACCGCGCCGCTCGAGCAGGCTGTCGGCCGCTTCCGGGCCCCAGCTGCCAGCGGGGTAACGCTTGGGTGACCGATAGCAGTCACGCCAGCCGTCGATGATCGGATCAACCCAGCGCCAGGCGGCACCGATTTCGTCACGCCGCATGAACAGGGTAGCGTCCCCTTCGATGACATCCAGCAGCAGCCGCTCGTAGGCGTCCCAGCGGCGACGGGTAAAGGCCTCGTCGAAGTTCAGGTCCAGCTCCACTTCCTGCAATCCCATCCCGCGGCCGGGCGACTTGGCCATCAGCGACAGACGAATACCCTCATCCGGCTGCAGGCTGATGGTCAGCCGGTTATTTTCCGGGCTGTCACCATGCTGCGGGAACAGCTTGTGCGGCACCGGTTTGAACTGGATAACAATTTCGGACTTGCGCTGCGCCATGCACTTGCCCGTGCGCAGGTAAAACGGCACACCGGCCCAGCGCCAGTTGTCGATCTCGACCTGCAGGGCAACAAAGGTCTCGGTGTTGCTGTCGTGGTCGACACTTTTCTCGAAGTAGTAGGCCGGCAGCCGCTCGCCGGCATGCTCACCGGCAGCATACTGGCCACGTACGGTGCGGTCCTGGACGTCCATACCGGTAATCGGCCGCAGCGCCTCGAGAATCTTCAGCTTCTCGTTGCGCACCGCCTCAGGCTCGAAATGCACCGGCGCTTCCATGGCCACCAGGCAGAGCAGTTGCAAGAGGTGGTTCTGCACCATGTCACGCATCGCCCCGGCGCGGTCGTAATAGTCACCACGATTTTCCACGCCGACACTTTCCAGCACGCTGATCTGCACATGGTCGATATGCGCATTGCGCCACAACGGCTCGAACAGGGCGTTGCCAAAACGCAGCGCCAGCAGATTCTGTACCGCTTCCTTGCCGAGGTAGTGGTCGATCCGGAACACCCGCGACTCATCAAACACCTGGCCTATCTGCTCGTTGATCATGTTCGCCGTCTGCAGGCTCTCGCCCAGCGGCTTTTCCAGCACCACGCGGGCATGCTCGTCGACCAGGCCAACCGAGGCCAGGTGCTGAACTGTGGGCGCAAACAGATTCGGCAGGGTCGCCAGATAAAACACCCGAACCCGACCGGTGCCAGGCTTGAGAACCTTGGTCAGCCGCGGAAAGGCCACCCGCTGGCTGACATCCAGCGACAGGTAGTCCAGGCGCTCGGCGAACACCTCCCAGACGCTTTGGTCAAAATCGCGGCGTGAGACATGCTGACCAACATGGCGCTTGACCAGCTTGCGATAGCTTTCAAGGCTGTGCTCGGCGCGGGCCAGCGCCAGAATCCGCGTTTCCGGGTGCAGATGACCGTCGCGATGCAGGTAATAGAGCGCTGGCAGCAACTTGCGCATGGCCAGATCGCCGGTGCCGCCGAACACCACCATGTCACACCTGATTCCCGCCCGAGCCACGTCAAATCCTCCTGCCCGCCACACCCCGGCCGTTTTTGTAGTATAACTACAAGCATTACTACACCACGGGTGATCGAACTATCCCAGATACGGCAGCCAAGCTGCCCCTCATTCGCTGCCAGACATCATGCCATCATGAACATGCTCCAGCACATCGCTGCCCACCGTGACCAGCTCAGAAAGTCCGAGCTGAAGGTCGCCGATTTTGTCATCGCGCAGGCCGCGCAGGTGATGCACTCATCGATGGCCGACCTGTCGCAGCAGGTCGGCGTCAGCGAGCCCACCATCGTACGCTTCTGCCGGGCAATTGGCTGCAGCGGATTTCAGGATCTCAAGCTGAAACTGGCCCAGAGCCTCGCCGCCGGTGCCAGTTTCGGGCAGTTCTCGATCAGCGAGGACGACAGCGTCGACACCCTGTCGCACAAGATCTTTGACACCACCCTGGCGACCCTGATGGATGTGCGCGAACGCCTTGATCCTGCCGCCATCGAACAGGCCATCAGCGCCCTGACCCACGCCCGCCGCGTAGAGTTTTACGGCTTTGGAGCCTCCGGCGCCGTGGCCAGCGATGCCCAGCACAAGTTCTTCCGCCTGCTGGTCTCCACCGCCGCCTATTCCGACCCGCACATGCAGGCCATGTCTGCCGTGACCCTGGGCCCGGAAGATGTGGCGGTCGCGATCTCGCAGACCGGACGCACCAAGGACCTGCTGCATTCGGCCAGTCTGGTGGTGGAAACCGGCGCAACCCTGATCAGCCTGTGCCCGAGCCGAACGCCGCTGGCCGAACTCGGCCAGGTGCACATCCCGATCGACGTGCCCGAAGACACCGATATCTACACGCCGCTGTCGTCACGCATCGCCCATCTGGTGGTCATTGATGTGCTGGCGATGGGCATGGCCATGCGCCGCGGCCCGGAGTTGGTCAACCACCTCAAGAGCGTCAAGCGCAGCCTGCGCGGCCTGCGCCTGTCGAACAAGGCTAGTCGCAGCGAGCTGGGCGAGTAGCCGCCTCAGGCAGCGCCAGCGAAATCAGACCGGCTGCCAGTACCAGCACCGCCGACAGCCAGAGGCAGGCCACCAGCCCGTACTGCTGATAGATCCAGCCGGACAACAAGGTGCCAAGTAACCGCCCCGCTGCATTGGACATGTAGTAAAACCCTACATCCAGCGACACCGCATCGCGCGCAGCCCAGGATACGATCAGGTAACTGTGCAGCGCCGAATTGAGCGCGAACACCACGCCAAACACCAGCAAGCCGCCGAGCAGCGCCCAGCGCGATTGCCCATCCAGCATCAACCCAAGCGCAATCAGCGTCGGCACCACGGCCAGCGCCAGCGCCCAGCCGGCCGCTGCGCGTCCGCCCGGCTGGTGACCACTGCCGCGCCCGGTCACGGCTGGTGCGCGGGCCTGCACCACGCCGTAACCAATTACCCAGAGCGCCATAAAGGCACCCACCGACCAGACATCCCAGCCAAATACCGCCGACAGATAGACCGGCAGGGCGACCACAAACCAGACGTCACGCGAGGCAAACAGGCATAGCCGAGCGGCCGACAGCAGGTTGATCGCCCGGCTCTTGGACAGCAGGTCACGAAACTTGGGTTTGCCCTTGGCGCGGCCCAGATCGCGGCGCAGCAGGCGCAAGCTCAGAAGCCAGACCAGCGCCAGCGCGATGGCCATCGCCAGCACCGCACCACGGAATCCGAGCAGCGCCAGCAGCCCCGCGCCAAGGAAGAAGCCAACGCCCTTGAGCGCGTTCTTCGAGCCGGTCAGCAGTGCCACCCAACGGTACAGCGCGCCCTGCTGTTCGTCTGGCAGCAGCAGCTTGACCGCGCTCTTGGCGCTCATCTTGTTCAGGTCCTTGGCGATGCCCGACAGCGCCTGCGCCGCCATCACCCAGCCCACCGTGAGCCAGCCGGTCGGCACCGCCAGCATGCCGAGCGCCAGCACCTGCAACGCCAGGCCGATATTCATGGTGCGGTTCAACCCGATCCGCGCACCTAGCCAGCCACCAAGCAGGTTGGTCACCACACCGAAGAATTCGTAGAACAGGAACAATCCGGCGATCTGCAGCGGGCTGTAGCCGAGCTGGTGGAAGTGCAACACCACCAGCATGCGCAGCGCCCCGTCGGTGAGAGTGAAGCTCCAGTAGTTGCCGGTAACCACCAGATACTGTCGAACCTCCGCCGGCAACTGCATCAGTCGCCGCATCAATTGCCCGCCTGCCCCACCTTGCGCGCCAGCTCGACCAGGCGGTTGCTGTAGCCCCACTCGTTGTCGTACCAGCTGTAAATCTTCACCTGGGTGCCGTTGACCACCATGGTGCTGAGCGCGTCGATGATCGAGGAGCGCGGATCGGTACGGTAATCGATCGACACCAGCGGCCGCTCCTCGTAACCGAGAATCCCCGCCAGCGGGCCCGCGGCGGCGGCCTTGAACAGCGCGTTGACCTCATCAACCGTGGTCGCACGCTCGACCTCGAACACACAATCGGTCAGCGAAGCGTTGGCCAGCGGCACCCGTACCGCGTGGCCGTTCAGCTTGCCGCGCAGCTCGGGGAAGATTTCAGCAATCGCGGTTGCCGAGCCGGTGCTGGTCGGGATCAGGCTCATGCCGCAGGCACGGGCGCGACGCATATCCTTGTGCGGCTGATCGAGAATGCTCTGGGTGTTGGTCAGGTCGTGAATGGTGGTGATCGAGCCGTGACGAATGCCCAGTGCCTCGTGGATCACCTTGACCACCGGGGCCAGGCAGTTGGTGGTGCAGGAGGCGGCGGTCACAATCGGGTGCGCGGCCGGGTCGAACAGCTGATCGTTGACGCCCAGCACAATATTCAGCACGCCCGGCTCCTTGACCGGCGCACTGACTACCACCCGGCGTACGCCCTGATCCAGATAGGGTTGCAGCGCAGCGCGAGTCTTGTTGACGCCGCTGGCCTCGATCACCAGATCGCAGCCCGACCAGTCGGTATCGGCAATCGCCCGGTTGCGGGTGAGCGGCAGCCGGCGGCCCGCAATGACAATCGCATCACCATCGGCCTGTGCCTCGTGCTGCCAGCGCCCGTGTACCGAGTCGAAGTTGAGCAGATGGGCGTGGGTTGCCGGATCGCCGCCCGGGTCGTTGATCTGCACAAACTCCAGGTCGGGCCAGTCCCAGGCGGCGCGCAGCGCCAGTTTACCGATGCGGCCAAAGCCGTTGATACCTACCTTGATGGTCATGTTGCGTCCCTCCGGTTGACCCGCACCGATTGAGGCGGGCCCTTGTTCTCAGAATAGTCCCTGGCGCGGCTCAGCGGCGCGTGGGCGGCTCACAGCAGGTGGCAGCAGCGCCCGCCAAACGGGCCCGCTCAGCCTCCAGCCAGCCCGGCTGGCTGTGCGCGGCCTGTCTGACCACCTCGCCCGCCCACGCCGGCAAATCCGGATGCAACCGGTAATAGACCCACTGCCCGCGCCGCTCATCCATCAGCACATTCAGCTTGCGCAGCAACGCCAGATGCCGGGATATCTTCGGCTGCGACAGGGCCAGCGCGCCGGTCAGCTCGCACACGCAGAGTTCCGGATTGTCGACCAGCAGCGCGCAGAGGCGGGCGCGGGTGTCATCGGCCAGCGCCTTGAACAGCACCGGCGGCGTCAAAGGGTCATTCAACATAAAATTCACTTGTGAAATCGGCCTGCGGGCAATATATATGAAATCCCGCATATGCGGGAAAGTGAATATTTTGTGACACCAGACAAGGTCCGCCCATGCACAGCAGCGCTGAATCCACCCGCCAACCCTCGCCCATGGGCCGCTTTGAACGCTACCTGACCCTCTGGGTCGCGCTCTGTATCGCCTTGGGCACCCTGCTCGGCGTGCTGCTGCCGGCCCCCATGCAGGCACTGGGCTCACTCAGCGTGGCCAACGTCAACCTGCCGGTCGGGCTGCTGATCTGGGTGATGATCATTCCGATGCTGATGAAGGTCGACTTTGCCGCGCTCGGCGAAGTACGCCAGCAAACCCGCGGCATTGTCATTACCCTGCTGGTGAACTGGGCGGTCAAGCCGTTCTCGATGGCGCTGTTTGCCTGGCTGTTCATTCGCCATCTGTTTGCCGGTTGGCTGCCGGCCGAGCAGCTCGATCACTACGTCGCAGGTCTGATCCTGCTGGGTGCTGCGCCCTGCACGGCAATGGTGTTTGTCTGGAGCAACCTGTGCCGCGGCAACCCGCAGTTCACCCTGAGTCAGGTGGCACTGAACGACGCGGTGATGGTCATCGCCTTTGCGCCGATTGTCGCGCTGCTGCTCGGCGTCAGCGATATCGTCGTACCCTGGGATACCCTGCTGCTGTCGGTCGGCCTGTATATCGTGCTGCCGCTGGCGATTGCCCAGACCGCACGCTACCTGCTGCTGCGCCGCGGCCCGGCTGCGCTGGAACAGGCGCTGAGCGCCATTGCACCCTTGTCGATGGGTGCGCTGCTGGCGACGCTGGTGCTGCTGTTCTCGTTTCAGGGCGAGGCGCTGGTGCAGCAACCACTGGTGATTGCCCTGCTGGCCATCCCGATTCTGCTGCAGACGCTGTTTATCGCCGCGCTCGGCTACGGCCTGAACCGGCGCTTTGGGGTACGCCATGACGTGGCGGCACCCTCGACCCTGATTGGCGCCTCCAATTTCTTTGAGCTGGCCGTCGCGGTAGCCATCGCGCTGTACGGGTTCAACTCCGGCGCCGCACTGGCAACGGTCGTCGGCGTGCTGATTGAAGTACCATTGATGCTCTGGCTGGTCGGTATCATCAACCGTAGCCGCCCCTGGTACGAATCCCGCTGAACCGAGAGGACCCCCGTCATGCCCGTCGCCATGGCCCGCCATATTCTGGTCAAGACCGAAGCCGAAGCCGCCGCGCTGAAGAAACGCATCGCCGCCGGTGAAGCCTTCGATGTGCTGGCAAAGAAATATTCGACCTGCCCGTCGAAGAAGCGCGGCGGCGATCTGGGCGAGGTACGTCCCGGTCAGATGGTTCGCGCCATCGACCAGATCATCTTCAAGAAGCCGCTGAAAGTGGTGCACGGCCCGGTCAAGAGCCAGTTCGGCTACCACCTGGTGCAGGTGTTCTACCGCGACTGAGGCGGGTAGTAGATCAAATCATGAAATACCGCGGGCTCGGTGCCCGCGTTGCGATAACCGTGCGGCTGATCCGCGGCGAAGCGCACCGCCTCACCTTCTTTCAGTTGCTGCCAGACGCCCCGCACCAGCAGCTCCATGACCCCACGCACCACGATTACATGCTCAACGACGCCTTCACTGTGCGGCTCTGACAGCCGCTCATAACCCGGCAACAGGGTCAGCTCGAACAGCTCAAAGCCGTAGCGCGCGTCAAACGGAAACAGCGGTGCAATCAGCATGGCATCGGCGGCCGGGCGCTGGCGCAGGGTGTCGGCACTGCGCAGGGTAACGCCACGTTGCTCGGCCGGCGGTGGCTCGATAAAGCTCGACAGCGACGTACCAAAGCCCGAGGCAATCTTCCACAGTGTCGCCACCGTCGGACTGGATTCGCCACGCTCTATCTGGCCGAGCATCGCCTTGCTGACGCCACATTCGGTCGCCGCACGATCCAGACTCCAGCCACGGTCAGTGCGCAGCTGTCTGAGGGTATCGGCGAGGTACTGGCTGATTTCCTGCATCACAGGTCCGCTAAGTTGAGGGTCGCACAGCATAGCAACTTCCCTTTGTGCGTTATAGCGCACGATGCTAGGATCGGCCAACCGTGCGCTATAACGCACAACCCGCCGATTGAGGATCGCCACATGCTGAAGGCCTGGTTCAACCCGTCCCACATTGCCGCCGGTTTTATCGCCGTGCTGGTGGGGTACACCAGCTCGGCAGTGATCATCTTTCAGGCCGCTGCGGCGGCCGGCGCCTCGCCGGACCAGATCAGCTCATGGTTATGGGCATTGGGCATCGGCATGGCCGTTACCAGCATCGGCCTCTCGCTGCGCTTTCGCGCCCCGGTGCTGATCGCCTGGAGTACCCCCGGCGGCGCGCTGCTGGCAACGGGTCTGCCCGGGTTCAGCCTGAACGAGGCGATCGGCGTGTTTCTGTTCAACGCCGCACTGATTACCCTCTGTGGTCTGCTCGGCTGGTTCGACCGCATCATGCGACTGATTCCCGCGCCGCTGGCCGGCGCCATGCTGGCCGGCGTACTGCTGCCGTTCGGGCTCAACCTGTTTGGCGCACTGCAGGAGAAAACCCTGCTGGTTGGTCTGATGCTGGCCTGCTACCTGGCCGGAAAGCTGTTGTTCCCGCGCTATGTGATTCCATTGACTCTGCTGGTCGGCGTGCTGGTTGCCGCCTTGGCTGGACAATTACACTTGGAGCAGCTGGAGTGGTCACTGGCTCAGCCGGTCTGGACAACCCCGGCGCTGTCGGTTCCGGCATTGCTCGGGGTCGGCATTCCGCTGTTTATCGTCACCATGGCGTCGCAGAACGTGCCGGGCATGGCAGTACTGCGCGCCAATGGCTATCAGTTGCCCGCCTCGCCGCTGATGACCACCACCGGCATCACCGGCCTGCTGCTGGCGCCCTTTGGCGGTTACACCTTCAACCTGGCCGCGATCAGCGCTGCAATCTGCGCCGGTAAAGATGCCGACCCGGACCCAGCCCAGCGCTTTCGCGCCAGTGCCTGGGGTGGCTTTTTCTATCTGCTGACCGGATTGTTTGGCGCGACCGTCGCCAGTCTGTTCGCCGCCTTCCCGCAGGCGCTGGTGATGGCGATTGCCGGTCTGGCACTGCTTGGCACCATCGGCAACGCGCTGGCTACCGCACTGCACGATGATCAGCAACGCGAGGCAGCCTTTCTGACCTTTCTGGTGACCGCATCAGGGCTGGCGCTATGGGGCATCGGCAGTGCCTTCTGGGGGTTGCTGCTGGGCCTGCTGGTGCTGCGACTGCCACGCCGTCACGGTTGAGCAGGACGCTGACAAACCCCGCGGTGAATCTCGCTGGTCAGGGTTTCGATACGCTGACTCAGCTGGTGAACGGTCTCGGTCAGCCGGGTGTTTTGCTCAAGTAACAGCAGCAGTTGCTCGGTCTGCTCGGCGGCGTGGGCGGCGCGCTGCTCACTGGCCTCGGCAAGGGCCTCACGGTGCAATGCATCAGCCTGCGCCGATGCCTTGTCACGGTCTGCCTGACGGGTCTGCGCCAGCAGGATCAGGGGCGCAGCGTAGGCCGCCTGCAAACTGAACGCCAGGTTCAGCAGAATAAACGGGTAACGGTCAAAACTGACCAGATCGGAAACGTTGATGGTGATCCACAGCGCGACGATCAGGGTCTGCGCGATCAGAAACACCGGAGTACCGAAGAAGCGGGCAAAGGCTTCGGCACGCAGGGCAAACCAGCCATCACCGAATACCGAGTCCAGATGCATGTTCGGTCGGTGAAAGCGAAAGTGATGGGTGCCAGGCACTGCGCCTGCCGCGGCGGATTCGGTTTTGCCTTGCTTGGGCGTGGTCATCGGCTGACTCCTTGGCCAACGGGATACAAGCACTATAGTGCGCAGAGGATGATCTGTTCAGGGTCAATCCACAGGGTTATCGATTCGCCAAGCCCCGGCACAGACAGATCATCAACCAGTGAGGCCACCAGCAGTACGCCACCGGGCAGCTCTGCCTCCAGCGCCAGCTGATCGCCAACCTGCTCCCGGCCCACTACCGTAGCGGTCAGTCGGTTACCAGACATCACGTCGCCCGCCAGCTTTACCCAGGGCGCCTTGATCAGCGCAAATACCTCCGCACCCTCGCACAATCCAAGCCGTTCACCGCTGTTACGCGTGATCACCGCCGTAAGCGCATGGCCACCATCGAGGGTCAACTCCACCCGCGTGTTCAATCCGTCCGGACGCAGGGCGGCAACCCGGGCAAACAGCTGATTGCGCGCGCTGGTACGCAGGCGCAGCCGGTTCATCACCTGCAGGTAGGGGTCGAGGCTGTCGTCTTCGCTGAGCCGTTGCAGGAAAGCCGCGTGCTCCTGCTGATAGCGCCGAAACGCCGCGACCAACTGTTCGCCAGCCCCGGTCAGCCGCGTACCACCGCCGCCACGTCCGCCAACCGAGCGCTCTACCAGCGGGCTGCCAGACGCCTTGTTCATCGCATCGACCGCGTCCCACGCCGTCTTGTAGCTCATGCCCGCCGCGCTGGCCGCCTTGCTGATAGAGCCGGTTTCGCTGATGCAGACCAGCAGCTCGATGCGATCCTGCCCCGCCAGCGGGCGACCCTGATGGGAAAACCAGACCTGTCCTTCAAGTTTCATTACCTGCGACCCGTTGCCAAACGCTATATAACGAATAATATAACGGTCAGTCGCCGTCCACTGCCAAGGAGATTCCATGCGTCTGCTGCTGCTCATCACCGCCATCGCCTGCCTGAGTGTCAACCCGCTGGCGCTGGCCGACGAGGTGCAGGTCGCGGTCGCCGCCAACTTTACCGCGCCGATGCAGGAGATTGCCCAGGCATTCGAGCAGGACACCGGAAACCGCGTCGTCGCCGCCTTCGGCTCGACCGGCCAACTGTACGCCCAGATCAGCCACGGCGCGCCGTTCGAGGTTTTCCTGGCTGCCGATGCCACGACGCCGGCGCGTATCGAGCAGGACGGCCTCGCGGTCACCGGTACGCGCTTCACCTACGCCACCGGCGCGCTGGCGCTGTGGTCGGCTGACGCCAGCCTGATCAGCGATGGCGAGCAACTGCTGCGCAGCGGTAGCTTCCAGCACCTGGCCATCGCCAACCCGAAAACCGCCCCTTATGGGCTGGCCGCCAAACAGGTCATGCAGCGGCTGGGGCTGAGCGCGGCGCTGGCCCACACGCTGGTCGAGGGCCAGAGCATCGGCCAGACCTATCAATTTGTCGCCAGCGGCAATGCCGAGCTTGGCTTCGTTGCGCTCTCACAGGTCTACCGCAACGGCGAGATCACCACTGGCTCGGCGTGGCAGCTGCCGGCAGAGCTATATGAGCCAATCCATCAGGACGCCGTGCTGCTCGACAAGGGCGCCGACAACCCGGCAGCGGCAGCACTGCTGAGCTATCTCAAGGGCGAACGCGCCGCCGCAATCATCCGTAGTTACGGCTACGGGCTCTGAGCATGAGTCTACCGCTGGACAGTGCCGACCTCGCCGCCATCTGGCTGACGCTCAAGCTGGCGGCGCTAACCACCGTGCTGTTACTGCTGGTCGGCACGCCGCTGGCCTGGTGGCTGGCGCATACCCGCTCACGACTCAAGGGGCCGATCGGCGCGCTGGTTGCCCTGCCGCTGGTGCTGCCGCCGACGGTGATCGGCTTTTATCTGCTGGTCGCGATGGGGCCGAACGGTCCGCTTGGTGCACTAACCCAAAAAATGGGTCTCGGCACCCTCGCCTTCAGTTTCAGCGGACTGGTGATCGGCTCGGTGTGCTACTCCATGCCCTTTGTGGTGCAACCGATTCAGAACGCCTTTGAAGCCATCGGCAAGCGCCCCCTCGAAGTGGCAGCAACCCTCGGTGCCAGCCCGCTGGACCGTTTTTTCACCATCGCCCTGCCGCTGGCCCGCCCCGGCATCATTACCGCCAGCGTGCTCGGCTTTGCCCACACCCTTGGCGAGTTCGGCGTAGTGCTGATGATTGGCGGCAACATTCCCGAGCGCACCCGGGTGGTCTCGGTGCAGATTTTCAATCACGTCGAGGCAATGGACTACGCCAGTGCCCACTGGCTAGCCGGCGGCGTCCTGATCTGCTCGTTTCTGATTCTGCTGCTGCTCAACCGGCGCGGCCGCCCGAGCGTCATGCCGGGGGCCCGCGCATGATTCGTCTGCAGCTGAAACAGCGGCTGGCCGACTTCACCCTCGATCTGGACCTGACGCTGCCCGGTCGCGGCGTCACCGCCATCGTCGGCCCCTCCGGCTCCGGCAAGACTACGCTGCTGCGCTGCGTCGCTGGTCTGGAGCGGGCGGCCGAGGCGCGAATCGAGGTCAACGGCATCAGCTGGCAGGACAGCGGGCACGCTGCCTGGCTGCCGCCCCACCAGCGCGCACTCGGCTACGTCTTTCAGGAGGCCAGCCTGTTCCCACACCTCGATGTGCAGGGCAACCTCGACTACGGCCGGCGCCGCAGCCGCACCCCGGCAGACGCAGGACAGGTTGCGCAGATCGTTGAACTGCTGGGTATCGGCCACTTGCTGAAACGTGACATCGCCGGGCTGTCCGGCGGCGAGCGCCAGCGCGTCGGTATTGCCCGGGCCCTGCTTGGCAGCCCTGGGCTGCTGCTGATGGACGAGCCGCTGACCGCCCTCGACCCGCAGCGCAAGGCCGAGATCCTGCCGTATCTGGAGCGATTGCACGCCGAGCTGGACATTCCGCTGCTGTATGTCAGTCACGCGCCGGACGAGGTCGCCAGACTGGCCGACCACCTGGTGCTGCTGAACAACGGTCGGATGCAGGCCAGCGGCCCGCTGCAGGCGCTGCTGCCCCGTCTGGATCTGCCATTGGCACACAGCGACGACGCTCGTGTCGTGCTTGAAGGCGTGGTCAGCGGCTACCGCTCAGCCTATCAGTTGCTCAGCCTGCGGCTGGCTGGCGACGAGCACTTGCATGTTATCCATGGCGAACTGCCGCCGGGGACGCGGGTGCGGGTAGCGGTGAAGGCTCGGGACGTCAGTCTGGTGCTGGAGCAACCGCAGCACAGCAGCATGCTCAACCGCTTGCCGGCAACCGTTTGCGCCGTCGAAACCATTGCCGATGCTGCACAGGTACTCGTCAGGCTGGATGTTCAGGGTCAGCCCCTGCTGGCCAGGGTAACCCGCTTCTCCGCTGACCAGCTGGAGCTGCACCCGGGCCAGACGCTGTGGGCTCAAATCAAGGCGGTCGCGCTGCTCAGTCAGGCCGCCGGCCCGCCGTCGTCTCGCTCTGCGACAACCATTGCAGCATCAGCCCCCGATCAATAAGACGAATGCCGCGTCGCCGTGCAGCAGCGCGCGCGGGCGCACCGATTCGTCCGCCACAGACCAGGATCACACCCTCGGCATCCACCCGGTCGGCGCGGTCGACGGCTCGCTCCAGTTGCGCGGGCTCCAGCACGGGATCGCGCCAATGCTCGGTGACCAACAGCACTTTCTGCTCCTGTCGCTGCAGCAGCAGATCGCTACCCGAAATGGGACCAATCACCGGCTCATATCCCTCGGTCTCCAGGGTCAGCTCAATCAGATCACGCATTTCCTGCCAGCTGAGCTGCTCCAGCAGCGAGTCAGCCGCCCGTTCCTGTCGCAGCCGATCCAGCCGCCGCCGCCAAGACACCCGGTTGAACAGGTCAGCGACGCCGGCACACAGCAATGCCAGCGGCAGCAACACCTGACCGACCAGCGCAAAGCTGTGCAGCAAGGTAGCCGAGCCATCACCGATACGGCTGGAAGGAAGCGCCCACTGGGCGATGGCCCGCAGCCCGAGCCAGCAAAATGCGGCCAGCAGCAGGTAGAGCCACCACGGCACGAGGTGACGGACCAGCACGGCCTGTTCGAGGGGAGTACTACTTTGACGACGAGGCATCCCTGACTCCTGAAAGATGGCTCCATGCCACCAGACCATAACGATAGCCGCTGCCGGCGATCCGGTAAAGAATCAGCTGCGCTGGGCGAGAATTGCGTCCAGCAGGCCGGGGAAGCGCGCGTCCAGATCGGACCGGCGCAGCGAATTCATGTGAGTCGTGCCGACACTCTTGGTCATGACCAGCCCGGCATCGCGCAACACGCGGAAATGATGCGACATGCTCGACTTCGGTCGACCGCCATCAAGCTCGCCACAGCTGGCTTCACTGACTTCGGCCAGACGCTGGACAATTTCCAGTCGCACCGGATCGCTCAGGGCGTAGAGCACACGCTCGAGAATCAGGTCGCTGGCAGGGGGGTGTTTGAACGGTCGCATGGACAAAGATCATACACAGAGGTTTACTTCCGATCCATAGTTCCAATATTATCGAACTATTGAATCAAGCCATATTCCAATCCTGCTGTCGGAGGTTATCCATGTCAGCCCTGTTTCAACCCTTTACTCTCAAGGACGTATCCCTGCGCAACCGCATCGCGGTCCCGCCAATGTGTCAGTACTCGGCCAACGACGGCCTGATCAATGAATGGCACGTCGCCAATTACACCAGTCAGGCCCGTGGCGGCGCCGGTCTGGTGATCGTCGAGGCCACCGCCGTCTCACCGGAAGGCCGCATCACCCCCGGCTGCGCCGGTATCTGGAACGACCAGCTGGCCGAAGCGTTCGTCCCGGTGGTGCGCGGCATCAAGGCCAATGGCGCGGTGCCGGGCATCCAGATTGCCCACGCCGGGCGCAAGGCCAGCGCCAACCGCCCCTGGGAAGGCGACGACCATATCCCCAATGACGCGGCCAACGGCTGGCAAACCATCGCCCCATCGGCCATCCCCTTCGGCGCACACCTGCCGAAAGTTCCCGAAGCAATGACCCTGCAGGACATCGAGCGGGTCAAGGCCGATTTCGTTGCGGCCGCACGCCGCGCCCTGGCAGTCGGCTTCGAGTGGCTGGAGTTGCACTTCGCCCACGGCTATCTGGCCCAAAGCTTCTTCTCACCGCACGCCAACCAGCGCACCGACGCTTACGGTGGCAGCGCCGATAACCGCGGCCGCTTCCTGCTGGAAACCCTGGCCGCCGTGCGCGAAGTCTGGCCGGAACATCTGCCACTGACCATCCGCTTTGGCGTCATCGAGTTCGACGGCAATGACGAGCAGACCATGACCGAGTCGATCGACCTCACCCGCCGCTTCAAGGCCGCCGGCATGGACATGATGAGCGTCAGCATGGGATTTAACATCCCCAACGCCAAAATCCCCTGGGCTCCGGCGTTCATGGGCCCGATTGCCAAGCGCGTGCGTGATGAAGCCGGCGTGCCGGTCTCCTCGGCCTGGGGCTTTGGCGAGCCGCATATCGCCGAGAAAGCAGTACAGGACGGTCAACTGGATCTGGTCATGGTCGGCAAGGCGCATCTGGCCAACCCGCACTGGGCCTACCACGCCGCCCGCGAACTGAAGGTGGAGCGCCCATCCTGGGTCATGCCGGCACCCTATGCCCACTGGCTGGAACGCTACTGATCCACAGCCACCCCTTGCGCGCGCCGCCACGGCGCGCTGCAATGGCAGGCAACCAATCAGATAACCGGATGGGGGCAACATGCAGGACAACAGCTACTACTATAAACCCGCGCAGGGCCACGGGCTGGCCCATGACCCGTTCAATTCCATCGTTGGCCCCCGCCCGATCGGCTGGATCAGCAGCCGCAGCAGCGACGGTATCCTGAACCTCGCTCCCTACAGTTTTTTCAATGCGTTCAATTACATACCGCCGATCATCGGCTTTGCCAGCATTGGCCACAAGGACAGCCTGAGCAATATCGAGCAGACCGGCGAGTTCGTCTGGAATCTGGCTACCCTGCCGTTGGCCGAAGCGATGAACCAAAGCTGCGCCGCGGTGGCGCCCGAGGTCGACGAGTTTGCGCTGGCGGGGCTGACCGCGGTGCCATCACGCCAGATCGACGTGCCAAGGGTGGGCGAGAGCCCGGTCTCCTTCGAATGCCGCAAGACCCAGATCATCCAGCTGCAAAGCGCGGCGGGCGATGCACTCAATACCTGGCTGGTGCTCGGCGAAGTGATTGGCGTCCATATCGACCGCCGCCTGCTGGTCGACGGTGTCTACCAGACCGCTGCCGCCGAGCCGATTCTGCGCGGCGGTGGCCCGGCCGATTACTTCCGCGTCGAGGCGGGCGCGCTGTTTCGCATGCACCGCCCCGGCTGAACTCACCCCAGCATGAACACTGGCGCCAGCAGCACGCCCAGCAGTGGCAAGCCCAGCGCCAACCTTGGCGCATAGGGCAACAGCAGTAACAGAACCAGGCCGCACAGCGACAGCATGCCCAGCCAGCCGACCACCGCCATGCTGGCTGGCCAGATCTGCAGACTCAGCAGCAGTGCCAGCAACAGCAGCAACACGCCCAGCGGGCGGCACCAGGCTCGCAAACTCGGCGGCGCCGCTGCAGCCAGTTGCTTCCAGTGCCGCTCCGTGCCCAGACACAGCGCCAGCATGCCGGCATAGCTGGCGCTCAGCGCCAGACACAGCAGACTGGCGTTCATGACTGCACCTCCACCATCGCCGCAGGAGTTCGTCGCGCAGCCCGAACCGTTGCCGTCGGCCGCTTTGACACTTTCCACGCCACCAGCGCCAGCAAGGCTCCGAGCCCAAACCCGGTCAGATCAACCCCCAGTCGAATGCGGTCAGGAACGGCAAGCGCGGTTTGCAGATCCAGCAGTGGCAAGCCCAGCAGCAGCACCGCACTCGCCGCCAGTTGTTCCAGCCAGCCACGCAACGGCGCGCGCAGCCGTGCATGCAGCAGTGCTGCCAGCCAGGCGCCGAAGAATACCCGCAACTCCCAGCCCTCACGCTCGGCCAGATCCGCCGGCAACAGGCGATTGGCCCACAGCAGCGCCACGCAGGCCAGCATCAGTCCGCCCACGCAGGCCAGATTGAGCCACTCCACCTGACGCAGCCAAAGGCCCTGTGCCGCAGACTGCCGTCGCCGCTTGACGGTATACAGCACCAGTCCGCTGGCGATCATGGCGCTGCTGACCAGACCACATATGAAATACAGCCAGCGCATGGGGTAACCGCCAAACTGGGCAAAATGCAGCCCCGCCATCACTTTTTGCACCAGCAGGCTAGTGCGGGTTGGCGGCGGCGCGCGCAGCAGCTCGCCGGTGATCGCATTGAAGGCCAGCGCCTCGCCCTTGGTCAGCTCCAGACGACTGCCAAGCAGCGGCCGCACCTCGACCCGCGCATTGACGCGGCCCGGTTGACTGACCGACAGAGAGGACAGCATGCCGGCACCGTAATGGGCTTCGCCCAGGGCAATGAACTGCTCCAGCGGCAGCATGGCGGCGCTCGCCGCCGGCACCTCACGCGATGGCCGACCGCCCTCGCCCCCGCGCGCCGCGCCCTGTTGCTGCTGGGCACCCGGGCGCAGCTCGCGCAGCAGCGCATCGCGATCGCCGTTGTACAGCGCATCGGTTGCGGCCGGCATGTAGATCAGGAAGAAGATCACCAGACCGGTGTAGGTAATCATCAGATGGAACGGCAACAGCAGCACGGCGCTGGCGTTGTGACCATCCAGCCAGCTGCGCTGACCCTTGCCCGGGCGGAAGGTAAAGAAGTCCTTGAAGATCTTCTTGTGGATGATGATGCCGCTGATAATCGCCACCAGCATTGCCATCGCTGCAAACCCGACTACCCAAATGCCGAGAAAGCGCGGCATATGCAGGGTGTAATGGAAACGGAAGAAGAAACTGCCTCCTGCGGTCTCTCGCGGCGTTATCTGCTCGCCGCTCTCGGCGTCGATCAGCGTGCGCTGGCCACGCCGCTGTTCACCCGCCGAGACGCTCAGCGAGGGATCGCGCGCCGTCGGCAGGCCGATATTCCAGGCACTCGCCGCCGGATGGTTGGCTTCCAGCCAGCGCTGGGCAACCTGCACGGCACTGGCCTGATCGACCTGCCGGTCCTGCAGTTCCGGTTGCATCCACCAGTTCAGCTCCCGATCAAACACCGCCAGGGTGCCGGTCAGAAAGATCGCAAACAGCAACCAGCCCAGCACCAGGCCGGCCCAGGTGTGCAACGCAGACATCGACTGGGTCAATGAGGGTTGGCGACTCATACCTCCCCCCCTGCAAACCAGTGCGGGCCAAAGCCGATCAGCAGCAATACCAGCGTCACCGGCAGCGCCCAGAGCGCGCGCCGCAACGGGCGGGCAAATACCCAAAGCACAAACAAGGTGTAGACCGCAAACGACAGCAGCGTCGCGCTGATCAGTGCATCGACCCGCTCCAGCGGCAGCAACCGGGCCAGAGCTGCGGTCACGCTGTAGGTGAACAGGTAACCGCCCGGAACAGCCAGCAGAACGCGGCCAAGGGTCCTTGGCCACACCGCTGTCGTCGAGAAAACCAGCTTATTCATCCAACACACTCCTGCAGGGCGAGGGCCCTGACGCAAAACGCAGCCCGCCCGCTAAGCGGGTTCAGCGGGCGGGCTGACAGACAGTCTGACCGGCGGATCAGAAATCGACCGTCATGCCCACCGTCAACCGGCGGCCATCGAGTACCACGCCGTAGCTGTCGTTGGTCACTTCCTTGTTGGCGACGTTGTAGAGGCCGGCCTTGACGTTGACGTTGTCGGTCAGGCGATAGCCCACGCCGATATCGACAAAACCGTATCCGGGCGTGCCGTCCGACATGCTGGTGCGGCCCATGTAATCGGAGGTTTTGCTGCGATAGTTACCCTGCAGCCAGGCGTTGAGGCGCGCATTGACGTCCCATTCCAGCAGGCCGTTGAGCATATGCCGTGGCTGCCGGTTCAGAGGCTCGCCCTTGAACTCGCCGGACTTCTGCTCGGAACGGGTAAAGGTGTAGCTGCTGGAGAGGTTCCAGTTCGGCTGGAAGCGGTAGTCGAACGTCAGCTCGACGCCCTGCATAACGGCCTCGGAGATGTTCTGGCGGGTGCTGAGGAAGAAATAGTTGTTGCCACCGAACGAACAGGTCCAGGTCGCCGGATCGTTGCGATCACCGTTGGGGCTTTCGCACAGGCGGTCCTCTGCAATCTTGTCCTTGTACTGGGTATGGAACAGCATCGCGCTGGTATTGAGTCCCAGCGTGGCGTTGTCGTAGACGTAACCGATCTCGTAGTTGGTGCTGGTTTCCGGCTTCAGGTCCCGGTTGCCGATGATCAGTGCACGGGGATGCGGGGCCGGCGAGCCGCCACCGCCGGTACCGCGACCGAAGCCCTCGGTGGCATCGGACAGGGTCGGCTGACGGTAACCGGTAGACACCCCACCCTTGATCACCCACTCCGGGTTCAGCCGGTAGACGCCGTACAGACGCGGCGACAGCTCGCCACCAAACAGCTCGTCATCGTTGTAGCGCAGTCCGGTGGTAACAGACAGATCGTCGGTGAGCGCCCAGTCCACCTCGGTGTAAAGCGCCGCAATCCAGCGATCGACGCTTTTGACCGCTCCCGGAATGTTGGAGGTCAGCAGACCGTTGGTTTCATCAACAAACTCCTCCTGCTTGTATTGCCCGCCGAAGGTCACCACGTGATCACCCCAGAAGTAGCTTGCCTGGGTATTGAGCAGGCTGACCTCCTCCTGCTTGGTGCTGCCGGTGCCCGGCTTGTCGGACACATCGTGCTGCAGGAAGCTGTTGATGATCAGGTCGCCATAATTGCCATCATGGCTGAAGACATACACATCCTTCTCGTAGCGGTAAGTCGACGGATCAGCGTCAGCCGCAATGCTCTTGCCCGGGGTATGGGTGTATTTCAGCTCGGACGCGGTGTAGCCGAGGCTGAAGCGATTCTGCTCGTTGGGTGTCAGGTAGAACTCGGCGCCACCCTGTTTGCGGGTGCTCTCCGGCATGCTGGCGGCGGCATCGCCACCACCGATGTAATCGCTCTCGTCGGTGCCGACATAGGTGCCGGTGAACTGCGCACCGAGCAGGCCCTGAATGATCGGACCGGCCAGATAGAAATCAGCCTGCTGCGAGTCGCTGCTGATATCGTTCATGGCGCCGGTGTACTCGGTCGAGATGCTGCCGGCCCATTCGTCACCGCCGCGACGGGTGATGATATTGATCACCCCGCCCATGGCTTCAGAGCCATAGAGCGAGGACATCGGCCCGCGGATCACCTCGATCCGCTCGATCATCGAGATCGGCGGCAGGCCGATCTGCTTGCCGCCATCGGCACCGTTGGTGTTGACCATGCGGCCGGCGGAAATCGGCCTGCCATCGACCAGATACAGCGTATAGGTGTCATCCATGCCGCGAATGCTGATGTCCTGCATATTGCCGCCGCCGGTGACGAACACACCGGGGACGTTACGCACGGCATCGGTCACGTCCGAGTAGGACTGCTTCTCCAGCTGCTCGCGGGTAATGACCGAGATGCTGGCAGGCGCATCGGCGATGTTCTGCTCGTAGCCTGCGGCGGTCACCACGGTAATGGGCTGCAGCTCGACCATTCCGTCGCTTGTCGTATCCTCGGCTATCGCATTGACCGACAGCCCCAACGCAGCGGTCGCCACCGCCAGAGCCAGTTGCTGGCGCTTGAACATTCCCATGCACTTCACTCCCCTATGACAGAATTCAGCAGACAGTCACCGAGCCATTCCCTGCGCTGCGCCCCCGCGAGAGAGGACGGCAGAGCTCGATTCGCGACAAATGCTAATAATTCCTATTTGAGAGTAAAGCGCATTTACAAACTATACAGCTGGCAGCTGAATGCACACACGCAGGCCGGGCTCACCATTCTCAGCCCAGATATGTCCCTGCTGCAGGTTGATCTGACGCTGCGCGATGGCAAGCCCAAGACCAAAACCGTCGCCATCCGGCCGGGCCTTGTTCAGTCGGGCAAAGGGCCGAAAGATAACCTGTAAATCCGCCTCGGCCACGCCAGGCCCCTGATCGGCAAGGCACAGGGTCCAGCAGCCGTCGGCCTGCTCGGCACTGAAACAGACCCGCCCCTGCGGCGGTGAGTGGCGAATGGCATTGCGCAACACGTTTTCCAGCGCCTGCGCCAGCGCGTTCAGATTACCCAGCACTTGGCAGCCCTGCGGCAAGGCGGTCACGATTCGCTCCGGCTGCCAGCCCGACTCGAACAGGGCGTCCTCGCGCAATACATCCCAGAGCGCATTGACATCAACCGCGTCGCAATCCAGCCGCCCGGGCACGCTGTCGAGCCAGGCCAGCTCCAGCGTGCTGTCGACCAATTGGCGCATGTTGCCGACTTCGCGCTCCAGTCTGTTACGCAGTTCGGGCAACGGCAGTTCGGTTTCGGCTGCCACACCCAGCCGACTCAGAGGGGTGCGCAACTCATGGGAAAGGTCTCGCATCAGTTGGCGCTGCTGGGCGACCGACTGACGCAGGCGCAGGGTCAGAAACTCCAGCGAGCGCCCCAGCTCACCAAGTTCGTCACGACGCCGTGCCAGCGATGCCGGCAGCAGACTTTGCAAGGGATCGGCACGCATCGCGTTGGCCTGTTGACGCAAGCGCTCGAGCGGCGAGATAAGCAGCCAGTAAAGCAACACGCAGAACAATACCGCGAGCAACCCGGGCACCACGTACAGCAGCAGCAGATTGAGCAGCGCGCGCTGCCCCCAGGGTGCCAGTGCCTCAGGCAAACGCAGAACCAGGTAATGAGACTGATCCGGCAGAGGCACCCGGATGGTCGGCCGACCATCGCCGCGGCGGCTCATAAGCCCATCGTAGTCACGGACAAAGCCAAGCATGCGCCGCTGCCGCTCGGTCAGTGCCTGCCCTGCCAGCGGTCGTCGATCCTCGTCCACCAGCACCAGCAGCTCCGGCGACACCTCAATGCGTTGCCTGCGCCAGCGCTCCAGCGCCTCAGGGCCCTCGACCAGCGCCTGCGCGGCCTCGGCGGCATAGCCCTGCAGGGTACTGAGTGCCCGGTCCGGCAGAAAGGACAGATAACGATCAATACGTGCGCTCAGGTAATGGGTCGCGCTGATCAGACTCAGGCAGAATCCAGCCACCAGAATCACCAGCGGCCAGAATAGCGAACGCTGCCCCGGCATCAGCGTAGCCAACTGAGCAGATAACCCTGCCCCCAGACCGACTCCAGCCGCAGGTTGTGTATTCCGGCCTGGGTCAGCTTGCGACGCAGGTTGCTGATATGCATGTCCAATACCCGGTCATGCCGGGCGTAGCCGCGGCGCAGCACCTGCTGGTACAGAAAGGCCTTGGTCAGCACCTCATTCATTTGTTCGTACAATACCTGCAGCAATCGAAACTCGGTCGGTGTGACACTCAACCAGCAATCCCCGCAACGCACGCGCATGGCAGGCTCATCAAACGCCACCAGATCGTCGTTGGCTGCCGGCGGCACAACGCAGTCGCGCTCCCGCTCGTAGGCCACCCGACGCAGGATGGCGGCAATCCGCACCTGTAACTCGCGGGTGCTGAACGGCTTGGGCAGATAGTCATCGGCACCGCCGTCAAACCCGGCAATACGGTGTCCTTCATCACCCTGGGCAGACATCATCAGCACCGGTGTGGCGTGCTGGCGCCGCAAACGCCTGAGCAGCTCCATCCCATCGATGCCGGGCAGCATCACATCCAGCAGGATCAGGTCGTAGGCTGTCCGCTGCGCCAGGATCAGGCCGCTGTCGCCATCGGCAGCAACGGTGATGGCGAAACCCGCGCGCTCAAGCGACGTTTTCAGATGGAGACCCAGAACCGGGTCGTCCTCGATAGCCAGAATGTGGGGGTGAAATGCTCGCACGGCGCGCCTCGTTACAAACGATAATTGTTTGCACCTGTAAAAATACTGCATCAGAGCACTGCAAAGCAAACGACCTTCGGTCGGCGCGGCCCTGTCGCCGCGTCAACGCAACCGCTACAATGCGCGGCTTTGCGCCGCCCCTCGCGGCTGCCCTTTCAGTCCGCTTCTTTGCTCAGCCAGGATTCTCCCGTGATCGCCACCGCCAACATCACCATGCAGTTTGGTCCCAAGCCGCTGTTCGAAAACGTTTCCGTCAAGTTCGGCAACGGCAACCGCTACGGCCTGATCGGCGCCAACGGTTGCGGCAAGTCGACCTTCATGAAGATCCTCGGCGGCGAGCTGGAACCCTCCGGCGGCCAGGTCATGCTCGAACAGAACGTGCGTCTGGGTAAGCTGCGTCAGAACCAGTTTGCCTACGAAGAGTTCAGCGTGATCGACACCGTGATCATGGGTCACGAGGAGCTGTGGAAGGTCAAGGCCGAGCGTGACCGCATCTACTCGCTGCCGGAAATGAGCGAAGAAGACGGGATGAAAGTCGGCGAACTGGAGGGCGAGTTCGCGGAAATGGACGGCTACACCGCCGAATCCCGCGCCGGTGAACTGCTGCTCGGTCTCGGCATTCCGCTGGAACAGCACTTTGGCCCGATGAGCGAAGTCGCCCCCGGCTGGAAGCTGCGTGTGCTGCTGGCCCAGGCGCTGTTCTCCGATCCGGATGTGCTGCTGCTGGACGAACCGACCAACCACCTGGATATCAACACCATCCGCTGGCTGGAAGACGTACTCAAGGCGCGTACCAGCACCATGATCATCATTTCCCACGACCGTCACTTCCTGAACTCGGTCTGCACCCACATGGCCGACCTGGATTACGGCGAGCTGCGCCTGTTCCCCGGCAACTACGACGAGTACATGACCGCCGCCACTCAGGCGCGCGAGCGGCTGCTGTCGGACAACGCCAAGAAGAAAGCCCAGATCGCCGAACTGCAGACCTTTGTCAGCCGCTTCTCGGCCAACGCCTCGAAGGCCAAGCAGGCCACCAGCCGCGCCAAGCAGATCGACAAGATCCAGCTGGAAGAGGTCAAACCCTCCAGCCGCGTCAGCCCGTTTATCCGCTTCGAGCAGTTCAAGAAGCTGCACCGCCAGGCGGTGACCCTGCAGAACGTCAGCCAGGGCTTCGACGGCGAAGCCCTGTTCAAGGGCCTGAACCTGCAGATCGAAGCCGGCGAGCGAGTCGCCATCATCGGCCCCAACGGTATCGGCAAGACCACCCTGCTGCGCACCATGGTCGGTGAACTGGCACCGATGGCCGGTGAGGTGAAATGGGCCGAAAGCGCCGACATCGGCTACTTCGCGCAGGACCACGCCGACGACTTCAAGGACGACTGCACCCTGTTCGAATGGATGGCGCAGTGGACCCAGGGCGGCGAACAGCTGGTGCGCGGCACCCTCGGCCGCATGCTGTTCTCGAACGACGAGATCGGCAAATCGGTGAAGGTGATCTCCGGTGGTGAGCAGGGCCGCATGCTGTTCGGCAAGCTGATCCTCGGCAAGTCCAACGTCATGCTGATGGACGAGCCGACCAACCACCTCGACATGGAGTCGATCGAAGCGCTCAACCTGGCGCTGGAGAACTACCCGGGCACGCTGATCTTCGTCAGCCACGACCGTGAGTTCGTCAGCTCGCTGGCCACCCGCATCATCGAGCTGTCGGAAAATGGCGTGACCGACTTCTCCGGCAGCTACGACGACTACCTGCGCAGTCAGGGCGTGCTGGTCTGATCTGACGGTTCGCCGTCAGGGCGATACAAAGGGCAATAGCGCCAAAAGGCTGCCGTCGAACACCAGCAGGTCGAGCCAGGCCAGCTGGTGCAGGACAACAATCAGCCAGAACAGCACCTGAAAGGACGCCTTGCGGGTCTTGTGGCGAAGCAGCTGCTGGGCCACCAGCGCGCCTGGCCAGCCGCCCAGCAGCGCAGAGAGATGCAGAGTCTTTTCCGGCGTGCGCCAGCGCCCCGTCTCGGCACTGCGTTTATCGAGCCAATACTGAACAAAGCTGACGACGCTGACCACGGCGTAGGCCAACAGCCACCAGGGCTGACCCTGTTCCAGCCACAGCTGCAGGCTGCCGAACAGTGGCAGTATGCATAGCAGCGCCAGCACCACCAGCTTGGCCCCCCGATTATGTACCCGGTGCCGGTGCCGCCCGGTACGGAGCGCGGCCCCGCGGGTCGGCGTCAGCGCGCTGCGCTCGCGCGGCTTGCGGCGAATGGCCGGGCGATCCAGCGCCAGCCCCTCACCACGCATGTGCTCGGCCCGTCGTCGCCCCTGCTCGTCGGCGACGGCCACAAAGCGCACCGCCATACCGGTCACCGGCCTGGCGTCACCGCGCATGACCGAAATATGGGCAAACACCCGCTCACTGCCGTCATCGGGCTGAATGAAACCGAAGCCCTTGGCGTCGTTCCAGTTCACCAACTTGCCGCCCTGCTCCATCCACATCCCTCCCGCGTCTCTGCGCCGGAGTATAGCCCGCCCTCAGACGCGCCGGGCAGCCATGCCCGCAATCTGCCACAACCGCGCCAGGTCGGCGGCGCGGGCACTGAGCTGGTCGGCGGCCTGCTGCATGGCCTGCTCGAGACTGAGCGGTCCCGGTGCCAGACTGAAGGCCGCGCCGATGCCTTCGGCATAGAGGCGCTGATAGCCTTCACCGAGACTGCCAGCCAGAGCAATGACCGGCACGCCGGCGGCACGGGCAATGCGCGCCACCCCGACGGGCGTCTTGCCGTGCAGACTCTGGCCATCCAGCCGACCCTCACCGGTGATCACCAGATCGGCACCGTGCACGGCCTCGGCCAGCCCGGCCAGCTCCGCCACCAGTTCAATACCGGGGCGAAAGCCTGCCTTGAGCACCGCGCGGGCTGCAAAACCGAGCCCGCCAGCAGCGCCAACGCCGGGCAGGTTGCGCAGATCCTCGCCCAGAGTCGACGCCATAACATCGGCATAATGGCCCAGCGCGGCGTCCAGTTGGTCCACCTGCGCTGGAGTCGCGCCCTTCTGCGGGCCAAATACCGCCGAGGCGCCACGTGGCCCACAGAGCGGATTGTCGACATCGGCGGCAACCAGCACTTCAACCTGCGCCAGCCGGGTATCCAGTCCGGTCAGGTCGATATGGCGCAGCCGCGCCAGCGCCTCGCCGCCCGGTGGCAGGTCTCCACCATCGGCATCCAGCAGGCGCACACCAAGTGCGCACAGCAAACCGGCACCGCCATCGTTGGTTGCGCTGCCGCCGAGGCCCAGCACGATCCGCCGCACTCCGGCATCCAGCGCCGCGCGGATCAGCTCGCCGGTGCCGAAGCTGCTCGCCCTCAGCACATCGCGCCGCGCCGGCTCGACCCGATGCAGTCCGCTGGCCTCGGCCATTTCGATCACAGCCCGACGCCCCGGCAACAATCCCCAGTTGGCGGTTACCGGATCACCCAGCGGGCCGCTGACCTCGGTCCATTGCCGCTCGCCCCCGGTCGCGGCCAATACCGCATCAACCGTGCCTTCGCCGCCATCAGCCATCGGGCAGAGCAGCAGTTCAGAATCGGGATAAACCCGCGCCCAGCCCGCCGCGATGGCTTCAGCAACAGCGCGGGCACTCAGGCTTTCCTTGAACGAATCGGGGGCGATAACCAGTTTCATCAGAGCAGTACCAGACTCAGCAGCCAGACGGTGATAATGCCGGCGATGCCCTGCATCAGGGTGCCGAGGGTTTGCGCACGGTAAGCGGTGCCGACACTCATGCGGCTGAACTGGGTCACGACCCAGAAGAAGCTGTCGTTGGCGTGGGACACGGTCATCGCGCCGGCCCCAATGGCCATCACGCAGAGCACCCGACCCATCTCGCTATCCAGCCCCAGCTCCGGCAGCAGCGGCGCAACCAGCGCCGAGGTAGTCACCAGCGCCACGGTAGTTGAACCCTGCGCCGACTTCAGCGCAGCAGACACCACAAACGGCATGAACAGCCCGATACCCAGCGCCGACAGGGTCGCCCCCAGATAGTCGCCCAACGGCGTCACCTTGAGCATGGCCCCGAAGGCACCGCCGGCACCGGTGATCAGCAGGATCGGCGCGGCGGCCTGAATACCCTCCAACACGCGGTCATGGAACTCCTGACGCTTGTTGTCCGCGCGCAACAGCGTGCAGGCCAGCGCCAGACCGACTGCCAGCGCCACAACCGGCTGACCGAGGAAGGCCAGCAGCGTGTAGACGAAGCCCTCACCCACCGGCTTGGCCGGCAGATTGGCGAGGGTGCCCAGACAGATCAGGCCGATCGGCAGAAAGATCGGTGCAAAAGCCTTGGTCGCGCTCGGCAACACACCGTATTTGGCCCGGATCTGGGCATAGTCTTCAGCGTCCATCACGTGGGTGCCGTTGTCTTCCAGCGGGATGTCCTTGCCGATAAACCGATTGGCCCACCACATCCCGGCAAAGGCAGTCACCAGCGACACCACCAGACCGACCAGTATCACCAGACCAAGATTGTTCTCCAGCCCCAGATTACCGGCCGCGGCAATCGGGCCGGGGGTCGGCGGCACAAAGGTGTGGGACGCGTAGAGGCCGGTCGCCAAGGCCACGCTCATGGCGATGACCGAGACCTTCATGCGCGCGGCCAGAGCATTCTTCAGCGAGTTAAGGATGACGTAGCCCGAATCACAGAACACCGGGATCGACACCAGATAGCCGATGATCGACATGGTCAGCGTCGGGAAACGCTCGCCGAGCAGCTTGATCACCGTCTCCGCCATGGTGATTGCCGCGCCGCTGCGCTCAAGAATCACGCCGATGATGGTCCCCAGCACAATGACAATGCCGATATAACCAAGGATGCCACCAAAGCCACCGGTGATCGTCTTGACGATCTCCATAGTCGGCACCTGATAGGCGAAACCGGCCAGCAACGCCGCCGCCAGCAAGGCAAGAAAGGGGTGTAACTTGAGGCGCGATGTCGCCAGAACGATAAAGGCAATCAGGGCGACCAGAATCAGTACCAGACCCATGCTGAACTCCTTTTTATTGTGTTTGCCGCGATGGGCGGCGATGACAACGGCCATTGTCACCCAGCCTGCGGGACAAAAGCCTTATGCCCACGCACAACAATAGACGGGAATTAGCAACGCATTCTTGTTCGCTCGCCCAATAGCAATGAACCTGAAACTGGGTAGATCCGCTCTGGTTAGGGGGCGGTGGCGGAGAGCAAGACCAGTCGGAAGTGACGTGCTCGCGAAAGCGTGTAAACCATCAGTCGCAGCGAACCGACTACAGCATGAGTGCGACTGCCAAATCAGCTTTTCGCCTTTTACGGCGAGCCAAGGGGGGCCGCTTGCCCGGCCCCCCTTAGCGATCCCCCGGGGCACCCGACTACGCGGCCCTTCGGGTTCGCTGCGTTGCTCGATTTATCGGGGAGTCATAAAACTCGTCGCTGCGCTCCTCAGACAGCCTATGACTCTTTTTCCCGATAAATCTGCGCTACTCGCCCGCGTAAACGGGACGAAACCCGGTGCACACTCCACCATCCAAGTCTTTGGCAGTTTGCCAGAGCGCGATAATTAGGCGTGTGTTAGCAGCCGCTTCTGGCGCAAAACAAATCAGCAGACATAAAACACTGACCCGGACGAGAGCATCCTGACGGGCGCTCCCACGCAGGAGCGTGGGACCGATCAAACGCGGACCGCCTATTCAAGTAAGAACGTAGCGGCAGCCGCCACCCAACTACTCCGGAAACAACGCCAACCCGATACTCAACAGCATTCGATCCGTCATCCGATCCAGATCCAGCCCGGTAATCTCGGCAATCCGGTCCAGCCGGTAGCGCAGAGTATTGCGATGCACCTGCAGCTGCTCGGCGCAGGCCTGAGTATGGCCATTGTGCTGCAACCAGCTGCGCAGGGTGGCCACCAGCTGACCATTGCCATCGGCCCGGCGCAGCGGCTGAATCGGCGCCAGCAGTTGCTGCACTGTCCAGCTGCCCTGCTGCTGATGGAGCAGCACCGCCAGCCGATTGTCGGCCAGACTGACCATACGCTCGGACACCCGCATCTCCTGCACATAATCGCGCAGACTGATCAGAGCCTCGGTCGCCTCGCGCAGATCCGCGAGCGACGTGACCGCCTCGGCCAGCAGCACCCGGCCCACCGGCCAGCCCCGCTGATCGGCCTGCTCCAGCCAGCTGCGGCGCGGAGGTTGCGGCTTGCCACTGCGCAACCAAAGGACCTCGTGCAGCCCGAGCGGAAGAATGATGTCGTGCGGGTGACGGGCACGCATCAGCGTCACCAGTTGCCCTTGGGAATGCTGATGGTCGCTTTCTGTAGCCAGGCACAGCAAACAGCACTGCAGCGGCCATTTCCAGCGCATGCGCAGGCGTTCCGCATCCTCCTCCAGACTGGCTACCGGGTAGCCACGCTCCAGCAGGTTGACCAGCCAGGCCTCCTGCTGCTGACCGCGCCAGTGCTGCTCTGCCTGCAACACGCGCTGTTCGACCAGCATCTCGGCGGTCATGCGCAGCAGCTCGGCAAACGGCCTGACCTGCTCTGGATCACCGGTAATACCCAGCACGCCAACCAGCCTCCCACCGTGCAGCAACGGCAGGTTGATACCGGGTTTGACGCCCTGCAGACAGGCTGCCGCCTGCTCGTCCAGCGCCACTACCCGCTGGTTGGCAAGCACCAGTTGGGCGCCCTCGTGCCGGCTGTCGATGCGCTCGGCATCGCCGCTGCCGATGATCACTCCCTGGCGATCCATCACATTGACGTTGTACGGCAGGATAGCCATCGCTCGATTGACGATGTCCTGGGCCAGATGACGGTCCAGTTCAAACATGCTCGTGCTCCTCAGCGGCTGTCATCACCGCGTCATGCTCTGAGGCCATGCTGACTCCGTGAAGCCAGAACACCACTGACTCGGGAGATGCCAACATGGCCTTTGATCCGGAATTTGCAGGTGACTTCAACTCCGCCGTGGACCAGCGCCGCGAACGCCGTCGCAACGAAGACAAGAAGCGCATGGCCTATCGCCGCGCGATCGAGGCCTATCGAGAAAGCCAGGCCCTGCAGGCCTCCTTCAGCGACTTCCCCGAACTGCTCGGCCAGACCGATTTTCATCGTTCGCAGCGCCTCTACTGAGTCGCAGGCGACGGTTCGAAGGGTTCTGCCAACTGCCGGATCAACGCCTTCTCCTCGCGCAAAAAGGCGAGGAAGGCCTCTGCCACCGGGCTCAGGCGCTTGCCTCGGGCATGCACCGCACACCAGCTGCGCTTGAGCGGCAATTCGCTGATATTGAGACAGACCAGTTCCCCCTGTCGTATCCAGGCCGCCGCTGCATGCCCCGGCACCAGCGCCACCCCCAGCCCGGCAATTGCGCCCTGCACCAGCGCCTCGGTCGACCCGAGCTGCATGGTCTGGCCCAGATGTACCCGCTTGAGCTGAAGAAATTCGTCGCAGGCCTTGCGAATGCCCGACCCGCTCTCGCGCTGCAGGACCATTTCCTCTTCCAGTCTAGCCAGCGGAATCTGACTCTGCCGCGCGAGCGGGTGATCCGGCCGCACCACCGCCACGATCGGGTTGTTGAGGAACGGGAAGAACTCCAGGGCGCGATCCGCCGGCACCAGCCCCATAATCACCAGATCATCACGGTTGTCGGCCAGACGCTGAATGATCTGTGCCCGGCTGGTTACGTCCAGTCGAAAGGTAACCTGCGGGTAGCGCTGGCGGAACGCAGCCAACAGATGCGGCAGGACGTATTGCACGCTGCTCGCCGCCGCCAGGCGCAACTCGCCACGCAGGCTGCCTTCCAGCGTCGACAGGTTCATATCCAGGCTTTCCAGCCGATCAAAGATGTCAGCAGAGGTCTCCAGCAACGACTCCGCAGCCTCGGTCAGGTACAGCTTGCGGCCAACATATTCGAACAACGGCAGACCGACCTGTTCTTCAAGCTGGCGAATCTGCAGGCTGACCGCCGGCTGGGTCAGTGCCATGGTTTCGGCCGCGCGGCTGTAGGAGCGGTGCTCACACACCGCGCGGAACACCTGCAACTGGCGCAGGGTCATTCGCAGCAAAGATTTGCGCATGATGGTCTAGCCTTGATGAACGGAGCAGCTTTGTATGGCCGCAGTATATATAAGCAATAACTTATATATAAGCCAAGTATTATTCATTTCACAGAATAGAGGCGTCCGCTTAGGGTAGCCGGGAAACATTTTGCAATGTGTCGCACCGGAACCACGCATTCCGGTCGCGGTACGCAACCTGTTCACCGCATCCACTCGATCACCCACACGAGGAACGCGTACGTGATCAAGAAAATTCTGATTGCCAACCGGGGCGAGATTGCCGTTCGCATCGTCCGCGCTTGCGCGGAGATGGGCATCACCTCGGTTGCGGTCTACACCGATCCCGACCGCTATGCCCTGCACGTCAAACGCGCCGACGAGTCCTACAACGTCGGCAGCGACCCGCTGGCCGGTTATCTGAACCCGCGCCAACTGGTTAACCTGGCGGTAGAAACCGGCTGTGACGCCCTGCACCCGGGCTACGGCTTCCTGTCCGAGAACGCTGAGCTGGCAAAGATCTGTGCCGAGCGCGGCATCAAGTTCATCGGTCCGGCAGCCGATGTGATTACCCGCATGGGCGACAAGACCGAAGCACGCCGCAGCATGATCGCCGCCGGCGTACCGGTCACCCCCGGCACCGAAGGCAATCTGGCAGATCTTGACGAGGCGCTGCGCGAAGCCGAGCGCGTCGGTTACCCGGTCATGCTCAAGGCAACGTCCGGTGGTGGTGGTCGCGGTATTCGTCGCTGCAACAACCGCGAAGAGCTGGAATCGGCCTACCCGCGGGTCATCTCCGAGGCCACCAAGGCCTTCGGCAGCGCGGAAGTCTTCCTCGAGAAGTGCATCGTCAACCCTAAACACATCGAAGCGCAGATTCTCGCCGACAGCTTCGGCAACACCGTGCACCTGTTCGAGCGTGACTGCTCGATCCAGCGCCGCAACCAGAAGCTGATCGAGATCGCGCCCAGCCCGCAGCTGACCCCGGAACAGCGCGCCTACATCGGTGATCTGGCGGTCAAGGCCGCGCAGGCGGTCGGTTACGAGAACGCCGGCACCGTCGAGTTCCTGCTGGCCGACGACGAAGTGTATTTCATGGAAATGAATACCCGGGTTCAGGTCGAGCATACCATTACCGAGCAGATCACCGGCGTCGACATCGTCCGCGAGCAGATCCGCATCGCCTCCGGTCTGCCGCTGTCGATCAAGCAGGAAGACATCCAGCACCAGGGCTTTGCCATCCAGTTCCGGATCAACGCCGAGGACCCGAAGAACAACTTCTTCCCCTCCTTCGGCAAGGTTACCCGCTACTACGCACCGGGCGGTCCGGGCGTGCGGGTCGATACCGCGATCTACACCGGTTACACCATTCCGCCGAACTTCGACTCCATGTGTCTCAAGCTCATCGTCTGGGCCATGACCTGGGAAGAGGCGCTGGACCGCGGCCTGCGTGCGCTGGACGACATGCGCCTGCAGGGGGTCAAGACCACAACCCCGTACTACCAGGAAATCCTGCGTAATGCCGAGTTCCGCTCCGGCGTGTTCAACACCAGCTTCGTGGAGGCCCACCCCGAGCTGCTGAACTACTCGATCAAACGCAAACCCGAGGAGCTGGCGCTCGCCATCGCAGCCGCGATTGCCGCCCACGCCGGACTATGACACTAGCGGCAAGCTTCAAGCCGCAAGCGACAAGACACACCGCTTGCAGCTTGGCGCTTGAAGCTTGCAGCTGATGAGGAACAGAAAATGAGCAACACACGCAAAATCACCGTTACCGATACCATCCTGCGCGACGCCCACCAGTCTCTGCTGGCGACCCGTCTGCGTACCGAAGACATGCTGCCGATCTGCGACAAGCTCGACCAAGTCGGCTACTGGTCGCTGGAAGTCTGGGGCGGCGCGACCTTTGACGCCTGCGTGCGCTTTCTGAAAGAAGATCCCTGGGAGCGTCTGCGCACCCTGCGCAAGGCGCTGCCGAACACCCGCCTGCAAATGCTGCTGCGTGGCCAGAACCTGCTTGGCTACCGTCACTACAGCGACGACGTGGTTCGCGCCTTTGTTGCCAAGGCTGCCGAAAACGGTATCGACGTATTCCGCATCTTTGATGCCATGAACGACGTGCGCAACCTCAAGGTCGCCATCGAAGCAGTCAAGGCGGCCGGCAAGCACGCCCAGGGCACCATCGCCTATACCACCAGCCCGGTGCATACGGTTGAAACCTTCGTGCAGCAGGCCAAGGACATGGCAGCGATGGGCATCGATTCCATCGCCATCAAGGACATGGCCGGTCTGCTGACCCCATTCGCCACCGGCGATCTGGTCAAGGCGCTGAAAGCCGAACTCGACCTGCCGGTGTTCATTCACTCGCACGACACCGCCGGCCTGGCCGCCATGTGTCAGCTCAAGGCGATCGAAAACGGTGCCGACCACATCGACACCGCTATCTCGTCCATGGCCTGGGGCACCAGCCACCCGGGCACCGAGTCGATGGTTGCCGCGCTGAAAGGCACCCCGTACGACACCGGTCTGGATCTGGAGCTGCTGCAGGAAATCGGCATGTACTTCCACGCCGTGCGCAAGAAGTACCACCAGTTCGAGAGCGACTTCACCGGCGTGGATACCCGCGTGCAGGTCAACCAGGTACCGGGCGGCATGATGTCCAACCTGGCCAACCAGCTGAAGGAACAAGGCGCACTGGACCGCATCCAGGACGTATTCGCGGAAATCCCGCGGGTGCGTGAGGACCTCGGCTTCCCGCCGCTGGTGACCCCGACCTCGCAGATCGTCGGCACCCAGGCGGTGTTCAACGTGCTGGCCGGCGAACGCTACAAGACCATCACCAACGAAGTGAAGCTCTACCTGCAGGGCCGTTACGGTCAGGCACCGGGTACCGTCAACGAGAAGCTGCGTCGTCAGGCGATCGGCGGCGAAGAGGTCATTGACGTGCGCCCGGCCGACCTGATCAAGCCGGAAATGGGCCGCCTGCGCAGCGAAGTCGGCGCGCTGGCCAAGTCGGAAGAAGATGTGCTGACCTTCGCCATGTTCCCGGACATTGGCCGCAAATTCCTCGAAGAACGCGAAGCCGGCACCCTCAAGCCCGAGCAACTGCTGCCGGCGCCCGGCCAGGGCGCTCCGGCTGCCGCCAGCGAAGGCGTACCGACCGAGTTCATCATTGATGTTCACGGCGAGTCCTACCGCGTCGATATCACCGGCGTCGGCGTCAAGGGCGACGGCAAGCGTCACTTCTACCTGAGCCTCGACGGCATGCCGGAAGAAGTGGTGTTCGAGCCGCTGAACGCCTTCGTTGGCGAGGGCAGCAGCAAGCGCAAGCAGGCCAGCGAACCGGGCCACGTGACCACCAGCATGCCAGGCAACGTGGTTGATGTGCTGGTCAAGGTCGGCGACAGCGTCAAGGCCGGTCAGGCCGTACTGGTCAGCGAAGCCATGAAGATGGAAAGCGAAATCCAGGCGGCCATCGCCGGGACCGTCAAGGCGGTCAACGTCGCCAAGGGTGATCGCGTCAATCCGGGCGAGATCCTGATCGAGATTGAGGCCTGACACCACACGGGTGCCGTTGCGGCGCTGCGAGCAGCGCTGCAACGGCGTCGGTGTCGTGACCGGGAAACTGATCGTCTACCGTTCAGCCCAACCAAGGATTGAGACTGCGACATGAATAAAGATTCCAGACGCAACGAAAGCGCCGAAGAAGCCCTCAAGCAGATCGTCGACGGCTTCAACCGCTTTCGTAACGAGGTCTACCCGGAACAGCAGGAGCTGTTCAAGAAGCTGGCGCACGAGCAGGTCCCGCGTGCCATGTTCATTACCTGCGCCGATTCGCGCGTGGCGCCGGAGCTGATCACCCAGAGTGCGCCGGGCGACCTGTTCGTCTCGCGCAACGTGGGCAACGTGGTGCCACCCTACGGCCAGATGATGGGCGGCGTGTCCACCGCCATCGAGTTCGCAGTGCTGGCGCTCAACGTGCAGCACATCATCATCTGCGGCCATTCCGACTGCGGCGCCATGAAAGCGGTTCTGAATCCGGAAACCCTCGACTCGCTGCCGACCGTCAAGGCCTGGCTGCGTCACGCCGAAGTTGCCAAGATCGTGGTCGAAGACAACTGCGACTGCTGCGACAACAAGCTGGCGATGATGACTGAGGAAAACGTCATCGCTCAGCTGCAGCATCTGGCCACCCACCCCTCGGTGGCTTCGCGACTGGCCCGCGGCGAACTGTTCATTCACGGCTGGGTGTACGACATCGAGACCGCGCACATTCGCGCCTACGACTCGGAAACCAACGAGTTTCGCCAGATCGGCGAAGGCCCGCTGCCGATGGCCACACCGCGCGCGCGCTACCCCGGCCGCAACGCAAGCTAACCGACAGGCGCATTACTGTATTTACGCAATTGCAGGTATACTGCGCCGTCTGTTTAGCGGCAGACCCCACGGGGTCTGCACTCTCCAAGCAAGCCACGCCAGTCCGCTGCCGTGGCTTGTTGGTTTCTGCCGCCGAGGCGGCCCTGATGAGCGAGGCACTACAGATGACCGCACTGGTTGGCGTGATCATGGGCTCCAAGTCCGACTGGTCCACCCTGAGCCATACGGCCGACATGCTTGAACAGCTGGGCATTCCCTACGAAGTGAAGGTGGTTTCCGCCCACCGCACCCCTGATCTGCTGTTCCAATACGCTGAAGAAGCGGCCGATCGCGGCATCGAAGTGATCATCGCCGGCGCCGGCGGCGCAGCCCACCTGCCGGGCATGTGCGCGGCCAAGACTCACCTGCCGGTGCTCGGCGTGCCGGTACAGTCCTCCATGCTCTCCGGTGTCGATTCGCTGCTGTCCATCGTGCAGATGCCGGCCGGCGTACCGGTCGCCACTCTGGCCATCGGCAAGGCCGGTGCGGTCAACGCAGCGCTGCTGTCGGCCAGCATTCTCGGCGGCAAGCACCCGCAGTTCAGCAAGGCACTGCAGGAATTCCGCACCCAGCAGACCGACAACGTGCTGAACAACCCAGACCCGCGTCAGGCTTGAGGAATCGGATATGAAGATCGGCGTCATCGGTGGTGGACAACTGGGTCGCATGCTGGCTTTGGCCGGCACCCCGCTCGGCCAGCAGTTCGCGTTTCTCGACCCGGCCCCGGATGCCTGCGCCCAGGCCCTCGGTGAGCACATCCGCGCCGACTACAGCGATACCGATCACCTGCGCCAGCTGGCCGAAGAAGTCGACGTGGTGACCTTCGAGTTCGAAAGCGTCCCGGCCGAAACCGTCGCCTTCCTCTCGCAGTTCGTCCCGGTCTACCCGAACGCCGAATCACTGCGCATCGCTCGCGACCGCTGGTTTGAAAAGTCGATGTTCCAGGACCTCGGCATCCCGACCCCGGAGTTTGCCGACATCCAGTCGCAGGATAACCTCGATGCTGCGGTCAAGCGCATCGGCCTGCCGGCGGTGATGAAAACCCGCACTCTGGGGTATGACGGCAAGGGCCAGAAAGTCCTGCGCCACCCCGACGATGTGGTCGATGCCTTCGCCGAACTGGGCAGCGTGCCCTGCATTCTGGAAGGTTTTGTGCCCTTCACCGGCGAGGTGTCGCTGGTTGCCGTACGTGCCCGCAACGGAGAAACCCGCTTCTACCCGCTGGTGCACAACACCCACGAAAACGGCATCCTCAAGCTGTCCGTCGCCAGTACCGACCACCCACTGCAGGCACTGGCCGAAGACTACGTTGGCCGCGTGCTCGACAAGCTGGATTACGTCGGCGTGCTGGCCTTCGAATTCTTCGAGGTCGACGGTGGCCTGAAAGCCAACGAGATCGCCCCGCGCGTGCACAACTCCGGCCACTGGACTATCGAAGGCGCCGAGTGCAGCCAGTTCGAAAACCACCTGCGCGCCATCGCCGGCCTGCCGCTGGGCTCGACCGCCAAGGTCGGTGAAAGCGCGATGCTCAACTTTATCGGCGAAGTCCCCGCCGTCGACGCCGTCACGGCCATTGAGCACTGCCATCTGCACCACTACGGCAAGGCCTTCAAGGCCGGTCGCAAGGTCGGCCACGCGACGCTGCGCTGCCCGGATATGGCGACGCTGAAAGCGCGCATTGCCGAGGTTGAGGCGCTGATCGGCAAATAAGTTTGCTGGCGGGATAACCGAGAAAGGCGCAACACTGGGTGTTGCGCCTTTTTTGTTGGGTTAAATATCCAGAAGCGACAACTGCACGGACCCACTCCCCGTTTACGCGGGCGAGTAGCGCAGGGCTGACGGGAGATAGGTCGGCAGCCTGTCTGAGGAGCGTAGCGACGAGTTCTGCCGGCCCCCGTCAGGCCGAGCAACGCAGCGAACCCGAAGGGCCGCGTAGCCGGGTGCCCGGGGGGATCGCTAAGGGGGGCCGGGCAAGCGGCCCCCCTTGGCTCGCCGGAGAAGGCGAAAAGCGAACTGTCAGATTACGCGCCAACTAGCCCTAAAAAACGCCCCAACAAAAAGCGTCCTCACAGGCGTTCCCAAGCAAAAACCCCGCAGCACCATGTGGCACTGCGGAGTTGCTCACCACTCACCGCATTACTGGAAGCGCTTGAGCTCCGCCTTGGCAATCGCGTTGCGGTGCACTTCATCCGGACCATCGGCGGTGCGCAGGTGCCGGGCGTAGACGTACAGCTGCGCCAGCGGGAAGTCGGAGGAGAAACCACCGGCGCCGTGGGCCTGAATCGCCCAGTCGATGACCTGACACGCCATGTTCGGCGCTGCCACCTTGATCATCGCAATCTGCTTGGCCGCGACCTTGTTGCCAACGGTATCCATCAGGTACGCCGCGTTCATGACCAGGAAGCGCGCCTGATCGATCATGATCCGCGACTCGGCGATGCGCTCACGCCACACGCCCTGCTCGGCCAGCGTCTTGCCGAACGCAACGCGCTTGCTCAGACGCTCACACATCAGCGCCAGCGCGCGTTCAGCCTGACCGATCACCCGCATGCAGTGGTGAATACGACCCGGGCCAAGGCGGCCCTGAGCAATCTCGAAGCCCCGGCCTTCACCCAGCAGCATGTTGCTGGCCGGCACGCGCACGTTCTCGAAGATGATTTCCGGGTGACCATAGGGCGGGTCCATATAGCCGTAGCAGCCCATATCACGCAGCACGGTGACGCCAGGGGTATTCATCGGCACCAGAATCATCGACTGCTGCTGGTGGCGGTTCGGGTTGTCCGGGTCGCTCTTGCCCATCACCACCATGATCTCGCAGCGCTCGTTGGCGGCGCCAGAGATATACCACTTGCGGCCGTTGATCACATACTCGTCGCCGTCGCGCTCGATGCGGGTTTCCACATTGGTGGCATCGGAGGACGCCACCAGTGGCTCGGTCATGGCAAAGGCAGAGCGGATTTCGCCGTTCAGCAGCGGGGTCAGCCAGCGCTCCTGCTGCTCCTTGGTGCCGTAGCGGGCCAGCACTTCCATGTTGCCGGTATCCGGCGCGCCGCAGTTGAACACCTCGGACGCCCACATGCCCGGCACCCGCCCCATCAGCTCGGCCAGCGGGGCGTACTCCATGTTGCTCAGACCCGGGCCGTGCTCGGCTTCCGGCAGAAACAGGTTCCACAGACCTTCGGCGCGGGCCTTGGCCTTCAGCTCTTCCATCAGTTTGACGGTGGTGTAGGCATTGCCGGCCTTCTCGTTGGCGCGGATTTCTTCTTCGTAACGCTGTTCATTGGGGAAAATGTGCGCGTCCATAAAATCGGAAACGCGCTTTTGCAGATCCAGTGAGCGTTCGGTCTGGTGGTACATGGCGAACTCCTGAGGTGTCGATCATGCGGTTGCGATGGCAGCCGTCCTGAAGACAAAATCTCAATACACATGTGTATTGTCAATTGTGTATGGAAATAGATATGACGCAGGCTTCGTCCGACTTATAATGCTCGGCCGAAACATTCACCGGAGTCATCACATGCCGACTGCCAGCAAACCCGGGCGCCGCGGTCGCCCAACCGGCCGCGCCGTGCTGACCCCACAGGACTGGTTCAACGCCGCCACCGAGGCCATCCTTGAGGGCGGCTTCGATCAATTGCGGGTACTGCCTCTGGCCAAGCGCCTGAAGGTGACCCGCGGCAGTTTCTACTGGCACTTCGAGGACCTGCCGCAGTTCATTCGGCTGTTTCTTGATCAGTGGCAGGCCCAGCGCATGAAGGGCCTGCGCTACTGGCAACCGGGGCTGGATCCGCAGTTGAGCCCCGAGCAGGAGGTTGAACGGGTACTGCTGTTGATGTTCGAGGGGCCGGCGGTCGAGTTCAAACGCATGAAGGTCGAGTTCGCCATCCGCGACTTTGCCCAGCGCGACCTTTACGCCCGCGATATTGTTGCCGCCGTGGACGAGGCCCGGGTCGAGCAGACCGCCCGCCTGCTTGCGCCGCTGGTGCCCGCCGGCACTGCCCGTGGCATGGCAATGATTCAGTACGCGACGATCCTGGGCAGCGTGCTGCTGTTCCGCGGTCAACTGGGCGGGGAACGCGCCCTGCAGACCATACGTCAGCAGTGGCAGGCGTTGCTGCAGCCCGCTCAAGCCGCGGGCTTGCCCGCCGATAACCCGAATGCTGAGTGCTGATACGGTGCGGGCTGGGCAGCCAGCACCGACGACGCTATGATAACCCTGTGCTGTCACACGCCGGATGCGGGATGACCGCGCGCTTCCTTGCGCCCCTGGGCGCACCAGGCCTGTAAGGAGCGAGCCGTGTTGACCCATTCCTGGTTCTATCAGGCAGATCTGCACCAAGGCCAGCTGCTGCATGGCCACCACCATGACGTCCTTTTGCTGGTTTCGGTGCTTGTCGCCATCGCTGCCTCATGGCTCGGCTTGCAGGTAGCCGGCCTCGCGCGGCAAGCAACCACCACCCCCACCCGCCAGGGCGCGCTGATCAGCGGAGCCATGGTACTGGGCGGCGGCATCTGGGCCATGCACTTTATCGGCATGTTGTCGTTCACCCTGCCGTTGCCTGTCCGATACGACCAGGCAACTACGCTGCTGTCGATGCTGCCGGCAATGGCTGCGTCGCTGCTGGCCCTGCATCTGCTCGCACGACCGAATCTCGACTGGCGAATCATGCTCAGTGGTGGTGTTCTGATTGGTGCCGGAATCGGCATGATGCATTACTACGGCATGACAGCCATGCGCATGGACGCCCTGTTACGGTTCGACCCGCTATGGTTTTTCGCATCGCTGATCATCGCCGTGGCCATGGCGGTTCTGGCGCTCTGGGTGCGCTTTGGTCTGGGTCATGAGAGCCGCACCCATCTGCTGATTGCCGCCATCGTCATGGGGCTGGCAATTTCATCCATGCATTATGCCGGTATGGCGGCAGCCCGCTTTGTCGGTAGCGCCCAGCCGGATTTCGTGCCGCAGCTCAACGACCAGGAAAACAACGGACTGCTGATCGCCTTCGCCGTTGTCGTGTTCGGCGGTCTGGTTGGCGTAATCAACGCGATGGTGCGCTTCAGTCAGCTGTACCAGCGGGTCCAGGCCAATACCGAGCGCATCCGCAGCATCGCCGATACCGCCATTGATGCCATCATTACCTGGGATACCAGCGGCATCATCGAGGAAGCCAACCATGCCGCAGAAAGCCTGTTTGGCTGGCCGCGCGATGAACTGGTCGGACAACATATCGATATCCTGCTGCCCGAGGATTCGGCGGCACAGACACACGCCTTCCTGCAGGATTTCAGCAATGCCGGACATCCCCCTCGCACCGGGATGAATCTGGAAACCTGGTGTCGCCGGCGCAATGGCACACTATTTCCGGTCAGGGTTGCCCTGGGCCAGGCGACGCTCAAGGGTCGGAATCATTTCGTCGGATTTATCAGCGACATAACCGAGCGTCACCTGCTGGAGAAGTCGCTGCGTGAGCGCGAGGAGCAATACCGCAGCCTCATTGCCAACATCCCCGGGGTTACCTTTCGCTGCCTGCCTAGGGAAGACTGGCGCATGCTGTTCATCAGCGACGCTGTTGAACAGATGACCGGCTGGCCGGCCGAGCGTTTCCTCAGTGGCGAGCTGAGCTTCGCCGACCTGATTCATCCGGACGACAGCGACTTCACCGTTGAGCACGTCATGGGCGCCATCGGCCGACGCGAGAAACACACGCTCGAATACCGTATTTTCCATCGCGACGGCCAACTGCGCTGGGTATGCGAATATGCCAGCGCGATTTTCGACGAACAGGGAAATGCCGAGTGGATCGACGGCGTGATCATCGATATCACCGATGCCAAACTGCGCAATGCCGAGTTCAAGGGTATCGTTCGGGCCATCAGTCAGGCTCAGGGCATGGCGGATATCGACCTCGACGGCCGGATCATCTTCTCCAACCGCCGCTTTATCGATCTGTCCGGTTACCCGGCGGAGCAGCTGGAGGGTCGGCATCTGCAGCAACTGCTGGTAAGCGGACAATTTGATCCGCAGCAGTGGCAGAAGGTACGCGAAGGCGAGTATCTGGCAGGCGAATACACCCTGCGTCATGCCAACGGCAGCAGCATTCACACCCAGATCTACTTCAACCCCATCATTGACGCCTATGGCCGCCCGGCAAAGGTGGTCATGCTGGTTACCGATCTCAGCGAACGTCACCGTATGGAATTGGCGCTGCTCGCCGCCAAGGAGCGCGCGGAACTGGCCGCCGAGTCCAAGGGCGCCTTCCTTGCCAATATGAGCCACGAAATTCGCACCCCGATGAACGCCATTATCGGCTTCAGCGAAGTGCTGTTGAATGAGTCGCTGAGCAGCACCCAGCGCAAGTACCTGAAAACCGTAAACCAGTCTGCACGCTCACTGCTCGGGCTGCTTAACGACATTCTTGATACTGCCAAGCTGGAGAAGGGAGCGGTCCAGCTTGAAGAACACGCCTTCTCGCTGCGCGACCTGTGCCGACAACTGATCAATGTATTTTCGCTGGAAGCCGGTCAGAAGGGCCTGGCGCTCGAGTTCGACTATCACGCGCAACAGGAGCATTACCGTGGTGACCCCATGCGGGTGCGGCAGGTGTTGACCAATCTGCTGGGTAACGCCATCAAGTTTACCCGTCAGGGCAGCGTGCGCCTGCAGGTCGACGCTGACAGCGATGGAGTATGCCTGCGTATCAGCGATACCGGCATCGGCATTGAGCCCGAGCGTATTCAGCAAATCTTCGAACCGTTCGCGCAGGCAGACGCCTCAATGAGCCGGCGTTTCGGCGGCACCGGCCTGGGCACCACCATTGCGCGCCAGCTGGTTGAGCTGATGGGCGGCGAGATCCGGGTCAGCAGCGTGCCGGAACAGGGCTCCACGTTTGCGGTCAGGCTGCCACTGGAGCCGCTGGAGGACCTCACCGCGCAGCTGGCAAATAAAACTGCCGGCAATATCGAACTGCCGCCGCTGCGCATTCTGGTCGCCGATGACGTCGCCGAAAACGTGCAACTGATGGAAGTGATGCTGCGTGCCGAGGGCCACCGGGTGTACAGCGCCGGTAATGGCCTAAGTGCCTTCGAGCGCGTTGTCGACGACCGCTTTGACCTGATCCTGATGGATATGCAGATGCCCGAGGTGGATGGCCTGGAAGCTACCCGGATCATCCGCCGCTACGAGGCCAACATGGGCTATCCGCCCACCCCCATCATCGCCCTGACAGCCAGCGTGCTGGACCGCGACCGCGAGGCGGCCCGTGCCGCCGGCATGGAGGGCTTCGCCTCCAAGCCGGTTGATCGCGAGGCACTTAAGCGCGAGATTGCCCGGGTCTTGGGTCTGCAACTTGCTGATGAGGTGTCGTTGAAGCCCGCTACCGCCAGGGGGCCGCAGCTGGTTGACTGGTACGCTGGCGAGCAGCGCTGGGGCGATCGTCAGGCGCTGATTGAGGCGATCCAGCGCTTCCTGGCCGATCTGCCGGCGCGGCTCGCAGAGCTCGAACAGGCGCTGCAGCAACCGTCAGCCGAACAGGCCCGCAGCCTGGTTCATCGCATCAACGGGAGCGCCGGCAACCTGTCGCTGCAGCAGCTGCAGCAGGCCGCTGCCGAACTCGAGAAACGTCTCACACAAACACCGACGCCTGCGCTGGCAGACGCCCTGCACGCCCTGCTGACCGCCGCGGAGCAGACCCGGGCCGCCATGCCAGAGCCTGGCCAACGCCGGCATCACAAGAGCCACAGCACTCTGTCGAGAGAGCAGCGCCAGCACTTGGTCGATAATCTGATCACGGTTCTCAACCGCGGCGAGGTCAACGAACAGGCGCTGCAGCAACTGGCCGACACGCTGGAGCAGGACAAGCGCCAGGCTCTGGAGCAGGCGCTGGACAACTTTGATTTTGCGACTGCGATCTCGCTGCTGGAAGCCGAGCGCAGCCTTGCCGCTACCGAGACCGAGGGCTGAATCCGCCAATGCCATTCAAGGACAAACGCCCGGCGCTGCTGCTGGTCGACGACGAACCCGCGAACCTGCACGTGCTGAAACACATTCTGCAGGATGACTACCGACTGCTGTTTGCCCGTGACGGCCAGCGAGCACTGGAGCTGGCTGCCGCCGAACGGCCACAACTGATTCTGCTGGATGTCATGATGCCGGGCATGACCGGCCATGAGGTCTGCGCGCAGCTGAAAAGTGATCCACACACCAGCGATATCCCGGTGATCTTCGTCACCGCACTGTCCAGCGTAGAGGACGAGATACGCGGCTTTGAGCTGGGCGCGGTCGATTACATCAGCAAACCGGTCAGCGCCCCGATCGTCAAGGCACGGGTACGCACCCATCTGTCTCTGGTGCGCGCCGAAGTGCTGCGCCAGACCCGTCTGAATATCGTTCAGGCCCTGGGCATGGCGGCCGAATACAAGGATAACGAGACCGGCCTGCATGTCATCCGAATGAGCCACTTCTCGCGCATCATCGCGCTGGAGGCCGGCTTCAGCCCGGACGAAGCAGAGGAACTGCTGCACGCTGCGCCCATGCACGATGTCGGCAAGATCGGCATCCCGGACGCCATTTTGCAAAAGCCGGGCAAGCTCGACGAAAACGAATGGCTGATCATGCAGAAGCACCCGGAAATCGGCGCACAGATCATCGGCGAGCACAACGCCAGCATGCTGCAGATGGCTCGGCGTATTGCTCTCGGGCATCACGAAAAATGGGACGGCAGCGGCTATCCGGCCGGACTCGCCGGCGATGACATCCCCATTGAGGCGCGCATTGTTGCCATCGCCGACGTATTTGACGCACTCACCAGCGTACGCCCCTACAAAAAGGCCTGGACAGTCGAGGATGCCGTTGCACTGATTCGCGAACAGAGCGGCAGACACTTCGATCCGCAACTGGTCGAGTGCTTTATACGGCGTCTGGACGAAATAAATCAGATCCGCGAACGCTGGGCCGAGTAGCCGGCAACCAGCGACTGTGGAACACTGCGCACCAACGCCGGTCTGATGCCGGCCCCGCTCCTGTGATGGAAACCCCAATGCTGCTGCGCTACGCCCTTTTGACGCTTGCTATTGCCCTGCCAGTCCATGCCGCGCAACCGTTGACGGTCGACTGGCTCGATCTGCTGCCCGCCGAGGACTACCAGGCGATGCTCGACATGCCCGATATCGAACATGGCTTCGGACCCGATGCCGATGGCAACTTCGACACCAGTCTGCGACAACGCGAGGGGCTCCCCGAGGTGATGTACTCGACCCGCGTCGTCGGCGAGTACGATGGCAAGGAGTTGCGTATAGGCGGCTATCCGGTCCCGCTGGAAACCGACGATCAGGGACGCTACACCAGCCTCTTTCTGGTACCGTACGCCGGCGCCTGCATCCATGTGCCGCCACCACCGCCCAACCAGATCATCCTGGTCGAGTATCCGGATGGCGTGGTGATCGACGACATCTACCAACCCTACTGGGTACAGGGTACCCTGCGCGTCGAGCAGACCAGCAACGCGCTAGCGGATGCAAGCTATCAGCTGCAGGCCAGTCGGGTATGGCTCTACGATGGCGAGTAGATCAGCCCGCAATCGCCCACCCGGGTGGCATCACGCCATTATCAACTGCGCTAAGCTCGTATTTTTGAAACCCGCTTTCAGGAGAAGGCCCCATGCAACTGCTGATAGGTCTGATCGGCCTGTTCGTTCTGATTGCGTTCAGCCTGCGTCGCTGGCTGCTGCGCCGCGAGTCACCGCAGGTGCAGGCAGTCGATTTCGACGGTGAACTGTATCGAATCGGACAGGCCTGCGTGGCCCGCCGCGGCCCGCAGGATGCCGAACAGACCGTCCTGGTGATGCCCGGGTTTGTGGAGAATTTTCTCTACTTCACCGAGCACTATGAAAACCCATCCCTGCAGCTGATCCTGCTTACCAGTGCCGACTACCATGTGCCGGTCAACCGGCCCCGCTTCAGCGAGGCAGACTGGATCAGCCAGCCGAAGGCCCGCGCCGGCACCATTGCCTACGACGCAGAGGTACTCAACCAGGCCCTGCAGCACCTGGCGACCGGCAAACAGATACGCGTGCATGGCCACTCACGCGGCGGCGCCGTAGTACTGGAGGCGGCGCGCCAGCGCCCGGACCTGTTCACGCGGGTTGAGGTCATACTGGAGGCGCCGGTACTGCCCCAGGGCAAGCCCTATCGCGATGTACCACGATTCTTCCGCTGGTTTCTGCCGTTCTATCTGTTTGCCTGGCAACAGCAGCCCATCTCGGCCACCAACCGCAGCCTGTTCGGTCCACTCGACAATCCGCGCAAGCGCGAGCTGATCATGGCACTGCCATTCAACCCGAAACGCGGCAGCACCTTCGTCCACAATATTCTGGATCTGGCCAACTGGATGCAGACCAATACCCCGGACATCTATCAGCACGTCTGCCGCGGGGCGATTCTGGTTCCCAGCGCGGATCGTATTCTGGAGCCCCGTGCGATGCTGCACAGCGCCCGCCAGGCAGAACGCCTGCAAATCATCGAAATCGAGGGCTGCAGCCATCTGATCACCGCCGATCGCCCGGACTGCATTCCCCCGCTGACGACCTTGACCCCATGAGCTGGCAGTTTGACCCGGTAGGTATCATCCACTCCTGCTTCGCAGAAAAGTTCGCCATTCCGCGCCAGCCCCTGCTGGCGCCCGCCGCAACCGCAAGCCTGGAGCTGTTGCCGCCCTACAACCAGCCGGAAGCACTCGAAGGGCTTGAGGGCGTCAGTCATCTGTGGCTGATCTTTGTCTTTCACGCGGCCGCCAGTGGCCCGCAGCACCTGCGCGTGCGGCCGCCCAGGCTGGGCGGCAATCAGCGTATCGGCGTATTTGCCAGCCGCGCTACCCATCGTCCCAACCCGATTGGCCAATCGGTGGTAAGGCTGGAAGGCATTGAGCAAAACCGCCTGCTGCTGTCCGGCGTGGATCTGCTGGACGGCACCCCGGTGCTGGATATAAAGCCCTACGTGCCCTACGCTGACTGTATTGAGAATGCCGTCAACCCGCTTGCACCAATACCGCCGCCAGCCCTGCCGGTGAGCTGGAGCGATGCAGCACTGGCACAGGCACAGGCACATCAGACACGGCTTGGGCAGCCGCTGGTAGCGCTGATCGAGCAATGCCTGAGTCAGGACCCGAAGCCGGCCTACCAGCAACCCGGCCCGGAGCGCGAGTATGGCGTGACTCTCTGGGATGTGAATGTTCGCTGGCATTATCCGCAGCCCGACAGGATTAGGGTGCTTGAGGTCAGTCAGCCGCAGCGTTCCTAGTCCGAAGACCCTCGCTCATCAGTCGTCCGACGCGGCGATCCGCCTGGCATCCTGGCGACATGACGATATACTCACCCAACGCATAAACAGGGGACGTTCCGTTCGCCATGACCCAGCTGTACTTTTCTCCAATCCTGCTGGGTATCCTCCTGTTGGTCGCCATCGCGCTCTGCGCAACCGCGCTGTACCGCATGGCGCCCGGGGAACCGGGCCCGGGCTTCTGGATGGCCGGTGGCTGGACCCTGATCGGTGGCGTAGCGCTGTTCATCGGCTTTATCGTGACCCGCAGCCCGCTGCTTAATGTCCTTGGCAACGCTGCCCAGCTCGCCGGCGAAGCCCTGTTCCTGATTGGCATCTTCAGGTTCATGGGCCGACCTCTGCCCTGGTGGACACTACCGGTCAGCGTGGGCGCCATGGTGATTGCCAATACCCATTACTGGCTGGTGCACGGCAACTCCGACCTGCTGATGGGCATCTACTCCAGCATCGCCGGACTGCTGCCGGTGCAGGCCATCTGGCTGCTGTTCAGAGAGCGCAGCGACCCCGACACCCGACCTGCCCGGCTACTGGTAGGGGCAAGCCTGATGGTTTATTCGATCACCACGCTGCTGCGCGGCACACTCTCCTATCTCGACTGGTGGCACGACGCGCCCTATGTTCAACCCTATGCGTCCTTTACTTACCTGCTGTCGTACAACTTCGCCATTCCGGCGCTGGTGCTGGGCTTCGTCGGCTGCAGCCTGATGACGACGCAGCGGGTACTCGCACGCAGTCGGCAGATGGCTGCCCAGCTGAAGGAACAGGCTACGCGCGACCCGCTGACCGGCACCCTGAACCGGCGAGCTTTCCATCAGGAACTCATTGCCGAGGTCGGCCGCAGCCAGCGGTATGGCCGCCCGCTCTGCCTGGCCATGTTTGATCTGGACCATTTCAAGCAACTGAACGACGAACTGGGCCACCTGGCTGGTGACCAGGCGCTGCAGAATTTCTGCCGCCTGTGCGAACAACAGGCACGCCGCACGGATATCTTCGCGCGTTTCGGTGGAGAGGAGTTTGTGCTGCTGATGCCCGAAACCGACGCAAAACAGGCACAGCTGCTACTGGAGCGCATTCGCCAAACCCTCGCCGAGCAGCAGTTCCTTTATCTGGACCAACGCTACCAACTGCAGGTCAGCATCGGTGTGGCCGATCTGGCCACCAGCGGCAGCCCGGACCAGTTGCTGCGTCAGGCAGACCTGGCGCTTTATCAGGCCAAGGCATCGGGTCGCAACCGGGTGCAGCTGTGGTCACCACCCGCTTCCATGGCATACTGACCGGCACCACCGCCACTCGAGCCTGTCCACGTGTTTACCCTTGCTCACGCCACCCTGCTGATTGCCGGCACCTTTCTCGCCTGGTGGCTGTGGCAGGTGCTGGGCCAGCGCGATTACGCCCTTGCCCTGGTTCGCCGCCACTGCGAGCGCAACGCACTGCAACTACTCGATGATAGCGTCGCGCTCAGCGGCGTGCGGCTGTCCCGCCTGCATCGAGGCCGGTACGGGCTGGTTCGGCGTTACGCTTTCGAATTTACCGTTACCGGCGAGCACCGCTACAGTGGCTATATCGATCTGCATGGAACCCGTCAGTTGCACATCGAGCTGGCACCCCACCCATTCCCGCATGGCAAGGACGATGAGCCAGCGACAGAAACCGCGCGCGAAAGCGCCAAAATATACAAGATCTATTAAGAATAAGATATTCGATAGTCTTTATATTTTGTTCCACGTGGAACCCGCCTTACCATGCTAAGCCAGATACCCACTCATCTGATCGCAGGTCCGCTGGGGGCAGGCAAGACCAGTCTTCTGCGGGCATTGCTGGCGCAACGTCCCGCTGAAGAGCGCTGGGCGATCCTGATCAATGAGTTTGGCCAGATCGGGCTGGACCAGGCGCTGTTGAGCGCCAATGCTGATGACGCTGTCAGCCTGAGCGAAATACCTGGAGGCTGCCTGTGCTGCGTTAACGGCGTGCCGTTCCAGGTCGGACTGACGCGCCTGCTGCGCAAGGCCAGGCCTGACCGGTTATGGATTGAGTGCTCAGGCCTGGGACATCCCGTCAGCCTGCTGCAACAGCTTGCTGATGCGCCCTGGCGGGGAGTGCTCGACCTGAAACCACTGATCATGGTGTGTGAAGCATCCCAACTGCTGGATCTGGATAGCCTGCCGCCAGTGCAGCGACAGGCACTGCCACTGACCGGACTGCTGATCGCCAACAAGATCGATGAGCTGGGTGCGCAACAACAGCAGATACTCCGGACCCAATGGCCCGATGCCATTCCCTGCAGCCACGGCAAAGTCGAACGCCAGCTGTTGCCCGGTGCCACAACGCCGGGGCAGCAGCCGGTACTGGCAGCGCTGCCGGCTGCTGCCGACGCGGGTATCAGCGGTCGACTCTGGCAAGCGAATGATCTCTGGCAGTGCGAAAGCCAGCTCAACCAGACACCGTACAGCGTTGGCTGGCGCATCGCACCGCAGCAGCAATTCGAACAAGCCGCACTCAGGCGCTGGCTGGCCGAACAGAGCGTATTGCGCGCCAAGGGCGTGATCCATACCGACGCAGGGTGGTGCTCGTTCAATCAGCTTGGCCAACCTGATACAAACTGGCAGCCAAGCCCATGGCGTCGTGACAATCGGCTGGAACTGCTGTTTGCCCACAAACCTGACACCAGCGCACTGGAGCAGGGCTTGCGGGCCTGCCTGCGGAGCCAGTAAGGTGGTGGTTTTACCCGGAACCGTCATGCGCCGCGTCATCACACTGCTGCTTTGTCTGGTCAGCCCACCCTTGCTGGCCAGTGCCTGCCTGATCGAGTCGACAGACGATCAGTTGCCGGTGCGCATGTGCCAGCAAAACGGGACCATTCCGCCAGCCCTGTTCGAGCAACAGTTCTGCCAACCCCGGATTCCCGGTCGCGAGTTCCGTATTCAGATGCAAGACAGTTGCCCCGGGGACGCCTACGGCATCTGCCGTGGCGCACACACCGAGGGCGTGGCTTATCAACAGGATATCCACTATTACACTGCCCCCGATGACGCGCCGGTTTTAAAGGCCTACTGCGAGCAAATCAGCGGGGGACGCTGGGACCAGCCGTGATTCAGTTGAGCGGCGGCTCAGCAGGCAGCATCGACAGATCAAGGTTATCCCCAACCTTCAAGCCCAGGGTATCCACACTGCCGGCCGGCAGCTCGAGTACCCAGCGCAGCGGAGCCTCTGCCTGATAGATCGCACAGGGCAGATCGGCACAGGGCGGTACCCTCTCGAACAAATGCGCTATCCGGCCATCAGCAGCCACAAACACCAGATCCAGGCTGATCTGCATATTGCGCATCCAGATCGCCGGACGCGTCCCGTCGGGAAAGTCGAACAGCATGCCGGTACCGAAGGGCAGGTTTTCTCGCCCCATCAGTCCCTGACGCCGGCTGTCCGGGTCGGCCACAACCTCCATCACGAAATCGGTATCGGCCAGCCGCACCGTCAGGGCGGAACCGATGGCTGCAAGGGGAGCCATCAGCAGGGTGCTGAAGGCCAGAGCGCAGGCAATGGGTTTCATAGGGTATCTTTCAACAGATTCTGGTAGACCATGTTGGTCAGATAGAGACGGTCCTGTTCACTGATATCGGTGAACTCGATACCGGTTGCAATCAGGCCGTCGAGCGACTCGTCAGTGCTGACCGCCCTCACCCGCGCATTCAAGGTCATATACACATCCAGCCCCGCAGGATTGATACGGAAGGACACCTTGACCGTCTCATCCTTGTTGGCCACTGCACGGGGCGAGACCAGGCGCGCACCGCCCACGCTGATATCGGTCATGCGTGCCGAACCCTGGGCACCCTGCTCACGGTTGATGGCAGTCACCAGATCGACCGACACCCGGGCGGAGCTGCGAATACGCATCGACTGCACGCTGTCGGGATAGGCCAGATGCAGATACGGGAAAGGAGACAGGTTCGACTTCAGCACCCGGGTCTTGTAGGCCACGGCATCCTTGCCGACAAAGCCGCGCACCAGAAGCTGCTGACCTTCCTTGACGAACACCAGCTTGCCCTGACTGGTGGGCGCAGTAACCAGCAAGCTGACCGGTGCATGGAAGCCGATCATGCGAACCTGATAGCGCTCTGCGTTGGTAGCACTCATCGTCTGCAGCTGGACCAGATCACCCGGGGCGAGCTGAATCTGCTCCAGCCTGGATACCACCTTCTCCGGCGCAGGCCCGGCACTGTTGTCGCTGTTCTGCTGTGCGTTACGGAACAGCCCAAGCTTGAGCAGTTGCTGAAGCAGCGGTTTGTTATCGACTACCTTCGAGTGCGGAAACAGCACCTTGCCATCGGAGTCGACAATGTTCCACGGCAGGGGCTTGCCAAGGGGTATTTCTTCTTCCGTCAATGGAATCAGCGACACGCACATACTCCGTAAACGCAAATCAATCGTGCCGAACAATGTAGCAGCCCCGACGTGTGGCCGCTATCTCTGACTGTCTCCAGCACCCCGACCCTGCAAATAAATGTCGTCTCGCGTCAGCGGCAGGTGATGACCGCCACCAGGCAGCGGCCTGACCGCCAGTATCTGGTGAATATTCATCCAGTTGCGCGAGAATCCGTAGGCGCAGCCGGCCAGGTAAATACGCCAGATGCGTAACGCGCGCTCATCCACCAGCGCCGCTGCCGCGTCCCTGTTTGCCTCGAGATTCCGGCTCCAGTGCTCCAGTGTAAGCGCATAATGCATGCGCAGGCTCTCGACATCGACCACCTCAAGCCCCTGATCACTCATCGCTTTAACAGCGGTGGCAAGGTGCGGCAGTTCACCATGGGGGAACACATAGCGGGCTATAAAGGCACCCGCACCATGGCCAACCGGCCGGCCATCGGTATGCCGCGCGGTGATGCCGTGGTTCATGACCAGGCCACCCGGTTTGACCTGTTGATGCAGTATCTGAAAGTACGCCGGCAGATTGGCATGCCCCACATGCTCGAACATGCCGACACTGACGACCTTGTCGTAGTTCTCCCTACCCGTCAGATCGCGATAGTCGCGCAGCTCCAATTGAATACGGTCGCCCAGCCCCTGGGCTGCTACCCGCTCGCGGGCGAGTTTCAGTTGCTGCCTGCTGAGGGTAATGCCGTGTACCTGAACCCCGTATTCTTTCGCCGCGTGACGGGCCAGCCCTCCCCAACCGCAGCCAACATCCAGCAGCCGTTGGCCGCTGCGCAGGCGGAGCTTGCGACAGAGATGGTCCAGCTTCTGCACCTGAGCCCTGGCGAGGGTATCGTCCGGATGTCGAAAGTAGCCGCATGAATAGACCATCTCGGGGTCCAGCCAGAGCGCGTAAAAGTCATTCGACAGGTCGTAGTGATAGGCAATAGCCTCGGCATCGGTCTGCCGGTCGTGGGGATCGTGCGGCGGTGGGCCGTCATCCTCATCCCGCACCAGCGCCTGACTCAGCCTGTCAGCAACACCGATGGCATCCAGAACGCTGCCACGAATGTCCATGCGCTGCTGAATGAAGGCTTCACCGAGTCGGTCAAGACTCGGTGTCTGCAACTCTTCCAGCAAGGCGGGATCGTGAATCTGCAGTTCGACCCGGGGCGAGGGCCCCAGATCCACACTTCCGCCGCCGGGCAGGGTGAGGCGCAGCGGAAGCTTGAGTGCACCCAACGATGCGGCCAGTTGCGCGAGCATACGGACATCTCCCGAGGTAAAGCAAAACTACCTTCACTATAGAACACCAGAGGGAGCATGCCTCACGCTGCGGATACCCGCCCGAACGCTATTGCCAACCGCCTCTCACTGTTTTGACGGTCGCTTCCAGCCTTCGATGTTGCGCTGACGTGCACGACTGACGCCCAGACTATCGGCCGGAATATCCACAGTGATGGTTGACCCTGCAGCGGTGGTTGCCCGAGCGCCGACGGTGACCGGGGCAACCAGCGCCGTATTGGTACCGATAAAGGCGCCCTCTTCAATCGTGGTCAGATGCTTGTTGACCCCATCGTAATTGCAGGTGATGGTGCCAGCGCCGATGTTCACTCCAGGGCCGACCTCCGCATCGCCGATATAGGACAGGTGGTTGACCTTGGAGCCTTCGCCGATATTGGCCTTCTTGGTTTCCACAAAGTTGCCGATCCTGGCACCGCGTGCCAGGTTGGTGCCGGGGCGCAAGCGCGCGTAAGGACCCACATCGCAATCAGCGGCCAGCGTTGCGTCTTCGATATGGCTGAACGCCTTGATATGGCTTCCTGCGCCAATGCGGCAGTTGCGCAGCACGCAGTTGGCGTCAATGATGACGTCGTCCTCAATGACAACGGTCCCTTCCAATACCACATTGACGTCGATGCTGATGTCTCGGCCAACGGTTACCTCACCCCGCACATCGATGCGCAACGGATCGGCCAGCGTTACGCCTTCTGTCATCAGTCGCTCAGCCTGGCGGCGGCGGTACTCGGCTTCCAGCACCGCCAACTGCACGCGGTTGTTGGCGCCCAGCACTTCCGGTTCATCTTCCGGTTGGGCCACTTCAACCTGCACCTGCTCTGCCACCGCCATGGCGACAACGTCAGTCAGGTAGTACTCGCCCTGTGCATTCTGGTTGGACAGGCTGTTCAGCCAGCGGGCCGCCTGGCTGCCCGGGAGCGCCATGATGCCGGTGTTGCCTTCGGTGATCAGCAACTGCTCGGCCGAGGCGTCCTTCTGCTCGATGATGGCCTGCACCTGACCCGATGCATCACGGACGATACGACCATACCCCGTTGGATTGACCATATTGACCGTCAGCATGCCCAGCGCCTGTGTCCCCGCCTGTTTGCTCAGCTTCTCCAGCGTCTCGGCCCGCAGCAAAGGTACATCTCCATACAGCACCAGAATCTGGTCTGCATCTACAATGGCCGGCAGCGCCTGGGCAACGGCATGGCCGGTACCCAGTTGCTCGGACTGCAGCACCCAGTTCAGGTCTTCAGCATCCAGGCGTTCACGCACCAGTTCGGCACCGTGCCCGATAACAACATGAATCTTCGTCGGCTTCAGGGTTCTCGCGCAGTCAATCACATGCCCCAGCATGGGTTTTCCGGCGACCGGATGCAGCACCTTCGGCAGTTTGGAACGCATGCGGGTGCCCTGACCGGCGGCGAGAATAACGACGTGAAGATTCATCTGGGAAACATCCTGTGAAAAATGGCAGTGCGCGCATTCTAGCAAAGCCGAGCGGCGCAAGCCGCACGCTGCACAGGGTCATCGCGCCAGCCTGCAACTAATCGCCTGATAGCCGTTGCAGCTGTCGAGACGCAAAAAAAAAACCGCCCGGCTTGGCGCCGTGCGGTTTTTCCTGCAGCTTGCGGCTTGAAGCTTGCCGCCAACCTTACCGGTTGTTGAGCGCCGGTCCGCCGTACTTCTTGCGAAGTTCCTGCACTGTCCGCAATTGGGCCGCGGCCTCGGCAAGACGGGCAGAAGCCGAACCGTAGTCGAATTCTGCGCCTTTCTCGCTGAGGGCGAGTTCTGCGGCTTTCTTTGCTTCCAGAGCGGCTGCCTCATCGATGTCACCAGCACGGATTGCCGTGTCAGCGAGCACCTTGACCACTTTCGGCTGAACTTCCAGGAAACCACCGGAGATGTAAAACACCTCTTCTGTGCCATCCTGCTTGATCACCCGAATGGGGCCCGGCTTGAGGTCGGTCAGCAGCGGTGCGTGGCCGGGCATGATGCCCAGGTCACCCAGGTTACCGTGTGCAATGACACTCTCTACCAGGCCCGAGAACAGCTCTTCTTCCGCGCTTACGATATCGCAGTGCACTGTCATAGCCATTGTATCGCCTCGGTCTTGCGCCCCCTTGCGGGGGCACACCCATTACAGTTTCTTCGCTTTCTCGATCGCTTCGTCGATGGTACCAACCATGTAGAAGGCCTGCTCGGGCAGGTGATCGAATTCGCCTTTGAGGATGCCACCGAATGCGCGGATGGTCTCTTTCAGCGGAACGTACTTGCCGGGCGCACCGGTAAATACTTCAGCAACGAAGAACGGCTGGGACAGGAAGCGCTGGATCTTACGAGCGCGCGCTACCAGTTGCTTGTCTTCTTCAGACAGCTCGTCCATACCGAGAATCGCGATGATGTCCTTCAGCTCCTTGTAGCGCTGCAGAACATACTGAACGCCACGAGCAACGTCGTAGTGTTCCTGACCGATTACCAGCGGATCCAGCTGACGGGAGGTGGAATCCAGCGGGTCAACGGCCGGGTAGATACCCAGAGACGCGATGTCACGGGACAGTACGACAGTCGCATCAAGGTGCGCGAAGGTCGTTGCCGGAGACGGGTCAGTCAGGTCGTCCGCGGGAACGTATACGGCCTGAATGGAGGTGATGGAACCGGTCTTGGTGGAGGTAATACGCTCCTGCAGAACGCCCATCTCTTCAGCCAGAGTCGGCTGGTAACCTACCGCGGACGGCATACGACCCAGCAGAGCGGATACTTCGGTACCGGCCAGGGTGTAACGGTAGATGTTGTCGATGAACAGCAGAACGTCACGACCTTCGTCACGGAACTTCTCGGCCATGGTCAGACCGGTCAGTGCAACGCGCAGACGGTTACCCGGCGGCTCGTTCATCTGGCCGTATACCAGGGCTACCTTGTCCAGTACGTTGGAATCCTTCATCTCGTGATAGAAGTCGTTACCTTCACGAGTACGCTCACCTACACCGGCGAATACAGAGTAACCGCTGTGCTCGATCGCGATGTTACGGATCAGCTCCATCATGTTTACGGTTTTGCCTACACCGGCACCACCGAACAGACCAACCTTACCGCCCTTGGCAAACGGGCAAACCAGGTCGATAACCTTGATGCCGGTTTCCAGCAGCTCGTTGGAGCCAGCTTGCTCGTCGTAGCTGGGAGCAGCGCGGTGAATACCCCAACGCTCTTCTTCACCGATCGGACCAGCTTCGTCGATCGGGTTGCCCAGTACGTCCATGATGCGGCCCAGGGTCTTGACCCCGACCGGTACGGAGATGTTGGCACCGGTGTTGGCAACGGTCAGACCGCGCTTGACACCTTCAGTGGTACCCATGGCGATGGTACGTACAATGCCATCACCCAGCTGCTGCTGAACTTCAAGGGTCAGGCCCTTGTCGGTTACTTGCAGCGCGTCATACACCTTCGGCACGTCTTCGCGCGGGAATTCCACGTCGATGACGGCGCCGATGATTTGAACGATACGTCCGCTACTCATTTGTTGGTTCCTCTAAATGGTTGAAACCGTTACCGTTAAACCGCGGCGGCGCCGCCGACGATTTCCGAAATTTCCTGAGTGATCGCTGCCTGACGAGCCTTGTTGTAGATAAGCTGCAGGTTGCTGATAAGGTCACCAGCGTTGTCAGTCGCGTTCTTCATCGCGATCATCCGTGCAGCCTGCTCACAGGCATTGTTCTCGACCACCGCCTGATAGACCTGGGACTCGATGTAACGAACCAGCAGTCCATCCAGCAGCTGTCGTGCGTCGGGCTCGTACAGATAGTCCCAGCTGCCTTTCTGCGCGCCTTCCTCTTCGGAAGCGACCAGCGGGATCATCTGATCCACCTTGGGCTGCTGAACCATCGTGTTGACGAAGCCGTTGCTGACCAGGTACAGACGGTCGATGCGACCTTCGTTGTAGCCATCCAGCATCACCTTGACGCTACCGATCAGATCGTTCAACGCAGGCTGTTCGCCCAGGTTGCTGATCGCTGCGACAACGTTTCCGCCGTAGCTGCGAAAGAAGGAAGCGCCCTTGCTACCGATCACACAGAGCTCGGTTTCAACGTTGCGGTCACGCCACTCTTTCATGCTGTTGACCAGGGCCTTGAACAGGTTAGTGTTCAGACCACCGCAGAGACCACGATCCGAGCTGACCACGATGTAACCCACCCGCTTGACTTCACGCTCTTGCATGAACGGATGGCGATACTCGGGGTTGGCGTTGGCCAGATGACCAATCACCTGCTGGATACGCTCAGCGTAGGGACGGCTGGCAGCCATGCGCTGTTGTGCTCTGCGCATCTTGCTGACCGCCACCTTTTCCATGGCGCTGGTGATCTTCTGCGTACTTTTAATACTCGCGATCTTACCGCGAATCTCTTTTGCGCCTGCCATGTCACACCCTTTCAGGTTTGCCCTTGGCCGGGTCGCACGATGCGGGGCTCAGCTCATGCTGCGCCCCGCTGTCGGCTTACCAGCTCTGGGTTGCCTTGAACTTCTCGATGCCGGCCTTGATGGCAGCTTCGATATCGTCGTTGTAATCGCCCTTCTCGTTGATCTTGGCAAGCAGGTCTGCGTGCTCGGACTTGAAGTAGGCGATCATGGCTTTCTCGAAAGCACCGACCTTGTTCTGCTCGACATCGGTCAGGAAGCCTTTCTCGGCAGCAAACAGGCTGACACCCATCTCGGCGACGGACATCGGAGCATACTGGTCCTGCTTCATCAGCTCGGTAACGCGCTGACCATGCTCCAGCTGCTTGCGGGTGGCTTCGTCCAGGTCAGATGCAAACTGGGCGAAAGCTGCCAGTTCACGATACTGAGCCAGAGCGGTACGGATACCACCAGAGAGTTTCTTGATGATCTTGGTCTGAGCCGCGCCACCAACACGAGATACCGATACACCGGCGTTAACGGCCGGACGGATACCCGAGTTGAACAGGTTGGATTCCAGGAAGATCTGGCCGTCGGTGATGGAGATCACGTTGGTCGGTACGAACGCAGAAACGTCGCCAGCCTGGGTTTCGATGATCGGCAGAGCGGTCAGCGAGCCAGTCTTGCCAGTTACGGCACCGTTGGTGAACTTCTCGACGTACTCTTCGGAAACGCGGGAAGCGCGCTCCAGCAGACGGCTGTGGAGATAGAACACGTCGCCCGGATAGGCTTCACGTCCCGGAGGACGACGCAGCAGCAGGGAGATCTGACGGTAGGCAACAGCTTGCTTGGACAGGTCATCATAGATGATCAGAGCGTCTTCGCCGCGGTCGCGGAAGTATTCACCCATGGTGCAGCCGGCGTAGGGCGCCAGGAACTGCAGGGCAGCCGGGTCGGAAGCGGAAGCGGCAACGATGACGGTGTGAGCCATTGCATCGTGCTCTTCCAGCTTGCGTACCACGTTGGCGATGGTCGACTGCTTCTGACCTACTGCCACGTAGATACACTTAACGCCAGAACCTTTCTGGTTGATGATCGCATCGATCGCCATAGCGGTCTTACCGGTCTGACGGTCACCGATGATCAGCTCACGCTGACCGCGACCTACCGGAACCATCGCGTCGACGGCCTTGTAGCCAGTCTGGATGGGCTGGTCGACCGACTTACGCCAGATTACGCCCGGAGCAACCTTTTCAACCGCGTCGGTGTGCTTGGCGTTGATGTCGCCCTTGCCATCGATCGGGTGGCCCAGTGCGTTGACCACGCGACCCAGCAGTTCCGGACCAACCGGAACTTCCAGGATGCGGCCGGTGCACTTGACGGTCATGCCTTCGGCCAGACCCAGGTAGTCACCCAGAATTACAGCACCAACGGAGTCCTGCTCCAGGTTGAGTGCCATACCAAATACGCCTTCGGGAAACTCGAGCATTTCCCCGTACATTACATCGGCGAGACCGTGAATCCGCACAATACCGTCAGATACGGAAAGAATCGTACCTTCGTTACGTGCCTGAGAAGCGATATCGAGCTGCTCGATCCGCTTCTTGATGATGTCACTGATCTCTGATGGATTCAGTTGTTGCATGCCTTTATCCTCAAAACCTTATGCTGAAATCAGGAGCCCAACGACTCGGCCAGTTTGGTCAGTTTTCCGCGCACGGAGGCGTCGATGACCAAGTCGCCGGTGCGAACAACCAGTCCACCAATCAGTGACTTGTCCACAGCCGCTTCGATCTGCACATTGCGATCGAGCTTGCGGGACAGCGCCTCGGCCAGCTTCTGCTGCTGCTCTGCAGTCAGCTCGAAAGCCGAGCTCACATTGATGTCGATGGTACGCTCAAGATCAGCTCGGAAGCTGTTAAATAGCGTCGCGATCTCGGGAAGCAGGGCAAGCCTGCGATTATCGGCGAGGATCGTCAGAAAGTTGCGTTGCTCTTCGCTCACCGATTTCCCGGTGCAGTCGAGGATGACGTCGGCTTTCTTCTGTTCCGCCAGACCCGGATCGGTCAGCAGCTGGCGAGTTGCCTCGTCTGCGGCCACCTGGCCAGCAGCGTTCAGCACCTCGGCCCATTCGGCCAGGGCCTGTTGGGCTTTTGCCCGCTCAAATGCCGCTTTGGCGTAGGGGCGGGCCAGCGTAATCAGTTCTGCCATGATGACCTCGCTTAGAGTTCGGCTACCAGCTTGTTCAGCATGTCACCGTGCTTGTCAGCGTCGACAGAAGTTTCCAGAATCTTCTCGGCGCCGGCGACTGCGATGGCAGCAATCTCGGCACGCAGAGCGTCTCTGGCCTTAATGCGCTGCTGTTCGATTTCCGCCTGGGCCTGAGCCAGGATCTTCTCACCTTCCTTGCGAGCATCCTCTTTGGAGGCTTCAACAATCTGGTTGGCACGCTTGTTAGCTTGCTCAATCAGAGCTGCTGCCTGCTCTTTGGCCTGACGCAGTTCCTGGGCCGACTTTTCTTGAGTCAGTTCCAGGTCCTTGGCGGCGCGATCAGAGGCTGCAAGGCCATCTGCGATCTTCTTCTGGCGCTCCTGCAGAGCAGCAATGACCGGAGGCCATACATACTTCATGCAGAACACCACGAAGATGAAGAACGCGATCGCTTGACCGGCTATCGTCAAATTGATGTTCACGTCTTCACCTCTTGCCTGTCGTATTCATTACCTTCAAGTTGAAGTCGCCGTTGCCGGCGACTGCATTACGCAACTTGGGCAAGGAAGGGGTTGGCAAAGGTGAAGAACAGAGCGATACCAACACCGATCATGGTTACGGCGTCGAGCAGACCGGCGACGATGAACATTTTAACCTGCAGAGCGGGGATCATTTCCGGCTGACGCGCAGCGCCTTCCAGGAATTTGCCACCCAGGATACCAAAGCCGATAGCGGTACCCAGTGCGCCCAGGCCAATCAGCAGTGCTACGGCAATCGCGGTCATTCCAACTACAGTTTCCATTTAAAGCTCCCAGTTTTCAGTTAATTGCAAGTTATGGGTTTTCGGGTAGAACTAAATCGTTATCGCCTGAATCAGTGACTGTCTTCGTGCGCCATGCTGAGGTACACGATGGTCAGCATCATGAAGATAAATGCCTGCAGCGTGATGATCAGAATGTGGAAGATAGCCCACGGCACGGACAGAGCCCACTGAGCCCAGAAGGGCAGCAGAGCGATCAGGATGAAGATCAGCTCGCCGGCGTACAGGTTACCGAACAGACGCAGGGCGAGAGAGACCGGCTTGGCCAGCAGGCTGACGCCTTCGAGCAGCAGGTTGACCGGAATCAGCAGGATCTTCAGGAAGATGTTGCTGGAGGAGAAGGGATGCAGGGTCAGCTCACCGAGGAAGCCACCAACACCCTTGACCTTGACACTGTAGAAGATGATCAGCGCGAATACCGACAGGGACATGCCCAGGGTAGCGTTGACGTCGGTGGTCGGGACGACCTTCATGTATTCGACGCCGGCCATGTGGAACAGCTGCGGCAGGAAGTCGACGGGGATCAGGTCCATGAAGTTCATCAGGAAGACCCAGCAGAAGATGGTCAGCGCCAGCGGTGCAATGACCTTGTTGCGGCCGTGGAAGGTTTCCTTGACGCTCTGATCAACGAACTCGACCATCAGCTCAACGAAGTTCTGCAGGCCACCTGGGACGCCGGACGTGGCCTTCTTGGCCGCCATGCGGAACAGGAACAGGAACAGCGCACCGAGGAAAATGGACCAGCCCATGGTATCAACGTGGATAGCCATGAAGCCCATGTCGGACGCTTCCTGGGCGCCATGAGCCATGGTCCAGGTGTCCTGGGTCAGAACGGTACCATCGGTACGTTCGTAACCGGCCGGGAGTTTCCCGTAGGTCAGGTTCTGAAGGTGGTGCTTGATGTAATCTGATGCGGTAGCGCCTGCCATAACGTTCTCTCAGGTCCTTTAGCTATGCTGCGTTTTTCCACCCATTACTGCAGGTGTTAGCCAGTTCGTGACCAGCATGATCGCAAATGTAAGAAACAGTGCCGATTCGTCTATCGGCTTAATACTTTTGAACGCTATCGCAAAGAGGACAGCGCAGAGGATGAGCTTGCCGGCCTCACCCTTGTAAAAAGAACCCATGATCTGCTTCGCAGCCCGCGCACCGGTGTAACGGAACGCCTTGATCGCGAAATACACATTGGGCAGGAGGAAGATGAAGCCTCCTGCCAGGGCGGAATACGCCGCCACAGGGCTTTTAATCCAGAAAAGCGCCCCCATCAAAAACACGACGACAGCCTGGAACGCGAACCACTTGATCAGCGGGGGACGACGAATGGCATTGGTCTTCACAGTCGTCATCAGTACTCGGTACCCCTGCGGGTGGTGCATGCGTGAATAAATTGCCGGGCTGCCCTCAAAGCGCCGTGATTATATGTGTTCGACCCCGCAGAGGCAACCAAACCGGTCCCGTACTACACGCCGCTAAGGCGCATGCTGCCTGATCTGCGCGGCACTGCCGGCGCGTTTGGTTGTGCGCCGGAGCCAGGCACTACATGTTGTGGTTTGAATCGATTCAGCGACGCGCTGCAGTCATCTTTTGTAATAATTGACGACCGCCGCAACGCCAGCAACGACGCTGGCTTTGCGCTCAAAAGAGCTTAGCGGATGTGTTCGAGAATGCCATCGAGCTCGTCAAGCGAGCTGTAGCTGATCACCAGACGTCCCTTGCCGCGGGCACCATGCTGCAGCTTCACTTCTGCGCCCAAGCGCTCGCCGAGGTCCTGTTGCAGACGCTCGATATCCGGGTTGGTGCGCTGTTGTGTCGCATCCCTTTTCGGGCTCAGCCACTGGCGAACCAGCGCTTCGGTCTGACGAACGGTCAACCCCTTGGCCACCACCTGACGGGCAGCTACCGTTTGCTGCTCGGCCGGCAGACCAAGCAAGGCGCGGGCATGACCCATTTCCAGGTCGCCGCGCTCAAGCATCAGCTTGACGTCTTCGGGCAGGCTCATCAGGCGCAACAGGTTGGTGATGCTGACCCGCGACTTGCCAACTGCGTCAGCCACCTGCTGCTGGGTCAGTTCGAATTCCTGCTGCAGACGCTGCAGGGCGATAGCTTCCTCGATCGGGTTGAGGTCTTCGCGCTGGATGTTCTCGATCAGTGCCATGGCGATGGCGGCTTCATCCGGCACCTCGCGGATCACCGCCGGAATGCTGTCCAGGCCGGCCAGCTGACTGGCGCGCCAGCGACGTTCGCCGGCGATGATTTCGTACCGCCCCTCACCGATCGGCCGAACGACAATCGGCTGCATCACACCCTGGGCACGAATCGACCCCGCCAGCTCTTCGAGTGCCTGCGGGTCCATGTCACGGCGTGGCTGATACTTGCCACGCTGCACCAGGTCGACCGGCAGCTCCTTGAGAATCTGATCCTGGCTTTCGCCGTCCGCTGTCGGCGCAACACTGGCACCCAGCAATGCGTCCAGTCCCCGTCCCAAGCCGCGTTTCTTGCCCGCCATGCCTGATGTCCTTGTAGTCAATCGTTCAAATCGGTAACGGCAGCCGCCTTGGCTGCCTGCTTGCTGCGGCGTACCACCTCGCCGGCCAGTGCCAGATAGGCGACGGCGCCACGGGACTGCTTGTCGTAGGCCAGTGCCGGCATGCCGAAACTGGGTGCTTCGGCCAGTCGCACGTTACGTGGAATCACAGTCTGATACAGCTTGTCGCCAAAATGCGCACTGAGCTGGGCCGACACATCCAGCGTCAGGCTGTTGCGCGGATCGTACATGGTCCGCAACAGGCCCTCGATCTGCAGGTTCGGGTTGAGCACCGAGCTGATCCGGCTGATGGTATTGACCAGCGCCGACAATCCTTCCAGCGCGTAGTATTCGCACTGCATCGGAATGACCACGCCATCGGCGGCAACCAGACCATTGACCGTCAGCATGTTCAGCGATGGCGGGCAGTCGATCAGGATGAAGTCGTAGTGATCGCGGGCGTTGACCAGCGCGTAACGCAGCCGGCTTTCCTTCATCTTGGTGTTGATCAGCTCGACTTCGGCAGCAGTCAGGTCGCCGTTGGCCGGCAGCAGGTCATAGCCACCGTGCTCCGAACGACAAACCGCATCGGCAAACTCGCATTGACCGGTCAGCAATTCGTAGACCGAGTTATCCAGATTGGCCTTGTCGATACCGCTGCCCATGGTCGCATTGCCCTGAGGATCAAGATCGATCAGCAGCACCTTGCGTTTGGTCGCAGCCAGCGAGGCGGCGAGATTGATCGTGGTGGTGGTCTTTCCCACACCGCCCTTCTGGTTGGCAATTGCCAGCACCTTGCCCACGTTCAGCCCCCTTGATATCAGCCCTGATCCATCCGTCGCAGTATCAACAGATGGCGGCTGCCAACGCAACCGGGAACCTGTAATTGTGCACTGCTCTCAAGCTTAAAGTCGACCGGCAACGCAGCCAGCTCTTCGTCTGGGTAAACGCCCTTCATCGCCAGCCAGCGGGTTTGTTCGGTACCCAGATGACGGGTCAGCTGGGTAAAGTCGGCCAGCGAGGCAAACGCGCGCGAGGTAATACCATCAAACGGCTGGCCTGGCTCGAACGCCTCGACCCGGCTGTTGACCACCTGCAGATTGGTCAGCCCCAATTCGTTTTTAACCTGGGTGAGAAACCGGGTCTTCTTGCCATTGCTGTCGAGCAGGGTGAACTCACGCTCGGGAAACATGATCGCCAGCATCACGCCGGGCATACCGCCACCGCTGCCGACATCCAGCCAGCGCTGGCCATCGATGAACGAGACAATGCTCAGACTGTCGAGCAGGTGACGGCTGACCATTTCGTTCGGGTCGCGCACCGCGGTCAGGTTGTACGCCTTGTTCCACTTGTTCAGCAGGGCCATGTAGCCCAGCAGTTTTTCCTGTTGCTGCTCGCTCAGGGCGACACCCAGCTGCCTGGCGCCCTGCGCCAGCTCTACCGCATGTTGACTCATTGCGCTTATGCCTCCCGGGCCAGCGAGCTATCGCCGAGGGCGTTGCGTTTTTTCAGATGGATCAGCAGCAGGCTGACGGCCGCCGGCGTCACGCCGGGGATACGTGAGGCCTGCCCCAGGGTCTGCGGGCGCACATCGGCCAGCTTGGCACGAATTTCATTCGACAGCCCGTTCAGGCTGGCGTAATCCAGGTCTTCCGGCAGGCGAGTCTGCTCGTGCTGACGCAGACGCTCGATTTCTTCCTGCTGACGTTCGATATAACCGGCGTACTTGGCCTGAATCTCGACCTGTTCGGCGGCATCGGCCGGAATGTCACTTGCACCGGTCAGTTCGACCAGTGCGGTGTAATCCACTTCCGGGCGGCGCAGCAGATCCAGCAGGCTGTATTCGTGGGTCAGCGGCGTACCGTACTGCGCACTATAGGCCTTGCCCTGCTCGCTGTTCGGCTGCATCCAGGTGCTGCGCAGACGCTGGGTTTCCTGTTCGATGGCTTCACGCTTGGCGTTGAAGACCGCCCAGCGCTCATCATCGACCAGACCCAGCTCGCGGCCCTTTTCGGTCAGGCGCAGGTCGGCGTTGTCTTCACGCAGTACCAGACGGTACTCGGCACGGGAAGTAAACATGCGGTACGGCTCGCGGGTGCCCATGGTGATCAGGTCATCGACCAGCACGCCGATGTAAGCCTCGTCACGGCGCGGGCACCAGGCGTCGCGCTCCTGTGCACGCAGTGCGGCGTTGAGACCTGCCAGCAAACCCTGAGCACCGGCCTCTTCGTAACCGGTGGTGCCGTTGACCTGACCGGCGAAGAACAGACCGTCGATGACCTTGGTTTCCAGCGAGTACTTCAGGTCCTGCGGATTGAAGTAATCGTACTCGATGGCGTAACCGGGGCGCAGGATGTGCGCGTTCTCCATACCCTTGATCGAACGGACGATCTGCAGCTGCACATCAAACGGCAACGAGGTCGAGATGCCGTTCGGATACAGCTCGTGGGTAGTCAGGCCTTCCGGCTCGATGAATACCTGATGCTGATCCTTGTCGGCAAAGCGATGGATCTTGTCTTCGATCGACGGGCAGTAACGCGGGCCAATGCCTTCGATGACCCCGGTGTACATCGGCGAGCGATCCAGGTTCTCGCGGATGATGTCGTGGGTGCGCTCGTTGGTATGGGTAATCCAGCAGTTGACCTGCTCCGGATGCATTGCTGCATTGCCCATGAACGACATGACCGGAATCGGCGTATCACCTGGCTGTGGCGTCATCTGGCTGAAATCGACACTGCGACCGTCGATGCGCGGCGGGGTGCCGGTTTTCAGCCGATCCACCCGCAGCGGCAGTTCACGCAGGCGCTGCGCGAGTGCGATGGCGGGCGGATCGCCCGCGCGACCGCCGGAGTAGTTGTCCAGACCGATGTGAATCAGGCCACCGAGGAAGGTGCCGGTGGTCAGCACCACGTTGTCAGCCAGAAAACGCAGACCCATCTGGGTAACCACGCCACGAACCTGCTGGTTTTCGACAATCAGGTCATCGCAGGCCTGCTGGAAGATCCACAGGTTTTCCTGATTCTCCAGGGTATGACGGATGGCTGCCTTGTACAGCACTCGGTCAGCCTGGGCACGGGTGGCACGCACGGCTGGGCCTTTGCGGCTGTTCAGAACACGAAACTGGATACCGGCCTTGTCGGTAGCCAGTGCCATCGCACCACCCAGCGCATCGATCTCCTTGACCAGATGGCTCTTGCCGATCCCGCCAATCGCCGGGTTGCAGCTCATCTGACCGAGGGTTTCGACGTTATGGCTGAGCAGCAGGGTTTTCACCCCCATACGGGCAGCAGCGAGTGCAGCTTCGGTACCGGCATGGCCACCGCCTACCACTATGACGTCAAAACGGCTGGGGAAATCCACCTGTCACCTCGATTGTCAGGCCTGTGCCTGACGCGGAAAAAAGGGGCTGATTATAGGCCCAAGGGGAAAAAATTGCAGCTTTGGCTGAACACTTTTTGTACAGCGGGTCGAGTGGGGAAAAACGTCCAGATAGATATAGATAAGAAAAGAAAGATTTATATAAACCTTGAATTAGTTAATGTATATGGTCAGCCGCTTTTCTGTGGGTAACTCAAAAAAATCCTTATGGATCATTATTTTGCGTAAATCATAAGGTTGTGTGAAAGCCGTCGTTGAATGGGGGTGAAAGCCGGTAATAGCCTGTGGGTAACTGTGGTGGTTATCCACAGGGGGACTTCACCTCAGCCTGTCCCCAGGGTTATCGACCGGGTTGAGGACGAGTTTTCCACAGACCTTATCCGCCGAATTTTCACCTTTGCCGCGCTGTTCGGGTGCATGCTTATCGCTAAGCTGTGCAGATTGCACATGCATTTGCACATCGATGCTCGCTCTTCACCGGGAAATCCATGGACTGGCACAGCGGTTGCTAAATCACCGGTGATGCACGTCTGCATGCACGCAGGCGTCCTTTTTCAGCAAAGCGGAGATACCAGGATGAACCAGTCAGAGCGCACCACGGACCCCGATTACCCGTTGAGTCCGGTACCGGAAACCGCCCGCAAGAGCATGTGGTCGATGAGTTTTGTGCTGCTGGGCTTTACCTTCTTCAGTGCCACCATGTGGGCAGGTGGCAGTGTGGGTGCGGCCTTCGATTTTTCTACCACGCTGTGGATTTTGCTGATCGGCAACCTGCTGCTGGGTGCCTATGCAGCCATTCTTGGCTATATCGCCGCGCGTTCCGGGCTGAACACCGCGCTGATGAGCCGTTACGCCTTCGGCGAGATCGGCAGCAAGCTGTCTGATTTCATTCTCGGTTTCACCCAGATCGGCTGGTACGCTTGGGGTACCGCTACCATGGCACTGCTGCTGGTGAAAATGACTGGCCTGCCCGATAGCCTGACGCTGCCGCTGATGGTGGTGTTCGGGTTCGGTTTTTGTATCAGTGCCTTCGTTGGCTACCGAGGTCTGGATCTGCTGTCACGCTTTGCCGTACCTGCGATGCTGATTCTGATCGCGGTGAGCCTCGGGATCGCCACCAAAGACGCCGGTGGCCTGTCCGGTCTGAGCGCCATCGCACCCAGTGCGGAGCTCAGTGTGGCTGCAGCCATCACCATGGTGTTCGGGACCTTTGTCAGTGGCGGTACCCAGGCCACCAACTGGACCCGTTTCGCCAAATCCGGCAAGGCAGCCGTCATCGCGACCCTGGCGGCGTTCTTTATCGGTAACGGGCTGATGACGCTGGTGGGCGCCTTCGGCGCGCTGGTCTATCAACAGGCCGACATCGTCGACATTCTGGTGGCACAAGGGCTGGCGACGCTGGGCGTGCTGATGCTGTTCCTCAATCTCTGGACCACCCAGGACAACACCGTCTACAACTTTGCCGTGGCCGGCTGCAACCTGCTGCGCACCGAGCGTCGCCGGACCATCACCGTGATCGGCGCGGCAATTGGCACGCTGCTGGCGGTACTGGGTATGTATGAGTGGCTGATCCCGTTCCTGATTCTGCTCGGTACCTTTATCCCGCCGGTCGGTGGCGTGATCATGGCCAACTATTTTGTGACCTGGCGCGGCCGCTACGCTGATCTGGGTTCCACTGCCCTGCCCGCGTTCAATGTTATCGGTCTGATAGCCTACGCACTGGGTTCGCTGGTGGCCTATACCTCCAACTGGATTGCGCCGGTGGTTGGCGTACTGGTCGCTGCCGCGTCCTACGCCTTGTTGGCCCTGCTGGTCAGTGCGGTCAAGGAGCGCCGCGCGGCGCTGATGAGCAACCTGTGAGTCCATTGCTGCGCACCGAGGATGTCCCGTTGTTACCCGGGCTTGGGGCTATTTGTCTGCGTGCCGGTCACGCCGGTGCGCAGCGTGTTGTCCGCTGGCCGTATGTCGCGGAAAACCGTTCCTTTACGCCGTGGATCAAGGGTGGAGAGCTGGTGTTCATCACCGGCATTGGTCGCCACCACAGCGTCGATAACCTGTTTGAGCTGCTTTACGAGGGGGTGGCGGCCAAGGTTGCCGGCCTGGTGATTCTGACCGGTGATGCCTACATCGGTCGCTTGCCTGCGGCCCTTCTGAAGTTGGCAGATCAGCAGCAGTTGCCATTGCTTGAGCAGCCGTATTCGCTGCCGATGGTGACGGTGACCGAGGTCATCGGACGGGCCATTGTGCAACGTGAACAGCTGGCCTGGCGGGATGCTGAAAGCCGAGCGGGCAGTTTGCTGGAGAAGCTGCAGCTACGCATTGGCGATGCGGGCGCGCGGGCCGACTTCGTCGCCCCCTGGTTTGCCGAACATCAGACCTTGCTACAGCACCTGGCGCCGACTATCGATGCCTGGCTGCGACATGGCGGCAATATCAGCGCGGCGGCCGCTGCACTGGGCAGCCATCGCAACTCGGTGCGCAACCGCCTCGATCGTCTGTTCCGTGAGACCGGGCTGGACCCGGCCAAGCCGACAGACATCTACAACCTGATTCTGGCTCATCTGCTGATGCACGAGCCCACTATGACACCCGAATGTGGAGATACCCCATGACCCAGACCCTGTCTGCCATCGTTAATGCTCGCCTGCCTGGTGAAACCGGCCTGTATCGGGTCGAGATCAGCGCAGGGCGGTTCAGCCGGATCGAGCCCCAGAGCGCGGATGTGGTCGCTGCCGCCGATGAACTGGATGCCGGCGGCAACCTGCTGCTGCCGCCCTTTGTCGAGCCGCACATTCACCTGGATGCTGCGCTCACCGCCGGCCAGCCGCGCTGGAACCAGAGCGGTACCCTGTTCGAAGGTATCGAGTGCTGGGGCGAGCGCAAGGCGATGCTCAGCCGCGACGACGTCATCAGCCGTGCCGAGCAGACGCTGAAGCTGTTTGCCGCCCACGGCATTCAGTACGTGCGTACCCACGTTGATGTCACCGATCCGCAGCTGACCGCGCTGCGGGCGATGGTTGAAGTACGTGACCGAGTGCGCGACTTTGTTGATCTGCAGATTGTTGCCTTCCCGCAGGAGGGCATTCTGTCCTTCCCGGGCGGTAAGGAGCTAATGAGTGACGCGGTGACGGTGGGTGCCGATGTGATTGGCGGTATCCCGCATTTTGAGTTCACTCGCGATTACGGCGTGGAGTCGGTCAAGCTGCTGATGGATCTGGCCGAAGCCAATGATTGCCTGGTGGACGTGCACTGCGACGAGATTGACGATCCGCAGTCGCGCTTCCTCGAAGTGCTCGCCGCCGAGGCCCTGAGTCGCGATTACGGCAGCCGGGTTACCGCCAGCCACACCTGTGCCATGCACTCCTACGAAGACGCCTACTGCAGCCGGCTGTTCCGCCTGCTCGGCAAGTCGGGCCTGCGCTTTGTCGCGCTGCCGACCGAGAACCTGCACCTGCAGGGCCGATTTGATGGGTATCCAAAACGCCGTGGCATCACCCGGGTGCCCGAATTGCTGGATGCCGGTCTCAAGGTCTGTTTTGGTCAGGATTCGATCCGTGACCCCTGGTATCCGATGGGCAACGGTAACCTGCTGCGCACGCTGGATGTCGGCCTGCATGCCTGTCACATGCTCGGTATGGAGCGAATTGAAACCGCGCTGGAAATCGTTACCGATAACGGCGCTGCGGCGCTCAATCTTGCCGAGTACGGCATCGCGGTCGGCAACCCCGCACGCTGCATGGTGCTCAACGGCACAACGCCGTATGAGGTACTGCTGAATCAGAGCCCGGTTCTTGCATCGGTGCGTGATGGTCGCTGTCTGGTGCAGCGTGCCGCTCCGGTCCACGAGGTGGCTGGCTGGAGCTGATAACGCATGCCTCTATGCTAAGGTGACTGGCTGGTTCTGCTCTATCGAGGCGAGTTGTGTCACCTGCCAGCAACGACGGATTACCCATGCCCGCACGACTCGGCGCGATCATTGCGATTGCGCTGGGCGTGACCATGGCCGTGCTGGACGGCATGATTGCCAATGTCGCATTGCCCACCATCGCCAATGATCTGGGCACCAGTGCGGCCAACTCGATCTGGGTGGTCAACGCCTACCAGCTGGTGATAGCGGTCAGCTTGCTGCCTCTGGCTTCGCTCGGCGACCTGTGGAGCTACCGGCGTATCTATCTGATCGGGCTGGCGGTGTTTTCTGCCATGTCGATAGTCTGCGCCCTGAGTGATTCATTGTTGCAGCTGACCCTTGCGCGCATGCTGCAGGGGCTGGGCGCTGCAGCGGTGATGAGCGTCAACGGCGCCCTGACCCGGCTGATTTATCCCCGTGCGCGCCTGGCCCGCGGTGTGGCGCTCAATACCCTGATCGTCTCGGTGGCCGCCGCTGCCGGCCCCACCGTGGCAGCAGTCATTTTGTCGCTCGCCAGCTGGCCCTGGCTGTTTGCGGTCAGCGCCCCCGTCGGCCTGCTGGCCCTGCTGATGGGCTGGAAGTTTCTGCCCGCCAATGAAGGTGTACCGAGCCTGCGCTTTGATCTGCCAAGCGCAGTGCTCAATGTACTTACGCTGGGTTGCTTCTTTATGGCTGTCACCGGTGTAGCCCAGGGCCACGCCGGCTGGTGGCTGCTCGGGCCATTGTTGATTGGCGGCCCGCTGGGTTGGCTGTTCGTGCGCCGACAGCTGAGCCGTAGCATGCCGTTGCTGCCGGTGGATCTGCTGCGCATTCCGATTTTTGCCCTGTCGATCGGCAGTTCGATCACCGCGTTCGCCGGGCAGATGCTGGCGATGGTCTCCATCCCCTTCTACTTCCAGCAGCAGCTTGGACTCAATGCCATGCAAACCGGTTTGCTGATGACGCCCTGGCCGCTGGCGACCATGGTTAGCGCGCCCCTAGCCGGGCGGCTGCTGGAGCGCTTTCACGCGGGCTTGCTGGGTGGTATTGGCATGCTGCTGTTCGCCGGAGGTCTTTGGGGCTTGGCAGCATTGCCGGACAAGCCGGGAACTGGCGCAATACTCGGCTGGATGGTGCTGTGCGGCGCCGGGTTCGGGCTGTTCCAGTCGCCCAACAATCACACCATCATTACCGCTGCCCCCTTGCACCGCAGTGGCGGCGCCAGTGGCATGCTGAGCACCGCCAGGCTGGTTGGCCAGACCAGCGGTGCGGCGCTGGTGGCGTTGATGTTCAACCTGTTCGTCGACAATGGCACCCATGCCGCGTTGATCGCCGCCGGTTGCTTTGCCTGCCTTGCAGCGGCTGTCAGTACCTTGCGGCTAAGCCAGCCGCGCTCGGGGTAAAGGTTACTTGCCGATACAGAAGCTGGAGAAAATCCGCCCCAGCAGATCATCGGCGGAGAACTCGCCGGTGATCTTGCCGAGCGCCTGCTGCGCCATGCGCAGGTCTTCGGCCAGCAATTCGCCGGCCCCCATCAGGGTCAGTTGATCAAAGCCGTGCTGAAGATACGTGGCGGCTTCTTCCAGCGCCTCCAGGTGACGGCGGCGGGCACTGAACAGGCTCTCGCCGGTCTGCTCAAAGCCCATGCAGGCCTTCAGGTGCTCGCGTAGCAGGTCGATGCCGTCGCCCTGACGGGCCGACAGGTGCAACACCACCGAGCCATCATCCGCCGTTTCGACTGCTACCGCATCGCCGGTGACGTCTACCTTGTTGTAAATCAGCGTGACCTTGGCCGGATCAGGGCGTTGCTCGAGAAACTCGGGCCACAGCAACTCCGGGTTCTTCGCTTCCGGCTGACTGGCATCGACCATCAGCAGAATCCGGTCAGCTTCGCTGATTGCTGCCATCGCTCTTTGCACGCCGATGCGCTCAACCTGATCCTCGGTGTCGCGCAGGCCGGCGGTGTCGATGATGTGCAACGGCATGCCATCGATGTGGATATGTTCGCGCAGGATATCCCGCGTGGTGCCGGCAATATCGGTGACGATGGCGCTCTCGCGCCCGGCCAGGGCGTTGAGCAGACTGGACTTGCCGGCGTTGGGTCGACCGGCGATCACCACCGTCATGCCGTCGCGCAACAGTGCGCCCTGCCCGGCCTGACGCTGCACCTGCTGCAGGTCCGCCTGCACCTGCTGCAGTTGATTGAGCACGTGACCGTCGGCGAGAAAGTCGATCTCTTCCTCGGGAAAATCGATGGCCGCTTCGACATAGATACGCAACGCAATCAGTGACTCGGTCAGCCCATGCACCCGCTGAGAAAAGGCGCCTTGCAGCGAGTTGAGCGCATTGCGCGCGGCCTGCTCGGAGCTGGCCTCAATCAGGTCCGCGATGGCCTCGGCCTGGGCCAGATCCAGTTTGTCGTTGAGAAACGCGCGCTCACTGAACTCGCCGGGGTGAGCCTGACGGGCACCCGCTGCCAGGCATGCCTTCAGCAGTAGATCCATTACCACTGGGCCGCCGTGACCCTGCAGCTCCAGCACGTCTTCACCGGTAAAGGAATGCGGGCCGGGGAAGAACAGCGCGATACCTTCGTCCAGTGTCTGCTCACCAGACCAGAACGGGCCATAGTGGGCGTAGCGCGGTTGCAGCTCGCGGCGGGCGATGCGCTGGGCAATGTCTCGGGCTCCGGGACCGGAGACCCGGATGATACCGACGCCGCCTTGGCCGGGGGCAGTCGCCAGCGCGGCAATGGTATCGGCGTGATAAGGCTTGCTCATGGCGGCTCCGGTGTTTTCAGTGGATAGCAAAACGCCCCGAAAACGGGGCGTTTGACTGGCGGTGTGCCGAACCTTAGTCCTTGCTCGCAGCGCCCTTTTCGATCTGGCGGGTAATGTACCACTGTTGTGCGATCGACAGACAGTTGTTGACTACCCAGTACAGCACCAGACCTGCCGGGAACCACAGGAAGAAGAAGGTGAAGACAATCGGCAGCATCTTCATTACCTTGGCCTGCATCGGATCCGGCGGCGTCGGGTTCAGCTGCTGTTGCAGGAACATGGTCGCACCCATGATGATCGGCAGGATGAAGTATGGGTCTTTCAGCGACAGGTCGGTGATCCAGCCCAGCCATTCGGCCTGGCGGATCTCGACGCTTTCCATCAGTACCCAGTACAGGGCGATGAAGACCGGCATCTGCACCAGAATCGGCAGACAGCCACCCAGCGGGTTGATCTTCTCCTTCTTGTACAGCTCCATCATGCCCTGGGACATTTTCTGACGGTCATCGCCATACTGCTCACGCAGCGCCTGCAGCTTGGGTGCAACGCGGCGCATGTTGGCCATGGAGCGATAGCTGGTTGCGGACAGCGGGAAGAAGATCAGCTTGATCAGGCAGGTCAGCAGGATGATGCTCCAGCCCCAGTTGCCGACGAAGCCGTGGATCAGGCTCAGAACCCAGAACAGCGGCTGGGCGATCCACCAGAGGAAGCCGTAGTCGACCGTCAATTCCAGACCGGGAGAAATGGCTTTCAGGTCGTCCTGAATTTTCGGGCCGGCGTAGAAGCTGGCAGAAATGGTCTGCTGTTCACCAGCTGCAACCTGAACCGACGGGCTGGTGAAGCCGACGATGTAGTTGCCACCGCGGTCCTTCAGGGTGCGGTAGGTGTGCTTGGTTTCGGCATTCGGAACCCAGGCGCTGACAAAGTAGTGTTGCAGCCAGGCAACCCAGCCACCGGACACGCTCTCGCTCAGCTGCTTGTCGTCCAGGTCGGACAGACTCAACTTGGTGTAGGAGTTATCGGCACTCCAGTAGGCGGCACCGAGGAAGGTGGCCATACCGGTTGCGGTAGAGCTGGACGGATCACCACTGCCATCGCGCTTGATCTGACCAAACAGGCTGCCGCTCCAGGGCTGCGCGCTCTGGTTGTCGATCAGGTAGCTGACGTCGACCAGATAGCTGCCACGGGTGAAGGTGAAGCGCTTGGTGAAATCCACGCCGTCGCTGCTGGATTTCAGGTCAACAACCAGCTGCTCCTGGCCGTCTGCCAGGGTGTAGCTGTTCTGCTCGACACTGTAGCGTGCACGGCCGGTGGACTTGTCCGGGCCCTGTTGCCCTGTCAGACCACTTTGAGCAATGTAGGTACGGTTACCCGATTGTTCCAGCAGCTGGAACGGCAGATCCGGACGATCCTTGCGGGTCGGATACTGAGGCAGGGTGAGTGAAACGATGTCACCACCAACCGGGTTGATGCTCAGTTCCAGGGTGTCGGTTTTCACCTGAACCAGCTGACCGTCAGCCGAAGGAGTCGTCACCTGGGCCGGCGTCAGTGCCTCACCGTCGGCACTGATCGCCGCGGGAACGTCGCTGTTCAGCGGATCGGCAACGGCGCCAGGATCGCCGGGCAGGTCACTGCTGTCCTGGGGGGTTACTTGCGTCTGGGCTGCGGGCGCAAGATCCTGCTGGACAAAATCCTTGTTCCACTGCACCACCATCAGATAGGTGATAACCAGCAGTGCACCAATGAGGATATTTCGTTGGAGGTTCATGGTTTGTTGGCCATTCGGTTCGGTCGGTTGGCAGAAGCTGGGGGTACCGGATCATACCCACCGGGATTCCATGGGTGGCAACGTCCGAGGCGGCGCGCACTGAGCAAGCCTCCCTTGAGAAGACCATGCTGTTCGATGGCTTCCTGGGCGTAGCAGGAACAGGAGGGATAGAAACGGCAGTGACTGGCCATCAGGGGACTGATAGCGTAGCGGTAAACCTTGATCAGCCCTAACGCGATGCTACGCATTGGATGACGAGGGTCCAGGGTCACGTGAGCGGTTTTTGGCAGCAGATTTGATCAGCCTGCGCCACATGCCCTGATACAGAGCATGTAACGCAGCATTGTCCAGGTCGCCTACTCCCTTGCGGGCGAGTACGACAATGTCCAGATTGCCCAGTTCAGCGCGATGCTGTCTGAACGATTCACGAGCAATGCGTTTGACCTTGTTGCGGTCTACCGCATGCCGGACATTTTTCTTGGCAATGACCAGACCCAGTCGCGCGTGGCTCAGAGAGTTTTCTCTGGCCAGCAGCAGCAGACTGGGTCCTGAGGCCTTGCAGGTGGCTCCATCGAATACGGTTTTGAACTGGCCAGGTTTAAGTAACCTGTATTCAGGGCCGAATCCGAGATCCACCTGGAAACCGGGTCTTAGGCTGACAGGCGTGCACGGCCTTTGGCACGACGGCGAGCCAGAACAGCGCGGCCGTTCTTGGTAGCCATACGAGCACGGAAACCATGGTTGCGCTTGCGCTTCAGTACGCTGGGTTGGAACGTTCTTTTCATCTTCAGATACCTGAGTAAGTTACATCAGAGCAAAGTGCCCCTCCGAGGGACCGGTGATTCTAGAGAAAAAGTGTGCCGTGGTCAATTTCCTTTCAACGTCCCGTGAATAGATAAAAATATAAGAAAAGAGATTGTTTAAGAGATTAAAGATATAGCTATGTATAGGCGACCACATTTCTGTGGGTAACCTGAATTTTCCCATATAGCTCAACGGGTTGCCCTAAGCATAAGGCTGTTGACATCCGGTTGCCCGGACTATCTGACTCCTGTGCTCCACCTGTGGATAACCGGGCGGGATATCCACAGGTGGAGTTATCCCCATTGATCGTGCTCTGTTGCCAACAATGTTGAGGCTGCCTTGTCCACAGCTTCTACGGCGCCCTGATTTCGCGGGTGTTACCGTTTTTTCATCGTTTCTGCTGCACGTCGAGGGTCGGCGTTGGCGATACTTTTTTAGCCCGGCTTCGGTCACGCGTGTGGATAAGTAGGGGGGGAGCAGATAGAATAGAGCGCTCTGTCAGTACCGCTTTTCAGTGCGGTCTGAAGTCTCTTTTTTGTACTCAATAACAGCCGCTGGCATCAGTGGTCCCGGGGGAATTCAGTGTCTGTTGCACTTTGGCAGCAATGCATCGATTTTTTGCGTGATGAGCTACCATCCCAACAGTTCAATACCTGGATTCGTCCGTTGCAGGTCGATGGCGACCAGGCGGAGATCCGTCTGTATGCACCCAACCGGTTCGTGCTGGACTGGGTCAATGACAAGTACCTCAATCGCATCCAGGAGTTGATGGACGATCTGTCTCAGGGGCAGGCGCCGATGGTGTCGCTGCTGATTGGCAGTCGTCGTACTGCTGCCGCGCCGGTCTCCGCGCCTGCGCCGCGACCGCTGCAGTCAGCGACAGCTGCCCCTGCACCGATTCCGGTAGCTGCTCCGGTTACGCCGGTGGTGGTCGAGTCTCAGCCGCAACCGCTGGTTGATCACAGCGGTACTGCCGAGGCAGCCGCTGAACTGGCCGGTAATTCTGCAGATCAGCCGCAGGCGCCGCCGACCCTGATCAAGCACACCAGTCTGCTTAACCGCAGTTTTACCTTCGAGAACTTCGTCGAGGGCAAGTCCAACCAGTTGGCCCGCGCTGCAGCCTGGCAGGTTGCGGACAATCCCAAGCATGGCTATAACCCGCTGTTCCTTTATGGGGGCGTTGGCCTGGGCAAGACCCACTTGATGCACGCGGTTGGTAACCATCTGCTGAAGAAGAATCCGGCTGCCCGGATCGTGTATCTGCATTCCGAGCGTTTCGTCGCCGATATGGTCAAGGCGCTGCAAATGAACGCCATCAACGACTTCAAGCGTTATTACCGTTCGGTCGATGCGCTGTTGATTGACGATATTCAGTTCTTTGCCAAGAAAGAGCGCTCGCAGGAAGAGTTCTTCCACACCTTCAACGCGCTGCTTGAAGGCGGGCAGCAGGTCATTCTCACCAGTGACCGGTACCCCAAGGAAATTGACGGCCTGGAAGAGCGGCTCAAGTCTCGTTTTGGTTGGGGCCTGACCGTCGCTGTCGAGCCGCCCGAGCTGGAAACCCGCGTTGCCATTCTGATGAAGAAGGCCGAGCAGTCCCGGGTTGATCTGCCTCACGATGCGGCTTTCTTTATTGCCCAGCGTATTCGCTCCAACGTCCGCGAACTGGAAGGTGCACTCAAGCGGGTCATCGCCAGTGCGCATTTTATGGGACGCGACATCACCATTGAGCTGATTCGTGAGTCGCTCAAGGACCTGCTCGCCTTGCAGGACAAGTTGGTGAGTATCGATAATATTCAGCGCACCGTCGCCGAGTACTACAAGATCAAGGTAGCCGACGTCCTGTCCAAACGTCGCTCCCGCTCCGTTGCACGGCCCCGTCAGGTTGCCATGGCCCTGGCCAAGGAGTTGACCAACCACAGCCTTCCTGAGATTGGCGATGCGTTTGGTGGACGGGATCACACAACGGTATTGCATGCCACGCGCAAGATTGCCGAGTTGCGCGAGACTGATGCGGATATCCGCGAGGACTACAAGAATCTGTTGAGGACGCTGACGACCTGAGCCCGTCAGCCCACATCACTGCCAACCAGCACGAGGTCGAAGGAAGACAATGCAATTCACCATTCAGCGAGAAGCTCTGTTGAAGCCCCTGCAACTGGTTGCGGGCGTTGTGGAACGTCGCCAGACCCTGCCGGTTCTGTCCAACGTCCTGCTCGTGGTCGACGGCAACACCCTGTCACTGACCGGTACCGACCTGGAAGTCGAGCTGGTTGGCCGTATCGCGTTGGATGAAGCCTGCGAGGACGGCGAGATAACCGTTCCTGCCCGCAAGCTGATGGATATCTGTAAATCGTTGCCGGACGATGCCACGCTGAACTTCAAGGTCGAAGACGGCAAGGCACTGATCAAGGCCGGGCGCAGTCGGTTTACCCTGGCGACCCTGCCGGCAAACGATTTCCCCAATGTTGAAGACGGCCCGGGTGCCATGAGTTTCGCCGTCAGTCAGGGCAAGCTGCGGCGCCTGATTGAGCGCACCAGCTTTGCCATGGCTCAGCAGGACGTGCGCTACTATCTGAACGGTCTGCTGCTGGAGATCAATCAGGGCCAGCTGCGTGCGGTAGCAACCGACGGTCATCGCATGGCGATGTGTACCGTTGATGCGAACATCGACTATCAGGAACGCTATCAGCTGATCGTGCCGCGTAAGGGCGTTCTTGAACTGGCCCGTCTTCTCGGCGAAGCGGATGACCTGGTCAATGTCGTACTGGGTACACACCACATTCGCGCCACCACCGGCGACTTCACCTTCACCTCCAAGCTAGTCGATGGCAAGTTCCCGGATTACGAGCGTGTGCTGCCGCGGGGCGGCGACAAGATTGTCGTGGCCGATCGGCATAGCTTGCGCGATGCATTCAGCCGTACGGCGATTCTGTCCAATGAAAAGTATCGTGGTATTCGTCTGACGCTGGAGTCGGGCCAGCTCAAGATTCAGGCCAACAACCCCGAGCAGGAAGAAGCTGAAGAAGAAGTAATGGTTGATTACAGCGGTGCGCCGTTGGAGATCGGCTTCAATGTCAGTTACCTGCTGGATGTGATGAACGTGCTCGGCCATGAGCAGGCCAAGCTGGTGTTGTCTGATGCCAACAGCAGTGCACTGATCCAGGAAGCCGAATCTGACGAAAGCCTTTACGTCGTCATGCCGATGCGTCTCTGACGCGCAATGCCGCTATCTCGTTTGACGGTCACCGCGGTGCGTAATCTGCACTCGGTGACCCTTCTCCCCTCTCCTCGTATCAACCTCGTTTCCGGTCCGAACGGCAGTGGCAAGACCAGCTTGCTTGAGGCCATTCATATTCTTGGCCTCGCCCGATCCTTCCGCAGTACCCGATTGCAGCCCGTTATTCAGTACCAGCAGGATAGCTGTACTGTCTTTGGCGAGGTTTTTTTGTCGGGTGGCAACTCCAGCAAGATTGGTATTACTCGCAGTCGGCAGGCCGACTACGACATTCGTATCAATGGCCAGAACGCACGTAGTACCGCCGAGCTCGCCGAAGTCCTGCCATTGCAGTTGATCAACCCGGACAGTTTTCGCTTGCTTGAGGGCGCTCCCAAACAACGTCGGCAGTATCTGGATTGGGGTGTGTTCCACGTGGAACATCGTTTTCTCCCGGCGTGGCAACGACTGCAAAAGAGCCTCAAACAACGGAATTCGCTGCTGCGACGTGGTAGAATCGAACGTTCGCTGCTAGCCCCCTGGGAGGCCGAGCTGGTCGCTTCTGGCGAGCAGATTGACGGCTTCCGACAGGCGTATCTGCAACAGCTGAAGCCGGTGTTCGAAGGCGTACTCGCGGAGCTGCTGCAGATAGATGGGCTAACGCTTAGCTATTTTCGCGGTTGGGATCGCGAGCGCGGTCTGGCTGAGGTGCTGGAGTCGCAGTTCGATCGTGATATGGCACTCGGGCATACCCAGGCTGGCCCACAGCGCGCTGACCTGCGACTGCGGGTCAACGGGATGAACGCCGCCGAAGTGTTGTCCAGAGGTCAGCAAAAGCTGGTCGTCTGTGCGATGAAGATCGCGCAAGGGCGGCTGCTAGGTCTGATGGAAAGGCAGCGAGATTGTGTATTCCTGGTCGACGACCTCCCCTCTGAGCTGGATCGTCACCATCGGCAAGCGCTGTGCCGCTTGCTCGAGTCGCTCGATTGTCAGGTGTTTATCAGCTGCGTCGATGCGGATTCGTTGAGTGAATGCTGGCAAGCAGACACACCCTTATCCATGTTCCACGTGGAACATGGGCACATTGTGCAGACCGAATGAAGTCTGGAGTGACTTAAGATGACCGATAACAAAGCCTATGATTCATCGAGTATTAAGGTTCTGAAGGGCCTTGATGCGGTGCGTAAGCGTCCCGGTATGTACATCGGTGACACCGATGACGGCACCGGCCTTCACCACATGGTCTTTGAAGTCGTCGATAACTCGATCGATGAAGCCCTGGCTGGCTACTGCAGTGATATCGACATCACCATCCATACCGACGAGTCGATCAGTGTCCGTGACAACGGCCGCGGTATCCCGGTCGATGCACACGAGGAAGGGGTGTCCGCTGCAGAGGTCATCATGACTGTTCTGCACGCCGGCGGTAAGTTCGACGATAACAGCTACAAGGTCTCCGGCGGTCTGCACGGTGTGGGTGTATCGGTGGTAAACGCCCTCTCGGAGAAGCTGGTGTTGACCATTCGCCGCGAAGGCAAGGTCTGGGAGCAGACCTACGTCCATGGTGTGCCGCAAGCCCCTCTGGCGGCAGTTGGTGACACCGATAGCACGGGTACCCAGATTCATTTCAAACCCTCGGCCGAGACCTTCAGCAGCATCTCATTCAGCTGGGATATCCTCGCCAAACGCCTGCGCGAACTGTCTTTCCTGAACTCCGGGGTGGGTATCAACCTGCGAGACGAGCGCACTGGCAAGCACGAACTGTTCCGCTACGAAGGCGGCCTGCGCGCATTCGTCGAGTACCTGAACCAGAACAAGAGCACCATCAACTCGGTGTTCCACTTCAATCTTCAGCGTGAAGACGGCATCGGCGTTGAAGTGGCGATGCAGTGGAATGACAGCTTTAACGAGAGCATTCTCTGCTTCACCAACAACATTCCCCAGCGCGATGGTGGTACGCACCTCGCCGGCTTCCGCAGCGCTCTCACCCGCAGCCTGAACAGCTATATCGAACAGGAAGGCTTGCTGAAAAAGCTTAAGGTCAATACCTCTGGTGACGATGCCCGTGAAGGTTTGACGGCCATCATTTCGGTCAAGGTGCCGGATCCCAAGTTCTCGTCCCAGACCAAGGACAAGCTGGTGTCATCCGAAGTGAAGACCGCCGTCGAGCAGGAAATGAACAAATTCTTTGCCGACTACCTGCTGGAGAAGCCCGGTGAGGCCAAGGCCGTAGTGGGTAAGATGATTGATGCCGCCCGGGCACGCGAAGCCGCCCGCAAGGCCCGTGAAATGACCCGCCGCAAAGGCGCACTGGATATCGCCGGCCTGCCGGGCAAACTGGCAGATTGCCAGGAGAAGGATCCGGCACTGTCTGAACTCTACATTGTGGAAGGTGACTCCGCGGGCGGCTCTGCCAAGCAGGGCCGTAACCGCCGGACCCAGGCCATCCTGCCGCTGAAGGGTAAGATCCTCAACGTCGAGAAGGCACGTTTTGACAAGATGCTCTCCTCTGCCGAGGTGGGCACGCTGATTACCGCACTGGGTTGTGGTATTGGCCGCGAAGAGTTCAACATCCAAAAGCTGCGTTACCACAACATCATCATCATGACCGATGCCGACGTGGACGGCTCGCACATTCGTACCCTGCTGCTGACGTTCTTCTTCCGTCAAATGCCAGAGCTGATCGAAAACGGCTACATCTACATTGCCCAGCCGCCGCTCTACAAGATCAAGAAGGGCAAGCAGGAACAGTACCTGAAGGACGACGAGGCACTCGAAGAGTACCTGACACAGTCAGCCCTTGAAGATTCCTATCTGTACGTTACCGAAGGCGCGCCGGGGATCACCGGTCAGGCACTGGAGCGTCTGGTACAGGAATTCCGCAGCGTGATGAAAACGCTCAAGCGCCTGGCTCGCCTGTATCCGCAGGAGTTGATGGAGCACTTCATCTATCTGCCCCGCCTGAGTGTGGAGAACCTGGCCGATAAGGCCTTTATGGAGACCTGGATTAAAGGGTTTGCAGAGCGCGTCGCACCCACGCAGCGATCCGGTCAGGAGTTCCGTGTCAGCCTTCGGGAAGACCCGGAACGGCATCTCTGGCTACCGGAGGTCGAGTCCATTACCCACGGTTTGTCGAACTATGTCACCTTCAATCGTGACCTGTTCGCCAGCAATGACTATCGCACCATGGCCGAGCTGGGTGAGAAGCTGCAGACCCTGCTGGAGCCCGGCGCCTATATGCAGCGCGGCGAGCGCAAGAAGCCGATCAGCAACTTCAAGGAAGCCCTTGAATGGATGATGAACGAAACCGCACGCCGTCATACTATCCAGCGTTACAAGGGGCTGGGCGAGATGAATCCGGAGCAGCTGTGGGAAACCACCATGGATCCGGAAAGTCGCCGTATGCTGCGGGTGAATATTGAAGACGCTATCGCTGCGGACCAGATCTTCAACACGCTGATGGGTGACCACGTGGAACCGCGCCGCGAATTTATCGAGTCCAATGCTCTGGCGGTGTCCAACCTGGACGTCTGATCAGGCGATAAAAAACCCCTTTGATCGTAGGGTCAAAGGGGTTTTTAGTGTCTGGCGATCAACGAAAGTCGTCGGTCAGATCCGAATCGGAAAACTCGTTACCCGGCGTCGCCGGCTTGAATGAAAGCTCCGCTTCTGGCTCTGGTTGCTGTGGCATGCCCAGTGGCGATTCGCTGCGGGTATCGCTGAACTTGGACTTCAGCTTCAGATCCGTTGGCGAATCAGCGTAGCGCAGCGCCATCTCCATGGTGATCTTGCCGTCGGTCAGCAGGTCGTACAGGTGCTGATCAAAGCTTTGCAGGCCGGGCTCCTGGCCGCGGTTCATCGAGTCCTTGATCTCGGACAGTTCGTCGCGGGCAATCAGGTTACGGATGTAGGGCGTGCGCAGCAGTACCTCGACGGCGGCCACACGCTTCTGATGCACCGCAGGCACCAGCCGCTGGGCAATAATGCCGGCCAGATTCATCGAGATATCACTGAGCGTCTGTTTGCGCTCGCCTTCCGGGAACAGGTTGACCATGCGCTCGATGGCCTGGACGCTGTTGGTGGCGTGCAGGGTGGCTACCACCAGGTGACCGGTCTCGCTGTAGTGCAGCGCGTGCTGCATGGTCGCCTTGTCGCGTATCTCGCCGATCATGATGACGTCAGGCGATTCGCGCAGAACATTGCGCAGCGCATGTTCGAAGCTCTGGGTATCCAGCCCGACTTCACGCTGATCGATGATCGATTTCTTGTGCCTGTGCAGAAACTCGATCGGGTCTTCAATGCAGACAATGTGCCCTGCCCGATTGGTATTACGGTAATCCAGCATGGAGGCGAGGGTTGTCGACTTGCCTGAACCGGTGGCGCCGACCACCAGCACCAGGCCGCGATCCTTGAGTGCCAGTCGTTCCAGCTGCTGCGGCAGGCCAAGGTCAGCGAAGGCAGGAATCTTGTTGCTGATATGGCGCACGACCATACCCACTTCACTGCGCTGGTAGAACACGTTGATACGGAAGCGGCCCAGGTTGGGCAGGCCGACCGCCAGGTTCATCTCCTGCTCGCGTTCGAACTCCTCGATCTGCTTTTCGTTCATCACCTGCCAGGCCAGTTCCCTGACGGCACCGGCTGCCAGCGGCTGATTGCCGAAGGCGAAGAAGTCACCCTCACGCTTTAGGGTCACGGGCGCACCAACGCTGAAAAACAGGTCGGAGCCGCCCTTTTCGGCCAGGGCGCGGAGGTAGCGGTTAATATCCATATCAAGACACCGGTCGAGCAGTTGATGAAATCGCGGTACGCCGCGTCAGAACACCCATTATGGACCAGTCGCCCTCAGGCGTCTTTCAGGCCCTGCAACTGCTGGTTGATCCAGCTTTCAGCCTGTTTGTTGGCGGCGACGATGGAGCGCGGATCGGCACCGGCCGGATAGATCGCGGGGCCGATCATCACCTTGACGGTACCGGGCTTCTTGGCCCAGCCCTGACGCGGCCAGAATTCGCCGGCATTGTGCGCAACGGGAATAATGGGGGCGTTATTGGCACAGGCCAGCGCAGCGCCACCACGGGAGAATTTGACCGTCTCTCCGGGGGCGATGCGGGTACCTTCCGGGAATACCAGAATCCACATGCCGTCCTTCAGGCGTTCACCGCCAGTGCGTGTCAGCTGCTGCAGCGAGTCGCGCGCCTTGCTGCGGTCAATCGCAATGGGTTTGGCCAGCGCAAAGGCCCAGCCAAAGAAGGGGACATACAGCAGCTCGCGCTTGATCAACTGGGTTTGCGGACGGAATACACGTGGCAGAAAGAAGGTTTCCCAGGTGCTCTGGTGGTTGGCGAGGATCACCCCCGGCTGATCCGGAATGTTCTCCAGACCGGATATCTCGTAGCGGATGCCGACGATGTTCTTCGCCAGCCACACAGCGATAGCGGACCACCACTCGATGATGACCTTGATCCGCCAGCGAACGCTCAGAAACAGCGCGAGCGGGGTGACCAGAATGCACCAGACGGCAGCGCTGGCCGACAGCAACAGGTAGAACAGAACGACGCGAAGGCGCATCAGCAGAGACATGGTTCAGGATTCCAGGAGGTGGTCGACAACAGCTGCCAGATCATCGAATACCCGCGTACCGGCGGGCAGTGTCTTGTGCTCGGTATTCGCACCCTTGCCGGTACGTACCAGATAGGGCGTACAACCGACGGCGCAGCCGGCCTCGAGGTCACGCAGGCTGTCGCCCACGGTGGGAACGCCATCCAGCGGCTGACCAAGGTCATCGGCAATCTGCCTGAACAGCCCTGGCAGCGGCTTGCGGCAATCGCAACCGGCATCAGGAGCGTGCGGACAGTAACGTATCAGATCCACCTTGCCGCCCTGCTCTGCTACCAGCTGGCGCAGCCGGTCATGCATGGCCTGCAGCGTGGCCTCGTCATAGTAGCCCCGGCCGATACCGGATTGGTTGGTGGCCACTGCGACAGTCCAGCCGGCCTTGCTCAGGCGCGCAATGGCGTCGATGGAGCCGGGCAAGGGAATCCACTCGTCGAGGGATTTGATATAGGCGTCGGAGTCCTGATTGATGACCCCGTCGCGGTCGAGAATGATTAACTTCATAGCGACAAGCTCCAAGCGGCAAGCTACAAGTCAGCACGGGCGGCTTGCCGCTTGCAGCTTGTAGCTTGCAGCGGCGTCAGCCGAGCAGCGAAATATCCGCAACGCCGAGGAACAGACCGCGCAGACGTGCCAGCAGCGCGTAGCGGTTGGCCTTGACGGCGTCGTCCTCGGCGTTGACCAGTACCTGTTCGAAGAAGGCGTCCACCGGCGCGCGCAGGGCGGCCAGTTGCTCCAGCGTCGCGTTGTACTGCCGTTGGGATGCCAGCGGCGCTACCGCCTGCTCTGCAGCGGCGACGGCGTTCGCCAGCGCCTGCTCGGCGGCTTCCTGCAGCAGTGCAGTATTGATCTGCTCACTGACGCTGCCGTCAGCCTTGGACAGGATGTTGGACACTCGCTTGTTGGCGGCAGCCAGGGCCTCGGCCTCGGGCAGTCGGCGGAAGGCCTGAACGGCCTGTACACGCTGATCGAAGTCCAGCGGCGAAGTCGGGCTGACGGCGCGTACCGACTGGTAAACCGCAACGTCGATACCTTCATCCTCGTAGCGGGCGCGCAGGCGGTCGAAGATGAAGTCCTGCACCTGGGCAACCAGCGCCTCGCCGCTCAATCCGGCGGTAGTCGCCTGGGCAAAGCCCAGTTCCTGGTTGGTCTCCACGGCATGTCCCAGCGCACTGGCCAGATCCAGGTCCAGTTGCTTCTCGATCAGGATACGCAGGACGCCGAGGGCGGCACGGCGCAGGGCATACGGGTCCTTGGAGCCGGTCGGCAGCATGCCGATACCGAAGATGCAGACCAGGGTGTCGATCTTGTCTGCCAGCGCCACGGCGGCGCCGGTCAGGGTGCTTGGCAGTTCGGCACCTGCACCGCGCGGCATGTACTGCTCGTTCAGCGCCAGCGCCACGTCGTCGGCTTCGCCGTCGTGCTTGGCGTAGTAGTAGCCGGCAATACCCTGCAGTTCCGGAAACTCGCCGACCATCTCGGTCGCCAGGTCGCACTTGGACAGCAGGCCCGCACGGGCAGCTCGCCCGGCGTCGCCGCCGATGCGCTCGGCAATAAAGCCGGCCAGCTCGGACACGCGTTTGGCCTTGTCGAATACACTGCCCAGATCGGCCTGGAATACCACGTTCGCCAGACGCTGGTTGCGGGTTTCCAGCGGCTGTTTCTGGTCCTGCTTGAAGAAGAACTCGGCGTCGGTCAGGCGCGGGCGCACCACCTTCTCGTTACCGGCGATGATCTGCGCCGGGTCCTTGCTCTCCAGGTTGGAGACGGTGATAAAGCGCGGCAGCAGCTTGCCGTTGGCATCCAGCAGGCAGAAGTACTTCTGGTTATCCTGCATGGTCGAGATCAGCGCTTCCTGCGGCACCTCAAGGAAGCGTTCCTCGAAGCTGCACACCAGCGGCACCGGCCATTCGACCAGCGCGGTGACTTCGTCCAGCAGGTCCGCCGGCACGATGGCGGTGCCCTGCTGCTCTGCAGCCAGCGTGTCGACGCGGCTCTTGATGATCTCGCGGCGCTCGGCGAAATCGGCGATCACGTGCGCGCTGCGCAGGGTCTCGGCATAAGCCGCCGGACTGGCGATGGTGACCTGATCCGGGTGGTGGAAGCGGTGGCCGCGGGACAGGTTACCGGCACGCTGCGAGAGAATCTCGCAGGGCACGACCTGATCACCCAGCAGCATGACCAGCCACTGGGTCGGGCGGACGAATTCGGTCTTGCGGGCACCCCAGCGCATGCGCTTGGGAATCGGCAGCGCGGCCAGTGCGGCGTCAACGATGCCGGGCAGCAGATCGGTGGCCGGCTGGCCCGGGATGTTCTGTACGAAGCGCAGCTTCGGACCACTCTGGTCGATCTCGGCCAGGCTGACACCGCACTTGCGGGCAAAGCCTTCGGCGGCTTTGGTCGGGTTGCCGTCGGCGTCAAACGCCGCCTGTACGGGCGGGCCATCGAGTTGGGTGGTGCGGTCGGGCTGCTGGGTTGCCAGCGCCTCGACCAGCACGGCCAGGCGGCGCGGCGCGGCGTAGTAGCGGGCCTTGGCGTAGCCCAGACCGGCGTCTTTCAGACCTCCTTCAACCCCGGCCAGGAAGGCTTCGGCCAGCTTCTTCAGGGCCTTGGGAGGCAGCTCTTCGGTGCCCAGTTCAACGAGAAAATCCTGCGCCTGCATTATTCGGCCTCCTTCAGCTTGGCCAGTACTTCATCACGCAATTCGGGGGTGGCCATCGGGAAGCCGAGGCGGGCGCGGGCCAGCAGATAGCTCTGGGCAATCGCGCGGGACAGGGTACGAACACGGAGAATGTAGCGCTGACGCTCGGTCACCGAGATGGCGCGGCGGGCGTCCAGCAGGTTGAAGGTGTGCGATGCCTTGATGACCATTTCGTAGGCCGGCAGCGGCAGCTCCAGTTCCATCAAACGATTGGCTTCACCTTCGTAGAAATCGAACAGCTCGAACAGCTTGTCGACGTTGGCGTGCTCGAAGTTGTAGGTGGACTGCTCCACCTCGTTCTGGTGGAACACGTCGCCGTAGCTGACCTTGCCGAACGGGCCGTCGGAGTAGACCAGGTCGTAGACCGAGTCGACGCCCTGCAGGTACATCGCCAGACGCTCCAGACCGTAGGTGATCTCACCGGTGACCGGATAGCACTCGACGCCACCGACCTGCTGGAAGTAGGTGAACTGGGTCACTTCCATGCCGTTCAGCCAGACTTCCCAGCCCAGACCCCAGGCGCCGAGGGTCGGCGATTCCCAGTTGTCTTCAACGAAGCGGATGTCGTGCACCAGCGGGTCGACGCCGATATGACGCAGCGAATCCAGGTACAGCTCCTGGATGTTGTCCGGGTTCGGCTTGAGCACCACCTGGAACTGGTAGTAATGCTGCAGGCGGTTCGGGTTTTCACCGTAGCGGCCGTCAGCCGGGCGGCGGCTGGGCTGGACGTAGGCGGCGTTCCAGGTTTCCGGGCCGATGGCGCGCAGGAAGGTGGCTGTATGGAAGGTGCCGGCACCCATTTCCATGTCGTAGGGCTGCAGTACCACACAACCCCGCTCTGCCCAGTAGCTTTGCAGGGCAAGGATCAGTCCTTGAAAGGTGTGGACGGCTGGATTGGTCTGAGTCACGTGTTTCACCAGGTCGGGCTGTGAAATTGAGAAAGGCCGAAGTATACATTCAGAACGCCTCCGACATACAGGAAAGCGGCGTATTTACTGGTCTGCGCGATCTTAGTCGGCGTGCTCTGCCAATCCCTTTGGGCGCTCACGGTGTTGCTGCCGCCGAGCGCTCGATCACCTGCCCCAGCCGGTCGAAATCGATATTGGCACCCGAGTTGATCGCAATCAGGGTCTGGTCGCGGATACCTTCGCGTCGTACGTATTCGCGCAAGCCAGCTACTGCCAGCGCGCCAGAGGGCTCGGTGATCGAGCGGGTGTCGTCATAAATCCTGCGTACGGCGCTGCAGATGGCGTCGTTACTGACGGTGATGACCTCGTCGACGTAGCGTCGGCAGAAGGCGAAATTGAGTTTGCCGATCTGCGCGACCGCGACGCCATCGGCAAAGCGCCCGACCGCTGGCAAGACCACACGGGCATCGGCCGCCAGTGCTGCCTGCAGGCAGGCGGATTCCTCCGACTCGACGCCGATCACCCGCACCTCTGGGCGCAGATACTTGATATACGCCGCTACCCCGGCGATCAGCCCGCCGCCACCGACCGGTACAAATACCGCGTGGAGTGCACCCTGATGCTGACGCAGCAGCTCCACCGCGACGGTTCCCTGGCCGGCGATCACATCCGGGTCGTCAAACGGCGGGACAAAGGTATAGCCATACTTGTCTGCCAGCTGCAGCGCGTGTGCCAGTGCTTCCGGGAAGCCGTCGCCGTGCAGCAGCGCAGTGGCGCCCCGGGCACAGACGCCTTCGACCTTCAGCTTTGGCGTGGTGGTGGGCATGACGATCAGCGCGCGCACGCCGAGTCGCTGGGCAGCAAGTGCCAGTCCCTGGGCATGGTTACCGGCTGACGCGGTGATGACGCCGCGCGCCCGCTCGCTTGGGCTCAGTCGGGCGACGCGGGTGTAGGCACCGCGGATCTTGAACGAGAACACCGGTTGCAGGTCTTCGCGCTTGAGCAGAACCTGATTGCCCAGGTCCGAGGACAGGCGCGGGGCGAATTGCAGCGGGGTCTCGGTCGCGACGTCATAGACCGGTGCCGACAGGATGCTGCCGACCAGAGTGCGTAATCGTGCCGGGGCGTCGTCGTCACTCGGGTCGGTTTCGGTGTCGGTTGAAGAGAGGGATAGAGCAGTTGTCATACGGTCTCCTGATGCTTGTTTGCCCCGGAGACAGAATGAAAAAACCCGCCTCAGAGGCGGGTTTGGGTGCGCACGATGCTAGCCCGCCGTTGTGGGAATGGCGGTAATAATCATTCGGCTGGTCAGTGCGCGTGTGCTGGTCATGGGTCGAATCTAGCGGCTGTGCCGGTTATGGTCAACCGCTTATTCCTTTGGCGCCCCGGGGTCGAGCAGATCCTCACTGCCGCGGCTACGCTGGTCGGCAGCGATCTGCTCCTCGAGATCGGCCTGCACGCGGGTATCCACCGCAGCGGGTGCCCGAGTTTGCGTCGATGTTGCCGGTGGTGTGACGCCCGGGCTGGAGGCCGCCCCGCGCTCGCTCAGCTGTACCCGGTAGATCGGCTCTGGCATATCCATCCCGGCGGCTTCCAGTGCCAGCTTGACCTGGCGAATGCCCTCGCTCTTTACGCTGGCAAAGTCATGGCTGCGCTGGTCTACCCAGGCCTGATAGCGGATCTGGACGTTGGAGTCGCCCAGCGCGGTGATATAGGCGCGTGGCGGCGGTGTGTCCAGCACGCCCTCCAGCGTGTTCAGCACGTCAATGCCAATCTGCTGGGCGCGCACCAGATCCTCGTTGACACCAATGCCGACATCAAAGCCAAAGCGACGACTGGGGTTGCGGGTGTAGTTGAGCATCACACTGCTGAATACCAGGGCGTTGGGCAGGCGCAGGTGATTGCCGTCCAGCGTCATGAGGATGGTCGCCCGTGAGGTCAGGGCGACCACAATGCCTTCGTTGCCATCAATGACGACATGATCCTTCGGTGAAAACGGCTGCCGCAGACTCATGAGGATGCCGGCAAGGTAGTTTTCCATGGTGCTCTTGAAGGCGAAGCCGAGCGCCACCCCCATGACCCCGGCGGTACCCAGCACGGCGCCGACCAGGGCGGTGGCGTCCATGATCTCCAGTGCAATCAGCACGCCGATCAGGCTGATGACCCAGCGTACGGTGGTGCGGGTCAGTTCGCGCAGGAATGGGTTGCGCCGGGCAACCCGGTCCAGCATCTGTCGGCGGGCCAGCCAGCTTCCCAGCAGCCAGAATACGGCGACCACAACGAGCGCAAGCAGGAACAGCGGCAGTGCTGCCAGCAGGCTGTAGCACTCCTCCAGCAGGCGTTGCAGGACGGCGTCCATGTTGAATGTCAGGGTCTCTGCCATGCTCGCTTCCTGTGTTGTGCCATGCCGCGGGTGGTTCGGCGCGGCGGTGGTCAGTCGTCGCGGGTGAGCACTTCCAGCAGCTCGATCTCGAACCGCAGGTTGCTGCCTGGTTTGATATGCTCGCCAACGCTGCGCTCGCCGTAGGCCAGTTCGGCAGGTACGAACAGCTGACGGCGACCACCGACCCGCATGCCCATCAGGCCCTGATCCCAGCCCTTGATGACCCGACCGGTGCCAATGACGCACTGGAAGGGCCGACCGCGCTGGTGGGACGAATCGAATACGGTGCCGTCCTCGAGGGTGCCGGTGTAGTGGGTGGTGATCAGCGCGCCCTTGACGCACTCCTTGCCCTCGCCCAGGGTCAGGTCGATGATTTGCAACTGGTCGCTCATGTGGTTCTCCGTGGGCGAATACAAGATGGGTTTTGGCGAGTATAACCCCCGAATTGGAGCAAGGCATGAACCCGACGGACCCGGTACGCTGTGGATGGTGCAGCGATGACCCTGTGTATCAGCGTTATCACGACGAAGAATGGGGCGTGCCCTGCCGGGATGCCGGCAGCCTGTTCGAGATGCTCATGCTGGAGGGCTTTCAGGCCGGGTTGTCGTGGATCACGGTGCTGCGCAAGCGTGAGCACTATCGGCAGGTGTATCGCGACTTCGATATCGCCTTTATGGCCAACCAGAGTGATGACGAGCTGCAGGCGCTGCTACAGGACCCGGGCATCATCCGCAATCGGCTCAAGGTATACGGCGCCCGGCGTAATGCGCGAGCGTGGCAACGGTTGTGTGCCGAGCAGGATCCGGTCGACTGGCTCTGGCAGTTCGTCGGCGGCCAGCCGCTGATCCGTCATGCGGCTACCCTGAGCGAGATTCCGGCACAGACCGCCGAGGCGAAGGCGATGAGCAAGGCGTTGCAGAAGGCCAACTTTACCTTCGTCGGGCCGACCATCTGCTATGCCTTTATGCAGGCGACCGGGATGGTCATGGATCACACTACCGATTGCCACTGCTACCCGGCCCTGGCTGCAGGCTGACCCGGGTTCTCGCCCTGCCCGCCCGTGCAGCTTACAATGGCCGCTGATTCATTGTTCGGAGCATTGCCGTGGAGCGGTTGAAAGGCGCCCTCATCGTTGGATTTCTCAGGCTGTTTGCCCAGTTGCCCTTTGGCGTCGCGCAGCGTCTTGGCGCGTTCGCGGGCTGGCTGATGTGGAAGCTGCCGAACCGCTCGCGTGACGTCACCCGGATCAACCTCAGTCACTGCATGCCGGAATTGGGCGAGGCCGAGCTGAATGATCTGGTCCGCCGAACGCTGCTTGATACCGGCCGCAGTTTTGCCGAGAGTGCTTGCGCCTGGATGTGGTCACCGCACAAGACGGTCGGGCTGATCAGGGAAGTCGAAGGGGAGCATTTGCTCACCGAAGCACTGGCAGCCGGCAAGGGCGTGGTCGCGATTACCAGCCACCTGGGTAACTGGGAAGTGCTCAACCACTGGTACTGCCTGCGCGCCAAGCCCATCATCTTCTACCGCCCGCCCAAGCAGAAGGCGGTTGATGACCTGCTCAAGCGCCAGCGCACCCAGCTGGGCAACAAGGTCGCTGCCTCGACCCGTGAGGGCATCATCAGTGTCATGCGCGAAGTGCGTCGCGGTGGCGCGGTGGGTATTCCGGCCGATCCGGAGCCGGCGCTCAAGAGCGGTGTGTTTGTTCCGTTCTTTGCAACCCAGGCACTGACCAGCAAGTTTGTCCCCAACCTGCTCAAGGGCAGCGAGGCACGTGCCTTGTTTTTCCATTGTGTACGGCTGCCCGACAACAGTGGTTTCAAGGTGATTCTGGAGGCGGCGCCAGAGGCGCTTTACAGTCAGGACGAGTACGAGGCCGTGGCCTGCATGAGCGCCGTGATTGAGCGCTATGTGCGCCGTTGGCCCAGCCAGTACATGTGGAGTATGAAGCGGTTCAAAAAACGGCCTGCCGGGGAAAAACGCTGGTATTAAAGTGATGGCCAGCCTGTGCTAGGGTGCACAGGTTTCTGCGGTGCAGGCCTGGCCTGTTGCAGATGGGTGCAATACGACTGATGTGGGGGTAAGGGATGGCCAACCAACGACAACATCCGCGAACACAGATGAAGGCGCAGATCCGCATCTGGCACCAGTCCTTTGGCGATATTCTGGCGTACACCCGAGACCTGTCAGACGGTGGGGTCTTCGTCGAACACCCGCTGATGGGAGAGCTGAGCAACGGTGACGAAGTCACCGGGCAGGTTCAGGGGATGCCCTTTGAGGCACCTGTTCTGCGCATGCAGGTGCAGCGAGCGGTGCCCGGTGAAGGTGCCGGCATGGCCTTTCTTGGCGAGGCTGACGAGGTCAGCGACGCCAGAACATCGGCGACAGCAGCACCAGCAGAGTAAAGACCTCAAGGCGGCCCAGCAGCATGGCGAAACTCAGCACCCATTTCACCCCGCTTTCCAGATTGCCGTAGTGCACCGCAACCTTGCCCAGGCCCGGGCCGAGGTTGTTGATACACGCCGTCAGCGCCGAGAACGCGGTGACAAAGTCCAGACCGGTTCCGAGCAGGATCAGGAACAGCATCGCGAAGGCAAAGACGTACACCGCGCAAAACCCCCACACCGCCTCCACCACCCGATCAGGCACCGGGCTGTCGCCCAGCTTGACCGGGAACACGCCGTGCGGGTGCAGCAGTCGTTTGATCTCCCGCGATCCCTGCTTGTACAGCAGCAGCACACGAATCACCTTCATGCCGCCACCGGTCGAGCCGGCACAGGCGCCGATAAAGCTGGCGTAGAGCAACAGATACGGCAGCAGGGTTGGCCAGGTCGAAAAGTCGGTCACCCCGAAGCCGGTGGTGGTAGCAATCGAAACGGTTTCGAATGCGGCAAAGCGCACCGAAGTCCAGACATCATGGTGCTGGTAATGCACCAGCACGGCGAAACAGATGATGAACAGTGCCAGCAGGATCAGCACGTAGGCGCGGCACTCCGGGTCCTGCCAGTAGTTCTTCAGCGAGCGGTAGCGCCAGGCGAGAAAGTGCAGGGCGAAGTTGATGCCGGAAATCAGCATGAACAGGATGCAGATCGACTCGATCAGCGGGCTGTTATAGTAGCCGATACTGGCGTCGTGGGTGGAGAACCCGCCGATGGCGACGGTGGAGAAGCTGTGGCCGATGGCGTTGAACAGGTCCATGCCGGCGGCCCAGTAGGCCAGTGCACAGGCAACGGTCAGGCCGGCGTAGATATACCAGAGCACCTTGGCCGTCTCGGCGATGCGCGGGGTCAGCTTGTTTTCCTTCAGCGGCCCCGGCATCTCGGCGCGGTACAGCTGCATCCCGCCAACACCCAGCATCGGCAGGATCGCCACCGCCAGCACGATGATCCCCATACCGCCAAACCATTGCAGCTGCTGGCGGTAATAGAGCAGCGCCCGTGGCAGGGTATCCAGCCCGGTGATTACGGTGGCGCCGGTGGTAGTCAGGCCGGAGAAAGACTCGAACACTGCATCGGCCACGGTCAGGTCAGGTGTTTCCAGCAACCACAGCGGCACCGCACCGAACAGGCCGAGGACCAGCCAGAACAGAACGGTAATCAGGTAGCCATCGCGGGTGCGCAGCTCGTTGCGTCGGCCACGCACCGGTAGCCAGATCAGGGTACCGGCAATCAGGGTGATGACGAAACCGCTGAGGAAGGCGTTCATCGCCTCCTCGTGGTAGTACCAGCCAACACCTGCCGCCGGCAGCATGCTGGTGGAAAAGAGCATCAGCAAAATGCCGATGATGCGCTGTATCTGTGGATACTGCATGCTGCGAGGCGCCTCAGAAGAAAGTCAGGCCGACCTGGAACAGACGCTCCACATCGCGGATATATTTCTTGTCGATCACGAACAGGATGACATGGTCATCGGATTCGATCACGGTCGAGTCGTGGGCAATCAGCACCTCGTCGTCGCGGACGATGGCGCCGATAGTGGTACCCGGCGGCAGATCAATCTGACCGATCGACTTGCCGACCACCTTGGAAGAGCGTGCGTCGCCGTGGGCAACTGCCTCGATGGCTTCTGCCGCGCCGCGGCGCAGCGAGTAGACGTTGACGATGTCACCCCGGCGCACGTGGGTCAGCAGGGTGCCGATGGTTGCCTGCGAGGGTGAGATGGCAATATCGATCTCGCCGCCCTGCACCAGGTCGACGTAGGCCGGGTTGTTGATCAGCGTCATCACCTTGCGCGCGCCGAGGCGCTTGGCCAGCATCGACGACATGATGTTGGCTTCGTCGTCGTTGGTAATGGCGCAGAAGATGTCGACGTCTTCGATATTCTCTTCGATCAGCAGCTCGCGGTCCGACGCGCTGCCGTGCAGTACCACGGTACGGTCCAGGGTCTGCGACAAATAGTCTGCTCGGGTCTTGCTGGCTTCGATGATCTTTACTTGATAGCGGCTCTCGATGGCTTCGGCCAGCCGCTCGCCGATATTGCCGCCACCGGCAATGACCACGCGCTTGTGGGTCTTCTCGACCCGTCGCAGCTCGCTCATCACCGCCCGGATATCGCGGGTGGCAGCGATAAAGAACACCTCGTCGTCAGCCTCGATGATGGTATCGCCCTTGGGAATGATCGGGCGGTCCTTGCGGAAAATCGCCGCTACCCGAGTGTCGACACCGGGCATGTGCTGGCGCAGAAAGCGCAGTTCCTGGCCGACCAGCGGGCCGCCGTAGTAGGCGCGCACGGCGACCAGCTGGGCCTTGCCCTCGGCAAAATCGAGCACCTGCAGCGCACCGGGGTTCTCGATCAGCCGTTTGACGTAATTGGTAACTACCTGCTCCGGGCTGATCAATACGTCGATCGGCACCGCCTCGTTATGGAACAGACCGCCGCGTGTCAGGTAGGCGGATTCCCGTACGCGGGCGATCTTGGTCGGCGTCCGGAACAGGGTGTAGGCCACCTGGCAGGCGATCATGTTGGTCTCGTCACTGCTGGTAACCGCAATCAGCATGTCGGCATCATCGGCGCCGGCCTGACGCAGCACGGTCGGGAAGGAGCCCTTGCCCTGCACCGTGCGGATATCCAGCCGGTCACCCAGCTCGCGCAGGCGCGCGGTGTCGGTGTCGATCACGGTGATGTCGTTGGCTTCACTGGCCAGCTGCGCTGCCAGGCTGCCGCCGACCTGACCGGCACCGAGAATGATGATCTTCATGCCGCAGACTCCCTGTTCTTCTGTTGCGGGCTGGCGCTGAGTTTGATCAGGCGGGCCAGATAAAATCCGTCGTGGCCATCGGCCTGCGGCAGCAGCTGGCGGCCGCAGGGCTGGGCAACCCCGTAGTCACCGCCGATATCCAGCAGCCGTGCCCCGGGCTCGCGGGCGAGGAAGGCCTCGATCACGCGGGTATTCTCGTCCGGCAGTACCGAGCAGGTGGCATAGACCAGAATGCCGCCCACCTCCAGCGTAGGCCAGAGCGCGTCCAGCAGCTCGCCCTGCAGCGCAGCCAGCGGGGCAATATCGGCCGAGGTGCGGGTCAGCTTGATATCCGGGTGGCGCCGGATCACCCCGGTGGCCGAACACGGGGCATCCAGCAGGATACGCTGGAAGGGCGTGCTATCCCACCACTGATCGACAGCGCGGCCGTCGGCGGCGATCAGTGTGGCGTTCAGGCGCAAGCGGTCGAGGTTCTCCTCTACCCGCTTCAATCGCGCCGGCTCCAGATCAAGCGCGACTACTTCGCTCAGATCCGCCTGTTGTTCGAGAATCTGGCAGGTCTTGCCGCCAGGGGCGCAGCAGGCATCCAGCACCCGCAACCCCGGCTTGAGGTCCAGCAGTGGCGCGGCCAGCTGGGCGGCTTCGTCCTGCACGCTGACCAGCCCGTCGGCAAAGCCCGGCAGCAGGTTGACGTCGCAGGGCGTTGCGAGCTGAATGCCGACGGCGCTGAACGGGCAGGCGCTGGCGTCAATACCGGCGTCCGCCAATTGCTGCAGATAGGCGTCGCGGCTCAGGCGGCGTTGATTGACCCGCAGGGTCATCGGCGGATGCAGGTTGTTGGCGCTGGTGATGGCATCGAGCTGATCCGGCCAGGCGCGTTGCAGGCGCTTGTACAGCCAGCCGGGATGGGCACAACGCTGGGAGGGTGACGTGTCGACCGCAGCCAGCAGCGCCTCGCCCTCTCGCTGAACCCGGCGCAGCACCGCGTTGAGCAGGCCCTTGGCCCAGGGCTTGTCGAGGCTGACCGCCGCGTTGACGGTTTCGGCGATGGCCGCATGGGCCGGAATGCGCAGATACAGCAGTTGATACAGGCCAACCAGAAGCAGCGCGTGCAGGTCCTGATCCGTCGGCTTCATCGGCTTGTTCAGCAGTTCGCGGGCCAGCCCTTCCAGGCGGTTGTACCAGCGCGCCGTGCCGAAGGCCAGCTCCTGCACCAGACCCTGATCGCGCGGCGCGACGGCCTTGAGTTGCGCCGGCAGACTGCCGCCGAGCGAAGCCTTGCCGGCCAGCACGGCGGCCAGGGCGCGGGCGGCTGCCGCGCGGGCATTCACTGACCGTTACCCAGCACAAGCCCGGGCGCAAACTGATCGCGACGGGCGTTATACAGATCGGCAAAGGCCAGCGGCTTGCCGCCGGGCAGCTGCAGCCGGGTCAGGCGCAGCGCGCCCTCGCCGCAGGCTACCAGCAGCCCTCGCTTCTCGCAGGCCAGCACCTGACCGGGCGTGCCCTGCCCGTCCGCCAGCTCGGCGGCCCAGACCTTGAGCGGCTTGCCGTCAAACTGGGCGTGGGCCAGCGGCCACGGATTGAAGGCGCGGATCAGGCAGTCCAGTTCGCTGGCCGGACGCTGCCAGTCAATCGCCGAGACCTGCTTGTTCAGCTTGTGGGCGTAGGTCGCCAGGGCGTCGTCCTGCACTTCGCCCTGCAGGGTTCCGGCAGCCAGACCTTCGATTGCCTGGATTACCGCCGGTGGGCCCAGTTCGGCCAGCCGGTCGTGCAAACTGCCGCCGGTGTCTTCGCTGCTGATCGGGGTGCTGACCTTCAGCAGCATCGGTCCGGTGTCCAGCCCGGCTTCCATCTGCATCACGGTCACGCCGGTTTCGCGGTCACCCGCTTCGATTGCGCGCTGAATCGGCGCCGCGCCGCGCCAGCGCGGCAGCAGCGAGGCATGGCTGTTGATGCAGCCCAGGCGGGGAATGTCGAGCACCGCCTGCGGCAGGATCAGACCGTAGGCCACCACCACCAGCAGATCGGGCCTGAGGTCGGCCAGCGCCTGCTGGTCTGCCGGGTCACGCAGCCGTTCAGGTTGCATTACCGGCAGGCCATGCTCGAGCGCGAGTGTCTTGACCGCACTCATCGCCAGTTTCTGGCCGCGGCCGGCGGGCCGGTCGGGCTGCGTGTAGACGGCCACGATATTCAGCCCGGCATCAATCAGCGCCTGCAGATGGGCGGCGGCAAAGTCCGGTGTTCCGGCAAAAACGATACGTAGGTCGGTCGGCTTCATGGGAGTCCGTAAAGAAAAGGCTTGCCGAAGCAAGCCTTGTTATTCCGCTGGCAAATCAGGCCTGAGCCTGGCTGCGATGGATTTTCTCCAGTTTCTTGCGAATGCGGTCACGCTTGAGGTTGGACAGGTAATCCACAAACAGCTTACCGTTCAGGTGGTCGCACTCGTGCTGGATACAGACGGCAAGCAGACCCTCATAGACCTCGTCGAACGGGTTGCCGTCACGATCAAGTGCCCTGACCCTGACCCGCTCCGGGCGTTCTACGTTCTCGTAGAATCCTGGCACCGACAGACAGCCTTCCTGCATTTGCTCGAGGTCGTCGGTCAGTGGCTCCAGCTCGGGATTGATGAATACGCGTGGCTCGGACCTGTCCTCGGACAGATCAATGACGACGACCCGCTCGTGTACATTGACCTGCGTTGCGGCAAGGCCGATACCGGGCGCGTCGTACATGGTCTCGAACATATCGTCGACGAGCTGCTGGATTCTGGCGTCCACGGCGGTGACCGGCTTGGCTATGGTCCGTAGCCGCGGGTCGGGAAACTCCAGTATGTTGAGAATAGCCATAGGGGTTTGTACCGCTTTGTCTGGAACAAATCTAAATTGTGCTGCTAAGATTATGAGCAGCTTGGAAATAAAGCGGGTCTGGCGTGTGGGAGCACGATTCGACCTGGATGCTGGCCTCTATAATAAAGGGATTCGTGTCATGAGGAAAACACTACTCGGCCTCGTGTTGCTCGCGGCGAGCGTATGGGTGCAGGCGCAAGAGTCTGTTCTCAGGGAGGATCACCCGGACAGCTACACCGTGGTCAAGGGCGACACGCTATGGGATATCTCCGGGCGCTTTCTCAGCCTGCCCTGGAAATGGCCGGAAATCTGGCATGCCAACCCGCAGATTGCCAACCCCCACCTGATCTATCCGGGCGATATCATTTCGCTGGTGTACATTGATGGCCAGCCGCGGCTGATGCTCAACCGTGGTAACGGCGGCACCATCAAGCTGTCGCCGCAGGCGCGGGTCAAACCGATCGCCGAGGCGATCCCGTCCATCCCGCTGGATGCCATCAACGCGTTCCTGCGTGCAGGCCGGGTAGTCGAAGATGAAGCCACCATCGAGATGGCGCCCTACATCATCGGCGGTGAGGCGGAAAGCGTGGTGCTGGGTGCGGGCAGCAAGGTTTACGCCCGTGGCGACTTTTCCGACAATGTGCCGGCTTACGAGATCTATCGCCGTGGCAAGACTTACGTCAATCCCGAAACCGGCGAACTGCTGGGCATTCACCTGCAGGAAATCGGCAACGGTAATGTAGCGGCAGTCGAAGACGATATCGCGACCGTCAACGTGACCCGCAGCCGTCAGGAAGTGCTGGTCAATGACCGTCTGCTGGAGTCCGAAGAGCGCGCGGTTGCGTCGACCTTCTTCCCCAGCGAGCCGAGTCAGGAAATCAACGGCCTGATCATGGACGTGCCCAACGGCGTGACCCAGATCGGTCAGTATGACGTGGTGCTGCTCGACAAGGGCGAGCGCGACGGTCTGGAGGTTGGCAACGTGCTGGCCATCTACAAGCGCGGCGAGATCGTTCGTGACCGCGTGCGCAACGAGCGAGTGCAATTGCCCGCCGAGCGTGCCGGCCTGCTGATGGTGTTCCGCGTGTACAACAAGATGAGCTACGGCATCGTGTTGCAGGCCAGCCGTCAGATGGCGATTCTCGACGAGATTCGTAACCCCTGACGGGGAATGCACTGCCAAGGCCGCCTTCGGGCGGCCTTGTTGTTTCAACTGTTGGCCCTTTCTGATCAAGGATGATCCATGCTTACCGACCTGTCCGCCGAGCGGCAGGCCTGGTTGGAGCTGATGCTGCTCGACGGTGTTGGCCCCCGCTTTTTCCAGCGCTTGCGCTCGCATGCCGTCTCCCCGTCCGATTTCATGGCCGCCGATCTGTGCGCATTGGCCGATCTTGGTGTCCCACCGGCTGTGCTGACCAGCCTGCGACGCTGGCGCGTGGGTGATCCTGTGCTGCGCGAGCGGCTCGCCCTGGCGCTTGACTGGCAGCAGCAGGATGGCTGCCATCTGCTGTTTCTGGATGATGCGGACTACCCGCCGCTGCTGGCGTCGATCAGCGACCCGCCGCCGCTGCTGTTTGTACGCGGCCGGATCGAGGTGCTGCATGACCCGCAGATTGCCATGGTCGGCACCCGCCATCCGAGCCCGCTGGGTGCGGAAACCGCCCGGCAGTTTGCCCGCGAGTTTTGCCGCGCCGGGCTGACGGTCACCAGCGGCATGGCACTGGGTGTGGATGGCGCCTGCCATCAGGGCGTACTGGATGCCGGCGGTCAGACGGTTGCGGTCTGGGGTACGGGTCTTGAGCGGTGCTATCCGCGCCGGCACCGCAAGTTGGCCGAGGCGATTGTCGACGCCGGCGGGGCGCTGGTCTCCGAGCTGTGGCCTGACAGCGAGCCGCATCCGGCCCAGTTTCCACGGCGTAATCGCATCATCAGCGGTTTGAGTCTGGGTACGCTGGTGGTCGAGGCCAGCCTCAACAGCGGCTCATTGATCACCGCGCGCATGGCACTGGAGCAGAACCGCGAAGTATTTGCCATGCCCGGCTCGATTCACAATGTGCAGGCGCGTGGTTGCCACCGCTTGCTGCGTGAAGGGGCCTGCCTGGTTGAGCAGGTTCAGGATGTGCTGGATGCCCTGAAAATACCGCTTGCCACAGCGCTTGAGGCGGCTGAAAAGCCGGTTACAGACGCGCCCGACTCACCGCTATGGCGCTGGCTGGGGTTTGATCCGGTTAGCCCCGACTGGCTGGCCCAGCACTCCGGGCTGGGTATGTCCGAGGTGCTGCAGCAACTGCTGGAGCTGGAACTGGCAGGGCAGGTGCTGGTGGCCGCCGGTGGCTATTGTCGCCGCCAGCCTTGAGTGCCGGGCCGGGCTCGGCTACTGTCGCAGCAATCAACCGAGGTGGAGTTCACATGCTGGCAAACTGGCGCATTACCCGTCTGAATCGCTTGCTGCAGGCCGGCGGCGTGATCGCCTATCCGACCGAGGGCGTCTGGGGGCTGGGCTGCAACCCCTGGAACGGCGCGGCGGTGGAGCGGCTGCTCAACCTCAAGCAACGTCCTGTGCACAAGGGCCTGATTCTGATTGCTGGTGAAATTGAGCAGTTCGACTTCCTGCTCTGGGATTTGCCGGACGGCCAGTTGGCCAAGCTGCGGCTGTCCTGGCCGGGGCCGAACACCTGGCTGGTGCCGCATCAGGGCCGTCTGCCCGCATGGATCACCGGTGCCCACGATACCGTCGCCCTGCGGGTAACCACGCACCCCATCGTGCGCCAGCTGTGCGCTGTCGCCGGGCCGCTGGTGTCGACCTCGGCCAATCCGGCTGGCCGCCCTTCGGCGCGTTCGCGGTTGCGGGTTGAGCAGTATTTTCACGGCGAACTGGACGCCATTGCCCCCGGTGCGTTGGGTGGCGCGCGTAATCCCAGTATCATTCGCGATCTGCAAACCGACCAAGTCATACGCGGCGCCTGAGCCGCCCGGAGAGATTCCACGTGAAACAGGACCAACCCAGCGCCGCCGATGTTGCCGCGGTAAAAGCCTATCTGATGGATCTGCAGGACCGTATCTGCACCGCCCTGGCGGCGGCAGACGGACGCGAGCAGTTCATTGAGGACGCCTGGGAGCGGCCCGGTGGCGGCGGTGGCCGCTCGCGGATCATTACCGACGGCGCGCTGCTGGAAAAGGGCGGTGTCGGCTTCTCTCACGTCTTTGGTGACGGCATGCCGCCCTCGGCTACCGCGCACCGCCCCGAGCTGGCGGGTCGTCACTTCCAGGCCATGGGCGTGTCGCTGGTAATGCACCCGGAAAACCCCTTCGTGCCGACCTCGCACGCCAACGTGCGGTTCTTTATCGCCGAGAAAGACGGCGCCGATCCGGTCTGGTGGTTTGGTGGCGGCTTCGATCTGACGCCCTACTACGCCAACGAAGAAGACTGCGTGCATTGGCACCGGGTTGCCCGTGACGCCTGCGCACCCTTCGGTGACGACGTCTATCCGCGCTACAAAAAATGGTGCGATGAATACTTCTACCTCAAGCACCGAGGCGAGGCCCGCGGTATCGGCGGCCTGTTCTTCGATGACCTGAACGAATGGGGCTTCGAGCGCAGTTTTGCCTTCCTGCGCGCCATTGGCGACGCCTACCTTGAGGCCTATCTGCCGATTCTCGAGCGCCGTCGCAACAGTGCCTGGACGCCCGAACAAAAGCAGTTCCAGGAATTCCGCCGTGGCCGCTACGTCGAGTTCAACCTGGTCTACGACCGCGGCACCCTGTTCGGCCTGCAGACCGGCGGGCGCACCGAGTCGATTCTGATGTCGCTGCCACCGACCGTGCGCTGGGGCTACAACTGGCAGCCCGAGCCGGGCAGCCCGGAAGCCGAGCTGACCGAGCGCTACCTCTCCCCGCGTGACTGGCTGGCAGGAGACGCCTGATGGACCGTTACGCCGTTGTCGGCAACCCGATCGAGCACAGCAAGTCGCCGCTGATCCATGCCATGTTCGCCGAGCAGACCGGTCAGCAGCTGGAGTACGGCAAGCTGCTAGCGCCGCTCGACAACTTCATCGGCAGCGTGCGCGACTTTCTGCGCGAAGGCCGAGGTGTCAATGTCACCGTACCGTTCAAGGAGCAAGCCTGGGCGCTGGTGGATGAACACACCCCGGCGGCCGAGCGCGCCGGCGCGGTCAACACCATCATGCGCCGTGAAGATGGCAGCCTGCTCGGTGACAACACCGACGGTAAGGGCCTAGTGCGCGACATCGAGGTCAACGCCGGGCTGTCGCTGAAAGGTTTGAGTGTGCTGCTGGTCGGTGCCGGCGGTGCCGCTCGCGGGGTAATTCAGCCGCTGCTGGCGGCAGGTCCGCAGCATCTGTGCGTGATCAACCGCACGGTCAGCAAGGCGGAAGAGCTGGCGGCGCTGTTTGTCGATCAGGGGCCGATCGCCGCTGCCGGCCTGCAATGGCTGGTCGAGCCGGTAGACCTGATCATCAATGCGACGTCGGCGAGTCTGGCCGGTGAACTGCCGCCTATTCCCGACAGCCTGATCAAGCCCGGCCACACCTGGTGCTATGACATGATGTACGGCGCCGAAGAGACCCCGTTCAACCGCTGGGCCCGAGAGCGCGGCGCGGCGCGCTGCATCGATGGCCTCGGCATGCTGGTGGAGCAGGCCGCCGAGGCCTTTGCCCTGTGGCGCGGCGTCCGTCCGGACACTGCGCCGGTGCTGGCCGCGTTACGTCAGGCCTGACGCGGCATTGCAGCGGCCAACTCGGCAGTCAGCCCGAGCGCCGCTGCCACGCCGCCCTGCTGCAGCGCCTCGATCAGCGCTGAACCCACCACCACCCCATCGGCGACCTGCGCCAGCGGCGCTGCCTGCTCGGCCCGGCGCACGCCAAAGCCAACGCAGATCGGCACACTGCTTTGCGCGCGAATGCCTTCCAATGCCTGCGCCACCGCGGTGTGATCCGCTGCGCCGACGCCGGTGACGCCGTTGTGCGAGACGTAGTAGAGAAAGCCGCTGGCGTGCTCCAGCACTCTGGGCAGGCGCTGGGCGTCAGTGGTTGGCGTTGCCAGACGAATCATCTGCAGACCGGCGTCGCGCGCTGTCGGGCCCAGTTCGTTGTCGTGCTCGGGCGGCAGGTCGACCACCAGCAGGGCGTCCACACCGGCCTCTGCGGCGTCACGAATAAAGTCCGCACCGCCGTAGCGATGGATCGGGTTGTAGTAACCCATCAGCACCAGCGGCGTGCTCTGGTTCTGTTCGCGGAAACGGCGCACCAGCTCCAGCGTGCGCTGCTGATTCTGCCCACCCTGCAGGGCGCGCAGGGCAGCGGCCTGAATGGTCGGGCCGTCGGCGGTCGGGTCGCTGAACGGCATGCCCAGTTCGATGATATCGGCGCCTGCGGCGGGCAGGCCCTGCAGCAGTTCCAGACTGGTATCGAAGTCCGGATCACCGGCGCAGATGTAGGTCACCAATGCGGCGCGGTTGTCACGGGCGCAGTCGGCAAAGCGAACGTCTAAGCGGCTCATTTTCCTTCCTCCATCAGACCCAGAATGGTTGGCATGTCCTTGTCGCCACGGCCGGACAGGCAGACCACCATCAGGTGATCCTTTGGCAGCGTCGGCGCGCGGCGCGCCACTTCGGCCAGCGCGTGCGAGGTTTCCAGCGCCGGGATAATGCCTTCGGTGCGGCAGCAGTTGTGGAAGGCGTCCAGCGCCTGCTGATCGGTTACCGCGACGTATTCGATGCGGCCCTGCTCGTGCAACCAGGCGTGTTCGGGGCCAATGCCGGGGTAGTCCAGACCGGCGGAGATCGAGTGGGCGTCGGCAATCTGACCGTCACCGTCTTGCAGCAGGTAGGTGCGATTGCCGTGCAGCACGCCGGGCGTGCCGCCCTTCAGGCTGGCGGCGTGCTTGCCGGTGTCGATGCCGTGACCGGCCGCTTCCACGCCGACCATCTGCACCTCGGGGTAATCGAGGAACGGGTGGAACAGGCCCATGGCGTTGGAGCCACCGCCGATACAGGCGACCAGGCTGTCGGGCAGACGGCCTTCGCGTTCCAGCATCTGCTGGTGCGCCTCGCGGCCGATGATCGCCTGAAAGTCGCGTACCAGCGTCGGGTAGGGGTGCGGACCGGCCACGGTGCCGATCATGTAGAAGGTGTTGTCGACGTTGGTCACCCAGTCGCGCAGCGCCTCGTTCATGGCGTCTTTCAGGGTGCCGGTGCCGGAGGTCACGGGGACGATCTCGGCACCCAGCAGGCGCATGCGGGCGACGTTGTCGCGCTGACGGTGAATGTCGGTCGCGCCCATGTAGACCACGCACTGCAGGCCGAAGCGCGCACACACGGTGGCGGTTGCCACGCCGTGCATGCCGGCGCCGGTTTCGGCGATGATCCGCGGCTTGCCCATGCGGCGGGCCAGCAGGGCCTGGCCGATGCAGTTGTTGATCTTGTGCGCGCCGGTGTGATTCAGCTCCTCGCGCTTGAAGAAGATCTTCGCGCCACCGTACTGCTCGGTGAGCCGTTCGGCGAAATACAGCGGGCTGGGGCGGCCGATGAACTCGGCGTTGAAGCGGTCCAGCTCGGCGATAAACGCGGGCTCGGCGCGGGCCTCGTTGTAGGCCTGTTCCAGCTGCAGCACCAGCGGCATCAGCGACTCGGCGACAAAGCGGCCGCCAAACTGGCCGAACTGCCCGAGGGCGTCGGCTTCACGGCGATAATTATGATTGGGCATGGATAGAACCTCCTGAGCGTTGGACGCAGATTAGGGCAAGCGCAGGCGGGAAAAAATCGATAAGATGGCCGCAACATGTGAGAAAAAGTGACAAGTCCCATGGCCAGAGATATTCCCTCGCTAAACGCTCTGCGCGCCTTCGAAGCCGCTGCCCGACTGGAAAGCGTGAGTCAGGCGGCAGGCGAACTGCACGTCACCCACGGCGCCGTCAGCCGGCAGATTCGTCAGCTTGAAGACGAGCTCGGCATCGCGCTGTTCAGCAAGGCCGGGCGCGGCATCAGCCTGACGCCGGCCGGTCGGCAGCTGCGCGATGCTTGCCGCGACGCCTTCGACGGGCTGCGCGAGGCGTGCATGGCGCTGCGTCAGGACCAGCAACAGGCGCCCTTCCTGCTGGCCTGTCCGGGCAGCCTGCTGGCGCGCTGGTTTATTCCGCGGCTGGACCGCCTGAACGCCGAACTGCCCGACCTGAACCTGCACCTGTCGGCCTCTGAAGGCGAACTCGACCCGCGCCGCCCCGGCGTCAGCGCCACCCTGCTCTACGCCGAGCCGCCGTGGCCGGCCGACATGCAGGTGTATCCGCTGCGGCAGGAGCGCATCGGCCCGGTGCTCAGTCCGCGCTACGCGGGTGCTGCGCGCCTGCTCGATCAACCGGCCGAGGTGCTGCTCGGCGAAGCGCTGCTGCACACCCGTTCACGGCCTGGCGCCTGGCGTGACTGGGCCGAGCGGCAGGGACTGGATGCGGCTCAATTGCGCAACGGTCAGGGCTTCGAGCACCTGTATTACCTGCTGGAAGCGGCGCTCTCGGGCCTTGGCGTGGCAATCGCGCCGCAATTGCTGGTCGCCGACGACATCGCCGCCGGCCGCCTGCTCGCGCCCTGGGGCTTTGTCGAGACCCGTCACCAGCTCGGCCTCTGGGTACCGGAGCGCCAGCCCCAGGGCCCGGCGCAGCAACTGGCAGACTGGCTCGGCAAGGCGCTGCAGCAGGCCGACGCATGAAGCGCCTCGCGACCCTTGGCCTCGGCGCCTGTCTGCTCTGGCTGTCCGGCTGCAGCTCGGTTGGCTATCTGTATCAGAGCTGGCAGGGCCAGCGTGCGCTGATGGCCCGCGCCGAGCCCATTGAGCAGCTGATTGCCGACCCGCAGACCGACTCGCAACTGGCCGAGCGCCTGCGCACCGCCAGCCAGATTCGGCGTTACGCGGTGGCGGCGCTGGCCCTGCCGGACAACACCACCTACACCCGCTACGCCGCGCTGCCGGGCCCCTACCCGCTGTGGAATCTGTTTGTCACCGATGAACTGTCGCTGGCGCCGGTGCAGCACTGTTACCCGTTCTTCGGCTGCATCGCCTACAAGGGCTATTTCGACCAGGCCCGCGCCGAGCAGGCCGCCGATGACTGGCGTGCGCGTGGCAAGGAGGTCTATGTCGCCGGCATCCCCGCCTACTCGACCCTCGGCTGGTACGACGACCCGCTGTTCAGCTCCATGCTGCACTGGAGCGACGACTATCTCGCCGAGATGCTGTTCCACGAGCTGGCGCACCAGCGTTTTTATGTAAAGGACGACACCGCCTTCAACGAGTCCTATGCCAGCTTTGTCGGCCAGCAGGGCCTGCGCGACTGGCTCAGGGTGCATGGCCGAGCCGCGCACGACTCGACAGGCCGCGAGCGCGAGCGGGCGTTTATTCAACTGGTGCTGGCCGCTCGCAGCGAGCTGGAAGCCCTGTATCAGAGCACCCAGCCAGACGACGCCAAGCGCAGCGGCAAGGCCGCGATCCTCGCCCGGCTGCGCAGCGATTACGCCAGCCTGCGCGACAGCGAATGGGACGGCGACCAGCGCTTCGACCACTGGTTTGCCGCTGACCTGAACAACGCTCGCCTGCTACCCTTTGGGCTTTACGATCAATGGGTGCCCGCTTTTGCCGCGCTGTATGCGCAGAGCAGCGGCTGGGCCGACTTTCACCAGCGGGTCGAACGCCTCGGCAGACTCGATCCGCAAGCGCGCCTTGCCGCGCTGCGTGGCCTTTGCCCGCAGTGCGCCGCCGCAGTACAGGAGCCACAACCATGAAAGCAATTGGATACTTTGAAGCTGGCGCGCTGGACCGTGCCGACGCCCTGATCGACCTCGACGTACCCATGCCCGCCCCCGGCCCGCAGGACCTGCTGGTCAAGGTCGCCGCCATCTCGGTCAACCCGGTCGACACCAAGATCCGCAGTCGTCGCGGCGCGACCGGCGACACGCCCGAAGTGCTCGGCTGGGATGCCGTGGGTGAAGTGGTCAGCTGCGGCAGCGCCGTTTCCGGCTTCGCGGCGGGTGATCGGGTCTACTATGCCGGCGCGCTGGAGCGGCCCGGCAGTAACGCCGAGTATCAACTGGTCGACGCCCGCATCGCCGCCCACGCGCCGCTGTCGCTGTCCGCCGCCGAAGCCGCTGCGCTGCCGTTGACCGCGATCACCGCTTGGGAGCTGCTGTTCGACCGGCTAGGTGTGAATGAAGGCGGCGGAGAAGGCGAGACCCTGCTGGTGGTCGGCGCTGCCGGTGGCGTCGGCTCGATCCTGGTTCAGCTAGCGCGTCAGTTGACCAAACTCACCGTGGTCGCCACCGCCGCCCGCGCCGAGAGCGTGAAGTGGGTCAAGGGCCTGGGCGCCCATCACGTCATCGACCACAGCCAGCCGCTGCTGCCGCAGTTGCAGGCACTGGGTATCAAGGAGGTCGAGCTGATCGCCTCGCTGACCCACACCGATCAGCACTACCCGCAATACGGCGACTGCATCGCCCCGCAAGGCCGCCTCGGCGTGATCGACGACTTCGGCCCACTCGACATGAGCGTGCTCAAGCGCAAGTGTGCGTCCTTCCACTGGGAATTCATGTTCACCCGCAGCATGTTTGAAACTGCCGACATGGCCGAGCAGGGCAAGTTGCTGCAGCGGGTCGCCGAGCTGGTCGATGCCGGCACCCTGCGCAGCACCCTGGGTGAGCATTACGGCGCGATCAACGCGGCCAACCTCAAGCGCGCGCATGCGCTGCTGGAGAGCGGCAAGGCGCGGGGGAAATTGGTGCTGGAGGGGTTTTGAGCGCCTGTGCGCCTGCTATCCAGACTGGCGCTATGCACTGGGCATCACTCCCCACACGTCATCCTCGCGTAGGCGAGGATCCATGGGGGTTGGCGGTCATGCCGGTCACTTCGGCGCTGTCTGATCATCCGCTTTTCGCCTTCACGGCGAGCCAAGGGGGGCCGCTTGCCCGGCCCCCCTTGGCGATCCCCCCGGGCACCCGACTACGCGGCCCTTCGGGTTCGCTGCGTTGCTCGGGTTGGCAGGGGCCGGCAGAACTCGGCTCTGCGAGCCTCAAACAGGCTGCCGTCCTATTTCCTGCCAACCCTGCGCTACTCGCCCGCGTAAACGGGGATTGGGTCCGTGCATGCTTCACGTCGGACTGACTCGCCTCTCCACGGCATGCCGTGGCCGTGGGGCCTGTGACGTTCTGCGCAGACCATCCCTCCCAGGTTGCCCGTGCACCATCACGGTGCTAGTCTCACCAAACCGTCAAACGGCAACCTTTCGTTTTTACCTGTCCAGAGTGACCGCATGTCCACTGCCCAGACCACCGCTGTTGTAAACCGCCCCGCGCTTGCCGGTGTGGTTGCGCGTGTGCAGGCTGCCGTGGCCTGCCTGCCGGTCACCCCTCCCGGCGTAGCCATCGTGGCTGCCGTGGCTTCACCGCCACCGGCGCACTGATCCCGTTACCCCTTTTTTGATTTCTGTTCTCCCTGATTGGCGTTTTGCTGCGGGGCGAACCTGTGTCCTGACAGGTGACATATGGTTATTCAACGTTTGAACTGGGCCGCCATTGGCCCGACTGCGCTGTTCGTGCTGCTCTGGAGCGCAGGCGCGATCTTCTCCAAATGGGGGCTGGAACACGCCTCTGCCTTTGCCTTTCTGCTGCTGCGCTTTGTACTGGCCTGCGCCGCCCTCGGGCTGCTGGCGCTTACCCGGCGGCGCTGGCTGCCGGCGCACGGTACCCGCAAGCAGGTGGCGCTAGTCGGCGTGCTGCTGACCGGTGGCTACACCATCTTCTACCTGCTCTCGCTGGACGCCGGGCTCACGCCCGGGGTGCTGGCAACCGTGCTCGGCGTGCAGCCGATCCTTACCCTGATGCTGGTTGAACGCCGCGCCAACCTGCTGCGGCTCTTGGGTTTGCTGCTGGCGCTTGGAGGCCTGACGCTGGTGGTGCTCGACAGCCTGCTGGCGGCGCGCTTCTCGATGATGGGCATCGGGCTGTCGCTGGCAGCGCTGCTGTGCATCACCCTGGGTTCGATCTTTCAGAAGGGCATTCAGCAATCACCCATGGACGTACTGCCTTTGCAATACGCCATCGGCTTGCTGATGTGCGCGGTGGTCGTACCCTTTCAGCCGTTTGCAGTGGAGTGGAGCGTCGGTTTTATCGTGCCGCTGCTGTACATGGGCGTGCTGATTTCGGTCGGCGCGACCCTGTTGCTGTACCGGCTGATTCGCATGGGCAATCTGGTCAACGTCACCAGTCTGTTCTACCTGATGCCAGGGTGTACGGCGCTGCTTGATTTCCTGTTCCTCGGCAATCGCATGGCGGCGTTGAGTCTGCTGGGGATGGGGGCGATTGTGGTGGGGTTGGTGTTGGTGTTTCGGCAACGGGGTTAATCCAGCGCCCGTGCTCGGATAGCCCCGACTCGCTGCCCGATCACCACGTCATCCTCGTGAAGGCGAGGATCCAAGCGTGCTCTGACGCGCCACTGGATTCTCGCCCGTGCCCCACTGACAACGTCGGAGCTGTCTGACACTCCGCCTTTCGCCTTCCCGGCGAGCCAAAGGGGGCCGCTTGCCCGGCCCCCCTTGGCAATCCCCCCGGGCACCCGGCTACGCGGCCCTGCGGGTTCGCTGCGTTGCTCGATTTATCGGGGAAGCGTAAAACTCGTCGCTTCGCTCCTCAGACACCCTACGCTTCTTTTTCCCGATAAATCTGCGCTACTCGCCCGCGTAAACGGGACTTGGGTCCGTGCATTCGCCACGTCCGTATTTGCGCGCCAAGGCCGCGCTACTTCACCTAATCTTTAGCCTAATTCAGGGTTGGCAAACGACGCGTGTAGTAGCACTATTAAATCACCGCACTGCTCGCGGCCCCGTCAGGAGGCATGGATGCTACATAGACCCGACTCATTTCACCTCGAATACCCGACAGCACCCTCACCTGCGTGCAAGCCACTGCCGTCGATCAGTGGAGCGTTAAGCCTCGTGCGGTTTAACGTTCAGCACTCGTGCGCGATGGCCGCTAATCCATTGAAATATAAGAACATATTAGATCGCCTCATTCGGCGTTATGCCGCGTATTAAAGTTAGTGCGATCTAATCACTGTTATACGCAAGGAGCTAATAGATGGAAGGCCTGAGCTATAGATTCTTCTTTGGAGGGCACTCACACCAACTTATTAGATTCCTTGACGCTTTTGACGAAAATCTATCGACTCACCTTAAAGATTCGGGAATTGAAGAGGCTGACAATGCCATAGCCAATAGACCTGAGCTAACATTTGAAAGAAAAGTTACCGCTGACGCAGGAATATCAACTGCAGTTATAGGTTTGGTTTTCTTTGTAGCTGGCTGGGCTGGCAACCATATTCTCGACGAGCTTTTCGAGGACAAATTCAAAGAAGGCTTAAAAGGCCTCATTAGCAAAGCTCGAAAAAATATCCCACTGAGCCGAACAGAACCAATCGAATATCGCAGTATTATATGCGGCCCGAAAGATCATCCGACAGTTGTTATCCGGCTAAAAATTGAAAAAGAACACACCCTTTCCGGCTTAACAGATAGCATAAAATTCGCACATGCACATGCTGAAAACTGGATAGCCACCAACGGAAAGAAGGCAGAAATTCATTGCCATACAATAGTTAACGATCAATGCAATCTAGAGCCTGAGCTTTATTCAAACATCAAAGAGATAGATATAAAAAAGAGAAAAACAGAGGTGCGCCACTGGAACTTCGTGCCTCGCGTATAACAACTCGCTCAAGCCGGCCGCTTAACCAAACGTTAGCCTGCATAGGAGAGATCATGGATCCCATTACAACTGTAGGAGCAGGCCTCGCAATACTTGGCTCAAAAGATATTCTCAACAAAATACTTGGCCCAACCGCCGACTACATTGGTAGCGAAGCAAAAGGGTTAGTTGAAAAGTGCAATATCAATTTGAATAATGTTTTAAGCCGGGCCAAAGAGAAGCTTGGGCCAAGACTTGAGGATGACGGCGCGGTCAGCCCAAGAGTATTACGACATGTCTTTGAAGATGGGCGGTTTGCTGATGAAGAAATTGTAGTTGAGTACTACGGCGGCCTCTTGGCTGGATCAAAAAGCGAAAGCGGGAAAGACGATCAAGCATTACCGTATTTAGCAAAAGTGCAGCAGATGTCGGCTCATCAACTTCGACTGCACTTTATTTTTTATTATGAACTTCTTCGCATTCACAAGAACTCAGGCACAAACTTAGGGCTTGGAACTGATTGGCCAAAATTGGCTCTTATTATTCCTCATGAGTTATTCCTTCAAGTTCTTCCTGCCAAAGATGCAGCGCAAAAATATTGGAAAATCATGTCGCACGCTGTTGTAGGCCTAAGCCAAGACGGCCTTTTAAGCAGTTACGCTTATGGAGAAATTCCAGAAAGAACTAAGAATTTCCCCGGCGCTCCATCTAATGCTATTTACCTGGCCCCAAGCTTTCTCGGCGCAGAACTATTCATGTGGGCACTTGGCATCGACTCACCTTCCGGACACGATTTTTTCAACATAGAACTCGATACGATTCAAAAGGTAATCCCCATTCAGGGCAGCGCATTCTCAAAACTTAAAAATGCAGGCTAACAAATGGTTCAAACCGTTCGCTCTGCTCACTGGGACGGGCTAAAGCCCGCCCCTTAACCAAACGTTACGCAGTTTCCAAACTTACTTGATGTCGGCCCCGTTCGATGGTCACGAAAAACCGCATACTCGGTAATTGGCACTGAGCCTTTTGTCACTTTTCCCTTGAGCGCCGCGTCCGACATCGCGGCTGTCTCGTCCTCCTCTATTCGTAGATGTGAGTGGGGCAGTATTCGTTGCAATCCAGATATTGACTCTCTCGCCCGCAGATAAAGCTGATCACTTGCAGCTTGCAGCTTGCAGCTTGCAGCTTGCAGCTTGCAGCTTGACGCACCAGCGCCCACCAGCTTACCTTTACGTTAACGTAAAGCAAACCAAGCTGCCGCTCCATGACTCAGACCTACAGCATTTCCGACCTCGCCCGTGAGCTGGATATCACCACGCGGGCGATTCGTTTTTATGAGGAGCAGAACATGCTCAGCCCCGAGCGTCGTGGGCAGGAGCGGGTTTATAGCCCTCGGGACAAGGTGATTTTGAAGCTGATTCTGCGCGGCAAGCGCATTGGCTTTTCGCTGGCGGAGTGCAAGGAGTTGATTGAGCTGTACGACCCCACGCATGGCAACCGTAAGCAGCTGGAAACCTTTCTGGACAAGATTACCCAGCGCCGTGCGCAGCTGGCGCAGCAGTTGCTGGATATCGAGCAGATGCAGATCGAGCTGGATACCGCGGAGGAGCGCTGTCGAACGGCACTGGAGCAGACGGCAACCTGAAACAGGTTGTTGAAAACGTTGGCGAGGCAGGCAGCGCAAGGCAAAAGCATGCGAAAAAGCGGAGTTTACAAGTTGCAAACGAGCATTTTGAGCATGCTTTTAACGCGGCGATGGCAACGCAGGTAGTTTTCAGCAGCCTGTTTGCCGCCTACATAACAATAAACACAGGTGACCCCATGCATTACCCATCGCTGAACTTCGGTCTTGGCGAGACCATCGACATGCTGCGCGAGCAGACCCGCAACCTGGTTGATGCCGAGCTGGCAACCCGTGCCGCCGAGATCGACCGGGAGAATCAGTTTCCACAGGAGATGTGGCGGCGTTTTGGTGACATTGGGCTGCTGGGCATTACCGTGCCGGAGGAGTATGGCGGCTCCGGGCTGGGGTATCTGGCGCATGTGGTGGCGATGGAGGAGATCAGCCGTGGGTCAGCGTCGGTGGGCTTGTCCTACGGGGCGCATTCCAACCTGTGCGTGAACCAGATCAACCGCAACGGCACGCCGGAGCAGAAGGCGACATACCTACCCAGGCTGATCAGCGGTGAGCATATCGGGGCGCTGGCGATGAGTGAGCCGAACGCGGGCTCCGATGTGGTCAGCATGAAGTTGCGCGCCGAACGCCGTGGTGACCACTTCGTGCTCAATGGCAGCAAGATGTGGATCACTAACGGCCCGGACGCGCACGTTTACGTCATTTACGCCAAGACCGAACCGGAGCTTGGCCCCCACGGCATCACCGCCTTTATCGTTGAACGCGATTGGGCCGGCTTCTCCCGCAGCCCCAAGCTGGACAAGCTGGGCATGCGCGGCTCCAACACCTGTGAGCTGGTGTTCAACAACGTCGAGGTGCCGGTCGAGAACATCCTTGGTCAGGTCAACGGCGGCGTGAAGGTGCTGATGAGCGGGCTGGATTATGAGCGCGTGGTGCTCTCCGGTGGCCCGACCGGGATCATGCAGAGCTGCATGGACGTGGTGGTGCCCTATATCCACGACCGTCAGCAGTTCGGCCAGAGCATTGGCGAGTTCCAGCTGATCCAGGGCAAGGTGGCCGACATGTATACCCAGCTCAACGCCAGCCGTGCTTACCTCTACGCCGTGGCGCAGGCCTGCGACCGTGGCGAGACCACCCGCAAGGACGCCGCCGGGGTAATTCTCTACACCGCCGAGCGCGCGACGCAGATGGCGCTGGACGCGATCCAGATTCTCGGCGGCAACGGTTACATCAACGACTACCCCACCGGCCGCCTGCTGCGCGACGCCAAGCTGTACGAGATTGGCGCCGGCACCAGCGAGATTCGACGGATGTTGATTGGACGGGAGTTGTTTGATGAGACGCGTTGACCCAGCCGCAAGCTATAAGCTGCAAGCGGCAAGCCAACCCCGGCCACTCCACGGTTTTTACCGGACGAGAGTCCAACGCTTATCGTGGCTCCGTGCCCTTAACTCCCAGACAGCTCAGTGCAGCTTGCAGCTTGTAGCTTGTGGCTTGCAGCTGGCCGGGGAGCGCGTGCAATGAGCGTCCTACAAAGCCAAATCAACCCGACCTCCACCGAGTTTCAGGCCAACGCAACGGCCATGCGCTCTCTGGTCAGCGAGCTGCAAGCCCTGCTTGCCGCCATTGCCGAGGGCGGGGGCGAGGCGGCGAATGCGCGGCATCTGGCGCGTGGCAAGCTGCTGCCGCGTCAGCGCGTGGACGCCCTGCTCGATCCCGGTTCGGCCTTTCTGGAGATCGGTCAGCTGGCCGCCCATGAGGTCTATGGCGAGTCGGTGCCAGCCGCCGGGGTGATCGCAGGTATCGGCCGGATCGAAGGCGTTGAGTGCATGATCATCGCCAATGACGCCACGGTGAAGGGTGGTTCCTACTATCCGCTGAGCGTGAAGAAGCACCTGCGGGCGCAGACTATCGCCCGTGAGAACCGCCTGCCGTGCGTCTATCTGGTTGACTCCGGCGGCGCCAACCTGCCACGCCAGGACGAGGTGTTCCCGGACCGTGAGCACTTCGGGCGGATCTTCTTCAATCAGGCCAACATGAGCGCCGCGGGCATTCCGCAGATCGCCGTGGTGATGGGCTCGTGCACCGCCGGCGGCGCTTACGTGCCGGCGATGGCCGACGAGACCATCATGGTGCGTGAGCAGGCGACCATCTTCCTCGCCGGGCCGCCGCTGGTGAAGGCCGCGACCGGCGAAGTGGTCAGCGCCGAGGCGCTGGGTGGCGCCGATGTGCATTGCCGCACCTCCGGGGTGGCCGATCATTACGCCGAGAACGACGAACACGCCCTGGCTCTGGCCCGCCGCTGCATCGCCAATCTGAACTGGCACAAGCAGGGCGAGCTGAACAGCCGCCCGGTGCTGCCGCCACGCTACCCGGTGGAGGAGCTGTACGGGGTGATTCCGGCTGACAGCAAGCAGCCGTTCGACGTGCGTGAGGTGATCGCGCGGCTGGTCGACGACAGCGCTTTCGATGAGTTCAAGGCGCTGTTCGGCTCCACGTTGGTGTGCGGTTTTGCGCACCTGCACGGCTACCCGGTGGCGATTCTGGCCAACAACGGCATCCTGTTTTCCGAGGCCGCGCAGAAGGGCGCGCACTTTATCGAACTGGCCTGTCAGCGCGGCATTCCGCTGCTGTTCCTGCAGAACATCACCGGCTTTATGGTCGGCAAAAAATACGAGGAAGGCGGCATCGCCAAGCACGGCGCCAAGCTGGTGACCGCGGTGGCCTGTGCCCGGGTGCCCAAGTTTACGGTGATCATCGGCGGCAGTTTTGGCGCCGGTAACTACGGCATGTGCGGCCGCGCCTACGATCCGCGCTTTCTGTGGATGTGGCCGAATGCGCGCATCTCGGTGATGGGCGCCGAACAGGCCGCGGGCGTGCTGGTGCAGGTCAAGCAGGAGCAGGCCGAGCGCAGTGGCGAGCAGTTCAGCGCCGAGCAGGCCGAGGCCCTGCGCCGTCCGATCCTCGATCAGTACGAACGCCAGGGCCACCCCTACTACGCCAGCGCCCGCCTGTGGGATGACGGCGTGATCGACCCGGCGCAGACGCGGGATGTGCTGGGGTTGGCGATATCGGCGGCGTTGGGAGCGCCTATACCGGCTAGCACGTTCGGTGTGTTTCGGATGTAGCGGCGCACATCAGCCGCAAGCCGCAAGCCGCAAGCTTCAAGCTGACCGAGCCGGCGGAGCGTTTTTTTGCGAGGCAGGTAACCCTGCGTTGGCTTGGGTTAGCAAACGAGCTTGTGGGCTGCACGGACAGCTTGCCGCTTGTAGCTTGCGGCTTGCAGCTGCGCGAGCAAGAGCGCGCCAGTCACTAATCGAGAAGAATCGAATGAGCCAGTACCAGACTATAGAAATTGAATTCCGCGAAAACGGTGTGGCGACGCTCTGGCTTGCTCGCGCAAGCAAGAACAACGCCTTCAACGCCGAGATGATCCGCGAGCTGCTGGATGCACTGGATGCGGTGGCGGCTAACCCGGCGGTGCGCTTTATGTTGCTGCGCGGCCGCGGCAAGCACTTCTCCGCCGGTGCCGATCTGGCCTGGATGCGCGACTGCGCGGCGCTGGATTACAACGCCAATCTGGACGACGCCCGCGAGCTGGCGCAGCTGATGGCGTCGCTGGCGCAGCTCAGGGTGCCGACGCTGGCGGTGGTGCAGGGCGCGGCCTTTGGCGGCGCGCTTGGGCTGATCAGTTGCTGCGACATGGCCATTGGCGCTGAGGACACGCTGTTCAGTCTGTCGGAGGTGCGCATTGGTCTGCTGCCGGCGGTGATCAGCCCCTACGTTACCCAGGCCATCGGTGCCCGCGCCACCCGCCGCTACGCGCTGACCGCCGAACGCTTTGACGGCCTGCGGGCCCGCGAGCTGGGGCTGCTGGCCGAGTGTTATCCGGCAGCCGAACTGGAGGCGGCGCTCGATCAGTGGGTCGCCAACCTGCTGCTGAACGGTCCGCAGGCGATGAGCGCCACCAAGGCGCTGTTGCAGGAGGTCGGGCTGGGCGCCATGAGCACGCCGCTGCGCCGCTACACCGAGGCAGCGATTGCCCGGGTGCGGATCAGCCCCGAAGGTCAGGAGGGCCTGTCGGCCTTTCTGGAAAAACGCCAACCCGACTGGTGCGCGAGCCATGATTGATTCCCTGCTGATTGCCAACCGCGGCGAAATTGCCTGCCGCATCATGCGCACCGCGCGCGAGCTGGGTATCGCTACCGTAGCGGTACACAGCGAGACCGACCGCGACGCCCTGCACGTGCGCTGCGCCGATCAGGCGGTCAACCTGGGTGGCGCGCGGCCGAGCGAGAGTTATCTGCGGGGTGAGGCGATCATCGCCGCGGCCAAGGCCACTGGTGCCCAGGCGATTCACCCCGGCTACGGCTTTCTCTCCGAGAACGCCGATTTCGCCCGCGCGGTCGACGCCGCCGGGTTGATCTTCGTCGGCCCGCCCGCCAGCGCGATTGATGCCATGGGCAGCAAGTCGGCGGCCAAGGCGCTGATGGACGCCGCCGGGGTGCCGCTGGTGCCCGGTTATCACGGCGCCGATCAGGCGCTGGAGACCTTCCGCGTCGAGGCCGCCAAGATCGGTTACCCGGTGCTACTCAAGGCCGCGGCCGGTGGCGGTGGCAAGGGTATGAAGGTGGTCGAATCGGAAGCACAGCTGGCTGAGGCGCTGTCGTCGGCCCAGCGTGAGGCGCAGGCCGCGTTTGGCGATGCGCGCATGCTGGTCGAGAAATATGTGCTGCAGCCGCGCCACGTCGAGATTCAGGTGTTTGCCGATCAGCACGGCAACGCGGTGTACCTGGCCGAGCGCGACTGCTCTATCCAGCGCCGCCACCAGAAGGTGGTGGAAGAGGCGCCGGCGCCCGGCCTGTCGCCCGAATTGCGTCGGGCCATGGGCGAGGCGGCGGTCACCGCCGCACGCGCCATCGGCTACGTTGGCGCAGGTACCGTGGAGTTTCTGCTCGACGCCCGTGGCGACTTCTTCTTCATGGAGATGAACACCCGTCTGCAGGTCGAGCACCCGGTGACCGAGTTGATCACCGGGCAAGATCTGGTCGCCTGGCAGCTACGTGTGGCGCAAGGGCAGCCGCTGTCGCTGACCCAGGAGCAGATCGTGCTGCACGGCCACGCTATCGAAGTGCGGCTGTATGCCGAAGACCCGGAGCAGGACTTTCTGCCCGCCAGCGGCGAGCTGACGCTGTACCGCCAACCAGCGGCGGGCGCTGGGCGGCGGGTCGACAGCGGGGTGGTCGAAGGCGACCTCGTCTCGCCGTTCTACGATCCGATGCTGAGCAAGCTGATTGCCTGGGGTGAAGACCGGGAAACCGCCCGCCGCCGTTTGCTGGCGATGCTGGCCGAGCAGCAGCTGGGCGGCGTTCACAGCAACCTCGCCTTCCTGCGCCGGGTGCTGGCGCATCCGGCCTTTGCCGCCGCGGAGCTGGATACCGGCTTTATCGGTCGGCATGCCGACGCCCTGTTGCCTGCACCGGCCCCGCTACCCGACGCCTTCTGGGCGCTGGCCGCGCGTGCCTGGCTGCTGACGGCACCTACCGCTGCGCGCGCCGATGACCCGCACAGCCCTTGGGCCGCTTCCTCCGGGTTTCGCCTTGGGCTGGCCTGCGAGCAGCGCCCGCATCTGCGCTGTGGCGAGGCCGAGGCGCGCGCCCTGCCCGCTACCGGTGTCAGCCTGTTGGGCGATCAGTTGCTGGTCGATGGCCGTCGCCACGCCGTGCAGCGCCGCGGTCAGTGGCTGTTTGTCGAGTGGGACGGGCAGCTGCAGCGGGTCACCCAGGTAGACCCGATCAGCGAGGTGGAAGCGCTGCAACACGGCCACGGCGGGCTGACCGCACCGATGAACGGTAGCGTGGTGCGGGTGCTGGTCGAAGCGGGTCAGCAGGTGGCTGCCGGCGAGCTGCTGGTGGTGGTCGAGGCGATGAAAATGGAGCACAGTATTCGCGCTGCCGAGGCCGGCGAGGTCACGGCGATTCACTGCGCCGAGGGCGATCTGGTCGAAGAAGGCCGGGTGCTGGTGGCGCTGCAACCGCTTGCTGAGGAGGCAACGGCATGAGCATGCCGCAACAGGTGCGTCTGGTCGAAGTCGGCCCGCGTGATGGCCTGCAGAACGAAAAACAACCGATCAGCGTTGCCGACAAGGTGCGTCTGGTTGATGACCTGAGCGCTGCCGGGCTGAGCTATATCGAAGTCGGCAGCTTCGTCTCGCCCAAGTGGGTGCCGCAGATGGCCGGCTCCGCCGAGGTGTTTGCCGCTATTCAGCAGAAACCCGGCGTGACCTACGCGGCGCTGGCGCCGAACCTCAAGGGCTTCGAAGGCGCGCTCGCCGCCGGGGTGAAGGAAGTGGCGGTGTTTGCCGCCGCCAGCGAGGGGTTTTCCCAGAAGAACATCAACTGCTCGATTGCCGAGAGCCTGCAGCGCTTCGAGCCGATCATGGCAGCGGCCAGGGAGCACGGCGTGCGGGTGCGCGGTTATATTTCCTGCGTGCTTGGCTGCCCGATCGATGGTGACGTAGCGCCGGAGCAGGTCGCCGCGATTGCCCGCGAGCTGCTCGACAGCGGCTGCTACGAGGTGTCGCTCGGTGACACCATCGGCGTTGGCACTGCGGGTGATACCCGGCGGCTGATCGAGGTGGTTGGCCGCGATATCGACCGCAGCCTGCTGGCCGGGCATTTTCACGATACCTACGGGCAGGCGCTGGCGAACATCCACGCCAGCCTGCTGGAAGGCGTGGCGGTGTTCGACAGCTCGGTCGCCGGGCTGGGCGGTTGCCCCTATGCCAAGGGCGCGACTGGCAACGTCGCCACCGAAGACGTGCTCTACCTGCTCAACGGGCTGGGTATCGAGACGGGCGTCGATATGGCCGCGCTGGTGCAGGCCGGTCAGCACATCTGCAACGTGCTGGGTAAAACCAACGGCTCGCGTGTGGCGCGGGCCTTGCTGGCGCGGGAGCAGGCATGAGCGAACCCTTATGGCGGCCGGCGCCCGAGCGGGTTGCGGCCAGCCGGATGGATGCCTTCCGGCGCTTCGTTAATCAACGCCATGGGCTGGCGCTGGCCGATTACGCAGCGCTGCATCAGTGGAGTGTCAGCGCGGTTGCCGATTTCTGGCAGGCAGTGGCCGACTTCTTTGCGGTGGACTTCAGCACGCCGCCCAAGCGGGTGCTGGACAACCCGGATGCCATGCCCGGCGCGCAGTGGTTTGCCGGTGCCGAGCTGAATTTTGCCGCCCATCTGCTGCGGCGTCGCGACGATCATCCGGCGCTGGTGGCGATCAGCGAAGACGGCCAGCGTGAACAGCTGAGCTACGCCGAGCTGGCCGCGCGGGTGGCCGGGCTGCAGCAGCATTTGCTGGCGCTTGGTGTGCAGCCCGGCGACCGTGTTGCGGCGCTGATGCCCAACACCTGGCAGACCGTGGTCGGTATGCTGGCTGCGGCCAGTATCGGCGCGGTCTGGTCATCCTGCTCGCCGGACTTTGGCGCGCAGGGCGTGGTCGACCGCTTCGGCCAGATCGAGCCGCGGGTGCTGATCGCCTGCAGCGGTTACCGCTACGCCGGCAAGCAATTGGATATGAGCAGCAAGCTGGCGGAAATCCTGCCGCAGCTGGGCGGCCTGCAGCAGCTGATTCTGGTGCCCTACGGTGGCGTGGAGCCGTGTCTGGCCGAGTTTGCCTCGGTGGTCTCGACCGCCCACTGGGACGACGTCAGCCAGCCGGCCGGCAGCCCGGCGTTCACCGCCCTGCCCTTTGCCCAGCCGCTCTACATTCTGTATTCCAGCGGCACCACCGGGGTGCCCAAGTGCATCGTTCACGGTGCCGGTGGCACCCTGCTGCAGCACCTCAAGGAGCACGGCCTGCACACCGATCTGGGCAGCGAGGACGTGCTGTTCTACTTCACCACCTGCGGCTGGATGATGTGGAACTGGCTGGTCTCCGGGCTGGCGCTGGGTGCTACGCTGGTACTTTACGATGGTTCGCCGTTTGAGCCCTCGGCCGAGCGACTGATTGACCTGGTCGACGCGGAAAGCATCAGTATTTTCGGCACCAGCGCCAAGTACCTGGCCGCGCTGGAAAAGGCCGGGGTCGAGCCGAATCGCAGCCATCAGCTGAGCCGCCTGAAGGCGGTGCTGTCGACCGGTTCGCCGCTGGCGCATGAGGGCTTTGATTACGTCTACCGCTGCTTCAAACCGGACCTGTGCCTGTCGTCGATCTCCGGTGGCACCGACATCGTCTCCTGTTTCGCCCTCGGCAACCCGACCGCGCCGGTCTGGCGTGGCGAACTGCAGTGCAAGGGCCTCGGCATGGCGGTTGAGGTGTGGGATGACGACGGCCAGCGGCTGGCCGAGGGCAAGGGCGAGCTGGTGTGTACCCGGCCCTTCCCGTCGATGCCGCTGGGCTTCTGGAAGGATGAGGACTGCAGCCGCTTCCGCGCCGCCTACTTCGAGCGCTTCCCCGGCGTCTGGGCGCACGGGGATTACGCCGAAGAGACCCCGCACGGCGGGCTGATCATCCACGGCCGCTCGGATGCGGTGCTCAACCCCGGCGGGGTGCGCATCGGCACCGCGGAAATCTACCGGCAGGTGGAAAAGGTTGAGGCGGTGCTGGAATCGCTCGCCATCGGCCAGCAGTGGCAGGGCGATGTGCGGGTGGTGCTGTTCGTGCGCCTGCGTGAGGGGATGGAACTGGATGCGGCACTGGAGGCGGAGATCCGCCAGGTGATTCGCGCCAACGCCACCCCGCGTCACGTGCCGGCGAAGATCATCGCGGTCAGCGATATCCCGCGCACCCGCAGTGGCAAGATCGTCGAACTGGCGGTGCGCAACGTGGTGCATGGGCTGCCGGTGAAAAACACCGACGCGCTGGCCAACCCCGAGGCGCTGGCGCTGTTCCGCGACTTGCCCGAATTGCAGTAGCCGGGAGGGCCGCGTTCCAGCTCGGATGCGGTAGCGCGACCCGTTCGCGTGCTATGGTTTGCGGCGCTACTCACCGCAAAATGGAGCACGCTGGATGACACTGACCGATCTGCTGGGAACCGAACTGCCGCTGATTCAGGCGCCGATGGCGGGTGTACAGAACAGCGCGCTGGCGCTGGCGGTGTGCCGCGCGGGCGGGTTGGGCTCGTTGCCCTGTGCCATGCTCGGTGCCGATGCGCTGCGCGCGGAACTGGAGGTGTTGCAGCGCGAGGCGGCAGGCCCCTGGAGTCTTAATTTCTTTGCCCACCAGACACCGGCTGCGGATGAGGCACGGGAGCAAGGCTGGCGCGCCGCACTGGCGCCCTACTACGCCGAGTTCGGGTTGGATATCGACAGCATTCAACCCGGTGCCGGTCGCCGCCCGTTCGATGCCGAAACCCTTGAGCTGATCAGCGCCTACCGTCCGCCGGTGGTGAGCTTTCACTTTGGCCTGCCTGAGCCGGCCATGATCGAGCGGATCAAGGGCTGGGGCGGCAAGGTGCTGTCTACTGCCACGACCTTGGCCGAGGGCCTTTGGCTGCAGGCCAATGGTGCCGATGCGGTGATTGCCCAGGGGTTGGAAGCGGGTGGCCATCGCGGACATTTTCTGTCGACCGATGTGAGCCTGCAGATGGGCACGTTTGCGCTGTTGCCGCAGCTGGTGGCGGCGCTGGACATCCCGGTGATCGCCGCTGGTGGCATTGCCGACGCCAACGGTGTAGCCGCCGCCATGGCACTGGGCGCTTCCGGAGTGCAAATTGGCACCGCCTACCTGCTCTGCCCGGAGGCAACCACCAGCGCACTGCACCGGGCAGCACTGCAGAGTGAAGCGGCGCAGCACACGGCGTTGACCAACCTGTTCTCCGGCGGCGCCGCGCGGGGCATCGTCAATCGGGTGATGCGTGAGCTGGGACCCATAAGTGATCTGCCGCCCCCCTTCCCGCTCGCCGGTACGGCGATCACGCCGCTGCGCACGGCGGCAGAGAAAGCCGGAAGCGGAGATTTTTCGCCGTTGTGGGCCGGGCAGAACGTAACCGGTTGCCGCGCCGAGCCCGCCGAAAGTCTGACCCGTGCTTTGATGGCGTTGGTGGGTTAGCTTACCTCGACCCGGTCGTGGCCGATCAACCTGAGCAATTGCTGCAGCTGGCTCGGGTCGGGCTTGGCGAAGCCGGTTTCCAGCGCCGCGATGCGCATCAGAATGCGATCCTTGCGCAGCCCGGTCTGGGGCAGCTGGAACAGCGAGCCCGTCAGTTCGCGCAGCAGGAATGGCAGTTGCTGCTGGGTCTTGATCTGGTTGCCGAAAGGCGCGGCGTAGTCGTTGATCATCTGCTTGATGGTGTCGTCATCGGCCTGCTGGCCGTAGTTCAAGTAGTGCTGAATGGCGCAGATCACCGCCATTTCGCCAAGGCGGCAGAAGTTCACGGCGGTATCCAGCGGGCCGGCGGCGATCGACTGGTGCGCACTCAGTCGCTTCAGAGCCTGGGCGAGGGCTTCACGTTCGGCCATGAAACCGGCGGCCAGACGTTGCAATAAGGGGTGCTCCAGCGCGATCCGGGCGCGTGAAAGCCGTCTGGCCAGGTCAGCGCAGGTGTGGCTGCCAAGCCACTCGTAGGCCTCACTCAGGCTGACACAGGCGCCCTCACGGCCGCGCAGCAGGCCTTCGCGGTTGGCACGATTGATACTGACCAGGGCCAGCAGCGGCTCGTTGCGTGCGAGTGTCAGGTAATCGGCCTGATTGGTTTGCTGCGGTAATACTGCAGCCTCCTGCTGACGCTCGGGGCTGGTCCAGGCCAGCCGAATCGGTTGCTTGAGACGCGCCTGAAGGAAGCCGTCCAGATCACCGATATTGCCCGCTGCGGCGCTTCCTTCCTGATCCCGCTGCAGCAACCTAGCCAGTCGCCTGCGCAGGTCATCCAGCTTGAACGGCTTGGCGATCAAATCGGCAATGCCGGCGGCGCGGGCATCGAGCACCAGCTGACGGTCGATGCTGGCGGTGACCAGCACGCGCAGACTGCGTGGGGCACGGCGTGCGACCTCTCGGGCCAGATCCAGGCCACTGCGGTCACTGAGCTGCAGATCGGTGATCAGCAGATCAACGCGGTCGCTGCGCAGGTGGTTGATGGCGCTGACAGCACTATCAAACAGGTGTGTTTCGATGCCGCCCAGATCGCGCAGGACGGAACGCAACAGTTCCGCAATCCAGGGGTCTTGCTCGACGATAATTGCTTTCAATGGTTACCAGCCCCGGCTTTGCAGATACGATCGCGACCCGATTCCTTGGCGTCATAGAGTGCGCGGTCGGCGTCATCCAGCAGGGCGTTGCTGTTCCAGTCCGGTGCCATGCAGCTGCTGATGCCGGCACTGAAGGTGCAGTTGAACGGTTTGCCCTGTGCCGAACTGAACTGCACCGCGCTGAAGGCCTGACGAATGCTGTCGAGTATGCTGAAGGCGTCGTCCTCACTGCAGCCGGGCAGCACGGCAACAAACTCCTCGCCGCCATAGCGGCCCAGCCGATCGATCTTGCGCAGGCGCTGGCGCAGCAGGTTGGACAGGGCGCGGATCACGCTGTCGCCGCTGGCATGGCCGTACCGGTCATTGACCGACTTGAAACGATCAATGTCGATCATGGCGACGGTCAACGGGGAGCGGGTGCGCAGCGCCCGCTCGGCTTCGATTTCAACCTGTTCCTTGATGTCGGCGTGTTTCAGCAGGCCGGTCAGGCTGTCACGAGCCAGTGCTTCACTGACCATGCGAGCGCGCTGTGCGCGGGCATAGACGGTCGTCAGCAGTGCGCTGTCACTGATCGGCTTGGTAATGAAGTCGTCTCCGGCCTTGAGCAGGGCCGACATCTGCCGCTCGGCATTGACCTCGGCCGACAGGTAAACGATGGGGACACGCAGCCAGTCGTCGTTCAGGCGGATCACCTGTGCCAGTTCCGGACCGCTGTACTGCGGCATGCTGAGGTCCATCAGCACCACTTCAGGGCTGAACGCTGTCATCTTGTCCAGCAACTGGTGCGGATCGCTCAGGGTGTCGACCATCATGCCCGCGCTGCTCAGCACCAGGGCGTAGCGAGCGCTCAACTCGGTATCGTCATCAATGATCAGCACCCGGAACGGGCCGCCCTGAAGCGTGTTGAAGCAGCGTTCCAGGCGGCTCTCAAGCATCGGCAGATCCACCGGTTTGGTGAAAAAACCGATGGCGCCAACACGCACAGCATGCAAGCGACCGGTGAAATTGTCCTGTGAACTGATGACCAGCAGCGGCGGTGATTGGGCATCACGCTGGCGAAAAATCGGGTCCTGCAGCAGTGTGCTGCCAGGCGGGCTGGTGTCGACAATCATGGCGTCGATATGATCGGCTTGATGCAGGGTCGTCGGATTGTCGAAGCAACTGGTCTGGTAACCGAAGCTGCCCAGGGTACGCTGTAACTGCTCGCGCATTTGGTCGTCCGCCACCAGCAGGCCAATATGCCGCTGATCACGCTCATCGGTCCTTGGTGTGTCGAGGCGCTGGTGCTCGGTTGGGGTATCGGGGGTATGCTCCAGCAGCTGATTCAGGTGATGCGTCGCCTCTGCCAGGCTATTCAGCACGGCACTGGAGCGGCGCTGCGCATCCAGCTCGGCCTGGGCGCGTTGTTCCAGCTCTCGACAACGCTCACCCAGGGCTGCGTAGCCAAAGGTGCCGGCTGACCCGGCCAGCTTGTGCAGGCGATCACGCAGATCCTGCAATGCGTTTGGGGTATTTTGCAGCTGATCCGCAAGGTGGTTCAGCTCATCCAGTTCGTCGTGCAGACGTTGGCGAAAACGCTCTTCCAGAGCGGCCAGCTGGGCGACGAGCTGTTGTGATTCATGCATGCTTGTGTTCCCAAATCTCGCGGATCTGATCTGACAGGGTCATAGGGTCGAACGGTTTGATGATGACGCCGGCGGCACCCAGGTCTCGGTAGGCAGCCACCTCCTGGGTCTGCGCCTTGGCCGTCATGAATACGATCGGCACGCCCTGCATGCAGGACAGCTTGCGCAGCTCGGTCAGGGTCTGCGGGCCGTCCATTCCCGGCATCATGACATCCAGCAGGACCAGCTGGGGGCTGAAGTCAGCGACGGCGGCAAGGCCTTCGGTACCGGAGTCGCAGCTGCGCACCTCGAAGCCGCCAACGACTTCCAGTGCGACCCGGGCAACCTCCTGAATCGAGGGGTCGTCCTCGATGTGCATTATGCGTTTCAGTATTCCTGTCATGTTATTGTGCATCCTGTGTACTGGTGCAGCCTTGATCGATGTCAAGGTGATGGCGTATTGCCTTGTTCTGGTCGATTCTCTGACGCCGCTCTCGGTAAGGTAAACCAGAAACAGGATCCCTTGTCGACTTTCGATTGCACGCCTACCTGCCCGCCCATGCGCTCAATCAGCTCCTTGCAGATGGCCAGCCCGAGTCCGGTACCGCCGCGCTGACGCTTGTCGGTTGTATCGAGCTGGCTGAATTTGTTGAATAGCAGCGGTTGCTGTTCGGCTGCGATACCTATCCCCTGATCAACGACGCTGACCTTCACCGAGTCACCCTGCGGCTGCCACGCTATGCGGATCGCACCGCCTGCATGCGAGAACTTGGCGGCGTTGGACAGGTAGTTGGTCAGCACCTGTTGCAGGCGGCGCCGATCGGCGATGACGGTCAGGTCGCTCAGCCCGTCGGGGATATACCAGTGCACCTGGAAGCGTTCCGCGTAGGGCCGGTTGCTCTCCATTGCCTGAACAACGGCGGCGCGCAGCGCCAGGGGTTCGACGTGCAGTTCCACCTTGCCGGCCTCAAGTTTTTCCATGTCGAGCAGGTCGTTGATCAGCTCGTTGAGCCGCTGGCTGTTTTCCTGGGCAATGCCAAGCAGTCGCTCACCAGCGGCGGAGCGGGGATCGGTGGCGCCGCTGCGCAGCAGGCCGACGGCGCCAGTGATGGCGGTCAGCGGGGTGCGCAGCTCATGGCTGACAGTCGCCAGGAAGTGGCTTTTCATGTTGCTCGCGTGACGGATTTCGGAAATGTCGTGCATTACCACGATGGCGGCGCCCGGACCGCCCTGTTCGGGATACAGCAGGCCACCACTGCAGAGCACGTGGCGCAGCGGCTGGTCGGCACAGGCGATGCAGATTTCAACGTTCTCGACCGGTTTGCCCTGCCAGGCGCGCACCAGCGGTATATCGTCCGTGGTCAGCGGCGTCCGGCCGTCGGCAGCGTAGAGATCGTAGGAGCGTGCCCATTCCTCCGGTGGCAGGTTGAGCATGTTGGTACCATGCCATTGCTGGGCGGTGCTATTGAACAGGGTCAGAGTGCCGTCGTCCGCGCAGGCAACCACGCCGGCCTTGAGTGAGTCGAGGAGCCGCCGGTTCAGCGCCTGCTGGTGTGCCAGCTCATGCGCCTCTTCCAGGCTGGTCAGCAGGGTGTGGCGCAGTTGCAGCTGGTATTCGACCAGTCTGGCCAGCCGTTGCAGGGTGTCACGCTGCTGGTCGTTGAGGGTGCGTGGCCGCTGATCGATGACGCAGAGGGTGCCGATCAGGGTGCCCTGCGGGCTGGCAATCGGCATGCCGGCATAGAAGCGGATGCCGGGGTCACCGGTGACCAGCGGGTTGCCCGCAAAGCGCGCATCAAGGGTGGCGTCGGCTACTTCCATCAGTGCCGGCTGGCGTATTGCGTGGGCACAGAAGGCCATTTCCTTCGGTGTTTCGCTGGTGTTCAGACCGACCCGGCTCTTGAACCATTGGCGCTGGCTATCAATCAGCGAGATCAGTGCGATCGGAGTGTCCAGCCAGCGTGCAGCCAGCGCCGTCAGGTCGTCGAAGGCCTGCTCGCTGGGGGTATCCATGATGTGCAGCGCTGCCAGTGCGGCCAGACGCTGCTGCTCGTTGCTGTCGCTATTGTTCACGCTGGCTCCGCCAGATTAACTTCATGTGTCAGTCTAGACAGTTTCCCGGTATGCATTGGGGTTCTTGCATGGCAGCCGAACCCAGAATCGTGAGCCCACCCCTTCACTGGATTCAAAACCCACTTCGCCCGCCATGCGGCGGGCCAGTTCGCGGGTAATGGCCAGACCAAGCCCTGATCCGGTGCGACTGCGGGTGCTGGTGCTGTCGACCTGGAAGAACTTGTCGAAGATGCGCTCGTGCTCCGTCGATGGAATGCCGATACCCTCGTCGCGCACGCTGATCTCTACCTGGTCGCCAAGGTATTGGGCACCGAGCCAGATGCGACCTTGCCGGCGCGAGAACTTGGCTGCATTGGACAGCAGGTTGGCCAGTATCTGACCAAACCGCTGGCGATCAACGCTGACTACCACGTCGTCTATCGGATCCAGTAACTGCGTTACCTGGAATTGGTCGGCATAACTCTGATTGAGCTCCAGCGCCTGTTCGAGCAAGGGGCGCAGGGGCTGATCCTGCAGCTGGATCTGCAATTGGCCGGCGGTCAGCTTGTCCATATCTAGCAGGTCATTGATCAGGCTGTGCAGGTTGTCGCTGTTTTGCACCGCGATACCGAGCAGCCGACGCATGTTTTCGGGGATGGTACCGAGCGCGCCGCCATGGATAAGCTTCAGAGCGCCACTGATGGCGGTCAGCGGGGTGCGCAGCTCATGGCTGACCGTGGAGACAAACTGTGCCTTCATCTGCTCGATCCGAATTTGCTCGGTGACATCCCAGATGAATCCGTCAAAGCCGATCAGACTGTCGTCGGCAGCAAATTCGGCACGGCCTTTTTCGCGTACCTGTACGATCTGCCCGTTGGCATGAATCAGGCGATAGGTGAGCTCGAAGGTCGGCTCGCTGCGTGTGCCCTGTATGCGTTCTCGCAGAGCCGAAAGGTCATCAGGGTGGACGATACTGGCATAGCTGCGGCGCCGGTTATCGACCAGATCAACAGCCGGATAGCCAGTAATGTGTTCTATCTCGTTACTCAGGTACGACATGCTCAACTGGTGGTCCGGGCGACGCCGATACACCGCGCCGGGCAGGTTGCTGACCATGCTGCGGAAGCGCGACTCGCTCTGTTGCAAGGCGCGCGTGGCTTCGGCCAGGTCGGTAATATCGGTGGCCATGCCAAGATAGCCGACGGCCTCGCCGTGCTCGTCGGCGATGCGGGTGACCGTCAGATTGACCTGCCGCTCCTGACCATCCTTGCGCCGATAGGTCCAGGAGCGGGTTTCCGAGCCGCCTTGCCGTGCCTCGTGGAGAAATACCTCCAGACCATCTATCGGCTTTCCGTAGTGGGCACTGAGCTCCTGGCTGCGCTGTTCTATTTCGCTGGATAGGTGGAAACAGATGGGCGTTTGCTGACCGACCATTTCCTCAGCCCGGTAACCCAGCAACTTTTCAGCACCGGTGTTGAACAGGGTGATGCTGCCCCGGGTGTTGACGACAATGACAGCCACCTCGGTTGAGGCCTTGATCACGGCGCTGAGGAAGGCACGGGCTTCGCGCACCTCCTCGGCAGCCGCCATCTCCTGACTGATATCGGTGTGAATGCCGCTCATCCAAAGTGCCCGGCCGCTGGCATCGCGGCGCGAGACCTGGCCGTGGCTCTGGATCCACACCCAGTGGCCATCCTGATGGCGGGCACGGCAGACATAGCGAAGATGGTCGGTCTCGCCGCGCAGGTGGGCCAGCAGTTGCGCACGAGCGCTTTCCCGGTCGTCCGGATGAATCAGTTCTGACCAGCTGGCCGCCGGAATCGACTGTGGCCTAGCTGCCGGAAGGCCCAGCATCTGCAGCCAGCGCGGGTTGACCTCGAGTTGTTCCGCGCTCATGTCCCATTCCCAGCTGCCGACGCCGGTAGCGTCGATGATACGTGCCAGCCTTTGCTGTTCACTGGCCAGGTGCTGCTCGATGTGCTTGCGCGTGGTGATATCGGCAATGAATCCATGCCAGACGATGTCGCCGTTAGCCAGTGGCTCCGGACTTGCGTAGCCTGCGACCCAGATTTCGCCCAGCCGCGGATGGCGAACGCGGTATTCCGAGCGCCACTCGGTGAGCTGGCGGGCGGATTCGCCGATTTCGGCCACGATCCGGTCGTGGTCCTCCGGATGGATCAGCTCGATGGCCGGCCTGGCATCGATACCGGCTTGCTCCGGTGTCAGGTCATAGATATTGCCGATGCCCTCGCTGCTGAAGGGAAACCAGCTGTGTCCGTCGCTGCTCAGCTGGTACTGGTAGACCATGCCGGGCAGGTGCTGATTGAGTTTGGCGAAGCGCTGCAGCAGCGCTTCGCGGGCCTGCTGCTCGGCCTGCTGCTCGAGCAGGCCGCTGCACCAGCGGGCGCAGAGCCGCATGAAATCGAGGTCGACCTCATCGAACGGTCGTGCCCGCGGTGCCGAGGCGGAAAAGTTCAGCGTGCCGTAACGGCGGTTGCCAACGATCAGCGCAACGCCGATGTAGCACTCCAGGGCAAAGGTCCGGTAGCAGGGGTGTCCGTTGAAGCGCGAGTTACCCATGCTGTCGATTACCATGACATCGTCGTGCTGATAGGTCAGGTTGCAGTAGGTTTGTTCGAAGTCGAAACAGGCTCCGCTCTCCGGACTGTTCTCGCCGCTGCTGGCAGCGATTACTTCATAGGTACTGCCGCTGATCCGGCTGACCAGCCCCAGGTCCAGCTGCAGGTAATCACAGCCCAGGTCGAGCAGTCGTTTCAGGCGCTCCTGATGAGACAGGCCAAAGTCCGCCGCGATGCGATTGAGCGAGCCCAGCGCCAGCCGCTGGCGCTCCAGGCGTTCCTGTAGGGCTGTGTGCTCCTCACGCTGGCGCATTGCATTTAGCAGCTGGCCGAGGCTGGTTTGCAGCGGTGCCAGAAATGTCAGCAGCGCCGGTCCGGCCTCATCCGGCCCATGAGACAGGGCCAGCATGCCCATCAGCCGCCCGCCAAAAAGCAGCGGGAGGAGCGCGGCGCCGTGCAGCTCAGGGTTGCCGCTGGCGATAAGCCTGGCTTGCTGGTCGCTGCTGGACGCATTCATGGCGTCAACCAGAGTACGCGGGGCCGGTTCGGGATGCGGCCGGGTATCAAGGCTGCTTTGTAGCTGCAGTGTCTGGGTACCGTCCGGTTCGAGCCGGGACTGGCTGAGCAAACCGACCTGATAGCCGGTCAACGCCAGTATCTGTTCCAGCACCTCGTGCAGGCTGACCTGCATCTGGTTCTGCTGGATGTAGGCCGACTGGGTGCGGGCAATGATTTCCAGCAGGCGGCGATTGTGCTCCCGCTTCTGGCTTTCCTCGCGTATGGCGTCGGCGTGGCGCAGCACCTGGCGGCGTGCCGCCCGGTAACTGCTCAACTGCAGCAGGCTGAACAGGGCGCAGGCTGCAACCAGCGCCAGCAGCCATTTACCTGCCAGCTGCCGCTGTTCACGCAGATGCGCCGCTGCCTGGGTGCTGATATCGCGCCAGAGCACCAGAGCGGTTGGTGCAGGGGTGTCAGCCGGCTGTTCATCGGCCACGGCTTCCAGTGGCAGCAGGCTCAGCAGCCAGGTGCCGTCACTGTTGCTGTAAAGCCGTTCCGGCGTTCGCTGGTCGAGGGTACCGAGAGCGTCGCTTACGCCGGGCGGCATTGCTGCACCGTGTTTTTCTACCTGCAGCCAGCGGCCTTGCCCCAGCAGCGGCATAGAGTGCTTGAGTGATCCGGCAGGGACGCTGTCGGCTTCGAGCAGCAGAGACAGACCTTCGGACCTATCGATAGGTCCGTCGACAAGTGCCGGGAAGCTAACCTGCAAGGTGGCAATCAGCGGACTGTCGGGGCGGTTGTCTGCGAGCAGCGGGGCAACGGCGCTCTCGCTGGCATTGTCGTAATGGAGCGTCAGTCCGCTGCGGATCGCGGGGTCGTCTATCACCAGCTGATTTAGCGGATTGCCCTCGTCGTGCTGATCGCCCCAGACATCCCGCTCCCGCATGCGCAGCAGGGTGCTACGGTCCTCGATCAGGTTAACCTGTAATTCTTCAGCTCCGGCCTGGCGCAGTAGCTGCCAGAAACCGTCAATATGGTCGGCCAGTTGGACGCGCAGGCGCAGCACCTCGGGGTGAGAGCGGCCGTGCTCCCTGATCAGGGTGTTGATACGCCGGATCAGCCGCAGAACGTCAGGGTCCTGGCTGAGGCTGTAGACCGCGATCCGGGCTTCGCCGCGCATGGCTTGTCGGGCCTGTTCGAGAACGGACAGGTCGCGGCGAGCTTCATTGAACAGCTGCTCGCGCCACTGGGCGTCGCGTTGCTGAGAGGCGGCGACCGCCAGAAACAGGAATAGCAGGGCCAGCAGTACGATGCCGAGCGGCAGGGCGATGCGTCCGTTGCGGAAAGTGGGCAGCGTGGCCATGGGAGATTCCAGTGCGTTGTCAGCCCAGAAGATAGCGGTTTGCCGACCGCGCTGCCAGCGTCGCGCGCTCTGTGCCGGCACTTGTCAGGTGCCGGCAACGGGTACTGACGCGATCGCGGCTTACAGGCTGTTGTTCACATGACCACCATCGACGTTGATGATGGTGCCGGTCATGAACGAACCGGCCTCGCTGGCGAGCAGCAGCAGCGGGCCATCGAGTTCGTCGAGCTGCCCCAGGCGGCCCATCGGGACCTTGCTGCGCACGTAGGTCTGGCCATGCTCGGTGTCAAAGTAGTCGGAATTCATTTCGGTGCGGAAGTAGCCGGGGGCAATGGCGTTGACGCGGATACCGTTTTTCGCCAGTTCCATCGCCATGGCCTTGGTCAGCTGCACCACACCGGCCTTGGCGACCGCGTAGTGGGCCAGTGCCTTGCCAACCCGCAGGCCGAGGATCGAGGCAATGTTGATCACACTGCCACCCTGGCCGCCGCCGGCCATCGCCTTGCAGCCGCGATGGGCGACGCGCCAGGCACCGTCGAGGTTGGTGTCGAGCATGCTGCGCCAGTTACCTTCGTCCATTTCCAGGAAGGGCACCGGATCGCCAATCCCGGCGTTGTTGACCAGAATGTCGCACACGCCGAAGGCGTGCTCGGCGGCACTGAAGCCGGCGTCGACGCTGTCGGCGTCGGTTACGTCCATGGTGACCGCCATTGCCTCAAAGCCCTGCTGCTTGAGCTCGTCCACCAGCGCGGACAGGCGATCGGCGCGGCGGGCAGCCAGCACGACACGGGCGCCGGCAGCGGCCAGTACGCGGGCGAAGTGGGCGCCGAGGCCGCTGGAGGCGCCGGTAATCAGGGCAGTTTTGCCGGTCAGGTCGAAGCGCGAGGTGGTCATTGGTCGGATCTCCTGTTGTTATTGGGCATCTTGAACGCGCCCGAGTATCGGCCAACTTACCCCCTGATACCAGCGCAGGCTGCCCGGGTGATGACGCACGATCAGCCGGACACGGGTGTGCCGAGCGGGAAGCTGGCCTGCACCAGCAGGCCGCCGAGTGGACTGTCACCGAGCAACAGGCTGCCCTGGTGGCGCTCAATGATGCGTTGCACAATGGACAGACCCAGCCCCGCACCCTGGCTGTTGCCCTGGGTGTGAAAGCGTTCCAGCAGGCGCTCGCGGTCGGCGGGCGCCACGCCACTGCCGCTGTCTTCGACCCGCAGCACCAATTGGTCGGCCTGCTGCTGCAGGCTGATCAGAATCCGCCCGCCATCGGGGGTGTGCTGGATGGCATTGCCGACCAGATTTTGCAGCAACATGCCGAGGCTGCCGGGCTCCATCTCCACCTGTTCCGGCAAGCTGCCGTCGCTGACCAGCTCCAGTTCCTGATCTCGCCGCAGAGCCAGCGGCAGCAGTTCGGCAACGGCGTCTCGGCAGCTTTGCAGCAGGGCGACGGGCACCCGCTGGCGCTGCTGGTCGTCGGCCAGCCGAGCCAAGGTCAGCATTTGCGAGATCAGTCGGGTGGCGCGCTCCACGCCCCGGCGAAGGTGCTGCAGGGCCTGGTCACGCTCGGCCGGCTCGTTGGCCTGCATGGCGTTTTCGGCGTGGATTTTCAGCACCGCCAGCGGCGTGCGCAGTTCATGCGCCGCGTCGGCAATAAAGCGCTGTTCGCGGGCCAGCAACTGGTGCAATTGCTCGAGCATGCGATTGAGCGCGGCCTGCACCGGTTCCAGCTCCTGCGGTAGATCGCTGAGTACGATCGGCTGCAGACTGTTGGGCTCGCGCAGGCGGATCAGGCGGGCCAGCTCGTCCAGCGGTTTCAAGCCCGAGCCGATGGCAAACCAGACCAGCAGTACCAGCAGCGGGATACCCAGCAGATCGGGTACCAGTGTCCCGCGCACGATCTTGTCGACCAGCTCGCCACGTACGTCGCTGCGCTCGCCGACCCAAACCGCCAGACCGCTGTCGGGTGACTCCAGTACATAGCTGCGCCACTGGTGCTGCGCTTGCTGCAGATCGGCAAAACCCGGCTGCCAGTCGGCGGCGGTCAGCGGCGGCACATTGAAGGAGCGGGCAATGACCCGGCCCTCGGCGTTACGCACCTGGAAGGCCAGCTTGCTTTCATAGCGGTGTCCGAGTTTGGGGTGCTCGCCGCTGGTTTCCAGCAGCGCCTGGGCCAGTTGTTCGGTCGGAATCTGACCCTGCGAGGCACCGAGCAGGCCGATCAGCACCCGTGCGCTCTGGCCCAGCTGAGCGTCGAACAGCTCCTCTACCTCGTGGGTGGAGTCGTGGTGGCTGGCCCAACCCATGATCAGGGTGCTGACCAGCAGCAGCCCCAGCACCCGCACCAGGATGCGCTTGCGGATGGATTTCATGCGTCGCGCTCGATCATGTAGCCGACCCCGCGCAAGGTGCGGATCAGGCCGCTGAACAGCTTGCGCCGCAGGTGGTGGATATGGACTTCCAGGGTGTTGCTGTCGACTTCCTCATTCCAGCCGTAGAGCGCCTGCTCCAGCCGATCACGGGTCAGCACCCGGTCCGGCTGAGCCATCAGTTCGTGCAGCAGGATGAACTCCTTGCGCGACAGATTGACGTTGCGGCCTTCGAAGCTGACCTGCTGGCTTTGCGGGTCGAGGGTGACGCCGCGCAGCTGAATCAGCGGTTCGGCGCGCCCGGCGCTGCGCCGCAGCAGGGCGCGGATGCGGGCCTTCAGTTCGGCGCTGTCGAACGGCTTGATCAGGTAATCGTCGGCGCCGGCATCGAGCCCGGCGATGCGGTCCTGCACGCCGTCGCGGGCGGTCAGCACCAGTACCGGCACGGCCTGATGACGGTCACGCAAGGCGCGCAGCACCTGCAGACCGTCCATTCGCGGCAGGCCCAGATCCAGAATGGCCAGATCAAAGGGCTCGCTGCTCAGCGCGTGCAGTGCGCTGGCGCCGTCCTGCAGCCAGTCGAGTGTATAACCCTCGCCCTTGAGCGAGGTGAGAATGCCCTCGGCGAGGGAGCTATCGTCTTCAACCAGCAGCAGTCGCATGGGTTACCTGTTGGCGATTTTATCCAGTCGGGCGCGGATCTCGGCCTGGCGGCCCTGATCGGCCAGCGGACGGTCCGGGCGCGGGGCAGCAGCCTGGGCCTTGAGCAGCGCGGCACGGGCTTCAGCATAGCGTTTCTGGTCGATCAGGTAATCGCCCCAGAAGTAATTGCTGTCGATGCCGTCCGGGTTCAGTGCCAGTGCCTGCTTCAGCAGCGCTTCGGCCTGCTCGTCATCGCCAAAGCCGATGGGCCAGCCCGGAACCTGGTAGTAGAGCGCGCCCAGGCTGGTGTAGGCCGAGCCCTGCAGGGCCTGCGGGTCAACCTGCAGGGCGTGCTCGAACAGGCTCTTGGCCTCCTTGACCTTGCCCAGTGCGCCCAGGCCGCCGTCGGCGCCAGCCCAGCTGCTGAGAATGATGCCGCGCCAGATCAGCAGCGGGGCGTCATCGGGCTCCTGTGCCAGCGCCTGCCCGGCTTCGGCGGCCAGGGCTTCGAAGGCGTCCGCCTTCTGGTCTTCCGGCAGCTGGTACTGAATTTCCGCCCAGCGTTGCTGCAGCGGAGCGATATCGGCGGCAAGGATGTTCAGGCTGAAGCCGGCCAGCAGGCCGGCAACGAGATAACGAATCCAGATGGACATGATCAGTGCTCCCTGGTGTGGGTTGAGGGGGTGGCGTAGTGCTGGATGGTTGGCAGTTGGCGACGCAGGGCCTTGTCTACCAGCCGCGGCAGAATCCCGTTCAGGCGCACGAACAGGCGCTCGGGAAAGCCCAGATGCACCTCGCGCAGATCGGCGTCCAGCGCCTGAACCAATCGCTCGGCGACCAGCTCGGGGCTGTCCATGCTGACCTGCAGTTCGGCGTTCATGGCTTCTACCGCGGCATTGTTCATCTCGGTGCGGGTCGCCCGCGGCGCGAGGTAAAGAACGCCGACATTGGTATCCGCCAGCTCGCGGCGCAGTGCTTCGGAGAAGCCGCGCAGGGCGAACTTGGTCGCGCAGTAGACGCTGAAGCCGGGGTAACCGATCGAGCCGAAGGTCGAGCCGATGTTGACCACACAGCTCTGCGGCTGGCTGCGCAGCAGCGGCAGCATGGCGTGGGTGAGCTGCAGGGTGGCTGTCAGGTTGGTCTCGATCAGATCATTGATGGCCTGCTCCTGCATGTTCTCGAACAGGCCGAAGTGGTTGATGCCGGCGGCGTTGATCAGCAGGTTGATGTCTCCCATCTGCTGCGCCTGGCGCAGCACGCTGGCGCGGTCGGCCGGTTGACGCAAATCGGCCTGCAGACAGCTGACCTGGGACGGATTGCGCTCCACCAGGGCCTGCAGGGCCTTGTCTTGTCGGCCGACCACCAGCACCTGCGCCCCGCGCGCGCAGAGCGCGGCTACGATGGCGCGGCCCATGCCGCCGGTGGCGCCGGTCAGCAGTACACGACTAGCCGACAGCTGCATGGCGCACCTCCTCCTCGACCGAGCCCGGCAGGCTGCGGAACATGTCGGCATAGAGCCGGTAGATCACCTTGGCGGTGTGCAGCACGGCGGTGCGGTCTGCATCGTTGTCGATGCGGTTGACCAGTTGCTCGAAGAACTTCATGTGCTCCAGATCCAGAGAACCGTGCGAGGTCAGGTAGCTGAATGCCTGCGGCGGCAGGCCCAGGCCTTCCTTGAGGCTGCCGGCGGCCTGGGTGGCCAGCGCGATGCTGGTGCCTTCGAGCACGAACACCATGCCCAGCATGGACATCGGATTGAGACGGTTGATACGGTCGTACATGGTGCTGACCATCAGTTCGGTGGCCAGTGCCGGGGTGCTGTGGCGGACCGCCTCGGCGTCGCCACCGCAGGCGCGGATGTCGTTGAGAATCCACTCCTGATGGCCGATTTCCTCCTCGATATACTCGGCCATGGCCTCGCGCACCCATTCGTGGTCGCTGTCCAGCCGGGCACCGCAGGCCATCAGCAGCGGCACGGTGTGACGCACGTGATGGAAGGCCTGGGCCAGAAACGCGATGTAGCTGTGGCGTTGTACCTGGCCGCGCAGGGCGGCCTGGATCAGTGGTGAGCTGAACAGGTATTCGCGTTCGTTCACGGTTTCGCTTTGCAGTTGTTCAAAGAAAGTCATAGTGCAATGTCCTCGGTCAGCAGGCCCAGCAGGGCCGGACGGTAGTGTTCAATGATCTGCTCACGGCGCAGGCGCCCATTGCTGGTCAGCAGGCCGTTGTCTGGGGTGAAGGGTTCGCTGGCGGTCAGCCAGGGTCCGATGCGGGCGTAGTCGGGCAGGCGACTGTTGGCCTGGGCGATCGCCTCTTCGATGTCGGTAACCCGGAAGGCCGGGCTGCGCGGCACGATCAGTGCCACGTTGACCGGCAGCGCCTCGCCGTACACCAGCACCTGGGCAATCGCCGGATGGGCGGCGACCTCGGCCTCGACCCATTCGGGATTGACGTTGCGGCCATAGGCGGTGATGAACTGGTTCTTCTTGCGGCCGAGAATGCTCAGGTAGCCATCCTCCAGCTTGCCGATATCACCGGTCGGCCACTCGTCGGCGGTCAGCGGCGGCTCGCCGAGATAGCCCAGCGCGCGGGCACCGCGGACCAAGATCTCGCCGTCATCGGCAAGGCGAATCTGTACATGCGGCAGCGGCTGGCCGACGGTGCCCGGGCGGTTGCAGCCCGGACGATTGAGGCAGACCACCGACGCGCATTCGGACAGGCCATAGCCCTCGAACACCGGCATGCCGTGTCTGGCTGCCCGCTCCAGCAATGATGGTGCAACCCGGCCGCCGCCGACCGCGATAAAGCGCAGGCTGCGCGGCAGTGGCGCACCGGCGTCGGCAGCCTGCAGCAGACCCTGCAGCAGCTGCGGCACCAGAATCAGACTGTGCGGCTGGCTCTGGTTCAGCACCGTCAGCAGCCGGGCCGGATTGATCTGCGCGCCCTGCAGGCCGGTGTCGGTCGGCACGCTGATGCTGGCGCCGTTGAGCAGCGCGGTGATGGCGCCCAGATTATCCAGCAGCACGGCCAGCGGCAGCAGAATCAGGTGCTGCTGCGGATCAACCGGCGAGCAGGCCTCACGCAGGCTGTCGGCGACCTGCAGCATGGCTTCGGCAGACAGGCAGACGCCCTTGGGCGTGCCGGTGGTGCCGGAGGTAAAGGTGATCTTGGCGGTGCCGGCCGGGATGCCGACGCCCATCGGTGCCCGTTGCCAGCCCAGCGAAGTGGCGGCAAAGCCCTGTGCCAGCAGCTCTGCGCTGTCGTCGGCCATGCCCAGCACGGTGTCGACGCCGGCGCTGCGCAGCAGGTGTTCGCGCTGCTGTCGGGTAAAGAACGGCGCAATCGGCACGCAGATCAGGCCGGCCTTGAGAATCGCCAGATCCCACAACAGCCACTCGCGACCGTTGGGCAGGGCCAGCGCCACGCAGCGGCAGCCGACCGCGCGCAGGTGCTCGGCCCGGCGCTGGATCTCGGCCGGCAAATCGGCGTAGCTGATGCTGCCCTGCTCGTCGCTCAGCGCAGATTTGTTGGGGCGCTCGGCAGCGTGGCGTTCAAGGCTGTGCCAGAGCGTCTCAGGCGCAATCATGGGCAATCTCCGGGCCGGTTTGCAGGTAATCGGGTTGATAGCGCATGCGCTCGAACAGGCCGCGGCGATGCAGCTGGTTGAAGCCTTCGGGGATATAGCCGGCCATTACCCGGGGGCGGGTGGCGTAGTAGCTGCCCCACTCCAGGCGGGCTTCCCCCAGGCGCAGCGGGTCGGCCGGGCCCAGATCAATCGGGCTCAGGGTCAGGCGCTGGAAGCTGTTGAGCAGCATCGGTGTGCCGGTGAAGACCACCCAGGTGTACCCGCTGGTCGCCAGGTAGTGGGTCAGCGCGATGATCAGCAGGCGCCCTGCTCCGGGAGCCAGTGCGGCCAGATTGCCGACTTCCACCACCTGCTCGCGGTTTACCGGCAGGTCGGTGTGCTGACGAATGGCCTCGCACACCGGCTGATCCAGATAGTGTTCGAGAAACAGCGGGCCACTGGCGCCGCCGCGGATACCCACACCGGCCTGCAGCGTGCCCTGCTGGCAAAGGCCGAGCAGCTCCGGCATGAACTGGCGGACATTGGCGCCGTAGGTGTCGGCAAAACAATCGTGAACAAAGCTCTCCAGCCGCGACCGCAGCGTGCAGTCTGGGTGCTGGGGAGCGTGCAGCAGGGCGGCGTCATCGCCCAGGCGGGCGAGTTGTCGAGCCTGTGGAACCGGGGTCTGTGACATGGCCTTCCTCCTCATGTTGGGGAGGAGAATGGCGGGTGAATCTTAAGATCGGCTTAAGCGAATATTTTGCTGCGTGTTTTTGTTGGTGGAACGGCTGAACGGTTTGCTTGTTACGGGAGGGCCGAGTTCCAACTCGGCCAAGGTGTTGCACCGTGGCTTGCGGGTCGAGCGGGAGCTCGACCTTCCCGGTGGCTTTTGCTCTGCATTTTGCGATTTATATAGTTCGCTTTTCGCCTTCCTTGTGAGCCAAGGGGAGCTACTTGCCCAGCCAGACGTGAAGCGTGCACGGACCAACTCCCCGTTTACGCGGGCGAGTAGCGCAGATTTATCGGGAAAAAGGACCGCAGCATGTCTGAGGGGCGCAGCCCCGAGTTCTGCGGTTCCCCGATAAATCGAGCAACGCAGCGAACCCGAAGGGCCGCGTAGCCGGGTGCCCCGGGGGATCGCTAAGGGGGGCTGGGCAATCAGCCCCCCTTGGCTCGCCGGGAAAGGCGAAATACTCGGGTAGCGGCCGCACCAATAGCCAGCTGAAAGGAAATGGCGTTTGCTCGCCTCCCCGCCCCTGCGTATATGCTTATCCCCTGCTGCCTCACGCCACCAACCCGAGACCTGTCATGGAACAGACTGCTCTGCTGATCAACACGCCAACGACCCTCGCGCTGACGGTGATTGCGCTGTGGCTGGGGTACTGGATCAACCAGCGGGTCAGCCTGCTCAGCCGTTACAACATCCCGGCGGCGGTCAGTGGCGGGTTGCCGATCAGCGCGCTGGTGGCGGTGATGCAGTTGCTGTCTGATCGTGAGATTCAGTTTGATCTGCAGCTGCGAGACCTGCTGCTGATCGCCTTCTTCAGCACCATCGGGCTTTCGTCGCGGTTGCGTCAGTTGCTTGCCGGCGGGCGGGCGCTGGCAATCATGCTGGGGTTGGCGGTGGTGTTGCTGCTGTGTCAGAACCTGGTGGGTACGCTGCTGGCGCTGGGACTGGGGGAAAGCCCCCTGTACGGGCTGATTGGCGGCAGCATCTCGCTGGCCGGCGGCCACGGCACCGCGCTCACCTGGGGGCAGTTGTTCGAGGAACATTTCCAACTGGCCGACGCCAGTACCCTGGGGCTGGCGATGGCGACCGCCGGCCTGATCAGCGGTGGTCTGCTGGGCGGGCCCGTGTCGGCCTGGCTGATTCGCCGTCATGGGCTGGTGAGCACCGAGGTGGAGAGCGAGTTGCCGCATCTGGAAGGGCGCGGCAAGACCACGTACCTGATCGACCTGGATCATCTGCTTACTGCGGTCCTGCTGATCGCGCTGTGTTTTGCCCTTGGTGCCAGCGTCTACGACTGGCTGTCAGGCTTGGGCCTGCGGCTGCCGGCGTTTCTGACCGCCATGTTCCTCGGCATTGTGCTGGCCAACGGGCTGGATATGGCGGGCGTGGAGGTCGATGCCAGGCCGATTCAACTGGTTGGCGATCTGAGCCTGCAGCTGTTTCTGGGCATGAGCCTGATCAGCCTGCCGCTGCTGTCATTGCAGGGCGCGTTCGGAGTGATCGGCATCATGCTGCTGATACAGGCCTTGGTGATTACCCTGTTTACCGTGTTTCTGGTCTTCCCGCTGCTGGGCCGCAATTACGACGCGGCCTGTATCAGCGCGGGGTTTATCGGCATGGGGCTGGGCGCCACGCCAGTCGGCATCGCCAATATGGATGCCTTGACCAGCCGTTACGGCCCCAGCCCCAAGGCCTATCTGGTGATCCCGCTGCTCGGCGCCTTCTTTATCGACATTGCCAACGCCACGCTGGTGCAGACGCTGCTCGGCTTCGAGCTGTTCAGCCCTTGAGCTTGACCCCGTCGCTGTCGAGCACGGTGAGCTGAATCGGCAAGGCTGCCGCAACGCTCTGCGACACGGTACAGAATTGCTCGAATTGATCGAGAATCCGCTCCAGCCGCTCGAATGCGCTGGCCGGATGGCCCAGATGCAGGGTTACTTCCACGCCGACCACGCGCATGCGGTTCTCCTCGTTGCGCCCGATCAGCCCGACCGCCTCGGTGCGGATGCCGTCGTTCGGCTGGCGGAATTTGGCCAGGGCGAAGATCAGACTGTCACTCAGACAGTTGGCGATAGCGGTAACCAGCAGCTGGGCCGGGCTGGGGCCCTCGTTATTACCCAGTGGTGCCGGCTCGTCGGTGATCAGCGGTGGCGTGCCACCGCTGAAGCGGGCTTCAAATCGATAGCCCTGCTGCTGCTCAAGGGTGACTTCTACACGGTTTTCACTCATCGGGTGCTCCCTTTCGATTGGCGTGCTTGCAAACAATCTATTTTTTTATATATTGTTAGTCAATAGAATGTTCCGAGAGATCGTACTGCTGTCATGAACAACCAATCCGATATCCAGCGTCTGCGCAGCTCTGCTGATCAGGCCCACCAGCTGCTCAAGGCGCTGGCCAACCGTGACCGCTTGCTGCTGCTGTGTCAGCTGGTCGATGGTGAGCGCAATGTTGGTGAGCTTGAAGAGCTGCTGGGCATCGTCCAGCCGACCCTGTCGCAGCAACTGGCCGTGCTGCGCCGTGAGGGGCTGGTGGATACCCGCCGCGAGGGCAAACTCGTTTACTACCGTGTGGCCAGCCGTGAGGCACTGGCTATTCTGCATACCCTGTACGGCCTTTACTGCGCCGAGGAGACAGCTGATGAACATTGATTGGGCGGCGTTTACCCCGTTGTCGGCGTTGCTGGGTGGTGCCTTGATCGGCGCAGCTGCGGCATTGCTGATGCTGTTCAATGGCCGCATCGCCGGTATCAGCGGGCTGGTCGGCCGGCTGCTGACGCCGCAGGCAGGTAACGGCGAGGCGTTGCTGTTTGTGCTCGGGTTACTGCTGGCGCCCTGGATCTATCTGGCCGTGGCAGGCGAGATCAGCGTGCAGGTGGAGGCTGGCCCGCTCGCGCTGATCGTCGGCGGCCTGCTGGTGGGCTTTGGTTCGCGGCTGGGCTCGGGGTGTACCAGCGGTCACGGTGTCTGCGGGCTGTCGCGGCTGTCGCCGCGCTCGCTGGTCGCTACTCTGAGTTTTATGGGCGCGGGCTTTGTCACCGTGTTCGTGCTGCGTCATCTGCCGGGAGTCTGAATCATGCGTGGACTGATTGCATTGGCCAGCGGCCTGCTGTTCGGTTTCGGCCTGCTGATTTCGGGTATGGCCAATCCGGCCAAGGTGCTTGGGTTTCTCGATCTGGCGGGGGCCTGGGACCCTTCGCTGGCGCTGGTCATGGCGGGGGCGATTGGTGTTGCCTTCGTGCCCATGCAGTGGATTCAGCGTCGTGGTACTACCCTGCGCGGTGAGCAGGCACAGTTGCCGACCAGCCGCACCATCGACCGTCGTCTGGTGCTCGGCAGTCTGCTGTTCGGCGCCGGCTGGGGGGTGGCAGGTTTCTGCCCTGGCCCGGCTCTGGTTGCAGCGTCAGCCCTGATCCCGCAGGCACTGCTGCTGGTGGCCGCTATGCTGCTCGGCATGTGGCTGTTTGCCCTGTATGACCGCCAGGTGAAGGCGTGAGTCAGGATCTGCGCCTGCAACCGCCGGGCAGCAATGCGCTGTTCGGCTGGATGCGCCACTATCGGCGCGCCTGGCTGGCGGGTGATCTGACAGCCGGCCTGGTGGTTGGCATCATGATCATCCCGCAGAGCATGGCCTACGCCATGCTCGCCGGGTTGCCGGTGCAGATCGGCTTGTATGCCAGCATTTTGCCGCTGATCGGTTATGCATTGCTGGGCAGCAGTATGACCCTGTCGGTCGGGCCGGTGGCGGTCACCGGCTTGATGACCGCCACCCTGCTCGCGCCGCTTGCGACGGTTGGCTCCGCTGATTACCTGCAGTTGGCGATCTGGCTGGCGCTGCTGTCGGGGCTGATGCTGCTGGGGTTCGGCTTGCTGCGCCTCGGTTTTCTGGCGAATTTTCTCAGCCATCCGGTGATCAGCGGCTTTATCAGCGGTGCGGCGATTCTGATTGTGCTCAGTCAGTTGCCGAAGCTGCTCGGCCTGCGTGGCTGGCCGGATTCCCCACTTGATCTGCTGGGCAGCTGGAATACCGGCAATTCACTGGTGCTGGCGATGGGGTTGGTCGCGCTCGGCTGGTTGCTGTATGCGCGCGGAAAGCTGGCTGGTCACCTGCGCGGGCTCGGCCTGTCTGCGACACTCGCCAGTCTGCTGGCCAAGCTGGCGCCGATTCTGGTGGTGGTGCTGGGTGTGGTGATTACCCTGCTGGCCGATTTGCCCAGCAAGGGCGTCCCGGTAGTCGGGGAGATTCCCGCCGGACTGCCGGAGCTGGTGTGGAATACGCCGGATCTGTCGGCGCTGCGCTCATTGCTGCTGCCGGCGGCGTTGATCAGTCTGGTCAGCTTTGTCGAAAGTGTCTCGATCGCCCAGTCACTGGCGCGGCGCAAGCGCCAGAGCATCGACCCGGATCGCGAACTGCTCGGGCTGGGTGCCGCCAACATTGGTGCCGGTCTGAGCGGCGGCTTTGCCGTCTGTGGCGGCTTCTCCCGCTCCAGTGTCAACATCGAGGCCGGTGCCAATACACCGCTTGCCGGCGTCTTCTCGGCGCTGCTGGTTGGTCTGATTCTGATCAGCATCGCGCCGCTGTTTGCCTGGTTGCCGCAGGTTGTGCTGGCGGCGGTGATTCTGGTTGCAGTGGTGCCGCTGGTCGATCTGGCCAGCTTGCGCCGGGCCTGGCGTTATGACCGGGCCGAAGGTCTGACCCTGCTCAGCACCGCCGTTGGCGTGCTGGTGCTGGGGATCGAGGCGGGCATCGTGCTGGGCGTGTGTTTTGCCATCGTCGCCCAGCTCTGGCGCGGCAGTCGCCCCCACGTGGCAGTGGTCGGCCGGGTGCCGGATACCCACTACTTCCGCAATACCAAACGCCATCTGGTTGAAATCGAACCGCACCTGCTGGCCCTGCGGATCGATGAAAACATCTTTTTTGCCAACACCAAGGCGGTCGAACAGGCCATTTCACAGGCGCTGGCCGACTATCCTGATACCAGAGAAGTGTTACTGATTCTGTCAGCGGTCAACCACATCGACAGCACTGGGCTGGACATGCTCAGCGAGCTGACCGAAGGGCTGCGCGAGCGGGACATTCGTCTGCACCTCGCGGAGGTCAAGGGCCCGGTCATGGATCAACTGCAGCACACCGACTGGATACGGCAGCAGATCGCCGGGGTTTTCCCCAGCACGGATATCGCCTTCAACACCCTGGGCAAGGTCAGAGACCGCGCCCCAGAGCACTCAGGAGAGTAGCCATGAAAGCCAATGTAGGTACTATTGACCGTGTTCTTCGCATCCTCGCAGGAGTCGTGCTGATTGCCCTGACCCTGACCGGCACCATCGGTTTGTGGGGCTGGATCGGGTTGGTGCCGCTGGCAACCGGCGTCTTTCGCTTCTGCCCGCTGTATCCGCTGCTCGGGATCAACACCTGCGGAAAGTGAAGCGTCATAACAGTAAAAAAAGGAGTTTGTATGAAAACCGTGATGACAACCCTGCTGGGCTCCGCCCTGCTCGCTGCCAGCCTGTCCGCCGCTGCGATGGACCCCGAGAAGCAGATTGAAACCCGTCAGGCCGGTTTCAGCTACATGGCCTGGAACATGGGCAAGATCAAGGCGCAGGTCATTGATGGCAGCGTCGAGTACAACCAGCAGCAGGTAGAAGCCGCTGCCAATACCATTGCTGCGATTGCCAACTCGGGCATCGGCGCGCTGTTTGGTCCGGGTACCGAGAAGGACATCGGCGATGTGCGTACCAGTGCAGATCCGTCGCTGTTTGAAAACATGCAGGATGTGGCTCAACTGGCCGGCAACATGGGTACCGCCGCCAACACCCTGGCCGAGAAAGCGGCAACCGGCGACCAGTCGGAAATTCGCCTGGCGTTCGCCGAAGTGGGCAAGACCTGCAAGGCCTGCCACGACAAGTACAAGATGGACTGAGTCGTCAGGTTAGCCGACAAAACCCGCCAATTGGCGGGTTTTTGTTTGATCGGGCGGTTATCGGCCTTCCCGGGGCTTACCAGGCTGGCACGGCGGGCGCCGGCGGCGGTGCGGGAATCCAGGTGCCGGTGGCAAACCAGATGGCTGCGCCGGCGATGACCAGCGTGATGATCAGCGCAACCCAGCCGCCGCCCCTGACCTGTTCAACCTGATTGGCCGGCACCTCTGCCTTGCCGTGAATCATCGGACCAACCAGGTTCTTGCCGCGCAGGCGGTACAGCACAATGGCGAGAATGTGCAGCGCCAGCAGGGCGTAGATCAGCTCTTCGGTGGAACGGTGCCAGCCGCTGAGCAGGCTGCCGGTGTCGCTCGAAGCCAGTCGGCTGAGCGGACCATAGAAGGCCACGTCGTCGTTACTGAACAGCCCGGTTACTGCCTGAAACGCCATCAGCCCCAGCAACGCGAATACCGACAGCGCGCCGATCGGATTATGCCCCAGTGCCTGCCAGCGGCCGCCCAGATAGGCCTTGATACGAGCCGGTGTCGGAAAGAAGCTGGCAAAGCGTGAGTGGGTCGAGCCACAGACGCCCCAGACCAGACGGAAGGCCAGCAGGCCGACGACCGCGATGCCGAAGCGCTCGTGCCATTCGATCCAGTTGCCGCCGAGGCTGATGGTCACCAGCGCGCCGGTGACGGTCAGTGCCAGCAGCCAGTGAAACAGACGCAGGGGAAGATCCCAGACCAGGGTTTTCATTGGGGCAGACTCGTGGTTGTCGGAAAGAGGCTGCAAGGCTACCCCTCTGCAGCCCGCGCTCGCAAGCGTCTGGGCTGCGGGGTGCGCTGATATGTCGCTCAGGGCTGCATGTGGCGACCGAGTTTGTCGCGCAGCAGCTCCGGGTTGTTGCCGGCGGCCTTGTCCAGCTCGGCCAGCTCCTCGGGGATGTACCAGTGCAGCTGGTCCGAGTGGTAGCTGTCCCACACCGCCCTGGCTACTTCAATGGCCTCAATCAGCCGGAATGGCCCCTTGTCCGGCGCCGCCGCCATCATCTCCTCGCTGGGCATCCCGGTCCGGATCAGCCCCGGCAGCGCGTCGGCGCAGCGAATATCGTAACGGCGAAACTCGTTCGACAGCGCCTCGGTCAGGCCCTTTACCGCGTGCTTGCTGGCCGAGTAGACCGCAATCAGCGGCATGCCCATGGTGGCGGAAGAAGACGAGGTGTTGAAGCACAGCGCATTCGGAGTTGCCTTGAGCAGCGGCAGCGCGCTGTGGGTCCCGTTAAGCACGCCGATGACGTTGACGTTGATGATCTTCAGCTGATCCTCGAACGGCATTTCGTCGAAGAAGCCGCGCATGACGATGCCGGCGTTGTTGAACAGAATATCCATGCGCCCGCCGGTGGCTTCGCCAAAGGTAGCGACCGCGGCGTCAAACTGACCCTTGTCGCTGACATCCAGCGTCTGGATCACGCAGTTGTCGGCGCCGAGTTCTGCCTGCAGCGCCTGCAGACCGCCCAGATTCAGGTCAAAGGCACCGATAAACCAGCCCTTTTCGTGGAACAGCCGCGCGGTTTCGCGGCCCATGCCCGACGCTGCCCCGGTGATGAAAATCGCCTGCCGCCCTGCTGCCAGTGTCATGCGCCTATCCTCTTGTTGGTGTTGTGGATGGTTCGACGTTAGCACCGCAAGGCGGCCTTGGGAGCCAACCGCCAGTGGGGCTGATTGATGGGCAATCAGTGGCGTGATGGTGCCGTGGGTCGCTTGGCGCCGAAACAATTGCTCATTAAAAAGCTGGTTTTTCTCGGCCTGGACATCTGCAGGTTGTGCTCAGCGGTATAGCCTTCAGCAAGGCAAAGGGTGATCGCATACAGGAACAGCGCATGTCGGGCAGCGAATTCGATTATGAAGGTACTCTTGAAGCATGCGCCGGCGGCGACCGCGCGGCGTTCAAGCGCTTGTATCAGCAGGAAGCAGGTCAGTTGCTGGGCTTGGCGATCACCCTGCTGGGGCGGCGCGATCAGGCGGAAGATTGCCTGCACGATGCGCTGCTCAAAGTCTGGGTCAATGCCGACCGCTTCGATCGCAGCCTGGGCTCCGGCCGGGCCTGGATCTACAGCATCCTGCGTTACCGCGCGCTCAACCAGCTGCGCGGCCGCAAGCAGCTGGTGGCATCCAATGACGGCTTTATCAACTACATGGCGGACGAGACAGCTCAGGCCGAAGAACTGGCCGATGCGCGTTCTTCTGCGCGCCAGCTGCGGGACTGCCTGCGGCTGCTGGAGCGCCCGCGTCGCCATCCGATTTTGCTTGCGTTCTACCGGGGCCTGACCCATGACCAGATTGCTGCGCGTCTGAGCGCGCCGCTGGGCACCATCAAGGGCCGAATCCGCGCCGGATTGCGCGCACTACAGGAGTGTCTGCAGCCATGATTCCGCAAGCGCCCGAGCAGCGCCGTGCTCTGATCGGCGAATACGTCCTGGGCTTGCTGGAGGAGCCCGAGGCCACAGAAGTCCGCGAACTGATCGAGCATGACCGTGATGCCGCCAGTATGGCGCTGGAATGGGAGCGTCATCTGCTTGATCTGGCTGATGCCCTGCCCGCGCAAACGCCCTCACCGGCACTCTGGCAACGCCTGCAGCAAAGCCTTGGCTGGCAGTCGTCAGTCGATCAGGCGGATAGCAGCCTGGCCCGTTGGTGGAACAGCCTCGGCCTCTGGCGCCTGACCAGCGCCGGCCTCGCCCTGCTGGTGCTGCTCAGCTGGCTGCCAGGCGTGCTGCGTGACAGCGCCTCTGGCCCCAGTTACACCGCCGTGCTGCAGGTGCCGGGCGAAAGTGCGCGGCCGGGATGGGTGATCACCGTGGACGCCAGCGGCACCTTGCACCTCGAATCGCTGGTGGCCGATCAGATTCCACCGGACAACAGCGTGCAGTTCTGGACCCTGATCGATCCCAAGGACGGCCCGCGCTCGCTCGGTTTGATCGAACCGGGCAAGGGCGTCACCCTCAGCGCCGAGCAGATTGGCGCGGTGCAGGCCGGCCAGCTGTTCGAGCTGACGCTGGAGCCCAAGGGCGGCTCGCCGCTCAATCGGCCGACCGGTCCGGTGCTGTATATCGGGCGGGCGGTGCTGACCGCCAGCAATTGAGGGAGAAAAAAGGTTTGCGCGCTGACATCCAGCGTGTGTGGTGGCGGGTATAGCTTGCAGGTGTCTTGCAAAAGCACCACGACAGACGGGCTTTCCGTCACCACCTGCAAGCGAGGATTCACCGATGAAAACAATCAATACCCTGATTCTGAGCAGCTCCCTTGTACTGGCCGCCAGCGGCGCCAGCGCGGCACAACTGATCGCCCTGGGTCAGGACGGCATGTTGCACAAGGTCGATATCGACAGCCTGAGTGTCACCGGCAGCATGATGGTCAGCGGCGCCAGCGACCTGCGCGGTATCGACGTGCGCCCGGCCAACGGCATGCTCTACGCCCTCAGCGGCGGCGACGGCATCTACACCATCAACACCGCCAACGGTGCGGCAACCGCGGCCACCACACTCAAGTCCGCGTTGCCCGGTGACGCCGCCGCGGTCGTTGACTTCAACCCCAAGGCTGATCGCCTGCGCCTGCTCGCTGCCGATGGCACCAACTTCCGCGTCAATGTTGATAACGGCGACGTTGCGGTCGACGGCAGCGTTGCCTACGCCGCCGAAGGTGCCTACGCTGGGCAGACCGCTCAGGTCGTCGCCGGTGCCTACACCAATTCCTACCCCGGCACCGAAACCACCGAGCTGTTCACCGTGGATCTGGCTACCGGCATGTTGATGCTGCAGAACCCGCCGAACGACGGTGTCCAGCAGGCCGTCGGCGAACTCGCCAAGGGCCTCAATGGAGCCGCCATGGATATCGTCAGTAATGGCAGCGGCAACAACACCGCCTACGTGCTGACCGGCAAGACCCTGCACACGGTTGATCTGGCAACTGGCACACCGACCACGCTGGGCGAGGTCGCCGGTCTGGCAGACGGGATTGTCGATATCGCCGTGCTCGGCAGCATGTAAGCCCGGCTGAAGGGAACCGCCCCGCGCGCTGGCGCGGGGTTTTTTGTGTCTGGGTTATGGTGCTGTCGATCAGCTGCGTGGCGGGTTTGAGTGCCACCTCAGGCCGCGGTAAGGAGCTTTTTCAAGTGCCCTTAATCGTGACTCTAGTGAACCGCAGTGCAGTTCGAGCTTGTGCCCGTCTGGGGCCAGCAGATAGAGCGAGTCGCCCTCGCTGCTGTTCTTTTGCCATTGCTGCACGGCCAGGTCCGGCAAGCGTGCGCGCAGCGCAGCCAATGCGTCTACCTGCATTGAGAAGGCGATATGGCTGTAGTCCGCAGCGGGTTTTGGCTGCCCAAGATTCAGGCAGAACCACAGTTCACCTGCACTAAGGTAGGCGCCTTTATCCCAACTGACATGCAACTGCATGCCCAGCAGGTCGCGGTAGAAAGTGATCGATGTGCCGAGGTCGCGGACAGTAATCGTGATGTGGTTGAGGGCCTGGATCATGGCGTCTGTCGAGAACCGAAGGTGCGAGCAGGGCGATGGCATGAACTGCCCCGACAACCTCGCGGGTGGCGGCGTCAGTTTTTGCAGCCGTTCTTGTCGCAGGTAATGCGCTCGGAGGATTGTACCCAGTGATGTGCATTCTCTCGGGTGTTAAATCCGCACCCGGTTCTACCGCCTTTGCTGCCCGAATGAACGATACCAGTAGGGGTGTGCTTCACGGCCATGATCCTTCTCCTTTGCGTGGCTATTACGTCCTTTTTGGCGTTACGTCTCTGCAGGGCTGCTGCAGAGTAAGAAGTGTAGTCGATGAGTTGCGGCAGGGCGAAAGCCATGGGGCACGGAGGCCCGGACTGCGATGAGCCGATTAACTTGCGTATTCGGCTCATTAAGTGAGCCGAATATCGGCTATGTTTGGGGCGTGGACGGCGGAAACGAGCGTAGCGCATTGTTGGTGGAGACGCCGCTGGCTTACTCCACCCTACCGTGCCGCGTTGGCCCGTCAGAGCACCGCCTTGCCCAGCAACAACACGCCGGTCACCACCAGCAGCCCGTATACCACCTGCCGAAAGCGCTGTTCGTTCAGGCGGTGATGGAGGACTTCGCCGAGGATGACGCCGATCACCAGCAGCGGCAGGTAGCTGGCGATGCGTGGCAGGTTGGGCAGCAGGCTGCCGTCGAGCAGGAACAGCACGGTCATGCTGCTGTTGAGGGTGAACCAGACGCTGATCAGGGTGGCGCGCAGCTGGCTCTTGTCCAGTCGGGTGCCGGCCAGCGCGTAGACCAGCAGCGGGCCGCCGGAGGCGAACAGGCCGTGGGTCAGGCCGGCGCCGAGGGTCAGGCTGCGGCTCAGCCAGCTCGGGTGCGGCGGGCTGATATGACCACGGAACATGCGTAGCAGCTCACGACCGGCAAACCACAGCACCAGCACACCGAACAGTGCCTTGAGCAGCTCGCCGCTGAGCCACGGCCGCAGTCCGTAACCGAGCAGCATACCGATCAGCATCAGCGGCAGGATCAGTTTGAGCAGGGTTGGCCAGTGAATGTGCTGGCGGTTGCGCCAGGCCAGATAGCCGCTCATGCAGATATTGAGCGGCACCAGTACCGGCAGCATGGCCGGAATCGGCAACAGCAATGCGCCGAGCGACAGGGCAATGACGATACTGCCGAAGCCGGTGATGGCTTCGATGGTGTAGGCCAGCAGGATAAACAGCCCCAGCCATAGCCAGGGATTGAGCAGCAGGGTGTCGAGGGACATGGTGTTTTCTTGTAGTGGAGGATTAGCCCAGCTCACCGGCAAAGCGCTTGCGCACCTGGCGCAGATACAGCGCCGGGGCAAAACGCCAGAGCAGGCTGCCGAAGCGGGAAACCGGTTCGGGCAGCAGCCAACGGTGCCGTTTTACCAGGGCTTCGTCAATCAGGCCGACCATCCATTCCGGGGTGCGCATGCCGCCGACCATGGAGCGCGCGTGGCTGGCGGGTTTGCCGTCCTTGCCCAGGGCATTGTGCTCGATCGGGGTGTCGAGAAAGCTCGGGTAGACCATCAGCACGTGGATGTTGTCGCGCTCCAGCTCCAGTCGCAGCACCTCGAAGAACTGGGTCAGCGCGCCCTTGGCAGCGCAATAGGCCGCGCGCCCCGGTACCGGCATCCAGCCGGCCATTGAACCGATGCAGAGAATCTCGCCTTCACTGGCGCGCAGCAGTGGCAGCGCAGCCATGGTCAGCTCAACCGGACCCTGCCAGTCCACCGCCATGACCCTGCGGAACACCGCCGGATCGGTCTGATGCGCTGGTGAGCGGTGGGTGATGCCGGCGTTGTTGACCAGTCGATCAAGGCGACCGAAGTGGTCGCTGGTGGCCTTGATCAGCCGCTGAATGTCGTCGGCGCTGGTGATGTCGGCGGTGACCGCGAGTACCCGCTCGGGGGCATTCAGTTCCTGCTCGCGCTGCCTGAGCAGCGCCTCGTTGACGTCGGCCATGACCAGGCTGTGGCCGGCGTCGAACCAGCGCTTGGCCATCGCCCAGCCTAGGCCGGAGGCGGCGCCGGTGATCAAAATAACCTTCATGGGGGGCTCCCTTTGGTCGCAGCGGCAAGCTTCAAGCTGTAAGCCTCAAGCGGGCCGCTGCATCCTTTGCATTTGGGGTTAGCGCCTCACTGCCGGGCGCGCTGAGTGGTTTTCGCTTATCGCTTGAAGCTTGTGGCTTGCAGCTATTACTGCCTCAGGCCGCGCTGCTCGATGAAATATTCAAATGTCTCCGCCGAGGTCTTTTGCAACTGATACCCAAACTCCTCCTTCAGCCGCCGGTTGCTCAGCACCGGGCGGTAGCGCAGGAAGTTGATCTGCTCCGGGCCGGTGGGTTTGCCGAGCCATTTGGCGACCTGCAGCGCGCTTTTCAGAATCCACGGTGAGACGGTCAGCAGCGGTTTGTTCAGCTTCCGGGCGATTTCGCGCATGGTCAGGGCGCCGTCGCCGGCCATGTTGAAGGTGCCCTGGCGGTCGTCACGGATGCCCATCTCCATCGCGGCCAGCACGTCCTGATCCCAGATGAACACGAACGGCGAGTCGCTGCCTTTGATCGCCAGCACGCGCCTGGCTTCGAACAGATTGGTGATCTGGTTGCGGGTTTCGCTGCCGAGCACGGTGCCCGGGCGGAACACCAGTTGCTGCAGAGCCGGATGTTCGCGGCGGTACTCTGCCAGCAGCTCCTCGATCTGGCGCTTGTGATCGGAGTAGGCGAATTCGCGGTTGCCGCGGATGGCATCCTGCTCGTCGATCCAGGCCGGATTGTCAGGGTAGTAGCCGTAGGCGGCGCCGGAACTGGTCACGGTCAGATGCTGCACCCCAGCCTCCACGCAGGCCTTGAGTACGTTGCGGGTGCCGTTCACGTCGATGTCGAAGTCGCGTTCGCGGTCCTTCGAGGCCTGCAGGATGGACGCCAGGTGCACCACGTGGGTGATCTGCTCGCGCTTGAGCAGATCGACCAGGCCGGTGTCGCGGATGTCCATGACCTGCAGCGGAAAATCCAGATCGTCACGGCTGCGGATGTCGGTGCCGATGACGTAAAAGTCCCTGGCCAGGCGGTTGCCAAGTTGATGACCTATATAGCCGGCGGCGCCGGTGATCAGAATGCGTTTGCTCATGGTTACAGGCTCTGCGATACGCCGCGGCGAGCGGCTTCTTGTTGTTCTTGTTTTTCCCGCTGTTCGGTGCGGCGGCTCTGACGTGCCCACAGCTGTGACAGGGTCAGCCCGGAGACCAGATGCCAGACGCCCCAGAAGGCCGTGATCAGCATCATGCCGCCGGCGTCGGGGAAGAAAGTGAAGAGGATCACCAGCCCCAGGCCGGAGTTCTGGATGCCCACTTCCATGGTCACGGCCCGGCGGTCAGCCAGCGGCAGGCGCAGCAGCCTTGCCATGCCGTAGCCCAGGCTCAGCGCCAGCAGGTTGTGGGCGACCACCAGCCAGAAGAAGCTGTGGAAGCGTTCGATAAACAGATCGAAGTTGTTGGTAAAGGCGATGGCGACAAAACCGAGGAACACCAGCAGCGAGATCACCCGCAGGGGCTTTTCGCTGCGCGTCACCAGCGCCGGCCAGCGCTTGCCGCTGACCATGCCAAGCAGCAATGGCAGGGCCAGCACCAGCAGCACGATGACCAGAATGCCGGTCGGGTCGAGGCTGATCTGGGTCAGGTACTCGCGGGTGTGCGGGTTGAGCCAGCCATAGAAGGCAAAGTTGAGTGGCGTCAGCACTGTCGCGGCCAGACTGGAAACCGCCGTCATGCTGACGGAAACGGCGACATTGCCGCGGCCCAGCCAGGTCATGACGTTGGAGAAACTGCCACCCGGGCAGGAGGCGACCAGGATCATGCCCAGCGCCAGTTCCGGGTCGATGTTCAGCAGCCAGGTGAACAGGCAGGTAGCGGCCGGCAGCAGCAGAAACTGCGCAATCAGCCCGGCCACCGGCGCCACCGGCGCCTTGAGGATGCGCTTGAAATCATCCAGCGTCAGGCTCAGCGACACGCCGAACATCATCGCCGCCATGATCAGGTTGAGGGTGATCAGGCTGGCCGGGTCGAACTGGATCGGCAGCGCGCCGCTCATGTCGCCGGCACCGGCTGCGGTGCGGCCTGCTCAAGACCGGCCTCCAGCTCGGTGATGTGCTGGTGCAGGGCGTCCAGATAGGCATCCTTGTTGACGTAGTAGGCCATGCGCGCGAGCTTGATGTAGTCGTAGCCACCGTCCAGATTGGTGGTCGCCTTCTGCCGTTTGGTGGCGGCAAAGCTGGCCGCCTGGGCGCTGCCCTGACGGTGCCGGTGAATATACAGCGCGGTCAGCCTGGCCTGCAGGTTGCGGCCTTCCCAGCCGAGTCCGGCGGCCTCGATCATGCCCATCATGAACAGGTTGTCGTACTCGGGGTGGAATACGTTCAGGTACAGCTGCGGTGCATCCAGCGCCGCCGGCCAGTTCAGGTGCTCGCGCTTGATGAACGGGTAATCCAGCTGATACCCGGTGGCCAGCAGAATCAGGTCGTATTCGGCGCTTTCGCCGTCGACAAAATCAACCCGGTTGCCGTCCATGCCCTGAATGTCGCGGCGGGCGTGGATATCGCCATGCCCCAGGTGATGCAGGATCAGCGAGTTGACCACCGGGTGCGACTCGTACATGCGGTAGTCCGGATCGGGCAGCCCGTAGTCCGAGGGCTTGCCCATGATGAAGCGGATCAGGGCAGCGTCCATGCGCTGCTTCAGCGGGCGTGGCAGCTTGAACTTGCGGCCGGCGCTGAGGGTATCGGTCGGCTTGCCCTTGATGAATTTGGGCAGGAAGTAATAGCCACGGCGCAGGCTCATATCGACTGATTTGGCGTGGTGCACCGCATCGACCGCGATGTCGGCGCCGGAGTTGCCGCAGCCGACGATCAGCACCCGCTTGCCCTTGAACACCTCGGCGCTGCGGTACTCGGCCGAGTGCATGATCTGGCCGTCGAAGCGCCCCGGCAGGGTCGGCCGGTTCGGCGTGTGCAGGGTGCCGTTGGCGATCAGCAGGCCCTCGAAGCGGCGACTCTGCTGCCGGCCTTCGCGCTCGGTGATGATGTTCCAGTGGCTGCCATCGCGCTCGACGCTCAGCACCCGGGTGTTGAATTCGTAATGACGGTACAGATCAAAGCGTTTGGCGTAGGCCTGGAAGTAGCGCTTCATCTCGCTGTGGTGCGGGTACAGCGCGACGCTGTCTTCCATCGGGAATTCGGCAAACTCGGTCATCCGCTTGGACGAGATCAGGTGCGCGCTGTCGTACATGGTGCTGTGCGGATTGTCGATGTCCCACAGCCCGCCAACGTCGCTGTGCAGCTCAAGGCCGATGAAGGGAATGTCCAGCTTCTGCAGGTTGCGGGCAGTGGCCAGACCCATAGGGCCGGCGCCGATGACAGCGTACATGGAGATACCTCAACTTGTTCTTGTCGTTGTTATGAGCCCTGCTCTGCGCGTGTTACATCCGGACGGCGGCAGGGTATGATCACGAGTCTAGCCAAACGCCCTGCGGCGGTATCGGACAAAACGGGACAGGAATCCGGCAATTCAAGCCATGTCGAGCGTCGATCACAGCGTTACTCCCCTCTACGCCCAGGCCCTGCTGCAGTCCGCCCAGCGCCAGGGTATTACCCTGCCCGCCGACCTGATTGCGCGGCTGCAGGGCAGCGAGCGTATCCCGCTGGCGGTGCAGGATGAGCTGTGGGAGTGCTACTGCGAGCTGGCTGCCGATCCACTGGCCGGTCTGCGGCTGGGGCTGGACATCCAGGTCGGCCATCTCGACAGCGCCGGCATGCTGCTGGTGACCTGCGAGACCCTTGGTGAAGCGCTGGCCGAGCAGGTTGAGTATGCGCCGCTGATCGGCGCCGGTGGCGAGTTTCAGCTGCTGCGTGACGGCGATGAGATGGCCATCGACTACCTGCCGCAGCTCAAGGTGCGGCAGGCCGAGCGGGTTGAGGCGGTGCTGGCCGGCCAGCTGAATCTCACGCGCTGGGCGACCGGCGGCCGATTCACCCCGAGCGGTATCTGGCTGGCCCACGCCCCGCTGGCGCCGCTGGACGACTACCGTGCATTGATCAATTGCCCGCTGCACTTCGAGGCCGGCTGCAATCGCATCACGTTCTCTGCCGATCAGCTTGAGCTGCCGCAGATTCAGGCCAACAGCGCCCTGCGCGATCACCTGCGCCAGCTGGCCGACCAGACCCTCGCCAGCCTCGGCCAGCACAGTCTGGCCGCCGAGGTGCAGGCGCAGGTGCGCAGTCAGCCGCGCTGGGGCAAGGAGCGGATTGCCGAGCAGTTGGGGTTAAGCGGCCGCCACCTCAACCGCAAGCTGGCCGAGGAAGGGCTGTCGTTCAAGACCCTGCGTGAATCGGTATTGCAGGAAATGGCCTGTCAGGCCTTGCAGCAGGGCCGCCTGAGCGTGGCGCAGATTGCCGAGCAACTGGGCTTCTCCGACGAGAACGCCTTTGTCCGCGCGTTCCGCCGCTGGCAGGGCGAGACGCCGGCGCGATATCGGGCGTCCCGCCACCAAGCCTGATGTCAGGACTCCTTGCCGACAGCACTGAAACTCAGGCAGGTGTAGTCGAGAAAGCGTTCGATCAGCTCTATTGCCTGCGGGGTAAGACTCACCAGTCGAATGCGGCGGTCACTGTCACAGGGTTGTTCTTCCAGCATTCCCCTCTCAATTGCCTGCTGAACATATTTCACCGCAGTGCGGCGACTGATGTTGGGCATCAGTGGGTACAGTTCTGTCTTGGGCTGGGGTGGCTGGTCGCGCACAAGCCAGAGATGGGTAAACAGGTCACAGTAGTTGAGATCGCTGGTCCCGGTGTCGGCGAAGGTCTTTGCCCAGAAGGCGTCCATCTCCAGAATCGCGCGGCTGGCCAAGGCGCGCTGGGTATTGCTGTATTTCCTGCTCATCCGTTTGTTTCGCTCTGCTCATCATGGGGCGCTTTTTGTCCGTCTGCACCAGGGCAGCGCAGACGGGTGCAAGGCGACCACTTGATTTACATGCCGATGAGCATGTAAATCAGCAACATATGCAAATCTGCACCTATATGGCATGACGCTTGCTTTGTTCTGCTCAGGCAATGATACGAGCGGAGAAGCGGCATGCAATGCGATTTGTTCAAGACGCTCTGGGGCCATCAGGGCTCGTTCGAGAGTGCGGCCCTGCTGGCGAGCGCGGCGGGATTCACTGGCATCGAAGCCCCAGCCCCCGAGCATGATGACCAGCGGGCCGAACTGGCACAAGTGCTGCGGCGGCACGGCTTACGCTACATTTCCGAAATTTGTACCACCGGCAGCTATGTGCCCGACCGCCATGCGACCCCGGATGAGCATCTGCAGTCGTTGGAGCAGAAGATTCAGCGCAGCCTCCCGTTGGAGCCCCTGTTTTTCAATGTCATGGGTGGCTGTGATGCCTGGTCGCTGGACGTGCAGATCGATTTTTTCGGCCGGGCCCAAGCTTTGGCTGACCGGCTTGGCGTGCTGTGTTCGTTCGAAACTCACCGCGGCCGCTCCTTTTTCAATCCCTGGGTAACGCGAGACGTGCTGCGTGCTCTGCCTGATCTGCGCATTACCTGTGACTTCAGTCATTGGGTTGTGGTTTGCGAGCGGCTGATGGACAGCGAGTGGGAAACCATCCTCGAGGTAGCCGAGCGTGCCCATCACATCCATGGTCGCGTGGGGTATGACCAGGGCCCGCAGGTACCGCACCCTGCTGCGCCCGAGTACGCCGAGGCGTTGGCTTCGCATGAACGTTGCTGGCAGGCGATCTGGGCCTCGCAAGTGCGGCGCGGATACCGGCGTACCACCATGACCCCCGAGTTTGGCCCTGACGGCTACCTGCATACCCTGCCCTTCACCCATCAGCCGGTGGCGGATCTGTGGCAGGTCAACAGCTGGATCGGCAAGCGCCAGCAAGACCAATTTACGCGCTGGCTCGATGGCCAGCGCGCTGCTGCTGTAATCGAGGAGTGAACTGATGTCTGCTGCAAAAAGCATCTGGCGTGACGAGCGGGGCATGTTGCCGAATCTGCTGGCCGTCGCCTACATCCTGTTGACCTATCTGGGTGGCTGGTACGCCCTGTGGATTGCCACCTGGTGGAGCTGGCCCCTTGGTGTGCTGGCGGTGGCGCACGGCATGGCCATCGCTGCCTACCTGCTGCACGACTGCGGGCACAATGCGATCTTTCGCAAGGTCGAGCACAACACCCGTCTCGGGCGCTGGCTGAATGTGATCGCCGGCGCCAACTACGGCACCTACGAAGACGTGCGCTACAAGCACATGCGCCATCATGTCGATAACTGCGAACCGCTCAGCTTTGACTATCGCGCCTGGCTGCTCGCTCGCCCGCGCATTCACAAGCTTGTGCGCGCGCTGGAGTGGGCATACATCCCGGCGGTAGAGCTGCTGATGCACGGTATGCTGATTGCCGCGCCGTTCTGCATGGATAGCAAGCGCGACCAGCGCTCCCGGGTAATTCGCGTCACCCTGGTACGCGCGGGACTGTTTGCTCTGGTGCTGTATCTGGCACCGCTGGCAGCGCTCGGCTACGTACTTGCCTACCTGCTGTTTCTCACCTTTCTGCGCTTTATGGACTCGTTCCAGCACAACTACGAAATCGTCTACACGCTGGATGAGTCCGGGCAGCCGGCGCCCTACAAGGGCAACCGCGAGTACGAGGAAGCCAACACCTACAGCAACCTGATCTCCCGGCGCTGGCCCTGGCTTAACCTGCTGGCGCTGAACTTTTCCTATCACAACGCGCATCACACTCGGCCAACGGTGGCCTGGCATCGTCTGCCGGCTTATCACCGAGAGCTCTATGGTGATGATTGCCCTCAGCTATTGAGCTTCTGGGGGCAGGTCAAGTGCTTTCACCGTCACCGCGTCGAGCGCGTGCTGGCTGAGGAGTACGGCACCGCTGATGTCCGCGAGACGGTGCGTAACGGCGACGCTGTGGGCGTCAACGCGCTGTCATTCCTGACTGCGTTCTGAGAGGTGTTTATGGAGCAGTGGCTGATGCGCTTTGGTGACCTGTTCGAGTTCAAACAGCCGGTCACGCCGAGCACAAAGGTGGTCCTCGGCGTTGCGGCCTGGTGCCTGCTGTTGCTGGGGTGGCATTGGGCTGCGACATGGCGGGGCGAGGTCAGCCCACTGTTTCCGGGGCCACTGCAGGTGCTTGAGGCGCTGCGCGAACTGTTCTTCGAGCGCGGTTTTATCAGCGACGTATGGAGCAGCCTGACCCGGATCGGTATCAGCTTTGCGCTCGCAGCACTGATCGCCATCCCGCTAGGGGTACTGATGGGGAGTTTTGCTTCGGTATCCGCGTTCTTCAATCCGCTGGTGTCCGCATTCCGTTACCTGCCTGCTCCAGCCTTTATTCCGCTGCTGCTGATGTGGCTGGGTACCGGGGATGAACAAAAGATCGCGCTGCTGATGCTCGGGGTGGTCTGGTTCCTGATCACCCTGGTGAGCGATGTCACCAGCCAAGTGCCGCAGGACTTTATAGAAACCTCGAAAACCCTCGGCGGCTCGAAGCGCATTGTGCTCTGGACGGTGGTTGTGCGTTCGGCCTTGCCGGGCATCGTCGATACCTGCCGACAGATGATGGCGGTCAGTTGGACCTATCTGGTGATCGCCGAGATCGTCGCGGCGACCGACGGCATCGGCGCAATGATGATGCGTGCCCGGCGCTTTGTACACGTGGATGAAATCATGGCCGGCATCGTCGTAATCGGCGTGCTCGGCCTGCTCTGTGATCTGGGATTCAGGGCGTTGCACTGGTGGTGGTTTCCCTATCTCAGGCGGCGCGCCAGCTAGTACTCGACACAGTTGAGAGCGGCAGGGCCTGCTGGCGCTGCCGGACAAGGTTAATCACGCGGGAGAGACAACATGCAGTTGAGCAACTGGAGTAAAGCGTTCAAGGGGTGTCTGCTGGGGGCTGCGCTGATGGGCACCGCCGGGGTGGTCCAGGCAGTCGAGAAGGTCAATGTCTCACTATTTTCGTGGCCCGGTTATGCCTTCTGGTATATCGCCAAGGAAAAGAATCTGGTGCCGGATCTGGACCTGCAAATCAGTATCATCGAAGACCCTTACGAGAGCTTTGCACTGATGAGTGCCGGACAGCTGGATGTGACCTCCAGCACAGTCGAGTACGGCCCTATCGCGGTCGACAAGAATGTGCCGGTCAGACTGGTGACCTATACCAACCCGTCCTACGGCACCGACAAGATCATTCTCGCCCCTTCGATTTCATCGCCAAGCGAGCTCAAGGGTAAAAAGGTTGCCGTGCTGGAGGGTGGTCTGACCCAGATATTCATGGGCATCTGGCTTGAGGAAAACGGTGTCGGAATTGATGAGGTCGAGTTCGTCAATGTGATCATGGACGAAGCCGCAGGCGCGATGCTGGGCGGCACCGTCAGCGCGGCCGAGTTCTGGGAACCCTTTGGCAGTCAGGTGCTGAACAATATGCCGGGCTCGCGTGTCATGGCTACCTCCAGCGAGGAAAAATGGATCAGCACTGCCCTGTTGGGTGATGGCATGTACATGAGCCAGACCTTCCTGGAGGAGCGCCCCGAGGCAGCGGCAATGGCGATGGATGCCTACTTCAAGGCAGTTGACTGGTGGAAGGCCAATCCTGAAGAAGGCAACCGGATCATTGCCGATGCTATCCAATTCTCCGTAGATGACGTCGAAATGGTGATTGGTGCCGATGGTGAAATCCTCAAGGGCGGAATCATGGTGTTTGACCGTGAGCAGGCCGGTCGCTTCATGGGGGTAGTTGATGGTGAGCTGCCGCTGGGGATGAAGAACGGCCAGATCGTCGAGCACTGGAACACCACCAATAGCTGGTGGAAGAAGTTCGGTCAGGTGGATGCCATGCATGACTGGACTGCAGGTGTGAACCTGGAACCACTGCGGGCGGTGCTGCAGGCAGAGCAGCCATGAACGCGGCGGTTAAACCGGTACCGCTGGGCGTAGGTCAGGCAATGCGCGTCAGCGAACTCAGCAAGTCGTTTGGCGATCGTGGTCGGGAGGTAGTGGCAGTAGATCGGGTGACCTTTGATGTTGAAGCCCACCAGGTCTGCATCCTGCTGGGCCCTTCCGGCTGCGGTAAGTCTACGGTGCTGCGCATGATGGCCGGACTGGAACAACCTACCAGCGGCGAGATCTTGCTGGCTGGTGAACCGGTGCGCGGCCCGCACCGGGATCGCGGCATGGTCTTTCAGGGGTACACCTCGTTCCCCTGGCTGACCGTGCGCGAGAACGTCGCCTACGGTCTGAAGATCAATGGCGATACGCTCGCACTGCGCGAGGGCACGGTCGACTACTTCATCGATCGAGTTGGCCTGCGGCGCTTTGCCGAGGCCTACCCGCACGAACTGTCCGGCGGCATGCGTCAGCGCGTGGCGCTGGCGAGGGCTTTGGCCAATGCACCTAAAGTTTTGCTGATGGATGAGCCATTCGGCGCTCTGGACGCCGAAACCCGCTGGCAGATGCAGGAGCTGTTGCTGGATGTGGTGCGCAAGGAGCGCATGACGGTGGTGATGGTGACCCACGACGTCGAGGAGGGACTGCTACTGGGTGATCGTATCGTCTTCATGTCGCGTCACCCGGGTCGTGTGCGCAGCCTGATGCAGCCGCCGTTTAAGGCCGATGGCAGTATCGCCACCCGTGAGGCTTTGCGCTCGCATTCGCAGTACGCACCGATGGAGCAGCAGATTCTCGGCATGATGCGAGATGAAGGCGGGCACTAGGCCGCCTTGCGCACCTGCATGTGGGCCGGAAAGACCAGCATCACGGCTTGCCTTTAATTGCCGCTGGCGTATGGTAGGCCTACTGTTGTTTCTTCGAGTGGAGCTGTGCGCGTGCCCTTCATTGTCAGCACCCCTGCTGTCGCCTTCCTGATCTGAGCCGGGGCGGTTCGTCCGCGCCCGGCTGCCGTTATCGGTTTTCCCTTTCCCCTTTTTCCCTTGCTGGAGACTGCAGACATGACGTCTGTTGCTGTTGGCGCACATCCGCGCCTGCGCGCGCTGCTGCGCGATCGTGGGGCCTGGTATCTGACCGGGCCGCAGGAATTGGCCAGTGTGATTGGTCGGCTGGAACGGCTGGAGCGTGACCCCTGCCCGCAGTCGGCGCGGCCTGGTAGCCAGCTGGTGCTGCTCGACCTGACCAGCCAGACCCTGTTCAATCTGCTTTTGGGTGAGCGCAGTCGCGGGGCGCAGGAGGTCTCGATCTTCTCACCGCTGGGTGCCCGCTTGCTGGCCGCGCGGGCCGGCGATGTGGTGACGCTGGAGGGGTTTGGTTCCGGCTGGCGCCTGCTGCTGGTGCAGGTAAGACCGGGCTGAGCCTTCGCTCGCAGGCCGGCGCCGGTTCAATAGCCGGCCTGAATCACTTCAATGCCCTTGGCCAGCACATCGCGCCAGGCGTAACTGACCTCGGGTGTCGCCTGCCGGTCGTGCAACTCTACGGTGCGCACCAGGGCGTCGACCCAATAGGTGTAGAGATGTGGCTGGATATTGAGGTTCTCGCGCGAGTGCGATTTGGCCAGCGCCTGCAGTTTGGTGGGCGGCAGGCCACGGGAGAACAGCACCAGATTGAGGATGCCCTGGCGCAGCAGCAGTTTCTGCGCGGGCATATCGGTGTTGGTGAACTTGGCGCGGACTTCCGGCGAGCTTTGCAGGAATTGCTGGTAGAAGTCATCGAAAAAGGTAGCAGACGCGCAGCAACGGCCGTAGCTCTGCATGACAATATCAGGGGCTTTCATGGTGATCCTTGCGGTGCAGCAACGTGACGCGGGGCGCGGAGTGTAGCAGGTTCTGCCGCGCCGCTCGCTGCTGGCAATTTGCCGCCGCGCACCGCTCTAACACGCGGGTTGCAGTCCTTTAACCGTAACCCGCAAGGGTGCTGGATACGCATGCTGCTATAACTGGAAGCGCTCCATCTGCTGACGCAGACTGGCCGCCAGCCGGGACAGCGTCTGACAGTCAGCCTGGCAGGCACGTACTTCATCCGCCGTGGCGTGCGCCAGGTCAGCGATACCCTGGGCATTGCGGGTAACGTCCTCGGTGACGCTGGACTGCTCCTCGGTGGCGGTGGCGACCTGGTGGTTGATGTCGCTGATCTGCTCGACCTGGCCGGCAATGGTCTGCAGCGACTCACCCGCCTCTCGGCTGGCTTCAACCCCGCTGGCGGTGGCGTTCAGGCCGGCGCGCATGGCGCCAACCGCCTGCTCGGCGCGGCTCTTGAGCGATTCGATCATTTGCTGGATTTCGTCGGTCGATGCCTGGGTGCGGCTGGCCAGGGTACGGACTTCGTCGGCGACCACGGCAAAGCCACGGCCCGACTCCCCTGCCCGCGCCGCCTCGATGGCGGCATTCAGCGCCAGCAGGTTGGTCTGCTCGGAAACGCTGCGAATCACCGTCAGCACCCGGTCGATGGAGGTGATCTGGTCTGCCAGTTCGGTCACTGAGTCGGCGGCGCGGCCAATGTCGGCGGACATACGTTCAATCGCCTCGACTGAGCGGCCAACCACGGCTCTGCCCTCGACCGCTTCGGACTGCGCGGCGCTTGAGCTGTTGGCAGCGCTGTTGGCATTGCGCGCGATTTCCTGCACGGTCAGACCCATTTCGTGGGCAGCGGTGGCGACCAGATCGGTCATCTCATGCTGGCGCACGGCGCGCTCGGCGGTGTTATCGACCACTTGCGCTACCTGTGTGACGGCGCTGCTCAGCTGACGACTGGTGATAAGTACATCGCTGATCAACTGGCGTTGACTGGCGACGAAGGCGTTGAAGCCGCGGGCCAGTTCGCCCAGTTCGTCGTCACGCTTGTCGTCCAGTCGGGCGTTCAGGTCGCCGCCGCCGGCCGAGATGGCGCCTAGGGCTTGCGACACGCGGCGCAGCGGTTGCACCAGGCCGCGCACCAGCAGTGCCATCAGCGCCAGTGCCAGCAGGCCGACGGCACCCGCGATCAGGCTGGTGCGCAGCAGCGCGGCGCGGGCGTCGGCGTAGATTTCGTCTTCCGGCACCAGACTGACCAGGGTCAGGCCGAGGCGTTGCAGCGGCTGTGCGCTGGCCAGCCAGGCTTCGTTGTCACGCTGAAAACGCACCGGCTCACTGCCTGCGGTCAGTGTGTTGGCCGCCTCGACGCTGGTCAGGTCACTCAGGCTGCGGCTGTCGTTGAAGCTGGCGTTGGGGTGAACCTTGACCTGCTGATCGGCACCGATGAGGAAAATCACGCCACGCTCGCCAAACTGAAAGCCGCCAATCAGCTCCGACAGGCTCTGCAGGCTGTAGCCCAGACCGGCGACGCCAAGGGTCTTGTCCTTGAGGGCGATGCGTTGATTGATGAACAGTGTCGGCAGGCCAGAGGTCTTGTCGGTGTCGATTGAGGCGACCTGATCCTGGTCGCCGTCGACCAATGTATAAAACCAGCTGTCTGCCGGGTTGTCGCGACTCATCACCCGAATCTGGCCCTGCTCGGAGTAGAAATTGCCGCTTTCCAGCACGGCGATGCTGGTGGTGAGTGCGTTCTGCTGCTGCTTGACGCCATCCAGATAGCGGGCAAAGGCGCTCATCCGGATCGGGTTCTCGCCATAGGCCAGCCAGTCCTGCACCAGGCTGTTGCCGGCGATGGCCTCGGTGGCGGATATGGGGCCAGCCAGGGTACGTTCCAGGTCGTTGCGAATGGCGCTCACCTGCGCGGGTAATGCCTGATTGATCAGATAGCGCTCGGTCATCTGGCGCAGCACCGAGGAGTAGATCAGCACCACAATCAGGGTGGTGACGCCCAGCGCGGCGCCCATACTGATGATCAGCTGCCATTGAATACTGCGTTTCCAAAGGGTCATGGACGTGCTCTCGACAAAGCCTGACCGTCGCCGCAGGTGCTAGGGAAGCACTGATCAATTCCACACGCCCTCTGCGAGTGCTCAAGCATGCAGATGCAAGGCGCAATGTGCGGCCAATAGTGGTTCTATTGGCAAGCAGCGCAACGCAGTAGATGCATGCTTGAGCGCTCGCCCTACGGGGCGTTCAGGCTGGGCCGCACTCTGCGTTGTGATTTCTCGACAGGTCCAGACATGCCTTCGAAACCACGCCTTGATTGCAGCCCAGCCTGAACGCCAGAGGGCATGTGGAATTGATCAGTGCTTCCCTAGGCCTTCGGACGGGCAACGGTCAGGGGGAGGTAGAGGGGCTGCGGTGGCAAATGAGCCGGGCGAGTCGCCTGTAGCCCCGATAATCAGTCTTTCCAGAAGTCTTCGTGGACGCGGATGGATTCCTCTTCCAGCAGCGGGCCGATCACCTCGACGCTGCGCTGGCCGGACTCGAATACCGTGCGGCAGGGCAGATCCAGCGTCGGGTTTTCCGGGTGGTTGCCGGTCATGTCCTTGAGGCGCTTTTCGCTGGCGCCGTAGACCACCCGGCCCACGCCGGCCCAGTACACCGCGCCGGAGCACATGGCGCAGGGTTCGGCGCTGGTGTACATCGTGCAGCCGGCCAGCACCTCGGGGCTGTAGGTGGTGTTGGCACGGGTCATCAGCACCCGTTCGGCGTGGCCGGTCATGTCGTGATCGGGCAGAAAGGCGTTCAACTGCTCCATCAGGACGTTACCGTCGGCGTCGACCAGGATGGCCGCGAACGGGTGGATGCCTTGTTTGCCGGCTTCTTCAGCCAGGCGGAAGCTTTCACGCAGAAAATAAATATCGCGCTCGGTATGACTCACGGGGGGTGTCCTTGCTTGTAGCTTGAAGGCCGGCGGCGCAGGCACCGCCGGCTGTTATCACTTCTTCTTCGGCAGGCTCCAGGCGAAGAAGATCTGTTGCGTCCACTGCACCGACTTGAACAGCAGCAGGCTGACAATGGCGAGGAAGAACAGACCGGCAAAGGCCTGCGGAATCTTGAAGAACGAGGTCGAGAACTGGATGAAGTAGCCCAGCCCCTCTTCGGCGGCGACGAACTCCGCCACCACCGCGCCGATGATCGCCAGGGTGATCGCCACCTTCAGGCCGCTGAAGATGTGCGGAATCGCGTAGGGGATGCGGATCTGCCAGGTTTCGCGGCGGGTCGGTGCATCCAGCGAGCGGCTCAGTTCGATCAGTTCGGCCGGCGTCTCGTTGATCCCGGTGGCGGTCGAGACCACCAGCGGGAAGAAGGTCAGCAGGCAGGTGATCAGCACCCGCGACGGGTCGTCCGAGCCCATCATCACGATGATCAGCGGTGCCACCGCAACCACCGGGGTGGATTGCACCACCACCAGCATCGGGTACAGGGTGCGTGAGAGAAACTCCGAGCGCATCATCGCAATGGCCAGCGGAATGCTGATCACGATCGACAGCGCAAAGCCCATCAGCGCCACCCGCAGGGTCGCCCACAGGTGCATCATCCAGCGGCTGAACTCGACGTCGAAGAACGCCTTGCCGATTTCGCTCGGTGCCGGCAGCACGTAGGTCGGCAGCTCGAAGATGCGGCAGACCAGCTCCCAGAGCAGGATCAGGCCGACAAAGAACAGCCACGGCGACAGGTTCAGCAGCAGCGCGCGACGCGCGGCGGCGTCAGTGGGCGTCTGGCTCATAGATGTGTTTCCTTATGCGGTCAGTCAGCTCACTGAAACGGGGTTGCTTGATGGTGTCCGCGCTGCGCGGGCGGGGCAGATCCACTTCGATCAGATCGAGCACGCTGCCCGGGCGCTTGCTCATCACCAGCACGCGGTCGGCGAGCAGCACCGCCTCGGAGATCGAGTGGGTGATAAACAGCACGGTTTTCGGGTTTTCGTCCCAGATTTTCAGCAGATCGAAGCCGATCTGCTCACGGGTCATGGCATCCAGTGCCGAGAACGGTTCGTCCATCAGCAGAATATCGGGGTTGAGCAGCAGGGCGCGGACAATGCCGACCCGCTGCTGCATGCCGCCGGACAGCTCGTCCGGCATCTTGTCGGCAAAGGCCTCCAGACCGGCCATCGCCAGCAGTTCGTTGGCGCGCTTTTCGTCCTGGGACGAGTAGCGACCAAACTTGTGCTTGAGCGGGAACAGCACATTCTTGCGAACAGTCAGCCACGGCAGCAGGGTCGGCTTCTGAAACACGATGCCAACGTCGTCACGGGGGCCGTCTACCTGCTTGCCGAAGACGCTGACTGTGCCTTCGCTTGGAACCAGCAGGCCCGAGACCATGCGCAGCAAGGTGGACTTGCCGCAACCGGAGGGGCCTACGACCGCCACAAACTCGTGGCGGTTGATGTCGAGGTCGATGTTTTGCACCGCCATCGGACTGCCGGGGGTCGGGTCATAGCGATGACCGACCCCTGACATCCGCACGAAAGCGCGTTCGCTAGTGTGCTCCATGGTTACTCCGCTACAGGCATGAAGTCGCGGTTGACGATGGTTTCCGGATCCAGCGAGTCAACACTCAGCTCGTTGGCCTTGGCGACCCACTCCCAGGTGGAAGCGATGCGCTCGGGGGTCATGGTGCCCAGACCGTCGGCTTCGCTGATTTCGTTGAAGGTCAGCGGCATGGAGTCGGCGATCTGCGCGGTGGCAACCGCGGCGTCGACTTCCGGCACCATGGTGTGCAGATCGGCGGCAGCCAGTTCCGGGTGCTCGTGGGTGAAGCGCAGGGACTTGTCATAGGCGCGCATGAAGCGCTTGGCAACGTCTGGCCGCTCGGTCAGGAACTTGTCTGCAGCAACAACGGCGGAGCTGTACAGCGACAGGCCGGCATCCGACCAGCGGATCACGTTGATGTCCTTGCCGGCGGCCGCAGCCTGTTGCTTGAACAGCGCAATGTTGGTGACCCAGGCGATGATGGCGTCGGTGTTGCCGGTGACCAGCATGGGACCCAGGGCACCCGGGTCGGACTTGGTCAGGCTGACCGAATCGGCGGGCATGCTGTTGGCTTCCAGCACCAGCGGCAGAAACGCGTTGGAGGAGGTAAACGGCGAGGTTGCGACCTTCTTGCCGGCGATATCGGTGAAGCTGTTGATACCGCTGTCGGACAGCGCGAAGAAGGCGTGCGGGCCCTGGTTGAAGATCATGTAGACGGCGCTGACCGGCACGGTGTCCTGTGCGCGGGCGGCCATCAGGGCGCCGATATCGGCGCTGCCGATGTCAGCCTGGCCGGTGGCGATCTTGGTGATGGCGTCAGTGGAGCCGCGACCACTGGCAACGGTGACTTCCAGCCCTTCGTCGGCGAAGAAGCCTTGCTGGATACCGGCGTAGACCGGAGCCTTGTCGCCCCCCGGCAGCCAGTCCAGTTGGTAGGTAACCTTGTCGGCTGCAGCGGCGAACCCGCTGGCAGACATGGCGATGACCATCGCCAGAACGCCGGACGCTTTTTTCAACATGAGTCATTCTCCAGAGTGATGTGCTTGGCTTTTTATCCTGACCAGTTGGGCAGGTTTTATTTCTATTCAGCAAGTTGCGGGCCAGCTTTCGGAAATGTCGGAAATTGGCTGAAAACCCCGTATTTTCAGGATCTTATTGCTCTGTCACGGGCTTGGCCGGCGGTGCACCTGAATTCCTGACCAGGGCGCCGCGCGTTTTTGGTGCGGCGTGAACCAGTCTCGTGCGTTCTCAGCCGGACGGGTCCGGGGCGACCTTGCGGCTGCGCAGGGCAAGGCGGCGATCTGCCAGGCCCACGATCAGAATGCCCAGTGCGATCAGCGCAAAGCCGGTCAGGTCGCTTGGTGTGGGTACCTCATGCAGGAACCAGGCAGCCGAGAGCATGCCAACTGCCGGTACCGAGGCCGAGCTGAGCGACAGGCTGACCGCGGGCAGAGAGCGAATCGCTGCCACCTGCGCCGCAACGCAGATGCCGGAGGCAATCGCCCCGCTGAAAATCAGCATCCAGATGAAGTCCGGCTGCCAGTCGATCTGTCCCGGGTCTTCTACCAGTAACGCCAGCGGCAATAGCGCCAACACCGAGGTCAGCAATTGCCAGGGGATCAGCGACAGCACGTCGCCCTGCCAGTGATGCCTGCGCACATGAATCAGCCCGGCGGTCCAGAGTATGGTGCCGAGCATGATCAAGCCGCCGCCGATGAACACCTCATGATCGGACCAGTCGATGCTCAACGGATTGAACACGGTCAGCAGGCCGGCCAGCCCCAGGCCGACGCCGATGGCGCGCGGCAGGGTAAAGCGCTCGCCCAGAAACAGCGCTGCCGCCGGCACCACCCAGATCGGCGTGGTGTAGGCCAGAATCGCCGCCCGTCCCGCCGGCAAATACTGCACGCCGAGGGTGACCAGGGTAATGAAGGCCATGTTTTGCATAATCCCGACTGACAGCAGCACCGGCACATCCGCGCGCCGAGGCAAGCGCAGCACGCCGAGCGCGGCGGCGATGGCAAACATCGCCAGCGTGCCCAGCGCCATGCGCAGGCAGGTGAACAGCATCGGCGGGCTGTAGGCCAGCCCGAGTTTGAGAACCGGGAAATTAAGCCCCCAGCCGAGGGCGTTGAAGCACAGCAGCAGATAGCCCAGCCGGAAGGCGTAGCTGTGACCGCCGGTGCTGCCGGCGGTCGCGTTCCGGGCCACCTCAGTGCTCCACTTCGAGGGCGCTTTCGTGCCAGTTCTGCAGGGCGCGGTTGGACAGCCAGACCATCAGGGCGAACAGCGCGATACCGGTCAGGGTGATCAGCAGCAGGGCGGCGAACATCCGCGGAATCTGCAGGTTGTAGCCCGACTGCAGGATCATGTACGCCAGCCCGGCCTTGGCACCGCCGGTACCGGCGACGAACTCGGCGACGACCGCGCCGATCAGCGCCAGACCCGAGCTGATGCGCAGGCCACCAAAAAAGTACGGCAGCGCGCCCGGGATACGCAGGCGGACCAGCTCCTGCCAGCGGCTGGTGCGGTACATGCGGAACATGCTCAGCAGGTTCGGGTCGACGCTGCGCAGCCCCAGTGTGGTGTTGGAGATGATCGGGAAGATGGCGATGATCACCGCGCAGACGGTCAGCGCCCAGGTGGTGTCATCCACCCAGATGATAATCAGTGGGGCAATCGCTACCACCGGCGTCACCTGCATCAGCACCGCGTAGGGAAACAGGCTCATCTCGATCCACTTGCTCTGTACAAACAGCAAGGAGGCGGCCACGCCCAGCACCACCGCGATGACAAAGGCCAGGAAGGTCACTTTCAACGTGATGTACAGCGCCCCCAGCAGCGGCTGCCAGCCGTCGATCAGGGCTTTGAAGATCTCGATCGGCCCCGGCAGGATGTATTTGGGCATCTCCAGCGCCTGGACGGCAATTTCCCAGAACAGCAGAAACAGGATACCGACGCCCAGGGGCGCGGCGACTTTGACGAAGTTTTCGTTCTGGATCAGCGGCGTGCTCATGCCTTGATCTCCTGTGGCTGGCCCATGGCGCTGGCACGCTCAAGCGCCTGCGAGACCTGGCGGCAGTAGCCGGCAAACTCGGTCGAAACGCGGAAGTCGGCGTTGCGCGGGAAGCTTTGATCGATACGGATGTCGTCGACGATGCGGCCCGGGCGGGCAGCCATCACCACCACGCGGCTGGACAGGTAAACCGCCTCGTAGACACTGTGGGTAACGAACACGATGGTCCAGCCGTTCTTCTGCCACAGCTTGAGCACATCGTCGTTGAGCTTGTTGCGGGTCATCTCATCGAGCGCGCCGAAGGGTTCGTCCATCAGCAGCAGGTTGGGCTCGGTGACCATGGCGCGGGCAATCGAGGCGCGCATCTGCATGCCACCTGACAGCTCGCGCGGGAATGCGTTGTCAAAGCCCTTGAGGCCGACCATCTCGAGTGCATCATCGATCTTGGCCTCGACCTCCGGCCCGCGCTGGTGTTCCAGATCCAGCGGCAGGCGTACATTCTTGCGCACCCGTGCCCAGGGCATCAGGGTGGCGTTCTGAAATACGAAGGCCAGCTTGCGGCCCTTGTCGCCAACCACGTCATAGCCCTGCTCCCAGAACTTGACGGTGCCGGTGGTCACCTCACCAAGGCCGGCCATGATCCGCAGCAGGGTACTCTTGCCGCAGCCGGAGGGGCCCAGCAGACTGACGAATTCGCCCTGGCGTATGGTCAGGTCGGCGCCTTTCAGCGCGATGGTACCGTTGGCGTATATCTTGTTTACGCCTTCAACCTGCAGCACTGGCCGCGGGTTGCCGTTGCTGTCGGTATGCGCCAGCTCGGCGGCGCTGTCATCGACCGGTGTGGCCTTGAGCGGCGTCACGTTGGAGCTTGTCATGGGTATCTCCCGGGGCGGCCCGCAGGCGGGCCGCCGGCTGGTCGGTTAATCAGGGCAGGACGGGTTCGGCGGGCAGGTAATCCAGGCTGTACACGTCGTGGATATCCAGGCTGGCATCCACCAGGCCGGCTTCCAGCATGAACTCGTGAATCTTCGCCCAGCGTGCGTCGGTCATCACGCCGATACCGCGGGTGGCCGCGTCGCCGCCGGTCACCAGACCGTATTCCTGCATCTTGGCGATGCCGTAGGCGATCTGCTCGTCGGTCATTTCCGGGTTGGCTTCCTTGATCAGCGCGTTACCCGGTGCCGGGTCCTTGAAGTAGCTGGCCCAGCCTTCCATGCTGGCCTGCACAAAGCGGCGCACCAGATCGGGATCTTTCTCGATCAGCCCGTCAGTGGTCTCGATGGTAGTGGCGTAGGCCGGGTAGCCGTAGTCCGCCAGCAGGAACACGGACGGCTTGATGCCCGCCTTCTCCATGGCAAAGGGCTCGGACGACAGATACCCCTGCTGCACGATATTGGTGTCCGCGAGGAAGGGCGCGACGCTGAAGGTGTAGGGGCGGATCATGTCATCGGTGTAGCCGTACTTGGACTTCAGCCAGGGCCAAAAGGTGGTGTTGGCAAAAGCAGCGATGTAGACCGGCAGACCCTCGGCCTTGATTTGTTCCAGCGAGGTGATGTGCGGGTGCGCGATCAGTGCCTGCGGGTCGCCCTGAAAGGCGGCGGCCACGGTTGTGACCGGCATGCCCTGCTCTACTGCCTTGACGGCGCCGACGGCGTAGCCCATGGAAAAGTCGCGCTTGCCGGAGACCAGCAGTTGCATGCCGTTGACCTGTGGACCGCCCATCTCGATGGACACATCCAGACCGTATTTCTCATACAGGCCGGTGGCCTTGGCCTGATAGAACCCACCGTGTTCGGCCTGGGCATACCAGTTGGTGCCGAATACGACTTCGTCCAGCTCGGCCGCCATCAGGGATGTGGACAAACCGCTGGCAAGCACCGCGCCGGCCATGCCGAGCAGTGCAGACGACTTCAGATTCTTGCGGGGGTGGCGCATGTGTTGCTCCTTGCTTGCAGTAGATAGCTGACCAGTTATTCAACATTTCTCCTGCAGCAAGCGCCGTGCCATGTGCCGTAAGTGCCGTTATTTGCATTTCCTGAACAGTTGGTCAGTAAAAATGTGCACCGGATTGCGTCGCAGTGCGGGCGCCTTGCACTGCGACGGCTCAATTTTCGCGAGTCAGTGGCTGCCCGCAGCCAGATCCACCGAGGCCGGTTCCGGGGTGATTTGCGCGGCCAGACGCGCAACCCGTGCACCGAGGGCGCGGGCAATCGCCTGCTCACCGTCATCTACGCCCAGCGTGCCGTTGAAGCCGGTGACCGCCGAGGCGCCGTAGGGCGAGCCGCCGCTGCGGGTGTGCACCAGCTCCGGCACGCTGTGCGGTACGCCCGCGAGGATCATGCCGTGCTGCAGGAACGGCAGCAGCAGGTTGATCAGCGTCATCTCGTTGCCCGAGTGCATGCCGCCGGTGGAGGTGAAAGCCGCGCCCACCTTGCCGATCAGCGCGCCCTGGCGCCACAGCGGTGCGACCTCGTCGATAAAGGCACGCAGCGGCGTGCTCATCAGCCCGTAGCGGGTCGGCGAGCCCCAGATGATGCCGGTCGCCCACTCCAGATCGGCCATGCTGGCCTGCGGCAGATCACGGTATTCGGCCTGGGCGGCAATAAAGTCGGCGCGTTCGGTATCGACGCTGAACTCCGGTTCCGACAGCGCCACCCGGCGCAAACGGACCTCGGCCTGCTCATTGGCGGCGCCTTCGGCGATGGCCTTGGCCAGCGTCAGCGTGGTGCCGTAGCGGGAATCAACAACGATGGTGATGCGCGATGGGGTCATGAATGGATGCTCCTGAGTGACGTTGAACAAATCGCTACACGGGCTGGCATGCAATATGAATACCTGACCAGATGGACAACCTGTTTTGATTCATCTGGAGAACGACATGACAGAGCAGTATGGGTCAGTGGCAGCCAACCTGCCGGTGATCGACATCAGCCCGATGCAGGGCGGCAGCATCGGGGACAAAGCGGCGATGGCGGCGACGCTTCGCGATGCCTGCGAGCACAGCGGCTTTTTCTACGTCAGCGGCCACGGCATCGAACCTGCGTTGATCGAGCAGGTGTTCGCGGCGTCGAAGCGGTTCTTTGAGTTGCCGATGACCGACAAGCTGGCGGTCGACAAGGCCCAGTCCAAGGCCAACCGGGGCTACGAGCCGCTGCGCGGCCAGACCCTTGAAGCCGGTGCGCCGCCGGATTTGAAGGAAGGCTTCTATATCGGTGAGGAGGTGCCCGCCGATGACCCGCGCGCGCTGACCCGCTTCAATATGGGCCCCAACCAATGGCCGCAAGGCGTCGCCGATTTCCGCCCGGTGATGGAGCAGTATTACGCTGCAATGACCGAGCTCAGCGCCCGGATCATGGCCGCGCTGGCGTTGTCGTTGAACCTGCCGGGAGAGTTCTTTGCCGATTTTTGCGAATCGCCGCTGTGTACCCTGCGCCTGCTGCACTACCCGCCCCAGCCGGGCAACCCCCAGCCAGGTGAAAAGGGCTGCGGCGCGCACACCGACTTTGGCGGCATCACCGTACTGCTGCTCGACGACAAACCCGGCCTGCAGGTCTGGGACACCAAGGGCGAGCGCTGGATTGATGCAAACCCGATCCCCGGCACCTTCGTGGTCAACCTCGGTGACATGATTGCCCGCTGGACCAACGATCGCTACCGCTCGACGTTGCACCGGGTGGTCAACACCTCCGGCGCGGAGCGCTACTCGGTGCCGTTTTTCTACAGCGGCAACCCCGATCACGAAGTGCGTTGTCTGCCGGTCTGTCTGCAGCCGGGCGATGCGCCGCGTTATCCGGTGACCACGGTCGAGGCGCATCTGCAGGAGATGTACCGGAGGACCTATGCCTGAGCCAGTGAACAAGCCGACCTTTTTATTGATCCACGGCGCCTGGGCCGGCAGCTGGGTATGGGATGCCCTCAAACCCGAACTGGAAGCCGCCGGCCATCGCGTGCTGGCGCTCGACATGCCGGGCAACCCGCAGCATCCGGCCACAGCCGAAGACATCAGCATGGCCGGCTGCATGGCGCATATCGCCAGTGCCTGTGCCGAGATTGACGGTCCACTGCTGTTGGTTGGCCATTCAGGTGGCGGCGTGATTGTTACCCAAGCGGCCGAGATGCTCGCCGAGCGCGTGGTGGGCGTAGCCTATCTGGCGGGCATGATGTTGCCTTCCGGGCTGGGCTTTGCCGAGTTGAGCAACTCGCTGCTCGCGACCAACCCGGAAGCAGCAGGCATCTGGCCGCATCTGGTTTGGGCCGAGGATCGTCAGTCGTCCGAAGTGCCGCCCGAGGCCGTATGCGAGGTATTCCTGCAGGATTTGCCGCGCGACCAGGCCATGGCCGCAGCGCAACGCTTCTGTAGCCAACCCGAAGGCACCCGAGCGTTGGTCGCCAACTGGACCGCCGAGCGCTTTGGCCGTCTGCCACGGCTGTATGTAGAGGCCACAGAAGACCGCTCCGTGGTGCTCGCCGCGCAGCGCAAGATGCAAGCGCTGGTGCCGGGCGCGCAGGTCGTCAGCCTGCCCTGTGGGCATGTACCGCAGGTAGTGCAGACGGCGGCGGTTGCTGAAGCCTTGCTGGCGTTTGCCAGTTGATGGAAGCAGGGAGCCGCAAGCGGCTCCCTGCTTTACTTACTCCGCGCCGTACATTGCTTTAACAAAGGTCAGGTCAAACGCCTTCTGCCAGTCAAGGTCGGCGGGCAGGGTGCCGGCTGCGACCATATCCTCGAAGAAGCCTTTCCAGCGCGCGGTGGTCATGATGCCGTATTGGCCGTCGGCCGCATCGCCCGACAGCAGAATGCCTTCTTCCTGCATCTTGGCGGTGCTGTAGGCCAGCAGCTCATCGGCCATTTCCGGGTTGGCCTCTTTGATCAGCGCGTTGGCCGGTGCCGGGTCGGCGAAGTAGGCTGCCCAGCCTTCGGCGGTGGCTTCAACCATGGCCTTAACCACGTCCGGGTTCTTTTCCAGCATCTCGGCGGTGGTATCCAGCGTACAGGCATAGGCATCCCAGCCGTAGTCGGCCAGCAGCAGACTCTTGGCCGCTACGTTCTCCTTGGCCAGAAAATATCCGTCGTTGGTCACGTAGCCTTGCTGGATCGCTTGCTGATCGGCGATGAACGGGCCAAAGCTGTAGTCATACGGTCGCAGCTGCTCATCGGAGAATCCGTACTGCGCCTTCATCCACGGCCAGTAGGCCACGCGGCCAGCAGTGGGAATCCGAATGCCCTTGCCCTTCAGGTCTTCGAGGCTGTCGTTACCGGCTCCTTCATGCACTACTAGCGATTGCGGGTCTTTCTGGAACCAGGCGGCCACGGTCACCAGTGGGATGTCTTCTTTCACGGCATTGAGTGACTGCAGCGCGTAGCCCATGCTGAAGTCGGTTTTGCCGCCCATCAGCAGTTGCACGTTGTTGACCTGCGGGCCGCCCATATTGATGGTCACGTCCAGGCCGTACTTTTCATAGATACCTGCCGCCTTGGCGGCGTACAGCCCGCCGTGCTCGGCTTGCGCATACCAGGTGGTGGTGACGGTCACCGGGATCAGGTCGGCGGCGCTGGTAGTGGCGGCGCTGAAGCCCAGCGCCAGGGCCAGACCGGTCAGTTTCAGAGATTTGAATTGCATGGGTAAAACTCCTTGATGGTGAACTCAGTAAGTCGCGTTGAGGCGTTCCAGCAGGTGGTCGCCAGCAGAAATCGGGGCGTAGCGCGCGGGGTTGTCGGCGCTGGCGCAAGTGTCGATGCAGGCGATCTCGGCATCCTTGTTCGGATGACAGAAGAAGGCGATGGAATAGCGATCGCGGTGCAGCGACTGCGGCGGCACGTTCACCCGGTGCGGGGTTGAGCAGAACACGTGGTTGGTCCAGCGGTGCATCAGGTCACCGGTGTTGACCACCACGGTGCCGGGGATCGGCGTCGCGGCCAGCCATTCACCGGCGCGGGTGCGCACTTCCAGCCCGCCCGCGTCATCCTGAAACAGCAGGGTGATGCTGCCGTAATCGGTATGCTCGCCCGCGCGGTTCTCGCCGCCTTGCGGGCTGAAGCCCTCTGGCAGCGGCGGGTAATGCAGCAGCCGCAGGGTGTGGTGATGGCGGTTGTGGGCGGTGACGAAAAAGTCGTCTGGCTGGTCAAGCGCCACGGCAAAGGCTTCCAGCACGCGGTCGGCGGTAGCGATGCACTCGGCCATAAAGGCTTCCATCTCAGGTCGGAAAGCAGGTTGCGCCGCAGGCCACAGGTTGAGCGGGCCACCCGGCTGCTCAGGTGCGAGGTTGAACGCCTCTTTCAGATCACCGGGCTTGCTCGCGTCCAGCCGCTCGCGACGCACACCCACGTAACCCCGATTGCTCTCGGCGCTCTGCCAGGCGATGGCCTGTTTGTCGTCGTCGGGCAGGGCGAAGAAGGCCTTGGAGGCAGCGAAAGCCTCGGCCAGCTGCGCCGCTGGCATGCCGCAGCCAGACAGATAGAAAAAGCCCCAATCGCTGCTGGCCTGGCGCATCTGCCGCGCTACCTCGGCGCGGGCCGCTGCGTCGCCGTCGATAAAGGGTGAAAAGTCGATTACCGGTATTGAGTCCGTTGTCATCAGTGTCTCCTGTTGCGAGTGAAGCTCCAGCGCGCGCCGGAGCGCCTGTGGTTTAGTCCTCGCACCTGCAACAGGACGACACGACTCATAACCTGACCAAATAAGCAGGAATTGAAAAAGCAAGGGCTGTGCCAAGCGCTCTGGCATGGGGGTGGGTGCGCGATTACGCGCCAGTTTGGCCGGCGAATGCACTGATACTGTGCTGAAATGGGGCCAACGGCACCCGATTTGCGCGGTTTACGGCGGCCCCACAATTGCATGCCGCGCGGCAGGAGAAAGTTTGTCCTTCTGGTCAACATAACGAATGCCGAGGAATCTTATGACGCCCACCCTGCTGCTCAAGAACGCGCTGGTCATCGCCACCATGGATGACGAGCAACGTGAAATTGCCAACGGCTCCGTGTTCATTCGCGGAAACCGCGTCGAAGCGGTCGGCCCCGCCAGCGAGCTGCCGGACACCGCCGACAAGGTCATCGACATGACCGGCCACGTGCTGATCCCCGGCCTGATCAACACCCACCATCACATGTTCCAGTCTCTCACCCGTGCCCTGCCCGCCGCGCAGGACGCCGAGCTGTTCGACTGGCTGACCGCGCTGTTCCCGGTCTGGCAGAACATCACCCCGGCCATGCAACGCGCTGCCACCCGCACCGCGATGGCCGAGCTGATGCTGTCGGGCTGCACCACCGCTGCCGACCACGCCTACCTCTACGTCAACGGCACCCGGCTGGACGACAGCGTGCAGGCCGCGCAGGAAATGGGCATGCGCTTTCACGCCGTGCGCGGTGCCATGAGTCTGGGCCAGAGCAAGGGCGGGCTGCCGCCGGATGCGCTGGTCGAACAGGATGAAGACGCCATCCTCAAGGAAATGCAGCGGGTGGTGGAAGACCTGCACGATGCCACGCCCGACGCCATGATCAAGGTCGCCCTGGGCCCCTGCTCGCCCTTCACCGTCACCACTGACCTGATGCGCGAAGGCGCGGCTTTGGCGCGCTCCTACGGCGTTGGCCTGCACACCCACACCGCCGAAAACGCCAAGGACCTGGCCTTCAGCAAGGAGCGCTACGGTATGACCCCGACCGAATACACCGAATCGGTCGGCTGGGTCGGCCACGACGTCTGGCACGCCCACTGCGTGCATCTGGACGACCCGGGTATCGCCCTGTTCGCCCGCACCGGCACCGGCGTCGCCCACTGCCCCTGCTCCAACATGCGCCTGGCCTCCGGCATCGCGCCGATCCGCAAGATGCGCGACGCTGGCGTAAAGGTTGGCCTGGGCGTGGACGGCAGCGCCTCCAACGACACCAACAACCTGCTCGACGAAGCCCGCCAGGCCATGCTCTCGGCCCGCGTGCGCGATGAAAACCCGACCGCCATGAGCGCCCGCGAAGCGCTCTACATTGCCACCCGCGGCGGCGCCGACGTGCTCGGCCGCAGCGATGTGCTGGGCCGTATCCAGCCCGGCTACTGCGCCGACATCATCGCCTTCCGCACCGACGACATCGCCCTCGCCGGCGCCCTCATCGACCCCATCGCCGCCCTCGTCTTCTGCACCCCGCAACGCGTCGCCCACAGCATCATCAACGGCCGTCAGGTGATTGAAGACGGCGTGCTGTTGACGCGGGAGTTGCCGCTGATTATTGAAGAGCACAATGCGTTGGCGAGGGAGTTGGTGTTGGGGAAATAGGGCTGCGCGGTTGTTGCCGAGCGCATGACGACACCCCCACTCGTCATCCTCGCGCAGGCAAGGATCCAAGCGGGCTGGCCGTATCACTGGATTCCGCCTGCGCGGGAAAGACGTTTATCGGGATTGTTGATCAGGCCGCTCTGCGACCGTATTGTGGCGCGCCACTCACCAATCAAACTCCGTCTCTGGAGCAAAGGTTCTATCGTCACTTTCACGATAGAAATATGGAAACCACACAACACTGCTATCGCTGTCGGTGCCTGTAATCGCGATGATGGCACCAGTCTCGCCGGGTTTATGCCAAGGGCCACAACTTGAGATCGGGTACTTCAGAGTGAGAACGTCACCCTCTTCGATTACGCCCTCTGCTGCTTCAATCACCTGATGGACTCTGGCTGTTGCCCAGCCTATGCGGTAATCCTCAATAAACACGTCGAGCAAGATTACCTTGGCTACAACGTCTGCATCAGGCAGCGGATCGGGCAGGTTGGTGAAGAACAGTTTGTTTTCAACACTCCGGCCCCGACATGCGTGCGCTTCTGGGAGCACCAGAATCAAAAGGACCAAGAGGCACAGATAGCGCAGGGTGTTGTTCGTCAAAAGCTGTCGCATGGTAAACGTCCGTTGTTTTAGGTAAGTCTGAAAAAACATGCTCGGACAGCCTAGCAGGCTGGTGGCCATCGTTCCTGTGGCCGCGTGATACCTACCGGCCGTTGCTCCGCCGCTCTTTGTGCTCGCTGATCAGCACCTCGACAATCCAGCGGAGATAGCGCAAGAACATGCCCAGCGCGAGTGCCAGCGTGGGAACCATCAAAAAGGCCAGCCCAAGCGCAGCGCCGGGCGACCCTGTGTGCTCTGGCCTGGATATGACATAGAGATGCTGCGCCCACACCAATACCGTTGGTATGCCAAGCGCACAGCAAAATATCCAGAACCAGCGCCAGCGTGTGAGCAGGACGGGCGTTATCAGGAGCGCAAAACTGATGAGCAAAAGCAGCTGTTGTTCCATGTGATCAGATGGCCTGTTGATGGTTTGGGCGCTCTGCGTTTGGTCTTCGTGCTTTAACGAGCGGTTGCGTTGATGCTTCACGTCACTCTTTCGCCTTCACGGCGAGCAGGCTCGGGTGGCGACCATTCACTTTGTCAGGGCTTGCCAATAAATCCTGCGACTCGTTCTAGGCCGTCCCAGCTTGATTGAATCGGAGGGATAGTCCTTGGGTCTATTAAGCCGAGTTCATCAAGGGTGTACTCCATCTTCCCAAAATTGCACGCGGCGCAGGTTACAACAAGGTTATCAAGATCGTTTGCTCCGCCATGAGAGTGTGGAACCACATGATCATACTGAGCCCACATGCACTGGAAGGCGGCATGTTGAGATGCATTCGAGCGGCCCCAGGGAACCGCAGTTGGATAAGCAATGTGCAGCACTTTTCTTATTTCTGCACGGATGACCGGAATTCCACAAAATCTGCAATGAAAGCCATCCCTGCTGTGCAATTCAGCTTTCCGGATGGCGGTGGGCATTCTTGCCTTTACTCTCTCTCCAGGCGCTTTGTTAGGCTGTTTCTTGATCCGCACGAAAGGGCTTTTCTTTCCCCAAATAGAGTCAGTCCAAGCCCAAACTTTTGGGTCGTTTGCGAGAGTGAATAGCTCGATAGCCAAGCTGCTATGGCCGTTTAAATGAGCAGAAACGGCTGCGTCTAGATAGCGAGCAGCATCAAATATTTCTGGGATTGGCTCTCTAAAGCAGCGTTTGGGATGGTCGTAATTGCTCATTGTTGCCTCGGATAGCCATTTTGAACGCTCATTTCTTGGGCGGCCTTGCTTGGTCTTGCTCGCCTTTCGCCTTCACGGCGAGCAGGGGGAAATGCTTGGCCATTTCCCCCTGCACCCCCTAGGCCACCCCGGCTACGCGGCCCTTCGGGTTCGCTGCGTTGCTCGGGCTAGCGGGGGCCGGCAGAACTCGGCTCTTCGAGCCTCAGACATGCTGCCGTCCTATTTCCCGCCAGCCCTGCGCTACTCGCCCGCGTAAACGGGGACCCGGGGTCTGTGCATTGGTTGTGTAGTATGGCGGTGAAAGTATAGTTTGGGCATTTCAGTGGAGCCAATTATCTCGGTGCTGTTTTCGCATTAACGTTTGGTTAAGGGGCGGGCTTTAGCCCGTCCCAGTGAGCGAAGCAAACGATTTGAGCGCATAGTTAGCTCACGGCACAATTTGGGTAGCCAAGTAGCGATAGAGGTCGCAATAGGTTTCAAAGTAAGTTTGATATTTGGCCTGAAGAGATGTTTTAAATACAGCGACTGGTTTTGCAACAAGAAGATCTCCAACAGTGTAGCCTTGTTTTAATTTTGCTGTCTGCTGCAGCCCTAAGAGTGCTTTTGCAACTTTTTTGAAATCTTCTCTGCATTTTTCTGAGCTATGAGCAACGCGATTTCTTATCTTGACTGCGGATTGAAGTGGCTCAATGTATGCTTGCATCCTCGGTGAATATGGGGATCCACTCTCAAAGTAGATTCGCGCGGTATTTATTACCCAGCGAGGCTCCCCAAATTTTGAATAGCTACTTTTAGGATCAAAACCTGAGTCCCCAGAAATAACATGATAAGAATGGGCAATATCTGCTGCCGTGCCTAATCGGAATTCAGGAGAAAAGCCGTTTGGAGATTTTGCTCCAGCCATATAGCGAGTAAATGTCTGTTCAAGAAATTCTTCCCAGTTTGAAACTAGGCCTAGGAATGCAAGCTCTACGACTCTTCGAGTTTGCTCCGCATGCAGCCTAGGGTGTTTAACGTTTGGGTTAACGGCGGATAGCGCTCTTGCGGAAGCTACTAGTTTCTCTGCGGAGTCAACGGCCTTTAGAAAAACTGCTTTTATTTGCGCTACTTTAGGTGGGCGACCTGCCATTTTTCCTCCGAGAGCTAACGCTGCCAACACCGAAAAATTAGGAGCGCAGCGAGTAATTTTTCCGCGTGCTTGGCCTTGTTATATCATTTTCCACCACGTCCAAATGTCGTGATACGATTTTCCTTTTTCTTTATCCTAATCTCGCTATCTTTGTGAATCATGCGCTGATGGCAGTCCAGACAAAGACTTATCATCCCTTCAACAGTTGAAGGGCCTCCCTTTGCATACTCAAAAATATGATGAGCCTGAACCCTGTTTGTTGAGGTGCATAACTGACACATTTCTAGATCTTTTAACCTGCGCTCGTTTTGCGCCTTACGATGGTCGCTTGGCCTGCTCATTACTTTTTCCTAGCTTTCGCTATCCGACTCGTCTTCAAGACAATCTGGCTGCGGAGGTTCTGGCTCGCCTTTTGCCTCCAAGGAAAGATTCTCGACCCTTCTTTTGAGCATCAGCTGCAAAGAGTCATACGGCCCCTCAATCCCAGTGTAGTCTTCAATCTCACCCGCATTTTCCAATTCCTCAACCATTTCCAGAATTTGTTTCACCTTCTCCTTGCTTCCAACAAACGCGATATTGGCCGCCCACTTTTCATCACTTGACATCACTTACCCTCCTTGGCTGGGAGAGTAATCGTCACCTCACTATCCACGTCGAAAACTTCAAGCTTCCCGATTCCACGCTTCAATACAATACAGAACGAATCATCAAGCTCAGGAAGACCGTTCCTCAGATCAGAAACTTTATATATTCGATATTGGCCTTCGGTTTTGACCACAGCAACATTTTCAGGAAGAGAAACTTCTTTGTGGATAGTCACTTCTTCAAAATTCTTGAAGAAATTTGGCTCGCCGGAGTAAAAACCGGAAATTTTATAAATACGGAAGCTTCCATCGCCTGAAACAATAACGATTTCGTTTTCAGTGAATCCGTACAAGCAGTCTCCTTCTCGGAGGATTTTGAACCTAAACTCTTTCAATGCACGAATCTCCTCTTGATATAACGTTTGGTTAAAGGACGGGCTTTAGCCCGTCCCAGTGAGCGAAGCGAACGGTTTGAGCCAATTGTTATACGAATGAAACAAAGCTCGCATATGCCCTGCACATGCCCCAAATAAAGAAGCCATATGACGATAAGCCGAGCAGAATTGAAATGATGTTGAAAACGAGGCCAGTTCTTTGTTTCCATGCTTCGTCTTCTGCATAGAACCACTGGCTTAAGTAAGTGAAGCCAGATGCCATAGCGATAGCTAAAACACCGATCACGAATATTGTAAGGCTATTTGCAAACTCAGGAATTTTTGATTGTTGTTCTTCAGTTAGCTTGCCTATGAATGCAAGCATTGCAACGGAGGCTCCTCCGTTTAGTAGAAAAGAAGATTTTACGGCATTTTGCCCCGACTGAATAACGGAGCGGAACATCTCTAGATCTGAAGCGTGGTTGCGTTTTTCCGCCTCAACCATAATTTGAAGTTGAGCTTTGTAATGTTCAAGCTCTGCTTCCGTGACTACAGGCGAAGGAGAGCTTATTACCTCATCGAGATATGCAATTAAATTGTCGCAATAAATGGCAGCCGTCCCGCCGTTCTTCAGGCCCACTAGAGTCTGCTTGAGCTGATTGGCAAATTCCTTAGCGCTCATGAGCGGTTCCTTTTCGTATAACAGTGATTAGATCGCGGTAACTTTAATACGCGTCATAGCGCCCGATGCAGCGATCTCATATTCTCTTATATTTCAATGGATTAGAGACCTCCTCGCGCGAGTGGCGAACGTTAAACCGCGCGAGGCTTAATGCTCCGCTGGTCCACCGTGAAGGCTTGCACGCAAGTGAAGGTGCTATCGGGTATTCGAGATGAAATGTGTCGAGTCTATGTAGCATCCATGCCTCCTGACCGGGCCGCGAGAAGTGCGGTGATTTGATAGTGCTACTACACGGCGCGTTTGCCAACCCTGAATACGGCTAAAGGCTTGCTTGAGCTGCGCGGCTCTACCGCGCAATTACGAGCGTGGCGCATGCACGGACCCAAGTCCCGTTTACGCGGGCGAGTAGCGCAGATTTATCGGGAAAAAGAGCCACAGGATGTCTGAGGGGCGTAGCCCCGAGTTTTGTGGCTCCCCGATAAATCGAGCAACGCAGCGAACCCGAAGGGCCGCGTAGCCGGGTGCCCCGGGGGATTGCTAAGGGGGGGCTGGGCAAGCAGCCCCTCTTGGCTCGCCGGAGAAGGCGAAAGGCGAGTTAGATACCGGCGCAGAGGTTGAGCAGCGGTGCGTGGGTGATGAAGCAGTCAGGAATGGACGCAGAGCGCCCCATCGGAGCATTCCCACGCGGAGCGTGGGAACGATCAACGTCGGCCGTTACGACGGCTCTACCCGATGCTCGTACGTGGCATTCAGGCGGGCGGTTAGGTATTCGGCACAGGTAATCGGCTCATACTTCGGCGCTTCACCCGGGATCACGTCGCGCGGGTCGACAATGGAGTCGGGGTTCACTTCCAGGAAGAAGGCGATGGAGTAGCGCTCCTGCTCCGGCGGGCGCACGCGGTGCGGGGTAGAGACGTAGGTGTCATTGCTCCAGCGCATCAGGCAGTCGCCGATGTTGCAGACGAAGGCGCCCGGTACGTGCGGGGCGTCGATCCATTGGCCCTGACGAGTCAGTACCTGCAGGCCGGCAACCTTGTCGGTGGCCAGCAGGGTGACGTTGCCGTAGTCGGTGTGGGCGCCTGCGCCGCCGTCTTCGCGGTCGATCTGACCGGCGCTGGCGGGGTAGCGCAGCATGCGCAGGGTGGCGATGGGGCTGGTCAGGTGCGCGGCGAAGAAGTCTTCCGGCAGGCCCAGATCAATCGCAAACCCCTTGTGGATCAGCCGGCCAAGGTTCAGGCAGCCGTCGAAGTAGCCGAGCATGGCTTCGCGCCAGCCATCGAGCGGTGGCCAGAAGTTGACGCCGCGGAAGGGTTTGCCGGCCAGTACGTCCGGGTGATCGGCCGGGAAGTCGGTGCCGATGTTGAAGGCTTCCTTCATGTCGGCACCTGCTTCCGGGTTGAGCTTTTCGTCGGCCATGGCGACGTAGCCGCGGTTGTGCGGCGACTTCTTGATCGACATTTCCTGCTTGGTTTCCAGCGGCAGCTCGAACACCCGTTTGGAGTTGGCGAACGCGCCAGCCATGACGTCTTCCGGGATGCCGTGATCGACGGCGTAGAAGAAGCCGATTTCACGGCAGGCAACGCCCAGCTGGCGGGCGGTTTCGGCGCGGACGGCGGGGTCTTCGCTGTTCAGGCCAGCGACGGAGATAAGGGGTAGTGATTGCATGTGATGACTCCTGACTGCGTGCGCGCAGTCGCTTAAACCATTGCAGTACGCAGGTGCGCGATATCGCGACACTGCTGAAAAAGTGCGAGGCCGTGCTGCTGGGCTTCAGTGATAACCGTTTGTTCGCTCACCTGGGTGGCGCGGCCGTTGGCGATCAGTTGCCGGCCATCAACCCAGACCGCGGCGACGTTGCGGGCGTCGGCGGCGAAGACCAGATTCCACAGCAAATTGCCGCCTGCTGCATTGATCTCGGTCGGTGTCAGGTTGGGTTGCGCCAGATCGAGCAGCAGCAGATCCGCCTGCTTGCCGACTTCCAGCGAGCCGATGCGGTCGCCGAGACCCAGCGCGCGGGCGCCGTTGATGGTCGCCATGCGCAGGATCTGGTCGGCGGGCAGCACGGTAGCGTCCAGCCGGGTGGCCTTCTGGATCAGCGAGGCGAACTTCATTTCCTCGAACAGGCTGAGGCTGTTGTTGCACACCGGGCCGTCGGTGCCGAGGCCGACGGTGATGCCGGCGGCGAGCATTTCCGGCACGCGGGCCACGCCGCTGGCGAGCTTGGCGTTGCTGATCGGGCAGTGGCTGATGGCGGTGCCGGTATCGGCGATGCGCTTGATCTCGTCGTCGTTCAGCCACACGCAGTGGGCGATCAGGGTGCGCTCACCGAGGATGCCGTAATGATCGAGCTGGGCAATCGAGCGACGGCCGAAGTGCGCCTTGACCGCGTCGTCCTCTTCCTTCTGCTCGCAGGCGTGGGTGTGAATGCCGACGCCGTATTCGGCCTGACATTCCAGCGCTTCGCGGTAGGCGTCGGGCGTGCAGTAGAACAGGTGCTCCAGCCCCATCCAGACCTGAATGCGGCCGTTCTGGCTGCCGTGGTGGCTATGGATCAGCGCGCGGTTTTCGGCGCGGGTGGCGAAGAAGTCCTTGCCGGGCGCGTCGGCCACGTAGGGCGCCAGATTCACGCGCAGGCCGATCTCGCCGGCGGCATCGGCGCAGCGGTGCATGAAGCGGTACATGTCCATCACGCAGGTGGTGCCGCTTTTCAGTGCTTCCAGATAACACAGTCGCGCTGAATGGAAGGCGTATTCCTCGGTCAGGGCGCGGTGTTCCAGCTGGTAGTAGGGCAGCCATTCCATCAGCTGCATGTTTTCGGTCACGCCGCGCATCAGGCTGGAATGGGAGTGGGCGTCGATCAGCCCCGGCAGCAGCGCGTGGCCGCTGGCGTCGATCACCGGCATGCCGGGCGGGATGATCAGCTCGTCGCTGGGGCCGACGGCGCTGATGCGCCCGTCCTCGACGATCAGGGTGCCGCGCGGGATGACGCGGTTGCCTGGGTCAACGGTAAAGATGGCTGCATCGTGCAGCGCAAAGTGGTTCATATGTACCTCATAGCAATCTGAACCGGGTTAGCGGTTCCGGACACTGTGACGGCACGGCGGGCACGGAATGCATCAGCGTGGCTGATGGTTTCCTCAGAGGCTGTCCGAGCGGAGCACAAGGGGTTGGTTAAGGGTTACTTCATCGCAATTGTTACCTGCACCACGGCGGTCGACGATCAGATAATCGGCGTCCGCAGTGACCGGCAGCAGTGGTGCATGCCAGGTTCCGGCATGGTAACTGATGCCCTGGTCGCCTGGCACGTAGAACGCGCGCACGGCGGATTCATCAAAGTCGCCGGGGGCGGCGACCACCGCATAAAACGCCGTGCCGTTGAGCGGCACAAAGGCCTGACTGCCCAGCGGATGGCGTTCCATCAGATTGATTGCCAGCGGCTCAAGCGGCTGGCCGCGGAAGATCGAGAAAATGCCTTCGGCACCCTCGCCCAGCAACTGCACCGTACCGAGCGCGTGGAAGCGCTGGGTCCGGCCGTTGTTGATCGGAAAGCTGTCGGCGCCGACCGTGGAGATCACATCGCCGAAGGGGGCGAAGGCTTCGCGGGTCAGCGGCTCGACGGTCAGTACGCGGGGGCTGCTCATGCGACCGGCTTGCCGAACAGGCGCAGGCGACTGACGCCGCCATCAGGAATGATATTGAAGCGAATGTGCGTGATCGGGCCGATATCGTTCAGTTCGGTGAACTGGTGGATGGCGTCGGCGGTCAGCGGCTGTTCGTCCATCAGGGTGTGCCAGAACATGCTCTGGGTGATCAGGCTCTTGGTGGTGCCCTGTTCAACGCAGGCGGCCTGGATCGAGCAGCGTGCCGGGAAGTTGCCCTTGAAGTGCGCGGTGTCGACTTCCACGTGCTCAATGAGGCCCTTGTGGCCGAGCTTGAGGATGCACCAGTCGTTGCCGGGCTCGCGGCGGCGGCGGGTTTCCCAGCCATCGCCCATGTCGGTGCCGCGGCCGGGGCGCAGCAGCTTGCGCGGCTCGCCGTAGTGGGCGTCGCTCCAGGCCACCTGATTGCCGCCGTTCTCCAGCGCGATCAGGTTGATGGTCTGGCTGCTGTCGAGGTTCGACCAGTCGCAGTGCGGGGTGCCGTAGACGCGCAGGCGGGCGACGCCGCCGTCCGGGTACAGGTGCAGGCGCAGGTGGGTCCAGACCTGATCGGAGGTCAGTTCATGGAAGTGATGGGCGTTGCCGCCCAGCTCCACGGCAGCCAGCAGTTCGGTCCAGTCGCTGTCGTTGCTCGGTTCGGCGTCCGGGCTGTAGCAGGCTTCCAGCGAGACCGCCGGGGCGAAGTTGCCGGTGAAGAAGCTGGTGTCGAAGTCGACGCCCTGCAGGGTGCCGGCCAGCGCCAGTTTGATGATCGCGGTGTCGTGCCCGGTGGTGCGGCGGCGGCGGGTTTCCCAGCCATCCATCCACTTGCCGTTGTCGTCGTACAGGCCGGGGTAAAACGCCGCCGGTTCCGGGTTGAGCATGCGGATGCCGGGGGCAAAGAACTGGTCGGTCGCCCAGATGAATTCAGCGCCAAGGCTGGCGTCGGCCAGGTTCAGGCCGGTCTTTGTAAACGCCGGGCCGTCGACGGCCGGGGCGATGATGGCAGTGCTCATGGTTAATCCTTGGCAGGCTGGTATGGGTGCGTCTGTTTCCAGTGCCGCGCGATGTCGATGCGGCGGGTGATCCAGACCTTGTCGTGGCTCTGGATGTGATCAAGAAAGCGTTGCAGCGCGCGGAAGCGGCCGGGGCGGCCGACCAGGCGACAGTGCAGGCCAATCGACAGCATCTTGGGCGTTTCCGAGCCCTCGGCGTAGAGCACGTCGAAGGCGTCTTTCAGGTACTGGAAGAACTGCTCGCCGCTGTTGAAGCCACCGGCGATGGCAAAGCGCATGTCGTTGGTGTCCAGCGCGTAGGGCACCACGAGGTGCGGCTGTGCGCCGGCACCGGCGTCGACCGTGGTCCAGAATGGCAGGTCGTCACCGTAGTAGTCGCTGTCGTACTCGAAGCCACCGGCCTCGACCACCAGACGGCGGGTATTCGGGCTGTCACGGCCGGTGTACCAGCCGAGCGGTGGCTGGCCGGTCAGTGCGGTGTGCAGCTCGATAGCCTGCTGCATGTGCTCGCGCTCGCGGGCTTCGCTCATGTCCTGATAGTGAATCCAGCGCAGGCCGTGGCAGGCGATCTCGTGGCCGTCTTCGATAAAGGCGCGGACCATGTCCGGGTGGCGCTGCATGGCCATGCTGACGCCAAATACGGTCAGCGGCAGGCCGCGCTGGCGAAACTCGCGCAGGATGCGCCAGGCACCGGCGCGCGAGCCGTATTCATAGAGTGATTCCATGCTCATGTGGCGGTCGGCAAAGGCCTGCGCGCCAATGATGTCGGAGAGGAAGACTTCCGAGTGACTGTCGCCATGCAGCACACAGTTCTCGCCGCCCTCTTCGTAGTTCAGCACGAACTGCACGGCGATGCGTGCCTGCCCCGGCCAGTTGGCCTTGGGCGGCTCGGCACCGTAGCCGATCAGATCACGCGGGTAGTGCGAATTGCTCATTTCTTGGGTACCTCGAGGCCGCAGCCGCGAAGAATGATGTCGGTAAGGAAGTCGGCCACGCGGTCGAAGTCCTGCTTCTCGTATTCGGCCTTGTTTTCCACCATCAGCACCTGCACCTGGAAGTCGGCGTAGTGCTGGGTTGAGGACCAGATCAGGAAGATCAGCTGCACCGGGTCTACCGGCGCCATGCGGCCCTGATCAATCCACTGCTGCATGACCCCGGCGCGGCCGCGCACCCATTCGCGCATGTTGGTGCGCAGGTGGGTCATCAAAAAAGGGGCGCCCTGGATGATTTCCATGGCAAACAGACGGGAGGCCAGCGGATACAGGCGGGCCATCTCGACCTTGGCGCGGATAAAACTGGCGAGCGCCTCGGCGGGGTCGTCGTCGACGGTCACGCTGGAGAACACGGCGTTCCAGCGCGCAAGAATATCGTCGAACATGGCTGCGTAGATCTTCTTCTTGTTGCTGAAGTAGTACAGCACGTTCGATTTGGGCAGTTCGGCCCGTTCGGCAATGTTCTGAATGGTGGCGCCGCGAAAACCGTGCAGGGCAAATTCCTGCTCGGCGGCCGCCAGAATGATTTCGTGGTTACGCTCGCGGATGCGACCGGGTCGGTAGGTCTTGGATGCGCTTTTGTTTGTCATCTGTTCCATCGCCTTTACACCATTGCAGGGGTTCGACCATCACGGCCGAACCCCCATTGCCGTGATCAGAAGTGGAATTTCACCAGCGCACTGACCGCGTTTTCGGTTTCCATTACATCGTCGTTCAGACCGTACTTGTTGTTCCAGTACGAGTATTCGATACCTGCGTAGAGCACGCCCGGCTTGCCGCGGTAGTTACCCAGGTCCAGCTTCAGCTGCGGGTTGAAGTGGAAGTCGGACTTGTGATCGTCTTCCGCTGTGGACCAGTCGATGTAACCGTCGAACAGGATACGGGTGCTGCCAAATTCCATCGCCTTGCCCCAGACGACGGTGGTTTGATAATCGTCAGAGGTCTCGCTGTTGTCTACGTAGTAGAAACGGGTGCCGAAGTACATGAAGCCCGGCATGTTCCAGTCGATACCCGGACCAACCATGTAGTTGTTGACGTTGGTGCCGCCGCCAAATTCGTACTGAGCGGACAGGGTGTAGTCCTTGATCAGGCCGCCGCCCAGCTTGCTGCCGGTCAGCCAGCTCAGGCTCAGGTTAGGCGCGAATTCACCGTACAGATCGTCAGAATCGGTGTCTTTTCCATGACCCTGGTTACGGTCAACGAAGAAGAAGGTGCTGCCCCAGTCGTGACCGCTGGCGTTCTCGAAGGTAAAGAACGTCTGCGAGGTCTTCTTGCCGGCGCCGTCGAAGTTAACGCGGGCGTAGTCATCGCTGTACAGGACAGAGATGCTGGAGTCGGAGAAATACTTCTCAGCGTAGGCGCTCGGTACAAAGGCGCCTGCGATGCAAGCGGCGATCAGCGTTTTTTGCAGTGTGCTCATATTCAATGCTTCCTGGAATCAGTGATTTAGTTTTGATTGGCATAGTGGGTGCTCAAGTTATTTGCTCGGCCTATAGGGTTGGCCGATTGATAGGGGTGTGTTGAGGCGGGTCCGCGCGGGATTCCACGACAACAGCACCAGAACAATAATGGTGACGACATAGGGCAGCATGGCCAGCAGCTCCGTTGAGCTGTTCCAGCCGAGCCCCTGCAGCACCAGGTGCAAGATGCTGGCGGCGCCGAACAGGTAGGCGCCGAGCAGCACACGCTCGGGTTTCCAGGTGGCGAACACCACCAGGGCCAGCGCGATCCAGCCGCGACCGGCAGTCATGTTTTCGGTCCACATCGGGGTGTAGGCCAGCGACAGGTAGGCGCCCGCCAGGCCGGCCATGGCGCCGCCGAAGGCCACCGCCATGTAACGCACCGGCAGCACTTTCAGACCGTTGGCATTGGCCGCTTCCGGGGACTCGCCGACGGCGCGCAGAACCAGGCCGCCGCGGCTGTATTTGAGGAAGCAGAACACCAGCGCGAAGATCAGCAGCGAGCCGTAGACCAGCAGGTCCTGGTTGAACAGCACCTGGCCGATGACCGGGATGTCCGACAGCAGCGGAATGGCGATCTTGTCAAAGCCGTCGATCGACTGACCGACAAAGCCTGCGCCGACGAAGGAGCTCAGGCCGATACCGAAGATGGTCAGTGCCAGGCCGGCGGCATACTGGTTGGCCGCCAGGGTAATGGCCATCAGCGCAAACAGCATGGCCATCAGCACACCACCGAGCATGGCAGCGAGCACGCCCATGCTCAGGCTGCCGGTCGAGGTGGCGGCGATAAAGCCGATCACCGCGCCCATCAGCATCATGCCTTCCTGGCCGAGGTTGAGAACGCCTGAGCGTTCGCACACCAGCTCGCCCAGGGCGACCAGCAGCAACGGGGTGCCGGCGACCACGGTCGCGGCCAGTACGTTGGTAATCAGTACGCTGTCCATATCAGGCCTCTCCTGCCACGGCCTTGGGGGCCCGACGAATGCGAATGCGGTAGTGAATAAAGGCGTCACAGGTCAGCAGGTAGAACAGCAGCAGCCCCTGGAACAGTCCGGTGATCGCCTTGGGCAGGGCCATGGCAATCTGCAGCATCTCGCCGCCCATGAAGGTCAGCGCCAGCAGCGCGGCTGCCAGCACGATGCCGACCGCCTGCATGCGCCCGAGGAACACCACGATAATTGCGGTGTAGCCGTAGCCGGGTGACACCTGCGGCACCAGTTGACCGAGCGGGCCGGTCACCTCCGATGCGCCCGCCAGACCGGCCAGACCACCGGCCAGAATGAACGCCAGCAGGGTCAGACGCTTGGCCGGGAAGCCGGCGAAGGCGGCGGCGCGCTCGTCCTGACCGAGGACCTTGAGCTGGAACCCGATAAAGGTGCGGGCAAACAGCACGCCGACCGCCACCGCTGCCAGCAGACCGAACAGCAGGCCGATATGCAGGCGGGTATCAGGGATCAGCTTGGGCAGCAGGGCGGCTGCAGCAAACATCTCCGACTGCGGGAAGCCAAACCCGTACGGGTCCTTCAGCGGACCGTGAACCGCGTACAGCAGCAGGTTCAGGGCGATGTAGTTGAGCATGATGGTGGTCAGGATCTCGTTGCAGTGGAACTGCGTTTTCAGCAGCCCCGCCAGCAGCGCCCAGACTGCGCCGGCTACGATGCCGGCAATCAGCACCAGCGGCAGCACCCAGGGGCCGCTCTGGCCGCCCAGTTGCAGGGCCACCACGCTGGCCCACAGCGCGCCCATCAGGAAGTGCCCCTCGGCACCGATATTCCACAGCTTGGCCCGGTAGCAGATGGTCAGGCCGGCGGCGCACAGCAGCAGCGGTGCCATCTTCAGGCCCAGCTCGGCCCAGCCGTGGGTATCGCTCAGCGGGGTCAGGAAGAAGAAGGTCAGACCTTCCACCGGGTCCTTGCCGAGGGCCATGAAAATGCCCATGCCGGTGATGATGGTGAGGACCAGAGCCAGCAACGGGGATGCCCATTGCATGGCCCGGGAGTCGACGGCGCGACGCTCAAGCGACAGCATGGGAAACCTCCGAAGGTGCAGCGCTGGGGAAATCACCGGCCATCCACTGGCCGAGTTGTTCAATGGTCAGGTCACTGGTGTTGACCAGCGGCGACAGCCGGCCGGCGCAGATCGCGCCCATGCGGCCACAGAGCTGGAACAGTTCGTCCAGATCCTCCGAGATCAGCAGTACCGCAGCGCCCTCGTCACGCAGCCGCACCAGCGCCTCGTGGATGGCCACTGCCGAGCCGACGTCAACGCCCCAGGTCGGGTGCGAGGCAACCAGCAGCTTGGGTTGCTGCATGGCTTCACGGCCGATGATGAATTTCTGCAGGTTGCCGCCGGACAGGCTGGTGGCATGGCTGTCGATGCTGGCGGTGCGTACACCAAAGGCATCGACGATACGGCTGGCGTAGTCGCGCACCTTGTTCAGCGCCACCCAGCCCTTGTTCACCATACCTTCGCCGTAGGCGGTCAGCAGGCTGTTGTCGACCAGCGACATGGATGGCACCGCACCACGGCCGAGGCGTTCTTCCGGCACCACCGCGACGCCGAGGCGGCGGCGCAGACCCGGCTTGGCCTGACCGATCGCCACGCCGCTGAGGGTGATGCTGTCGTTGCTGACCAGCGCTTCGCCCGACAGCGCGCGCAGCAGCTCGTCCTGACCGTTACCGGCCACGCCGGCGATGCCGACGATCTCGCCGGCGCGCAGGCTCATGCACAGGTCCTGCAGGCTGGTGCCGAACGGGTCGCTGGTGCGGTAGTTCAGGTGGCTGACGTTCAGCAGCACTTCGCCGGGTGTGCGCGGCTCAACACGGGTCGACAGCGGGGTTTCATTGCCGACCATCATCCGAGCCATATCGTCGGTGCTGACCTCGGCCGGATTGCACTCGCCGGTCACCCGGCCCTGGCGCAGCACGGTGGCGCGGTGGCACAGGTCACGCACTTCCTGCAGCTTGTGGCTGATGAACAGGATGCTGCAGCCCTCGTGCGATAGCTGGCGCAGGGTGCGGAACAGGGTCTCGACCTCCTGCGGCGTCAGCACCGAGGTCGGCTCGTCCAGAATCAGCAGAGAGCTTTCCTGAATCAGGCAACGCACGATCTCGACCCGCTGGCGCTCGCCAATCGACAGGGTGTTGACGTAGCGGCGCGGGTCCAGCGCCATGCCGTAATGCTCGGAGACTTCGCTGATGCGTTGCTCCAGCTTGCGCCGGTCGCGGGCCTGATCGGCTGGCAGGCTAAGCGCGATGTTTTCGGCGACAGTCAGGGTTTCAAACAGGGAAAAATGCTGGAAAACCATGCCGATGCCCAGTTCGCGGGCATGGGCAGGACCCTGCAGGGTCAGCGGGTGGCCATTCCAGGTGATGCTGCCGGCGTCGGGCTGGATGACGCCGTAGATGATCTTCATCAGGGTGCTCTTGCCGGCGCCATTCTCGCCGAGCAGGGCATGGATTTCGCCTGCGTTGACTGTGAGCTGGACGCCATCGTTCGCCCGGCATCCCGGGTACTCCTTGACGATGTGTTCCAGCTTCAGGCGTTCTGCGGTTGCCATTCAGTTTCCTCTATAGGCGCTTTGCCGGCGATTCAGGGTGACCGGCCGGGCAACGCCCTATTTAATAACTGACCAATCAATCAACATTTGCAACGACAGCAATTTGCTTGCCAAAACCGGAAAAAGTATAAAAAACATATTTTTCGGACTAGTTGGTCAAGTTTTTGCAAATCTACGCTCAGAGCCTGTGTGCGCCGTTGTGCGGCGCTGAGCCTGAACACCGCCTGAAACGGGCCAAACTGCGGATAGAGCGGAGACGAACGTGATTGAGTTCTACCTGAATGGTCAGCCGGAAAAACTTGACCGAGCTGACCCAAACATGAGCATTCTTGACTGGCTGCGCACCAAAAAGCGGCTTAGCGGCACCAAGGAAGGATGCGCATCCGGCGACTGCGGGGCTTGCACCGTACTGATCGGCAGCCCCTCGGCCGACGGCGGGCTGCATTATACGGCAATCAACAGCTGCATCAGCCTGGTCGGTTCGCTGCACGGTAAACATCTGATCAGCGTTGACGCCCTGCAGGCTGATAACGCCCATCCGGTGCAGACCGCGATGGTCGAATGCAGCGGCTCGCAATGCGGGTTCTGTACGCCGGGCTTCATCATGTCGATGGTTGGCCTGCACCAGCAGGTAGCCGGCAAGAACGGCAGCGCCAGCGAGCATCAGTTGATGGAAGCACTGGCCGGCAACCTCTGCCGTTGCACCGGTTATCGGCCGATTATCGAGGCCGGCCGGCGCACCCTGGTGGATGCGGTGCAGCACTGGGATGGTGCTGCGCTGTTCGAGCCGGCGCCGGCCGGGCAGTTCGCCGCGACCCGTTCCACTGCGGCCAGCCTGCAGGACGACGAGGGCAAGCGCTTCGACGCGCCGGTCGAGCTGAGTGAACTGCGCAGCCTGCTGGCGGCCAATCCGGATGCCCGTCTAGTCGCCGGCAGCACCGATCTGGCGCTGGAAATCACCCAGCAGTTGAAGGTGCTGCCGCAACTGGTCTCGGTCGAGCAGATCACCGAACTGCATGCCGTGGAATGTGACGAGCAAAATCTGACCATCGGGTCGGCTGCGACCTACAGCGAGTTCGGAGCGACTCTCAGTGCCGACTGGCCGGCCTTTGCGCCGATGCTCGAACGCCTCGGTTCGCTGCAGATCCGTAACCGTGGCACCCTCGGCGGGAATATCGGTAACGCTTCGCCCATCGGTGACATGCCGCCACCGCTGATTGCCCTGGGTGCCGACATTCAGCTCGACAGTGAAAATGGCGAGCGCTGGATTGCGCTGCAAGACTTCTTCGTGGACTACAAGAAAACCGTGCTGGCGCCGGGCGAGTTCATCCGCGCGGTGCGGGTGCCGCGTCCACAGGCCAACGAAAAACTGTTCATCTACAAGATTTCCAAGCGGCTGGATGACGATATTTCTGCGGTGCTGGGCGCCTTCTGGCTGCAGTTCGACGGCGATACCGTCGGTGACTGCCGGCTGGCCTTCGGTGGCATGGCCGGCATTCCCAAGCGTGCAGCGGGCGCCGAGGCGGCGTTGCGTGGTGCCCGGTTCGATGAAACGGCGGTGGCCGCTGCGCAGGCGGCGCTGGCAACCGACTTCACGCCGCTGTCCGATGTGCGCGCCTCGGCCAGCTACCGCACCACGGTAGCCGGCAACCTGCTGCTGCGCGCCCTGTATGAATTCCGCGCCGGCGATGCCGGCAAGGCCCAGCTGATGGTGACCGACTATGCGTAAACTGCCCCGTGATGTACCCCGTCCGAGTGGCCAGCCGCTCGGTGTTGCCGGTCAGAGCACCCTGCACGAAAGCGCCTGGCTGCATGTAACCGGCACCGCCCGTTATATCGACGACCTGCTCGAGCCCGAAGGCCTGCTGCACGCAGCGGTGGGTCACAGCGCCCGGCCGCATGCGCGTATCACCAGACTCAATCTGGAAGCCGTGCGTGCCTACCCCGGCGTGGTTGCCGTATTCACCATGGCCGACGTACCCGGTCACACCGACATCGGCCCGGTGTTCCCGGGTGATCCGGTGCTGGCGGGTGAGGTGGTCGAGCATATCGGCCAGCCGATCTTTGCCGTCGCTGCGACCAGTCACACCGCCGCGCGCAAGGCAGCGAAGCTGGCCGAGGTCGAATACGAGGATCTGCCGGCCATCTTTGATACCCGCGAGGCACTGGCCAAACAGTTCTTCGTCCGCCCGAGTCACACCCAGCAGCGCGGTGATCCGGATGCTGCGCTGGCGGCTGCACCGCACCGCCTGCAGGGTGAGATCAACGTCGGCGGGCAGGAACACTTTTACCTGGAAGGCCAGGCCTGCTTGGCGCTGCCACAGGAAGACGGCGGCATGTTTGTGCACACCTCCAGCCAGCACCCGGCCGAAGTGCAGAAGCTGGTCGCCGAGGTGCTGGGCATCCCGCTGCACGCGGTGACCGCCTCGGTGCGGCGCATGGGTGGCGGCTTTGGCGGCAAGGAAACCCAGGCCGCGCCGGTGGCCTGCGTCGCCGCCTTGTTGGCCAATGCCACCAAGCGCCCGGTGAAGTACCGTCTTTCGCGCCCGGATGACATGGTGCAGACCGGCAAGCGCCACGACTTTTACAACACCTACGACATCGGCTTTGACGAGCAGGGCGTAATTCAGGGCGCCGAGATCATGGTGGCCGGCCGCTGCGGCTTCTCGCCGGACCTGTCCAACGCCATTGTCGAGCGGGCGATGTTCCACTCCGACAACGCCTACTACCTGGATCAGGCGCGGGTCACCGGCCACTGCTGCAAGACCCACACGGTCTCCAACACCGCCTTCCGCGGCTTTGGCGGCCCGCAGGGCATGATGGTGATCGAACAGGCGGTGGATGACATTGCCCGCCATCTGCGTCTGGACCCGCTGGAGGTGCGTAAGCGCAATCTCTACCGCGCAGGCCGCGATACCACCCATTACGGCCAGACCATCACCCATCACGTACTGCCGGAATTGATCAGTCAGCTGGAAACCAGCGCCGACTATCAGGCCCGCCGCGCCGAGATTACCGCCTTCAACCGCCAGAGCCCGGTGCTCAAGCGTGGGCTGGCGCTGACCCCAGTCAAGTTCGGCATCTCGTTCACCGCCAAGCACCTCAATCAGGCGGGCGCGCTGGTGCTGATCTATACCGACGGCAGCTTGCAGGTGAACCACGGCGGCACCGAGATGGGTCAGGGCCTGTACATCAAGATCGCGCAGGTGGTGGCTGCGGCGTTCCAGATCGATGTCGATAAGGTCAAGGTGACTGCGACCCGCACCGACAAGGTGCCCAATGCCTCGCCGACCGCCGCCTCCTCCGGCTCCGATCTGAACGGCATGGCCGCGCTGGACGCCTGCGAGAAGATCAAGGCGCGGCTGGTTACCTTTGGCGCCGAGCTGTTCGGCTGCGAAGAAGCGCAGGTGCGCTTCGAGAACAACCAGGTGGTCGCCGGTGACGCCCGGATGGACTGGGGCGACTTCATCCAGAAGGCCTATCTGAATCGGGTGTCGCTGTCGTCCTCCGGCTTCTACGCGACTCCGAATATCTACTACGACCACGCCAAGGGTCAGGGCCATCCGTTCCTGTATTACGCCAACGGTGCGGCCTGCTCGGAGGTGGTACTCGATACCCTGACCGGCGAATACCGCGTGCTGCGCACCGACATCCTGCACGACGCCGGCCAGTCGCTGAACCCGGACATTGATATCGGCCAGATCGAGGGCGGTTTTGTTCAGGGTATGGGCTGGCTGACCACCGAGGAGCTGGTCTACAGCGATAACGGCCGGCTGCTGACCACCGGGCCCGCAACCTACAAGATCCCGGCAATTTCCGATACGCCGCCGGATCTGCGCGTCAACCTGCTGGCCAACAGCCCGAACAGGGAAGCCACCGTGTTCCGCTCCAAGGCGGTCGGTGAGCCGCCGCTGATGCTCGGCATTGCGGTCTGGAGCGCGCTGCGCGACGCGGTCGCCAGCCTGACTGAGGGCGGCTACTGCCCGCCGCTGGACACCCCGGCCACGCCCGAGCGCATGCTCAATGCCGTCAGCGCCGCGAAGGCCTGGCAGGCCGCGCAGCAGGAGGCCGTGTCATGAACAGAAACCTGCGCTGGTTCGAGGCGGTCGCCGACTGCGAGCAGCGCGGCGAGCCCTATGTGCTGGTGACCGTGGTTGGCGTCACTGGCTCGGTGCCGCGTGAGCCGTCGAGCAAGATGGTGATTACCGGCGAACACACCTGGGACACCATCGGCGGCGGTCATCTGGAGTATCTGGTGACCGCCCGGGCCCGCGAGCAGCTGGCCGCCAGCCGTTTCGAGACGGTGCTGGAGCACTTCCCGCTGGGCGCTTCGCTGGGCCAGTGCTGCGGCGGCAGCGTCTCGGTGCTGCTCGAAGGCCAGCCCGGCAGTGATGCGCAACTGGTGGTGTTTGGCGCCGGCCACGTGGCGCAGGCGCTGATGGCGATCATGGGCCAGCTGCCCTGGCAGGTGACGCTGGTGGATTCCCGCGCCGAGGTGTTCCCGGCTGACCTGGCGCCGAATATCAGGGCGCTGCACAGCGACGATCCGGTCGGCGATGCCCCGGTGCTGTGCCGTGGCCGCCATGTGCTGATCCTGACCCACAATCACCAGCTCGACTACGACCTGTGCCGCGCCCTGCTGGACGTCGGCGATGCGGCCTCGATCGGCCTGATCGGCTCGCAGACCAAGGCCGATCGCTTCCGTCAGCGGCTGGCCCATCGCGGCTACAGCGCCGAGCAGATCGCCGGCATCCGCTGCCCGGTCGGCCGCAGTGATGTACCCGGCAAGCGGCCGATGGAAGTCGCGGTGTCGATCAGTGCCGAGCTGCTGTCGTTCGGCACCGCCAGCCAGAGCCGCGGCCCGCGCCGCGGCGTCAGCTGGCCGCAATTGCGCGAATTGATGAAACACGAGCCTGAAACACCGCAACAGCCGGTGGAGACAAAATGACCCTGGAACAGCTGAACACCCTGCCTGAAGACGAGGCGCTGGCGGTCTTTCGTGACTGCTGCGCCGCCGATGCCTGGGCGCGCCCGATGGTCGCCGCCCGCCCCTATCACAGTGCCGAAGCGCTGCACGGCACCGCCCGCGCGCTCTGGCCCAATCTGCACGAAGCCGACTGGCTGGTGGCCTTTGAGGCGCACCCGAAGATCGGCGACATCAAGAGCCTGAAGGCCAAGTACGCCAGCACCGAAGCGCTGGCCAGCGGCGAGCAGGCCGGGGCGCGGGTTGCGCCCGAGGCGGTGCTGCAGCGCCTGAAGGACGGCAACGACGCCTATCTGCACAAATTCGGTTTTATCTTCATCGTTTGCGCCACCGGCAAGAGCGCCGAACAGATGCTCGAACTGCTGGAGCAACGCCTGCCCAACAGCCGCGAGCAGGAGCTGCGCATCGCCGCTGAAGAACAGGCCAAGATCACCCACATTCGTCTGGACAAGCTGCTATGAGCAAGAGCCCGATCACCACCCATATTCTCGACCTCGGCAGCGGCAAGCCCGCCTCCGGTGTGCGCATCACCCTTGAACAGCAGCAGGGCGACAGCTGGGTCACCCTGGCCAGTGCCGAGACCGACGCCGATGGCCGCGTGCTGAACGGCTTCGGCAGCGAGGCGCCGGCCGGCGTCTACCGCCTGACCTTCGACACCGACGGCTACTACGCGGCCCAGGGCCTGCGCTGCTTCTACCCGGCGGTCACCATCGCCTTCCGCCTGGACGACGTGCAGGCCCATTACCACGTGCCGCTGCTGCTCAATCAGTGGGGCTATTCGACCTACCGGGGGAGCTAGGATGACTGCTACATCTGATGTCACCAGCCTGTCGGCCTTCCGTGGGCCACTGCTGCACTTTTTATCCGAACCGGGCCTCGGTACGCCCGATCCGGCCAGCTACAGCTACTTCCCCGACGGCCTGCTGGTGGTTGCCGATGGCCGGGTTCAGGCGGTCGGCGAAGCCGCTGAGCTGCTGCCGACCCTGCCGGCCGGCACACTGGTCGAGCACTCGCCGGAAGGTCTGATCCTGCCCGGCATGATCGATACCCACGTCCACATGCCGCAGCTGGCGGTGATGGCCAGCTACGGCACTCAGCTGCTGGAGTGGCTGGAAACCTATACCTTCCCGACCGAATCACGCTTTGCCGATGCCGACTGGTCGGCCAAACAGTCGAAGGTCTTCCTCGATCTGCTGCTGGCGCACGGCACCACCTCGGCGCTGGTGTTCAGCACCTCGCACCAGGTTGCCAGCGAAGCGCTGTTCAGCGCCGCGCATGACTACAACATGGCGATCACCACCGGCCGGGTAATGATGGACTGCAACGCCCCGGATGGCGTGCGCGACACCGCCGAGGCCAGCTATGAAGAAAGCCGCGAACTGATCGCCCGCTGGCACGGCACCGGTCGTCAGCGCTACGCGGTCACCCCGCGCTTTGCTGCGACCTCGACCCCCGAGCAGCTGACCTACGCCGGTAAGCTGATGACCGAGGCCGAGGGCCTGCTGATGCAGACCCACTGGGCCGAGAACAAGGCCGAGATCGCCTGGATTGCCGAGCTGTTCCCGGACCGCGCCAGCTATCTGGATGTTTACGATCACTTTGGTCTGCTCGGCCCACGCAGCGTGCTGGCGCACGGTATTCACATCGACGACGCCGACCGCGCCCGGCTGGCCGAAACCGGCACTCGCATCGCCTTCTGCCCGACCTCCAACACCTTCCTCGGCAGCGGCCTGTTCGATCTGGCCAGCGCCCGCGCGGCGAATGTCGAGGTCGGCCTGGCGTCGGATGTCGGCGGCGGCACCAGCCTGTCGATGCTGGTCACCATGGCCGAGGCCTACAAGGTCTGCCAGTTGCGCGGCCAGAGCCTGAACCCGTTCCAGGCGTTCTACATGGCGACCCTCGGCAACGCCAAGGTGCTCCACCAGGAGAACGAGACCGGCAACCTGGCGCCCGGCAAGATGGCGGATTTTCTGATCATCGACCGTGCCGCCAGCCCGATTCAGCAACTCAAGCACAGCGCCGAGCGCGATCTGTCGGGCATCCTGTTCGACCTGATGATCCTCGGCGACGACCGCAGCATTCGTCGCACCTACATCGCCGGCCAGTGCCGCTACGATCGCGACGCCGCACAAGGAGCAGCCCATGCTGGTCTATCTGTCTGAATGGCTCAGCCTGATCATCCGCTGGTTCCACGTGATTGCCGGGGTCGCCTGGATCGGCGCCTCGTTCTACTTCGTCTGGCTCGACAACAACCTGCGCGAGCCCCCGGCGTGGAAGAAGCAAAAGGGCATCAAGGGCGACTTGTGGGCCATCCACGGTGGCGGCTTCTACGAGGTGGCCAAATACGAGGTTGGGCCGGAGCAGATGCCGTCTGACCTGCACTGGTTCAAGTGGGAGGCCTACAGCACCCTGCTCAGCGGCCTGGCGCTGCTGGCCGTGGTGTATTACATGGGCAACCCCGGCTACCTGATCGATCCGAGCAAGCTGGCGCTCAGCGGTGCCGGCGCTGTTGCCATCGGAGTGGGCACGCTGGTGGCGGTCGTCGCGTTGTATGAGGCGCTGATTCGCAGCCCGCTGGCGCGCAACGGCATGGCCTTTGGCGTGGTGCTGTATCTGATTCTGGTGGCGGTTGCCTTCGGTTTGTATCAGGTGTTTGCCGGTCGCGGAGCGTACATTCACGTTGGTGCGGTGATCGGCACCATCATGGTCGGCAACGTCTTCCTCGGTATCGTGCCGGCCCAGCGCGCGCTGGTGAATGCGGTGGCCCGTGGCGAGAAACCGGGTGCAGAGGTGGTGATGTTGGCTCAGCGCGCCATGCTGCGCTCGCGCCACAACAACTACCTGACCCTGCCGGTGCTGTTCATCATGATCAGCAACCACTACCCGATGTTCTACGCCAACGCTTACGGTTGGGCGGTGCTGGCGGCGATCGGTGCGATCACGGCCTACGCGCGGCACTTCTTCAACCTGCGCAATCAGGGCCAGTTCAAACCGTCTATTCTGGTTGTCAGCGCGCTGGCCACCGTTGCCCTGATCTGGGCTATGGCGCCGAGCGCACCGGCGAGAATCGACAGCCACGCGGCAGAAGAAGGGGCTGCAGTGACCCGGGTTGCCGACGCCGACATCAGCCAGCTGCTGGCCACCCACTGCCAGGCCTGTCACGCGGTCAAGCCCACCAGCCCGGCCTTCCAGGCCCCGCCGGCCGGCATCGTGCTGGACAGTCTCGAGCACCTCCAGCAGCACCGCGACAAGGTCTATCAGGCCGCGGTTGCCACCGAGTACATGCCGCTCGGCAACATGACCGGCATTACCCCCGAGGAGCGTGACCTGCTCGGCAAGTGGCTGCGGGAAAATCCCTGAGCCGAGAGCGCGTTCCGGCGCGCCCGTCTTTTGTGATCTGTGATCGTTCCCACGCTCTGCGTGGGAATGCCTGCCTGGACGCTCCGCGTCCATCTCGCTGTCCGCCTAAACTGCATGGAAACCACTGACGCACGATCAAGGAAGACCGTCATGGGCCGCAGCCGCTACGTCATTACCGAGCCCGACAAGGCTCACTTCCTGACCTGCACGGTGACGGACTGGCTTCCTCTGTTCACCCGGCCAGCGCTGGTGGACATTCTGTTCGCCAGTTGGCGCTACCAGCAGGCAAACCAGGGCTTGAAGCTGTTTGGCTACGTCATCATGGAGAACCATCTGCACTATGTGGCACAGGCACCCGATCTGGCCAAGTGCGTCCAGACTTTCAAGTCCTACACCGCACGGCAGATACTCGACTACCTGACCCAGCGGGGGGCCGAGGCCACCTTGAGGCAGTTTCGCGTTGGCAAGCGAGCACACAAACGGGACAGAGACCACCAGATCTGGCAAGAAGGCAGTCACGCGGAGCTGGTATGTAGCGAGGCGGTGATGCTGCAAAAACTTGAGTACATTCACCTGAATCCGGTCAAGCGTGGCTACGTTGATGTGCCCGAGCACTGGCGCTATTCCAGTGCTCGAACCTACACAGGACAGGATGGACTGATCGAGATTGACCGTTGGCGGTGAGCGGACGCAGAGCGTCCGGACGGGTGTTCCCACGCAGAGCGTGGGAACGATCAGATATCGAGTCTTGCGGCGTTACTTCTTCGCTTCGGCAAAGTTTGCCTGAATGCGCTGCAGCAGGTAATCCGCTGCCGAGATCGGCGGGTATTTGCCGGCCGGGCTTTCGATCATCACGTTCTTGTTGGCCTGACAGAAGAACGCCATGCTGTAACGCGGGCCACGGTATTCGCCCGGCTTGGGCATGCGCACGCGGTGCAGGGTGGACTTGAGCTGGTCGTCGCTCCAGCGCATCAGCATGTCACCGATGTTGCAGGTGATGATGTCGTCACGCGGGATCACGCTGCTCCACTCGCGGTTGTCGCCGGCGCCTTCGGCGTCCTTGCCCGGGCTGACCTGCAGACCGCCCTGGCCTTCCTTCTGGAACACCATGGTCAGGCAGTCGAAGTCGGTGTGTGCTCCGGCGCGCCACAGGCTTTCGTCCAGATCGTCTTCCGGTAGCGGCAGATAGTGCAGCAGCCGCAGGGTGCTCTGGTAGTCCGGCAGGCTGCGGTCATGGGCCTTGGTGAAGAAGTCGCGGGCAAAACCCAGGCGCTCGGCGAAACAGGACAGCACGTCCATGCCCAGGCGCCAGGCGCGGTATTCGAAGTCCAGCATGATGCGGTGAAACTCCGGTACCACGATCTGGTTCGGCCACAGATCATCCATGTGCGGCAGGGTGATCTGGAAGGATTCCTTCTGGTCGGCGGTGCGGGTCGAGGGGCGTACCTGCGACATGAACTCCCAGCCGGCGTTCAGACCCTTCTTCAGCGGGAAGCGGGCTTTCTGATCGTTCGGCAGGGCGAAGAAGGCTTCGGACAGCGCAAAGGCGCTCTGCACCAGCTTGATATCCAGACCATGATTAACCAGCTGGAAGAAGCCGACTTCGGTGGCGGCGCTCCACAGTTGCTCGGTTATCTCGCTGCGGCGGTTCTCGAAGTCGGTCAGGTCGATCAGCGGAATCTCGCGGACGGTTTCCTTGCCCATGCCGCCGAAAGTGGTTTCCAGCTGCAGTTCTTTCAGGCCGTATTCAGGGGTTGTTGCGGTTGTCATGTTGAATCTCCGAGTAGTTCCATTGGGGCGAATGGTGCGGAGAATGACGCAGGCGGGGAGTCGGAAAGAGGCTGTGGTCAGTCAGTCCGGCGTCCACCGCGCGATGCGCATTGTCCGCTAACTGAGCAATGACCTGGGGTGTTTCCCCCTGACAGCTTCTACTCATGTTGCCGAGGATAATCCTGCGGCACGAATACTCAAGCAGATTTTGCGCCAAGATGGGCAAATCCGGGCAACGCCCCGGCTGCTGTGGCTCGGCGTACGCCGTTCCGCTTGCGGCTGCCGTGCAGGCTGCACCTTGATTGCGCAAAAGCTGACCATCTGCACCGGATTTGGTCGCGCTGCATGGGCTTCTGGCGCTGGATGCCTGATGGAATGGGAGCTGTAGCGCCGCAGGCAGGTTGGTCAAAAAATTGCACTCATCGCCTTGGCACCGCATGCTGCGGTGATATCAACACAACGCAACAGAGTAGAAGCGGTCAGGGGCGTGAGGCATTGATCCGTGCTTCCCCAGCTCCGGGACATTGCTCTTTGGCAGCAACAGAGGAGCAGTACCTGCATGGCGTACCTGATCAAGAATGCACAAGCCGTTTTCTCCCCCAGCGTGGCCGACGCCACCGATATCCGCATCAGCGACGGCAAGATTACCGAGCTGGGACGGGATCTTGCGCCGGCAGCGGGTGAAACCCTGATCGACGCGCGCGGTTGCGTGGTCTGGCCCGGTTTAGTCAACACTCACCATCACCTTGCCCAGTCGATCATGAAGGGCGTGCCCGGTGGCCTGAACCAGAACCTCAACGACTGGCTGGGTTCGGTACCCTACCGCTACTGGCCCAAGGTCACCCCGGAGTTGATGTACCACGCTGCGCGTCTGGGCTTGTATGAACTGCTGCGCTCTGGCGGCACCACCTGCGCCGATCACCACTACCTGTATCACGCGACCACCAGCCCCGAGCTGGAAGACGCCGTCTGGCGCGCCGCCGACGAGCTGGGCATGCGGCTGGTACTGTGCCGCGGCAGCGCCACCTCGGTTGGCAGCCACCACGGCATGATTGAGCACGGCATCGCGCCGGAAACCATTGGCCAGATCATCGAGCGGCTGGATGCCAGTCGTACGCGCTATCATCAGGACGGTGGCGATGCCATGCGCAAGCTGGTGGTGGCACCGACCAGCCTGATTCACTCCAGCGACCCGGATGGCCTGCGCGAACAGGCGGCCTACGCCCGCGAGTTCAAACTGGGCATGCACTCGCACCTGCTGGAAGTAGACTTTGACGAAGTCGCCTCGCTGAAAAAGTACGGCAAACGCGCCGTGGACTACGCCGGTGATTGCGGCTGGCTGGGCGATGACGTCTGGTTTGCCCATCTGGTGCATTGCGACGACTACATCATCGACCGCCTCGCCAGCACCGGCACCGGCATAGCCCACTGCCCCACCTCCAACTGCCGTCTGGGCAGCGGCATCGCCCCGGCGATCAAGATGGAACAGGCCGGCATGTCGATCACCCTGGGTGTGGACGGCTCGGCCTCGGCCGAGTCCGGTTCCATGCTTCAGGAACTGAACCTCGCCTGGTTGATTCACCGCGCCGTGCATGGCCCGGACGCCACCACGCTGGAACAGGTGCTGACCTGGGGCAGCCGCAACGGCGCCAAGTTGCTGGGGCTTGATGAGGTCGGCGAGATCAAAGTCGGCATGGCTGCCGATCTGGTCCTGTTCGATATCAACCAGCCGCGCTTTGCCGGCGTCCACAGCCCGCTCACCGCGCCGCTGATGTGCGGCGAACCGGCCAGCGTCAAATACAGCTTTATCCAGGGCCGCCCGGCGGTCGATAACGGCAATATCTGCGGGCTGGATGAGGCCGAGCTGACCGCGCGGGTGCAGGAATCGGTGGCGCAGCTGATTCGTAGCTGACCGTCTGATCGGGCACGGCATGCCTTGCCCCTGCGAACGCGCGCCGTGCACCATTCCCTGCGTAGGGGCACAGCATGCTGTGCCCGAGCGGCTTGCGGGGTATCCCGTGGGTCCAGGTTGTCGCGTGCAATCTTGACCGCGGGCACGGCGTGCTGGGCCCCTACGGGTGTGCGTTGTGCTGATTCCCTGCGGATGCCATAAAAAACCCGAGCATTGCTCGGGTTTTTCGTTGCCTGCGGTTCACCGGCGACGTTTGATGGGCACGCTGCCGGTGTGGTGCATGCGCTTACTTCGGAATGGAGGCGGTCATGCCTTCGACGTACCAGTCCATGCCGGCCAGTTCTTCGTGGGTCATTTCCACGCCGTCGGCCACGCGCAGGGTGCCGCTCTGGTCGTTGATCGGGCCGGTGAAGGGGTGGAATTCGCCGCTGCGGATCGACTCGATAACGCTGTCGACCTTGGCGCGTTGCTCTTCGGTCAGCTTGTCGCTGATGGACTCGATCTTGATCACGCCATCGTGGATGCCGCCCCAGTAGTCAGACGATTCCCAGGTGCCGTCCATAACGTCCTGAACGCTCTTGATGTAGTACGGACCCCAGTCGTTGACCACGGACAGCAGGTGCGCTTCAGGTGCGAAGTGGCTCATGTCGGAAGCCTGACCAACGCCCCATACGCCACGCTTCTGGGCTGCCAGCAGCGGTGCCGGGCTGTCGGTGTGCTGAACGATAACGTCGGCGCCCTGGTCCATCAGGGTGTTGGCAGCGTCAGCTTCCTTGGCCGGATCGAACCAGGTGTTGACCCACACGACTTTCAGCTCAACATCCGGGTTGACCGCCTTGGCGCCTATGTAGGTGGCGTTGATGTCGCGGATAACTTCCGGAATCGGGAAGGAAGCAATGTAGCCCAGCACGTTGCTCTTGGTGACCATGCCGGCAGCGGTGCCGGTGACGTAACGGCCTTCGTAGGTTACGGACAGGTAGGTGCTCAGGTTGTCAGCGCGCTTGTAGCCGGTCGCGTGCAGGAAGGTCTTTTCCGGGTAGTCGGCGGCGACGCGGGCAGTCGGATTCATGAAACCGAACGATGTGGTGAAGATCACGTCGTTGCCGGCCTGGGCCAGACGACGGATGGTGCGCTCGGCGTCGGCGCCTTCGTTGACGTTTTCAACGTAGGTGGTTTGCACCTTGTCACCGAAATGGGCTTCCAGCTCCTTGCGGCCCTGGTCGTGCTGGTAGCTCCAGCCGTGGTCACCGATGGGACCAACATAAACAAAACCGACTTTCAGCGGGTCATCTGCTGCCATGACCTGCAGCGGCATGACGAGTGCTGCTGCCAGAGCGAGTGTGCGTTTGAAACTCATGAATGCTTCTCCTGGGATCTAGTTGTTGGCGACCGTTCCGCGTCCGTTGGAGCGGGGCCGATCTTTCCCTGCAGCAAAAAACTGGCCATTTGTTCAGGAAATGACGAAAAATTTTAGCCGTCCGCCGGGCTCGCCGCCAGTACGACGTTCTTCGCGCGCAGGCATGGCAGGAAATGGCAGCACGCCAACCCGGATAATGCACCAATCTGAAGCATTATCCGGGCTGGCGCACCGAGTCGGTCAGCCCTGCGGCAGGGCCAGCCAGCCGCCGCGCAGGCTGGCAACCTGCGGTCTGCCCTTTTCGCGCAGGATGTTGGTGGCCAGCGCAGAGCGTCTGCCCGAGCGGCAAAGGGCGACCACCGGCAACACATCCGGTATGTCGGCAATGCGCTCGTGCAGGCTGCCGACCGGAATCTGCAGGGTGTCGCCAAGGTAGGCCGGCAGAGGCTCCTGCTCCCACTCGGCGGGCTCGCGCACGTCGAGCAGGGTCACGCCATTGCGGTGTGCCATCAGCCACTCCAGCCCCACCTCCGGCACGCCGGCGTAGGTGATGCGCAGGTCGTCGCACCAGTCGTGCTGCAGCGGCAGCTGGTCTTCCGGCGGCTTGCCGCTGCGCAGGTTGGCCGGGACTGCCTCGTCGATGCGTTTGGGGTGGGGCAGGCGCAGGGCGTCCATGTAACCGACAAAGTCGCTTTCGTTGGCCTGGCCGCCGACCCGGGCGTTGAAGGCGCGCTCTTCGCCGATGCTGCTCTGGGTCCGGCCGTTGTAATCGTGGGCCGGATACACCTGACAGCTGTCGGGCAGGCTGAACAGCTGCTCGGTGATCGAGTGGTAGAGGGTGTGCGGGTTGCCCTGCTGGAAATCACTGCGTCCGCAGCCACGAATCAGCAGTGCATCGCCGGTAAACACCATCGACTGATCGGCGAGCACGTAGCTCATGCAACCGTCGGTGTGGCCGGGGGTGGCACGGGCTTCCAGCTCGACGCCTTTAACGCCGAAGCGCTGGCCGTGGTGCAGCGGCAGGTCGACATACTCGGCGTTGATGACCGCGGCTGATGCAATCTGGCAGCCGGTTTTCTGCTTCAGCAGCCAGGCGGCGGTGACGTGGTCGGCGTGAGCGTGGGTGTCGACCACCAGCTTCAGGGTCAGGCCCAGCTCCTGCAGCAGTGACAGGTCGCGGGTGGTCTGCTCGAACACCGGATCAATCAGCAGGGCTTCGCCGCTGGCCGGGTCGCCCAGCAGGTAGGTGTAGGTAGAGGAAGCAGCGTCGAACAGTTGGCGAAACAGCATGGTCACCTCACGGCAGTACGATTAAGGTCAAAACAATATATAAAAAAATAGATTGAAGGTTGCCAGAGTGCAAGCCCGAATGTTGCGGCACTGGGTCGCATGGCAGAAAAAGCCGACAAAATGGCCGGGAATGGTCAGGATTAACCGCCATGTAGCGTTTTGTAGCCCTATAATGCCGTCAGCTATTTTTCCTTCTTTTTACCATCTACGTCACAGGTTACCTATGGATTGCGTCGCACGCTGGATTGCCACAGGTCTCTCGGCCATTGTCGTTGCCGCCTCGCTCGCAGGCTGTTCCGAACCGCCCGCCCCGCAGGCGGACAAGCCCCGCCCGGTCAAGCTGTTTACCGTCACCGAGCCGGGCGCGGAGCGCATTCGCGAGTTCCCGGGCCGGCTGAAGGCCCCGGAAGAGGCGCAGTTGTCTTTCAGGCTGGGCGGCGAGTTGCAGAGTCTGGAGGTCCATGAGGGCCAAAAGGTGCAGCGCGGTGATCTGATCGCCCGGCTGGACGATACCGACTACCGGCTCAAGCTCAGTGATCGCCAGGCCAGCTATGACCTGACCCGCAGCCAGCTGACGCGGATGGAGCAGCTGGTTGAGCGGCAGATGGTGTCGCAGGCCGAATACGACCAGCGCAAGGCGCAGTTCAACTCGGCCGAGGCGGCGCTCAATCTGGCGCGTCAGGAACTGGCCTACACGCGCATTACCGCCCCGTTTGACGGCGTGGTGGCCCGCACCCACGTTGAGCAGTTCCAGGTGGTGCAGCCGAACCAGCCGATTGCGACCCTCTACAGTGGCGACAGTATGGACGTGGTGTTCCAGTTGCCGGAAAACCTCTTGAGCAACCTGCGCCGCGACCTGCAGCCGGCCGAGCTGCGCTCCAAGGTGCGGCTGGACAACTACCCCGAGGCGCTGATTGACGCCGACTACAAGGAGTACGCCAGCCAGCCGGACCCCTCGACCCTGGCCTATGACGTTACCCTGAGCATGCCGATCCCCGATGGTCTGGTGTTGCTGCCGGGCATGAGCGCCACCGTGATCGTCAACTTTGCCGAGATCAGCCGCCAGGCCGAGATTCCGGTTGTGGTGCCGGTAGAGGCGGTATTCAGCCCGGACAGCGAAGACAGCGAGCATCGCCAGGTCTGGGTGGTCGCCGAGCAGGACGGCGCGCTGCAGGTTGTTGCCCGGGCCGTGACCGTCGGGCAGCTGACCCGCGACGGTATCGAGGTGCTGACCGGTCTGCAGACCGGCGAGCGAATCGTCGCCGCCGGCGGCGCCGAGCTGAGTGACGGTCAGGTGGTGCGCCCCTGGGTTCGTGAGCGGGGGCTGTAAATGAACATAGCCGCATACTTTATCCAGCGCCGGGTCACCAGCTGGCTGGTGGCGCTGCTGCTCGGTATCGGCGGGATCATCGCCTTCCTGGATCTGGGGCGGCTGGAAGACCCGGCCTTTACCCTGAAGATGGCGATGGTCATTACTCCCTACCCCGGCGCCTCCCCGCAGCAGGTTGAGGAGGAGCTGACCTACCCGCTGGAAAACGCCATCCAGCAGCTGCCGTATATCGACACCATTACCTCCACCAGCAGCGCCGGGCTGTCGCAGATTATTGTCGAGGTGCAGAAACAATACGGCCCGGACCAGCTGCCGCAAATCTGGGACGAGATGCGCCGGCGCATCAACGACCTGCGCCCGAATCTGCCGCCGGGCGTCAGCGAGCCGCAGATTCAGGATGACTTCAGCGACGTCTACGGCACCTTCATGATGATCAGCGGGGACGGCTACGACTACCGCGAGCTGCGCGACTACGCCGATTACCTGCGCCGCGAGCTGGTGCTGGTCAACGGCGTCGGCAAGGTCTCTCTGGCCGGCGTGCCCCAGGAGCAGGTGCACCTGGAAATCTCGCGTGCGCGGATGACCGCGCTGGGCATCGCCCCGCAGCGACTCTACGACCTGCTCAGCCGGCAGAACGTGGTCTCGGATGCCGGCCGCATGCTGGTCGGCAGCGAGTCGATCCGCCTGCATCCGACCGGTGAGTTTCAGGATGTCGAGGAACTGGAGCGGCTGATCATCAGCCAGCCCGGCAGCTCCAAACGTGTGTATCTGGGCGATGTGGCGCGGGTCAGCCGCGGCTTTGCCGAAACCCCGACCAGCCTCTACCGAGCCCAGGGTCGGGCCGCGCTGGGGCTGGGCGTATCCTACGCCGCCCACGTCAACGTGGTCGATGTGGGCAACGCGGTAGCCGCACGTCTGGCCGAGCTGGACGCAGAGCGCCCGGCCGGCATGCACGTCGACGTGTTCTACAACCAGGCGGACGAGGTGGAGCAGTCGGTCGGCGGCTTTGTCTGGAACTTCCTGGCCTCGGTGGCCATCGTCGTGGTGGTGCTGCTGGTCTTCATGGGCCTGCGCAGCGGCCTGCTGATCGGCCTGGTGCTGGCGCTGACGGTGCTCGGCACCTTTATCTTCATGCAGATGCTGGGGATCGAGCTGCAGCGCATCTCGCTCGGCGCTCTGGTGATCGCGCTGGGGATGCTGGTGGACAACGCCATCGTCATTGTCGAAGGCATTCTGGTCGGCCGACAGCGCGGCCAGACCACCCTGCAGGCCGCCGGCGACATCGTGCGTCAGACCAACCTGCCGCTGCTCGGCGCCACCGCCATCGCCATCATCGCCTTTGCCCCCATCGGGCTGTCGGACGACTCCACCGGCGAGTACTGCCTGTCGCTGTTCCAGGTGCTGCTGATCTCGCTGACCCTGAGCTGGGTGACCGCCATCACCCTGACACCCTTCTTCGCCAGCCTGTTCTTCCGCGATCAGACCGCGCAGAGCGAACAGAGCGAGCCGCAGGACCCTTACCGCGGCATCGTCTTCGTGCTGTACCGCAAACTGCTCGCCGCCGCCCTGCACCACCGGGTGCTGACGCTGATCATGCTCGCCGCCTTGCTGGTGGTCGCGGTCGGCGGATTCAGTCAGGTGCGCAAAAGCTTCTTTCCGCCGTCCAATACGCCGATGTTCTTTGTCGATGTCTGGCTGCCCAAGGGCAGCGACATTCGCTACACCGAGCAGGTGGTGGCCGAGATTGATCGTCATGTGCTGGCGCAGGACGGCGTGACCGAGGTGACGTCGACCATCGGTCAGGGCGCGCTGCGGTTTATCCTCACCTACTTCCCCCAGCGCATTCACGCCAACTATGCCCAGCTGCTGGTCCGTACCGAGCAGCGCGACCAGATCGCCCCGCTGATTGCCCAGCTGGACGAGTACTTCAAGCAGCAGCACCCGACCGCCAAGGTCAAGCTCAAGCAACTGATGCTCGGCCCCGGCAGCGACAGCAAGATCGAAGCCCGCTTCACCGGGCCCGATCCGCAGGTGCTGCGTGCGCTTGGCGCGCAGGCGATCGACATCATCAAGGCCGACCCGGTCGCCGATGCCGTGATGCACGACTGGCGCGAGCGCACCAAGCTGGTCCGCCCGCAGTTTGCCGAGGCGCAGGCGCGTGAACTGGGGGTCGACAAGCGTGATCTGGATACCCTGCTGAGAATGAACTTCAGCGGCGTCAACGTCGGGCTCTACCGTGACGGCACCCGCATGCTGCCCATCGTCGCCCGTACCCCGGCAGACGAGCGCCTGGATGCCAGCACCCTCAACGACCTGCTGGTCTGGAGCTCGGCGCGCAGTACCTATATTCCGATCACCCAGGTGGTCAGCGGCTTTGTCACCGACTGGGAGGACCCGCTGATCCTGCGCGAGGACCGCAAGCGCACCCTGACCGTGCAGGCCGACCCCAGCATCATCAGCGGCCAGACCGCCGCCGAACTGTTCGCCCGCATCCGTCCGCAGGTCGAGGCGATCGAGCTGCCGCGCGGCTACAGTCTGGAGTGGGGTGGGGAATACGAAAGCTCGCGAGATGCCCAGAAAGCGGTGTTCGGCAGCCTGCCGCTTGGCTATCTGGCGATGTTCCTGATCACCATCCTGCTGTTCGACTCGCTCAAGCGCGCCGCCATCATCTGGCTGACCGTACCGCTGGCGGTGATCGGTGTGACCCTCGGCTTTTTGCTTACCGGTATCCCGTTCGGCTTTATGGCGCTGCTGGGCTTCCTCAGTCTGAGCGGCATGCTGGTCAAGAACGGCATCGTGCTGGTTGATGAAATCCGCCTGCAGATCGACTCCGGCAAGGAGGCCTACAGCGCCCTGGTGGACTCGGCCATCAGCCGGGTACGCCCGGTCTCGATGGCCGCGCTGACCACCATCCTCGGCATGGCGCCGCTGCTCACCGACGCCTTCTTCCAGAGCATGGCCGTGGTGATCATGTTTGGTCTGGGCTTTGCCACCGTGCTCACGCTGGTGGTGCTGCCGGTGATCTACAGCCTGTTCTACAAGATCCCGGTCGAAGGGCGGCGGGTCTGACCCCGCACCCGATCAGCCAGGATCTGCTGGCTGATCGGGTGCGGGCAGCGTGCGCTGGGCCGGGCCCTGCAGCCACTTGCTGAGCAGCATGGGTTCGCTGAACTGCAAATCGTCGCCGGACTCTTTCACCTGCATGATGCTGTTATCGCCGAGCAGCAGCTTACCCTTGTCGAAGTGCACGTTCGGGTCGGCATTGGGATTGAGCACCCGCGCGCCCAGGCGCTGGGCCAGCCACAGACCGGCCTCGTAGTGACTGACCCAGCGCTGGCCGGCCAGATCGTCCAGCGCCCCCTGCGGTGCATCCCGTGCCAGCACCATCACCGGTACGTCTACCACCGGCGGCAACAGCCGGTTATGGCCCCAGACCTCGTTCTCGCCGAGCAATTGCCCGTGGTCGCCGGTAATCAGCAGATAGCGCTCGCCTTCCAGCTGATCGAACTGGGCGACAATATCGGCGACCACATCGTCGAAGTAGCGCACCGCATTGTCATAGGCATTACCCTCGCGCACGTCACGGCTGAGCGGACCGTCTGTGGGCCAGCGGGCAATCGGCTCGTCGTGCTTCTCGTAGTTGTGATCGTACGGGCTGTGTGCAGTACGCAGGTTGATCATCACCAGGTTGCGCTCGCCCCACTGCTTGCGTGGCAGCAGGTCGCTCAGGGCGTGGTCCTGCCGTTGGGAAAACAGCAGCGGAAAGTCCTCGCGGGTAATCGACACGTCGATAAACCGCTTGCCGGCAAAGGTCAGCAGCTTGGACTCCTGGGATGACAGCCAGAAGGTATTGAAGCCCTGCTCGCGGCCCAGCCGGAACAGGTTGTGCGGCTGCTCGCGCAACAGGTGATTCTGGCCCGGCTCGCGAATCAGGTTCAGAAATACCGGCAGGCTGACCGCCGTGGAGACGCCCGCGGCAATGCCTTGGCGTACCAGCAGCTCGCCGTCGTCCCTGAGCCGGGACAGGAATGGCGTGGTATCGCGCTGGTAGCCCATGACGCCCAGCCGGTCGCTGCGCAGCGAGTCGGCCATCACGATCCAGACGTGTTTGGCCGTGGGCGCGGCAAAGCTCACCTGGTAGGGCTGGAACGGGCTCTGCGGCAGCGCCTGCTGCTCACGGCCAGCCAGGTTCACTGCGTAGAAGGCAAAGCTGTTCAGGCTGTTGTGCAGCGACGAGCGGGTCGGCCCCGGCATGAAGTGGGTCATGTCGCGGTAGGTTGCCCGGTAGGGTTTGGCTGCCAGCACGATCAGCACCAGAATCCAGCCCACCCAGCGCGCACGCGGAGAGATCCGTGGCGTCAGGCGCATATGCAGCACAAACAGCGCGCCGTAGGGCAGCAGCACACTGGGCAGCACATGCCAGTGATTGCCGAGCTGGGCGACGGCGGTTTGCTGCACATCGGCGAACTCCCCGAACAGCCCGCTCAGGTCGGAGGGCAGCAACGGCATGCCGGTGTAGGCCATGTTACCGAGCTGAATCAGCTGCATGCCCGCCAGCAGCGTCAGCACCAGCGCAGTCAGCCAGCGGTTGGCCGCCAGCCACAGACCGAGGCTGAACAGCCACAGCACCAGCACGTAGCGTAGTTCCAGCTCGGCGTGATTGATGCTGGTAAACCACTGCTGGATAACGTCGTCAGCGAGCAGCAACAGGCAGCTCAGGGTGGCAAGTAGCGGGAGGTAGCGGGCCGGCAGATAGCGCCGGGTCAGATGGCGGGATGGCAGACTCTGTTCCTGCATGGCATTGCCTCGGGCCGCGGGTGGCCGCATGATCGTTATTCGCGTTGAAACACCGACCGTGGAGGCGTGCCCGAGTTTCCGCGCCGTGTGTATCGAGTTATGTCGCCCGGCGACCCAGCAACGGAGGAACCGTCCCATGCCGACACCTGCACCACAGCGAATCGTGGCCCGCACTGCCGAAATCGGCGGCACCCTGCCAGTCAACCGGGTGCTGCCCACCCGCCAGCGCCGCCAGATCGGCGCCTGGTGCTTCCTTGATCACGCCGGCCCCGCCCGCTTTGAATCCGGAGAAGGCATGCACGTGGGCGCCCACCCGCACACCTGCCTGCAGACCTTCACCTGGATGATCGAAGGCGACGTGCTGCACCGCGACAGCCTCGGGAATGAACAACTGATTAGCCCCGGCGAGGTGAATCTGATGACCGCCGGCCGCGGCATCAGCCACACCGAAGACTCCACCGCCGCCACCGACCGCCTGCACGCCGCCCAACTGTGGATCGCCCTGCCGCCACACATGGCAAACGCCGCCCCCGCCTTCACCCACTACCCCGACTTGCCTACATGGCAGCAAAGCGGCATCGACTTCACCCTGCTGGTCGGCGACTTCGCCGGCCACACCTCCCCGGTCGAGGTCTACAGCCCACTGCTCGGGCTGGACATCCACAGCCCCAACGGCGGCGCCTGCGAATTGACCCTTAACCCCGCCTTTGAACACGGCTTGCTGGTGATGGAAGGCGAGCTGGAACTGGACGGCGAACGCTTCGCCGAAAACGAACTCGCCGCCCTAGACCCCGGCACCAGCACCAGCCCTAGCACCCTGCACCTGACTCTCAGCCCCGGCAGCCGCCTCATCCTCATCGGCGGAGAACCGGCCGAGAAGGTGCTGATGTTCTGGAATTTTGTCGGTTACAGCCGGGAATACATCATCGAAGCAACGCGGGAGTGGCAGGCGGCGTCTGCGCGTTTTGGCAAGGTAGCGGGGTTTGATGGGGAGCAGTTGGTGGCGCCGGCGTTGCCGTGGCGGAGTGGGTGATCGCTTGAGCGGTCCGTGAATAGGCGCCCGTTCATATTCTCGAAACGGGGCCCATCTGTCTCATTCTGTGATCGACCAAGGCGCGAGCCATGTTTCTTGATTTTGCTTCATACTTAGATATGTAGTTCCTATGCCCTGTCGTTCTCTTGAATCTGACACACTTTTTATTGTTTACCATTTCGACTGCATCGGGCAGTTCGTCTTCAATCAAGGAAACCACGCTCTCGTTGTCGCAAGTCGCGTGTGAAACAAAGTCACGAATGAGTTTTACTCTCCTCTTTTCGGCTTTCTGCTCTACCGTAAAAATATGGTGATGCTCTTGCCAGAGCTCTTCGATTATTAGGTATTGCCGCCTTAGCTGTTCCTCCACAAATCCATGAAACTTTGTGGCCTCGGTCCATATCTGGATCCAACGTTTAGCTTCTAGAGGGAGCTCAGGGAGTACTGATGGCGGGGATGTAGGCAGAATCTCTAGTTCTATAGAATCCGACACCCCCAGGCGCTCATTGATAACGAAGTCAGGTGATGAGATACGCACACCATCTGTTGTGGTTTTCGTTATATTGTATCGTAGTTCGTGCCCCAATGACCATTCAGCGGCCAATATAAATCGCTCAATCTGTTCTTTCGCTAATTCGGTTGCACGGGGTATTTCTAGATCAGTATCGATGTTGCCAATTGTTACCTGAACTTCAGCTTTCCCGTTGTTAATGACGGATAGGCTTACATCGCCCCAAGTAGCAGGTGCTGTGTAAAGCGTCCGTACGAACCCTTCTATCTCGCCAATAACGGTTACTTGACCCATGTGGCTTCACTTCCTCTATTTTGGCCGTCTCCGTGCTCTGCACAGGAATAGCTGACGCTTCGCGTGCGGCGGTTGCAGCCACACTGATATTCGACTATTTCAGTTTCCGTTTCGCCCTTACGGCGAGCAAGGGGAAATGCATGGCCATTTCCCCCTGCACCCCCTAGGCCACCCCGACTACGCGGCCCTTCGGGTTCGCTGCGTTGCTCGATTTATCGGGGAGTCGTAAAACTCGTCGCTTCGCTCCTCAGACAACCTACGACTCTTTATCCCGATAAATCTGCGCTACTCGCCCGCGTAAACGGGGACCCTTGGGTCCGTGCATTGCTCGGCGCTCTTGCTGTTGGCCAATAAAACTAAACTCTTAAGCTTGTTGATTAGGACGAGGTGACTTGGAAAGTGCTGTTTGGAAATCGTATAACGACTTGGTGATGCGGAGCGCCGGAGCAAAAGCCTAGGTGCGTCCGACAAAAGTCTCATGTTAGAGCGCATTTTGCCGTGCTACCCACTGCGTATGCTCTCGGGAAAAAGCCAGCTCTGCTTCATTGATGAATTCAGATAGTTCATCCTCGGAATTCACTTCAACTAAGCGACCTTGAATGATGCCAATTTCGTGCGCGGTTAGTGTATAAGCCGAAGTCAATTCATTGAATTTTTTGATTTGCATCCAGCCGATAATTGAAGACGCTAAAACAATCAGAGGCTCAAAAGGCCAGATATTCCACTCTGGAACAGATGGACGAACCACCAGTAGAACAATTGCGCCTGCATAAATAGCGGTGCAGGTTATAACCCAACGCTTCGCCGCCAACTTGTTGTATCCAGCTTTGTCTGTGTACCACTTTCGTTGCTCGCGTATGCGGTGTTCCATATAAAAGTTTCTACGCTGTTCTAGCGATAAGGCTCGTATTTCGTCCATAGAAATAGTTATCTGGTCATCTGCTGCTGAGTCGGGTGGTATCCGGTCGCCTATGAAGCGATTCGCGCGAAGAATTTCGCGAAGATGATTTCTAAACTCGGATCGCCTTACTCGGACATCTGATATATCTTCGAATGGGGATGCTCTCAAACAGTAGCGCCACGTAGACGTCTTGATCGATTCTGCAAGAGCACGCCCCTTATACCAGTCTTGTTCTGGCTTGGTTTTATATCGGTAAAGCAATAATACAACAAGCGCAATGAAAACTAACGCGTGAATTGACTGAAGCAAACTGCTGGGGATGGTGACCATTGAAAGAACTGCAGCCAGAAAAAGAAGAGCATATTCCGAAATTAAAAAACGGTGGTATAAGTTTTGGGATGTCGCCGACATGTCGCTGGCAGCTTTATACAGTGCAGGGTATGTGAGAGATAGTTTGCTCAAGGTGTAATTTCCCGTATCCCTGAAACAATAGACGCTGCGTTCCAACCAACCATTTTATTTGCGGCCAGCTGTACGATAAGCGGGGTTCTCTCAGCCCCCCAAGGTACAACCCCAAGAATTGGCTTTTTTAAGGACTGAGCGTAATCAATTTCAAATTGAATCCAGTCACTATGAGCTGCATACATTCCTGCTAGGACGACCACGCACTGGACGGGACGAATCTGTTGACGAAGCTCCTCTTCTAATGCCTGCCGAGACATCTTCTCGAATTTTTTGTCCTCCGGTACAGAGTAATTCGTCCAAGAAAAATTCGGCGCAGCGTTAATGAAGGTGATAGCGCGTTGGTACCTCTCGCTATAGCGCCATGCATGACTTATAAATAGTCTGTAATTATGTAGATAGGGCATAATTTTTCTCCTTGTTAACTCATTTGCCAATATCCAACGCCAACGCGACGCTCTGGGGCTGCAAGCGGCGTAGACTTATGACGCATTAATTACTTCCGCTATTTCAGCCGCAATCTCTTCCACAGTATGCATGGCGGTATTTCTTGCCAGCTTGTCCGCAAGGGATGGGCTATAATCAATCACTTCTTTCTTGGAAATGTTGTGCCAAATAGGTAGTAAAACTTGCTCATGAGTTACAGATTTGGTTACCAGGCCGTCGAGCTCGTAATTAGTCCAACCTTTGCTAAGAAACGGCTTTGACAAGACTACAATGCCGAACTTGCTCTTAGCCAAGCCGGAGTCTATTTTTCTGCGAAGGCTGTCGCCAATTTTCAATTCATATTCGTCATACCAGACCTCAAGCCCATGACCTTTTAGAGCCGCAGCCAAAGGGCGAACGACCTCATCTTTATCCTCCGACGCATGAGAAATGAATACATCAAACTCTTTATGATAATCATCATCAGGAAAATTGGGATCTGGCTCACCTCGATGCACCAGACTAGGGATTGATGCGAGAGAGGTTTCTCTTGCAGTAGGCAGAGCACTTGGTAAAACACGCACCGATGATCTTACTTCTCCCCGCAGCCCAGCCATATCTATTGTTACATGCCATTGACCCGAGCTTGGCACGGTTAACCTGTAGGGTGAACGTTTAACGAGACCGCCATAGTACTGATGTCTTTGGCCACGTTGATACGCCTGAAAGTTCGAATTATTCATCAAGCGAACGTTTGCGGCACTCCCCCGCAATGTTACTTCGATCACATCGCCGCTTGAAAGGCGGTCAAATTTGTAATGCGTAAATTTCACTCGATATTTCCTTAGATCTTGGAAGTAGACTTTCTAGCTTTGATTATATTGCGATACTTCTGTGCGCAACATAGCATCGGATTAATCGGTCTTCTCTTGTATTTCAACGGCTTATCGGCCATTGCGCGTTGGTGCGGAACATTAAGCGACGCGAGACTTAGCTCGCCGCCTGTCGATGGCGAAGGCTTATGCGCAGGTGACGGTGCTGTCGGGTATTCGAGGTGAAATGAGTCGAGTCTATGTGGCATCCATGCCTCCTGACGGGGCCGCGAAACGTGCGGTGATTTGATAGTGCTACTACACGCCGCGTTTGCCAACCCTGAATTAGGCTAAAGGCTAGATCAAGTAGCGCGGCTTTGCCCGCATCTGCGAACGTGGCGAATGCACGGACCCAATTCCCGTTTACGCGGGCGAGTAGCGCAGATTTATCGGGAAAAAGAAGCGTAGGCTGTCTGAGGAGCGTAGCGACGAGTTTTACGCTTCCCCGATAAATCGAGCAACGCAGTGAACCCGAAGGGCCGCGTAGTCGGGTGCCGGGGGGATCGCCAAGGGGGGCCGGGCAAGCGGCCCCCTTTGGCTCGCCGGGAAGGCGAAATAGGAGCGTGAAGAATTAGCGACGACCTCTGTGGTAACACCAAAGCCGGACGCGGAGCGTCCTGACAGGCATTCCCACGCGGAGCGTGGGAACGATCAGGGTGGGGTGGGCTGCCCCTGCGTCGCCAGCGCCTTTATCGCTGCAAGTAACTCCCTGCGCGCAACCTCCTGACTCACCACCCTTAATCTCACCTTCTGCCCCGGCGCACACTGCGCCAACCGCGCCAGCGACAGCGGCGTCACCGCCCCCAGCCGCGGATAGCCGCCGATGGTCTGGCGGTCGTTCATCAGGATGATTGGTTGGCCGTCTGGCGGCACTTGGACGGCGCCGAGGGGGATGCCTTCGGAGATCAGCGGCTGGCCCTGATAGCGCAGCGCGGGGCCGGTGAGGCGCATGCCCATGCGGTCGGCGCGTTGGTCGAGGGTCCAGCTTTGGTTGAAGGCGGCGAACAGGCTGGCACCGGCGAAAGCCGCGATTTGTGCGCCGGGGATCAGATTGAGCACGACTTCATTGCCCGGATACCAGAGCGCGTCTGCGGGCAGGGTTCGTGTTTCGGTGTTGCTGGCCCTGCCCTGCAGGCGGTCGCCGTTGTGCAGGCCGCGGCCATTGCCGTGCAAGCCGCCGAGCTGTTCGCGCATGACAGTGGCGACGGCGCCCATCACCGGGTCTGCCGCAAAGCCGCCGGGGGTGGCGAGGTAGGCGCGTACGCCGCGCTTGGGGCTGTTGAACCGCAGGGTCTGGCCGTGGCGCAGCTGAAATGCCTGGCCGGGTGCCAGTGGCTGATCGTCGAGTTTGGCATTCAGGTCAGCGCCGGTGAGTGCCAGCCAGCCGCTGGTTTGTGCGCGCAGTTGCAGGCCGCCAAGGGGGATTTCGATCACGGCGGCGTCGGCGGTGTTGCCGAGCAGCCAGTTGGCCTGCTCCATCGCGATCCAGTCCAGCGCGCCGCCCTGGGTGATGCCCAGATGGCGCACGCCAAAGCGGCCGCCGTCCTGCAGTTGGGCAAAGCCGAGGCTGTGTTCGACCAGCAACTCGATCATGCGCTGGCCTCCATCACGGTGTCATCGCCACCCAGGCGGATAAATTCAGTGTGGTCGATAGACACAAAGCGCACCCGGTCGCCGGGTTGCAGCAGGCTGCCGCGCTCGGCACTGAACAGGGTGAGCGGGCAGCGGCCGATCAGGTTCCAGCCGCCTGGTGAGGTCAGCGGGTAGATGGCGGTCTGGCGTTCGGCGATGCCGACGCTGCCCTTGGGTACGCGTTGGCGCGGGGTGGCGAGGCGGGCGGACGCAAGCGCTTCATCCACCAGCCCCATGTAGGCAAACCCGGGTGCGAAGCCGAGGGTGAACACCGGGTAGTCGCGGCTGCAATGCTGCTCGATCACCTGCTCGGGGGTGAGCCCGGCGCGTTGGGCGATGCTAGTCAGTTCGGGGCCGACGCTCTCGTGATACCAGACCGGGAGGGCGTGCAGGGTGCCGGTCTCATTCGCCAGCGGCTGCAGGTTGTGCAGGCTGCTGTGGATCAGCGCGATGGCGTCTGCTTCGCTCAGGGCGTGCAGGTCGTAGTGCAGCAGCAAGGTGGTGTAGGACGGCACCAGATCGATCAGCTGCGCGCCGAAGGCTGCGCGCAGGTTTTCTGCGGCGGTGATCAGCCAGGGCATGTTGGCTTCGTCGATCTGATCAAACAGCCGTACCATCAGGCTGTCGATGGCTGCGCTCTCGATGCGCAGGTTCACAGGGCGTCCAGTGCGGCGCGGATACGGGCGACCACGGCGACCGATTCGGCGTTGTCGCCGTGCACGCAGAGGCTGTCGGCGCGCAGGGTCAGCTGGCTGCCGTCGCTGGCGGTGATCGGCTTACCACTGGCGAAGCTTAGCGCCTGGGCCAGAATACGCTCCGGGTCGTGATGGACGGCGCCGGGTTGGTTGCGGGGCAGCAGGTAGCCGTCCGGGTCATAGCCACGGTCGGCGAAGGCTTCAAACAGCAGGCCGATGCCTTGCTCTGCGGCCAGCTGTTCGGCTTCGCTGTTGTCGCGCCGGGCCAGCAGCATCAGCGGCAGTTGCGGGTTGAAGCGGGCGACGGCGCGCATCACGGCGGTGAGCAGTGCGGGCTGCTTCATCATGTCGTTGTACAGCGCGCCGTGGGGTTTGACGTAACTGAGGCTGGCCCCTTCGGCGCGGCAGATGCCGTCGAGCGCGCCGAGCTGGTAGAGCAGCAGGTCTTCCACTTCCTGCGCGGAACAGGCCATCGAGCGGCGGCCAAAACCGACCAGATCCGGGTAGGCCGGGTGGGCGCCGATACGCACGCCGTGCTGCACCGCCAGCGCGACGGTGCGGCGCATGGTGGACGGGTCGGAGGCGTGAAAGCCGCAGGCGATGTTGGCGCTGTGCACATGCGGCATCACGGCCTCGTCCATGCCCATGGTCCAGGCGCCGAAGCTTTCGCCCATGTCGCAGTTGAGTTGTAGCGGCTGCATGGTTGCTGGTTGTCCTGTGCTGTCACCGGCGCGGCGAGACTGAACCATTTGCGTCGATTGCTGCCGGATTTACTGTGTATTCATGCTGTCTGGCGCGCGTTCGCGTCACAGCCGTTGGTTCATCGATTGTAGAGAGGAGCGATATGAAGATTCTCATGGTTCTCACCTCACACGACAAGCTTGGCGATACCGGCCATAAAACCGGCTTCTGGTTGGAGGAGTTTGCCGCGCCCTATTACGTGCTGCGCGACGCCGGTGCCGAAATCACCCTGGCCTCGCCCAAGGGCGGCCAGCCTCCGCTGGACCCCAAGAGCGCCGAGCCGGACGCGCAGACCGAGGCGACCAAGCGGTTTGACGCCGACAGCGCCGCCCAGGCGCAGCTGGCACAGACGGTGAAACTGAGTGAGGTGTCGGCAGACGACTTCGATGCGGTGTTCTATCCCGGCGGCCACGGCCCGCTGTGGGATTTGCACAACAATCCGGATTCGGTGGCGCTGCTCAATGCCTTTTCCCGCGCAGGCAAGCCCATCGGCGCGGTGTGTCATGCGCCGGTGGTGCTGCTCAACGCCCGGGCGGCGGATGGCGAACCACTGGTTGGCGGCAAGCGGGTAACCGGCTTCTCGAATGCGGAGGAGGACGCGGTAGGCCTGAGCGATGTGGTGCCCCTGCTGCTGGAAGACGCGTTGAAGGACAAGGGCGGCGTCTACAGCAAAGGTGAAGACTGGGGCGAGTATGTGCTGGTCGATGGCCTGCTGGTCACCGGCCAGAACCCGGCGTCATCCGAGAAGGCGGCGCGTGAGCTGCTGACGCTGTTGAAGGTGTTGCCGGGGGTGTGACGGGTTGATTGGTGGCCGGTTCTTAGATGGAGCTGCTGCCGAGTCAGCCTTTCGCCCTTTACGGCGAGCCAAGGGGGGCCGCTTGCCCGGCCCCCCAAAGGGAAGCGCTAACCCACTTCACATGCCCTCTGGCGCTCAGGCCGGTCCGCAATCAAGGCGTGGTTTCGAAGGCATGTCGGGACCTGTCGAGAAATCACAACGCAGAGTGCGGACCGGCCTGAGAGCCCCGCAGGGCGAGCGCTCAAGCACGCATCTGACAGCGTTGCGCTGCTTGCCAATAGAACCACTATTGGCTGCACATCGCGCCTTGCATCTGCATGCTGGATCACTCGCAGAGGGCGTATGAAATGGGTTAGCGCTTCCCTGAATCCCCGGGGCACCCGGCTACGCGGCCCTTCGGGTTCGCTGCGTTGCTCGGCTTGGCGGGGATCGGCAGAACTCGGCTCTTCGAGCCTCAGACATGCTGCCGCTCTTTTTCCCGCCAAGCCTGCGCTACTCGCCCGCGTAACGGGACGACAATCAGTGCACACTCCAACATCAGGTGGTGGAACGAAGTGCCTTGAGCACCCGGATGCCTGATGTCTGTTCGTGCGGCCGAGTTGAAGCTCGGCCCTTGCGACGACACCATCCTTGCCGCTTGCCGCTTGCCGCTTGCCGCTTGCCGCTTGCCGCTTGCCGCTATCAGCTGAGAATCATATTGGTCGCCGTGGCGTACGCATACAGCGAGCCGCTTTCGTCGCGCAGATACCCTTCGCTGATGATCAGCCGGCGGGTCTTGTTGATGACCTTGCCTTCGGCGATCAGCGTTTTGTTGAAGGGCACGGGTTTGCACATCTTCACGTTGAGTTCGATGGTGCCGTAGCCTTCGCCTGCGGCTAGAGTCGTGTGCGCGGAGCAGCCGGTGACCGAGTCCATGACGGTGGCGGCAAAGCCGCCGTGTACGCCGCCGAGCGGGTTGGTGTGGCTTTCGTCGGCGGTGGCTTCAAATACCACGCGGCCCTCTTCGGCCAGCTTGACCTGCATGGGGATGGTTTTGGCAATCGGCGCTATCGGCAGGTGACCGGCTGCGGCGGCCTGCATGATCTGCAGGCCGGTCATGTCTTTCGGGTTCATTGCGTGTTCCTTGAGTCGATCAGGCCGCAGCGGCAGCCCTGGGTTGGCTGGCGAACCAGTCCAGCGCATCGCGCCAGAGCAGTTCGGCGTAGGGTCGGAAGTAACCCATGTGGCCCAGCGGCTTGAGGCCGAGGGCCTTGGGGTCGATATCCCGTGGTTGATAGGCGGCGCCGCTGAAGGCGCTCATAAAGGCGTCACGTGATTCGGGACCGGCCCACAGATCGTCGAGCGAGACGGCGCCGACAATCGGGGTGCGCACGGCGGCAAAGTGTTCATTCAGCCAGGCCATCTTTGGGTCATCGAAGAAGTAGCGCGGGTAGCGGCACCAGCGCTTCCAGTCGCGGTAAACGCCCTTGGGCAGATCTTCACCGAGGCCCAGCCAGTTCCAGGCCTGATAGCCCTTGATGGCGACGATCAGCGGCAGCACCAGATTCCACATGAACTGCACCTTGCGGCGCTCACCCTTGGGCATCCAGCCGTGCCAGCCGGCACCGGTACCGAAGGTGTAGACGGCGTGGATGGCATCGCGGTTGGGCAGCAGGCCGAAGGCGTGGCCGCCAAACGAGTGGCCGACCAGATACAGCGGCAAGTCGAACTGGCCGAGATAGTCGACACCCGCAGCGAGGTCCTTGTCGGCCCAGTCCAGGTAGTTCATCTCGAAGCCCTTGAGGCTGGCCGGGGCCGAGGCGCCGATGCCGCGATAGTCCAGCGTCAGGGTGGTGAAGCCGTTGCGAGCGGCGAACTCGGCAAAGCGTCGGTAGAAGCCCTGCGGCACACCGGTGGCGCTGCCGACCAGAATCTGCCCGCGTGGTTCGCTGGCCGGGTACAGGGTGGCGGCGAGCTGGTAGCCATCGGCGGCGGTCAGGGTCAGGCCTTGCGGGGCGAGCGATTCAGTGGCCATTGGCAAACTCCTTTTGTTGCAGGCGAACGTGGCTGAGCAGAGCGCGAAACGAACGCTCGATCGGGTCGGTACTGCCTGCGGCGCGGGCCATCATCAGCCCGCCCTCGTAGCTGGTCAGCACCAGCACGGCGAGATCGGCGGCGGCCTCGGCGGAGAAGCCGGCGCGGCTGATCTGTCGGGTCAGCAGGTCGCTCAGATTGTTGAACGCGCCGTTCAGCGCCAACAGCAGGTCGGTGTCCTCGGGCGAGCAGTCGAGCGCGGCGGCGGCCAGCGGGCAGCCGAGCTTGAAGCGGCTGGCGGCGATACGCTGCAGCGCGCTGTCGATCCAGGCGGCAAGTGCCTCGAGCGGGTCATCGAAGCGGGCAAACATCTGCTCCAGAAACCGCGTCATCTCTTGCTCGGCGTTGGCAATGGCGGCCAGCGCCAACTCTTCCTTGCCGCCGGGAAAGTGGTAATACAGGCTGCCCTTCGGCAAACCTGCGGTTTTCAGGATCTCGTTCAGGCCAACGCCGTGCAGCCCCTTGCTTTGCAAGGCGCTCTGCATGGTTTTGACGAGGATATGGCGGCTATCTTCTTTACTCATAGCGCTAGTTATAGACCGATCGGTCTATGGAGTAAAGCGTGATGTACGGCCAGGCGACAAGCGTTTAGCTCTCCTGCCGGTCACGGCATGTCGTGACCCTGCGCAAGACGTGTGGGCGCGCGGTGACCTCTGCTGTTTTAAATTATGATTGACATTTAAATGCGTCCATTTAAATTATGACCGTAATTCAAAAGGTGTCAGCGCCCTCTTACCCCAAGGAGCAATGCCATGACCTCCATCGTTATCGCCGGTTATCTGCGTTCCCCATTCCAGTTCGCCCGCAAGGGTGGGCTGATCAATCTGCGCCCGGATGATCTGGCCGCACAGGTGCTGCGCGGCCTGGTGGAAAAGCTCGATCTGGACCCTGCCCTGCTGGAAGATGTGATCATGGGTTGCGCCTACCCCGAGGGTGAACAGGGCACCAATGTCGCGCGTATCGCCAGCTTCCGTGCCGGTTTCCCCGAGACCCTGGGCGGCGTGACGGTGAACCGTTTCTGCGGGTCGTCGATGACCGCGATCCACTTTGCCGCCGGGCAACTGCTGCTCGGCGCCGGTGAGGCCTATATCGCTGCCGGGGTCGAGTCGATGACCCGGGTGCCGATGGGCGGCTTTACCCCCTCACCCAATCCGACCCTGCTGCAGGAATTTCCCGAGGTCTATATGGCGATGGGGCATACCGCCGAGGAAGTGGCGCGGCGCTTTGATGTGAGCCGCGAGGACCAGGATGCGCTGGCGGTGCTGTCGCACAGCAAGGCCGCCAAGGCGCGTGACGAGGGCTTGCTGGCCGATGAGATCGTGCCGGTTACGACGCCGGACGGGGTGGTCAGCGAAGATGGCTGCATCCGTCCGGGGACCAGCATGGAGGCGTTGGCTGGCCTGAAACCGGCCTTTGGCGGGGTGGTCACCGCCGGTACATCCTCGCCGCTGACCGACGGCAGCGCCGCGGTGCTGGTCTGCACCGAAGACTTTGCCCGGCGCCACAATCTGCCGATGCTGGCGCGCATCAAGGCCACCGCAGTGGGTGGCTGCGCACCTGAGATCATGGGCATGGGGCCGGTCGAGGCGACGCGTAAAGTACTTGCCCGCGGCGGTCTGACAATCAATGATGTCGACCTGATGGAAATCAACGAGGCGTTTTCCAGCCAGTCACTGGCTTGCCTGCGGGAACTGGGCATGCCGCTGGAACGCGTCAACCTGGACGGCGGCGCACTGGCGCTGGGGCATCCGCTGGGTGCGACCGGTGCGCGCATCACCGGCAAGGCGGCGGCGCTGCTCAAGCGCACGGGCGGCCGTTACGCTGTGGCCACCCAGTGCATTGCCGGTGGTCAGGGGGTAGCGACGCTGCTGGAGGCCATTTAGCGCCATGCGTCTCGGTATAAAGCAATAACAATTGAATTGGGCCAGCTGGCCCGCAGGGAGAACACATGAGGTCCGCAGCCAAACTGGCCGTGCTGGTAGGAATTCTGGGTGGATTGCTCGGATGCCGCGAGGAAGCGGCACCCGTTGCCGATAACAGCGAGGCTCCGGCGCGGCTGGTGCTGTCGATGGAGGTCCACCCGGTTACCCGCGATGGTGCCCTGTTTACCGGCGTTGTTGCTGCCCGCACCGAAAGCGAGCTGGGTTTCCGCGTCGCCGGTGAGGTGATCGAGCGGCGTGTCGATCCCGGCGACCGGGTCAAGCGCGGGGATGTGCTGCTGGTGCTGGATGTGGACGATTTCGAGCTGGCCCTGCGCGCTGCCCGGCAGCGCGTGCGTTCGGCCGAGGCGTCGGTGCGCCAGCTGCAGAATGACGAGCAGCGCTATCGTCAGCTGGCAGATAACGGTGCCGTCTCCCGCCAGGCCTACGATCAACTGGCAACCGAACTGCGCGTCGCCGAAGCCAATCTGGCCTCGGCCCGCGCCGACGCCGCCCAGGTGGAAAACCGCCGCGGCTATTCCACCCTGACCGCCGACGCCGATGGGGTGATTACCGAGGTGCTGGCAGATCAGGGTCAGGTGGTGGCTGCCGGTCAGGTGGTCGCCCAGCTGGCCCATAGCGGCGCCCGCGAGGCAGTGATCAGCATTCCGGAAACCCAGCGGGCGCTGGCCGACAGCCCGGCCCAGGCGTTTCTGTTCGGGCAACCCGATACTCCCATTGGCGCGACCCTGCGTGAACTGTCGGCGGTGGCTGATCCGGTCACCCGCACCTACCGCGCGCGCTATGTGCTTGATACCACGGGCGAGCCGCTGCCGATTGGCTCGACCGTGAGCATCCGCCTGCAGGACAGCCAGAGCACGCCGCAGCTGCAGGTGCCGCTCGGCGCGCTGCTGGATCAGGGTGCTGGCACCGGCGTCTGGGTCATCGACGCGGATAACCGGGTGCGTTTTACCCCGGTTGAGGTTGCGCGACTCGGACAGGAGTTCGCCGTGATCAGCGGTGGTCTTGAGGATGGTCAGCGGGTGGTGGCGCTGGGCGCGCACCTGCTGCATGAGGGGGATGCGGTGAAGCCGTTGCCGGAGGGCCAGCTGGCCGGGACCGAAACCGCGCGGAGCCTCTGACATGAGCCGTTTCAATCTGTCTGCGCTGGCGGTCCGCAACCCCGCCGTCACGCTGTTTCTGATCATCGCCGTGCTGCTGTCCGGGGCCTTTGCCTTCAGCAAGCTGGGCCGGGCTGAAGACCCTTCGTTTACCGTCAAGGTGATGACCATCACCGCCGTCTGGCCGGGTGCGACGGCCTGGGAAATGCAGGAGCAGGTCGCTGACCGGCTGGAAAAGCGGCTGCAGGAGCTGGACTACTACGACCGGGTGGAGACCACCGCGCAGCCGGGTTTCGTGTCGATGAAGGTGCAGTTTCTCAATTCCACCCCGCCGGCGCTGGTGCCCGAACTGTTTTACCAGACGCGCAAGAAGCTGAGCGATGAAGCCAGCAAGCTGCCCGATGGCGTCGCCGGCCCGTTCTTCAACGATGAATATAACGACGTTTACTTCGCGCTCTACGCGCTGGAGGCCGGGCAACTGCCACACCGCCAGCTGGTGCAGCTGGCCGAGCGCATGCGTCAGGACTTTCTGCAGCTGCCGGGGGTGAAGAAGGTCAACATCCTCGGAGAACAGGCGCAACGCATTTACGTCGAGTTCTCCTATCAGCGGCTGGCAACCCTGGGGCTGACGCCGGAGCAGATCTTTACCGCCCTGGCGCGGCAGAACGCAGTGGCGCCGTCCGGCTCGGTGGAAACCGCCGGGCCGCGGGCCTATATCCGTCTTGATGGCGCGTTCGACAGTCTGGAGCAGATCGAAAACGTACCGGTAGTCGCCAACGGCCGGGTCTTGCGCATCGCTGATGTGGCCGAGGTGCGGCAGGGCTATGAAGATCCGCCGAGCTATCGCATTCGCCATCAGGGTGAGTCGGCATTGATGCTCGGCGTGATCATGGAGAAGCACTTCAACGGGCTGGACCTCGACAGTGCGCTGCAGGCGCACGAGGCGCAGGTCCGGCAGAATCTGCCGCTGGGCATCGAGTTCACCAAGGTCTCGGACCAGGCCAGCAAGATCCGCAAGGCGGTAGACGAGTTCATGCTCAAGTTCTTCGTCGCGCTTGCTGTGGTGATGCTGGTCAGCCTGGTGGCGCTGGGCTTTCGGGTCGGGCTGGTGGTGGCCGCAGCGGTACCGCTGACACTGGCGGTGGTGTTTGTGGTGATGATGATGACCGGCCGCGAGTTCGATCGCATCACCCTCGGCGCGCTGATCCTGTCGCTCGGGCTGCTGGTGGACGATGCCATTATCGCCATCGAAATGATGGTGGTGAAGCTGGAAGAAGGCATGGACCGGCTGAGCGCCGCTACCTACGCCTGGTCGTCCACCGCCGCGCCGATGCTGACCGGCACGCTGGTCACCATCATCGGTTTTCTGCCGGTGGGTTTCGCCCGCTCCGGTGCCGGAGAATACGCCGGCAACATTTTCTGGATCGTCGGCTTTGCGCTGATTGCCTCCTGGGTCGTGGCCGTGGTGTTCACGCCGTATCTCGGGGTGAAGATGCTGCCGAACATTGCCGCCAAGCCAGGTGGCCATGATGCCCTTTATGATGGCCCGGTCTATCAGCGCCTGCGCGGCGCCGTGCTGTTCTGCGTGCGTCAGCGCTGGCTGGTGACCGCTCTTGTGCTGGCGGCTTTCGTGCTCTGCGTGATGGGCATGAAGCTGGTCAACAAGCAGTTCTTTCCGAACTCCGACCGCTCGGAGGTCATCGTCGAGGTCTACATGCCGCCGGGCACTGCGTTCAAGAACACCGAGGCGGTGGTGGAGCGGGTCGAGCGGGCGATCATGGCCGAGCCGCAGACCCTGATGGTCGACTCCTACGTGGGCGGCGGCGCACCGCGCTTCTTCCTGTCGCTCAACCCGGAGCTGCCCGATGCCGCCTTTGCCAAGCTGATCGTGCAGACGCCTGACGCCGGCACCCGTGATGCGCTGATTGCGCGCCTGCGTGAGCGGGTCAGCGCCGGGGAATTCCCGGAGGCGCGGGTGCGGGTCACCCAGCTGGTGTTCGGGCCGCCGGTGCCGTTCCCGGTGGTATTCCGCGTCAGCGGGCCTGAGCTGGGGCCCCTGCGTGCCATTGCCGAGCAGGTTCGCGAGCGGGTTGAGGCCAATCCGCTGACCCGCGACACCTTTATCGACTGGGGTGAGAAGGCCAGCAGCTACCGGCTGGTGCTGGATCAGGACCGCCTGCGCCTGCTCGGCTTTACCCCGGCCCAGGTCAAGTCGCAGCTCAACGCGCTGCTCTCGGGTAACCCGATCACCGAGGTGCGCGAGGGCACGCGCACGGTGTCGGTGGTGGTACGCGCGGTCGAGACGCAGCGCCAGAATCTGGACAGCATCGATGATCTGACCATCACCAATGACGCCGGTCAGGCGATTGCGCTGCGCCAGGTCGGGCAGTTCGAGCCGGTCATGGAGGACCCGATCCTGCGCCGCCGTGACCGCGAGCTGACCTTCGAGGTGCGCGCCGATATCGTTGCCGGGACCCAGCCGCCGGATGCAGCGATGGCCGCCTACCGGGATCTGGGCGATATCGTCGAGAACCTGCCGGCCGGTTATCACATCATCATCGGCGGGCCGGTGGAGGAAAGCGCGATTGCCAACAAGGCGCTGGCGGTGCTGTTCCCGATCATGATTCTGCTGATGCTGGTAGTGATCATGTTCCAGGTTCGTTCGTTCGGGCTGATGTTCATGGTCTTCGCTACCGCGCCCCTGGGCCTGATCGGGGCGGTGCCGGCGCTGCTGCTGTTCAACCAGCCGTTCGGCTTCAACGCGATTCTGGCGCTGATCGGTATCGGCGGCATTCTGATGCGCAATACGCTGATCTTTACCGACCAGATTCAGCAGAACCAGCACGCCGGAATGGCGATTCGCGAGGCCATCGTCGAGGCGACCGTGCGGCGTGCCCGGCCGGTGGTGCTGACCGCCCTGGCGGCGGCGCTGGCGTTCGTGCCGTTGACCTTCTCGGTGTTCTGGTCGTCGCTGGCATTCGTGCTGATCGGCGGGGTGACCATGGGCACACTGCTGACCTTGCTGTTCCTGCCAGCGCTGTGTGCGCTGGTGCTGGGCAGACAGACACGTTCGTCGGCAGCAGCGGGATCGACAGAGGCGGCGGCCGGTCATTCGATGTAAGATGATGACCGGCATTCAACGGGAGGCGGCATGCGCTATTCAGAAGATCACAAGGCGAAAACCCATCAGCTGATTCTCGACGAAGCGGCGCGCCGCTTCCGTCGTGATGGCGTCGGTGCGACCGGCCTGCAGCCGTTGATGAAGGCGCTCGGTCTGACCCATGGCGGTTTCTACGCGCATTTCAAATCCAAGGACGAGCTGGTCGAAAAGGCCCTGCGCCACGCAGTCGATGGCCTGAAAGCCTCGCTGGCCATGCACACCGGGCCGGACGTGCCGCTGTCTGCGCTGCTCGATACCTATCTGTCCGAAGGCCACCGGGCCAATCCCGATCAGGGTTGCCCGTTGCCGACCATCTCCGCCGAACTGGGCCAGCGCGGTCAGCAGAGCGAGATCACCGACGAGGTGGTGCAGGACCGGCTGGCTAACATCGCCGGCAAGCTGGACGGCGACGACAGCCGCGCGCAGGCCATGCTGGTGCTTTCCGCGATGGTCGGCGCCCTGATGCTGTCGCGTAGCGTCAAGGATGAAGCCCTGTCTGCCGAGCTGCTGAGCAGCACTCGCGAGCAGTTGAAAGCGCTGACTGAGTCGGCTTGATTCGTAGGTGCTAAATGAAAAGCCCCGCTGGGAACAGCGGGGCTTTTTGTACTGGGCGTTCTAGTGTCCATCATTCCGGTCTTGTGCTGTTGCTGACTCTGCCTTTCGCCTTTTCCGGCGAGCCAAGGGGGGCTGCTTGCCCAGCCCCCCTTAGCAATCCCCCGGGGCACCCGGCTACGCGGCCCTTCGGGTTCGCTGCGTTGCTCGATTTATCGGGGAGCCACAAAACTCGGCTCTTCGAGCCTCAGACATCCTGTGGCTCTTTTTCCCGATAAATCTGCGCTACTCGCCCGCGTAAACGGGACGAACCCCGGGTGCACACTCCACCATCTGGGCGCTCGGCAGACTGCCTTTGCTTAATGGTTGATTATTCACAGCCAATACTTCGGATAACTCCGCGGGCTACGCAGATTATTGACCGCCCAGGCGGTCAGCACGATCACCAGTGACCCCACCAGCACCGGAGACACCAGATAGCTCAGCGGCGCGTGAGCCATGATCACCACCAGCGGGTCAGCGCCGGCTGGCGCATGCACGGTGCGGGTGACCTGCATGGCCGCCAGTGCCAGCGCAACACCGACCGCGCAGGCCAGCCAGCTGTCGCCGAGTAAGGTGACTACCGCCAGACCGACCGCGGTCGCCACCAGATGGCCGCCGACAATGGCGCGCGGCTGCGCCAGCGGCGAATCCGGTACGCCAAACGCCAGCACACAGCTGGCCCCGAATGGCGCCATCAACCACGGAATGCCGGATAGCACGCTCAGCCCGCCAGTAATGGCAATCGCGATGAGGGCGCCAAGCGACGACAGCAGAACGAATTTCAGCGGCGGCGCGGGCGGGGCATCAGAGTGCAGCAAGCGGCGGATTGACATGGGGACATCCTGACAAAGAGTGAAAGGGAAGCGATTTTGGGCTAGTATACCGATCGGTATCTTTCAGTCAACCGATCGGTATACTTAATGGACATAGCCCAACATATCGTTGCCTCCTCGCTGCAGTTGTTTTACCGCAATGGTTTTCATGCGACCGGGGTTGAGCTGCTCAGCCGGGAGGCAGGTGTCACCAAGAAGACCCTGTATCGGCATTATCCGAGCAAGGACGTGCTGATCGATTCGGCCCTGGCACTGCGCCATGAGCAGTTCATGACCCGGATGCGCACGTTCGTTGAGCGGGCAGACGCTGCACAGAGGCCGCTGGCCTATATCGATTTCATTGCCAACTGGGTTCAGGAAGACGACTTCTGCGGCTGCGCGTTTATCAACGCAACGGCAGAATTCGCGCAGTCCGACAGTGCTCCGCATCAGCAGGCGGCACGCCACAAGGGTGAAATTCAGGCGTACCTGCTGAGTCTGTGCGCCAGCGCCGGCGCGCAACAGCCAGAGGTGGTGTCTACCCAGTTGTTTCTGATTGGTGAGGGGCTGATTGTCGGCAGTCAGGTGCAGCAGGCACAGCGCGTTGCCCTGGTTGATGGTGCACAGGCTGCCGCGCAGGTTATCTGGTCGGCGAGCCAGTGACCTGATTGGCGCTGCAGCGAGTCTGCGGCACGGCTCAAAGGTAGCGGGCCGCAGGCTGGTTGTGTGACAGGTTGGGCGCCAGTTGCAACCGTGCCTGGGTCAGCGCGTGCCATTCGCTGCTGTCCGGCAGGGAGGGAATGGTCACCAGTTCGCCCTGATCGAAACCGCGCAGTGCGGCATCGACCAGATCCTCCACCTCCATCACCATGCCGGGAGGGATCTGCGCCAGCGAGCTGCCAGAGCGCTCGAAGATCTCGGTGCGGGTCACTCCGGGCAACACCACCTGAACCTGCACGCCGTGGCTTGCCAACTCGGCGTGCATGCTCTGGCTCAGGCTCAGCACGTAGGCCTTGCTGGCGCTGTAGATGGCGTTGAAGCGCTCCGGCAGCAGCGACACCACCGAGCCGATATTGATGATCGCGCCGCCGCCACCGAGGCTGAAGCGTACCGTAGCAGCGCTGGCGAGCATGGTCAGCGCCAGCAGATTGATCTGCAGCAGGCTGTGGGCGCTGTCCAGGTCGGCCTCGGCCAGGCTGCCGTTGAGGGCGATGCCTGCACTGTTGACCAGCAGCGTAATCTGCTCGTCGCTGCGTAGCCTGGCGGCAACCTTTTCGATGTCGGCGTGTTGTTCCAGGTCGGCGCTGAGCAGATCGACGTGCACCCCGTGGGCGGCAGTAAGCTCATCCGCGAGCTGCCGCAGACGTGTTTCGTTGCGGGCGACCAGCAGCAGGTCATAGCCGCGGGCGGCCAGGCGGCGGGCGTAGGTCGCACCGATACCGCTGGAGGCGCCGGTGATCAGCGCGGTCTGGGCATGAGGAGGCTTTCATGGTCGTACTCCTGGCTTTGAATTATGGTCGTCATGCTATTGGCATGATGATTATAATTCAATAGGCCCTGACGCACGCCGACCAGCGGTTGTCGGTGGTTTCAGCCAAACAGCTTTTGGGTGAGACCGGCGACGTACTTGCCCTGGTAACGGGCAATGGCGCGCTCGCGGGCATCTGGCTGACGGGAGCCATCACCGCCGGCGATGGTCGATGCGCCGTAGGGTGTGCCGCCCTTGCCGTGCTCGATATCGGCCAGTTCCTTGGTGCCGTAGCCGATGGGCACGATGACCATGCCGTGGTGCGCCAGGGTGGTCCAGGTGGAGGTAATGGTCATCTCCTGGCCGCCGCCGGTGCCGGTGGAGGTAAATACGCTGGCGATCTTGCCGTGCAGTGCGCCCTTGGCCCACAGGCCGCCTGTCTGATCGAAGAAGGTGCGCATCTGGCTGGACATGTTGCCGAAGCGGGTCGGTGTGCCCACGATGATGGCATCGTAGTCGGCCAGTTCACCCGGGCTGGCAACGTCAGCGGCCTGATCAACCTTGCCGCCGGCTGCCTTGAAGGCGTCTTCCGGCATGGTTTCCGGCACCCGCTTGATGGTGACCTCAACCCCCTGAACCTGCCGCGCGCCTTCGGCGACGACCTGGGCGAGGGTTTCGATATGTCCGTACATGGAGTGGTAAAGCACTAGTACCTTGGCCATTGCTGTCTGCTCCTGCTGTGATGGGCGTTGCCGCGCCGGCGCTCGGGTTCGCGATTGATCGGCGCGCCTCAAAGCATAGAGCATGATGTGCAGGGCAAGTTCAGGCGATTGCGCCGATCAATCCTGATAGCGGCGGTGCGGACCCTGACGCAGCGGGTCGAGCAGCGGTTTTAGCCCGTTGTGGTCGATCTCCTGCATCAGTTGCAGCAGGCGGCCGATCTCGCCCTTGGGAAAGCCCTCCCGGGCGAACCAGTTGAGGTAGTGGCCGGGCAGGTCGGCGAGCAGGCGACCCTTGTATTTGCCGAAGGGCATTTCGCGGGTGACCAGCAGCACAAGATCTTCGGGTTTCATTGCGGCTCGCAGATTCGGAGTGAAAGGCGATTATGCCTGCCCCGCTTCGTCAGGTCATGTTGGGCAGGTCGCGGCCAACAGGGTATCCTGCGCAGCCGTTTTCACCGCCACAGAGAGTTATTGCCATGATCGTCAAGGCACTGCGGGTCATTGTTGGCCAGCTCGTCGTCTTTATCAGCTTCCTTACCCGGCCGCGCCCGATGCAGCGCGAACCCGCCGCGCAGGCTGCGGTGGATGACGCCGCGTCGGCGCTGGCGCTGTATCAGTTCAACGGCTGCCCGTTCTGCGTGAAGGTCCGTCGTACCCTGCGGCGGCTGAATGTACCGGTTGAGCTGCGCGATGCCTCCGGCAACGCCGAGCACCGCCAGACCCTGCTGGCCGAGGGTGGCAAGATCAAGGTGCCCTGTCTGCGTATCGAGGAAGACGATCAGACCCGCTGGCTGTACGAGTCCGATGCGATCAACGCCTACCTCGAATCCCGCTTTGCCTGAGCAGGCGCTGCACTAGGCCTGCTGATAGCTGTCGATGACTTCCTGCGCCGCACGGAAGGCATCGATGGCGGCCGGTACGCCGGCATAGACTGCGCAGTGCAGCAGCGCTTCGCGGATCTCTTCCACCGTGCAGCCGTTATTCAGGGCCCCTCGCACGTGGCCTTTCAACTCCTGCGGGCACTTCAGCGCGGTCAGGGCGGCCAGGGTAATCAGGCTGCGGGTCCTGCGGTCCAGCCCCTCGCGATTCCATACCCCACCCCAGGCGTGTTCATTGACGAACTCCTGCAGCGGCTGACTGAATTCGGTTGCATTGTTCAGCGCACGGTCGACGAAGGCGTCGCCCATGACTTCCCGGCGTACCTGCACGCCTTCCTGCCTGGTCTTGCTCATGGTTGGGTCCTCTTTCTGCGGTGCTGGCCGCAGTCTATCAGGCTGCCTTGCGAAAGCTGACGCAGATCAGCGCGTATTGGCAGCAGAGATCATTAAACTGTGCCAGAGTGGTGCAATCATAACGAAACACTGGAGGTAGACAGGCATGGCGAGTATTCGGTTTCTCGGTGCAGCGCAGGAAGTAACAGGCTCCTGCCACTTGCTGAGTTCGGCTGCGGTGGGCAAGGTGTTGCTCGACTGTGGCATGCATCAGGGTGGCGATGCGGTAGACCGCCTGCAGGAGGAGCGTTTCGCCTTCAAGCCTGCCGAGATCGACGCGGTGATCCTGTCCCATGCCCATATCGACCACTCCGGGTTGCTGCCCAAACTGGTCAGCGAAGGCTTTCGCGGGCCGATTTACTGCACGCGCGCGACGGCCGATCTGCTGGAAGTCATGCTCAACGATGCCGCCGGCCTGTACGAGCGTGACTTGGAGCGCGAAAACCTGCGCCGTGCGCGCCGGGGCGCGCCGGACCTGCAACCGGCCTATACCCGCGCCGATGTGGAGCGTGTATTCAAGCAATGCTCGCCGCAGCGCTACCACCAGCCCTTTGCGATCGGTGAGGCGGGCAGCGTGACCTTCCACGACGCCGGGCACATTCTGGGTTCGGCGATTGTGGAGCTGACCCTGCAGGAGCAGGGCCGGGAAAAGCGCCTGGTGTTCTCCGGCGACCTGGGCAAGAAAGACAGCGTGCTGCTGTTTGACCCCGAGGTGCTGACCCGCGCCGACCTGGTGATGATGGAAGGCACCTATGGGGACCGTGATCACCGCACCCTGGGCAACACGCTGGAGCAGTTCGAGCAGGTCCTGCACGAGGCCTGGGAGCGCGGCGGCAACGTGATGATTCCGGCCTTCGCGGTCGGCCGCACCCAGGAACTGCTGTTTTATCTCGGCCAGCTGCATGAGCAGGGCAAGCTGGACAACTGGCAGGTGTTCCTCGACAGTCCGATGGCGATCGAAGTCACCCGGCTCTACGACCGCTGGCTCAGCCAGCTCGACTGCGAGGGTGTGAAGGGGCTGTGCAGCGGCGATCAGACCCTGCTGCGGGACTTTCTGCCACGCCTGCAGCTGACGCCCAGCACCGACGAGTCGATGATGATCAACAAGATCAAGCGCGGCGCGCTGATCATCGCCGGTAGCGGCATGTGTACCGGCGGGCGGATTCGTCACCACTTCAAGCAACGCATCTGGGATGAGCGCAATACCATCGTGTTTGTCGGTTTTCAGGCACGCAATACGCTGGGCCGCATCCTGATTGACGGGGTGCAGCGCATCAAGCTGTTCCGTGAGGAGTATCTGGTGCGCGCGCAGATCGAAACCCTTGGCGGCTTCTCGGCCCATGCCGGACAAACCGGGCTGGTGGAGTGGGTCAGCCACTTTGAAAACAACCCGAAGGTGGTGCTGGTACACGGCGAGCCGGAAGCGCTGGATGCGCTGGCCAAGCGGCTGTGGGATGAGCATCAGATTGAAGCCATGATCCCGACCCCGGGCCAGTGTCTGGCATTCTGAGTGGAGCAGCAGCATGGCCGAGCAGGGAACGTCGGTTGACTGGCACGCCATTGACCCGGCCAGCGCGCTTGAGCGTCTGGACAGCACCGATCAGGGGCTGAGTCAGGCCGAGGCGCAAACGCGGTTGCAGCAGCACGGTGCCAACGCCCTGCCGCCAGCACCGCCGGAACCGGCCTGGCGGCGCTTTGCCCGCCAGTTTCAGAACACGCTGATCTATGTGCTGCTGGTCAGTGGCGTGATCAGTTTGCTGATGGGCCATCGGGTCGACGCCGGGGTGATCCTCGGCGTGGTGCTGATCAACGCGCTGGTGGGTTTTGTGCAGGAGGGCAAGGCAACCGCCGCCTTGCAGGCCATTCTCGGTATGACCCGCACCCGCTCGCTGGTCTGGCGCGACGGCCAGCTGCGGACCGTCGACAGCAGCGAGCTGGTACCGGGTGATCTGGTCAGCCTGCAGGCGGGCGACAAGGTGCCGGCCGACCTGCGTCTGTTGCAGTTGAAGGATCTGGCCTGCGACGAATCCATGCTGACCGGAGAATCGGTAGCGGTGCGCAAGCACCTGGCGGCGACGGCGGCCGCTGCGCCGCTGGCCGAGCAGCACGGCATGGCTTTTATGGGTACGCTTGTGACCGCCGGGGTGGGCCGCGGTCTGGTGTGCCGTACTGCCGCCCAGACCGAAATCGGCCGCATCAGCGAGCTGACCCGTCAGGCCACCCTGGTGGATACCCCACTGCAGCAGCAACTGGCGCGCTTCGCTCGCCAGCTCAGCATCCTGACGTTGATTATTGCCGTGCTGACCATTGTGGTCGGCAACCTGCTGCGAGGACTGGCGCTGGACGACATGGTGCAGGCGGCTATCGGTATCGCCGTGGCGACCATTCCCGAGGGGCTGCCGGCGATTGTCACCATCGCCCTGGCCATCGGCGTGCAGCGCATGGCACGGCAGCAGGCGCTGGTGCGGCGGCTGCCCAGCGTCGAGGTACTCGGCTCGGTCGATGTGATCTGTTCGGACAAGACCGGTACCCTGACCGCCAACGCCATGACCGCCCGCCAGTGTGTGACTGCGCTGCAATTGCACCGCATCGAAGGCGATGGCTATCGGCCCGAGGGCAGCATCATGCCGCCGGCAGACGCTGCCCTGATTGCTGCCGCGCGGGTGGCACTGCTCTGCAACGACGCCAGCCTGTCGCAGGAAAACGGCCAATGGCAGCTGCATGGCGACCCGACCGAGGGTGCACTGCTGGTGCTGGCGCGCAAGGCGCTGCCGCAGTTCGGTCAGGTGCTTGAACAGTGGCCGCGGGTCGAGGAGCTGCCGTTTGAAAGTGAGCGCCGCTATATGGCGACCCTGCACCGTTGTGACAGTGAGCCAACCGCCCTGCTGGCGGTCAAGGGCGCGCCGGACCGGTTGATGATGTGCTGTGAGACGCAGTTCGGTGCCAACGGTCCCGAGCCGCTGGATCTGGCCTGTTGGCAGGCCGAGCTGAAACGCCTTGGTGCCGAGGGGATGCGGGTGCTGGCGCTGGCCGAGCGACGGTTGCCGGCCGATGTCCACGCCGAGCACGGGCTGGTCGAGAAGGGCCTGTGTCTGCTGGCGCTGATCGGCATCAACGACCCGCCCCGACCGGAAGCGATCGACAGCATCGCCCGCTGCCATCAGGCGGGTATCCGGGTCAAGATGATCACCGGTGACAACCCGCTGACCGCGGCGGCCATCGGCGCGGAGATGGGGCTGAATGTCGAGCGGGTGCTGACCGGTGCCGAGCTGGATCGACTCGACAGCAAGGGGCTGGACGAGGCCGCGTCTGCTGTCGATATCTTTGCCCGCACCAGCCCGGCCAACAAGCTGCAGCTGGTCGAGGCGCTGCAGCGTCAGGGGCGGGTGGTGGCGATGACCGGTGACGGGGTTAATGACGCACCGGCGCTGCGTCAGGCCAATATCGGCATCGCCATGGGCGGCAAGGGTACCGATGCGGCGCGTGAAGCGGGTGACATGGTACTGACCGACGACAACTTCGCCACCATCGCCCACGCGGTCGCTGAAGGCCGCACCGTCTACGACAACGTGGTCAAATCGATTCTCTACATCCTGCCGACCAGTCTGGCCGAGGCGACGGTGATCATTTTCGCCATCCTGCTCGGCTGGACCCTGCCGATTACCCCGGCGCAGATTCTCTGGATCAACATGGTGACCACGGTCACGCTGGCGCTGGCGCTGGCCTTCGAGCCACCGGAGCCGGGGGTGATGGCGCGTCCGCCACGGCCGGCCGGCCAGAGCCTGATCAGTGCCGAGCTGGCCTGGCGCACGCTGCTGGTATCGGTCTGGGCCGCGGGGCTGGTGTTCTGGCAGTTCGGCGATTACCTGCGCCACGGCGCGTCAGTCGAGCTGGCGCGGGCGGTCGCGGTCAACACGCTGGTAATGATCGAGGCGGTGTATCTGATCAACTGCCGCTTCCTCGATGCCTCGGTGCTGACACCGGCAATCTTCCGCCGCGCCGGGCCGATGCTGGGAGCCATCGTCGGGGTAGTGGTGCTGCAGTTGCTCTACAGCTACCTGCCCTGGTCGCAGCAGCTGTTCGGGCTGGAGTCGCTGTCGGCCGCAGACTGGCTGCGGCTGACAGCGGTCGCCCTGTCGATCTTTGTGGTGGTTGAGCTGGAAAAGGCGTTGCGCCGCTGGCAGGCGGCGCGTCACTCAGCGCGCCAGTAGCAGCGGATCGCCCTCGCCCCTGAGCACCGCCTGTTCGGCGTTGCCGAGCAGGTCGTCCAGCGGGCGGTTCAGCAGCTGTGCTGCCTCGGCGACCAGATGCGCCCAGCTCTGGCGGTTGGCGAACTGCATGCCGAAGGTATCCAGCGTGCCACCGCGGTTGCGGTAGCCGAGGAAGCGACTGGTGCGCGGGCCGGTGTCGAGGCGCCGCAGCACCCCGGTCATCACCTCGGCATGGCCGTGGCAGACGAACAGCCGGCAGCGCGCCGCCGGGATCTGCCGGGCCAGCTCGGCGTCGCTGTGCACCACCGCCTGTTCCATGGCGTCACGCCCCTCGCGCAGCAGCCCCGGCTCGATGATTGCCACCTCGCTGCAGGGCACGCCGTGATAGCGCAGGTGCTGGGCGGCTTGACGCACCGCCTGCAGCTGGTAGGCACCGACGGCCAGCAGTTGCAGTTCGGCACCCGGATCGGCATTCAGCACGGCAAAGCCGGTTTCCGCGGCCGCTTCGGCTTCGGGCACGGTGAGGCAGGCTTCCACCGGATTTTTCGGGGCGACGATCAGCGCCACCTTGCCGTGGCTGGCGTAGACCTTGCGCATCACCGCGACGGCGCTGTGGCTGTCGACCGGAAAGTAGACCGGGGCGCCGTCGCTCATCTCTTGCAGCCAGGCGTCGCACAGGGTCGGGTCTTGGTGGGACTGCTCGTTCTTGCCGTTCTCCCAGGTGTGCGAGGTGGCGATGATCGGCACGCTGAGCCAGCCGGGGGCGCGGCCCAGTTCGCGGGCGTGGCGGCTGAAGATCAGCTCCTGACGCATGGCGCCGAGCATTTTGACCGCAAAGGCTTCATAGCTGACGGCCAGGTTGATGCCCTGGCGGTTGGCCAGTGCCGCGGAGACCACGGCCTCCTCGTTTAGCGCGGTGATCACGCTGCCCTGCAGACCTTCGGCGATGCCGTCTTCGGCGGCGGTGACCCGGTGCAGCAGCTGATCGAGGGTCTGGTTCATGCGGTTGCTGCGCATTTCATCCGGGTTGCCGACCCGCACGCGCAGCTGCGGATTGGCGCGAGTCAGGGCACAGAACCACTGGTCGATGGCGGCCATCGGCGCAGCGGGCTGTTCAGCGGCGATGGGCGGCAGTCGTGGCGTGGGGACCTGAATGCGGGCCAGCGGATGATCCTTTTCCTGCGGACGCTGCTGCTGGCTGTGGGTGCTCAGGGCGGCGACTGCGGCGCGCAGCTCGGCTTCGTCCACGTGCAGCGCGGCGATGCCCTGATTGAAGCGCTCGCGGGCGGCTTCGTTGACGGCCGGGTTGTCGACCAGCGGCAGGTTGTGGGCGGCGTTGGTGCCGGCGCCCGGAAAGCCGAAGCCCTTGACGGTTTCGGCGATGGCGTAGGGCAGGCGCACCGGGTATTCCGCGTCACCGTTGATGACGGATTCGTGGGCGCGGCGCAGGCTGCGGGCCATGCTGATGATGGCCCAGGCAAAGGCGGCCGGATCGCGGCCGTCGATATCGATCGGGTCAAAGCCGTTGAGCGTCAGATGCTCGCGCAGCCAGTCGACACCGCCAACCTGCGCCATGGTCGAGCGCTGGTCGATACGCCGGCCGTTGGCGATCATGATCGGCATCACCAGCCCGCTGTCTTCACCGCGCCACCAGCGCGGCGCCCAGTCGCTGCCGCGCTGCTCCTCGAAGGCGCCGTCGCTGAGGAAGGTCACCAGTTCCTGCCCCGGCAGCGGCATGTGTACGTACTGCAGGCCGGCAAAGCCGAGGTAGCCGCCTTCGCTGATGCCGCCGCCGGTGTGCGGATTGACGTGGCTGCCAAGCGGTACCGCCGGGCGGCCTTCGGCATCAATGGCGTAGCTGTAGAAGTCCTGGCAAAGCTGGCTGAGCCCGGCATCGCTGAACGGGTAGCGCTCGGCCTGCGCCGCGTCGGTGTTGCCCAGCAGCACGTTGACCGCATCAATCGCCGCCACGCAGTGCCCTTGGCCCATCAGCCAGCTGCGGGTAGTGCCGGTCAGGGCGTTGGCCAGCAGGTAACCAACGTAGGCCGGCACCATATTCAGTGCGCCGCCGGTGTGGCCTTCGGGCTGGGGTTTGAAGTCGCTCTGCGCGAGCGGGCGGCCGTCCAGATAGACCTGGCGGGCGTAGGTCATGTGCGCCACCTGGCGCATCGCCGCATTGCACAGCCGGTCGGCGGCCTTGAGCAGCAGCGTAGCCTGAGCCACGGTGCAGGTGCCGTCGGCGGCCAGCTCTGCAAGCAGGTCGCTGATGCGGTCACGGGTCAGAAAATCGTGGTGAATGACGCCGAAGCCTTGGCTCCAGTCGTGCAACGTATCGGTCATGCTGGGTCTCCTTGCCCTGTCTGTCTGCCACGTTAGCAGAGAAAACCGCGGCTGCCTTGCGCTGGGTCACGAAGGCGGCATTTGCGATGGCTGCGGGCGATCTTCGGCAGGGGCAAACGCACAAGCACCCGCATGAAGCGGGTGCAGGGTACCTGTGGCCAGCCGGACGCTACAGCTTGGGTCGGCGGCCCATGATGAAGGACACGATAAACAGCACCAGAAAGACCAGAAACAGAATCTTGGCGATCCCGGTCGCGGTGCCGGCGATGCCACCAAAACCGAGAACCGCAGCGATGATGGCAATGATCAGAAAGGTAATGGCCCAGCTAAGCATGGTCGTTCTCCTTATCAGCAGATCCCGAGCGCTACGGTTTGATGCGCCACAGGTTCCGGGGACGCCGGGGTGGCATCTCGCCACCCCGGCCGGTCGGTTATTGCGCCTTCTTCAGGTCGCGCATCAGGTCATGGCAGGCGCGGACCTTGGGCATTTCGCTGACCAGTTCGGCGCGCAGGTCAGGATCGTTGCTCTGCATGGCGTCTTCGAATGCGTGCAGGATGCGATCCTCGGCCTCTTCCAGCTGGGCGATGTAGGTCGCTTCTTCATCACTGGACAGCGCCGCCCGGGTATCGGCGTATACCTGGCGAACCTTGCCGGTGAGCGTGCCGCCGCTGGCGGGTGTTTCCTGGTTGGCGGCAACGCGTTTTTCCAGGGCGATGATCACATTGCTTTTGGCCTGTGACATGTTGCTGAACAGGGTCTTGAGCTCGCTGCTCTTGACCTCATCGCGGGCATGTTCGTAGAAGCGTTTGCCGTCGCGGGTAATTTCGATCAGTTCGTTCAGTTGAGTGGCTGTGTTGCTCATGATCGTTCTCCGTCTCTTGGGTGTATGTGACAGATGCGGGCGCCAGCCGGGGTAAGGCTGGCGCCGGGTGATCAGTTGGCGGTGCGCAGGTTCTCTGCACTCACGCCCTTGACGCCGCGGATGTTCTTGGCGGTCTCGATGGCCAGCTCTTTCTCCGCCTGGGTCATAACCGTACCGCCCAGCGCAACGACGCCGTTATTGGTATCGACCGAGATATCCAGGCCGCTGAGGTTGCTGCTGAGCAGGTAGCTGGACTTCACCTTGCTGGTGATCCAGGCGTCACTGATCGCAGCGCCTGCCTCATCGGCGGCGTTCTGCGCCTTGGCGGCGGCGGTGGCTTCACCGTCGACGCGGATCTGGTTGTCGACGCGATGCACGCCTTCGGTGTCCTTGGCCAGCATGCCGGCCAGATCCTTGGCTTCCTCGCTCTGGGCGGTACCGGTCAGGGTGACGACACCGCCGCGGGTATCGACATTAATGTCCAGACCTTCGGTATTGCTGTTCCACAGCAGCTTGGATTTGATGCTGGCGGTGGTGGTCGCATTGGTGAAACTTTGCGACAGGCTCGGTGTGCCGGCAGTCTGTTCCTTGCGCTTGGCGTCCGGGTTGACGGTCAGCTGGTTGTCGACGCGCTGCACGCCTTCGATGCTCTTGGCGACCTGCTCGGCGAGGTCACGATCAACGTCGCTTTCGACTTCCCCGCTCAGGGTTGCGACGCCGCTTTCCACATCAACGTCGATGCTGAAGGGGTTGAGGTGACGGTTCAGGGCGATGGCGGTCCAGATCGAGCCTTCCTGACGCGCCTCGGTCAGATCACCGTCCGCAGCATGGGCGGCCAGCGGCATCATGCCCATCAGGCTGGCGGTGGCAGTGGCGAGTGCGATGGTTTTCAGCTTGTTCATGGGTGTCTCTCCTGTAATCGGTTTCCATCGGCGGCCTTTTCGTCGACCGTTGTGAGGATGATTGCAGGGCCTGTGCCAGCTTTTTTATTTTCAGCAAATCCTTTTAAATCAGATGGTTATGGTTCTTTGGCGGAATGCCATGACATGCGCATTGCACGAATGGGCAATATGGGTCGTGCAATTTGCAAGCGAATTTGCTGTCTATCTCCCGTAGGCTGGACAGCGTGCTGCGGTGATGCACCCGACAGCTCGCTACACTGCCTATGGCAGCGGCCCGCAGTGGTTAGGCCCGTCGCTGAGGTTGGTCCTTTTTCATTACTAGTCGGAGTCTGTTCCCATGTATGCGCGCGTACTTGCTGTTATGCCTTTGTTGCTGTCGCTGGCGGCTTGCCAGGGCGCAGCAGTCAAACCGGATTATGATCTCACTCACGACTTTGCCGGCGACCAGACCTGGGAATGGGCCGAGCCGCGGGTGGAGTTTCGACCCAGCGATGATCCGCGGATCGGTGGTGAGTTGATGGCTGGCCGGATAGAACAGGCAGTGGCCGAGCAGCTCGACGCCCGCGGCCTGCGCCCGGTGCTCGAGAGCAAGGCGGCTGATCTGCAGGTCAAGAGCTATGTGCTGGTCGAGAAGCGGCAGGAGAACGTCACTACCAGCTTTGGCGGCTACTGGGGCACCGGCTGGGGCGGGTTCTGGGGCGGCCCGGCGGTTCAGACCTACCCGGTGGATTACCGTCAGTTGACGCTGCAGATCGATCTGCTTGATGGCGACACCGGCCGGCTGGTCTGGCGCGGGATTGAAAGCGAGCGCATGAGCGAACGCGAGCTGACGCCAAGCCAGCGCGACGAGCAGGTGCAGCGGCTGGTGAGCCGCATCCTGGCGGCGTTTCCTCCGTATTAAAGCGAGGCAACCATCGCCTGATCGCCGCGCAGCTTGGTGACATCCGCGCGCGGCGGTGCGCCAAACATGCGGCGGTACTCGCGGCTGAAGTGTGAGGGGCTTTCATAGCCAACCCGGTAACTGGCGGTTGCCGCTTCCAGCCCCTCGGTCAGCATCAGGCGCCGGGCTTCGTGCAGGCGCAGCTTCTTCTGAAACTGCACCGGCGACATGCGGGTGACCTGTTTGAAGGTATGGAACAGGGTCGACTCGCTCATGTTCACGTCTTCCGCCAGCTCCCGTACCCGCAGCGGTTCGGCAAAGCGGTCTTTCAGCACGGCAATGACCCTGGAGATGCGGTGGGCCTGGGTATCGGTGGCGACAAAGTCGCGCAGGCGCCAGCCCATTTCGCCCATCAGCGCCCGATAGATGATCTCGCGCCGCACCAGTGGCGCCAGAACGCGCGCATCGGTTGGCGATGACAGCAGCGCGACCAGTCGGGTCATGGCCTGCAGAATGCCGGTATCCAGCGGCGCCACGCACAGCCCGCAAGACGCCGCCGGGCAATCCCGTTGCTGATCCAGTGGCGGCAGTTCATCGCCCAGTTCCAGCACCAGCTCGGCGATCTCCTGCTGATTGAGCGATAGCTTGACCGCCAGATAGGGCGCGTTCGGGGTGGCATCAATGACGCAACCGCCGACCGGCAGTTCGACTGCCGAAATCATGTAACTCAGGGGGCCGTAGAGAATCTCCTTGTCGCCCAGCTGCACGGTTTTGCTGCCCTGGGCGATGACACAGAGCGCAGGTTCATAGACGACGGAACTGAAGCTGGTCGGCTGGTCTGCACGGTAGACCTCAAGCCCGGGAATACGCGTTTCATTGATCCCCTCGTTGATCGCATGCTCGCTGACCAGGTCGGCCAGCTGGCGGCACATGGGCAGGTCCAGTGGCGCTGGCTGAGTGTTGTCGTGTGACACGGTCAATGACCTCCTTCGGAGTTTCGCGACAGTATACGCAGATCAATTGATAACCAGATTACAGTCTTCAGGCAATTGCAGGATCAGGCAATAAGCTTGCAGGATTGCGCAAATCCTTGTGCGGTAAGGCTTGTTCTGCTCCTTTTTGGCGCTTTCTGTTACAGGGTCAGTGCTTGCTACAGCAGAATTAGGCGATTGCCAAATTCTCCGTATTTACAGAATTAGGCAATCTTCGCGCAGGACCGAGCTACCTGAGTGTGGCCCGCCGCACGTATCGTTTACGCCATACCCGATCCCCTTCAACCAACCGACGTGCCTCTCGGCGCGCGGGGATCCCTTTTTTTGCCTGCCAACTATTGCCCACAACACAGGGAGCGATGGATTACATGAACACGCATGCTTTTAACGGCTTTGCCCGTGCTGGCGCGGTCACCGCGCTATTGCTGCTACTGGCTGGTTGCGAGGCCAGCGGCGACCAGGCCAATAACCCGAACTTACCGGCTCCTGAGGTCGATGTGGCGGTGGCGCAGCCGCGCGATGTGACCCTTTGGGACAGCTTTACCGGCCGCATGGCCGCGCCGGAAACCGTGGAGCTGCGAGCCCGTGTCAGCGGTTATATCGACAAGGTGGCTTTTGCAGAAGGTGAGCTGGTCAAACAGGGGGACGTGCTGTTTGTCATCGACCAGCGCCCGTATCAGGCGCGCCTGCAGATGGCCCGAGCGGAAGTGGCGCGCGCCCGCAGTCAGGTGACGCTGGCGGCGCGTGAGGCCGAGCGGGCCGAGCAGCTGTGGCAGCGCCGCGCCATTTCCCGCGAGGAGATGGAACAGCGCAGCGCCGCGCGCAGTATGGCGCAGGCCGCGCTGGCCTCGGCGCAGGCGGCGCAGGACAACGCCGAACTGGAGCTGGCCTATACCGAGGTCAGGGCGCCGGTGTCCGGCCGCATGGGCCGTGCCGAGATTACCCGCGGCAACCTGGCGACCGCCGATGCGACACTGCTGGCGACGCTGGTCTCGGTCGACCCCATGTATGTCTACTTCGAGAGCGACCAGCAGACCGTCGAGAGCAACCCCTATGGTGATGCCATATCCATACCGGTGCGACTGGGGTTGGGCAGCGGTCAGGATTACCCCTACCAGGGTCAGCTCGACTTCGTCGACAACCAGTTCAATGCCGGCACCGGAACGCTGCAGTACCGGGCCGTGATCGCCAACCCCGAAGGGCTGTTCCGTCCCGGCCAGTTCGCCCGGGTGCAGATGCCGGTCGCGGCGGCCCGCCAGGCGATTCTGATCGACCAGAAGGCGGTGTTGACTGACCAGGATCGGCGCTATGTCTACGTGCTGGACGAGCAGAACCGGGCGACTCGCCGCTTTGTCGAGGCCGGCCGCCGGGTGGATGGCCTGCTGGTGATCCGTGGCGGTTTGCAGGCCGGCGACCGGGTGGTGGTCAATGGACTGCAGAAGATTCTCTATCCGGGTTTCGAGGTCGCGCCGCAGCTGGTGGCGATGGACCGCAGCCAGCCGGTTCGCAACGAGGTAGCGCTGCAGACGGCGTTCTGACCCTGACCTGATTTTCCCCTTTTAACGATATTGCTGGGGCGTGCTCTCTCGAGCACGCCAAGGGAGCGTATTGCCGTGAATATTTCACGTTTCTTTGTCGACCGGCCGATCTTTGCCTCGGTGCTGTCGATCATCATCTTCGTGGTTGGTCTGATCAGCATCCCGATGCTGCCGGTCAGCGAGTACCCGGAGGTCGTGCCGCCCAGCGTGCTGGTCAGCGCGAGCTATCCGGGCGCCAACCCCAAGACCATCTCGGAAACCGTCGCCACCCCGCTGGAAGAAGCCATCAACGGCGTGGAAGAGATGATCTACATGAAGTCGGTGGCTGGCAGCGACGGCAGTCTGGCGCTGACCGTGACCTTTGCTTTGGGCACCGATCCGGATCAGGCGCAGGTACAGGTGCAGAACCGGGTTTCGCAGGCGCTGCCACGGCTGCCGGAAGACGTGCGCCGACTTGGGGTGACCACCCAGAAGCAGTCGCCCAACCTGATGATGGCGGTGCACCTGATCTCGCCGGATGACAGCCTGGATGCGACCTACATTCGCAACTACGCGGTGCTGCACATTCGTGACGAGCTGGCGCGGATTCCCGGCGTCGGTCAGGCCGGTCTGTTCGGTGCCGGTGACTACGCCATGCGCCTGTGGATCGACCCGCAGCGGGCGGCGTCTCTGGGCGTCAGTGCGGGTGACATCGTCGCCGCCGTGCAGGAGCAGAACGTGCAGGTGTCGGCCGGCCAGATCGGCGCACCGCCGATGCCGAACAGCTCGGACCTGCTGATCTCCATCAACGCCAAGGGCCGTCTGGACAGTACCGAAGCCTTTGGCGACATCGTGCTGAAGACCGGTGACGACGGCCAGATCACCCGCCTGCGTGATGTGGCTCGGATCGAGCTGGCGGCGCAGGAAGACTCCCTGCGTGCGCTGCTCAATGGCCGTCAGGCGGTGGCGCTGCCGATCTTCCAGGCACCCGGCTCCAACGCGCTGGATGTCTCTGCCGCGGTGCGCGCCAAGATGGCCGAGCTGGCCGAAGACTTCCCGGCCGGCTTGAGTTGGGAAGTGGCCTACGACCCGACCGTGTTCGTCAGCACCTCGATCAGTTCGGTGATCCAGACCCTGCTTGAAGCGGTCGCACTGGTGGTGCTGGTGGTCATTCTGTTCCTGCAGACCTGGCGCGCCTCGCTGATTCCGCTGCTGGCGGTGCCGGTATCGATTGTCGGCAGCTTTGCCGTGCTGTTGATGCTCGGCTTCTCGATCAATACCCTGACGCTGTTTGCCATGGTGCTGGCGATCGGCATCGTGGTGGACGACGCCATCGTGGTGGTGGAAAACGTCGAGCGCAATATCGAGCAGGGGCTGGCGCCACTGGCGGCGGCGCATCAGGCGATGCGCGAGGTCAGCGGCCCGATTGTGGCGATCAGTCTGGTGCTCTGCGCAGTGTTTGTGCCCATGGCGTTTCTGGATGGCATTACCGGCCAGTTCTACCGCCAGTTCGCGGTGACCATCGCCATTACCACGGTGATCTCGGCGATCAACTCGCTGACCCTGTCGCCGGCACTGGCCGCCACCCTGCTCAAGCCGCATGGCGCCGCACCGGATCTGCCGACCCGCGTAATCAACCGCAGCTTCGGCTGGCTGTTCCGCCCGTTCAACCGTTTCTTCCAGCGTAACGCCGAACGTTACGAGCGTCTGGTCGGCCGCAGTCTGGGTCGCCGCGGCATGGTGTTCGTGGTCTATCTGGTGCTGCTGGCGACCACGGTGGTGATGTTCCGTCAGGTGCCGGGCGGCTTTATCCCGACCCAAGACAAAACCTACCTGATCGGCAGCATTCGCCTGCCGGAAGGCGCCACGCTGGACCGTACCGAAGACCTGGCACGGCGGGTCAGTGATCTGGCGATGGAAACCGAAGGGGTGTCGCACGCGGCCGCGTTTGTCGGCTTCAACGCGCTGCAGGGCACCAATACGCCGAACGTGGGCACTGTGTTCATTCTGTTTGACGATTTTGATGTGCGTGATCGTACCGCGCTGGAAATTGCCGACGACATCAACGCCAGGCTGGGCGAACTCAAGGAGGGCTTTGCCATTTCCTTTATGCCGCCACCGGTGTTTGGTCTGGGCGCGGGGTCCGGGTACTCGCTGTACATTCAGGACCGCCGCGGCGATGGCTACGGTGCGCTGCAGCAGGCGACCGACAGCCTGGCCATGGCGCTGAGTCAGACGCCGGGGCTGGGCTTCCCGATTACCTCCTATCAGGCCAACGTGCCGCAGCTGGATGCCGAGGTGGACCGGTTGCAGGCCAAGGCGCAGGGCGTGCGACTGGATGAACTGTTCGGCACGCTTCAGCTGTATTTCGGTGCGCAGTACATCAACGACTTCAACCTGTTTGGCCGGACCTACCAGGTGCGCGCGCAGGCTGATGCGCCGTTTCGCGATGAGCCGAGTGACCTGGACAGCCTCTACGTGCGCAACGCCGCCGGCGAGATGGTGCCGCTCAACACCATGGTCAGCCTGACGCCGAGCTTTGGCCCGGACCCGGTGATCCGTTACAACGGCTACCCGGCTGCTGATCTGATCGGCCAGTCCGATCCGGCCATGCTGTCGTCCACCGAGACGCTGGATACGGTCACTGCGGTTGCAGCCAAGGCGCTGCCGCCCGGCATGCAGATTCAGTGGACCGATCTGAGCTTCCAGCAGGTCAATCAGGGCAGCGCCGCGCTGGTGGTGTTCCCGGTCGCGTTGCTGCTGGTGTTCCTGGTGCTGGCGGCGCTGTACGAGAGCTGGGTGATGCCGCTGGCGGTGATCCTGATCGTGCCGATGTGTCTGCTGGCGGCGATGCTCGGGGTCTGGTGGACCGGTGGTGACGCCAACATCTTCGTCCAGGTCGGTCTGGTCGTGCTGATGGGGCTGGCGTGCAAGAACGCCATTCTGATTGTCGAGTTTGCCCGCGAGCTGGAGATGCACGGCATGGAGACCGTCAAGGCCGCGCTGGAAGCCAGCCGCCTGCGTCTACGCCCGATCATCATGACCTCGGTTGCGTTTATCGCCGGCGTGTTGCCGCTGGTGCTGGCCTCCGGTGCTGGCAGCGAAGTGCGCAACGCCATGGGTATTACCGTGTTTACCGGCATGCTCGGCGTGACCCTGTTCGGGCTGCTGCTGACACCTGTGTTCTATGTTGCGCTGCGCAAGCTGGCTGGCACCTCGCTGGCCGTCGAGCGCCCCGCAGTGTAGCAGGAGGAAAAATCCAATGCATAAACTTCTCCCTCTGGCCCTGAGCGTGATGCTGACTGCATGCGCCGTGGGCCCTGACTATCAGGCGCCGGCGTCGGTGCCGCTGGCACGTTTCAGCCAGGCCGACGCGGCGGCTGAGCAACATCAGGCCAGCGAGAAGCGCTTCTGGTCTGGCTTCGATGATCCTCAACTGGCGGCGCTGATCGACCGGGCGCTGGCGCAGAATCTCGATGTGCAGACCTTGCTGGCGCGCTATCAAGGAGCCGAAGCATTGCTGCGAGGTGCGCGCCGTGACCGCTGGCCAAGCGTCACGCTGCAAGCCGGTGGTGGCGAGCGGCGGTTGGCTGAAGTGGAACGCACCGACCCCAACGTAGAGCGCGTTGAACAGTACTCGGTGGGTGCTGTCGCTAGCTGGGAACTCGACTTTTACGGTCGCCTGCAGCGTGCGGTAGAAGCGGGTGAAGCAGACCTTCAGGCGAGCGCGGCGGATCTGCAGGCGTTGCAGGTCGCGATTGCGGGTCAGGTTGCCAGCGGCTATTTCACCCTGCGCGGTCAGCAGCAGTTGCTGGCGGTGGCCGAACAGAACGTCGAATTACAGCAGGCTTCGCTGGATATCGTCAGCGCCCGTTTGGACGCCGGTCGCGGCACGGAGTTTGATCGGGTTAGAGCACAGGCCGAGCTGGACGCCCTGCGCGCAGCGGTGCCGCAACGTCAGGCCGAGGTGCAGCTCAGCCTGCACCGGCTGGCGGTGTTGACCGGCCAGCCGCCAGCAGCCTTGAACGAGCGACTGGCTGCGCCGCAGGAGTTGCCGCCGATGAACGCCCGCATTGCGGTGGGCGCGCCTGCCGAGGTGCTGCGTCGTCGCCCTGATATTCAGGCCGCTGAACGCCGGCTAGCGGCAGCGACCGCGCGCATTGGTGTAGCCACCGCAGATCTGTTCCCGCGCTTTACCCTGGGCGCCTTGCTTGGCTCGGTAGCGGGCAGCGACGGTGACCTGTTCACCGCTGGCGCCGAGTCACGCAGTGTGACGCTGGGTATCGACTGGACCTTCCTTGACGTGGAAGGCGTGCGCGCCCGCATCGCAGCGGCGGATGCCACCGGCGCCGAGCGCTTGGCGCAGTACCAGCAGGCCGTGTTGCTGGCGCTGGAGGAAACCGAGAACGGGCTGGTGCGCTACCGCCACGCGCAGGAGCGCAGCCGCTGGCTGCTAGCCTCAAGCGAGGCCGCTCAGGCCGCGGTGGATCAGGCGCGGCTGCGTTACGAGCAGGGCTATATCGAGTACTTTGAAGTGCTGGATGCCGAGCAGCAGCTGACCGGCGTGCGCAGCGACCTGGTACAAAGCCGCATCGAGACCGCAACCGCGATGGCCAGCGTCTATCGCTCGTTGGCCGGCGCGCCGCCGCAGGCTGAGCAGTTGGCGTTGGGGGAGTAAGCTGAGCGCCACGCGTTGAGTTAGTTTTTGAAAGAACGTGTTTTCAGTCAGCTCGTTCTGAACAGGGTGAATGCTCGGACAGTGGAGTGTGCACTCTGGGTTCGTCCCGTTTACGCGGGCGAGTAGCGCAGGGCTGACGGGAAAAAGAGTCATAGGTTGTCTGAGGCTCGAAGAGCCGAGTTTTATGACTCCCCGTCAGGCCGAGCAACGCAGCGAACCCGAAGGGCCGCGTAGTCGGGTGCCCCGGGGGATCGCTAAGGGGGGCTGGGCAAGCAGCCCCCCTTGGCTCGCCGTGAAAGGCGAAAAACTGACTTGGCAACACCACAATCCAGGAGATATTTCGTGGGTAGGAAGGTGTCGTTGAGGTTGCTCGGTGGAGAAGCCTGTGGCGTTCTCCACCCTACGAGTCATCGGCGGAAGCTTAGAAGTTGGCGGGTGTCGTCGCGCTGATCAGCACGCAGGGCTCGTCGAACGGGTTACGAAAACGGTGCGGCTGGTTGCTGTCGAAGTAGTAGCTGTCGCCGGTTTCCAGTACATAAACCTCGCTGCCGACGGTCACTTCCAGCTGGCCGCTGACCACGGTGCCGGCTTCTTCGCCTTCGTGGTTGAGCATGTCCGGGCCGGTATCGGAGCCGGGTGGGTAGGTCTCGTTGAGGAAGGAGAAGGCACGGTTGGGGTGACCCTTGCCGACCAGTTTCATGGTGACTTCGTTGGAGCCGATATCCAGCAGTTCGTCGGCGCGGTAGATCACCTTGCGTTGGGTGTCTTCCTCCAGCTCCAGCGAGAAGAAATCGACCAGCGACATCGGGATGCCTGAGAGCACTTTCTTCAGTGAACTGACCGAGGGGCTGACGCTGTTTTTCTCGATCATGGAGATAGTGCTGTTGGTGACGCCGGCGCGTTTGGCCAGTTCACGTTGGGATAAACCTTTGAGTTTGCGGATGGTTTTGAGACGGGCACCAACGTCCAATGGCAGATTCCTCCGGGGAATGGTCGGACTGAACGCCGCAGGGGGGCATTCGACCGGGGGATAATTGCACGGCTGTTCAGAATTTTCAACAGCCGTGCCGCCGCCATCACCCAATGTAGTGACGGGGTACCCGGTTCAGGTTGCAGAACAGCTGGTACGGGATGCTGTCGGCCCAGCCTGCCACTTCACTGGCGTTCAGGCCATCACCCCAGAGTGTCACGCTGCTGCCCAGTCCGCTGCCGGGCAGGTCGGTCAGTTCGACGGTCAGCATGTCCATTGATACCCGGCCGATCACTCGGCTGCGCTGGCCATCGACCAGCACCGGTGTGCCGTCTTTGGCGTGGCGTGGATATCCGTCGGCATAGCCCATGGCAACCACGCCGATGCGGGTTGGCCGGGTGGTGACGAAGCGTGAGCCGTAGCCGATCGGCTCGCCCGCTGGCAGCTCGCGCACGGCAATGATGCGCGAGGTCAGTTGCATCACCGGACGCAGTTTGGCGGCATGCTCCTGCTCGAACTCGAACGGGGTTGCGCCATACAGCATGATGCCGGGGCGCAGCCAGTCGTTGTGGGCCTGCGGCCAGGCCAGCACGCCGGGCGAGTTGCACAGGCTGGCCGGGCCATCGAGCCCGGCAGTGGCGGCGGCGAAGGTCGCCAGCTGCTGTTCGGTACGACCGGTGTCGGGCTCGTCGGCGCGGGAGAAGTGGGTGATTTTGGTCAGGCTGGCTACCTGTGGCAGCGCGGCCAGACGGCCCCAGATCGTGGCGTATTCCTCGGGGCTGAAACCAACCCGGTGCATGCCGCTGTCAAGCTTCAGCCAGATGTGCAGCGGTCGGCTGAGGGTGGCCGCTTGCAGTTGCTGCAGCTGGGCATCGTGGTGCAGCACCGCCCAGAGGTCATGCTCGGCCAGCAGTGGCAGCTCGTCGGCATCGAACCAGCCTTCGAGCAGCAGGATCGGGCCGCGAATGCCGGCTGCGCGCAACTCCAGCGCTTCCTCGATGCAGGCGACGGCGAAGCCGTCGGCATCGGCCTGCAGCGCTTCGGCGCATTGAACGGCGCCATGCCCGTAGGCGTTGGCCTTGACCACCGCCAGCGCCCGGCGCCCGGACAGCGACTTGGCCAGTTGATAGTTGTGACGCAGGGCAGACAGATCGATCAGGGCTTGGGCTGGGCGCATGGGCAAGGCATCTTGAATAAAAAAGACGGGGCAATGTGCCCCGTCAGAATATCAGACACCACTGAACGCGTGGGAGCGGTGACTGAGAGGGTGAAACAGGTTTTGCCGCAACCTCAGGGCAGTGCAGCGACGACTGACATCTCGACCAGAATTTCCGGCTCACACAGCTTGGCTTCGACGGTCGCGCGGGCAGGGGCGGTGCCGGCGGGCAGCCACTGATCCCAGGCGCTGTTCATGGCTTCAAAGTCGGCGTCGATGTCTTTCAGGTAAATGGTCACCGACAGGATGTTGGTCTTGTCGGTACCCGCCTCGGCCAGCAGTTTCTCGATCTCTGCGAGCGTGCTGCGGGTCTGCTCGGCGGCATCCTTGGCAAGGTCGTCATCGGCGGCCACCTGACCGGCAAGATAGACCGTGTTCTGGTGAATCACGATCTGACTCATGCGGTGGTTAGTGTGCAGACGCTGGATGGCCATGGTGCTGGTGTTCCTTGTGGTTGGTGTAGCGGTCAAAGCTGTAATCGCCGGCGTTCAGCGCCGGCTTTTCGCCGGACAGCAGGTCAGCCAGCAGTTTGCTGGAGCCGCAGGACATGGTCCAGCCCAGGGTGCCGTGACCGGTGTTGAAATACAGGTTGCGCAGACTGCTGGTGCCGATGATCGGCGTGCCGTCCGGGGTCATCGGGCGAAAGCCGGTCCAGAAGGTCGCTTCGGCCACCTTGCCACCCTGCGGGAACAGGTCGGAGACAACCATTTCCAGTGTTGCGCGACGCTTTTCTTTCAGGGTGTCGTCAAAACCGGTCAGCTCTGCCATACCGCCCACGCGGATGCGGTCGGCGAAGCGGGTGACGGCAACCTTGTAGGTTTCATCCATGATGGTGGAAACCGGCGCCATGGCGTCATCCGCCACCGGCAGGGTCAGCGAGTAACCCTTGACCGGGTAGATCGGCAGGTCAAAGCCGAGCGGACGGGCCAGTTTCGGCGAGTAGCTGCCAAGGGCCAGTACATAACGGTCGGCGGTCAGTACTTCGCCGCTTTCCAGACGTACGCCGTTAATCTGGGCGCCGTCGCTGAGCAGTTCGTCGATGGCACAGTTGTAGCGGAACTCGACGCCCAGCTCGGCGGCTTTGGCGGCCAGGCGGGTGGTGAACAGGTGGCAGTCGCCGGTCTCGTCGTTCGGCAGGCGCAGCCCGCCAACGATCTTGTCGGCGCTGGCGGCCAGGCCGGGTTCTACGCGCACGCAGCCTTCCCGGTCGAGCACCTCGTACGGCACGCCGCAGCGTTCCAGCACGGCGATGTCCTGGGCGGCGGCGTCCATCTGCTTCTGGGTGCGGAATACCTGCAGGGTGCCCAGCTCGCGGTGTTCGTAGTCGACGCCGCTGTCGGTGCGCAGATCCATCAGGCAGTCGCGGCTGTATTCCGCCAGGCGCATCATGCGTTCCTTGTTGATCGCATAACGGGCTTCGGTGCAGTTGGCCAGCATCTGGACCATCCAGCGGTACTGATGCGGGTCGCTGGTCGGGCGGATGGACAGCGGCGGATGCTTGGCCAGCATCCACTTGACCGCCTTGAACGGCACGCCCGGTGCGGCCCACGGGGCGGAGTAGCCGGGGGAGATCATGCCCGCGTTGCCGAAGCTGGTTTCCAGGCCGGCGCCCGGCTGGCGATCAACCACGGTGACCTGATGGCCGGCGCGGGCCAGATACCAGGCGCTGGTAACGCCGATGACGCCACTACCGAGGATGAGAACCTGCATGACATTGCTCCCGGAAAATTTGCTGTGAATTTGCCCTTGGGCGATATCGCTATTCTATGGCAAGTGATCTGGGCTCATTTTTCGTTTATTTTGCGTATTGCAGAGTGAGATTCTCTTGCAGATTCTTTTTTTAGAGGTATTTCATGAAAACCAAAAAGGCCTCCAGTCGCGAGCTGGATCGGATTGACCGCCACATCCTGCAATTGCTGCAGGAAGAGGGGCGGATGTCCTATGTGGAGCTGGGCGAACGGGTGGGGTTGTCGACCACTCCGTGCATGGAGCGGGTGAAGCGGCTGGAGCGGGAGAAGTTCATCCTTGGCTACGGTGCCCGGCTCAACCCGCACAAGCTGCAGGCGAACCTGCTGGTGTTCGTGGAGATCAGCCTCTACTCCAAGTCTGCCGACATCTTCGACGACTTTCGCCGCGCCGCGATCAAGCTGCCGCATGTGTTGGAGTGTCATCTGGTATCGGGTGACTTCGATTACCTGATCAAGGCGCGCATTTCCGAAATGGCGTCCTATCGCAAGCTGCTGGGCGACATCCTGCTGCGTCTGCCGGGTGTGCGGGAGTCGAAAAGCTACATTGTCATGGAAGAGTTGAAGGAGACGCTGGCGCTGCCGATTCCCGATGCAGACTGAGCGGGATTGTCGGGCCGGCGGTATCTGGTTATGCTGGGCGTCAATTTTTATTTACGCTGTTTCACGATTTCAAACGCCAACGACCGCTAACGGATAGCCCCATGCTGCGCAGTTCAACCCATACCCACGAGCACGCTCCTTCGTATTACGCCGCGACCACCAACCAGCAGCTCGGGCTGCCGGTCCTGCAGGGGGAGGAGCAGGCCGACGTCTGCATCGTTGGCGGTGGCTTTACCGGCGTCAACACCGCGCTGGAACTGGCCGAACGCGGGCTGTCGGTGGTGCTGCTGGAGGGGCATCAGATCGGCTGGGGCGCCAGTGGCCGTAATGGTGGTCAGCTGATTCGCGGCGTTGGTCACGATGTTGACCGGTTCGAAAAGCAGATTGGCGCAGACGGCGTACGCAACCTCAAGCTGATGGGCATCGAGGCGGTCGAAATCGTCACCCAGCGGGTGGCACGTTTCAACATCGACTGCGATCTGACCATGGGCTACTGCGATCTGGCCAACAAGCCGGCGCACATGGAGGGCTTTTTCGCCGACCGCGAGGAGCTCAAGTCGCTGGGCTATCGTCACGATATGACTATCATCGAGCGTGATCAGCTGCATACCGTGGTCGGCTCCGACCGCTACATCGGCGGCATGACCGACATGGGCTCAGGCCACCTGCACCCGCTCAATCTGGTGCTGGGTGAGGCGGCGGCAGCGCGGCAGCTGGGTGCGCGCCTGTTCGAGCATTCGCCGGTCACCCGCATTGACTATGGCGACACCCTGACCGTGCATACCGCAACTGGGCGGGTACGGGCCAAACAGCTGGTGCTGGGCTGCAATGCCTATATGGGACAACTGAATCCGAAACTCGGCGGCACCGTGATTCCGGCCGGCAGTTACGTGATTGCCACCGAACCGCTGGGCGAGGAACGCGCGCGCAGCCTGATCCCGCAGAATATGGCGTTGTGTGACCAGCGCGTGGCGCTGGATTACTACCGCCTCTCCGCCGATCACCGTCTGCTGTTCGGCGGTGCCTGTCACTACTCTGGCCGCGACCCGGCAGACGTAGCGGCCTACATGCGGCCGAAAATGCTCAAGGTGTTTCCGCAGCTGGCGGATGTGAAAATCGAGTACCAGTGGGGCGGCATGATTGGCATCGGCGCCAACCGTCTGCCGCAGATCGGGCGCCTCGATGACCAGCCGAACGTGTTCTACGCCCAGGCCTACTCTGGCCACGGCGTCAACGCCACCCACCTGGCCGCGCGGCTGTTGGCGGAGGCCATTACTGCCCAAGCTGGCAGCGGCTTCGATATCTTTGCCAAGGTGCCGCATATGGCCTTCCCGGGCGGTCAGCGCTTCCGCGCGCCGCTGCTGGCGATGGGCATGCTGTGGGAGCGGACGAAAGAGCTGTTTTGACCCCGCGCGCTTGGGCGCGCGGGGAGCTGCAAGCTACAAGCTAAACAAGCGTGAGCTGGCAGCAAAGTCGTGCGCTGCGGGGTTTTACTTGCGGCTTGAGGCTTGCGGCTTGTCGCTCGGGTTTAGGTCGATCAACCCCCACGGCAGTTCGGCCACCTTGGCTGGGTGAGCGCTGAGGTCGATCAGGTCGCCGTTGGCGGGTATCAGCCCGCCCAGTCCCAGCTCGCGTCCCAGCGCCATGTGTGCCTGCTGGTGGTAGCGCTCGCCGTGTACGGGGAGCAGGTGGCGGGCCTTCAGCCAGCTGTAGAGCTGGCGCAGGTCGTCTTGTGGCGGGTGGCCAGAGGCGTGCACATCGGGTTGCATGTCGTCGTCGATCAGTTCGACGCCCTGCTCTTTCAGACCCTGCTTGATGCGCTCCAGTGCCAGTTCGTTGCCGGGAATCAGGCGCGAGGAGAAAATCACCGTGTCGCCCGGCTCCAGGCTCAGCTGCGGATGGCTGCCGGCGGCCAGCCGGCCGAGCGCGGCCCCGGGTTCACCCTGGCTGCCGGTGCAGACCCAGAGCTGCTGCTCGCGCGGCAGATGGCCCAGTTCCCATGGCCCGATGTAACCGGGACGCCCAGGCAGATAGCCCTGGGCGCGGCCAATGCTGTGCATGTGGGTCAGGCTGCGGCCGAGCAGCGCGGCGTAGCGGCCGCAATCGAAGGCAATGTCTGCCAGACTGTGCAGGCGCGCCAGGTTGCTGGCAAAGCAGGTGACGATGACTCGCTGGCGGCAGGGCCGAATGGCGTCCTGCAGGCCATTCTGTACCGTGGCTTCGGAGCGACTGGCGCCGGGTACCGGGGCGTTGGTCGAGTCGCCGATGATGACATCAATGCCGGCTCGGCCCAGTTGCTGCAAGCGGGCCTGCGCGGTCAGCTCGCCAACGACCGGATGATTGTCCAGCTTCCAGTCGCCGCTGTGGTACAGGCGCTTGCCGGCAACCTCCAGCACGATGGCGTGCGACTCGGGGATCGAGTGGGTGACCGGAATCCATTCGGCCTGAAAGGCGCCGATGCCGATGGGCTCCAGCGGGCGTATTTCCTGCAGGCGCGGCCAGGTCAGGCCGGGATCAAGCTTGGCGCGAATCAGCTGGGCGGCAAAGGGGCTGGCGTAAATCGGACAATCCAGCGCACGCCACAGGTGCGGAATGGCGCCGATGTGATCTTCATGCCCGTGGGTAATCAGCAGCGCCGACAGCTTGATGTCGTGGCGCTCCAGTGCTGACAGGCTTGGCACCGAAACACTGTTGCGCCCGCTGGGTGTCGGATTCAGGGCAAAGCCGCAGTCCACCGCAATCCATTCGCCACCCGAGCCGTACAGATAAAAGTTCGCCCCGAACATGCCAGCGCCGCCGAGGGCCACAAACCAGGGGCCAGGTTGGCGGTGGAGTTGATCGAAGCGGGCGCGCATTGGGAAGCCTTATATCGGTTGTGAAGCGGGAACTGACAGCTTCAAGCCTCAAGCTTTAAGCTGCAAGTAAAAACCGTGTGGTGTTGAATCGTGAGGGTTTTACTTGCAGCAACAGGCGGCAGTATAGGTGAGCCGAAAACAGTTGCTGGGTCTGCGGCCGAGCGCATCCTGATTTTGCTTGCCGCTTGCCGCTGCTTTTAGCCAAAAAACCAATAACATACCCCAATGGCGGTAAGCATGCCGGCCAGGTCGGCCAGCAGGGCACAGCCGAGGGCGTGGCGCACGCGGCTGATGCCGACCGCGCCAAAGTAGACCGCCAGGACATAGAACGTAGTCTCGGTGCTGCCCTGGAAGGTCGCGGCCAATTGGGCGGCGAAGCTGTCGACTCCGAAGGTGTTCATGGTCTCGATCATCATCGCGCGTGAACCGCTGCCCGAGAGTGGCTTGATGAACGCGGTGGGCAGTGCGTCGATAAAGCGGGTGTCCCAGCCAAGCCCCTCTACCAGCCAGCGGATACCATCGAGCAGTGCGTCGAGCACGCCGCTGGCGCGCAATACGCCAACGGCGACCAGCATGGCGACCAGAAATGGCAGCAGCGAGATGGAGACCTCGAAACCCTGTTTGGCCCCCTCGATAAAGCTGTCGTACACGTTGACCTTGCGCAGTGCCGCGATCAGCAAAAAGGCGATGACGATGCCGAACAGGGTGAGATTGCCCACCAGGGTCGAGGTCGCGGCCAGTGCTTCAGCCGACAATCCGGCGAGTATCGTCAGCAGCAACCCGAGCGCTGCTGCACCGGCGGCCAGATAGGCCAGCACCACAGGGTCCCAGAGTTTCAGCCGCTGGATCAGGGCAACGCTGAGCAGGCCAACCAGGCTGGAGGCGCTGGTTGCCAGCAGAATCGGCAGAAATACTTCGGTCGGATCGCTGGCGCCCTGCTGGGCGCGGTACATAAAGATGGTGACTGGCAGCAGGGTGAGCGATGAGGTGTTCAGCACCATGAACAGGATCTGCGCGTTGCTCGCCGTATCCTTGCTGGGATTCAGGCTTTGCAGAGCGTGCATGGCCTTGAGGCCGATGGGGGTGGCGGCGTTGTCCAGCCCCAGCACGTTGGCGGCAAAGTTCATGGTGATATGACCGAGGGCGGGATGCCCGCTGGGCACCTCGGGCATCAGTCGGCGGAACAGTGGATCAAGCAGGCGCGCCATGACGGCAATCAGGCCAGCGCGTTCGGCAATCTGCAAAAAGCCCAGCCACAGGGTCATGGTGCCAACCAGCACCAGAACGATCTCGACGCTGAGGCGGGCCATATCGAACAGTGCGGCGACCAGCCGGCTGAATACCTCCGCGTCACCCAGCCCCAGCCATTGCCAGAGCGCGGCGGCGAAGGCACTGAGGAAAAAACCAAGCCAGATCCAGTTGAGCATGGGCCTGTCAGTCCCCGCTGGCGCTGCAGGGGGGCAGGCGCGGAGGCAGGCTGTTGGCGTCCGTGTCGAACCACTGTGGCGCCGACTGGTTCAGCAGGATGCTGGCCTGGCCCGGTACCAGCGCGGCCAGAATGGCAGCGGTTTCGCTGTCGGGTAGACCGTCGAAGCGGGCGGGGCGAAAACGCATCTGGAACGCCGCAATCACGTTGCGGGTTGCCTCATCCAGTTCGCCATGCAACGGAACGTCGTAGCCCCAGTCGTGCAGGGCGTTCTGGAACCAGCTGATAGCCGGTATACGCCCGCCCAGCCAGTGCTGCATGACGCGTTGACGCTGAGGGTCTGTGCCGACGGCGACGCCGGCGTCGATCAGTTGCTGCCAGGGGAAAAGCGGCCCCGGATCGACCTTGCGCTGGGGAGCGATATCACTGTGTCCGAGCACATTTTCCGGGCTAATGCCGTGGCGTTGCTGGATATCGCGCAGCAGCCGAATCAGCGCCTCAATCTGACGCGGATCCCAGGGCGGCCACTGGCGGCAGCTTGCCTGGTCGATATAGCCCGGGTGTACCAGCTCAATGCCGATCGAGCTGCTGTTGAGCCAGGTTCTGCCGCGCCAGCTGCTTTCTCCTGCGTGCCACGCCCGACGGTTCTCGTCGACCAGCCGGTAGATAACCGGATCATGGTCGCTGATCAGATAGTGGCTGCTGACGTCCTGCTCGGTCAGGGTATGCAGCGAGCGCTCGAACCCGGACGAGGTGTAGTGCAGGACGATATATTGGCTGCGACTGTCCTGGCTGCGAGCCTGATAGCGGTCATCAATAATGAGTGCCGGGCTGCAGGCGTTGAGCAGCGCCGCGCAGGTGAACAGCAGGGTAAGGCGCAGGGCATGACTCATGGTGAATCGGCGGCGACTATCCGGTTGCGGCCGGCTTCCTTGGCCTGGTACATGGCTTGGTCTGCGCGCTCGAAGGTGCTGTCCAGAGTGTCGCCTTCGCGGAACTCGGTGAAACCGATGGAGATGGTCACCGGCACCGGTTCGTTCTTGAAGTGGAACGGGGTGTGTTCAATCCCGTTGCGCAGCTCTTCCAGTGCGGTGGCTCCCTGCTCGGGCGTGACGCCCGGCATCAGGATGACAAACTCCTCACCACCAAAGCGGCCGATGAAGTCGGTCTTGCGCAGTCGCCGCGAGAGTTGCTGGGCAATCAGTCGCAACACCTTGTCGCCTGCCAGATGGCCAAAACGGTCGTTGATCGACTTGAAGTGATCCACGTCCAGCACCACCAGCAGCAACCGGCCGCCATAGCGTTGCCAGCGCTCGTGTTCCTCTTCCATGCGGCGCTGCAGTCCGGCGCGATTGGCCAGACCGGTCAGGCTATCGATCATGGCCTGGCGGCGCTGCTCCTCCAGGTGGCGGCGGAAGGTCTGCGCTTCTACCTCCATCACCTGAATGCGCTCGACCATGGTAGTGAGCTGTTGCGAAACCTTGTTATCACGTTCCTCGCGCAGTTCACGGGCGCGGTCGATGTTTTCCAGCAGGGAGTTGAGTCGCAACTCCACATTGGCCTTGAGTGAGCTCAAATCGTCTGCGTCGCGCACGTTCTCATTGAGGTCGGCGACCTGGTTGCGAATATCGCCGGCCAGTTCCCGTTCCGCCTCAAGTGAGCCGTTGTAGTTGGTGTGCGCTTGCTCAAGATTGCCCTGGAACTGGCTAAGACGCTGGTTCAACTGCTGCAGATAGCCCTCAAACTCCGCCTGGCGACTCTGCTGGGCACCCAGTATCAAGCCGGTCAGGCTGTCGAGCAGCGCAGCCAGTTCATACCAGTTGAGCCCGCGACTGACCTGCTCACGCAGGCGGTCGCGAATGGTCTGCTGGACTTCTATCACCTGCAGCTCGTTAAGCAGGTTCAGCAGGATAGACTCTATATGGGCGGCGACCTGGGAGAAGCTCTGTTGTTCTCCGCTGATCACACCTGTGATGGCCGGTTGCTCTGGCTCGACAGGCCCGGCCTGATCATCTTCGTGATGCGCGAGTTGTTCGCTCGCCTCAGGCAGAGGGTCCGCCTGGCTGGGTTCATTGCCAGCGCGGCGTTCACCGCGACCGAACAGGCGCCCCCACAGGCCGGCGGTCTCTGCTTCCGGCTCGAACTGGAGGATCTCGCCCTGCAGTTGCTGAAGGTCTCCAAGAATGCTGTCGAGCTGGCGTGGCAGCTCACCCAGATCAGTCAGACGGCGACCGAGCGTGCGCAGTGCCTTGGCTGCGTCCTTCGGCGGTTCGCTGTCCTGCAGTTGTTCGATGATGGTCTGCAGGCTTTTGGCGATATTGCTGGCGCGCTCCTGACGTTTCTGGTCAGCGGTGAGCACGGCATGTTCCAGCTTGGGCAGCAGGTCGGCCAGCATGCTGGGTGGTGCATCCGCCCGCAGGGCACGACGCAACTCGTTCAGGCGCTTGTCCAGCAGGGGGTCGATGCCTGATGCGGCAATACTGACGCGAACCAACCCTCGCTTGAGCAGTTCCGTCTGCTCGCCGGGCTCAACAGTCTGGCAAGAGCCTTCGGCGATAGGGTGGATATCCGGCATGGGTGCTCCAAGGATTGGTGTCTCAGAGATTATAGGTGATGCAGATGTTCTGACTAGCCTTTACATAGGGGGGAAGGCAATTTGATATGCATGGCAACCGGCAGGTGGTCGGAAATGGCATGTGGCAGCACATCAACCTGCTCAACGCTGAGGCTGGGGCTAACGAGAATGTGGTCAAGTACACGCGCCGGCTTCCAGCTGGGATAGGTGCCGGGCAGGTCGGGGGCCTGGAGGTCTGCCCCTTTCAGTGGCGAGTGCTGCAGCAGATCTTCGGCGTGGGTGTTCATGTCGCCCATCAGGACGACGTGGCGGTGATCGGCGATGCGTTCGCGTACGTAGGCGAGCTGGTTGGCGCGGCCCTTGGTGCTCAGTGCCAGATGCATCATGACCACCAGCAATGACTCCTCGCCCTGGCCGAACTGGGTCAGGATGGCGCCGCGGCCCGGCAGAATGCCCGGCAGCTTGTGGTCTTCCAGCAGGTCCGGCGCATAGCGGCTCAGGAGCCCGTTGGAGTGCTGGGCGAAGCGGCCAAGATTGCGGTTCAATTGCTGGTACCAGTAAGGGAAACCGCTTTCCCTGGCCAGATGCTCAACCTGATTGACGAAGCCTGAGCGCAGGCTTCCGCCGTCGACCTCCTGCAGGGCAACAAGGTCAAACTCGTTGAGCAGCTGGGCGACCTTGCCCAGCTGGTGCTGACGGCTGGCGCTGGGCAGCAGATGCTGCCAGCTGCGGGTCAGGTAGTGATGATACTTCTGGGTGTTGATGCCGACCTGAATGTTGAAGCTCAACAGGCGGAGTATTTCCGGTAGTGGGCGCTGCTCTGTCTGGCACTGGCTGTTGATCCGCAGTTCACCCGGCGCCATATGGCCCCGGGTGGTGCGGGTCGAGCTGATGTTGCCGACGGACAGCATCATTTAGCCCTGCTTGGCCTGGCGCTCCTGCTCGACCAGGTACTCGGCAATTTTCAGCATGTTCTCGAAGGTACCGGCCATCCTGCCTTCGATGCGGTACTTGCCATTGACGATCAGGCAGGGAACGCCGGTAGCGCGGTAGTCGCGGGCAAGGCGCCCGGCCTGATCGAGGCGGCTTTTCACGCCGAAGGACGACCAGGCGCGCTCGAATTCTTCGTTGCTGACGCCGTAGGGGGCAAGAAACTCAGCCATTGCTTCGGTGTTCTGCAGCGGGTTTTTTTCACGATGGATAGCGTTAAACACCGCGTTGTGGGTTTCTTCCAGCTTGCCGAGGCTGTCCAGGGTGTAGAACAGTTGGCCGTGGGTATTCCAGGCTCCACCGAACATCGCAGGCACCGGACGGAAGTTGACGTCTTCCGGCAGTGTCTTGGACCAGGCATCGATGGTTGGCTGGAAGGCATAGCAGTGTGAACAGCCATACCAGAACAGTTCAGCTACTTCGATTTTGTCAGGATCCTGGGTGGGCGCCGGAGTTGGCAGAACGACGTAGTGGACGCCTTCCTGGTAGGTAGTCTCTTGAGCCTGGGCCAGTGCAAAGCTGCCGAGCAGCCAGATCAGGGCAACGCTGAACAACACACGCATGTAGTTCTCCATTACGGGGTAGTGACAGATTTCAGACCCGACAGTAGAGCAAAGATTCCGCGATTACCAGACGTAACTGTGGCGCGGTATTACCGTAGTAAAGCGCGCATGCAAAAAGGGGTAGCCGATGGCTACCCCTTTTCATTGCAACACTGCGCGCGCTTAACGCAGGCCCTGGATATAGCTGGCAACAGCCTCGATATCCTTGTTGCTGAGGCGGCTGGCAACGGTGCGCATGATCATGCTGTCGCCGTCGTTGGTACGGTTGCCTTCGCGGAAGTCGGTCAGCTGTTTGGCAGTGTAAGCCGCGTGCTGGCCAGCCAGGTGCGGGTAGGCTGCCGGAGCGTTACCCTGACCGGTCGGGGAGTGGCAGCCGGTGCACGCAGGCAGGCCGGTTTCCAGGTTGCCGCCACGGAAGATTTCTTCGCCACGGGCTGCCAGCGCCGGATCAGCAACTCCAAGGGTGCCGGTCTGGGAGGCGTAATAGGCCGCCAGATCAGCCATGTCCTGTTCGCTCATGCCGTCAAGAATGCCGGTCATCTCGATGACGTTGCGACGGCCTTCCTTGATGTCGGTGATCTGCTTGAGCAGGTAGCGCTCGCCCTGACCGGCCAGTTTCGGGAAGTTCGGTGCAGCGCTGTTGCCGTCTGCTCCGTGGCAGGCGCCGCAAACGGCAGCCTTGGCCTGGCCAGCTTCAGCATTGCCCTCAACAGCGTGCGCACCAGTGGCGACGCCCAGGGTCAACGCCAGACTAACGAGTAATTTATTCATCGGCTAATCCAATAACGGCTAAAAGAAAACGGTTGGCAGTGCCTGCAGTCCGGCCTTAATGACCGCGTTATCAAGGGCAGGCAGCCGTGATTGTTTGCCCCATGCTAGCCGCGCGCTGCGCAGGGTGCAATGGCTGAAATGCCGCACCCCGGGTCGCACCTGCGGCGCTTCTGGGTTCTCGGGCTGACCGACCATCACCCTGCGCCTGGGCGCGGGTCAATTGGTCAGTGCTTCCCATAACCGCGGCATTATATACTAAGCCTGCCGCAAACGTGAATGTCATCAGTGCCCGGCTTTGGTATGTCGGCCCAAACGGAAATCCCATGTCCTCGAGTACTCCACTTGTTTCTCTCTGCCAGCAGGCCACCTTTATCAAAAGCGCCAGTCTGGTTACCCAGTGCCCGCCTGATATCGGTCTGGAAGTGGCCTTTGCCGGACGCTCCAACGCCGGCAAGTCCAGCGCGCTCAATACGCTGACCCACGCCCGACTGGCGCGGACCTCCAAAACGCCTGGCCGCACGCAATTGATCAACTTCTTTCGGCTGGATGATGAGCGACGGCTGGTGGACCTGCCCGGTTACGGCTACGCCAAGGTGCCACTGGAATTGAAGGCGCACTGGCAACAGCATCTGGACGCCTATCTCACCGGCCGTCACAGTCTGGCGGGCCTGGTGCTGGTCATGGATCTGCGTCATCCGCTGTCGGATTTCGATTGCATGATGCTGGAATGGGCTCGCAAGAGTGGCATCCCGGCCCATGTACTGCTGAGCAAGGCGGACAAGCTGGCCTATGGTGCGGCCAAGAACGAGCTGCTCAAGGTGCAGGCGAGAATGCGCAAGGAGCTGCGTTCCGATGCCACAGTGCAGCTGTTTTCATCACCCAAGCGCCAGGGGGTTGAGCAGGCGCATGAGGTGCTGGCTGGCTGGCTGTTCCCGCCGGAGGCAGAGGCTGGGCAGGAAGAGTTGGAGTCCTGATTCTCCGGAGTTGGCAAAAAAAACGTAAAAAAAACCCCGAGCTTCTATGGGGAGGGAGGCTCGGGGTTCAACGAACCGGGCTGTGCTAGGAAAGGGAGTGCCCGGTTTTTCTGCCAACACTAAATCACATCTAAGGAGCATGAATGGCTCTCAAGCCGTTCATAAGCTCTGACCGGGCAGGTTCGGGATAAGTTCAAAAAAATTTTTAGATGGGTTGGTTATGAAAACGGCAGCGCTTAGGCGCTGCCGTTTTCAGCCGCAAGCCGCAAGCCGCAAGCCGCAAGCCGCAAGCCACTCGGTAGTGAGTGATAGGGTTTAGCTTGAAGCTTGAAGCTTGAAGCTTGCGGCTCGGCCCAAAGGGCCGCCCTTAGTGCGCTTCGTCCCAGTTATTGCCCACGCCGACCTCGACCACCAGCGGTACGTCCAGGTCTGCGGCTTGGCCCATGCGCTCCTTGAGTCCTTGGCTGACGGCCTCAATCTGGTCTTCGCGCACTTCCAGCACCAGTTCGTCGTGGACCTGCATGATCACACGGGCGTCCAGCGCGCTGTCGTCAAGCCATTGGGCGACCTTGATCATGGCGCGCTTGATGATATCGGCAGCGGTGCCTTGCATCGGTGCGTTGATCGCGGTGCGCTCGGCAGCCTTGCGCATGGCCTGGTTCTTGGCATGAATTTCCGGCAGGTACAGGCGGCGACCGAACAGGGTTTCGACGTAGCCCTGCTCGCTGGCCTGCTCGCGGGTGCGTTCCATATAGCTCAGCACGCCCGGGTAGCGGGTGAAGTAGCGGTCAATGTAAGCCTGCGCCTGCTTGCGATCGACACCGATCTGTTTGGCCAGACCAAAGGCACTCATGCCGTAGATCAGGCCGAAGTTGATGGCCTTGGCGCTGCGGCGCTGGTCGGTGGTGACCTCCTCCAGGTCCACGCCGAATACCTCGGCAGCGGTTGCGCGGTGCACATCGAGATCATGGCGGAAGGCGTCCAGCAGACCGGCATCTTGTGCCAGATGCGCCATGATCCGCAGCTCGATCTGCGAGTAGTCCGCCGCCAGCAGTTTGTAGCCCTTTGGCGCGATAAAGGCCTGGCGAATGCGGCGGCCTTCGGCGGTGCGGATCGGGATGTTCTGCAGGTTCGGATCAGAGGACGACAGGCGACCCGTTGCCGCCACCGCCTGATGATAGGAGGTATGGATGCGTCCGGTACGCGGGTTGATCTGCTCCGGCAGGCGGTCGGTGTAGGTGCTCTTGAGTTTGCTGACGCTGCGGTACTGCATGATCACCTGCGGCAGCTCGAAGCCTTGCTCGGCCAGTTCTGCAAGCACCGCCTCGGCGGTCGATGGCTGGCCCTTGGCGGTTTTCGACAGCACCGGCAGGCCCTGCTTTTCATACAGGATGGCGCCCAGTTGCTTGGGTGAGCCGAGGTTGAACTCCTCGCCGGCCAGCTCGAATGCCTGACGCTCCAGAGCGACCATTTTCTCGCCCAACTCGATGCTCTGTTCGCCGAGCAGCTTGGCGTCAACCAGCGCACCGTTGCGTTCGATGCCGGCCAGGACCGGCATCAGCGGCATTTCGATTTCCTGCAGGACCTTGGCCAGCGATGGCTGTGGCTGCAGTTTGGCCCACAGGGCCTGGTGCAGGCGCAGGGTCACGTCGGCGTCTTCGGCGGCGTAGGGGCCGGCCTGTTCCAGTGCGATCTGATCAAAGGTCAGTTGCTTGCTGCCCTTGCCGGCGATGTCTTCGAACTTGATGGTGCTCTGGCCCAGATACTTGAGCGAGAGGCTGTCCATGTCGTGGCGGGTAGCGGTGGCATCGAGCACATAGGATTCGAGCATGGTATCGAAGGCGACGCCCTGCACGCGGATATCGTAATGGGCCAGCACATTGATGTCGTACTTGGCGTGCTGCGCGACCTTGGCCTTGTTCGGATCTTCCAGATAGGGCTTGAGCGCCGCCAGCACCGCGTTGCGGTCGAGCTGATCGGGAACGCCCATATAGCTGTGGGCGACCGGGATATAGGCGGCTTCGTTGGGTTCGACCGCCAGCGATACACCGACCAGTTCGGCGCGCTGGGCATCAATGCTGGTGGTTTCGGTGTCAAAGGCGAACAGCTCGGCGTTCTCGAGCTTGTCGAGCCAGCGATCGAAATCGGCCTGTTCGGTGATGATCTCGTAGCGTTTCTCGGTTTCCGCGTTGTCGTCGTCAGCGCCATCGGCACTCGGGTCAGCCTTGGCTTCGCGCAACAGGTCGTCCAGCCAGGTCTTGAACTCCATCTCGCGGTACAGCGCGATCAACGTATCGCGGTCAACTTCGCCCGGCATCAGGGCATCGACCTTTACCTCCAGCTCAACGTCCAGTTTGATCGTTGCCAACTGATAGGAGAGGTAGGCCATCTCCTTGTGTTCCTGCAGCTTCTCGGGCAGCTTCTTGGCGCCGCGAATCGGCAGCTCGGGCACCTTGTCGAGACTGTTGTAGATGACGTCCAGGCCGCCGCCGACACCGGTCAGCAGGCCGAGCGCGGTTTTTTCGCCGACGCCGGGCACTCCGGGGATGTTGTCGACCTTGTCGCCCATCAGCGCCAGGTAGTCGATGATCAGCTCCGGCCCGATGCCGAATTTGTCGTGTACGCCCTGAATATCCATCACCGTATTGGTCATGGTGTTGACCAGCGTGATGTGCTCATCGACCAGTTGGGCCATGTCCTTGTCGCCGGTGGAGATCACGACCTCCCGGCCGGCGTCGGCGCTCTGCCTGGCCAGGGTGCCGATCACGTCGTCAGCCTCTACGCCGTCCACGCACAGCAGCGGCAGGCCGAGCGCGCGCACCGCCGCGTGCAGGGGCTCGATCTGGGCACGCAGGTCGTCGGGCATGGGCGGGCGATGTGACTTGTACTGCTCGAACATCTCGTCGCGGAAGGTCGGGCCCTTGGCGTCGAAAACCACGGCAAAGGGGCTTTTCGGGTACTGCTTGCGCAAACTCTTGAGCATGTTCAGAACGCCCTTGACCGCGCCGGTGGGCTGGCCCTTGCTGGTGGTCAGCGGCGGCAGGGCATGGAAGGCGCGATAAAGGTAGGACGAGCCGTCCACAAGAACGAGGGGGGTAGTGTCTGTCATGCGTCAGGTCAACATTTCGAAGGCCAATGGGGCTAGAATGAGTGCATCATTCATGCAAAGGACAAGACTATCATGATTCGCAAACTTGGCTTTGGATTGGCCGCGTTCCTGATGTTGGGCAGTGTTTCGGTCATGGCGCAGGACGCAGTTCCCACCGAACCCGAGGTCACCATCCGTCAGGAAGGCGATCGTACCGTTGAGGAGTACCGGGTCAACGGCTTTCTCTATGCCATCAAGGTAACCCCCAAGACCGGCGCGCCCTATTATCTGGTGGCGGTGGATGAGGACGGCAACTACGTGCGTTCCGACCAGCCCAATGGCCTGCGTATTCCGTCGTGGAAAATCTTCGAGTGGTGAGCTGAGGCATGTCGGTTTTTACGCCGGTCAGTCGCGAGCAACTGGATGCCTTTCTTGACGGGTTTGAGGTCGGTCGGCTGATCGACGTTCAGGGCATTGAGGGCGGCAGCGAGAACAGCAACTTCTTCGTCAGCTGCACCGGCGGCGAGTTTGTGCTGACCCTGGTCGAGCGCGGCGATCCGCAAGGCCTGCCGTTTATCGTCGAATTGCTCGACTGCTTGCACCGGGCCGAGTTGTCGGTGCCCTATGCGGTCACCGATCGGCAGGGCGTGGCATTGCATCAGTTGAACGGTAAGCCCGCCATGCTACAGCCACGGCTGGCCGGTCGGCATGTCGAGCGGCCGGATGCGGCGCATTGCGAGGCGGTCGGACGCTGGCTGGCACAAATGCATGCAGCCACGGCCGCCAGTTCGCTGGAACGAACCAGTGAGCGCGGGCTGGCATGGATGCAGGATCATCTTCCACGGCTGTCTGCCCGGCAGTCTGCCGATCTGGAGAGCCTGTTGCAGGCGCTGCTGGATCGGATCGTTGCCTGGCGGCAGCAGTCGCCCGATCTGCCCCGTGCGGTGCTGCATGCCGACTTGTTCCGTGACAACGTCATGTTTGACGGCCATCACCTGAGCGGGGTGATCGATTTCTACAACGCCGCCAGTGGCTGGGCGCTCTACGACGTGGCCATTGCGGTGAACGACTGGTGTCTGGATGAAACCGGCGGACTGGAGCCACGCCTCACTCGCAATCTGCTTGCGGGCTATGCCTCCCTGCGACGCTTTACCCCGGCCGAACAGGAGTGCTGGCCGGACATGTTGCGGCTGGCTGCGCTGCGCTTCTGGCTGTCGCGACATATCGCTGCGGAGCAGCATGCCGGGCAGCCCGGCGTCCTGGTCAAGGATCCGGAGCACTTTCTGCAGCTGCTGCGGCGGCATCAGCAGGTGGGTATCGGCTTGCCGCTTGCGCTTTAGCCGCCGCTCGGGTGAACCGCGCAGCGGTCGCGGGGTCACAGCGCAGTAGTGTCTACTGCCTCTTAACCCTGTTGCGGAGTGTCTGCTGAATGCTGACCGCCCACCTGCCGTCCGGCTACGTACTCTCCAGCTATCTGCTGGAGCGGTTACGGCGAGCGCCCGCAAAGGCATCCTGGCTGCTTGCGGCGGGTGTGCTGGGTGGCATCGCGCCCGACTTCGATATGCTCTATTTCCACTTCGTGGATATGGGCATGAAGCACCACCATCGCTATCCCAGCCACTGGCCGTTGCTGTGGCTCTGTCTATTGGCTGTTGCGCTGCTTTGGACGCGGTGTCGACGACGTGCGCCGGGTGGCTGGTTGCTGCTGGCCTTCAGCCTGGGCGGAATGCTGCATGTGCTGCTTGATACCCTGGCGGGCGACATCTGGTGGCTGGCACCCTTTGTTGACCAGCGTTACTCACTGGTCACCGTCACGGCGCGCTACAAACCCTGGTGGCTGAACTTTGTCATTCACTGGGTATTTCTGGTTGAGCTGGCGATCTGGGGATGGGCGTTGTGGCGCTGGCGCACCAGGCGGCGCTGGATGTCTTCGGCAAACGGGCCCGTTGCTGGGCCCTGAGATGTTGCTGAATCAGAACATCCAGCCGGTCGGGTTCGGGTGCGCCTGTTGGCTGTCCAGCGCCTTCATGCCTTTGATGCAGCGGACAATCAGCCATACCATCCAGAACAGCAGGACCAGCCAGCCGATCACAACGACAGACAGGAGCGCGCCAATCAGGATGTACAGCGCACCGATCCAGAAAGTGCGGATCTGGAACTGGTAATGGCTCTTGAGCCAGTCCGGTGCGCCGTCCTTGTTGACGTAGGCCAGGACCACGCCAATGATGCCGGTGATACCAATAACCAGGCCCACAAGGTAGAGGATGTAGACGATTTTGGCGGAGCCGGTGTCGGTAGAGGAGTTGGGGACAGTTGTGTCAGTCATGCGTGCTTCCTTGTTGCCTGCTGTTGTTGATGTTTACTGCGTGTGTGCCGATCGCGGTTTCTGGTGCTGCGATCAGCGGGTTACGGTCCAGCCAGCGTCTGTTTCTGCCAGGGTGATGCTGGAGCGCTGAACATTGCGACCAATGAGGGGCGCGGTAAGGTCAACCTCCACATCGCAGCGGTAAACGTCGTCGCGCACCTCATCGCAGCCATGCAGCGTTACGTCGTGGATTTCGGTGCGCATGGCGTTCGCCATGTCCGCGCCAACCATGCTGGTGACAGCGCTGTTGGTCTGCTCCAGTTCCTTCTCCATCATGGCCTGGATATCGCCCTCCGAGGGCCCGCCGGAGCATGCGGTCAGGGTGATGGCGCTGACGGCCAGAAAAAGATGCTTCGTAGTGGTGAGCATGCAGGTTGTCCTTAACGTGGCGGGCGGGAACTAGTATGACCAACTGTTCAGGGCGGATGCCCCGATCAGGTGTGTGCTTGAGCAGGGGATGAGCAGGTCAGTGGCGGTACCTGCAAACTTCAGGGGCGGCTGAAATCGCATCTGATGTCCTTATCATCTTGCTCCGGGTAGAGCGTTAATTTCATGGCGTTTGGCGCGCGACATCGATGCGAGTCGCAGGTGCTGGCAGCCTCTGGGTCGAATTTGTCAGCAAGTCTGTCGGCAAGGTTAAGGCATTTTGATATTGCAGGTCTACAAATTGGCGTCAGCAAATTGCCTTTTGTCTGCACATGGACCGAACGCCGTGTCAGGGCATGGCGTTCGGTTTGTTTCGAAGCGGCGTCAGAGCTCAGAGTTTCGTCAGGCAGCCGGCCAGGTGGTCTGTGAGGTTGGTCAGTAATGTGACATAGCCGTCCGCACCAACTGCAATGTCGGCGCCCAGAGGATCAAGCTGGGCGGTTTCGACCGGCAGGCCTTCGGTCAGGCTGGCAATCAGCCGCGGGGTGAACTGGGGTTCGCTGAATACGCAGGCGCGGCCCGCGCTGCGCAGGTCTTCACGCAGCTCGTTGACGTGCCGTGCGCCCGGCTGGATCTCGTGGGCCAGACTGAATACGCCGCGGTGTTCGATGCCGAGGTATTCCTCCAGATAGCCGTAACCATCGTGGAAGACGAAGTAGGGCTTGTTCTTGAGCGGGGCGAAGCGTGTGCGTAGTTGCGCCTGCAAGGCACTGAGCTGTTGCTCGAACCGATGCAGGTTGGCGTCCAGACGAGCTTCCTGTTCCGGGTAGAGCGGTGCCAGGTCGGTCTTCATCCAGCGTGCCAGCGTCAATGCGTTGTCGGGTGACAGCCAGATGTGCGGGTCGAGGCTGTTGGCGTCGTGATCGTGGCTGTGGTGGTCGTCGGCGTGTTCCTCGTCGAATTCGCGCAGGGTGAGATTGGCAACCGCCATCAGTTCGCGGGCCCGGGCATTGTCGTGCAGCAGGCTGTCAAGGAAGCGCTCAAGGTCGGGGCCTATCCAGTAAATACGCTCCGCCTCGGCAAGGGCGCGGCGATCGGAAGGTCTGAGTGCGAAGGCGTGTGGCGATACGCCCGGTGGCAGCAGTACTGCGGGCTCGTCGATGCCGTCGAGCAGAGCGGCTGTGATCTGCTGGATTGGCTTGATGCTGGTCAGAATGCGGCTGTCTGCCATTGACGGAAAAGACAGCAGCAGGCCGGCTGCCAGGGCCAGCAGGAAACGGATCGACATGGGGGAATACCTCGGGAAGCAGAGTTGTTATATGATAACAGGTCATTGACCTCTGAAAAGTCCCGCTTGTCATTCGACTGCGGTACGCAGCCAGCGAGGCGTCAGCATGAGCGACTCCACTACCCTTCCCGATCCGCAGCAGCCGCACAACCACGCACATTGTGTCAGTCATGCACTGAGTGCAGCCGAACAGGTATGCGCGCGTGATGGCGTGCGTTTCACCGCCTTGCGCAAGCGTGTGCTTGAGCTGGTTTGGCAAAGCCATAAGCCCCTGGGGGCTTACGATATTCTGGAAACCCTGTCACGCGACGATGGTCGCCGTGCGGCGCCGCCGACGGTTTACCGGGCGCTCGACTTTCTGCAGGAGCAGGGGCTGGTGCATCGCATTGCCTCGCTCAATGCCTTCATCGGCTGCCCGAGTCCGGAGCACCGCCATCAGGGCCATTTTCTGATCTGCCTTAACTGCCATATTGCCATCGAACTGGAGGAAGCCGGGATCAGTGATGCCATCGCGGCAGCTGCCACAACCCACGGCTTTTCTGTCAGCAGTGAAACGGTCGAAATCAGCGGGCTGTGTGCCCAGTGTCAGGCGGCAGCATGAGCGACGAGCTGCTGTCTCTCGGCAACGTCAGTCTGCGGCTGAATGCAACCGACGTGCTGGAGGGTGTGAACCTGAGCGTCAGGCGTGGCGAGATTGTCACGCTGATAGGTCCCAATGGTGCCGGCAAGACCAGCCTGGTGCGGATCGTGCTCGGCCTGCTCAAGGCGAGTGGGGGCAAGGTCTGGCGCCAGCCGCGCCTGCGCATCGGCTACATGCCGCAGAAGCTGCAGATCGATCCGTCGCTGCCACTGACGGTACTGCGTTTTCTGCTGCTGGTGCCCGGTACCAGACGCCCGGCAGTCGAGGCGGCGCTGGCCGAAGTCGGCGCCGAGCACCTGATCGCACGGCCGCTGCAGCAGGTATCCGGTGGCGAACTGCAACGCATCCTGCTGGCGCGGGCACTGCTGCGCCAGCCCGATCTGCTGGTGCTCGATGAGCCGGTACAGGGCGTCGACGTCAATGGCCAGATCGAGCTGTATCAACTCATTACCCGGTTGCGTGATCGCTACGGCTGCGGCGTGCTGATGGTCTCCCACGATCTGCATCTGGTCATGGCCACCACCAATACGGTGGTATGCCTCAATCGTCACGTCTGCTGCTCGGGCCATCCCGAGCAGGTCAGCCTGGACCCGGCCTTCGTTGCCATGTTTGGCGAGCAGGCCAGTGCGCTGGCGGTCTACAACCACCATCACGACCACGCCCATGACCTGCATGGCGAAGTCGTACCCCACGAACACAGCCACGGACCTGACTGCAAGCATGCCTGATTTTCTTGTTTACGCGCTGTTGGCCGGTCTGGCGCTGGCGCTGGTAGCCGGTCCGCTGGGTTCCTTTGTGGTCTGGCGGCGGATGGCCTATTTCGGCGATACGCTTTCGCACTCGGCGCTGCTGGGTGTGGCGCTCGGCATGTTGCTGGACATTAACCTGACGCTGGCGGTGACGGTGGGCTGCGTTCTGATCGCGGTACTGCTGGTGGCGTTGCAGCACAAGGAGTGGCTGGCCAGCGACACCCTGCTGGGGATTCTCGCGCACAGTACCCTGTCACTCGGACTGGTGGTGCTGGCGCTGACCGAAAACGTGCGGGTCGACCTCATGGCCTACCTGTTCGGAGACCTTCTGGCGATCACGGCGACCGACCTGGCCTGGATGCTCGGCGGGCTGCTGATCGTGCTGGTGCTGATGAGCATGCTCTGGCGCAGCCTGCTGTCGATTACCGTGCACGAGGAGCTGGCGCGGGTAGAGGGGTTGCCGGTCACGGCGATTCGGCTCGCCTTGATGTTGCTGATCGCCATCGTCATTGCGGTGGCGATGAAGGTGGTGGGCGTACTGCTGATCACCTCGCTGCTGATTATTCCGCCGGCGGCGGCCCAGCGTCATGCCCGAACACCGGAGCAGATGGCGCTGGGTGCCAGTGTGCTGGGCATGCTGGCGGTACTCGGTGGACTGGCGTTGTCCTGGCAGCTGGATACCCCGGCGGGTCCCTCCATCGTGGTCTGCGCGGCTGGCATGTTCATGCTGGCGCTGGCGATTCCTCGCCGCGCCTGAGCGGCTTCTATTCGGCGCCGATGATCCGAGGTAGCCACTGGGCCAGCTTTTCGGTGTTCAGTGGCGGGCGGATAAAGCCGACGTAGCGGCCGTTCGGGTCGACGATGACGACCTGGCCGCTGTGATCGACCAGGTAATTTTCGCTGCTGGTGTCCGGTTCGATATAGGCAATCGACAGGGCCTTGGCCAGTGTCGCCAGTTGCTCGGACTCGCCGGTTGCGCCAGCGAAGCCGGCGCTGAAGAAGTTCAGATAGGTCGTGATCTGTTCTGGTGTGTCGCGGTTGGGATCAACGCTGACAAAGGTGACCTGCAATTGGCTGCGAGTGGCCTCGGGCAGTTTCTGCATCAATTGGCGCAATTCGGCCAGTGTGGTCGGGCAGATGTCCGGACAGAAGGTATAGCCAAAGAACAGCAAATCCCACTGGCCGGTCAGGTTATCCCGTCCCCAGGGCTGGTCTGCTGCGGATCGCAGGCTGACATCGGGTATGGGGCGGGGGCTGTCGAACAGATAGATGCCCGCTTCCTGCAGCGCTGTGCGATCCAGCGGCGCCGGTTGCGTCACCTTGTTGACGACTGCTCCCACTACCAGCGCAATGCTGGCCACACATACCAGTACGGTTTTCTGTACCCCGGTCAAAGCCATCCAGCCACCTCGATATAGTGGTCCAGCAACAGGGCTACAAACAGCCACAGCAGGTACCACAGTGAATACTTGAAGGTCTTGATGGCCGCGTGCGGACGGCTGTCACGCAGCAGGGCGACAGCCCAGTCGATAAAGCGCAGGCCCAGCGCCACCGCGGCCACCAGATAGAGCGGGCCGCTCATGTGGATCACGAACGGCAACAGGCTCACAGCGAGCAGGATAAAGGTATACAGCAGAATGTGCAGCTTGGTGTAGTGCTCGCCGTGGGTAACCGGTAGCATCGGGATGTCGACCTTGGCATATTCTGCCTTGCGGTGGATGGCCAGCGCCCAGAAGTGCGGGGGTGTCCAGGCGAAGATGATCAACACCAGCAGCAGACCTTCGGCCTGAATCTGTCCGGTGACGGCGGTCCAGCCAAGCAGCGGCGGTGCTGCGCCGGCGACGCCGCCAATGACGATGTTCTGCGGCGTTGCGCGCTTGAGAAAGGCCGTGTAAATCAGTGCATAGCCGAGCAGCGACGCCAGTGTCAGCAGCGCCGTGAGCGTGTTGGTCCATGACAGCAGGACCGCCAGTCCGGCGCTGCCGAGCAGGATGGCGAACAGCACCGCGTTCAGCGGGTCGACGCGGCCTTGCGCCAGTGGGCGCCGCTGGGTGCGGGCCATATGAATGTCAATCCGGCGGTCGACCACATGGTTGATCGCCGCTGCCGACCCGGCGCACAGGGCAATGCCGAGGTTGCCCAGCAGCAGCGTGCTCCAGGGCACCGCCTGCTCGCTGGCCAGCAGCATGCCGATGGCCGAGGTGATGATCATCAAAGCCACCACCTTCGGCTTGGTCAGCTCCAGATAGTCGCGCCAGCCGGCTCGGACCGGCACCGCTTGAGAGAGGCTCGCCATGGTCTGTTCCCCCTGTCGGTGCGTGCTGCGCACCTGTGTTGTTGTGTCTGGAGTATGGATGCCTCAGGCGTGACTCGCCAGTGAACGGCGTGGTCGTGCCTCCAGTCGGACACGCACCGTTGCCGGCGCACGCACACGATAGTTGACGGCCAGTGTGCACAGCAGCAGGAGCGCCGCCATGCCGTTATGCGCCACAGCTACCGCCAGTGGCAGCGCCGCCAGTACGTTGGTGATGCCCAGGCCGACCTGGGCAGTCAGTGCCAGGCACAGCAGCAGCGCCAGACCGTGCAGGCGTGCGCGCCAGAGTTGCCAGCCGAGCAGCAGCACAACGAACGTGGTGAGCAATGCGCCAAGGCGGTGGGTGAAATGGATCGCTGTCCGCCCCGGGCCTTCCAGCATGCCGCCCAGGTAGTTCGGGCCGATCTCCTGATGCAGCAGGTTGAAGCCGGTGTGGAAGTCCATCTCCGGCCACCATTCCCCGTGGCAGGTCGGCAGGTCGATGCAGGCCACCGCGGCATAGTTTGTGCTGGTCCAGCCGCCGAGCATGATTTGCAGGATCACCACCGCAAGTGCAAAGCGCGCCAGCAGGCGCAGTCTGGTGAGCGAGCGGGTGGGATGGAGTGCCGGTAGCCGGCCCGACAGGCGCAGTACCAGCAGCAACAGCAGGCTCAGGGTCGCGAAGCCGCCCAGCAGATGGGCTGTGACGACCTGCGGCCAGAGCTTGAGGGTCACGGTCCACATGCCGAACAGTGCCTGGCAGACGACAAGGGCAAGCAGCCCGACACACAGGCCGGTCGGGTAGCCGGGGTCGCGGCGCTGTCGGATACCAATCACGGCCAGGCCCAGAATCAGCAAGCCGAGGGTGCCGGCTGCGTAGCGGTGAATCATCTCCGCCCAGGCCTTGAAGGCTTCGACCGGGTCGTCCGGGAAGCGCAGCTGCGCCGTTTCCAGCGCATGATCGCTTTGCGGTACGGTCAGAAAGCCGTAGCAGCCTGGCCAGTCCGGGCAGCCGAGTCCGGCGTGTACCAGCCGGGTGTAAGCGCCAAGGATGACGACGATAAAGCACAGCAGGAGCCCTGCCAGTGCCAGGTTGTAGCCAGGTTTGCGCATGGCTCAGCCCACCTTCGAGAGTTTCAGCAGACGCTTGAGGTCATCAAGCAGGTCTTTGCCTGGCTGACCGGCATCGTGATGCAGCACCACACGGCCGAGTGGGTCGACCAGCCAGAGCTGCGGGCCGATCAGCCAGCTGTCGGGCTGGGTCTGCAGGCTGTGAAGATAGGCATTGCTGTCGAAGTGAGTACGCTGCAGGCGCGGAAATTCGGTTGCCAGCCGGGCCAGTTCATCGTCGCGCAGGGCGACCGGCGAGGCCAGTACATGCTCGACGCGGTCCGCTTCGCGGCCGACAGCCACATTGATCTGCCGGGCCTCGTGGATCAGCGCCATACATTCGCGTTCGCAGGCGCCGGTGTGGGTAACCAGCAGCCGCCAGGGTGCGCCATAGCCGATTGGCTCCAGCGCCAGTTGCCAGTCGCTGACCTGAATGGCCGGCTCGACCAGAGCGGATTTGTTTGAATGTGCCTGCGGCACACCGATGCCGAAGTGCGCCATCAGTGCGGCGATCAGAATGGGTACGACCACGACACCGATGACGGCGAGCAGCTTTAGCTGGCCGCGTGGGCGTTGCCGGGTCCGGTCAGGCTCGGTCAGGCTCATCATTATTATTCCCCCGATGGTCGGGCCGGAAACCGGCCCAGATAAACAAAGCGATCAGCGCCGCAGCGAGGCTGAACCACTGGACGGCATACCCGGTATGTCGGCTTGCGCTCATCGGCAGCGCTGGCCAGTCGAGTTGCAGTGCTGCCGATGAACCGTCCCCGGTCAAGCGGACGCTCCAGTCCTGCAGCGCAATACCGGACTGCAGGCGCAAGGCTGTCAGGTCAAGCTGGGCTACCACGCAGTTGGCAGTGCCAGCTGCGCAACGCCGGCTACCCGGGCGCCAGCCGGTGCCGTTGTCTGGCAGCTTCTCTGCCAGCAGCTGCAGTTCTCCCGACGGCGTCTCGATCTGCGGCGCCTGACGGCGGTCCGGCCAGGGCAGCCAGCCGCGGTTAACCAGCAACCATTGGCCACTGGTGTCCTGAAAGGCCTGCAACACTTCTACCCCGGCTCGGCCGTCGCGGGTGCGATTGTCGAGCAGCCATGTGTGCCGAGCCTCCAGCTGCCCGCGCAGAATCAGCGGTTGCCAGTCAGACGGCCGCGTTTTCGCGAACGCAGACAGTGGCATCGCCGGGGTTTGATGCAGTGCGTCAATCGACGCCTGCATCTGCTGCTTTTCCGCCGCGCGCTGCAGCTGCCAGCTGCCGAGCGCGAGCAGTGCCGGCAGCAGGGTCAGCGTGAACACCCACAGCGGCCAGCCAGGCGCAAAGCGGTGGCTGCGCGAGACTCGTTCAGCAAGCAGCATGGTGCGCCCTCGCTATACTTGAGCCCAACATAACAACAGGAAGGGGACGCCCATGTGGCTCAAACTGACCATTTTGATGCTGCTGGCGCTGATTGTGATCAGCCTGTTCAGCGGGCTGTTTTTTCTGATGAAGGACACGGATGGTCGCGGGCGGCTGGTAACCGCCCTGAGCGTACGCATCAGCCTGACGATCCTGCTGCTGGGCCTGATCGCCTGGGGCTTCTGGTCCGGCAACCTGGTCTGGAATACGCCCTGGCTGCATTGAAAACGCCCCCGGCCGCATGGGTTAGAAAATGTAGACGAAGATGAACAGGCCGACCCAGACTACATCAACGAAGTGCCAGTACCAGCTGGCCGCTTCGAAGCCGAAGTGCTGTTGCGGCGTGAAGTGACCCTTGGTGATGCGGATCAGCATGATCGCCAAAATAAGCGTACCCATGGTCACGTGAGCGCCGTGGAAGCCGGTCAGCATGAAGAAGGTGGCGCCGTAGATGCCGGAGTTCAGGGTCAGCCCCAAGTCGTGGTAGGCGTGCTGGTATTCCAGCGCCTGCAGAATCAGAAACACGGTGCCCAGTGCCACGGTCAGGCCAAGCCATGCCTTGGTGGCGCCCCGCTTGTCGGCTCTCAGCGCATGGTGAGCGAAGGTGACGGTGACACTGGAAGAAATCAGCAGAACGGTGTTGATCAGTGGCAGCTGCCAGGCGCTGATTACCTCTTTAGGGCCGGGGAAGGCTCCGGGATCAGGGTTGACCATCAGCGGCCATTGATAGACGAACTCGGGCCAGAGCATGTTGGTCACGCCCTTGTCGCCCTCACCACCGAGCCACGGTCCGGCGAAGGTACGCACATAAAAGAGTGCGCCGAAGAACGCGGCGAAGAACATCACCTCGGAAAAGATGAACCAGCCCATGCCCATGCGGAAGGAACGGTCCATCTGCGGGCTGTAGAGCCCCTCGCGGCTTTCCTTCACCACGTTGCTGAACCAGCCGAACATCATGTAGGCGATCATCAATGCACCGGCAAAGAAGATCCATTTGCCGAGGCTGCTGCCGGCGCCGGCGGCATCGCCATTCATCATGCTGCCGGCGCCAAATACCGTCAGCAGCAGGGCGACCGAGGCAATGATCGGCCATTTGCTTTGGGCCGGAACGTAATAGGTTTCGTGATTGGCCATCTGTTGTTCTCCTTATCCGGCAATCATGTTCAGTGAGCCTGGGCTGACGCGCTCGCCAGCTTGTCAGGCATCCGCTCCGATACATCAAACAGGGTGTAGGCCAACGTCAGGTGCTTCACGTCGGTCGGCAGCGCCGGGTCGACAATGAAGCGCACCGGCATCTCCACGCTTTCCCCCGGTTGCAACACCTGCTGGGTAAAACAGAAGCATTCGGTCTTGTGAAAATAGGCTGCGGCCTTGGCGGGCGAGACGCTGGGAATGGCCTGCGCCACCATCGGCCGGTCAGTCGGGTTGTGGGCATAGAACAGCATCTCGCGGGTTTCGCCCGGATGCAGACTGAGTTGCTCTGCATCCGGATTGAAGTCCCATGCCATGCCCTGGGCCCGGGTGGCGACGAACTGCACCCGCAGGGTGCGGCTCTCGTCGATGTGTTCGACCTCCTGCCGATAGGCTGTGCCGCTGGTCTTGCCGTTGATGCCCAGGGCATCGCACATCACGTCATACAGCGGCACCATCAGAAAACCGAAGGCAAACATGCCGATCACGGTCAGCACCAGACGCGTTACTACCGGTTTGTTGGATTGCTGCTCGCTCATGGCCAGCGCCTCCGGTCATTTCACCTCGGGGGGTGTGGTGAAGGTGTGATAGGGCGCCGGCGACGGCACCGTCCACTCCAGCCCTTCTGCACCTTCCCAGGGGTTGGCCGCCGCCTTCGTTCCACCCTTGATGCACTTGATGACGATGAACAGGAACAGCAGCTGGGTCACCCCGAACATGAAGGCGCCAACCGAGGAGATCATGTTGAAGTTGGCGAACATCACGTTGTAGTCGGGAATGCGCCGCGGCATGCCAGCCAGTCCGACAAAGTGCATCGGGAAGAACGCCAGGTTCATGCCGATGAAGCTCATCCAGAAATGGGTCTTGGCCAGTGTTTCGTCATACATGTGGCCGGTCCACTTTGGCAGCCAGTAGTAGGCCGAGGCGAAGATGCCGAAGATGGCGCCGGGCACCAGCACATAGTGGAAGTGCGCGACCACAAAGTAGGTGTCGTGATACTGGAAGTCGGCCGGTGCAATGGCCAGCATCAAACCGGAGAACCCGCCGATGGTAAACAGGATGACGAAGGCCACGGCGAACAGCATCGGCGCTTCGAAGGTCAGCGCCCCCCGGAACATGGTGCTGACCCAGTTGAATACCTTCACCCCGGTGGGCACCGCGATCAGCATGGTCGCGTACATGAAGAACAGCTCCCCGGTAATCGGGATGCCGACGGTAAACATGTGGTGCGCCCAGACGATGAACGACAGGAAGGCGATGGCCGCGGTGGCGTAGACCATGGAGGTGTAGCCAAACAGCGGCTTGCGGCTGAAGGCCGGAATGATCTGGCTGACCGCACCGAACGCCGGCAGGATCATGATGTAGACCTCGGGGTGGCCGAAGAACCAGAAAATGTGCTGGAACATCACCGGATCACCGCCGCCGGCGGCATTGAAGAAGCTGGTGCCGAAATGGATGTCCATCAGCATCATGGTGACCACGCCGGCCAGCACCGGCATGACGGCGATCAGCAGGAAGGCGGTAATCAGCCAGGTCCAGACGAACAGCGGCATCTTCATCAGCGTCATGCCGGGTGCGCGCAGGTTGAGGATGGTGGCGATGATGTTGATCGCGCCCATGATCGAGCTGATGCCTGCCAGGTGAATGGCGAAGATGAAGAAGGTGACGCTGGGCGGCGCATAGGTCGTCGACAGCGGTGCATAGAAGGTCCAGCCGAAGTTCGGGCCACCTCCCTCCATGAACAGTGTCGAGACCAGCAGCCCGAAGGCCATCGGCAGCAGCCAGAAACTGAAGTTGTTCATCCGTGGCAGCGCCATGTCCGGCGCGCCGATCATCAGCGGAATCATCCAGTTGGCCAGGCCGACAAAGGCGGGCATGACTGCACCGAACACCATGATCAGGCCATGGGTAGTGGTCATCTGGTTGAAGAACTCGGGCTGCACCAGCTGCAGGCCCGGCTGGAACAGTTCGGCACGAATGACCATGGCCATCGAGCCGCCGAGCAGGAACATGGCGAAGCTGAACCACAGGTACATCGAGCCGATGTCCTTGTGGTTGGTCGTCAGCACCCAGCGCATCAGGCCCTTGGCCGGACCGTGGGCATGGTCGTGGTGATGGGTATCGATCACAGCACTCATGGCAGGTCTCCTATTGGCCTTCTTTCGCCTTCAGAACATCGATGGGCGAGAGCATTTCGCCGGTGTCGTTGCCCCAGGCATTGCGCTCGTAGGTGATCACGGCAGCAATGTCGACTTCAGACAATTGCTTGCCGAACGCCGCCATGGCGGTGCCGGGCTTGCCGTTAAGCACGATGTCGAGGTGCGCGGCCATGTCTTCGGTGGCAATCTGGCTGCCCTTGAGCGCCGGGAACATTGGTGGCAGGCCCTCACCGTTGGGCTGGTGACAGGAGGCGCAGGCGGTGGTGTAGACCTTCTCGCCACGCTCGACCAGTTCGTCGAGGGTCCAGGTCTTGTCACGCAGCTCGGCTTCCTTCGCCGCCGCCTCTTTCTGCTCAGCCAGCCAGGTGTCGTATTCATCCTGCGGCAGCACCTGCACCACGACCGGCATGAAGCCGTGATCCTTACCGCACAGTTCGGTGCATTGGCCGCGGTAGATGCCGGGTTCTTCAACCCGGGTCCAGGCCTCGTTGATAAAGCCGGGGATGGCATCCTTCTTCACCGCAAAATCCGGTACCCACCAGGAGTGAATGACGTCGGAGGCGGTGACCAGGAAGCGGACCTTTTTGCCGACCGGGATAACCAGCGGGTTGTCGACCTCCAGCAGGTAGTCCGGGCTCTTGGCGCTGACGTTGGTGATTTCGTCGCGCGGCGTGGTCAGGGTGCTGAAAAAGCTGACCCCTTCGCCGACGTACTGGTATTGCCAGCGCCATTGATAGCCGGTGACCAGAATATCGACGTCGGCTTCGTCGGCGTCGTAGATATCGATCAGGGTTTTGGTGGCCGGAACCGCCATGACAATGAGGATGACCAGCGGGATGACGGTCCAGAGGATTTCGACGCCGACGTGCTCGTGGAAGGTCGCCGGTTTGCTGTCCGCCGATTTGCGGTGCATCAGCATCGACCAGAACATCACACCGAATACCACGACGCCGATGACGACGCAGATCCAGAAGATGGTCATGTGCAGATCGAACACGGACTGGCTGACGTCGGTGACGCCACGGCGCATGTTGATGCCCCACTCGGCGTTGGCCGACAGGCCAAGCGCGCACAGGAACAGGCCAACAGGCCAGGTGATTGCTGCTCGCAACATTCCCGGTTCCCCTTTTATTGTTGTTATCGCTTCCGGTGCACGGAATGAGGGGTATCTGGAGCAGGTACAACACTGCGCAGATACCCGAAACCGCGGGATGCGCAGCGCGAAGATCGCGATGAATCACCCCCGGTCGGAACTCCCCCACAGGCTACCGACACAATCGAGTATAGACAGGGGTTGCGGCTTGGCAATGTTGCGTCTCACTGACAGCGAGCCGCGATAGTTGGAACGCGGGGGAGGGTGTCCGCCCTGAGGTTGCAGTTATTACAATTGGATCTAATGGCTCCCGATGAGTCACTTTGACGGAATGGGGTGCCTCTGCTAGCTTTTCTCGAAATGAGAATGATATCAATATGCTGTTGGCCGCTTGCAGCATTCAGCCGTCGTTGTGGAGCGTGAAACATGAATATAACCGGCCTGAAACGCCGTATTGCCGATGCCATGGCGCAACCTGACTCGGTCGGGGCGATGCAGCGTTGGCTTGAATCCCGTCTGCCGGCCCTGCACCCGTCGATCCGGGTGGAGAATAATCAGGTCGAAACCCTGTATCGGTTTGCTCGGGCCTATATCGAGCAGGTACCGGACGTGCTGGAGGCGGCAGCTGCAGTAGCGCAGGCCGCTCACTTGCGCGAGCGCATGCTGCCGGTGCTGAAGGTGGCGGAAGCCTTTTTCCTGCAGCCCCCGGATCTGCCCAGTGAGCACAAAGGGCTGATTATGCTGCTGGACGAGGCCTATCTGGCGCATCGCCTGGTCGAGGAGGTCAACGATCGTTACGTCGCCAACGGCATTGCGCCGCTGATTCCGATGGATACCACGCGGGCCAATCTGATTGTGCATCAACTGATGGGCGAGGGGTTTGCCAACCAGCTGGATACGGCGGTGGAAACAGCGGTTTCCGGCCTGCTGCCGGAGGATCTGTTTCAGTCGGAGCCGTTCAGGGCCTATCAGGCCAGTCAGGACCCGGCGCAGGTGCGCCGGTTATGGGCACAATGGCCCTGTATGTCCCGTCAGTTGGGGGTCGAGATTGAGTTGCGCGGCGCTGCCTGAACAGCAGCCGGCCCGTATTGCGAGCCGGCTGCCCGGTCAGTCCTTTTTTTTCAAACGCGGGTTGGGGAAGAACTGCACCGTCTGACTGCTCGGCTTCTTTGGTGCCTTGCGTGCCTCGTTGACCCGGGTGGTCAGCTCTTTGGGTACCGAGTTGCCGCGGGCATCCAGCGTATCGGCGTAGCCGCACTCCACGCATTCGCGGTGTGGTACGCCGTCTTCCTCGTACATCTTGATGGTATCCATCGCGCTGCACGCCGGGCAGACCGCGCCGGCGATGAAACGCTTGATCGGTTGCTGGCTCATGCGGCTTCTCCAGTCAGGCCCGAGTGGCGCAGCAGCGGATCGATTGACGGCTCACGACCACGGAAGGCGACGAACAGCGCCATCGGCGCTTCACTGCCGCCACGGGCAAGAATGTTGTCGCGGAAGGCGCGGCCGGTCTCGGCGTTCAGCACCCCTTCCTCCTCGAAGCGCGAAAAGGCATCTGCCGACAGCACTTCTGCCCACTTGTAGCTGTAGTAACCGGCTGCATAGCCACCGGCAAAGATATGGCTGAAGCCATTCTGGAAGCGGTTGAACGACGGTACCTTGATGACCGCAATCTCATCGCGCACCTGATCAAGTACCTGCTGCACACTCAGCTCGGGGTGCTTGCGCACATGCAACTCAAAGTCGAACAGCGAGAACTCGATCTGACGCAGCATGCCGAGGCCGGACTGGAAGTTCTTGGCCGCCAGCATCTTGTCCAGCAGGTCCTGCGGCAACGGCTCGCCGGTTTCATAGTGGCTGGAGATCAGCGCCAGGCCTTCCGGCTCCCAGCACCAGTTTTCCATGAACTGGCTTGGCAGCTCGACCGCATCCCAGGCCACGCCATTGATACCGCTGGCAGAGGCGTAGTTCACCCGGGTCAGCAGATGGTGCAGGCCGTGGCCGAACTCGTGGAACAGGGTGGTGACTTCGTCGTGGGTCAGCAATGCCGGCTTGCCGCCGACCGCCGGGGTGAAGTTGCAGACCAGATAGGCGATGGGGCGCTGCAGGGCGCCGTCGGGCAGCAGGCGCCGGTCACGGCAGCCATCCATCCAGGCGCCGCCGCGCTTGTTGGCGCGGGCGTACAGATCGAGGAAGAAGCGGCCGATGACTTCGCCCTGCTCGATCACCTCGAACAGGCGCGCGTCCTTGTGCCAGCGCTCGAACTCGGCGACTTCGCGCAGCTCGATACCGTAGAGCTTCTGGACGATGGCGAACATGCCGTTGATCACGTTATCGATCGGGAAGTAGGGGCGCAGCATTTCCTGAGAAATGGCGTAACGCTGCTGGCGCAGCTGCTCGCTGTAGAAGCCAACATCCCAGGGCTGCAGGTCGTCGCAGCCCTGTTCTGCGGCAAAAGCCTTCAGGGCGGCCAGGTCCTGTTTCGCGAACGGCTTGCTGCGCTCGCCAAGATCACGCAGGAAGCCGAGCACCTGATCGGTGCTTTCGGCCATCTTGGTCGCCAGCGACAGCTCTGCATAGTTGGCAAAACCCAGCAGCTCGGCCAGCTCCTGACGTAACACGAGAATCTCGTCGATCACCGGGCCATTGTCGAACTGGCCGGCGTTGGGCCCCTGATCGGAGGCGCGGGTGCAGAAGGCGGTGTAGACCTCCTGACGCAGGGCGCGGTCGGTGGCGTAGGTCATCACCGGGAAGTAGCTGGGGAACTCCAGGGTAATGAGCCAGCCGTCCAGCTCGCGGGCTTCGGCGGCCTGTTTGGCCTGCGCCAGCGCGGACTCGGGCAGGCCGTCCAGCTGGGCCGCGTCGGTGATGTGCTTGGTCCAGGCCTGGGTGGCGTCGAGCACCTGATTGGAGAAGGTGCTCTGCAATTCGGACAGACGCATCTGCAGTTCGCCGTAGCGCTTCTGCTGCTCCGGCGGCAGGGCGATGCCGGACAGCTTGAAGTCGCGCAGGGCGTGTTCAAGGATGGTCTGCTGGGCCTTGTCCAGCGTGGCGAACTCGTCGCTGGAGGCGAGCTGCTGGTAGGCTTCAAACAGCGCCTGATTCTGGCCCATCTCGGTGTAATACTGGCTCAGCAGCGGCAGGCAGCTTTCATAGGCTTCACGCAGCTCGGGGCTGTTCATGACCGCATTGAGATGGCTGACTGGCGACCAGGCACGACCAAGGCGTTCGCCCATGTCATCCTGCGGCTCGATCAGGTTGGCCCAGGTCCATTGCGCTGGAGGGTTGGCCAGCAGGGCATCGAGCTGTGCGCGGTTGTCAGCCAGAATCTGCTCGATGGCCGGTTTGACGTGCTCGGCACGGATCTCGGCAAAGGGCGGCAGATCGTAGGGTTGCAGCAGCGGATTGGGCATGGCGGGTATCCTGATTCGATCGATGACTTACAATGCGCCCATGGTAATCAACTCCGGCGCGCTTGGCATCGTGACTTCGTTAGAAGTTCTCAATGACGGCGATAGCCGCAAAATTCAAGGGTGATGCGATGAACGTACGTGGCTTCAGGGACTGGCAGCCGGTGCTGGGTGACCGGGTGTTTGTTGATCCGTCGGCGGTGGTATTGGGCGACGTGCACCTCGGTGACGATTGCTCGGTCTGGCCCGGCGCGATCATTCGTGGCGACATGCACAGCATTCGTATTGGCGACCGCACCAGCGTGCAGGATGGCAGTGTGCTGCACATCACCCACGCCGGCCCGTTCAACCCGGATGGTTATCCGCTGAACATCGGCGATGACGTGACCATTGGCCACAAGGTGCTGCTGCATGGCTGCAGCATCGGCAGCCGTGTGCTGGTCGGCATGGGCAGCATCGTCATGGATGGCGCGGTGGTCGAAGACGAGGTGATCATCGGTGCCGGCTCTCTGGTGCCGGCCAAGCGCACGCTGGAAAGTGGTTATCTGTATATGGGCAGCCCGGCCAAACAGGTGCGCCCGTTGACCGACAGGGAACGTGAGTTCTTTACCTACTCGGCTGCCAACTATGTACGGCTGAAGGATCAGCACCTGCTGGAAAACTGGGCCTCCAGCTAAGCCGGGCTTCGCTATACTGCACCGCTACGGACAGTCATCGGACAGGAAAGCCATTGGATTCGGAGCACGGAATACATCGACGGGCGGCAGCCGGGCTGGAGGATTCTGCCCGGCGCTCATTGCTGCGTCTTATCTTTGCCTGCACTGGCGTCGTACTCTGCGGCTTTGCGCTGCTGCAGTTTGGCAATGACAATGCCGTGCTGGCAACGCTGGAAATCATCGTTGGCCTGTTCCTGCTGTGGTCGGCCCGCACAGTCATGCGGGTCCGCTGGCTGACGCCCTGGATCTACGGCTACCTGTTGCCTACCTTCTGCTTTCAGCTCTATATCATGCTGATGCCCGAGGCGTCGGTCACCGCGTTCGTCTGGGTGTATATGGTGCCGGTGCTCGCCTATCTGCTGCTGGGGCGCCGTGCCGGATTGCTGCTGTCGATCCCGTTCATGGTCGCGGCCCTGCTGCTTTATCTGTGGCGCTATGCCGACCCGGAATCGGCTGCCGGGCTGATCGATATCGGCAACGCGGTGATCTGCGGCCTGATGATTCTGCTGTTCGTGCACTTTTATGAGGGCCGGCGCGCGGTGGCGCAGCAATCGCTGCAGCGCATGGCGGAAATGGATGGATTGACCGGCGTATTCAATCGCGCCCGTTTTCATCAGTTGTTTGCCCAGTGCATCGAGCAGAGTCAGCGCAGCAGCGACGAGTTTGCCCTGGTGCTGCTGGATGTCGATCATTTCAAGCAGGTCAATGACAGCTGGGGCCACGAAGCGGGCGACCGTGCCCTTCAGCACCTGTGCCGGGTGCTGGGGCAGCGGCTGCGTGGCACCGATGTGATCGGGCGGTTGGGTGGCGAGGAGTTCGGGTTGTTGCTGCGCAATACCGACGCGGTGGCTGCCGAACAACTGGTGCAGACGCTGTGCCTGCAGCTTGAGCGTTCGCCGCTGGTCTGGCAGGGCCAGGCGCTGCCGATTACGGCTACCTTCGGGGTGGCCTGCTGGCCCCGGGACGCACGTGATGCTGGCGGTCTGTACCGCTGCGCCGATCAGCGTCTTTACCGGGGCAAGGCCTACGGTCGCAACCGGGTGGTCAGTTCCGGCGGAGCACTGACGGTCAGCGATATTGCCTGATGCCGTTTCGGCCGACGGATTGGCAGGCAATCAAGTCTGTGAATAGTAGGCCTGCCGGGGCTGGTAGCGGCCCCGGTTCGTTTATGATCCGGGGGTTCGCGGAGGTTTCCGCCCATTCACTCATTCATGCAAGAGGCATCACATGTCTGCTCATATCAACCGCAAGATCGTGCTCAACAAGCGCCCGCAGGGCGAAATTCAGGATGGTGATCTGGTTCTGAAGGAAGAACCAGTTCGTGAGCTCAAGGATGGTGAGGTTCTGATCAAGACCCTGTGGCTGTCGCTTGACCCCTACATGCGTCCGCGCATGAACGACAGCAAGGGCTACATGGACCCGATTGAAATCGGCGCGCCGATTGTCGGCGAAAGCGTTGGCCGCGTTGTCGAGTCCAAGTCTGAAAACTATGCAGTGGGTGACGTTGTGACTGTCTACTCCGGCTGGCAGGAGTACTGCATCATTCCGGGCAACGCCCCTATGGTTTACAAGATCAAGGATCAGGGCGTGCCGCTGCAGGCTTACCTGGGTGTGGCCGGTATGCCGGGCCGCACAGGGTACTGCGGTCTGATGTATGTGGGTAAGCCCAAGGCTGGCGAAACCGTCGTGGTTGCCGCTGCGTCCGGTCCGGTCGGTACCGTGGTTGGCCAGACCGCCAAGCAGGAAGGCTGCCGTGTTGTCGGCATCGCCGGTGGCCCCGAGAAGTGCCGCTATGTCGTGGAAGAACTCGGTTTCGACGCCTGCATCGACTACAAGGCCGGTAACCTGGATGCGGATCTGGCCGCAGCCTGTCCGAACGGCATCGACGTGTATTTCGAGAACGTCGGTGGCGAGGTAGCCAAGGCGGTAGCCAAGCTGATCAACCCGGGTGCCCGCGTGCCGATCTGTGGTTATGTATCGGCCTATAATGCCGAAGACCAGAGCAAGGTCGAAACCCCGTTCCATATCTTTGGTGCGCTTGATCCCAAGCCGGAACACCGCTTCTTCCTGGTCACCGAATGGCAGGACAAGCATCAGGAAATCACCGCGCTGCTGGCTGGTCAGGTCGCATCGGGTGCCCTGAAGTACAGCGAGACCGTTGCCGAGGGTCTGGAGAACGCGGTTGAGGCGTTCAAGGGCATGCTCAAGGGCAAGAACTTCGGCAAGCAGCTGGTTCATATTGCCGACTGATGTTGTCGTAACTATCCCGGGCGCTGCTGCGCCCGGGATAGTGCACTTCTCCTCTCCTGCACACCCCTCCGGGTTATGCATATTCGCCTTTCTGGCGACGACTTTCTGACCAAATCGACGATTTTTGGTACAGAACCTGCAAGGCTCTGCACTATCCTGAGCCGCATGGCGCGAACCTGGCCGGCCGCTGCACCAGTGGGGTGCATGACCTGAGCAGTTGCGCTATCAAAGTGCCAGTTACCAAATGGAACAGGTATCTCCCATGCCCATCCCGATGCTCGATGTTCTGTGGTTGGTTTTGTGTGCCGGACTGGTATTCAACATGCAGATCGGCTTTCTCTGTCTGGAGTCGGGGCTGACTCGCAGCAAAAATGCCATCAACGTTGCGGTCAAGAACATGGCTGACCTGAGCGTTGCCATTTTTTGCTACTGGCTGTTCGGTTTCGGTTTGATGTTCGGGGCTACTGCCGGCGGCTGGTATGGCGAGGGCTTCTCCATGCTGCCCTTTGCCGATACCTGGCATTCGGCGTTCTTTCTGTTCCAGGCGATGTTCTGTACCACGGCAGCGACCATCGTGTCGGGTGCCGCTGCCGAGCGGATGCGGTTTGCGTCCTACCTGCTGGTGACACTGATCATCGCCGGCTTCATTTACCCGCTGTTTGGTCACTGGGCCTGGGGCGGCGTCTTTGCCGATGGCCTGGGCTGGCTGGCCGAACGCGGCTTTGTCGATTTTGCCGGTTCTACTGTGGTGCACGGGGTAGGCGGCTGGGTGGCGCTGGCGGTAATTCTGATTCTGGGCCCGCGCCAGGGGCGTTTTGAGCAGGACCGGGACGGGCGCAGCATGCCCGGATCGAACCTGCCGCTGGCGATGCTGGGCGCGTTGATGCTGATGTTTGGCTGGTTCGGCTTCAACGGCGGCAGCACGCTGAGCTTTGATGGCCGGGTGCCGGGCATCATCGCCAACACGGTATTGGCCGCCATTGCCGGAACCCTGGGCGGCATGGTGATGTCCTGGCTGCGCTGGCGACTGGTCGATCCGGTCTACCCGCTCAACGGCATGATTGCCGGTATGGTTGCGGTAACCGCCGGCGCGCATGTTGTCGATGCGTCGGCTGCGTTCTTTATTGGTCTGATCGGTGCGGTCGTGATGTATCTGGCGGACCGGTTGCTGCTTCGGTTTCAGATTGATGATGCGGTCGGTGCCGTGCCGGTGCACCTGGCCAGCGGTATCTGGGGCACGCTGGCAGTTGCGCTGTTCGCCGATCTGGGTGCGCTGGGCACCGGGCTGACCCGTAGTCAGCAGTTTATTGCCCAGCTGGAAGGGGTGCTGGTCGCAGGGGTGTGGGCCTTCGGGTTGACCTGGCTGCTGTTGCGCGCGGTCAATCGCTTCTGGCCGATGCGGGTAACGCCGGACGATGAGCTGGCTGGCCTGAACGTGTCCGAGCATGGTGCCCGTACCGAACTGATCGAGCTGCTTGAAGCAATGGCCGCCCATCAGCGCGATGGCCGGTTTGAGCGGGATGTGCCGGTGGAACCCTTTACCGAGGTGGGCCAGATCGCGGCGCAGTACAACAAGGTCATTCACGCCCTGCGCCGCGCCGTAGGCGTGACCCAAAGCATCATCCGTGACATTCGCGACGGCGTGGTTACCTGTAACCGGGACGGCATCCTTGCGACCTGCAACCCCGGAGCCGAGCGCCTGTTCGGGCTGCCCGCCGGCGCCCTGATCGGCCAGCCGATGGCGCGTCTGGTGGCGGAGCGTGACTGGTCAGGCCTGCCCTTGCCGGAAGCTGGCAGCGAGATCAAGCAGGAGGTGCTGTTCAGTCGCAACGACCATGATCAGTTTGTTGCCGAGTTGACGGTCAGCAGCGGGTCACTGGAGGACGACCTGTATACCTGCATGATCCGTGATATCACCGAGCGTCGGCGTATCGAGCAGCAGCTGTTTCAGGAGAAGATGCTGGCGCAGGTGACCCTGGCGTCGATCGGCGACGGCGTGATTACCACCGGTCCCGATGCGCGCGTGCGCTACCTCAACCCGATAGCGGAACAGCTGACTGGCTGGCGCGAGGCTGATGCGGCAGGAAAACCGCTGGATGAGGTGTATTGCCTGTTCGAGGAAAGCACCGGAGAAAAACTGCTCAATCCGGTCAGTGCCATGTTGCGGCGTTACCGGCAGGCACTGAGCCGCCCGGCCGGCAGCATGAACCAGCTGCGCCGGCGCGATGGCAGCGAAGTGACGGTGCAGGATGCGGTGGCGCCGATCCGCGATGCCGAAGGGCACATCATTGGCGCGGTGCTGACCTTTCGCGATGTGACCGTCAACCGCCGGCTGGCGCTCGAACTGTCCCATCAGGCGGCCCATGACACCCTGACCGGCCTGGTCAACCGCAAGGAGTTCGAGCGGCGGGTGGCCCAGGCGCTGCAGCGCGGGCCGGGCGCGCGCGTCGACCAGGTGCTGTGCTATATGGATCTCGATCAGTTCAAGATCGTCAATGATACCTGTGGTCACGCGGCCGGAGACGAGCTGTTGCGGCAACTGGCCAAGCTGTTCCAGTCGCACATTCGCAGTTCAGACGTGCTGGCGCGCCTCGGTGGCGACGAGTTTGGCTTGCTGCTCAGTGGTTGCACGCTGGAAGAAGCCATTCCGGTGGTTGATGGCATCCGCGCGTTGGTCGAAGAGTACAGGTTCAGCTGGGAAGGGAAGACGTTCGCTGTCGGGGTCAGTATCGGCCTGGTCCAGATCGAAGAGCAGGTGGCCAGTCTCGATGTGCTGCTCAGCGCCGCAGACAGCGCCTGTTATGCGGCTAAGGACGCCGGTCGCAACCGTATTCACCTGTATCAGGCCGATGATGCGCAGATGCAGGAGCGGCGCGGTGAGATGCAATGGGTCAATCGCTTGCGTCAGGCACTGGATGCCGATCTGCTGCGGCTCTATGTCCAGCCCATTTACGCTATCAGCGAGCGCGAGACCCAGCCTGGCTATGAGGTGCTGGTGAGAATGCTTGGTGAGGATGGCCGTATCATCCCGCCGGGAGCGTTCATGCCGGCTGCCGAGCGCTATGATCTGGCGTCGGCCATCGACCGTTGGGTGGTCGGCAACTTTCTGGCCTGGCTCGGAGATTACAGCCGACGGCATGGCGGTGCACTGGGCAGCTACTCGATCAACCTGTCGGCGGCGTCGATTGGTGAGGAGAGTTTTCTCGACTTCGTGTTGGCGGCGATCGAGCGTCACGGCGTGCCAGCCCAATTGATCTGTTTCGAGATTACCGAGACCAGCGCCATTGCCAACCTGAACAAGGCCATCGTCTTTATGCAGCGGCTCAAGGATATCGGCTGTCAGTTTGCGCTGGATGACTTTGGCTCGGGACTGTCGTCGTTCGCGTATCTGAAGTCGCTGCCGGTGGATTTTCTGAAGATCGACGGGGTGTTCGTCAAGGACATCGTGGCGGATCCGATTGCCCGGGCGATGGTCGCGTCAATCAATACCATCGGCCACGAAATGGGCCTGCAGACGGTTGCCGAGTTTGTCGAAACCGAGGCCATTCTTGATCAGTTGCGCGAGCTGGGGGTGGACTATGCCCAGGGCTATTTTCTCGGGCACCCGCAACCCTTGAGCGAGCTGGATGGCGTGCGGATGATGCCGCGCTAGCGGCCGGCAGGCGGCTGCGGTTCGGCGCGTGTCCATAACCAGAGCGCAACGCAACAGAGAAATGGCGGCAGGCTCCAGCGCAGCCAGTCGGGGGCGGGCAGCAGCCAGATCATGACTACGCTGCTGAGCATCAGCAGACTTGCGGCCCATTTCGCCCGCCGCGGAACCGCCCGGCGCGTACGCCAGTCACGAATCAGCGGGCCATAGTGCGGGTGCAGCAGCAGGCGGGCCTCCAGCTCCGGCCAGCCACGTGCCGAGGCCCAGGCGGCGACCAGCAGAAAGGGGGTGGTCGGCAAACCGGGAACCACGACACCGATGGCGCCGAGGGCGACGCACAGTGATGCCAGTGAGCGCCAGAACCAGATCATGGGCTGGCCGGTTGGGAACAGATGAAGTAGGGCATGGCTGTCGATCCGCAGAACTCGGGGTCAGCTTATCTCGAAGTGCCAGCGCACGTCACGGCGGCTCAGGGCAGCCAGATACGAAATTCGCCACCGCCCAGCGCGCCGCCATTGCTCAGGGCGATATGCCCGCTGTTGCCGTTGCGTTGATGCAGTTCGGCGATGCGCTGGCCAAAATACAGGCCCAGACCGGTACTGCCGGTGCTCATGTTGATGCCGAGAATATAGTCGGACTGGTTTTCCAGCATTGCTGGCGGGTAGCCGCTGCCATCGTCGCTGATGGTGATGACCAGTTGATCGCCGTCCATCGCTGCGCGCAGGTGGATAGCCGAGCGGGTATAGCGAATCGCATTGTTGATCACGTTGCCCACCACCGAGCCGACCAGTTCGGCATCAAAGAATCCCATCAGACCGAATTCATCGACTTCGTAGGTCCCTTCGATATGACGCGAGCGCAGGATGTCGTGGTGGCGCGCCAGCTGATCCTCAAGGAACTCCTCCAGCTCGAGATAGCTCGGCCGCAGCGGCAACTGATTGACCCCCAGCTTGTACAGGCCAAGCATCTGCACCAGCATGCCGTTCAGTCGCAGGAACTCGTATTCGATGACGCCGCGCTCGGTGCTGTCGTGCTCGTTGGCGGGTAGCCGCTCGACCAGTTGCCCGTAGGACTGCATCAGCAGCCCCAGCGAGTTCTTCATGTCGTGAACGGTGGAGGCGATGACGGTGGAGAAACCCAGCGATTGCTCCTCGGGTACGTCGCTCATAGCGATTCGGCCTTTTCGCGCAGCTTGTTGTACCGTTCGAATCGCGGGTCACCGGGTGGCATGTTGCGGACCCGCTGCAGGCAGTCGAGGCATTCTTCGCGCAGCGCCGGGTCCGGAGCACTGAGCAGCAGGCGCAGCAGCGACTGTGCGGTGTTGAGCGCATAGCTGATGTTGCGCGGCTGCAGCGCCAGTGCGTTGCGAAATGCCTCCAGCGCCTGCGGAAACTGCTTGCCCTGATAGAGCTGCATGCCTTGCCGGTTCAGTTCCATGGCCTGGTCTCCGCCACGCAGGATATTCGGGTCGCTGGTCTGTTCGGCGATGCCGGCCATGACCTTGGGGTCGTCGCCATAGATTTCTGCACAGCTGCTGAGCACCTGGTCGGCCTGGGCCTCCTGGCCAAGCGCGCGCAGCTGCGCTGCGACCTGCAGCGCGGTATCGGCGGCAAAGAAGTCTTCCATGTTGGCCAGACGCTCGGCCGCGTTTTTCGCCATCTGGGCGGCGTCTGCGGTCTTGCCTGCTCGCTGGAGCGCCGTGGCCTGCAACAGCTCTCCGCGGGCGACCAGGGCATCGTTGTCGCGCCAGCTGTTGTTCAGATCGTCCATGGTCTGACGAATCTCCAGCAGCACCTTGGGGCCGGGAGCGCTGTCACCAGCCTGCGCGCACAGACTGTCGGCCAGACTCAGGTGATGCTCGGGATCGCGAAAGGCCGAGTGGCGGCCCAGGTTGACTGCCTGACGGAAGGCGCGCACAGCCCTGTCAGGGTCCTGGTTGGCGCGGGCGAGCCGTCCCAGCTCGGCCTGACGCTGCGGGTTGTTGGGCGAGATCTTGACCGCCTGCTCGAGAAAAACCTGTGCCTTGAGCTGCTCGCCGCGCAACTGTTTGGCGCGGGCGAGTCCGTCATACAGCGTGGGCAGCATCGGAAACTGGCTGATGCCCTGCTCGTAGAGCGCCTCGGCGCGGTCCAGATGGCCGCGCTCAAGCAGGTGCCCGGCCAGCATGACCAGCGCCCAGGGCAGTGGACGCTCATCGATGATGGCCTGCAGCAGGGTCTCCAGTTCGGCATCGCGTCCCAGTGCGGCCAGGGCGTTGGCCCGGTAGCGCTGGCATAGCGGGGCAAGACGCGGCTGAGTTGCCAGCAGGGTGTCGCAGGCGGCCAGCACGCCGGCCTGATTGCCGGCAGCCAGCGAATCAAGAATGGGCGCCAGCACCTGCTTGCGCTCAACCAGGCGATCAAGTCGCTGCTGCAGGCTGGCACGATTGAAGGGCTTGGTCAGATAGGCATCGGGTTCATATTCCAGCGCCGCCATGACCATGGCCTGACTGCTCTCGGCAGTGACCATGACGAAAATGCAGTGCGGGCCTATCAGCTTGCGCTGATGCAGCTCCTCAAGCACCTGCTGACCATTCTTGCCATCGCCCAGATTGTAGTCATGCAGGATGATGTCATAGCGGGTCTTGCCGCACAGCGCGATTGCTTCTGCCCCACTGGCGGCGACATCGATATGCTGTGCACCCATCTGGGTCAGCATGGCCTTCACCGACGAGCGGAAGTCGCTGAAGTCGTCGACGACCAGAAAGCGCTTGTTGCTGTAGACGATCATGATTTCGCCATATTCCTGCCGTTGAATGCCGAATGTCAGTTTAGACCCTTGGCGCAAGTATACAGTGAAATCAAAGAGCCACTATTGATCCACTCTGCAGAATGGCAAATCGGGCCGCTCGCCTGCAGCCGGCCTGTGCTCAATGCCGTCTGACGATTGCGTCGGATTCGATGACATGCTGGCCGACCGGCGCCATCAGGGCCGCCTGCAGCATCGCCGCTGCGACGTCGCCAGCCTTGACCGCCCGCAGCCGTTTCGGGATCACCGGCTTGAAGGTACGCGACAGCAGCAGGCCAACCAGCTCTCCCGGTCGGTTCTCGGCGCGGGCACCGTCGAGCAGGGATGGCCGAATCAGGGTCAGGGAACGAAAATCCATGGCCGCCAGATCCTGCTCCGCTTCACCCTTGACCCGCAGATAGAACGAGCCGGACCGCGGGCTGGCGCCCAGCGACGAATTCAGCACAAAGGTTCGCGTACCGGCGCGGCGGGCGTGACGGGCACAGGAGACGACATAGCCGCGATCCACTGCGCGGAAGGCGTCTCTGGAGCCGGCGTTCTGGCGGGTCGTGCCAAGGGCGCAGATTGCCGCGTCGGCCTGCCACCAGTCGGCGTCTTCGGGCAGCGCTGCGAAATCGACCTGCGGGTTGTCGAGGTGGCTGTAATGCCTGACCGCCATGGGTAGCGGCGAGCGACTGGGTGCGACGACCCGGCTGATGGCCGGGTTGACCAGCGCCTGACGCAGTACCTCCATGCCAACCAGCCCGCTGCCGCCGAGTACCAGCAGGGTCTTGCCATTGCTTTCTTCCATTCTGCTCCCCCCCGATGACGCCTGTTCGTTAAGGTTCAGTTAAGCGCAAGTTGGGCATGCTGCCTGCGCCTGACGGAAAAATACGGCAACAAAGTTCGCCTTGGTTGCCATGAGTGCTCGGACTCACTCTGTGGTCCAAGCAACTGATATGCCATTGACGGAGAAGTCCATGAATACCCGAAGCCTGCTTGATCAACTGTTGAAGTCTGCCAGCGGTGCCCTGTCCGGCGCAGGCGATGCCGCGCCCTCGGCCAAGGGACAATCGAGCTCGAGCGCGCTGGGAAGCCTGCTGACCGGTGCTGGCGGCGGGGCGCTGGCAGCGGGTGCGGTAGGCCTGCTGCTGGGCAGCAAGAAGGCACGCAAAATGGGCGGCAAGGCGGTCAAGTATGGTGGTCTTGCGGCTCTGGGCGTGGTTGCCTACAAGGCTTGGCAGCATTGGCAGCAGAATAGTGCCAGTGCACCACAAGGCGAGCCGCAGACGGTGGATCGGCTGCCCGCGCCGCAGGCCGAGCAGCACAGCCATGCGATATTGCGGGCGCTGATTGGTGCCGCCAAGGCGGACGGGCATATCGACGACCGGGAGCGGGAGCTGATTGATGGCGAAATCGCCCGGTTGACCGGTGACGCGCAGCTGCATGCCTGGTTTGACGCCGAGCTGAGCAAACCGCTGGATCCGACCGAAATTGCCCGCGCGGCGCAGACGCCGGAGATGGCGGCCGAAATGTACCTCGCCAGCCTGCTGGTGGTTGATGAGCAGAATTTCATGGAGCGGGCATATCTGCAGGAGCTGGCGACTCAGCTGAGGCTGGACCCGCAACTGCGCACCGAATTGGAGCGTCAGGCAACCGCCGTCTGATCAGTGCCGGTGGCTGCGACCAACATGCGAGTCCGCGTCGGGGGGACTCACGCTGCCACTGGTTTGCAGCTGGGCGATGATGCCGCAGTGGTCAACATCATTATCGTCGTGACACTGCCGGCGTAGCTCCAGCAGTTGCTGCTGCAGCTGATTCAGTGCCGCAATGCGCTCGCCGACGTGCTCAATGTGCGCTTCGATGAGGCCGTTTACATCGCCACAGCTTGCCTCTGGCCGGCGGCGCAGCTGAAGCAGCTCGCGGATCTCGTTGTGGGTCATGTCCAGCAGACGGCAGTTGCGAATGAACACCAGCTGCTCGACATGGCGCTCGCCATACTGACGGTAGTTGCCCTCGCTGCGTTGCGGTTCCGGCAGCAGGCCTTCACGTTCGTAGTAACGAATGGTCTCTACCGTACAGTCGGTGCGGCGTGCCAATTCTCCGATTTTCACAGGTACCTCCCGGGCAGGCTTGACTCTGTAGTGGCTATAGGGTTTTTACTTTGCCCTAAAGTTGCCCGGAGGTCACATGTCTGCCCAACATTCGCATGATCACGTCACGCCTACCCCCTGCTGCGGCGCGGCGCCAGCTAGCTCGACGGCCCCGGTGTTTGCGCCGGGCGCGGGGGAGCAGGTCAGTCGCATTCATATCGAACAGATGGACTGTCCCACCGAGGAGCGGCTGATTCGTCAGCGTCTGACCGGCATGGCCGGTGTCGGTACGCTGCATTTCAATCTGCTCCAACGGGTGTTGTCGGTAAGCCATCTGCCCGAGCGGCGCGAGGCGGTGCTGACGGCGATAAACGAGCTGGGTTTCAGCCCCCGGCTACTGGTCGATGACCATCGGCCGGAGGCCAGCGCCGGCAAGCCCTGGTGGCCGCTGGCGCTGGCGGGTGGTGTTGCGTTACTGGCCGAGATCGTTCACTTCGCCTCCGGGCCGGTCTGGCTTGGGGCGTTGCTGGCACTGCTGGCGATTGCCCTGAGTGGCATCGACACCTACCGCAAGGGCTGGGTGGCCCTGCGTCACCGCACGCTTAATATCAATGCACTGATGAGCATTGCGGTCACCGGCGCGGTGCTGATCGGGCAGTGGCCGGAAGCAGCCATGGTGATGGTGCTCTTTGCCATCGCCGAGCATATCGAAGCCCGGTCGCTGGGGCGGGCGCGCGAGGCGATCAGCAGCCTGCTGGCGCTGGCGCCGGAGCAAGCCAGTGTGCAACTTGAGGATGGCAGCTGGGTGGTACGTGCCTCCAGTGACGTTGCCCTGGGTGCCCGGGTTCGGGTCCGGCCGGGGGAGCGCATCGCGCTGGACGGTGAGGTGGTCAGCGGACGCTCGGCGGTCAACCAGGCGCCCATTACCGGTGAGAGCATGCCGGTCGACAAGCAGCAGGGCGATCTGGTCTTTGCCGGCACCATTAACCAGAATGGCACGCTGGAATACCGCGTTACCGCGGTGGCCGGGCAGACCACCCTGGCGCGCATTATCCATGCGGTAGAGCAGGCCCAGAGCGACCGTGCGCCGACGCAGCGCTTCGTCGACCGCTTCGCCGCCATCTACACGCCAGTCGTCTGCCTGCTGGCGCTGCTGATGGCAGTGCTGCCGCCGCTGTTAACCGATGCCGGTTGGTACGAGTGGATTTATCGGGCGCTGGTATTGCTGGTGGTGGCCTGCCCCTGTGCGCTGGTGATCTCGACCCCGGTGACCATTGTCAGCGCACTGGCGGCGGGCGCCCGGCGGGGCCTGCTGATCAAGGGTGGCGTGCACCTTGAACAGGGTGGTCAGATCGATCTGATCGCCCTCGACAAGACCGGCACCCTGACCGAAGGGCGCCCGGTACAAACCGACTTTCAGCTGCTGGCAGGCAGTGACGCCGATGCCGCGCAGCAACGGGCCGCAAGTCTGGCCGCGCGCTCGGATCACCCGGTGTCGCGGGCGCTCGCCAACGCCAACAGCCAGCCTCTGCTGACGGTGGACGACTTCGCTGCCCTGCCGGGGCAGGGCGTCAGCGGCCTGATCAACGGCGAGCGCTATTGGCTGGGCAACGCGCGGCTGGCCGAGGCCCGCGGTTTGCTGAGCGCCACGCTGCAGGAGCGTCTGGGGCTGCTCGAACGGGAGGGCAAGTCGCTGGTCCTGCTGATCGGCGAGGATCAGGTGCTTGCCCTGTTCGCCGTAGCCGACACCCTCAAACGGGGCAGCCGCGACGCCATACGCGAGCTTCATACACTGGGTGTGGAGAGCATTATTCTCAGCGGCGACAACGCCCCAACGGTGCAGGCAATCGCTACCCAGGTTGGCATCGACCGGGCTCATGGCAACCTGTTACCGGACGACAAGCTGGCGCTGGTTCGCCAGGCCCGGGCCCGCGGCAAGCGCGTTGCCATGGTCGGTGACGGCATCAACGATACGCCGGCGCTGGCCGCTGCCGATATCGGCTTTGCCATGGCTGCAGCCGGCAGCGACAGCGCAATTGAAACAGCCGATGTTGCGCTGATGGATGACGACCTGCGCAAGCTGCCGGCGTTTATCAGCCTGTCGCGGCGCACTCTGCGCGTCCTGCGGCAAAATATCTGGCTGGCTCTGGGGATCAAGGCGGTGTTTGTTGCCCTGACGCTGACCGGCTCGGCAACCATGTGGATGGCGGTGTTTGCCGATATGGGCGTCAGTCTGCTGGTGGTGTTCAACGGCCTGCGACTATTGCGTTACCCGCTCTAGAGTGGGGCTGCGACGAAGAAAAAATTGTCAGAAGGTGGTGTTTTTTTCTGGACGTGTAGCAATTTCTGCAACAGACTGTTCTCCGCTAACAAAAACAAGATTGGCGCATCTCTGACGGAGGTGCGCAAGGAGAAAGACATGACACGCCGTTATTCCGCGTGGTTCGTGCCGGCGCTTCTGGCGCTGGGGTTCGTTTCTGCAACGCTGGTTGTGGCCGGGCAGTCCGATCTGCCTGCGCCGTCCTTTGCATCCATCCCGGTGGTCTTCGTCGGCGATATGTTCAGCCGCTTTTGAGCCGAATGGCTGATCAACGGGTTTTGCCCATAGCCGCAAATACTCTATGCCATAGCTGATGTGCCAGGCTGGTGCGCCGTCAGTGTTGCTGACGGCGTGGCGTCCCAGTCGCCCAGAGCCAAAAATTCCCTGCTCTTTGCCATGTGTGTTCAGCGGTTGACCGCGTTAGGGTCGATCGAGGCGCCGGCCCCCAGCTCCGCCCGCTGTTGCGCCAGCTTTGCCCCTTCGGCAGCGGTAAAGGCGAAGGTACGCTCCGGGTCGCTCGCGCGCATCTGCAACGCCATCAGCTCCATGCCTTCGGCAACAACGATGTCGTGCTTGCCGGCGCTCAGGCCCTCGATGATGGTGCGCGCGGCGTCGTCAGGATCGATACCGTTGTCGATGTTGGCGTCCGACCGGCCGCGTGCGTTACCGCCTCCCTCCAGCGCGTTGGCGGCAATGGCGGTGCGCACCGAACCGGGAATGATCACGCTCACGCCAATGCCGTAGGCCTGCTCGACTTCGGCGCGCAATGCCTCGAAGTAGCCGACTACCGCGTGCTTGGCTCCGCAGTAGCCCGTGCGCAGGGGCGCGCCGAGCTTGCCGGCAACCGAGCTGACCACCGCCAGCTGACCGCTGCCCTGCTCGACCAGGCGCGGCAGCAGCAACTGGGTCAGGGCAACCGGCGCGAGATAGTCGACTTCCATCAACTGGCGATAGACCTGCAGGCTGGTATCCAGCGCAAGGCTGCGCTGACTGATCCCGGCGTTGTTGATCAGCAGATCAATGCGGTCACGCCAGCCCCAGGCCTGCTCGACCAATGCCGGCAGGCGGTCGTATTCGGTGGTTTCGAAGGGCAGTACCAGGGTGCGCTCGGGCGCCACGGCGGCCAGAGCCTGCAGCGCGTCGGCGCGGCGACCGGACAGGATTACCTCGGCGCCCTGTGCCAGCATGGCCCTGGCCAGCGCTTCACCGATGCCCGAGGAGGCGCCGGTGATCCATACCACTCTGGATGCGAAACTCATCTTTTTATTCTCCTGTTATGGTCGTGCCGCGACTGGCCCGGCCGGGCGTTCACCATAGGGAGACAGGAAGGAAGGAATCTGTCGCCGGGGCGACAGTCTGCAACGGCAGGATCAGGTCCTGACCGGGCGCATGGCGCGCCCGGACAAGACCTGAAGGCGCTCAGTTGAGCGCGGCGAGGATCGACTGCAGCTGGCCGGCGTCCACCTGATTGGCGTTGGCCAGGCTGAGGAACGACTGGCTGGTGCCGGTCCAGGCGTTGATCAGGCTGGGCAGATTGCGGGCCACGGAGCTGGCCTCACCGATGCTGCGGGTCAGCTCGCCGGCGGCCATCGGGTTGGACAGCAGCGAGCCGGCACTGCCCTTGGCGCTGGCCAGCCAGCTCTGGAACGCGCCGCTCAGCAGCGAGCCTTCCTTCAGACCGTTCTGGTAGAAGGGAATCGCCTCGGCCAGCGTGCTGCGGTTGGCCCCGCTTAGTGTGCCGCCCTGTGCGAGCAGACTCTGAATCAGTGCCTGGTTGCTGCTGGTCAGCTCGGTGTCAGCGGCGATCGATGCCGTGTCCGTGTTTGCCCCCTGCGCATAGTTGGCGGCCGCAGCCAGCGTGCGACTGGCGATGTCGGTTTGTCCCGTCGCTTCCAGGGTTTTGGCCTGGGCCATCAGCATGTTGCTCATGCTCGCGTTGAAGCGCTGCATCAGCAGATCCTGCTGCTGTGCAAGGTTCTCGGCACCGGCGGCTTCGCCACCTTGCGCTGCTGTATTCAGCGCTGCGCCTGCGGCGGCCTTCAGCGAGTCCAGACCAAATGCCTGAGCCTGACTGGTGGCCAGCATACCGGCGGCGATCAGACTCAGCAGGCCTGCGTGGATGCGGGTGTTCTTCATCTTTCCATATTCTCCTGAATGGGGCTCCGTCGTGGATTTGCGTCGTTCCAGAGGTCCTTCCTGCAATGCTGCCGGCGTGCTGCAAACGCAATGGCAAAGCGGGTCTACCAGACGCAGCGCGCACTCTACCCGATTCGAGCCCCCGGCGGGAGCAGGTGCAGTTGATAGATGCTGACCGGTTATCGGGCCGTGAGTGCTTGGCGCGAGGCGGAGCAGCGTCTGCGGGATGAGCGTCGTCTACCTACCTCCATGCCCTAATAAACAAAAAAAGCCCGCATTGCGCGGGCTTAATACGGAGCAGTGTCGGTGTTGCTGATCAGTTCCCGGTGGCGCGCATGTGCTGAACGCTGAACATGTCCGGGGTGCTCAGGCTGGGGTCGACCTGGCCCTTGAATTGGCCGGTGGTGCAGTGCATGGCCTGTACGTCAATCATGCTGAAGCTGTCGTCAATGGATACGCCACTGCCCTGGTTGGCAGGCAGGTGGTGGTCCGGGTGGGCCTGGCCGATGGTGAAGGTTTTCCACATGCTGCCCTTGCGGTCATAGGCCACGGTGCGCGGGATGGTGAAGGTCTGGGCATCCATGAAGTGCACGCGGCGGGACAGCGGGTGGCTGCCGTCGACCGGGGTGGCCTCCACTTCGTAGACCTTGCGCAGCTGCCAGGTGATGTTCGGGAAGCAACCGCCCTTGCCGGAGAACGCTACTACCTGATAACCGTCGCTGTCCTGATGGGTTTCGGTATCGAGTTGCAGCTCGTTGTGGTTGTAGAAAGGCATGAGCATGTAACGGGTGCCCTTGTAGGCCCAGTTCATGTCGGAAATACGGCCGTTGTAGCCCTCGAAGTCTTCGATCATCAGATCTGAACCAAGGAAGGCGTCGGTGACCTGACCGGTGGCCAGGCGGCGTACGCGGCGCTGAAAGCCCAGATACAGCCAGGAGTTGTCGCGCTTGAGGTCGTCCATGGCACGGTGGATGAGCAGCTGGGTATTGCGCACATCATGCGGCTCGAGCACCTGCACGTAGATACCGCGGAACAGCTCCGACGGGTTGGGCGTGATCGCCGGCAGCGGCTCCTGATTGACCCGGCCGGTGAAGTTCAGGAAGTGGAAGTTGAACTTGATGGTGCGCTCAACCTTGTCGGTGTTCATGTCCCGATACTTCCAGTAGAACGGGGAGATGGCGGCACTGTCGCCCCAGTTGTAGCCGTACTTGTAGTTCCAGGCGAGTTTCTCGCCGGCACGCGGATCGTTGGCATCCGGCTCTTCCGGGAATGGCCGTCCGGCCTGCCAGCCATTCAGCTCGCCTGGCTTGGCGCCCAGACTGACGTTGCCGAGACCCGCCCGGCTGGCTTCCACGTAGTTGGGATGAAGGTCGAAGGAGGTGGTCTCGCCGACCTTGATTTCAACCCAGCCCTGCTCGATGAAGTTGTAGAACGCCGGATCGATGATGTCCCGGAACTGGGCAACGTTGGCCTGGTTGATGGTCATGCCGGTGGTGAGCCCCGGTGCGCTGGGCGCGGACTCACGATAGGGATAGAAGCTGTTGTCGACGACATCGGCCTGGGCCTGCGCGGTGCAGGCCATCGCCAGTGCCGTCAGTACGCCGGCCAGGATACGGGTGTGCTTGTTGTTGTTCATGCTGTTCTCCGAATCAGAAGCTGTAGCGGACGGTCAGTTGCAGTTCGTCCTGGTTTTTGGCCATGCCCAGCGGGCCGGCGCGGAAGCGACCCAGCGGCTCATAACCGGTCAGACCCAGGCTGAAACCTTCTGGGTGGCCCGGGTACCCGGCGGTGAAGGGGTCCCAGGGGTTACAGGTGCGGCAGTCATCGAACTTGTTGGCACCGCTGCCGACCTTCAGGTTGGCGCCCCCGATGACCCGCAGGTTGTCGCTGACCAGCCATTCGATGCTTGGTGCGATGGTGGTGGCACCGGCGCGGAAGTCATGCGCAGCCAGTAGTTGAGGGCTAAGCCGGTCATTCATCCACCAGCCCTTGACCAGCAGGGTGCCGGTCCAGTTGGCCTTCCAGTCCGGTATGCCTACCCGGCCCAGGAGACGCTGCTCACTCTGGTACTCGTGAATGTGCTGGCCGAAGATCTGGCCCGAGAACAGGAAGGCGCGGCGGCTGTTAAGCCATGGTATGAAGATGTTCTTGTCGGCACCGACCACATAGCGCGTGACGTTGCTCTCCGAGAACAGTCTGGTCTGGATGGTGTTGGCGAACTCTTCGCCTTCGGTGTGAGCGAGTTCGACGCGGAACACGGTATCCAGACCCTGGGCGTAGTAGTCCAGCGAGCCGCCGATCAGGTTGACGCGGGGGAAGTGGATATCGAATGCGATGAGGGATGGCCAGATTCCGGTGACGCCGGTGAATGCATTTTGCGCCGGGATACCGCCGCGCAGCGAAGGCAACTGGCTGCGGTAGGTGAGTGCATTGAGCGAGAAGCCAACGTCACGGTAGACACCCTCAAGCTTGATACCGAACTGGGTGTTGGACAAACTCCACCCGGGCATGTGGGCTTTGCGGATGCCGATCTGGCCGGGGCCGAAGTCGGTGGCAATCGAGCCATTGGCAAAGTTGGCGACGGTGCCGCCGTGCTCCCAGAGTGTGTTCATGCCGCGGAAGAAGCAACCCGCGTCGAGAATCACGTTGGGCGAGCCGCATTGGCCGATGTTGTGCGGGCGGAAGCGGTCGAAGTTCCAGACGAAGGATACGTTCAGGTCGTCGAAGATGTCGCCAGCGCCCATGCGGTAGTCGGATTTGACGATCCACATCGGGATGCGGATGTCTTCCAGCTCGTCGTAAATATTGTTGCGCGAGAAGTCGACCGGGTTGATGACGTCCAGCACCCGGAACAGGTCGGTGCGGCCCCAGATGACCTGCTGCTTGCCCAGGCGGGTGCTGAGGATGTGGCCGTTGTCGAAGCTGTAGTCGAAGTCGACATACAGTTCGCGGATGAAGTCGAGCCGGTCATTGAACTCGGAGAAGCGCAGTTCGTTGGTGTCCTGGTCCAGATAGCCGTTGATACAGCCGCGGCTATCGACATCACAGGGCCGCACCGGGACGCCGAAGGCGACGCCGCCGCTGGTGCTGTGCAGGTTCTCGCCGAGCACAATCATGCCCTTGTTGGGGTGATCGGCCACATTAAAGGTGTTGGGCAATTGCAGACCGCCACCGTGGGGCACACTGGTGCTGCCGCCGAAACCGCTGGTGTTCTCCAGGCGAATGCTGCCGCCGGCGCTGCGGCCGTACTCGCTGCTGTTGAGGTCGTAGACCCCGTCGTAGCTGCCACGAAATACGCCGTTCCAGGAAACGTTGCTGAAGATGCCGAGTTCGCCGAACTCGCGTTCAGCGTTGATCTGCACCGTGTTGCGAAATTTCGACAGACCGACGGAGTCGCGCACATAGGTCGCGTTTTCATAGAAGCCGGTGATCTCCGTTTCCTCACTGGCAATCGCGGCGCTATGCGGGCTCAGCAGCAGCCCGGTGCCGCTCGCCAGAGCGAGGCTCCAGCGTCCGAGGCCTTTTATTTTTGTTTGCATTGGCAGTTCCTCATTTCAGTGGGGTAGGGCAGGACGAGTCGAGCTCAACCTTGCCCCGTTATCAGCGCCCCGACAGGCTGCGGGGCACTGGCTGCCGGGCGGTCGGCATGCAGGATGCCATCCTCGTCGGCGTAGACATCGGTGATGAAGCGCGGGCGCATTACCAGCACCCAAGAGGGCACCAGCAGCATGGCGGCCAGACCGTTGATGACGATCATCACGCACAGCAGCATTGCCGCGTCGGACTGGAAGCGCAGGTCCGACAGCAACACCCACATGACGATGCCGGCCATCAGGGTGACGGCGGTGAAACTGATGGCCATGCCGGTGGTGGCGATAGCCTGGCGAACGGCATCGACCAGCCTGCCGCTCTTGGCCATCTCCTCGCGGATGCGGTCCATCATGTAGATCGAGTAGTCGATACCCACGCCGATGCCGACGGCGATGACCGGCACTGTGTTGATGTCGATGTTGAGCCCGGCCAGGCCCATGTAGGCGTAGGTGAGGGTGGTCGCGAAGGTCATCGCCAACAGCATCATCAGCCCGGCGTGCCAGGAGGTGTAGAACAGCATCACGAAGGCGAAGATCAGCAGGAACACCAGCGGCAGCACCACCAGATTGGTCTCGAAGGCCGACTCGTTCATGGCCGCCGCAACGCCGAGGGTGCCGCCGGCCAGCCGGATGGTCAGTCCTTCAACCTGGCCGTCGTGTTCGGCGATCCATTCGCGCGCCATGTGAATGGCACGGCGGATGGTCTCGCCCTGGCGATCCTTGTAGTAGAACACCAGGTTGGCGATGCGATCGTCGGTATCGTTGAACTCGTTCAACGCCCCGGGAATCGGGCTCGACGCCATATAGGTAAACATCAGTCCGCCGACGTAGTCCGCTTCATGGGGGATCTGGAACCAGCGCGGATCGTCGTTGTGCATCAGGCGGTTGACCTGCTTGATCAGGTCCGGCAACCCCTTGCTGCCACCGACCGCCGGATCAGCCAGCATGTGCGCCTGCAGATCCTGCAGGGCGCGCAGTACCTCGGGTTTTTTCAGCCCGCCTTTCTCTGCGTGTTCGGCGATGATGTACAGCTCTTCGGAGCCGGGGAAGCGGTCATTCACTTCCTTGGACGACAGGTTGTAGTCGTGGTCGGGGTAGAGGATGGGTGAACCCGGTTCCGAGTCGCCGATACGTACCTGGGAGGCGGCGACCAGACCCAGGGCAATGGCCAGCGCGGCGGCGCCAAGCACGACCCGCGCCGCACCCGGACGGCTGACGGTGCGGGCACAGGTGGCGCCGATGTGGCGCAGGAAGGTTTCCTTGATCTCGGGGTTCTTCGGTGTCGGCAGGATCGACAGCAGCAGCGGTACGCCGATCAGCACGGTCAGGATCACGGTCATCGCCCACAGCGAGGCATACACGCCCAGCTTGGTATTCAGGGCAATGGAGCCAATGGCGATCAGTGACAGACCGACGGCGTCGGAGACCACGCCAAGCGAGCCCGGGCGGAACAGGCTGTCAAAGGTCGCCCTGGCCGCTTTCGGGCCGTTGCCAAGGACACGCACCTCAGCGTAGTAGCGCTCGACCAGTTGCACCCCGTGGCTCATCGCCCGCGCGGCAATCAGGAAGGGAATAACCAGCCCCAGCGGATCCAGGTTGAAGCCCAGCAGGCTGATGATGCCCAGGCCCCAGATGGTCGAGATCAGCACGCCGCCGAGGGGAATCAGCACCCCGTAGGCCTTGCGGAAATGGAATACCAAGAGCGACAGCATGATCAGCACGGTAAAGATGAAGATCTGCAGAATCTGGTCCATGTAGGTGTAGGCCCAGCCCACCAGCACCGGCTGGCCGGTGGCATACAGGGTGACGCCATTGCCGCTTTCCGCCTCGCGCAGGGCCTGCAACTGGGCGAAGGTGGCGGCGTAGTCGAGCTGGCCTTCGATCAGTTGCGCCTTGACCAGCGCCATCTTGAAGTCGGAGGACACCAGCGGGCCGTAGATCCGCGGGTTGGCGGCTACATCCGCGCGCATCTGCGCCAGTTGCTCATCGCTGTAGTTGCCGTTTTGCGCGTCAAAGTAGGGCTCGGAGTTGATCGAGCCGACCTCGGTCAGCCAGATCTTGCGCGAGTTGCGGTGGGTGACGCTGGTCACCAGGTTGTGGTTGACGCCGGGCAGGTTGTCGACGGCCTGGGTGACCCGGTCGATGGTGGCCAGGTTGGCGTTGGAGAAAATGTCACCGTCGTCGAAGGCGACGCCCACCACCAGCACGTTGGCCCCGCCGAAGCTGTCCTTGATGCTGTTGTGCAGCTCGATATAGGGGTGTTCCTGCGGCAGCAGATCGGCAAAGTCGGTGTAGATTTTCAGCCCCGGTATGCGCAGCGCAAACAGCAGGGTCAGCAGGGCGATGGCGGCCAGCACCTTGCGCGGATTGTTGAACATCCACACCTCAAGACCGTGCATGGCATGGGTAAAACGATGTAATCCAGACATGTCGGTTCCTCAGTCAGCGCTGGCCGCCAGGGCCTTTGGGAGTTGAATATTCAGCAGCGTGCCGCGCCCGCCGGCCGCCAGCAGATGCTGCTCGGGCACGAGCAGACCGGCACGCAGATACAGGGGCTGATTGGGCGTGGCCAGCGGCTGCCAGCGGCTGCCGTGCAGGCTGAGTACGGTGGTGTTTTCGCCGAGGGCGTAGAGTGCGTTGCCATCACTGACAAAGCCGAAGATCGGCGCTTCGGTGCCACTGGGCTGCTTGCGCCAGGTTTCGCCGGCATCGCGGGTGTGCCAGATGAAGCCGTTCAGCCCACCAACCCAGCCTTCATCGAGGTCGCGGAAGAAGCTGGCGTGGGGGTAGAACTCGTCAGGCAGGCTGCCGGCCGGCTCCCAGCTGATCCCGGCGTCGCGGCTTTGATAGACCAGCCCGTATTCGCCGGTTACCACGGCGTGCTCGGCGTCGATGAACTGCAGGGTGGTGAGAATGGCGTCCTCATCCAGACTGGATTCGTCCCAGCTGGCGCCCTGGTCTGCGCTGTGCTGCAGGGTACTGAAACTGCCGACCGTCCACCAGCTGCCGTCCGGCGCGCAGGCGGTCGCCATCATCTGTTCGCTGCTGGGCAGCGCGTGGCTGCGCCACTGGCTGGCATCCGGGCTGCCGTGCCAGAGCTGGTTGTCGAAACTCAGGGCAATGAAACTGCGGTCTGGACACACATCCAGGTCGACCAGGCTCATGCTGGTCGGTAGCGGCTGGCGTTGCCAGCTGGTGCCCTGATCACTGCTGCGCAGTACCACGCCATCGTTACCGACGATGAGGGTCGTTTCACCATTGCTGGCCATGGCCTGGTAGAAGTCGGTGCGTTGCAGGGCTTCGCTGTGCTGGCGCTCTACCGCGTCCAGATTCAGCGGCGCCTCGCAGCCGGTCAGGAACATCGAGCAAGCCAGTCCGGCAAGCAGATGCCGACGACCCGGCGCACCTCGGAGAGGTGTTGGTATGTCAAACATGGTATGTCACCAATCAGGGTTTTATTTTTATTCACGGAGCGACAGAAGCTCGGTAGCAAGCGCTGTGCCAGCGCTTTCGCATAATTCCAACTGGCTGATTGGCAACGATTTTTTATTGGATGGTGGTTTTTACGCAGGAATGCAGCTGCGTTTCGGGCAGGGTAATTTGATCAATTGATAAAAGTGCAGGCGGGGCTTGCTGATTTGGTAAAGCGCGGGTTCGGACTGGGTTGCTCTGACGGGTGAGAGGGCGCTCCTTGCCCGGTGCAAGGAGCTATTCGGGCGGGTAGCCGCTGCCGGGCTACTGCTGTTCGCTGTCTTCGAGAATGCCGGACTTCTTCAGCCGGTATGCCAGCGCCGGGCGCGTCAGCCCCAGTCTTCTGGCGGCCTCGGATACGTTCTGGCCGGCGTCCTCCATGGCGCGCCGCATGAGGCTGTTTTCGACCTCTTCCAGGCTGACGCCGGAGGTCAGAATCTGCGCTACCCAGTCGCTTCCGGATGCGATGTCGCTGCCATGGACGATGGTGCCGAAATCGTTGAGACGATCATCGTTGGGGCTCTCCATCAGCTCCGGGCTGACCGCGAACAGCGCGTCCTGGCTGATGCTCTCGTTGCTGTCGGTCAGAATCACGCCGCGTTCGATGACGTTTTCCAGTTCGCGGATATTGCCTGGCCAGCGGTAGTGCAGGCACAGCTCCAGTGCCTTGTCCGACAGCCCCAGGGTGCGCTTCTGGTAGGCGAGGTGCGATTTGCGCAGGAAGTGTTCGGCCAGCAGCGGAATGTCTTCCTGCCGCTCCCGCAGTGGCGGAATCTGAACCGGGAACACATTCAGGCGGTAGTACAGGTCAGCGCGAAAGCGCCCGCTTTCGACGGCATCGGCCAGGCTTTCGTTGGTGGCGGCAATTACCCGCACATCGATCTTGCGGGTGTGCGAGTCACCGACCCGTTCCAGCTCGCCTTCCTGCAGTACGCGCAGCAGGGTGGCCTGGGCCCGGGGCGGCAGTTCGATCACCTCATCGAGAAAGATGGTTCCGCCATTGGCCCGCTCAAAACGGCCTGCACGGGCCTGATGTGCCCCGGTGTAGGCGCCTTTCTCAACGCCGAACAGTTCGGCCTCGATCAGATCGGGCGGGATGGCGGCGCAGTTGACGGCCACGAACGGCTTATCGGCGCGCTCGCTGCGTTGATGCACACTGCGGGCAATCACCTCCTTGCCAACGCCGGTCTCGCCCAGCAGCAGCACCGAGACCTTGCCCTTGGCGGCCTTGTCGATGGTTTTGCAGACCTTTTTGTAGGCGCTCGACTGGCCGATGCCGTAGTACTGACCTTCCTGCTGATCCAGGTCGTTTTGCAGCGAACTCAGCCGCGATTGCAGGTCGTACAGCTCCTCAATGATGGGGTCTTCCCTGAAGTAGCTTTTGAACTGCTCCGCGTCATCCCATTCCTCCGCCGGCTTGCCGACGATCAGGCAGCGCTCATCGCCGCAGCCGCGGCAGCTGACTTCGCGGAAAATAATTTCGCGGCGCATGAACGAGGAGCTGTAGGCACAGGCATAGCCCAGCAACGACCAGCAGGCCGGCTCATGCATCAGCCCCAGTTCCGTCTGGCAAATCTCGACCTCGAACGAGTCTACCCACTCCAGTTCGCCGTAGAAGTGGCCCTTCTGGTGGTCAAGATCAATCTGGATTGGCTTGACCTTGACCATGCCCTTGAGCGAATGCAGCTGCGGCCCGACGAGGAAGATATCGAGCTCGTTGTTGTGCGGCCTGAGCTTGCGAGCCAGCTCGGCATCCTTGAGCCCTGACTGGTAGCCCATGCGCATGAAAAAGCCCTTGGCGCGCTCGATGCCGAGGGTGTTTACCAGCTCACGTCGGAAGCTGGCCATAGCGGACACCTGCATCAGCAGCATGCGCTGCTCGGCAAACCAGATTTTGCCGTCGGTGCTCTGAAAGCGGATCTGCTCCGTCAGATCGTGATAGTCCGAATACTGCAGGTGCGGCTTGTAGCTGCTCGCCATGATGCATTAGCCCCTGTTGTTTTTGTTGGGCGGTTTGCGCTGTCTCACAATAGGCTGTGACGCGCTGAGTGTCTCGGCATCTTGACGCTGTATGCGGTTAAAAATCAACCAAATGATGAATTGGCCAAGCGCGCGAGATGGTGGGTGAGCATTTGCTGACATACGCCGCATCGTTTCATCAAATCATCAAATTCCCTCCACGATTCTCCCCTCTCCAGACCGTTGTCAGTGACGCAGATTCTCCAGGGATGAAAATTAAAACCCTTAAATATCAATAGCTTGATTGCTAATTTTGCTCCGTTCTTGCTGGCTGGCATAGCCGTTGCTGTAGGTCTGCACACAACAACAAGCACGGTGAAGCCCTATGAGCCAGACCGCCCAAAGCTTTGACCAGATGACCCGCTGGATTCGGGTACGCAGCGAACCGGACGCCCGCTTTGTCGAGTTCGACTTCGCCATCGGTCATCCCGATCTGTTCGTTGAACTGGTGCTTCCGAAAGACGCTTTCGTTCAGTTCTGCAAACACAACCAGGTTGTTCACATGGATGAGGCCATGGCCCGTCAGGTTGACGAGGACATGGTGAAGTGGCGCTTCGGCGAGAAAGGCCAGCGCTGATTGCGATCCGACACACCCCTACAAAAACAAAACGGTACGGTTGTCATGAGCATTGAAATCAAAACCAACTCGGTGGAGCCGATTCGGCACACCTACAGCAACATCAAGCGCCGCTTTGGCGACAAGCCTGCCTCGCGCTATCAGGAAGCCAGCTTCGATATCGAGGCGACCACCAACTTCCATTACCGCCCCCTGTGGGATGCCGAGCACGGTCTGAACGATCCGACCCGCACCGCCATCCGCATGGCCGACTGGTACGCGGTCAGCGACCCGCGTCAGTTCTTCTACGGTGCCTACGTGCAGAACCGCGCCAAGATGCAGGAAGCCGCCGAGCACAGCTTCAGCTTCTGCGACAAGCGCAATCTGCTGACCCGCATGCCGGAAGCGCTGCAGGAAACCTTGCTGCGTCTGCTGGTGCCGCTGCGCCATGTGGAGCTGGGCGCCAACATGAACAACAGCAGCATCGCTGGCGATGCGGTGGCCGGCACGGTCACCCAGATGCACATCTATCAGGCCATGGACCGCCTGGGCATGGGCCAGTACCTGTCGCGCATTGCCCTGCTGATCGATGGCAGCACCGGCGAGGCACTGGATCGCTCGAAGACCTACTGGATGGAAGACGCACTCTGGCAGCCGCTGCGCAAGCTGGTTGAGGACACTCTGGTGGTCAAGGACTGGTTCGAGCTGACCGTACTGCAGAACCTGCTGATTGACGGCCTGCTGTACCCGCTGATGTATCACAAGTTCGATCAGTGGCTGGCGGAGCAGGGGGCCGAGGATGTCTCGATGCTCACTGAGTTCATGCGCGACTGGCACGCCGAATCCTGCCGCTGGGTCGACGCCATGCTCAAGACCGTGCGCGCGGAAAGTGATGCCAATGCCGAGCAGCTGCAGCGCTGGATTGCCCACTGGCAGCCGCGGGTCATCGCTGCCCTGCAGCCGCTCGCCAACGCCAGTGTCGGTGTCGCAGCGCTGGACGAGGTGGTTGGCCAATTCGACCAGCGGCTGAAAAAGCTCGGCCTGGTCGCCGAGGAGGTCGCCGCATGAGCCAGCTCGCCTTCATCGTTTTTCAGGACAACGACAACGCCCGCTACCTGGTAGAGGCGATTGCCGAAGACAACCCCCACGCCGAAGTGCAGCACCACCCGGCCATGATCCGCATCCAGGCTGAAAAGCGCCTGGTAATCAACCGTGCCACGGTTGAGGAAAAGATCGGTCGGGAGTGGGACGTGCAGGAAATGCTCCTGGACGTGATCAGCATCGGCGGCAACGTGGATGAGGATGAAGACCACTTCATCCTCGAGTGGAAAAACTAGGAGACCCCCCATGGCTACCAAGAACAAGAAGCTCAGCCTCAAAGACAAGTACCAGTATCTGACCCGCGACATGGCCTGGGAACCGAGCTACCAGAAGAAGGAAGACATCTTCCCCTACGAGCGCTTCGAGGGGATCAAGATCACCGACTGGGACAAGTGGGAAGACCCCTTCCGCCTGACCATGGATGCCTACTGGAAGTATCAGGCCGAGAAAGAGAAGAAGCTGTACGCCATCTTCGACGCCTTCGCCCAGAACAACGGCCACCAGAACATTTCCGATGCGCGCTACGTCAACGCCCTCAAGCTGTTTCTGACCGGCGTTTCGCCGCTGGAATACGGCGCGTTTCAGGGCTATGCCAAGGTTGGCCGGCATTTCAGCGGTGCCGGTGCGCGGGTAGCCTGCCAGATGCAGTCGATTGACGAGCTGCGTCACGTGCAGACCCAGCTGCACGCCATGAGCCACTACAACAAGCACTTCAACGGCCTGCACGATTTTGCCCACATGCACGACCGGGTCTGGTTCCTGTCGGTGCCCAAGTCGTTCTTTGACGACGCCCGCTCGGCCGGCCCGTTCGAGTTTCTGACCGCCATTTCGTTCTCGTTCGAATATGTGCTGACCAACCTGCTGTTCGTGCCGTTCATGTCCGGCGCGGCTTACAACGGCGATATGGCCACCGTGACCTTCGGCTTCTCGGCGCAATCGGACGAAGCCCGCCACATGACCCTGGGCCTTGAGGTCATCAAGTTCATGCTCGAACAGCATGAGGACAACGTGCCGATCGTGCAGCACTGGATCGACAAGTGGTTCTGGCGCGGTTACCGCCTGCTCAGCCTGGTCAGCATGATGATGGACTACATGCTGCCCAACAAGGTGATGTCCTGGAAGGATGCCTGGGAGGTCTATTACGAGCAGAACGGCGGTGCCCTGTTCAAGGATCTGGAGCGTTATGGCATTCGCCCGCCCAAGTATCAGGACGTGGCCAACGACGGCAAGCACCACATCAGCCATCAGCTGTGGTCGACCTTCTATCAGTACAGCCACGCCACCAACTTCCATACCTGGTTGCCCAGTGCAGCGGAAATGGACTGGCTGTCCGAGCAGTACCCGGACACCTTCGACAGGTACTACCGCCCGCGCTTCGAGCACTGGCAGAAGATGCAGGACAAGGGTGAGCGTTTCTACAACAACACCCTGCCGCAACTGTGCCAGGTGTGTCAGGTGCCGACCCTGTTCACCGAGCATGGCGACCCGACCCAGCTGAGCCTGCGCACCCTGGAGCACGAGGGCGAGCGCTATCACTTCTGCTCGGATGGCTGCTGCGACATTTTCAAGTACGAGCCCGAGAAGTACATCCAGTCCTGGTTGCCGGTGCACCAGATCTACCAGGGCAATTGCGAGGGTGCAGACGTCGAGACCGTGGTCTCGAAGTACTACCACATCAATATCGGCCAGGACAATTTCGACTACGTGGGGTCGCCGGATCACCAGCGCTGGCAGGCGATCAAGGGCAATCGGCCGCTCGGGGGCGATGACGACTCCCGGGACGCCGCCTGACCTTTCACAACACCCGGCCCCGACCGACAGGTTGGGGCGACAACAAGAACAAGGTGATCTCCATGAGCGTTAAAGCCCTTTATCAATACAGCGCCGAGCCGCGTGACCTGCAGGCCAACTTCAATGGCATGCAACTGGTCTATCTGTACTGGCCGAACCATCTGCTGTTCTGTTCGCCGTTTGCCTTTCTAGCGTCGCCCGAGATGAGCATGGGCGAGTTTTGCGAGCAGGTTGTGCGCCCGGCCATTGCCGCCCACCCGCAGGCCGCCGGCCTGGACTTTGGCCAGGCCCAGTGGCAGCTCAACAATCAGCCGTTCAGCCCGGACCCTGCGCTCAGCCTGGCGCAGAACGGTGTAGCGCACAAAGCGCTGCTGACCCTGCGCGTGCCCGGCCTTGACGGTATCGCCGGCGGCGCAATCTGAGGAGGCGGTCATGAGCTACACAGTCACGATTGAGCCGACCGGCGAACAGATCGAGGTCGAGGAAGACCAGACCATCCTCCAGGCCGCGCTGCGTCAGGGCGTCTGGCTGCCGTTTGCCTGCGGCCACGGCACCTGCGCGACCTGCAAGGTGCAGGTGCTGGAGGGCGACGTGGACATCGGCGAGGCCTCGCCATTCGCGCTGATGGATGTCGAGCGCGACGAAGGCAAGGTGCTGGCCTGCTGCGCCACGGTGCAGAGCGATGTGACCATCGAAGCCGATATCGATGTGGATGAGGACTTCGAGGGCTATTCGGTAGAGGACTACCAGGCCACGGTCAGCGAACTGCTGCCACTGTCACCGACCATTCTGGGCGTACGCCTGAAGCTGGATCGCGCGATGCAGTTTCAGGCCGGACAGTACATCAACCTGGAGCTGCCGGGCATTGAGGGCAGCCGTGCGTTCTCGCTGGCCAATCCGCCGAGCCGGCCGGATGAGGTCGAGCTGCATGTGCGGCTGGTCGAGGGTGGCGCAGCCACCGGCTACATCCATCAGCAACTGAAGGTGGGTGATCAGCTGTCGCTGTCCGGACCCTACGGCATGTTCTTTGTGCGCAACTCGCAGCCGGGCGATCTGATCTTTATTGCCGGCGGCTCGGGGCTGTCCAGCCCGCAGTCGATGATTCTCGACCTGCTGGAGCAGGGCGACAGCCGTCAGATCACCCTGTTTCAGGGCGCGCGCAACCGCAGCGAACTCTACAACGCCGAGCTGTTCGAGCAACTGGCTGCCAGCCACGCCAATTTCACCTACGTACCGGCGCTCAGCCAGGCGGCCGATGACAGCGAGTGGCAGGGCTTCCGTGGCTATGTGCACGACGCTGCCAAGGCGCACTTTGATGGCCGTTTTGCCGGTCACAAGGCCTACCTGTGCGGCCCGCCGCCGATGATCGATGCGGCCATTACCGCCCTGATGCAGGGCCGGCTGTTTGAGCGCGACATTTTTATGGAGCGTTTCTACACCGCCGCCGACGGCGCAGAGGACACCCAGCGCTCCGCGTTATTCAAGCGGATCTGAATCCGGGACGCGAAGGCCGGCCCGCGGTTGCGCAGTGCCGCAGCGACGGGTGACAGGGCTTTCACGTGAGCAAACGAACGGCAGTCGAGAATAACAACGATGACTGACACATTCGAAATGACCGAGCTGGTCAGAGGCCTGCGCTTCAACTGCGCAAGCGATCACTCGCTGCTCAAGGCAATGGAGCTGGCCGGCAAGCGCTGCATTCCGGTGGGCTGCCGCGGCGGTGGCTGCGGGCTGTGCAAGGTCCAGGTGATCAGCGGCGAGTTCAGCTGCGGGCCCATGAGTAAAAAACACGTAGACGAGGCATCGCGCCGCTGCGGCCGGGTATTGGCCTGTCGGGTCTATCCGCGCAGTGACCTGAGCTTTGAATATCGGCCAGCACCCGAGCTGGCAGGCACCAACAACAATTCCAATGAGGTGATGTGATGAGAAAAGGTGTGATGCGTCCCGGTCACGTGCAGATCCGGGTACTGGATGCCGAAGCCGCCCTGAAACACTATCGCGACCTGGTCGGCCTGATCGAAACCGACCGCGACGAACAGGGCCGGATTTACCTGAAAGCCTGGACCGAGGTCGACAAGTTCTCGCTGGTGCTCAATCCGTCCGACGAGCCCGGCATGGATTTCATGGGCTTCAAGGTGGTGGACGAGGCAACGCTGGTGCAGCTGGAGCAGGACCTGCTCGCCTGGGGCTGCCCAGTAGAGCATATTCCGGCCGGCGAGCTGCGCGGCTGTGGCCGCCGCATCCGCTTTGTCGCTCCCAGCGGGCACGCCTTTGAGCTCTATGCCGAGAAGGAATACACCGGCAAGTGGGGCGTCACCGAGGTTAACCCGGAGGCCTGGCCAATGGACCTCAAGGGCATGCGCGCGGTGCGTTTCGACCACTGCCTGATGTATGGCGATGAGCTGGCGGCCACCTACGATCTGTTCGTCAATGTGCTCGGGTTTTACCTGGCCGAGCAGGTGCTGGACGAGAACGGCGACCGCATCGCCCAGTTCCTCAGCATCTCGACCAAAGCGCATGACGTGGCTTTCATCATGCACCCCGAAAAGGGCAAGTTTCATCACGCCTCGTTCTTCCTCGAAACCTGGGAGGACGTGCTGCGCGCCGCCGACCTGATCAGCATGACCGATACCTCGATCGACATCGGCCCTACCCGCCACGGTCTGACCCACGGCAAGACCATCTATTTCTTCGACCCCTCCGGTAACCGCAATGAAGTGTTCTGCGGCGGTGACTACAACTACCCGGACCACAAGCCGGTGACCTGGGCAGCCGAGCAGCTGGGCAAGGCGATTTTCTACCACGACCGTCAGCTCAATGAGCGTTTTCTCACCGTACTGACCTGACCTTACCCATTTGGCGGGAGCTGTTTAGCCATGAAAGAAATCAAGCATTACATCAACGGCGCGTACGTTGGCTCGGCCAGCGGTCGGCTGTTCGACAATATCAACCCGGCCAACGGCAGGGTGCTGAGCAAGGTGCACGAAGCCGGACGCGAGGAAGTCGATGCCGCCGTGCGCGCTGCGCGGGCGGCGCTGAAAGGCCCCTGGGGAAAGATGTCGGTCGAGGAGCGTACGGCCATCCTGCACCGGGTTGCCGATGGCATCACGGCGCGCTTTGACGAGTTCCTTGAAGCCGAGTGCCTGGATACCGGCAAGCCGCGTTCACTGGCCAGCCATATCGACATTCCGCGTGGCGCCGCCAACTTCAAGGTCTTCGCCGACCTGGTAAAGAATGTCGCCGCCGAGGCGTTCGAGATGGCCACGCCGGACGGCGCCGGTGCGCTCAACTACGCGGTTCGCCGGCCCAAGGGCGTGATCGGTGTGATCAGTCCGTGGAACCTGCCGCTGCTGCTGATGACCTGGAAGGTCGGCCCGGCACTGGCCTGCGGCAATACCGTAGTGGTCAAACCCTCCGAGGAGACGCCGACTACCACTGCGCTGCTGGGTGAGGTCATGCAGCAGGCCGGGGTGCCCGATGGGGTCTACAACGTGGTGCACGGTTTTGGCGGCAACTCGGCCGGCGCCTTCCTGACCGAGCATCCGGATGTGGATGCCTACACCTTCACCGGCGAGACCGGCACCGGCGAAACCATCATGAAGGCGGCCGCCAACGGCGTGCGTCAGGTGTCCCTTGAGCTGGGTGGCAAGAATGCCGGCATCGTGTTTGCCGACTGCGACATGGACAAGGCGATTGAGGGCACGCTGCGCTCGGCCTTTGCCAACTGCGGTCAGGTGTGTCTGGGCACCGAGCGGGTCTACGTTCAGCGGCCGATCTTCGACGAGTTTGTCGCGCGCCTGAAAGCCGGTGCCGAGCAACTGGTGCTGGGCCCGCCGGACGATGCCACCAGCAACTTTGGTCCGCTGATCAGCCTCAAGCACCGCGAGAAGGTGCTGTCCTACTACCAGAAGGCCGTTGAGGACGGGGCAACCGTTATTACCGGCGGTGGCGTGCCGGATATGCCGGCAGAGCTGGCCCACGGCGCCTGGGTGCAGCCGACCATCTGGACCGGCCTCAAGGACGACTCGGCCGTGGTCACCGAAGAGATCTTCGGCCCCTGTTGCCATATCCGCCCGTTTGACAGCGAAGAAGAAGCCGTGGCTCTGGCCAACAGCCTGCCCTACGGCCTGGCCTCGGCCATCTGGACCGAAAACGTCACCCGTGCGCACCGGGTTGCCGGTCAGCTGGAGGCTGGCATTGTCTGGGTCAACAGCTGGTTCCTGCGTGATCTGCGTACCGCCTTTGGCGGCAGCAAACAGTCGGGCATCGGGCGCGAGGGCGGGGTGCATTCGCTCGAGTTCTACACCGAAATGAAAAACATCTGCGTGAAGTTGTGAGGTGCTCATGAATGTTGCAGTAGAGAGTCCCGAGCTGGGCCGCAGTATCACCGCCGGCGGTTACCAGACCAACGTGCATGAGCATGGCGAAGGCTTCCCGCTGATGCTGATTCACGGCTCCGGGCCGGGCGTTACCGCCTGGGCCAACTGGCGTCTGGTGATGCCCGAGCTGGCCAGGCAGCGCCGGGTCATTGCGCCCGACATGCTGGGCTTCGGTTACAGCGAGCGCCCGGCCAATCCGGATTACCAGCGCGATGTCTGGGTCGAGCATGCCATCGGCGTGCTCGATGCACTGGGCATCGAACAGGCTGATCTGGTGGGCAACTCGTTTGGCGGCGGTATCGCGCTGGCGCTCGCCATTCGCTACCCGCAGCGGGTGCGCCGGCTGGTGCTGATGGGCAGCGTTGGCGTGAGCTTTCCGATTACCGACGGTCTGGATCGGGTCTGGGGCTATGAGCCGTCCTTCCAGACCATGCGCAGCCTGATGGATACCTTTGCCTACGACCGTGCGCTGGTTACCGACGAACTGGCCGAGCTGCGTTACCAGGCCAGTATCCGCCCCGGGTTCCAGGAATCCTTTGCGCAGATGTTCCCGGCGCCACGCCAGCGCTGGGTCGACGGCCTTGCCAGCAACGAGGCGGATATCCGCGCCGTGCAGCACGAAACCCTGGTTATCCACGGGCGCGAGGATCAGGTCATCCCGTTGCAGGCCTCACTGCAACTGGCACAGCTGATTCCCAATGCCCAGTTGCATGTCTATGGCCATTGCGGCCACTGGACCCAGATCGAACATGCCGGTCGCTTTGCGCGGCTGGTGGAAGATTTTCTCAGCGAAGCCGACAGCGCTTCAGGAGCGAACTGACCATGGATCAGACTCAGATCAACCAGCTTGGCGACGAGCTGTACCAGGCAATGCTCAAGCGCGAGGCGGTCAGCCCGCTGACCAGCCGCGGCTTTGATATCAGCATCGACGATGCCTACCACATCTCGCTGCGCATGCTGCAGAACCGGCTGGACGCCGGTGAGCGGGTGATCGGCAAGAAGATCGGCGTCACCAGCAAGGCGGTGCAGAACATGCTCAATGTGCACCAGCCCGATTTCGGCTACCTGACCGATGCCATGGTCTACAACAGCGGTGAAGCCATGCCGATCAGCGAAAAGCTGATGCAGCCGCGCGCCGAAGGGGAGATTGCCTTCATTCTCAAGCGCGACCTGACCGGCCCCGGGGTCACCAACGCCGATGTGCTTGCGGCAACCGAATGCGTGATGCCGTGCTTCGAGATCGTCGATTCGCGTATCCAGGACTGGAAGATCGCGATTCAGGACACGGTCGCCGACAACGCCTCCTGCGGGCTGTTCGTGCTGGGTGATCAGGCCGTATCGCCGCGTAAGGTCGATCTGGTGACCTGCGGCATGGTGGTGGAAAAGAACGGCCAGATCATCAGCACCGGCGCAGGCGCCGCAGCGCTGGGCTCACCGGTCAACTGCGTTGCCTGGCTGGCCAACACCCTGGGCCGCTTCGGCATTTCCCTGAAGGCCGGTGAGGTCATCCTGTCCGGCTCGCTGGTGCCGCTCGAGCCGGTCAAGGCCGGCGATTTCATGCAGGTCAGCATTGGTGGTATGGGCACGGCCAGCGTGCGTTTCGTGTGACTCGACGGGCGTGGCCCCGCGGTCACGCCTGCACAGCGGATTATTCCCAGAGAGGGAAAAGACAATGAGCAAGAAACTGAAAGCCGCGATCATCGGCTCGGGCAACATCGGCACCGACCTGATGATCAAGATTTTGCGTAACAGTCAGCATATCGCCATGGGTGCCATGGTCGGTATCGACCCCGAATCCGATGGCCTGGCGCGTGCTGCGCGCATGGGCGTTGCCACCACCCACGAAGGGGTGGACGGGCTGGTCAAGATGCCGGAATTTGCCGACATCGACTTTATCTTTGATGCCACTTCGGCCGGTGCCCACAGGCACAACGAAGTGCTGCTGCGCGGTCACAAGCCGGGCCTGCGCATCATCGATCTGACCCCGGCGGCCATCGGCCCCTACTGCGTGCCGGTCGTAAACCTGGAGCAGAACATCAACGAGACCAACGTCAACATGGTCACCTGTGGCGGTCAGGCGACCATCCCGATGGTGGCCGCGGTCTCGCGTGTGGCCAAGGTGCACTACGGCGAAATCGTCGCGTCGATTTCCTCCCGATCTGCCGGCCCGGGTACCCGCGCCAACATCGATGAATTCACCGAAACCACCTCCAAGGCGATTGAAGTGATCGGCGGTGCCCGTCGCGGCAAGGCGATCATCATCATGAACCCGGCCGAGCCGCCGCTGATCATGCGCGATACCGTCTATGTGCTCAGCGAACTGGCCGATCAGGCCGCCGTTGAAGCCTCGGTCGAGGAAATGGTGCAGGCGGTCAACAGCTACGTGCCGGGTTACCGCCTAAAGCAGAAGGTGCAGTTCGACGTGATCCCGCCGGATCAGCCGCTGAACGTACCGGGCCTTGGCCACCTGAGCGGGCTGAAAACCTCGATCTTCCTGGAAGTCGAAGGTGCCGCCCATTACCTGCCGGCCTACGCCGGAAACCTCGACATCATGACCTCTGCGGCGCTGGCGACCGCCGAGCGCATGGCGCAGTCGATGAACCTGGCCTGAGGACACGACCATGACATTCAATCCCGGCAAGAAACTCTATATCTCCGACGTCACCCTGCGTGACGGCAGCCATGCGATCCGCCACCAGTATTCGATCAAGAACGTGCAGGACATCGCCCGCGCACTGGACAAGGCCAAGGTCGACTCCATCGAAGTGGCCCACGGTGACGGCCTGCAGGGCTCCAGCTTCAACTACGGCTTTGGTGCCCACACCGACCTGGAATGGATCGAGGCGGTAGCCGAAGTGATCACCCACTCGCAAATCGCCACCCTGCTGCTGCCCGGTATCGGTACTACCCATGACCTGGACAACGCCTACAGCGCCGGGGCACGCATCGTGCGGGTCGCCACGCACTGCACCGAAGCCGACGTCTCCAAGCAGCACATCGAGCATGCCCGCAAGCTGGGCATGGATACCGTCGGCTTTCTGATGATGAGCCACATGCAGACCCCGCAGGGCCTGGCGCAGCAGGCCAAGCTGATGGAGGACTACGGCGCGACCTGTCTGTACGTGGTCGACTCCGGCGGCGCCATGGGCATGCAGGATATCCGTGACCGCTTCCGCGCGCTGAAGGATGTACTCAAGCCGGAAACCCAGACCGGCATGCACGCCCACCACAACCTGAGCCTAGGTGTCGCCAACTCGATTGCCGCGGTGGAAGAGGGCTGTGACCGCATCGACGCCAGCCTGGCCGGCATGGGCGCCGGCGCCGGCAACGCGCCGCTGGAAGTGTTCATCGCCGCCGCCGAACGACTGGGCTGGGAGCACGGTACCGACCTCTACACCCTGATGGATGCGGCCGATGACATCGTTCGCCCGCTGCAGGATCGCCCGGTGCGGGTTGACCGCGAAACCCTGGCGCTGGGCTATGCCGGCGTCTACTCCAGCTTCCTGCGGCACTCCGAGGTGGCGGCGCAGAAATACGGCCTGAAAACGGTCGACATCCTGGTCGAGCTGGGCAGGCGCCGCATGGTCGGTGGCCAGGAAGACATGATCGTGGACGTGGCACTGGATCTGCTGAAAAAACAGGAGCAGTCGGCATGAAAGAGCAGAAACGCACCCTGACGCCCGAGCAGGTACTGGCACTGGCCGAGCACATCGAGAACGCCGAGCTGCAGGCGCACGATATCCACAAGATCACCAACGACTACCCGCAGATGACCTTCGCCGATGCCTACGATATCCAGTGGGAAATCCGCCGGCGCAAGGAGGCTCGCGGCAATAAGGTCGTCGGCCTGAAGATGGGCCTGACCTCCTGGGCAAAAATGGCGCAGATGGGCGTGGAAACCCCGATCTACGGTTTCCTGGCCGACTATTTCAGTGTGCCCGACGGCGGCGTGGTGGACACCAGCAAGCTGATCCACCCGAAGATCGAGGCGGAAATTTCCTTTGTGACCAAGGCGCCGCTCAAGGGCCCGGGCTGCCACATCGGCGATGTGCTCGCAGCGACCGATTATGTGGTGCCGACGGTCGAGGTGATTGACTCGCGCTACGAGAACTTCAAGTTCGATCTGATCAGTGTGGTGGCAGACAACGCCTCCTCAACACGCTTTATCACTGGCGGCATGATGGCCAATGTCGAAGACGTTGACCTGAAAAACTTTGGTGTTGTGGTGGAGAAGAACGGCGAAGTGGTTGATGTTGGTGCTGGCGCCGCGGTCCTCGGCCACCCGGCGTCGAGTGTCGCCATGCTGGCCAATCTGCTGGCCGAGCGCGGCGAACACATCCCGGCCGGCAGCTTCATCATGACCGGCGGTATCACCGCGGCCATTACCGTCGAAGCGGGTGACAATATCAGCGTGCGCTACCAGGGGCTGGGTAGCGTCACCTGCCGATTCATTTAAGGAGCATGCCATGCCGATTGCACAGATTCATATTCTGGAAGGGCGCAGCGACGAGCAGAAGGAAGCGCTGATTCGCGAAGTGAGCGAGGCCATTGTCCGGGCGCTGGATGCGCCCCTGCCGAGCGTTCGGGTGATCATCAGTGAAATGCCCAAGTCGCACTTCGGCATTGGTGGCGAGCCGGCCAGCAAGGTGCGTCGCTAGTGGCGTCAGCGCAAAGACCGCCCCTGCCCGTGCTGTTTCTGTCCTGCCGGGAAGAACGGCAGGCAGATCCGGGCAGGGGGCCCTTGATGGCCCGGTTGCTTGCCTCTGGTGCAACGCCGGAGGCAGTGCTGTTTATCACGATTGCCGATCAGGATGACAGGCTGCAACTGATCGGCAGCGGCACGGACGGCGAGCGCTTGTCAGCCCTGGCCGAAGGGCTTTCAAGTCGAGGTGTTTGCGCATCGGTGCAGCGCAGCGCCAGCTCACCGCTGGACCAGATTGCCGCAGAACTGTTTGGCGACTTCGCCGGCGAATGCATCGAGCTGCGGTTGGGCGCAACCTTTGAAGAGCCGGGTTACAGCGGTATTGGCCAGGCACTGAGCGACTGGCGCGAGAAAGGTACGCTGCTGGTATGCCTGGATCGCGTTGACGGGGGCCAGCGCCTGAAGTCGCTGTACGACTCCTCCTGGCTTGACCTGATGTCCTCGTGGATTGAACAGCATCAGTGGCGTCAGGTTGTCACCGGATTCAACGCTGGCGGCGGTAGCGACCAGCCCGGAATCGGTACGCTTTGCCTGCTGCAGGCCGCCCTCGGATTGGCCGGCATGCGATTACCCGAGCGCCTCGTCGGCTTTGATCTGGACGACGCGCGCCGCGCGCTGGTTGGTTTCGGCTGGATGAGTTGATCAACGATTCTTGAGCGTTGCCAGAGGCAGGTCCAGACTTGGGCCGTCCCTGACGTCAAGTCTGACCCCAGCCCTTCTGCCGATGGAGAGAGAAACAACTTTCCATCGACCCTGATCGTTCAGACGCGCTGGTGTGGCTGCTTTCGGCCAGGATCGGACGGTTGACTAGTCACTTGATGGCCGACATTCGTGGTCAAACACTACCATCTTACAGTGGCTTTTATATTTGAGATTAGAGAGTTCTTGAGTTGAACTCTCGAGGTGGCTAACATCAACCAGCGGCGCTCGATTCAGCCCGCATCATTTATCGAGGTTTGGATGTTGGAGATTGCAGTAATCCGATAACCCGAACCCTGCACACGCAGGGGATTCAGGTTGTCGCGTTCACAAACAATTGCAGGCCACCAGCGGTGGTTTGCGGGTTTTGTTCGTCCTGATTACTGCAAATGGATTTTCCACATGACTACGTCCAAGCCGAAGCAAGCGGCTCTTCACAAGCTTGCCCATGATTGCCACTCTACTGATGCATGCCGCGACTCAGGCTGTTCTGCACCCATCTCATGCGATCGCCACAAGGATTTATCACCTCCTGACAGATATTGTCGTCACGGCGAGTCCATCGCCAGGGTGACTGCTGTTGATCGCGATCAGTACACCGTCAGGAATGCCGAGAGCGAAGTGCCTGCCAGGCTGACGGGCAAAGCCATCTACGCCAGCGCATCTTCTGTCGATCTGCCTTGCGTTGGTGATTGGGTGAGCGTCAGGTATCACGACTCCGGTGCCCATGCGAGCATCCTTGAGGTGCTGCCGCGCACGTCGTTTCTGCGGCGGAGAAAGCCTGGCGCCAAAGGTGAGTTCCAGATGATTGCCGTCAATATCGATTTGGCCTTCATTGTTCAGTCCTGCCACGTTGACTTCAATGTGCGAAGACTGGAGCGCTATCTGGTGATAACGAGTGAAGGGGGTATCGAGCCAGTGATACTGCTGACCAAGAGCGATTTGGTCAGTCCGGTTGCATTGGAGCAATTGATCTCTAGGATTCGCGACGCCGGGATAGGCGCCAGAGTCATCGCGCTGAGCAACGTCAGTGGCAATGGCGTTGACCAGGTTCGCGAACTGATTGAGCCAGGTAAAACCTGCTGTCTGCTCGGCTCATCCGGCGTAGGCAAGACAACGCTCATCAATTCTCTGGTCGGTGACTGCGATCTGACTACCAGCGCAGTCAGCGCTTCCGGCGAGGGCAGACATACCACCACCCGGCGCCAGCTTATCGTGCTTGAGCAAGGTGGGTCTTTGATCGACATGCCTGGTATGCGCGAATTGGGGATGCTTGGCGTCAGTGAAGGTATCGACGACAGCTTCAGTGATATCCAGGCGTATTCGCACCAATGTCGGTTTGCCGACTGTACGCATACCAGCGAACCGGGCTGCGCCATTCGGGAGGGCATCGCTAACGAGGAGTTGGACCCTGAGCATTTCCAAAATTATCTCAAGCTCAAGAAGGAATCCGAGTTTCACGAGATGTCGAATCTTGAAAAACGCAGGAAGGACAGGGCGTTTGGAAAGTTCGTGCGTTCCGTCAAGAAAGGCAAGGGAAAGCAGGACAGGTATTAGGGTCAGGATAGAAGAAGGGGGCTACCGGGAAAGCGTTTTCTTCAAGGGAAAATGGCGCACTCGGCGGGATTCGAACCCACGACCCCTGCCTTCGGAGGGCAGTACTCTATCCAGCTGAGCTACGAGTGCGTTGCGCTGTTGCGGTCATTGCGACCTTTGGCCGCACCTTGGCTGCCTTTGCGTGTTGCAGTCGGCGGCAGGTGCGTTTCAGCGCGGCAATGATACGCATTGAACGGGGCCGCGTCCATGCCTCAGGGTGGATTCCTTGCGTGCTGGGGCAAGTCGGGTACTTTGTCGGGTGGGGGTTTATCGGTATACTCGCGCACATTGTCCGGGCAATGCACTTGGGCGCAACACTTATAGCCATGATGAGGATGCACAAGGTGATGACTTTGAAGAAGATTCTGCTGGCCTCGGCGGCCATGCTGGCCGTAGTTGCCGGTAATGCTTTCGCTGCCACCGCGAACGAAGAGGCTATCGCTGAACGTCTGAAGCCTTACGGTACCGTCTGCCTGGCAGGTGATCCGTGTGCTGACGAGGTTGCTGGCGGTGGCGTTGCTGCTGCGGCGGGTCCGCGCTCCGGTGCCGATGTGGTCGGCAAGTTCTGCTCTGCCTGCCACGCTTCCGGTGTTCTGGGTGCGCCGAAGACAGGTGATGCCGCAGCCTGGCAAGCCCGTCTTGATGGTCACGGTGGTGATTTCAACGGTCTGCTGCAGAACGCGATCAACGGTCTGAATGCAATGCCGCCGAAAGGCACCTGTGGCGACTGCTCTGACGAAGAGCTGCTGGCTGCAATTCACGAGATGTCCGGTCTCTGATCCGACGCTTCGCGATACTCAACGCCCCGCCCTGTGCGGGGCGTTTTGCTTTGTGGCTCAGGAGCCTTTGAGCAGGTCGCGCAGGTTGGACAGTGCAGCTTTACCGCGGGCCTGCTTCTGCTCGACCGGTGCTTCCTCGGTGCCTTCCCACTCCAGATCCTCGGACGGAATTTCGTCCAGGAAGCGGCTGGGCGCACAGTCGATGACTTCGCCAAACTGGCGGCGCTTGGCAGCGAAGGTAAACGTCAGCGTCTTGCGCGCACGGGTAATGCCGACATAGGCCAGCCGGCGTTCTTCTTCGACGCTGTCGGCTTCGATGCTGGAGCGGTGGGGGAGAATCTCTTCCTCCATGCCCATGATAAACACGTGCGGATACTCCAGACCCTTGGAGGCGTGCAGGGTCATCAGCTGCACCCGGTCGGAGTCCTCTTCCTCTTCCTGGCGTTCGAGCATGTCACGCAGGACCAGCTTGGCAATGGCATCTTCGATGTTGCTCTCGCCGCTTTCGTCCTTTTCCAGGATGCTTTTGATCGAGTCCAGCAGGAACCAGACGTTGCCCATGCGCTTGGCAGCGATCTCGTCGCTGGAGCAGTTCTGGCGAATCCAGTTCTCGTAGTCCAGATCGAGCACCATGCGTCGCAGGGTTTCAATCGGGTCGCCTTCGTAGCACTGCTTGCGAATGCCGTCGAGCCAGGTGATGAAGCGCTGCAGCTTTTCGGTGTAACGGGCATCCAGGCGCTCGCCCAGCCCGATCTCGGTGCAGGCCTGGTACATGGTGATCTGACGTTCGTTGGCGTAGGTGCCGAGCTTTTCCAGGGTGGCCGGGCCAATCTCGCGGCGCGGGACGTTGATGACCCGCAGCAGGGCGTTGTCGTCATCCTGGTTGACCAGCAGGCGCAGGTAGGACATCAGGTCTTTGACCTCCTGCCGGCTGAAGAAGCTGGTGCCGCCGGACAGGTGGTAGGGGATCTGGTGGTGCTGCAGTTTGAGTTCGATCAGGCGGGCCTGGTGGTTGCCGCGGTAAAGGATGGCAAAGTCGCGCCAGGCACGCTTGTGCTGGTGGTGCTGGTTCTGAATCTCGACCGCCACGCGCTCGGCCTCGGCCTCTTCATTGCGGCAACGGATCACGCGCAGTGGCTCGCCGTAGCCCAGCTCGCTCCACAGTTGCTTCTCGAACACATGCGGGTTGTTGGCGATCAGGGTGTTGGCGGCGCGCAGGATACGGCTGGTTGAGCGGTAGTTCTGCTCCAGCATGACCACCTTGAGCTGCGGAAAGTCTTCCTTGAGAAGTGCCAGGTTTTCCGGGCGGGCGCCGCGCCAGGCGTAGATCGACTGGTCATCGTCACCGACCACGGTAAAGCGCGATTGCGCGCCGACCAGCATCTTGACCAGCAGGTACTGGCTGGCGTTGGTGTCCTGGTATTCGTCGACCAGCATGTAGCGGATGCGAAACTGCCACTTCTCGAGCACATCGGGGTTATCGCGAAACAGCACCACCGGGATCAGGATCAGATCGTCAAAGTCGACCGCGTTGTAGGCCTTTAGGGTGCGCTGGTAGTGCATGTAGACGCTGGCGGCGGTCTGCTCCTGCGGGGTCTTGGCCTTGGCCAGTGCTTCATCCGGCAGGATCAGGTCGTTCTTCCAGTTGGAGATCTGTGTCTGGATGCCTTCGATGCCGCCTTCGGCGCCGTAATCCTTGTGCATCAGATCGGTAATCAATGCCGTGGCATCCTGTTGATCGAAGATCGAGAAGCCGGGCTTGTAGCCGAGTCGCTGATGCTCCTTGCGGATGATGTTCAGACCGAGGTTGTGGAAGGTCGAGACGGTCAGGCCGCGGGCGTCCGGTCCCTTGATCAGCTGGCTGACCCGCTCCTTCATCTCGCGTGCGGCCTTGTTGGTGAAGGTCACGGCGATGATGTTTTGCGCGCGGATACCGCACTCCTTGACCAGATAGGCGATCTTGCGTGTGATCACACTGGTCTTGCCGCTACCGGCCCCTGCCAGTACCAGCAGCGGCCCGCTGATATATTCGACGGCTTCCTGTTGGCGGGGGTTGAGGCGTGACACGGCTTTGATACTCCTGAACGGGCGGGCAATAGTAGCAGTTTTCGTGTTGAGACCGGATGAGCGGTGTGGGTGAAGCTTGGTAATTACGCAAAATTTCGCTATAAGTAACTTCACAAAAATGCTGTATATATCTAAATTTAAAAGAATCTTTGCCTTTCGAGACGTAATGTGACGCTGTCAGCCCTGCCTGATGTCGCAGTGGCTTCCAGAAAGATGTCAGCCAAATCAAGCAGATAGCTTGGCTAGCTGGAGGGTGGGATGGAGAGTGTCAGTGTTGTTCTCGAACCTTGGGGGATCGCCAGTTGAGCGATGACAGTGCGACGCAGCGGGTAGTAATGCTCGATAGCGACCACGGAGCCTACGTGCAGCTCTGTCGGCGGCTATCGGCATTGGCACGTCTGCCCTTCGTGCTGGAGCGTATGGATGACTGGCATCAGCTGCAGACCCGAATCAATCAGGGTGAGGTACAGGCGGTACTGTCGCGTTCGGCGAATCTTTCCCTGCTGCAGGACTGTGGCGTCCCCGTCATTCACCTGGTCAGCGAGCCGGATTTCTCCGGGTTTAACAGCGGCTTGAACGACAGTCTCTGGGAGCAGGCGTCAGCCAGCGAGATGGTGCGTTGCCTGCAGTACGCCATTGAACGCCACCGGCTGCGCAGTGCCCTTGAACGGGCTGCAAGCTTCGACCCGCTGACCGGCACCTGCAATCGGCAGATGCTTCAGGATCGCCTCAAGCAGGGCATGCGCCGCGCCCTGCGTACCAATCAGCCGCTGGCGGTGTTCTGTGTCGACATGGACAACTTTCGCCACGTCAATGATACCCTCGGCCACAGTGCCGGCGACGCCATTATTTGCGAAGTGGTCGAGCGGCTGCGCTCGGTGCTGCGCAACACCGACACCATCGGCCGCATGGGCAGCGACGAGTTTGCTCTGGTAGTCGAGGATTACGGCTCGTCCAGCAACCTGCTGCAGATCGCGCAGAAGATCATCAACGAGCTGGCCGAGCCCTTCAACGTCAACAGTGAAGGCATGCTGCTCGGCTGCAGTGTCGGTATTGCCACCTATCCTGAGGGTGGCCAGACCGTCGACAGTCTGTTGCTGCACGCCAATCTGGCGATGCTGCAGGCCAAGGGGCAGCGCGGCTGCAATTTCCACTTCTATGACGAGCGCATCAATCTGCAGGCGCACAGCCTGATCGAGTTTGAGGCGTCGCTGCGCCATGCGCTGCGGCGCGGTGAGTTTGAGCTGCACTATCAGCCTCGGGTTGATCTCGGCAGCGGCAAGATCGTTGGCCTTGAGGGGCTGATTCGCTGGCGTCATCCCGAGCGCGGTCTGCTCGGTCCCAACGAATTCATTCCGTTGGCCGAGGAGACCGGCCTGATCGTGCCAATGGGCTATTGGGTCATTGCCCGCGCCTGCCACGATCTGGCCCAGATGAAGAAGCGCAATATGGCACCGGTGCACGTGGCGGTGAACATGTCGTTCCGCCAGTTCCAGGACAGCGCGCTGCTGTCGACGGTCAAGCGCCTGCTCGAACGCACCGGCATCGACCCGCACTGGCTGGAGTTCGAGCTGACCGAGACCGCGGTCATGCAGCAGCCGGAGCAGGTGCTGATGACCATGGACGGGATGACCGGCCTGGGGCTGCGTTTTTCGCTGGATGACTTCGGCACCGGGTTTTCGTCGTTCGTTCACCTGCACAGCCTGCCGATCAACCTGCTGAAAATTGATCGCAGTTTCGTCAAGGCGATTGCCGAGCGTACGGCCGATCGTCAGTTGGTGGGGGCGATGATCGACATGGGGCACAGTCTGGGGCTGGAAGTGGTTGCCGAAGGCGTCGAATATCGCGACCAACTGGAGATTCTGCGCAGTCTCGGGTGTGATCAGGTACAGGGCTATTTCATCAGCCCGGCGCTGGCATTCGAGGAGCTGTGTTACTTCATGGATGCCTACGCGATGGGGCGTGAGGAAGAGTGCGGATCGGCAACCGGTCTGTCACTGATTTCCTGATTGCTGCAGGTTAAACGCAAGGCGACGACCGGCACCGCTGGCGCCAGCGTCTCGACACCGGTGCCGCCCCGCTGCTACTGACTATAGTCCACCTGTTCGCGCCTGCCAGTTATTGCATACCTTTTCTCTAGCCGGGCTGGCGGTCCAGCTGCCGATATTGCAGCGCTTCTGCCAGATGTGAACGGCTGATCTGCGCTACGGCGTCCAGATCCGCCAGCGTCCGCGCGACCTTGAGTACCCGGTGACTGGCCCGATGGGAGAGCCCAAGGCGGGTGACCGCCTGCTCCAGCCACTGAGCATCGGCGTCGCTCAGCTTGCAGTGCGTACGCAAGCTCTCCAGTCCCATATGGGCATTGAGACCCTGCTGCCGATTCAGCTGGCGCGCCCTGGCGGCTGCCACCTGCGCCGCAGCAGTCGCGCTGTCCGGCCGGCCGGGCTCGTTGTTGCCCTGCAGGCTGAATGGCTCGTTGCGCATCGCCAGATGCAGGTCGATGCGGTCCAAAAGGGGGCCCGACAGCTTGCTGCGGTAGCGCTGAACCTGCTCCGGCGTGCAGCGGCAGCGGCTCGATGGGTCACCCTGATAGCCGCAGGGGCAGGGGTTCATCGCCGCTACCAGTTGAAATCGGGCAGGAAAGCGCAGTTGCTCGCGGGCGCGGGCGATGTGAATCGCACCGGACTCCAGTGGCTCACGCAGCATCTCCAGTACCTTGCGATCGAACTCCGGCAACTCATCCAGAAACAGCACGCCATGATGTGCCTGGCTGATTTCACCGGGGCGTGGCTGGCTGCCGCCGCCAACCAGCGCCGCAGCGGATGCACCGTGATGGGGCGAGCGAAAGGGGCGGGCAGGCCAGGCGCACAGCGGCGTGCGGTCGCAGACCGATTGAATCGCCGCGACCTCGAGTGCTTCCTGCTCCGCAAGTGGCGGCAGAATGCCGGGCAGGCGACTCGCCAGCAGGGTCTTGCCGGTTCCGGGGGGGCCGAACAGCAACAGGTTGTGACCGCCGCTTGCAGCGATGATCAGCGCCCTTTTGGCCTGCTCCTGTCCCTGTACGTCGGCGAGGTCGGCATGCCTGGCTGGCTCTGAGGGCGCCGTCGGGGGGAGGTCGGGCAAGCGCTGCTCACCGCGTAAGTGCGCACATAGCGGCAGCAGATGATCGGCAGCGATCAGTTCGATCCCGCTGACCAGGGCGGCTTCGGCCGCGTTAGCGGCCGGCAGAATCAGCTTGCGACCGGCATCGCGGCAGGCCAGCGCCACCGGCAGCACGCCCTGGATCGGTCGCAGCTCGCCGGACAGCGCCAGCTCGCCGATGCACTCGCAGTCGGTCAGCGCCTGCGCCGGAATCTGCCCGCTTGCCGCCAGCAGCCCGAGGGCGATGGCCAGATCAAAGCGGCCGCCATCCTTGGGCAGATCGGCGGGCGCCAGGCTGATGGTGATGCGCTTGCTGCCCGGGAACTCCAGCTGCGCGTTCAGCAACGCGCTGCGCACCCGGTCCTTGCTTTCACGGACCGCCGTTTCCGGCAAGCCGACCAGGGTCAGGCTGGGCATACCGTTGGCAAGATGGACTTCGACCTGGACGGCCGGCGCGTCGATACCCAGACGCGCGCGGCTGTGGATGGTGGCCAGGGACATGATCGCTCCTTGATCAATACCTGATACTGCCGAGGGTCAGGCGATAACGTGTGGGTTGGCAGCAAGGCTGCTGCCAAGGGGGCATCAGGGGGCTTTGGCTTCCAGCTCGCTGACGCGCTTTTCCAGCGCTTCCAGGCGCTCGCGGGTGCGCATCAGCACGGCCTGCTGGGTATCGAACTCGTCACGGCTGACCACATCCAGCTTGCTCAGCGCGCTTTGCAGCAAGGCCTTGAGATGCTTCTCGACTTCCACGTTGGGTAGCCCCTGTTCGCTCATCAGCAGTTTGGTCGCCTGAGCGCTGACGGTGTCTATCACCAGTTTGTGCAGCATATGCCTGTTACCTGCGGGTCAAGAGGGCTGACGGGCCTGCAAGTGTAGCACTCCGATCCGGCTCGCCGAAATCCGCGCCGTGCTTGTGCGTACTTTGTGCGCGCGCACCACGCTTGTGCACTATGCTGGTGCATGGGTAGTGCGTGGATGATGGCCTGCTGTCCCTGTTTATTTGCAACCAATTGAAAATTAACGGGAAAACAAAATTGGCAGGGTTTCTGCAAAGCTTGCTCCAGCTGATCCCGGCGGCATGTCCCTCTACGGGGCACGGCATCGGGGCGCAGCCAGAATCGTGAGCGATCACATCGGGAGCACAATAATGAAGCGATTGACCCTGGCAGGTTTGACCCGTAATCCGCGGTTAGGCATCGGGAACACCCAGGCGCTGCCAGCGGGGGCAGGGACGCAATTGATCTCTGCCTGTGTCGAGATGAGTGCGCCGGCATGTGCAGGGCGTGTCGGCGATTCTGACGACTGCGACAGCACTTTTGTTTTGTCCGTTTCTAAAAGCCTCTAACTCGGCATAGACTTGTGCTGTCCCCCAGGGCAGTCCATCACACGGGAGTATCGAAATGAAACTAGTAACGGCTGTAATCAAGCCTTTCAAGCTGGATGACGTGCGTGAAGCGCTGTCTGAAATCGGCGTTCAGGGCATCACCGTAACCGAGGTCAAGGGCTTTGGTCGTCAGAAAGGTCACACCGAGCTGTATCGTGGCGCTGAGTACGTTGTCGACTTCCTGCCGAAGGTGAAGATCGACGTTGCCATCGCTGACGACATGCTGGATCGCGTTATCGAGTCCATCACCAAGGCAGCCAACACCGGCAAGATCGGTGACGGCAAGATCTTCGTGGTCAACCTCGAACAGGCCATCCGCATCCGTACCGGCGAGACCGGCACCGACGCCATCTAAGGCGGGTTGTTCAACAGACAGCAGTAACCAAGCCTATATGGGGGGCTTAAAATGGAAGACATCGTACAAATCAAGTACGCGCTTGATACATTCTACTTTCTGATCTGCGGTGCTCTGGTGATGTGGATGGCGGCGGGTTTTGCCATGCTCGAAGCCGGTCTGGTCCGCGCCAAGAACACCACTGAAATTCTGACCAAGAACGTGGCCCTGTACGCAACGGCGTGCACCATGTATCTGCTGATCGGCTACCACATCATGTACTCCAGCCCGGAAGGCGGTATCTTCCCGAGCTTCGGCGTGCTGATCGGTGCCGAGAACACCGTTGAAGACGTACTCGCCGGTGGCGACGATGCACCGTACTACTCGGTTGCTTCGGACTTCTTCTTCCAGGTCGTGTTCGTTGCGACTGCCATGTCCATCGTTTCCGGTGCGGTTGCCGAGCGCATGAAGCTGTTCGCGTTCCTGGTCTTCGCCGTGATCATGACTGGCTTCATCTACCCGATCCAGGGCTTCTGGAAGTGGGGCGGTGGCTTCCTGAACGAAGCTGGCTTCCTCGACTTCGCCGGTTCCGGTGTGGTTCACATGACCGGTGCTACCGCTGCTCTGGCCGGTGTGCTGCTGCTGGGCGCTCGTAAGGGCAAGTACGGCTCCAACGGTCAGATCAACGCCATCCCGGGCGCCAACCTGCCGCTGGCCACTCTGGGTATGTTCGTCCTGTGGCTGGGCTGGTTCGGCTTCAACGGTGGGTCGCAGCTGGTTGTATCCAACATCTCCGATGCCAACGCTGTTGCCCAGATCTTCGTCAACACCAACGCTGCTGCTGCTGGTGGCCTGATCGCCGGTCTGGTTGTTGCCCGCATCCTGTTCGGCAAGGCTGACCTGACCATGGCACTGAACGGTGCACTGGCTGGCCTGGTTGCCATCACTGCCGAGCCGCTGACTCCGAGCGGCCTGCAAGCCACCCTGATCGGTGCTGTAGGCGGCGTGATCGTAGTCTTCTCTGTCCTGGCTTTGGACAAGCTGAAGATCGACGATCCGGTCGGTGCCATCTCCGTTCACGGTGTGGTCGGTATCTGGGGTCTGCTGGCTGTATGCCTGACCAACAGCGACGCTACCCTGACCGCTCAGCTGATGGGTATCGTAGTGATCTTCCTGTGGGTGTTCATCTCCAGCCTGATCGTCTGGAGCATCATCAAACTGGTGATGGGCCTGCGCGTCAGCGAAGAGGAAGAGTACGAAGGTGTGGATATTTCCGAGTGCGGTATGGAAGCCTATCCGGAGTTCACCAGCAAGAAGTAATCGCTGGTAGAACACGCAACACCAGACGGGGCGCCCATTGGGCGCCCCGTTTTTTTGTGCCTGTAACCCTTGCAATGAGGGAGGAGACCATATACGACCTTCCCGTGAGTGGGCAGGATCAGGCCTGTGTGGGGATCTCGACCCGCACCAGCAAGCCACCCAGTGGGCTGGCCTCAAACTGCACAGCGCCCTGATAGCGTGCTGCCAGGTCCCGCACAATCGCCAGCCCAAGGCCGTGCCCCGGCATCTGCTGGTCCAGTCGCCAGCCGCGGGTGCCGAGCTGGCTGCGTTCCTCGGGCGCTACGCCCGGCCCGTCATCGTGGACCTCCAGAATACGCTGATCGGCCTGCTCGCTCAGGCGCACCCGAACGCGGCTACGTGCCCATTTGCCGGCGTTATCGGCGAGGTTGCCCAGTAGCTCGCTGAAATCCTGCTCTTCCACCGGCCAGCGGGCAGACTCGGCGAGGCTGGAGTCCAGTTCGAATTCAATATGACTGTGCAGCCGGCCGAGCATCCACAGCAGCTCGCGGGCCTGTTCCAGCGGCTGGCAACTGCTGCCGGCCAGCGGGCCGCCGGAATGGCTGGCATGCAGGCTGCCGTCCAGCTGGCGACTGATGTCGTCCAGGCGCTGGCTGATCTGGCTGCGGGTCTCGGGTGTAATCGGTTGCTCGCTGCTGATCAGTTGATTGATTGCTGCGATGGGGGTCTTGATCCGGTGCGACAGATTGGCGTTGGCCTCACGGACCTTCTGCAGGCGGTGTTGCAAGGTGTCGAGCAGTTGATTGAGCTGACCGATAAGGCCGCTGAACTCCTGGGGTACGGCGTCTCCGAGCCGTTGCAGGTGCCCTTGCTTGAGCGCTTTGAGATCCTGCTGCAGTTGGCGTACCGGGCGCATCGACAGCTGCACAGCCAGCAGAATCAGGGCAAACAGGACGGCCAGCAGCCCGATCGCAACCGCCGCAGTCCATAGATGCAGCTCGTGGGCGCTGGCCTGCAGCTGGCTGTAGTCTTCGGCTGCGACAATGGTGACCGGCTGGCCGTTGATCTGCGTTTCGGTGCGCCAGGCCATATAGCGGTGGGCCGCCGGTTCGCCCTCGGGTACGCCGTGCAGTTCGATCAGACCCTGATCGGGCAAGTCCAGCCAGGGTAGCAGCAGATCGGACCACTGTGGATGTGACAGGCGCGCGTGTTCGCCGATCCTGAGTACAAACAAGTGATGTGACAGTGCACCGAAATAGTTGCCGTCGAGCGCCTCCAGCCCGGCGGGAGAGCCGAGTTGCTGCTCGATCATGGCCACCTCCTGCTGCAGGCGCTCGCGCACGAAGTCGCGGGACATGCGATCCAGCAGTGCCCCATGCAGATACCACGCGAGCAGCATGAACAGGGTGGCAAACGGCAGCAGCCAGAGCAGCAATGTGGTGCGGATCGAGCGGGTGCGCCTAGTCGTCGGCAGAAAAGACATAGCCTTGCCCCCGTTGGGTCTTGATGGCGTCCCGGCCGATCAGCAGGCGCAGCCGGCGGATATAGGTTTCGATGGTGTTGAGCGTGGGCTCGGCGTCCAGATTATAGAGCTGCTCCAGCAGTGCTTCCTTTGGATGCAAGCGATTCGGGCGGCTCATCAGACAGCGCAGCAGACGAAACTCGGTACCGGTCAGTGGTTGCCATGCACCGTCCGGGGTGCGCACCCGCTGGCGCTCCTCGTCGAGCAGGTAGTTGCCGGCCTGAATCTGCGTGTGACTGCGGCCCTCGCTGCGCCGCAATAGCGCCTGTAGCCGGGCCAGCAGCTCTTCCGGGTGAAAGGGCTTGGTCAGGTAGTCGTCGGCCCCGGCTTTCAGGCCGTTGACCTTGTCCTGCCAGCGGTCGCGGGCGGTCAGCAGCAGAATCGGCAGATCTCGCCCGGCGTCGCGCCAGCGCGCCAGCAGCTGCAGGCCGTCGCCATCGGGCAGGCCGATATCCAGCACAATCAGCCGGTAGTCTTCCTGCAGTCCGAGTTGTTCGGCGGTCACCGCCGAGCCGGTTGCGTCGACCGCGAATCCGGCCTGATTCAGGCTGTCCTGCAGGCTGCTGCGCAGCAGGTCGTCATCTTCCACCAGCAACAGGCGCATCGGCAGGTTCCTTTTTATCCAAGTGGTTCAGTCAGGATTCAGTTTCGCTCGGCAATCTTGGGTTCAGCACCGAGATGATGGGGCAGAGAGTGCATCGGCAACCGGGGTGGTTGTCAATTCTGTGTCGAACGTCGCCCCATCGGTTAACAGGAGAGACAGCATGAATCGCATATTGAACGGACTGGCCGCAGCGCTGCTGCTGAGTGCAACGACCGCTGCAGGCGCTGCTTCCGGCGCCGGCGGGCAGCCCGGTGACCCGCAGCAGGTAACGCGGACCATCGAGGTAGTCATGCACGACAACTACTTCGAGCCTGAGCAGCTGTCGTTTGCAGCAGGCGAGACCGTGCGCCTGAAGGTGCGCAACGAAGGCGCCCTGGTCCACGAATTCAACATCGGCACGGCGGCCATGCACGAAGCTCATCAGGGACAGATGCAGATGATGGTCGATCATGGCGTTATCCGGGGCGACCACCTCAATCGCGAGTTGATGAAGATGGACATGGGCGGTGGGCACAGTATGGCGCACGATCATGCCAACAGCCTGCTGCTGGAGCCGGGGCAGGAGGCTGAGTTGGTCTGGAAGTTCGACCACGCCGACCACCTGGAATTTGCCTGCAATGTGCCCGGGCACTATCAGGCCGGCATGATGGGGGGCATCGATGTCGAGTAGAGCATTGCTCTCGGCGCTGGCACTGCTGCCGGCGCTGAGCTGGGCCGGTGAGTACCGGCTTACTGTCGACGAGGTGACCATCGACACCGGCGACTTCCGCAAGCAGGGCATTGGCTACAACGGTGCATCGCCGGGGCCGGTATTGCGCTTTCGCGAAGGCGAGGACGTCACTATTCATGTCACCAACAACCTCGATGAGCCGACCTCGGTGCACTGGCACGGACTGATACTGCCGTACCAGATGGACGGAGTGCCCGGACTGAGTTATCCGGGCATCGCGCCGGGTGAAACCTTCACCTATCGCTTTCCGATCACGCAGTCCGGCACTTACTGGTTCCACAGTCACTCGGGATTTCAGGAGCCGGATGGCGCCTATGGCGCAATCATCATCGAGCCGAACGGGCGTGAGCCGTTTCGCTATGACCGCGAGTACGTTGTCCAGCTGACCGACAAGCACCCGCACTCGGGTGATCGCATCATGCGTAACCTCAAGACGTCGGCGGATTACTACAACCGCCAGCAGCAGACCGTCGGCGACTTCTGGCGCGACAGCAAGGAGCAGGGTCTGGCGGCGACGCTCAAGGACCGCCTGATGTGGGGCGAGATGCGCATGATGGCCAGCGACATTGAGGACGTGCAGGGCTTCACCGGTCTGGTCAACGGCAAGGGGCCGGAGCAGAACTGGACAGGGCTGTTCAAGCCGGGCGAGCGTGTGCGCCTGCGGCTGATCAACTCCTCGGCGATGACCTACTTTGACGTGCGCCTGCCCGGCCTGAAGATGACCGTGGTGCAGGCGGACGGCAACAACGTCCAGCCGGTTACCGTGGATGAACTGCGCATCGGCGTCGCGGAAACCTACGATGTCATCGTCCAGCCCAAGGAAGATCGGGCCTACACGGTATTTGCCGAATCCATGGGGCGCTCCGGTTTTGCCCGCGGCACGCTGGCGCCGCGCGAGGGCATGCAGGGTGAGATTCCCGAGCTGCGTCCGGCACCGCTGCTGACCATGGCTGATATGGGCATGGCGCATGCGGGTATGGATCATGGCAGCATGAGCCACGGTGACATGGCCGGCATGGATCACGGCAGCATGAACCATGGTGAGATGGCCGGTATGGATCACGGCAGCATGAACCACGGCGCTATGGCCGGCATGGATCACAGCGGCATGAACCACGGCGATATGGCTGGTATGGATCACGGCAGTATGAACCACGGCGACATGGCTGGTATGGATCACAGCGGCATGAACCACGGCGACATGGCCGGTATGGATCACGGCAGCATGAACCACGGAGATACGGCTGGCATGGATCACGGCAACATGAGTCATGGCGAGGCCGCAGCACTGCCCGCTGATCCCTTCTACGCCCAAGGCAGTGGCCTCATTCCCCAGGCCTATAACGACGGTCGCTTCCTGTCCTATGCCGACTTGCGTGCGCAGAAGCCGTTGTATGAAGAGCGTGAGCCGACGCGCGAGATCGAGTTGCGGCTGACGGGCAATATGGAGCGCTATATCTGGTCGATCAACGGCATCAAGGAGTCGGACGCCGAACCGATTCGCCTGCAGTACGGCGAGCGGGTGCGCTTCAAGTTCGTCAACGAAACCATGATGACTCACCCGATGCACCTGCATGGCATGTGGTCGATCCTCGACGTTGGCGCAGGCCAGTGGAATCCGGTCAAGCACGTGATCAGCGTGGCACCCGGCACGACCGTCTATATGGAGACCGAGGTCGACGCGCCGGGGAAGTGGGCCTTCCATTGCCACTTGGCCTATCACGCGGCAGCCGGGATGTTCCGCACCGTGATTGTTGAGGGTGGCCCCGAAGGAGGTGACTCATGAAGCGCCTGATGACGGCGTTACTGCTGTCGGCCTCGGCATCAGTGGGCGCCGAGGAAATGCGTCACTCCATGCATCATGGTTTCTTCTATGGCCTGCAGGCCGATGCCCTGGAATACCGCTACGGTGACAGTGGTGAGGAGCTGGGGTATTGGAGCACCGAAGCCTGGTGGGGCACCGATGAGTTGAAGGCGCTGTGGCTGAGCGAAGCCGAGTACGACTTTGATCATGACAGCTGGGAAACCCTCGACAACCGCCTGGCGCTGCAAACCCCGGTCAGCGACTTTATAGACCTGCGTGGTGGCCTGCGTTTCGACACGCCCGACGGTGAGAACCGGCACTACGCCTTTGTCGGCCTGAGTGGTCTGCTGCCCTATTGGCTGGAGATGGACAGCAATCTGTACCTGAGTGAGCACGGCGATCTGTCGCTGGATCTCGCGCTGGAATACGAGCTGCTGCTGACCAACCGCCTGCATCTGACCCCGGAGCTGGAGTTCGATGCCGCCCTCTCGGATGACGAAGCGGTTGGGGTTGGTCGTGGTCTCAGCGGTATGGAAGCCGGCCTGCGGCTGAGCTACGACCTGGTTGATCGTGCCGTCGTGCCTTATGTGGGGGTGCACTACGAACGGGCCTTCGGGCGCAGCGCCGACTTTGCCGTGCAGGACGGTGAAGATCGCGACGGCTGGTTTGCGGTCGCGGGCGTAAGGCTGATGTTCTAGCTACGCAGTGCTGCGTCGCCGGCTGGAACCTCGCAGCCGGTAGCGCAGTCGCAAGGTCAGGGTGATCGTGTTCTGTGCCGCTGGGGCGGCGTTGTGCCAGCCGGTGCAGGCACTGCCCAGATGACACAAACCGGACAGCAGGAGTGACCCGATGACGGATCGACCGCATGAAGCGACACTCTATCGCATGGTGATGAAAAACCACCTTTGCCCCTTCGGGCTAAAGTCCCTCGATCTGCTCAAGCGTGAGGGTTTCAAGGTGCAAGACCATCACTTGACCAGTCGCGAGGAAACCGACGCATTTCAGCGCGAATACGACGTGGATACCACGCCGCAGGCCTTTATCGACGGCAAGCGCATCGGCGGCTACGACGAGCTGCGACGGTACTTCGGCAAGCCGGTTCAGGAAGCGGATGAGGTGACCTATCAGCCGGTTATCGCGGTCTTTGCCTGCACGGCGCTGATGGCGTTGGGTGTCAGCTGGGCCGCGTTGGGTACGTTATTCGGTGTGCGCACGCTGGAATGGTTCGTCGCTATATCGATGTGCGTGTTGGCGATACTCAAGCTGCGTGACCTTGAAAGCTTCTCCAACATGTTTCTCGGTTATGACCTGCTGGCGCAGCGCTGGGTGCGCTATGCCTATCTTTACCCCTTCGGCGAGGCACTGGCCGGCATTCTGATGATTGCCGGTGCGCTGCTGTGGCTGGCCATTCCGGTGGCTATGCTGATCGGGGTGGTCGGCGCGGTTTCGGTATTCAAGGCGGTGTATGTCGAGCGACGCGAGCTGAAGTGTGCCTGTGTGGGTGGCGACAGTAACGTGCCGCTGGGTTTCATTTCGCTGACCGAAAACCTGATGATGGTGGGGATGGCGATTTGGATGCTGATCAAGTAGCTCCAGACGCATACACTGACACCTCGACATGCACACTTGTTGCGCGACAGCAGGAGGCTTGATGAAGGCGGAAACCTATCGCGATTTGATTGAGTGGACACAGCAGCTGCACGGTCATCTGGCCAGCAGCCTGGAGGCTGGCGCCGCAGACAGCGGGACCGGCGAGCGCATGCGCGCGCTGTTGCAGTACCTGGCCGAGCACGAGCGCCGCATGCAACAGATGGTGCAGCGCTTTGAGCAGCAGGCCGAGATCAAGGTGCTGGACAGCTGGGTCTACGACTACTTTACCGACAACCCGCGGGCGCGCTCGCTCAATACCACGCCCAGCTTTGCCGGGCTGGACTACGATGCGCTGTGCACCATGGTATTTGACCTGCACAACGATGCGCTGGACTTGTATCGCTACCTGCAGGGCCGGGCGGAAACGGCGGGTGGTCGCGAGTTGATGCAGGATCTGCTGGCCATGGAAGAGCACGAAACCTTGCGGCTGGCCGAGCAGGTCCAGCGCGGCCGGGATCTTTGAGACTTGGCCGGGAGCGGTGAAGGTAAATGTGGCTGCAGAGAGAAATTCGCCTCAAGCCCCGTGCGCGCGGGTTTCATCTGATCGATGACGAGATTCTGCGTGCGCTGCCAGAGCTGACCGAGGTGCGCGTGGGGCTGCTGCATCTGTGGCTGCAACACACCTCGGCGTCGCTGACTGTCAACGAGAACGCCGATCCGCTGGTACGCGGCGACTTCGAGGCGTTCTTCCGGCGCGCGGTGCCGGATGACGCCCCCTACTTCAAGCATACCTACGAAGGCCCGGACGACATGACAGCGCATATCAAGTCGAGCCTGCTGGGTGTGCAACTGACCCTGCCGGTAACTGCGGGCAGACTCGCCGTTGGCACCTGGCAAGGTCTCTATCTCGGGGAACACCGGGAGCATGCCGGCAGTCGCCGGGTGCTGGCAACCTTGCAGGGACAGTGCGACTGAACCGGGTGCATCCCGGGGCGCTCGCCCCAAATCAGGGCGAATTTGAGTGACGTCAGGTGACCATTGCATCAGCGCCGTCGCCAGCGATGCTCGCAACTGGCTGATAAATAGATCATTTCCGACAGGTATCAAAAAGCTGGCACCAACCGTGCATTGAGTCTCAGTGAAACGGGATGAGTCGTCATTGACTCATGACGCATCACACACTGGAGTGGTACTCAGGCGAACTAGGGTTCCGGCTTGCGTGGCAAGTGTCTGGTCCGAGAGTTTTCCGGCTCTCAAGGAATGAGGGCTACACGGCGGGATAAAAGCCCGGGAGACCGTCATGACGACGTTGTCCCCGTGCGCCTTTTCTCACTGTGTAGGAGTTGTACCCATGACCGCCCCACGCTTCAGCTTTGTCCGCAAGTCCCTGGCCGGCATCAGTCTGGCTGCCGCTGCCGCCCTGTCTCCTGTTGCCGCACACGCCGCCGACTCCATGACCATCGGTACGGTTGTGTGGGCCGGTTACGGTCCGTTCTATGTGGCTGACAAACTCGATCTGTACGACCAGTTTGGTCTGGATGTCGAGCTGCAGTTCTTCAATGACCCGGCGTTGCTGCCGTCTGCCATGGCGGGTAACGCTGTCGATGGCGCGATGCTGACCTACGACCAGGTGGTCGGTTCGGTGGCCAAGGGCCTGCCGCACCGGGTGGTGATGCCGATCGACTTCTCCTACGGCGGTGACGCCATCGTTGCCGACAAATCCATCACCAGCATTGCCGATTTCAAGGGCAAACAGGTGGGTTTCAACCCGCTGTCACCGTCCGACTTTCTGCTGGCCTACGCGCTGCAGATCAACGGCATGGGCGAGAAGGACATTCAGTCGGTCAACATGACGCCTGAAGGCATTCCCAGCGCCATGGCTTCCGGCAGCCTGCCGATTGGCGTGACCTACGAGCCGAACGTATCGCAGATCCTCGCCATGGGCGGCGGCGACAAATTCCACGTGGTGTATTCCTCCAAGGACGCACCGGGCCTGATCACCGACGTGCTGGCCTTCACCGAAGAGCAGATCGAGGAAAAACCGGAAGCCATCACCGCGATGATCAAGGGTTATCAGGCTGGCCTGGAATACATGCAGGCGCATCCGGAGGAAAGCGCCGAGATCATCGGCAAGGTACTGGGCGTGAGCGGTGCCGAGGCGCTGGAGCAGATGGAAGGCGTCTACAACATCCCGCTTGCCGAGATGGGCCAGAACTTTGTCGAGTCCAGCGAAACCACGTCGTTCTATGGCAGTGGTGCGGTGATCGCCGACCTGCTGCTGAAGAACAAGCAGATCCCGGCGATCCCGGATTTTGCCGACACCTTCGACGCCAGCTTTGTCACTGAGCTGACCCAGTAAGGCCAAGGGCAGGCGCTTTGCGCCTGCCCTGACCGGGACTTGCGGAGGAATCATGTCCACATCCAAACCACTTTACCGTTACGCCGATGGCCGCGTCTGGAACAGTCTGGCGATTGCCTACAGCGTCGGCGGCTATCTGATCGGCCTCGGCCTGCTGCTGACCCCGTTCTGGCTGGCCAAGCTGGGCGGGCTGCTGTTGCTGGCGCACGCGATGATCATCGGCGCCTACCTGATTCACGAATTTGCCCACGGCACCATTTTCAGCAAGCCAGCCCACAACGCGCTGGCCGGCGAGGTTTTCAGCTGGATGACCGGCGGCTGCTACGCCGACTTTCAGGATCTGCGGCGCAAGCACATGCGCCATCACGTCGATCGCGCCGACGTCATCACCTTCGACAGCAAGGCATTCATCAACGGCCTGCCGAACTGGGCACGCAAGCTGATTCTCGCGCTTGAGTGGGCGTATATCCCCGCGGTTGAGCTGATCATGCATTTCTACGTGGTGCTGCTGCCGTTTATCAGCCAGAGCGAGAAACACCGTGCCCGCCGCGGCAAGGTGCTGACGGTGCTGCTGATTCGTACCGCGCTGTTTGCCCTGCTCGGCTGGCTGTCGTTCAGTGCGCTGGTGCTCTACTGCGTTGCCTGGCTGATCATGGTCACCGTGCTGCGGTTTGCCGATGCCTATCAGCACACCTACGACGCCTTCGCCGTGCTGGAAGAGGACGGCAAGATTCCGGCCGACAAGCTGCGCGACCGCGCCTACGAGCAGCTCAATACCTTCAGCAACGTGGTGTCGCTGCGCTGGCCGTCGCTCAACCTGCTGCTGCTCAACTTTGCCTATCACAACGCCCACCACGAGAAGCCGGTGGCGCCCTGGTATCGCTTGCCCAAGCTGCACGAAGAGCTGTACGGCGACGCCTACCGTCAGGTGGTGCCGATGAGTGAGCTGCTCAGCAGTTTTCACCGCCATCGCGTACGCCGGGTGCTGAGCGATGACTACGGCGTGTTCGTTGATGGTCCCAAGCGTGCCGAGAACTTCTACGGCGCGGTGGGCGTGTCCTTCCTGACGGCGGTGTGAGCATGCAGACGCTGGATTATCAGGGCCGCACAGTGGTGATTACCGGCGCCGCCAGTGGCATCGGGCTGGGGCTGGCGCAGGCCTTTGCCGCGCAGGGCGCGCGGCTGGAGCTGGTCGACCGCAATGCACAGGCGCTGGCGGCTACCGTCGAGCAGCTCTCGGCGGTGACCCAGGTGCACGGCCGGGTGCTGGATCTGATCGACGACGCGGCGGTGGCCGATTACGCCAGCCGACTGGACCAGCGTCAGCCGCAGGTGGATGTGTTGATCAACAACGCGGGCATGGAACAGCCAACGCCGCTCAGTGATAGCGCCGCCGACGCCAACCGGCGCTGGCAGCACCAGCTGGATAACAACGTGGTGTCGATGCTGCGCCTGACCCGCGCACTGCTGCCGCTGCTGGGCAAGGGCAGCAGCGTGATCAACCAGTCCTCGATCTGGGGGCTGAGTGCCGTGGCCGGATTCTCCGCCTACGTTGCCAGCAAGCACGCGGTGATCGGCCTGACCCGCTCACTGGCGTGGGAGCTCGGCGCGCAGGGCATTCGCGTCAATGCCGTGTGCCCCGGCTGGGTCTGCACCGACGCAGCCATGGCGTCCCTGCGCAATATGGCGCAGGGCAGCGGCCGCAGTGAGGCCGAGGAGCTGGAGCACATCCTCGCCGCGCAGGCGATCCCTGAATTGCTGACCCCGGCCGACCTGGCCGGCACCTTTCTGTTTCTCGGCGCGCCGGCCTCGGCCGCCATTACCGGGCAGGCCATCGTGGTCAGTCGCGGGGAGGTCATGCACTGATGTTGAAGGTCGAGTTGAAAGGCCAGCGCATTCTGGTCACCGGCGCGGCAACCGGTATTGGCCGCGCCTGCGCGCTGATGCTGGCGGGGCAGGGCGCCGAAGTCTGGATCAACCATCTGGGGCAGGCGGGTGCCAGCGCCGATCTGGTTGAGCAGATTCGCGCGGTTGGCGGCCGGGCGGTGGCGATTGAGGCGGATGTCAGCGACCCGGACGCGGTCGAGGAGATGTTCGCCTGCATCACCGCCACCGGCCCGCTGCACGGGCTGGTCAACAACGCCGGGATCATTCAGGAGCAGGGCTTTCTGGACACCTCGGAAGACGACTGGCGACGGATCATGGCGGTCGATCTGGACGGCGTGTATCGCTGCTGCCGCTGTGCGCTGGAAAGCATGAGTGGGGCGGGCCGCGGGGCCATCGTCAACATCGCCTCCGAGCTGGGTCAGCTGGGGCGCGAAAACTACGTTGCCTACTGCACCGCGAAGGCGGGCGTGATCGGCATGACCAAGGCGCTGGCGCGCGAGTTTGCGCCCGCGATTCGCATCAACGCGGTGGCCCCCGGCCCGGTGGAAACCGCGATGGTCTCGCTGGAACACATGAGCGAAGAATGGATTGCCAAGGAGCTGGCCATTCCGGCGGCACGCCTTGGCCGCCCCGAGGAGATCGCGGCCGCGGTGTGCTTCCTGATGTCACCGGCGGCGAGCTTTTTTACCGGACAGGTTCTTGGCGCCAACGGCGGCGCCTGGATGGGTGGCTGATGTTGCGTCCGGAGTGGGTACTGATTCTGGCAACGGTGCTCTGGGGCACCAGCTGGCTGCCGCTGCAGGCGTTCGCGGCGCAGGGTATTGATGGCTTTCCCATGGTGCTCGCCAGTTACGGCCTGATCGCGCTGGTTGCCCTACCACTGCTGTATTGGCAGCGCGCCGGCTGGTGGCGGCAGCGCTGGGGGCTGGTGGGTATCGTGCTGTTTGGCGGTTGGGCGAACGCGGCGCTGCTGTCATCGCTGTCGCTGGCCGAGGATCTGGTGCGGGTCATGTTGCTGTTCTATCTGGCGCCGGTGTGGGGTGTGCTTGGCGGCTGGCTGCTGCTGCGCGAACGACTGACAGCGCTGCGTCTGGTCGCGCTGGTGCTGGCGCTGGCTGGCATCGGGCTGACGCTGGGCGTCAACGCGCAGACCTTCTCCAGTCTGACCGCGATCGACTGGCTGGCGCTGAGTGCGGGGCTGGGTTTTGCCCTGAACAATCTGGCCACCAGGGCTGCTGACCAAGTGCCGATGCTGAGCAAGACCGTTGCCGCCTTCGTTGGCAGCAGCGTGTTTGCCGGTGCCGCCTGCCTGTTGTTTGCCCAGACGCTGCCAACGTTGGCGCCGACGATCTGGCTGTGGATCGCCTTGTTTGCGGTGGGTTGGCTGTTGCTCGCGACCCTGGGCGCGCAATACGGCGTGACCCACCTGGAGGCCAGCCGCGCAGCCGTGCTGGTGGTATTCGAATTGATCGCCGCCGTGTTATCGGTGGCCTGGTTCAACGATGAGGTGATCGCACCGCGCACCTGGCTGGGGGCCGGCATGGTCACGCTGGCGGCGGTGATGGCCGGTTGGCCCGAGCGTTCACCCGCGCAACTGATGAGGAGTACGTCCTGATGGCAAGTGTCTATATGGATCAGATCAGCTGGGTCGAATACCAGCAACGGGTCGAGCAGGGGGCGGTGGTGTTTCTGCCCTGCGGCGCGACCGAGCAGCACGGCCCGCACCTGCCGCTGGGCACCGATGCGCTGCTGTCGACCGCATTGAGCGCCGATGTGGCGGCGCAGATCGATGGCATCGTCGCCCCGGCGCTGGCCTACGGCTACAAGTCGCAGCCCAAGTGCGGCGGCGGTCAGCATTTCTGCGGCACCACCAGCCTCGACGGCGCGACTCTGATCGCGCTGGTACAGGATGCGGTGCGCGAGTTTGCCCGCCACGGCGTCAAGCGTCTGGTGCTGGTGCTGGGTCACTACGAGAACACCTGGTTTGTCACCGAGGGTATTCAGCTGGCGCTGCGCGAACTCGGGCCTGGCTGCGAGCTTGAAGTCATGCGCCTTGAGCACTGGGACTTCTGCCGCGAAGAGACCCTGGATGACATCTTCCCCGACGGCTTTCCCGGTTTTGCGCTGGAGCATGCCGCGGTGATCGAAACCTCGCTGATGCTGCATTACCTGCCGCATCTGGTCAGCCTCGACAAGATCCCGAACGACCCGCCGGCGGACTTTCCGCCTTACGACATGTACCCGACCCGCACCGAGTGGGTGCCGCCGTCCGGGGTGCTGTCCTCGGCGCTGGGGTCGACCGCCGAGAAGGGCGCACGCATGGCCGATGACATCACCACCGGCATCGCCGCTGCGGTGCGTCACGAATTCAAGCTGGAGGCCTGAGATGCTGCCGCTGCTGCCGTCACGTACCGCGCTGCTGCTGATCGACATGCAGCGCGACTTCTGCGCCCCCGGCGGTTATGCCGACCAGGCCGGGCTGGATATCGCCTGCCTGCGCGCGCCGATTCCGGCTCAGCAGCGCCTGCTTGCAGCGGCGCGGGCCAGCGGCATGTTGGTGGTACATACCCGCGAAGGGCACCGCCCGGATTTGTCCGACCTGCCCGACTGGAAACGCATCCGCGCCGAGCGCAGCGGCGCGCCGATTGGCGCAGCAGGCCCGCTCGGTCGGCTGCTGGTGCGTGGCGAGTACGGCCATGACCTGATCGACGAGCTGCAGCCGCAGGTCGGCGAGCCGGTGATCGACAAACCCGGCTACTGCGCCTTTGCCGCCACCGACCTGGAACTGATCCTGCGCAGCCGCGGCATCGACACGCTGATCATCACCGGGGTAACCACCGAGGTCTGTGTCAGCTCGACCCTGCGCAGCGCGATTGACCGCGGCTTCAACTGTCTGACCGTCAGCGACGCCTGCGCCTCCGCGCATCCCGAATTGCATACGGCGGCGTTGGCGATGATCAATGTCGAGGGCGGCATCTTTGGCGAAGTCTGTGACAGCACCGCGCTGCTCAATGTCCTGCGGGAGGCAGCATGACCCAGGTGCAGAAACTCTGGCCGCTGCTGACCGCGACCCACCACTACGACAAATCAATCTCGACCCGCGGCCGTGGCCACGGCGTGCAGATCGAGGCGCCGATTCTGGCCTTTCTGATCGAGACCAGACAGGGCCGGGTGCTGTTCGACGTCGGCTGTGACTACAACAAACTGAGCGATCCAACGCTGCGCGCCCGCTGGTACGACCCGGTGGAGTTTCCCATGGGGCCGCCGCAGATGAGCGAAGAGCAGCGCCTCGAAGCCCATCTGGCCAAGCTCGGGCTGACCTGCAAGGACATCGACATGGTGTTTCTCAGTCACCTGCATTTTGATCACGCCGGTGGACTGTGCGACGTCTGCGGCGCCGAAGTGCATGTCCACGAAGACGAGTTGCACGCTGCCCGGGAACCGGCTGATAACGCCTATTTCGCCGATGACTTTGCCGGCAACGTGCGCTGGCGCCTGCAGCAGGACGAGTACGATCTGCTGCCCGGCCTGCGGGCGATCAACACGCCGGGCCACACCGCCGGGCATATGTCGCTGATGATCGAACTGCCGACCGGTGCGCCGGTGATCCTCACCGGTGATGCCGCCGACCTGACTGAAAACCTCGATGATGAAATCGCGCCCGGCCTGTGCTGGCGCGACCGCGAGGATATGGCGCTGGACAGCATTCGCAAGCTGAAACGCATCGCCGGCGAGACCGGCGCCGAGCTGTGGCCCAACCACGACATGGTGTTCTGGCGCACCCTCAAACGCTTCCCGGAGTACCACGCATGAACGCCGTTCCCGAGGCCTATCACGGCGTCTGGCAGCGCACCCTGCTGCGTCTGTCCGACGGCACCGAGGACACCGCAACCCGGGTGTTCTGGCTGCAGAGTGCGCATCTGCACGCGGACCTGCGGATTCCCGATCCGACACCGAAACTGCCGTTTGAGCGCGCTGCACAGGCGGGCTTTGCCGGCCTGACCGAGGCCACTTCTGGCCGTTGCCAGTGGCATCGCATCATCGATTTCCACCCGGACAGCGGCACTGACATTGGCAACATGCGGTTTGTCAGCAGCGATGAGGTGCACGAGAGCGCACTGGACGGCAGCTATCTGGAAATCTGGCGCCGTTTGCCGGACTCGCGCGGCCCGGTCGCAGAAACCTGGCTGCAGAGCGCCGATGGCTCCGGTCGGCAGGCGTGCCTGCTGCGTGCCGGTGATTACTTTATGTTCGCCGCGGACCGCCCCGTGCGCCTGGGCCGTGGCCGTTCACTGTCCGAATACCTGCAACACGACTGTGCACGCAGCGCTGAACACCTGCTTGGCTGCGAGCTGACCTTCGGCCGTATTCAGGGCGGCGAGCGGCCCTGGCAGATTTTGTTCAGCACCTTGCCCGCCGCCACCGGCGGCCTGTTTTCCGTACCCGCCGATCCGGCGCGCTGGGATGCGCTGCCGGTCGCCTGGCTCGGTATCTATCCACCCGAGAATGGCTGGCGCCCGACCTCGTTGCCGCGCCTGCAGCACCTCACCACGGAGACACTGGTATGAACGCACCAGCCCCCCTACCCGAAACCCCCGCGGTTGCAGTCAAGCACAAACCCCGCTCGCGCTGGTGGGTCGTGCGCGGCAGCCTGTCCTCACGCACCAGTGCCCTGCTGACCGCCGTTGGCCTGGCAGCGCCGTTTTTCATCTGGTGGCTCTACAGCGCGCTCGGTCTGAATGATCCACTGTTCATGCCCGGCCCCGGCGCGGTGCTGGAACGCGTTGTCAGCTGGTGGCAGGAGGATGGGCTGTGGGACGACATCTGGATCAGCGTCTACCGGGTCATGGCCGGCTTTCTGCTCTCGGCGATGATCGCGCTGCCGCTGGGGCTGTATCTGGGCACCTACAAGCCGGTGCAGGCAACGCTGGAGCCGTTGATCGACTTTATCCGCTATATGCCGGCGGTCGCCTTTATTCCGCTGGTCATGCTCTGGGTCGGGATCGGCGAGGGCTCGAAGATTCTCATCATCTTCATCGGCACCTTCTTCCAGATGGTATTGATGGCCGCAGAAGACATTCGCCGGGTGCCGATGGCGCAGATTGAAGCAGCGCAGACCATGGGCGCCTCGCGCAGCGAAATCATCCGCCTGGTGGTACTGCCCTCGGCCCGTCCGGCCTTGCTCGATACCCTGCGCATCACCTGCGGCTGGGCCTGGACCTATCTGGTGGTGGCCGAACTGGTGGCCTCCAACTCGGGCCTTGGTTACGCCATTCTGCGCGCCCAGCGCTACATGCACACCGACAAGATTTTCGCCGGCATCCTGCTGATCGGCCTCATCGGTCTGTTGACCGACCAGGCGTTCCGCTGGCTCGGTCGCCGCGCCTTCCACTGGCAGAAGAGGTAAGCCCATGGACCAGTCCTGTATCAGCATTCGCAACGTGGGCAAGCAGTTCGAGGCCCGCAATCAGACCATTGAGGCGCTGCGCGACGTCAACCTCGAGGTGCAGCCCAACGAGTTCATCACCTTTGTCGGCGCTTCCGGCTGCGGCAAGTCGACCCTGCTGCGCATCATGGCCGGGCTGGAAACCCACAGCAGCGGCGACATTCTGCTGCGTGGCGAGCCGATTGACGGCCCTGGTGTGGACCGCGCCATGGTCTTCCAGCACTACAGTCTCTACCCGTGGCTGACGGTCACCGAGAACATCAAGTTCTGCCGCCAGCTCAAGGTCATCGCCGACTCGGTACACAGCCAGTCCGACGTCGAGGCTGCCAGCGGCCGCGCCGATGCGCTGCTTAATCTGATGGGGCTGAAGAACTTTGCCGGTGCCTATCCCAGTCAGTTGTCCGGCGGCATGCAGCAGCGGGTGGCGATTGCCCGCGCGCTGATGCCGCGGCCGGATTTTCTGCTGATGGATGAGCCCTTCGGCGCGCTCGATGCGCAGACCCGCGAGGTGATGCACGATCTGATCCTGCACGTGCACCGGCTGGAGAAGAGCACCATCCTGTTCGTCACCCACGATGTGGAGGAGGCGATTTATCTGGGCACCCGCATCGTGCTGATGGCGCCGCGTCCGGGGCGGATCGACAGCGTCTACGAGGTGCCGCTGCCCAAGGTGCGGCATCAGGATATGAAGCTGGAGCCGGAATTTATCGCCCTCAAGCGCGAGATTCTGACCCGCATTCGGGAAACCTCCGGGGTGCAGACCGATCTGGATCAGCTGGCGCGCCTGAGCGAGGGGGCTGTTTTATAGGCTGGCCGTCTAGGGCAGGCGCTACAGGCGAAATTTTTTTTTCGCAAGACTAGCCAAATTCCCTCGATGAACTATATATAGCCTGTTTTCCACTGTGAGGATTCAGGCATGAGTGATGATCTGGACGACGATCTGGATGGTATGGACGACTCCGAGGTCGACGATCAGGATGATGTGGTAGACGACAGCGATGACGGTGACGACGGCGAACCGGTTTCCAGCGGCAAGTCGCGCAAGAAGGCATCGTCCTCGGCGGATGACCTGGAAGGGGCGTCGATGGAGGCCAAGGAGCGTGAGCGCGAGATGCTGGCCCGTCAGATCGAAGAATTCATGGCCCGAGGCGGCAAGGTCCAGCAGATTGACGACAACGTCGTCTCTGATCCGCCGAGAAAGCCTGAGAGCAAGTACGGCAGCCGTCCTATCTGACGCTGCCGTAGCCACCGTTCAGCGCTTGGCGTAGCGCTGGTAGCGGTTCAGCCAGGGCGGAATCTCGCTCAGGCAGCGCACTTCGCCATGGGCCCGTTGCTGACCCGCCCAAGCACTACCCTGTGGGTTGAACCACAGGGTATGCATGCCCACATCCAGTGCCCCCTGGATGTCATCACCCGGATGATCGCCAATATGGACCGCCTGCTGCGGCTCGACGCCAGCCCGTTCCAGTGCGGTGACAAAGGGTGCCGGATGCGGCTTGCTCAGGCCCACTTCGTCGGCCGAAACGATAATGCTGAAATAGCGGTCCAGACCCAGCCGGCGCACGTCGGCGTTGCCGTTGGAGATACACGCCAGCTGGTACTGGCGTGACAGCAGTTCCAGCACCAGTTCGGCATGCGGAAAGTATTCCAGCCGGTGCCGTGCGTCGATGAATACCTCGAAGCCTGCCAGCGCCAGTCGCTTTGCCTCGTCCGCTGAATAGCCTGCCTGGCGCAGGCCCAGCTCCAGCACCGCGATGCGCAGGGCTGTGACCCGGTGGCGCAGTTCGGGGTCGGCATCCAGTACCTCGGCCAGCAATGCCTTGCGGGCCTCCTTGTCACGGGCGGCGGTGTAATCCGGTGCCTGCTTGCCAAGCCAGTCGGCCAGCACCCGTTCGGCATTGGCTACCACCGATTCGGTTTCCCACAGGGTGTTGTCGAGGTCAAAGGTCACCAGTTGAATCATTTGTCTGCCTTGCGTTTGGCTCTGGGATGGGCCTGATCATACACCTGCGCCAGGTGCTGGAAATCAAGATGGGTGTAAATCTGGGTGGTGCTGATATCGGCGTGGCCGAGCAGCTCCTGCACGGCGCGCAGGTCGCCGGAGGATTCGAGCATGTGGCTGGCGAAGGAGTGGCGCAGCATGTGCGGGTGCAGATGCTGGCCGATGCGCTCGATGCCGTGACGGCGCAGGCGCAGCTGGATGGCGCGCGGTGTCAGTGCGCTGCCGCGCTGGCTGACGAACACCGGCTGCTGCGCCCCTTTGCGCGTCGGGCGCACGCTGAACCAGTCGCGCAGGGCACGGCGCGCCATGCGCCCGACCGGCAACACGCGGGTCTTGTTGCCCTTGCCGGTTACCCGTACTTCGCCTTGCTGCAGATCGATGTCGGCCATGTCCAGCCCGGCCAGCTCCGACAGCCGCAGGCCGGAGGAGTAGAACAGCTCAAGCATGGCCTGATCGCGGCGCTGCAGCCAGTCGTCTTCACCAGTGTTGTCGAGCAACTGTGCGGTCAGGTCGGCGTCGAGGGTGCGTGGCAGGGTGCGCGGTGCCTTGGGCGCGCGCAGATCCTGTGCCGGGTTCTGGCGGCTGCGCCCTTCGCGCTGGAGAAAGCGGTAAAAGCTGCGAATGGCGCTCAGCAGGCGCTGCAGGCTGCGCGGTGCCAACCCATGCTGATGCTGGCTGGCGATGAAGTGGCGCAGGTGCTGGGTGTCCAGCTGGCCCCAGCCGGGCAAGCTGCGTTCGGACCGGTACAGGTCGAGGCGGAGCAGGTCGTGGCGATAGGCTTCGACGGTACGCGGCGACAGCCTGCGCTCAATGCGCAGGTGATCGAGAAACGCGCTGATGTCAGGGTCGGCGACGCCGGCCGGCTCAGGTGTGGCTTTCATCGGCCAGCGGGCGTTGGCGCAGCAGCACGCGGGCAAGCGCGTCGGCGACGTAGCCCAGAAACAGGGTGCCGGTGGCGCTGCGGTACTGCTGGGGGTCTTCGCTGCCCAGTGCCAGCACGCCATGCAGGCCCTGGTAGCGGATCGGTGCCAGCGCGGTGGAGGCCACCTGTTCGGCTGACTCGGCGAACAGGAAGCTCAGCTCGGCAGGACGCAGCGCACCGGCCAGCGGCTTGTCACTGTCCAGCAGGTGGCCGATGGCCTCCTTGGCCGCCGCGTGGGTGACGCAGTGGGCGTTGCTGTAGCGATCGGCCTCGGTAAACAGGATCAGGCTGACATGGGGTACCTGAAAGTCGGTGCGCAGGCTGTCTTCCAGGGTGGCAATCACCTGATCCGGACTCTGCGCTTCCAGCATGCCGAGAATCAGTCGACGGCTCTTGTCGAACAGTCTGTCGTTCTCGCGGGCGGTGTCCATCAACTGATTGAGCCGATGGCGAACATCGATATTGCGCTCGCGCAGCAGCTTGACCTGACGCTCCACCAGCGACACCGCATGGCCGGCCTCGTGCGGGACGATCAGATCGGCCAGCAGCTCGTCGTGCTCGACGAAGAAGGCCGGGTGGCGACGCAGGAAGTCTGCGACCTGTTCGGCGTTGATCTGTGCCGGCTGCGGTGTCTGCTGTTCCTTCATACGCGGATCTGTCCCTCGTAAACTCGGGTGGCGGGGCCGGTCATCAGTACCGGTTGGCCCGGGCCGGCCCACTCGATCTGCAGGCGGCCGCCGGGCAGATCGATCTGTACCGGTGAGTCGAGCAGGCCGAGGCGGATACCGGCAACGGCAGCAGCGCAGGCGCCGGTGCCGCAGGCCTGGGTCTCGCCGACGCCGCGCTCGTATACCCGCAGACGGGCGTGCTGGCGGTCAACCACCTGCATAAAGCCGGCGTTGACCTTGCGCGGAAAGCGCGGGTGCGCTTCGATCAGGGCGCCAAGGCGCTCCAGTGTGCCGTCGCGCACATCCGATACCAGGGTAACGCAATGCGGGTTGCCCATGGATACGGCGGCGACCTGCAGGGTCTCACCGCCAACCTCGAGGCTGTATTCGCAAGCTTCAGCGTCGGCCTGGAACGGGATCTCGGCCGGCACGAAACGCGGCGCACCCATGTCGACGGTGATCTGCTTGTCGCGGTTTACCTTGAGTACGATCGGGCCGCCGGCGGTTTCGACGTGGATGGTCTGCTTTGCGGTCAGGCGCTTGTCCTGCACGAAGCGGGCAAAGCAGCGCGCACCGTTGCCGCACTGTTCGACTTCGCTGCCGTCGGCGTTGAAAATCCGGTAGCGGAAGTCGGCATCGGGCGTGCTTGGCGGCTCGACCAGCAGCAGCTGGTCAAAACCGACACCGGTGTGGCGGTCGCCCCACTGGCGGATCTGCTTGGCTGACAGCTGGGCGTGCTGGGTGACCAGGTCGATGACCATGAAGTCGTTGCCCAGCCCGTGCATCTTGGTGAATCGCAGCAGCATCTCAGGCCTCGGGCAGCAGTGATTCGCCGGCCAGCAGCTCGCCGACGGTTTCGCGGCGACGGACCAGATGGGTGGTTTCGCCGTCGACCAGGACTTCGGCGGCCCGTGGGCGGGTGTTGTAGTTGGAGCTCATGACAAAGCCGTAGGCACCGGCCGAGCGCACGGCCAGCAGGTCTCCTTCGGCCAGCGCCAGCTCGCGGTCCTTGCCGAGGAAGTCGCCAGTCTCGCAGACCGGGCCGACCAGATCCCAGGTTTGCACGGCAACGTCACTGCGCGGCTTGACCGCATCGATGCCCATCCAGGCGCTGTACAGGGCCGGACGGATCAGGTCGTTCATGGCGCCATCGATGATCGCGAAGTTTTTGTGTTCGGTCGGCTTGAGCAGGTTGACGCGGGTGAGCAGTACACCGGCGTTGGCCACGATCGAGCGGCCCGGCTCGAACACCAGGGTCAGGTCGCGGCCGGCCAGCGCCTCGCGGACCTTGGCCAGGTAGCTGCCGGGGCTCGGCGGCACTTCGTCACGGTAGGTCACGCCGAGGCCACCGCCGAGGTCGAGGTGGCGAATGCTGATGCCTTCCGCTGCCAGACCGTCGATCAGTTGCAGCAGGCGTTGCAGGGCGTCGATAAACGGCGTGTCGTCGGTCAGCTGGGAGCCGATATGGCAATCAACGCCACAGACCTCGATGTGACTCAGCTCGGCGGCGCGGCGGTAGACGGCCGGTGCCTGGGCGATGTCGATGCCGAACTTGTTCTCCTTAAGCCCGGTGGAAATATACGGGTGGGTCTTGGCATCCACATCCGGGTTGACCCGCAGCGAAACCGGGGCCTTGACGTCCAGCTCCGCAGCGACCTGCTGCAGACGCTCCAGCTCGGCGGCGGATTCGACGTTGAAGCAGTGGATACCCACTTCCAAAGCACGGCGCATTTCGGCGGCGGTCTTGCCCAGTCCGGAGAAGACAATCCGGGCCGGATCACCGCCGGCGGCCAGTACGCGCTCCAGTTCGCCACCGGAAACGATGTCGAAGCCGGCACCGCGGCGGGCCAGCAGGTTCAGCACGCCCAGGTTGGAGTTGGCCTTGACGGCGAAGCAAACCAGATGGGGAACGCCCTCCAGCGCGCTGTCCCAGGCGTCATAGGCCTGTTCGATGGCAGCACGGGAGTATACGAAGCAGGGCGTATCGTATTGCTCGGCAATAGCGGACAGGGCGACGCCTTCGGCGTAGAGTTCGCCGTTGCGATAATCAAACGCGGTCATGGATGCATCACTTCTCGGTCGATTGCTCGGTGGTCTCGGTTTGGACCGCGGAAGTGGCAGCCGTGTCCTCGGGCAGGTAGAGAGGGCCTTTCTGACCGCAACCGGTGAGAACCAGGAGCGTAAACAGGGCCGCAGCGAATGGCTTCATGTTGAAATCCTTACAGGTAGAATACCCGGCAGTATACCCAGCCACCCGGTCGGACGCATCAGCCAGCGGCCGGGCGGACGGAAAACGGCGCACAGGCGCCCGAGCCAGATGAGAGACAGACAATGCAGGACATGAGCGAAGCGGCATTTCACCAGACCGTGGATCGGGTGCAGGACCTGATCGAGCACGCCCTTGACGGCGGCGACCTGGATCTGGAGATGGAGCACATTGACGGTTCGCTGGTGCTGATACTGCCGGAGGGGCAGCGGCTGGTGGTCGGCCGCCAGCCGGCGTCACGCGAGCTGTGGCTGGCGACTCCGGACCGCACGCTGCACTTCAACTTTGATCCCGAGCGCGGCTGGTTGCATGACAGCGGTGAAGGCACGCTGGGGGAGGTACTGGCTGGCGTGCTGGAAGAGTTCAGTGGTGAAGATGTCGAGCTGGATATCGACGCGGAGTCGTTGTGAGCAGCCGCGGGCGCCAGCCTTCCCCCTGCGTGCGCAAGTGCTGCCTGGACGGCGATCTGTGCATGGGCTGTGGCCGTCTGCTGGATGAAATCCTTGAGTGGGGCAAGGCGTCCGACCGTCGTCAGTGCGAGATCATTGATGCAGCCGCGCAGCGCCGCGCGGCCTGGCAGAATCCCTCCGCCGCATCGCGCTGAGCCCGCCGGACGTCAGGCCAGCGCCTGCATGGCGTCGTTCAATGCCGTTTCCAGCTGCTGCCGATAGCGCAGGTACTGAACGGTCTGCATGCGCCCGCCCGGGTCGATGGCGGACAGGTCCAGATCGGTGATGTAGCACGGATAGGCTTCGCGGTGGCGGCGCCGGCTGAGGATATGGCCCGCCACTTCCCGGTACAGGCGTTCGCCGTACTCCAGCTCGGAGAACTCCCGGTGATCGCAGAAAATGGTGACCCGCGGACCGCGGCTGCCGCCGGGCTCGGCGATCGCCTGGACCGCGTAGATGTCGGGATCCATGCCGCCACGCGGTAGTGGGCGCTGCTCGATGCGCAGCGGATGACCGTCAAGGGCCGGCAGAATGGCGTATACCAGCAAATCCCCTTCGTTCACGCTGCTGTCCAGTGGCTGGTTGGCCTGGCGGCGCTGCCGAATGCTCTGCAGAAACCGCAGCAGCGGCAGCAGCAGGGTCTGTTCGTCGCGGTAGCTCTGGCGTGTGCTCCATAGCGCACCGCGTTCATCCAGCAGGCTGATCTCGGCATAGCCCTGCGGCTTGAGACGGTAGAACAGCTGGATGCGCCCTGGCTGGTCCTGCGGCAGGATCAGCGCCAGATCCTGGCCTTGCAGGGCGTAGTTGTCCAATGCCAGCTTGCTGTAGCGTGGTGTGGGTTTGCCGAGGTAGCGCAGCAGCTGTTCACGGTCGCTGAGGGTCTGCATGCGGATCTGCTCATCCTGCCATTCCAGCGCACGGTAGCCGTTTTGCAACTGCAGCAGGAAGCGCTCTGGCTGACCCGAGAGCAGGTGGTGTGAGGCGTCACGAAACAGCTGCTCTACACGTTCGGCGATCGCGCTGGCCCGGTTGCGGCAGAAGCAGCGGACCTCCAGCTCGGGCAGGCGCTGATGTTCGCGACCGCTGGTGAGATAGTCCTGCAGGGCCTGCATGCAGGCTTCTTCGCCACTGTACTGATGCACCAGCAGCTCGTTCCAGCTGTTCAGGGTGATCTGATCGATGCTCAGAATCAGGTTGTCGCGCATGCCCGAGTAGCCCAGCGCATCAGTATGGTTGCTGATCAGGTGCAGGTTCTTCTGGCTGTTGCCGGGCAGCGGATCGAGGCCGATATTGACCAGCAGCAGCACCTTGCAGGGTTCGCTGGCACGTGACAGGGCGGTTTCGGTGAGCGCCGGCAATGGCAGCGGGAACTGCTGACGCAGGCAGTGCACGATACTGTTGAGTTCGTACTCGGTCAGCGCGCTGTCGCCGGGATGCAGGGCAAAGCGGGTAGCCGCGTCAATCACACCGTTGCGCTGGCCCCAGGCCAACAGCTCCAGCAGCTGCCTCGACCGTTTCAGTGGCAGATGGTCGCTCAGCTCCTGCACGTTCAGTGTGCCGCGGTAGAGGCTCCAGTAGGGCTCCCCTTCGTCTGCCGACAGGTTCTGGCTGATGGTCAGCACCGGTTCGCTCAAATCCGGGCTGATGCCGGGGTTGATAAATTCGATCTTGCCCGCCTTGCGCTCGAAGGCGGCATACAGGCGACGGCCAAGCAGCGACAGGTCGCGGGCGCTGACCTGGTTTATGACGTTCTGGCTGCGGCCGAACTGCGACAGCAGTCGGTAGCTGTGGGTCAGCTCGTTGACCAGCTGGCGACGCTCGGCGCTGACCTCGCGGATGCGCCACTGGGTGCGGTCGTCCATCTGCTGCAGCTGACGCGGGCCCCAGTGCCACTCGCGCACCAGCTTTTCCATGATATTGCGCTTCCAGTCCATCATGCCGCTGCGCCGGCTCAGGCGCACATTGGCCTTGATGTACAGGCAGCGGCGCACCAGTTCCAGTCGCTCGGATTCGCCGCGGTTGACCAGATAACGCTCCAGTTTGCGGTACAGCATGACGTAGGGGTCCAGCTCGTCTTCGTCCAGCTGACCGGCAAAGATGGCCTGCTTGAAATCCAGACTGAGGCAGCGCACCTGCGGGTGTTCGCTGGAGTACACCTCGGTCAGCAGCAGCTTGAGCACCGATTTGTAGGGCGAGTCGATACCCTTGAACAGTTGCCACAGGCCGGCGCCGACAAATTCGCCGGCGGGAATGCTGGCGACATGGCCGAAGTCGAGGCTGTCGGCCTGCTTGATAAAGCGCTTGCTGATCAGCTGGTCGGTGTAGTGGGCGTAGCGCGCCTCCTCGTATACCGGCACCAGCCACCACAGCGGAAAACGGCCGCCGAGCAAAATGGCGGTGCGATAAAACTCGTCCAGCAGCAGGTAGTGCTGGGTGGTGCCGCAGTCCTCGATGCCGAGGGTGTTCTCACGCGCGCCCTGGGCGAAGTGGGTCGGGTCGACCAGGTGGAAGTGGGCTTCGCAGCTCTGGGTTGCTGCCCAGTCGCTGATCGCCTGACACTTGCGGCTCAGCTCGTCGCGCTGGGCGGCAGACAGATTGGGGGTGTGGCAGACCCAGATATCCAGGTCACTTTGTTCGGATTGGCCGATGGTACCGCCACTGCCCATCAGGTACAGCCCCTGAATGTGCGGCGTGAAGCCTGCGGGATGGCGGCGGTACTGGAAGCTGCGGGTCAGGCTCTGGGCCACCTGCAGGCTGGCGGTTTCCGGTTCGAAATTGGCCAGCCCGCAGGGCGTGTCGCGGGAAACAAAGCCGGGCAACAAGGGATAGTTGACGTCAAACAGCAGCGGGATCAGCTGCAGCACGTTGTACTGCCGGGTGGGCAGTGCCTGCAGAACCCGGCGCAAGCGCGTGGCGTTGAGTGCCATGAAGCGCTTGCGCAGGGTATTCAGAGCCTTGCGGTCAATGCCCTCTTCAATGCGTGGCTGGATTTCACCGTGCGACTGCATGTGGCGTGTCAGGATGCAGCAGTACGCAGAATGGTCAGCAGGGTCTGGCTGTGTTCGGCGGCGTCCAGGCCGAGGCTGGTCAGATAGCCGCCGTCGTGCTGGGTGATCAGGCCCTTGGCAAACAGACGCTCGGCGGCGGCGACAATCGCCGGATCGGCATCGTGGCTGTGGATCTTGAGTCCTTCCAGGGAGTTGGCCAGGTTGAACTGGCTGAGCAGGTTGATTTCGATGATTTCGTCGGATGTCAGCATGGCGGGGCCTTTTTTATCGGGTTTACAGTCAGTCTAGCCGGGTGTCGTTGTTGGCGCATTCAGAGCCATGATGACACTGGCGCATTATCACCTGAGCGGGTACAAATCAGGGCGCGTCACGGTGTCGCCACTTCCGCCTAACAATGGAGAACAACAGGATGATCAGACTACACGGCTTTGCCGCCAGCAACTACTTCAACATGGTCAAGCTGGGGCTGCTGGAAAAGGGCGTCGAGTTCGAAATCAATCACGTGCATGGCAGCCAGGACCCCGAGTTTCTGGCAATCAGTCCGCGCGGCAAGGTTCCGGTACTGGAGACCGACAAGGGCTTTCTCAACGAAACCAATGTCATCCTGGAATACATCGAGGAAACCCAGGGTGGCAAGCCGCTGCTGCCAAGCGACCCCTATGAGTGCGGGGTGGTGCGGGCGCTGACCAAGGAGATCGAGCTGTATATCGAACTGCCGGCCCGTTCCTGCTTTATGGAAGTGTTTTTCGGTGGCAAGGTCGATCAGGCGATCAAGGACAAGGCCCGCGTCGAGTTGCTGGCCGGTGTTGCCACCCTGGCCCGTCATGCCCGCTTTGCGCCCTACGTGGCCGGCAGCGAAATGACCATCGCCGACCTGTTCTTCCTCTACAGCTTTGATCTGGCTTGCACTGTCGCGCAGAAACTGTTCGATATCGACCTCAAGGCCGAACTGCCGCAGGGTGCCGCGCTGCTGGAACTGCTGGCGCAGAATCGCAACGTGCAGCAGGTTGCTGCCGATCGCGATGCCGAGATGGCTGCGTTTATGGCGGCGATTCGGGCTCGTAAGTAAGTAGGCGGGTTTGTTGCGGAGCGGCGAACATTGGTTAGCCATTTTTCGCATCGCGCCGCGGTTAGATCGGCCTTTCGCCTTTCACGGCGAGCCAAGGGGGGCTGCTTGCCCAGCCCCCCTTAGCGATCCCCCCGGGCACCCGGCTACGCGGCCCTTCGGGTTCGCTGCGTTGCTCGGGCTGACGGGGAGCCATAAAACTCGTCGCTTCGCTCCTCAGACATCCTATGGCTCTTTTTCCCGTCAGCCCTGCGCTACTCGCCCGCGTAAACGGGACGAGGCCAGTGTGCACACTCTATCATTCGAGCATTCGCTTAGCTGCCGTGGCGCCACCCCATGTCGTGTGTCCCGGAACTCCGTGAAGTGCCAGTTTACAGGACAGCTAACCCGCGCTTGGCATATCCTTTGCTGCATGAACTGCACGTTCGTGCAGCAGGATTCCAGGAGTTGCCCATGTCTTTTCCCGATACCGATTTTCTCCGTGCGCTGCCCAAGGCCGAGCTGCACATGCACCTTGAGGGCAGCCTTGAGCCCGAGCTGATGTTTGCGCTGGCCGAGCGCAACGGCATCACCTTGCCCTACGCCGATGTGGAGGCGCTGCGCGGCGCCTATGAGTTCGGCAACCTGCAGGACTTTCTCGATCTTTACTACCAGGGCGCCGATGCCCTGCGTACGGAGCAGGACTTCTTTGACCTGACCTGGGCCTACCTGCAGCGTTGCGCTGCCGACGGTGTGGTGCACGTCGAGCCGTTCTTTGACCCGCAGACGCACACGGTGCGGGGTATACCCATTGCGGTGCAACTGGCCGGTATCTCACGGGCGCTGGCCGAGGGCGAGCGGCAGCTGGGTATCAGCTCGCGGCTGATCCTCAGCTTCCTGCGCCACCTCAGTGAGGACGATGCCATCGCCACGCTGGAAGAGGCGCTGCCGCTGCGCGAGCATTTCGTCGCCGTCGGGCTGGACAGTTCCGAGCGGGGCAACCCGCCGGACAAGTTCCAGCGCGTGTTTGCCATGGCCCGGGAGGCCGGGCTGGCCTGCGTGGCCCATGCGGGTGAAGAGGGGTCGGCCGAGTACATTGAACAGGCGCTGGATCTGCTCAAGGTAGTGCGTATCGATCACGGTGTACGCTGTGTCGAAAGCCCGGCGCTGGTCCAGCGGCTGATCGCCGAGCAGATGCCGTTGACCGTTTGCCCGCTGTCCAATACCCGCCTGAAGGTATTTGCCGACATGCGCGAGCACAACATCCTGCAGTTGCTGGAGCAGGGCGTGAAGGTCACCATCAACTCGGATGATCCGGCCTATTTTGGCGGTTATCTTTTGGCCAACTTTGTCGCGGTGCGCGATGCCCTGAACATGACCCGTGAGCAGGCGATTGCGCTGGCGCGCAACAGCATTACGGCGAGTCTGCTGAGTGAAGCCGAGCAAGCCGGATGGCTGGCAAAACTGGCCGAGGCGGCCTGAGGCGGGAGCAGGGCACGGCAGGCCGTGCCCTGCGGTCAAATCAGTCCAGCATGTCCTTGAAGCGCTCATCGGTGCGGAAGGTCAGCGCCTTGCTGAACCCGGGCACCTGAATCTGCGCGTCGCTGATCTCGATTGCCGACTCGTCGATCATGTTCTGACCGAAGTTGTAGATGATGTCCAGCTGGCCCTTGAGTGCGCGCTGGTCATAGGCCGCGGCCGCGGCGCGGGTCTGTTCGCGGCGCTGCTGCCAGGCCTCGAATGCCTCGGCCCCGTAGCGTTTTTTCAGCATCCGTTCGACGACCGTCGGGGCGATCACTACGGCACTGGCGTTATTGCCGCCAAAGCCCTTGGAGTTGATAAAGGCGACTTCCAGCGGCAGCTGGCTGCGGTCGATATCGCGGGTGCTGATCAGCAGACGCTGCTGGTGCACATCATCGGCGACCTGATCAATGGTCTTGATGCCCGGGATAATCTGGTACTTGAAGCTGCCGAGGGTTGCGGCCAACTGATCGGCACTGGCGCTGGCCAGTGAATGCCCGACGTAGGCTTTCACCGCCGCGACCGGCCAGCTGCCGATGTCGAACGCCTCGGCCACGCGGTCGAGAATTTCCGACTCGGTTACCCGGTTGGCTGGGGTGCTGGAGCCGTGAGCCTGAATGAAACTGCGCTGGCGCACCGCCTCCGGGCCAACGATCTGCATGGCCGCGTGGACCGCTTTGGCCATGGTCAGATAGTTGCCGGGGCCGGGTGCGGAAATCGATTTCTTGAAGCCGTCGGCGTTGATGAACACGTCCGGCACCGCGCCGTGAATATCTGCGCCCAGTTCCATGGCCAGGGCGTCGTCCATCAGCACAAAGAACTGGCCGGACTCGGCCAGGGTAAAACCGCAGTTGGCGCTGAACGGGCGGCTGGCACGGCGGAAGTCGACCTCGTCGCTGCCGCCAATCTGGCGCAGACCGTCTTCGGTGGCCAGCGCGCCCATGGCGCCGTAACCCTCGATGCATTCCTGGGTAATCGGCGCTTCCCCGTTGCCGACCAGTACCACGCGGGCGCGGCCGCTGGTGATCATGTCGCTGCCTTTTTGCAGGTTATAGAGGAAGCTGGCGCAGGCGCCGGTGATGGCGCCGGTGGTGCCGACGCTGCCGAGAATATAGGCATTGATAAAGTCGGCCGGCATGCTGTTCAGGCCGAGCGCGAGCTGCTTGGCGCTGACCCGGCCGCCTTTCAGGCGCGACTGCATCAGGCCGCCGAAGCTGTTTTCGTCAAGCTGGCTCATGGCGCTGCTGGCAAACACCGCGACTTCGTCGGGTTCGACGCTGTTGGCGATGGTTTGCCAGTCGATGCCGACCGAGCGCAGGGCGTCGGTGGCGGCAACGATGGTCAGCTGCAGGCCGCGCGGATGAAAGCGCGAGGCGTACAGCTCACCGGGCTCCAGGCCACTGGGCAACTGGCCGGCCGACTTCACCGGCAGGGCGCGGAAGCTGTCGACCTTGAGATCGCAGCCGTCATACACGGTGACCATGACTTCGGTGTCGTTCAGCGGCTCAACCACCCAGTCGCTCGGCAGCGGCTCGGGCAGCTGCTTGCTCAGAGTAATGAAGGAGAAGGGCTTGCCGGCTTCACCGGTGACGGTCAGATTCTTTTGCCAGTGGGCGGCGTCGACGTCCAGATAGCGCTTTTCGATGCGGCGTACCAGGGTGCCGTCGAGGATCTGCTGGCCAAAACGCTGCTCGATGTCGGCGAGAGTCAGCGGCTGGCCATCGGTATCGATATATTGATCGTTCTCGACGCTCACCAGCTTCATCAGTACGGCCAGGCCTGCGAGTGTCTCCTGCCGCTCGGCAGCGGGCAGGGACTCGATCACCATGCGCCGAAAACCGTGGTGGAAAGAGCTGCGGCCGGCGGCGTTGTAGCCGCCGAAGCCGACAATGACCGGTAAACGCGACATCAGACTGGACTCCTGGCTGTGTCCTGAGCTCCTGCAACAGGGGCGTAATCGGGCGCTACCTGGCTATTGAAAGCCGCTGCCCGATCAATGGGACTATTGGATTGTTGGTTTCGATGTCAGTGCTGACGAGAAATGTAACCGGCTGGTCACGTTTAGACCACTGTGTTTTGTAATCGGACCGGGCTGCAGGTCACTGCCGGTAAAGCGCTGCGGCCAGAATCCGTTGTACATCGCCGCGCTGTTTTACCCTGCGCAGTGCGGCATCCAGCCGATCACGCAGGCCTTCGGCATCGGGATGGGCGCGGGATATGAAAAGGTAGACATCCATCCGCACCAGCGGGTCACTGGCAATGCTGTCGGCCGGCAGCGCATCGATCAGGCCGCGCATCGGATCGTCATAGTTGAGCAGATAGGGCGCGCGATTGTGCAACAGCATCTGCAACGCCCCGGAGTGGCTGTTGGCGTAGGCAATCCGAACCCGAGCGCCGGGGGCCTTGAGCTGTTCGCCGAGTGCGCCATAACGGTAGGCGCCAATCAGGATCACGCTGCTGCCTGCCAGGTCCGCCGGGCTGCGGATGGCCGGTTGCAGCGGCTTGCGGTAGATGTTCAGGGCCAGGTTGAACACCGGGACATTGCCCTGCAGGGCGCCGACCAGCATGCCCGGGTGCCCTTCGCCGCCCATGGAGACGGTCGTCTGCCCCTGCTGCAGCCTGCTGTACAGACGGGCGGCGGGGTAAGCGCGTGTGGCAAAGGGTAAGTCGGCCTCGGCAAACAGCGCGTCGGCCAGCGCCAGCACCGGGCCGCCGGGCTCCCCCTGGTCGTCGATCTGGAAGTACGGGGGGAAGTCGGCCAGCGCGAACTCGAGCGGAGCCGGCTCCTGGGCACAGGCTGGAAGTACCGTCAGTGACAGTGATAACAGGCTGACAAGAAAGACAAGACGCCTCACCAATTGCTCCCGCCGTATCCGTATGGCTTCTCCTCCAACCTAGGTGGTGGGGCGTGATACGTCAAACCGGCGGTGCTGATCAGCTGGCCGGTTCGTAGATCACGTAGACCTTGCGGGTGCGCTCGCGGACTTCCCAGCTGCCGCTGAAACCGGCGGGGATGACGAAGCGGTCGCCGGTGCGCAGCACCCGACTGTTACCGTCGGCGTCGTGCAGTACCGACTCGCCCTCGAGGATCTCGCAGTACTCGTGCTCGCTGTAGCTGACGGTCCAGTGACCGGGTTCGGCCTCCCAGATACCGGTGCTGAACTGGCCGTCCGGGCTGCTGTAGTGATTGCGCACGTTCTGTGCCGGGTCGCCGCTGATGATCTTGGCGGCGTCCGGACGGTAGTGCTCTGCCGGGGTGTCGGCAGTGGCGAAATCAATGATGCTGGAAATACTCATGATGGCTCCCTGTAAGGTTTTGGCTGCCGTCGTTTCCGACAGCAGCCGGACAAGCTCAGGCGGTGCGACGAATCACGGTAGCGAGGGTGTCGACCAGACGATCCAGTTCGGCCTTCTCCACGGTCAGCGGTGGCGACATGGCAATGATGTCGCCGCTGCAACGCACCATTGCGCCTTCCCAGAAACAGCCATCGAACACCTCGTAGCCACGGACACCGGGGGCGTCCGGACGACTGGCCAGGTGCACGGCGCCGACCAGTCCGGTGTTGCGGATGTCGATCACGTTCGGCAGGTCGCGCAGGCTGTGCAGCGCATCGGCCCAGTAGTCTTCCAGCTCGGCAGCGCGGGTCAGCAGCTGTTCGTTGGCATAGATATCGAGCGTTGCCAGCGCGGCGGCGGCAGCGACCGGGTGACCGGAGTAGGTGTAGCCGTGGAAGAACTCGATCAGCCCCTGCGGGCCCTGCATGAAGGCGTCGTGAATATGCTGGGCAACAAACACCGCGCCCATCGGGATTGAGCCGTTGGTCAGCCCCTTGGCGGTGGTGATGATGTCCGGCGTTACGCCCCAGCGTTGCGAGGCGAAGGGTGCGCCAACGCGGCCGTAACCGGTAATGACCTCGTCAAAGATCAGCACAATGCCGTGCTTGCGGGTGATCTCGCGCAGCCGCTGCAGATAGCCCTGGGGCGGCAGGATGACGCCCGCCGAGCCCGACATCGGCTCGACGATGACGGCGGCAATGTTCTCGGCGCCGTGCAGGGTAACCAGTGCTTCCAGGGCCTCGGCCCGCTCGATACCGAAGGTCGGCAGGCCCTTGGTGAAGGCGTTGCGCTCCAGATCCAGGGTGTGTGGCAGGTGGTCTACCCCCGGCAGTTGCGGGATGAACGCCTTACGATTGTTGCCCATGCCGCCGACCGATACGCCGCCAAAACCGACGCCGTGATAACCCAGCTCACGGCCGATCAGTCGGGTCCGGGTGCCCTGGCCGATGGCGCGTTGATAGCCCAGTGCAATCTTCAGGGCGGTATCGACCGACTCGGACCCCGAGTTGGTGAAAAACACCCGGTTCAGGCCTGCCGGGGCCAGCTCACTCAGCCGCTCGGCCAGCTGGAACGGCAGCGGGTGGCCCATTTGGAACGTAGGCGCAAAGTCCATCTGCTGGATCTGGCGGCTGACGGCTTCGGAGATCTCGCGACGACCGTGCCCCGCGTTGCAGCACCACAGCCCCGAAGTGCCGTCGAGCACCTGGCGCCCTTCGACGTCGGTGTAGTAGACGCCGGACGCGCTGGCCAGCAGCCGGGGCTTGGCCTTGTACTGACGGTTCGCGGTAAAGGGCATCCAGAACGGGTCAAGGCTGAGGTCCTGGGCGGGTGTCGGGTGCTGCAAGCTGGTCATGATGCAATCCTGTCTGAGGGGTGAAGTGAGGCAGACTGCAACGTCATCGTCGGGAGGGGTGGGCGGTGGCGCTGATGCAGGAAAGTCTATGTCAAAAATAACAAACGTCAAAGGGGTGTTTAGCGAAACAGAGCGGTTCTTTTATTATCGTTTGTCAAAAATATTGAATTATTCCCGCGGACTGAATTACTGTTGCCGGAATTTCAATTCCCTTCAGCGCAACAGCAGCGAGGAGCAGAACATGAGCAAGGCAGTCAGTCTGCAGGACTGGGAGCAGCGCGCGGCCGCGCTGCAGATTCAGGGCCAGGCGTTTGTGGCCGGCCAATATCAGCCGGCGATCAGCGGCGAGACCTTTGACTGTGTATCGCCGATCGACGGTCGCGTGCTGGCGCAGATCGCCAGCTGCGATCAGGCCGATGCCGACCAGGCGGTGGCCAATGCCCGTGCGGTGTTTGACAGCGGCGTCTGGTCACGCAAGGCGCCGGTTCAGCGCAAGCGCATCATGCAGCGCTTTGCCGATCTGATCGAACAGCACAGCGAGGAGCTGGCGCTGCTGGAAACTCTCGACATGGGCAAGCCGATTGGCGATTCCATGGCGGTCGACATTCCCGGTGCAGCCCGCTCGATCCGCTGGAGCGCTGAGGCAATCGACAAGGTCTACGACGAAGTGGCACCTACCGCCCACGACGAGCTGGGTCTGGTGACCCGCGAGCCGGTCGGTGTGGTTGCGGCCATTGTGCCGTGGAACTTCCCGCTGCTGATGGCCAGCTGGAAACTGGGCCCGGCACTGGCAACCGGTAACTCGGTGGTTCTGAAACCGTCGGAGAAGTCTCCGTTGACTGCCATCCGTGTCGCTGCGCTGGCGGTTGAGGCTGGTATCCCGGCGGGCGTGCTGAACGTGTTGCCCGGTTACGGCCACACCGTCGGCAAGGCGCTGGCGCTGCACATGGATGTCGATACCCTGGTGTTCACCGGCTCCACCCGCGTAGCCAAGCAGTTGATGATCTACGCCGGCGAGTCGAACATGAAGCGCGTCTGGCTGGAAGCCGGTGGCAAGAGTCCGAACGTGGTATTCGCCGATGCACCGGATCTGGATGCCGCGGCTGAAGCTGCGGCCAGCGCTATCGCCTATAACCAGGGCGAGGTCTGTACCGCCGGCTCGCGTCTGCTGGTGGAAGAGTCGATCCGCGAGGCGTTTGTCGCCAAGGTGGTTGAGGCGCTCAAGCGCAGCTGGGCACCGGGTCACCCGCTGGATCCGAATACCAGCGTGGGTGCGCTGGTCGATACAACCCAGATCGAAACCGTGCTGCGCTATATCGACGCCGGTCACGCCGACGGTGCAACCCTGAAGCTCGGCGGCAAGCGGGTGATGGAAGAAACCGGCGGGCTCTTTGTCGAGCCCACCGTGTTCGATGGCGTCACCAACAGCATGCGGATTGCCCGCGAGGAAATCTTCGGGCCGGTGCTGTCGGTCATCGGCTTCAGCAGCTTCGACGAAGCCATGCAAATTGCCAACGACACCATCTACGGTCTGGCCGCGGCAGTCTGGACCAGCGACCTGTCCAAGGCGCACCGCGCGGCGCGTACCCTGCGCGCAGGCAGCGTCTGGGTCAACCAGTACGACGGCGGCGACATGACCGCGCCCTTTGGTGGCTTCAAGCAGTCCGGTAACGGCCGCGACAAGTCGCTGCACGCCTTCGACAAGTACACCGAACTGAAGGCGACGTGGATCAAGCTCTAAGCAGCTGCGCTGCTTGGAGCAGCGGCAAGCTGCAAGCCTCAAGCTGCAAGTAAAACCCGCGTAGCACCGAGCTGCGCGGGTTGTCTCGCAGTCTTGCATAGTAAAAAACGAAACAATCGTTGACGGCCCCGCCGCGCAACTGATCCTTTTGCAGCTTGCAGCTTGCAGCTTGCAGCTTGCAGCTTGCAGCTTGAGACCCCTATGAACTGGAAAACCTACACCGTTGTCACCGCCGCGGTGGTGATCGTCGGGCTGGCGCTTGGCGTGACCCTGCCGCTGGTGTCGCTGCGCCTGCACGAATGGGGTTACAGCACCTTTGCCATTGGCATCATGGCGGGGATGCCGGCGGTGGGTATTGTGCTGGGCTCGCGTTTGAGCGGGCGGCTGGCGGGACGGCTTGGTTCGGAGAATACCCTGCGCCTGGTAATGGTCTGCAGTGCGGTATCGGTTGCGCTGCTGGCGATCTGGCCGAGCTATGCGGTCTGGCTGCTGCTGCGGCTGGTGCTGGGCATTTCGCTGACGGTGACCTTTATCCTTGGCGAAAGCTGGATCAATCAGATTGTGCCGGATCGCCTGCGCGGGCGGCTGGTGGCGGTATACGGCAGCGGTTTTGCCCTCAGCCAACTGTGCGGGCCGTTGCTGCTGGGCTTTATCGGCACCGAGGCGGACAGTGGTTTCTGGCTGTCCACCGGGCTGCTGGTGTTCGGCAGTCTGATGCTGATGACCGTCTCCGGTGCGCCGGTGGTGGATGCGGCCGCCGCAGGCGGGCGTGGCCTGCGCCGCTTCATCCGTCAGCTGCCGGCGATTGCCTGGGCGATGGTGCTGTTTGCCGGGTTTGAAACCATGACCCTGACCTTGCTGCCGGTTTATCTGATCCGCGAGGGCTTTGCCCAGCAGCTGGCGCTGATCATGGTCAGCACCGTGGTGGTCGGCGATGCGGTGCTGCAGGTGCCGGTTGGTGCGCTGGCGGATCGAGTCTCGCGCACCGCGCTGTTCAGGTTCTGCGGGCTGATATTGCTGCTCAGCAGTATTGCCTTGCCGCTGGTACTGCATACGGTGCTGATCTGGCCGGTGCTGGTGCTGTTTGGCGCCAGTGCCGGCGCGCTCTATACCCTGTCGATCATTCTGGTTGGGCAGCGTTACCGGGATGATGAACTGGTGCGCGCCAATGCCCACATCGCCATGCTCTGGGGCCTTGGCTGTTTGCTCGGGCCGATGCTGACGGGCGCGGTCAGCCAGTGGCTGACCGGCCACGCACTGCCGATCATGATGGCCATTGCTGCGCTGATCTTCGTGCTGCTGGCGCGCCGGCCCGGGGCGTTCGACGCGGTCAGCATCGACCGCGCCTGATGGTTGGGCTCAGTCCCAGCGGTACTCTACGTCCAGGCCAAGCAGCCAGCTGCGCTCCGGCGCCGGTTCGTAGTAGCGCGCGCCGGCGCCGTTGACGATCAGTGAGCCGATGTACTCGCGGTCGGTCAGGTTGTCGATGCGGACGAACGGCTCCAGCTGCAGATTGCCGAGCTGCTGGCGGTAGCTGGCGCGCCAGTTGAAGGCCGCATAGCCTGCGGCGTCGGCGCTGTTGTCGTCGTTGGCGTAGCGCTGGCTCAGGCTCTGCATTTCCAGCGCGGTGCTCACCTGTTCGGTCGGTTGCCAGGCCAACTCGGCGTAGAGGCTGTGGCGCGGTACGCCGGGCAGGCGGTTGCCGGCCAGATCATCGCCGTTACCGTTGATGTAGCGGTCGAAACGCGCGTCCAGCCAGGTGTAGGCCAGGTAGCCCGTCAGGCTTGAGGCAAGCTGCTGCTCGACGCTGAGCTCAAGGCCGCGACGGGTCGATTTGCCGGCATTGGCATAGGTGGAGCGGTCAGTGTTCAGCTGCGGCTCGCCGGTGACGATTTCATCGTCGACCCGGGCATGGAACAGCGCCACATCGATCTGCGTCCGGTCACGGCGCAGTTTGAAGCCGACCTCGGCGTTATCGGCAGTGCTCGGGCGCAGGTCCAGATTCAGGCCGCTGCCGTTCGGACGGTAGGCCAGCTCCTGTGCGGTCGGTGTTTCAAATCCCTTGCCAACGGCGGCGTAGACGCTGACGGTCGGTGTCCACTGGTAGCTCAACCCGAGTGCCGGCGTGGTTTCGTCGTAGCGGACCGAACCGCTGTCGTCCTGACCGTCGGCCAGGTACTTGTCGTCGGAATCGAAGTTGACCTTGCTGTAGCGCGCGCCGGCAGTCAGGCTCCAGCGCGGTGCCAGCTGCCAGGTGCTGATCAGGTAGGCTTCGCGGCTTTCCACCCGGTTGAACTCTTCACGTTGCAGACCGCCCTTGCGGCCGAACTGGTTTACAAAGCCCTTGCGGCCTTCGCCCTGATAATTCCAGCCAAGGCCCGCGGCCAGGGTGACCGGCAATGCGAACAGCGATGTGTCGCGTTGCCAGCCCAGCTCGCTGCCGCCGAAACGGCGATCAAGCTCGATGACGCCCCCGCCGGAATACTGCGAATCGCCGGGGAAAGCCAGAAACTGCTGCACGTCGCGCTCGCCGCCGTAGACCATCACGGTGATCTGGTCATCGTTGGCCAGGCGGCGCTGGTAGTTCATCCCGGTTTGCTGGTGGCTGACGCTTTTGCGGGTATCGAATCGCTCGGCCTGGGCTACGGCCTGCTGGCGGTCGGCGGCCAGCGCGGCGGCGGTCAGGCCCAGCGGGTCCTGGGTGTCCGGCTGGTCCAGCGCACTGAACAGCAGGGTCAGGCTGGAGACATCGTCGATATCCCAGCCCAGACGCAGGTTTGCCATGTCGCGGCGGGTTTCGCTGTGGTCGCGGTAACCGTCGGTTTCCAGCCGGGAAATGTTGGCGGCGACATTGAGGTCGCCATATTGAGCGCCGTACTTCAGGCGTTCTCGCCAGAGTCCGTCGCTGCCGATGCTGCTGCGGCTGCTCAGGGTAGGGTAGTAGCTGCCTTCGCTGCTGAAGCCCTGAATGATGCCGCCCGAGGCGTTGCCGTACAGGCTGCTGAGCGGGCCACGCAGCACTTCGATGCGTTGCAGGTTATCGAGATCGAATAATGCCGGCTGGCCCTGGCCGTCGGGCATGGTCAGAGGGATGCCGTCCTGCAGCAGGCGCACACCGCGCACGCCGAACTGGGCGCGGGCGCCGAAGCCGCGGGATGAAATCTGTACGTCCTGGGCGTAGTTCTGGCGGTTCAGCGCAAGCAGGCCCGGCACCCTTTGCAGGGGCTCGGACAGGTTGGCGCCGAGATTGGCTGTTGGTAGCTGCTCGGCGAACAGGCTGCTGCGCGCCAGTGGCAGGCCCTGGTCACGGCTGTCATCGCTGGCACCGAGCACGGTCTGGGAGGGCAGTCTGAGCGCATCTGGGGCGCTGTACGCGAGGTGGGTTGTGCAGAGCAACGCGCTGCTGATCACGACCCGGAACGAAGTGGGTTTCATCGGCACGGACTGTTGTTATCGGATGTGTTTCGCCTGAATGGCGGTGTCTGGCAGCAGTCTATCAGGGGGCTCTTGTCAGGGCAGCTGGAATGGCAGGGGGGATTTGGGGGAGCCGAACGAGGCTTATTGTTTTGAAGTGAAAGTAAATTGGGTGTATCTTTGCGCGTTATTGAGGTTTTTCTGGGAGATGCTCTTTTTCTTGCTGTAACTTTTGCAAGGAGCGTCTTCGTCGTCGGGAGGTATAACGCATGCATATGATGCACGATCTTTATCTTGCCCTGCGCCGTTTGCAGCGCGCCAGCGAGATTCACGCCAAGCGTCTTGGTCGCCACAGTGGCCTGACGCCCATTCAACTGCTCATTCTGCACAGCATCAAGGCCATGGGAGAAAGCACCCTGGGAGATCTGGCGCGGCAGGTGAGTGTATCGCAAGCCACGCTCAGTACCATCATTGATCGTCTGGAAAGTCGCGACCTGTTGCATCGGGTGCGCAGTACCAGCGACAAGCGCAAGGTGCATCTGGCCCTGACTGAAAAGGGGCTGGCGGCCATTCAGGCCGAACCCGCGCTGCTGCCGGGTGCCTTCCTTGAGCGCTTTGGCCAACTGGCGGACTGGGAGCAACTGATGCTGCTGGCCAGTTTGCAGCGCGTTGCCGGGCTGCTTGAAGAAGGTCAGCAGGTACGCCCCGAACTGTTCGACGGCGAAACCGCCGCCTGATTCCGGTGCCCGGTTCGCGGGCATCGATTGGCCCATCGCTTTTTTCTTTGTCCGGGTATTGCCTGCGCGCGTCCGCACGCTTAGCATGTTTGAAATATCAAACAAGGCTGTTTTAAATGCGTTACGACAGCCGGAGCACTCCCTGTTACGAGGACTTTTCGGATGGAACTGCATTGCCCTGACCTGTTTCGCCAGCAAGCCTATGTCGCCGGTCACTGGTGCGAGGCCGACAAGGGCGCCCGTACCGAGATCGCCAATCCGGCGACCCATGAACGGCTTGGCAGTGTGCCGAACATGGGCGGCGAAGAAACCCGTCGCGCCATTGAAGCCGCCCGCGAGGCGCAGCAGCAATGGCGTCAGCGCACCGCCAAGGAACGCGCGCAGGTACTGCGCAAGTGGTTTGAGCTGATGATGCAGAACCAGGAAGACCTGGCGCGCATCATGACCGCAGAACAGGGCAAGCCGCTGGCCGAGGCCCGTGGCGAAGTGGCTTATGCCGCCTCCTTCCTGGAATGGTTCGCCGAAGAGGCCAAGCGGGTCTATGGCGACGTGATTCCCGGTCATCAGGCCGACAAGCGCATTCTGGTGCAGAAGGAGCCGGTCGGTGTGACCGCGGCCATTACGCCCTGGAACTTCCCCGCAGCCATGATTACCCGCAAGGTCGGCCCGGCGCTGGCCGCCGGCTGTTCGATGGTACTCAAGCCGGCACCGCAAACGCCGTTCTCGGCACTGGCGCTGGCCCACCTGGCCGAGCAGGCCGGCGTGCCGGCCGGCCTGTTCAGCGTGGTCACTGCCGATGTGGATCGCTCCCGCGAAGTGGGTGATGAGCTGTGCAGCAACCCGGTGGTGCGCAAGCTGTCCTTCACCGGCTCCACCGGTGTTGGCATCAAGCTGATGGAGCAGTGCGCTCCGACGTTGAAGAAGCTGTCGCTGGAATTGGGCGGCAACGCGCCCTTCATCGTCTTTGAGGATGCCGATCTGGATGCCGCGGTCGAGGGCGCGATGATCTCAAAGTACCGCAACGCCGGTCAGACCTGCGTCTGCGCCAACCGTATCTACGTACAGGATTCGGTCTACGACGCGTTCGCTGCCAAGCTGGCCGATGCGGTGGCCAAGCTCAAGGTCGGTGACGGCACCGAAGCGGGCGTCACGACCGGGCCGTTGATCGACGCCCGCGCTGTGGAAAAAGTGCAGCGCCATCTCAAGGATGCCACCGACAAGGGCGCCAAGGTCATCGCTGGTGGCAAGCCGCATGAACTGGGCGGCTTCTTCTTCGAGCCGACCATTCTGACCGGCGTGGACAGCAGCATGGCCGTCGCCCGCGAAGAGACCTTCGGCCCGCTGGCGCCGCTGTTCCGCTTCAGCGACGAGACTGACGTGATTCGTCAGGCCAACGATACCGAGTTTGGCCTGGCGGCCTACTTCTATGCCCGTGATCTTGGCCGTGTGTTCCGCGTTGCCGAGGCGCTGGAGTATGGCATGGTGGGCATCAATACCGGCCTGATCTCCACCGAGGTCGCGCCGTTCGGCGGTATGAAGGCCTCCGGTCTTGGCCGCGAAGGTTCGAAGTACGGCATCGAGGAATACATCGAGATCAAGTACCTCTGTCTGGGCGGCATCTGAGCCGCCCCTGTGCACCAACCTGACGGGGAGCCGTTTGCTCCCCTTACTTCCCGCGAGGCGGTTATGAGCAAGACCAACGAGTCCCTGATGCAGCGGCGGCACAATGCTGTCGCGCGTGGTGTAAGCCAGATTCACCCGATTGCGGTACAGCGTGCGGAAAACGCGACCGTCTGGGATGTGGAAGGCCGACAGTACATCGACTTTGCCGGCGGCATTGCGGTGCTCAATACCGGCCACCGTCACCCCAAGGTGATGGATGCCGTGCGCCGTCAGCTGGATCAGTTCACCCACACCTGTTTTCAGGTTCTGGCCTATGAGCCCTATATCGCCCTGTGCGAGCGCCTGAACGAGAAGGTACCCGGCGACTTCGCGAAGAAGACCCTGCTGGTGACGACCGGCTCCGAAGCGCTGGAAAACGCGGTCAAGATCGCCCGTGCCGCGACCGGCCGCGCGGGTGTGATTGCCTTCACCGGCGCCTACCACGGCCGCACCATGATGACCCTGTCGATGACCGGCAAGGTTGTGCCCTATTCGGCAGGTATGGGCCTGATGCCGGGTGGCGTCTATCGCGCCCAGTTCCCCTGCCCGTTGCACGGGGTCAGTGACGATGACGCGATTGCCAGTATCGAGCGGATTTTCAAGAACGATGCCCAGCCGCAGGATATCGCCGCCATTGTCATCGAGCCGGTGCAGGGCGAGGGCGGTTTCTATGTCGCCAGCCCGGCCTTTATGCAGCGCCTGCGCGCGCTCTGTGACCAGCACGGCATCATGCTGGTGGCAGACGAGGTGCAGACCGGCGCTGGCCGGACCGGCACCTTCTTCGCCATGGAACAGATGGGCGTCGCTGCCGATCTGACTACCTTCGCCAAGTCCATCGCCGGTGGCTTTCCGGTGGCAGGCGTGTGCGGCCGGGCGGAGGTAATGGACGCCATCGCCCCCGGCGGCCTCGGCGGTACCTACGCCGGCAGCCCGCTGGCCTGTGCTGCGGCATTGGCGGTGATGGAGGTGTTTGAAGAGGAAAACCTGCTGGCGCGCAGCCGTACCGTGGGCGAGATCCTCACCGGCCGCCTGAATGCGCTGGCGGCAGACGACAAGCGTATCGGTGATGTGCGCGGCCTTGGCGCGATGGTCGCCTGTGAGCTGTTCACTGCCGATGGTTCGCCGGATGCCGAGCTGACTGGCCGCATCGTCGCGGCAGCGCGCGACAAGGGGCTGATCCTGCTGTCGTGCGGTCAGTACGGCAATGTTATCCGCATTCTGGTGCCGCTGACCGCGACCGATGTCGAGCTGCACGCCGGCATGGACATCATCGCCGCCTGCTTCGCCGAGCTGTAGGGGCACAGCATGCCGTGCCCGTGGTCCTGACCGCACGCTGGTGCGGCCATCCCGGATATGGGCGCCGAGCGGTGCTCAGAAGGTCGACAGCCCGCTCGCTTCCATAACGCGATAGACCAGATAGCGCCAACGGCTGTGGTCTGCAAAATCTGCGTAGGGCAGGCTGTAGACCGCACCGTTGGCGTTCTGCCATTGGCGTTCGAAGTCGGCTCGCTGGGCGCTGATCTGCGGGTCATCGCTGTGGCTGACCAGCCGTACGCTGGTTTCCAGATTGAGGTCGTGCAGGTTGCGCCGGGTGAAGTTGGCGGAACCGGTGATCAGCTCGGCACTGCCGTCAGCCCGTTCCAGACGAACCCACTTGCGATGACACTGCTCCCCGACGGTCGCGCACCAGCGCACCTCAATGCCGGCGTCGTGCAGGTCCCATGCCGCCTGTCGATTGGGAATGCCGTTCTTCTCGCGGCCAAAGGCATCGCGGTTGGGGTCCAGCATCACGCGCATCCGTGCGCCGCGCTGCCGAGCAGCGATCAGCGCCTCAATGATGGGCCGTGACGACAGGTAAAACACCTCAACGTCGAGCTGGTCGTTACCCTGCGCCGAGTTTATCAGTTGCAGCAGCCCACCCTCGATTTCGCCCTCGGTCAATACCTGCAGCTGGTTGCCAGCCGCGGGCCAGGTATCAAGCGCCGGTGCAGACGGCCAGTTGATCGCGGCCGGATAGCCGGACAACAGCGCGACGGCGCGTTCGGTCTGCAGCAGGTCAAGCGCCGCGGCGCCGCTGAACTGCACGGCGCTGTTATCGTGCCGGCTGCTGGCATCGTGCGGGTTCATCGAGGTAACCAGTGCCTTCCATTCGCTGCCGGTGCCGACCACCAGCGTCTTGCGGTGGTTGGCGCGGAAGTTCAGCAGGTGCAGGTAGCTGCGCAGGGTGACCTTGCCCGGGCCAACCGGGTTCGGCAGCCAGCCCCCTTCGGTGCTGTTGCCCAGGTAGCTGCAGCACAGGCTCCAGATGCCGGTCCACAGCGGGTTGGACGCCGGCAACCGGCTGAGATCGGTCATGACCACATCTACTCCGGCGGCGCGCAGTCGTGCGAAGTGGGCAGGTTCAAGACCGCCGTACAGGGTGTTGAACGGGTCGGTAATCAATACCACCGGCATCTCGGGATGCTGCTGGCGCGCGTGGATCAGGGCGTCGGTCAGTTCGGCCGACAGTGGTCGATAGCTGTCCGTGCCGGCAAAGTCGTTGAACAGGAACATGTCGATCACCAGCAGCTCACGGGCCTCGCCGATCAGCGCGAGGATATGGTTCATGATCTCTTGCCGGATCTGTTCGTCGCCGTTGCTGTCGCGCCAGGTCTGATCAAACAGCAGCAGGGCGTCGTCTGCCGGGCGCAGTGGGGTGCTGGCAGACAGGCCTGCGGGCATCGGGCGCCAGGCGGCGATCAGGCAAGCGACAAGGATCGCGGTGGCGAGCAGCAGAACGCCGAGGCGGAGCAGGTTTGTTGTGAGCATGGTGCGCGTCGGTTGTGGGCAGGTGTTCAGCCTGCCGAAGCGGGCTGGGTAATGCAATGGGGTGCTGGCAGGCGTCTTGGGTCGGCTGCGTGCTAACCTGTGGGCGGATTCCGGTTGGGTGTAGGGACGATGCGTCGACGCGTTTCCATTTTTCTGCTGCTTGGGTTGCTGCTGGTGCTGGCAGGGCTGCTCGGGCGCCTGTATCTGCACCAGCAGCTGCAGCGCGCCGGTGTCAGCGAGCTGACGTGGGCTGGGCCTGGCTGGCACTCCGGTGCGCTCACGCTGGATGAGTTGACGCTGACGCTGGACAACGGCAGCACCTTCGAGCTGCAGCAACTGGCGCTGGCGCCAGGTTGGCGGTCAGGCGTTATGCTCAAGCGTGCCGAGGCGGGTCGACTGGTCCTGAACCTGCCGGCGGCCGAGCAGGCCCCATCAGCGGCGGAAACCGACTCTCCTCTAGTGCTTCTCGGCGACGAAACCTTCTGGCGCACGCTGGCGCGCTGGTTGCCTGATTCCGCACGTTTGCAGCAGATTCAGGCAACCTTGCCCTGTCGCACGGGGCAGTGCCTGCTGGCCGGCAGCTGGCGGCTGGATAGTGAGCGCTCTGTTGGCAGCACAACCCTGTCCAGCCAATTGCTGCTGGATCTGGAGGGCCAGCAGTTGGCGCTGAGCCCGCGCCTGCAGCTGGACGCCGAGCGTGTTGCGCTGCAGGCCGCGTTGGCGATTGACGGCCTGCCGGCTGCTCGGCTCGACAGCCAGTGGCAGCAGGGGCACGCCTGGCAGGGGCAGTTGGCAATTCCCGACTGGCCGCAGACACCCTGGCTGTTCGGCTATCTCGGCCGCTGGCTGACGCTGGGCGCCTTGCCGTTCGAGCAGATACCGACCGCGGCTCAGGCCGACCTGAGTTGGCAGCTGCATCCGGCAGAGAAGCCCGCCCGCGTTGAGGATTGGCTGGGCGGGGCGGTTGCCCTGCAGGCGAACGTCTTGCTGCCTGAGCCTTGGGCGATTGCCGGGGTGGGCTCGCTGACCGGTGAGATGAGTCTGCAACTGAGCGGTGATCAAGGCCGCTGGGCGTTACCCGACGCACAACTGAACATGGTGTTGGTGCCTGACCTGCTGGCGACACTGCAGCAGCTGCCAAGCGCGTTGCAGCCGGCGCAAGTAGCGTTGCGGCTGCAACCGGCCAGCGAGCAACAGCTGGTGCTGGGGCAGCCTTTGGCGCTGCAGTTTTCTGCTGACGCGACCTTGCCTAGCGGCGGCACCGCCCAGCTGGATGGGCCTTTGCAAGTGCAGGGGTTGGCTGATTGGCAGATCAACAGCGACGCGCTGCTGGTGCAGCTGCAACTGCCACGGCTGGCCCTGCCGGAGTTGGCGGCGCGCTCGGTTACCGCGCGTTTGCCGTTGCAGCTGCAGGCCAATGCCCGGTCGGCAACCATCGGTTTGAGCAAGGTCGGTGAACTGGGCTGGCAGCGTCTGCAATTACCGGCGGCCGAGCTTGCGCTGACGGCGACCTCCGCGCGGGTAGGCACTCTGGCGATCACCCTGCCGCTGGATGAGGGCCAGTCAGCGAGCGCCACCGGCGAACTTGCCGCCGAGATCAACCGGGTCGAGCACGCACAGCTCAAACCGCAAAGCTGGTCGCTCTCTGGTGACTGGGAGTGGCAGGATGGCGGGCTGGTCTGGCGCGGGCAGGTGGCCAACGCGGCCGGCCTGCACCTCGATCATCAGGCGAACGTCAGCAGCAATGGCCAGTGGCAGCTTGACGGCACGCTGGCGCCGATTTATTTCCGCGCAGGTAACCCGCTTGAGCAGACCCTGGCCAGTTGGCCTGCGCTGCTTAGCCTGTCGAGCGGTCAGCTTAATGCCGAGCTGCAGGCCGGAGACAGTGGCAAGGGGCTGCGCGCCGGGTTGAGCGCGCGGCTCAGTGGTGCCAAGGGGATTTACGATCGGACCGCGTTCAGTGGGCTTACAACGCCAGTGCAGGTTTCGTTGCAAGGTGATCGCTTCAGCGCCGTGCTGGCGGATCTGGAGGTCGGCGAGTTGAACGCCGGTATTCCGGCTGGACCGTTGCAGGCCAGTCTGGACTATCAGGGGGCGTTGGCCCATCCGACAACCGGGACCCTGGAGGCCAGGCGACTGACCCTCGAACTGCTGGGAGGGCGGGTGTCGCTGACCCCGGCCACGCTGGACCTGGCGCAGCCCGAACAGCACGCGGAGCTGGTGCTGCAGGGGCTGGAACTGGGCCGTCTGTTCGAAGTCTATCCAACTGAGGGGCTCAGTGGCGGCGGTACCCTGGATGGGCGGCTGCCGGTGCTGTTGCGAGATGGCCAGTTGCTGGTAGATCAGGGCGCGGTCGCTGCGCGCGCGCCCGGTGGTGTGCTGCGTTACCAGTCCGACAAGCTGCAGCGACTGGCGGCCAGCAACCCGAGCATGCGCGAGCTGGCCGGAGCACTGGAGGAATTTCACTACACTGTACTGAGCAGTCAGGTAGAGTTGGCCGAAGGCGGTGATCTGACGCTGGCGCTGCGCCTGCAGGGCAGCAACCCCGATTTTCAGCAGGGGCGGCAGGTCAACCTGAACATCAATCTGCAGGAGAACATTCCGGCGTTGCTGGCCAGCCTGCAACTCAGCGGCAAGGTCAGCGACATCATTGAACAACGGGTGCAGCAATACCTGCTCAAAAGGCGGATAGAGCAACCCTGACGAGGAGCGCCTATGTACGGGCGAAGTCTGATAATCGCGGCACTGGCCGGCCTGCTGGTCGCCTGTGCCGGACCCACGGTGCAGCTGGCTGCGCCGAGCGAGCCGATCAACATCAATCTGAATGTGAAGATCGAGCACGAAATCTACGTCAAGGTGGACCGCCAACTGGACGACGTCTTTGACGAATCCAGCGGTCTGTTCTGAGCCGGCGAATAAGGAACAAGACAATGCGCAAGACGATATATCTGACCTGTTGCCTGCTGGCGCTGCTGATTGGCAGCGGTTCGGCCTGGGCGCTGAGCCTGAACGAGGCGATGTCGGCCCTGCCGGCAGCCAAGGAAGCGGGGCTGCTTGGCGAGCAGTCCAACGGTTATCTGGGCGTGGTGCGGGCGTCAGGTAACGCCGCCGAGGTGGCGCAGCAGATCAACGCGGCGCGCAAGGCCGAGTACCAGAAGGTGGCCCGCGACAACGGCATCTCGCTGAATGACGTTGAGCTGATTGCCGGCCAGAAGGCGATTGACCGTACCCCGCGCGGGCAGTACATCAAACTTAACGGCCAGTGGCGCCAGAAGTAGCCGGCAGCCACTCGATGGTGCCGTACCAGCCGGTGACGGTCTGACCGCTGTTGTCGCAGTCGGTCATGATCGCCAGCCCGTCGATCTGATCCAGCGTCTGCCCGTGCAGACGCTGGAAATCCTCCCTGACATTACGCTCCAGCGGCACCAGCGCCGTGCCGTCCGGTGCGCCGCTGCTGACTGCCAGCATCTGCGCGTTGGCGGTGTAGGCGTTGGGCCACTGGCTGCCGGTCGGCTGGACGGATGACCAGACGTAATTCACCGCCAGCGTGCGCCAGGGCAACAGGCCGCCGTCCCTGACCACATAGAGCCGCACCGGATAGTCGTCGCCCTGCTTGTGGGTCTCGTCGAGCTGGCTGAACGGCTGGCTTATGCTCCAGGACCAGCGCAGGATCGGTGTCTCTCGCAGGTCAACCGGGTGTTCCAGATAACGGGCGCTGGCCTGGCCGTCGCCGCAATCGGCGCGCAGCAGGGTCTGACCGTCGCGCTCTGCCAGCTGATAGTCGGTCGGCTGGGTGAAGGTGCGCTCGGGCCACTGAACGATGTCGGCTGGATCATAGCGTTGGGCAGCGCAGATGTTGCTGCCCAGCAAGCCTGTCAGCATCAGCAAGAGGGTTTGACGCATAGTGGGCTCCTGTGTCGGGAGCCCCAGTATGGCAGCTTCAGCTCTCGGGTGCCGTTGGCTCAATGGCGCTGAGGCGCAGCTGTTCGGTGTGGTCGAAGCGTTCCTCAAGCAGCGCCTGTACCGCGCTGGCGCGATCACTGTCGGCCAGTCCCGGCTGACTGAGAATCGCCTCGCGCTCGCGGTTGAAGTCGCTCACACGTTGCCGCCAGGCGGCGCGTTGCTGATCCAGTGTTTCCAGCCTGTCGGTTGCCTCCGGACCGACCAGCGACAGCCTGAGCGCCCGCACCTCGGCTTCACTGGCGCCCTTGTCGCGCAGGGCGCTGGTCTGCTGGCGCAGGTCCTGATGAATCTGCGGCACCAGCAGCGCCTGCAAGTCCTCGGGCAGGCGCTCGCGCAATGCCTCGATTTCATAGGCCTTGTCGGCGTCGCTCAGCTCAGGGTTGCGTAAGATCGCCAGACGCTCCAGGGTGAAGCGGTTATACAGTTCCTCGCCGGCAAAAAACGCCTGGTGCTCCTCGGCACTGAACAGCTCGGCCCGCAGGCGTTGCACGGCGTCCTGGCGCGCCCACAGCGCATCCAGATCGGCGGCGACCGGAAAGGTCTGCTCAAGTGTGATCAACTGCTGCTGATAGGCGAGATAGCGCTGCAGCAGGTCCAGCGCCTGACCGCGGGCCGGGTCCGGCAGGCTGGCGCTGATCAGGGCTTGCAGCTGACGCACGATGTCGGCGTGCGACTGCTCGCCAGCGGTGCTCAGGTAGTAGTCGAACAGGTGACGCAGCTGGTCGCTGATCAGCAGGCTGCCATCGGGGTTGGCCTGCAGCCGGCCGTCGATATCGGTGCCTCGCAGCGATGGCGCGACGGCAGCCGGGCTCGCGACGGGCGCGCTGCGCAGCAGGCCGGCCGGAGGCCCGTCTGAGCGCGGCGTCGGGTTCGGGGCGAGCTGGCTGTCGGCCGCCTCGATCTCCGGTTCCTGCGCAGGTTCACTCAGCTGCCAGCCGAGCAGCAGTGCAGCGGCGAGTAAAGGAAGATAGACAAGCGCTTTCATGATGTACTCGGGCAGGTCGGGGAAGCGGGCCGCCGCGAAGCTGGCGGCCCGTGTACTTACAGGCCGGCGTTTTTCAGGCGATTGGCCTGCTGGCGGTAGACCGTGACCGGATCGGTTTCGAACAGGCTGGTGAGCCCCAGGGTCTGGTTGACCTCGTCGAGGTGGTTCATGCGGTAGTTGTCGCGAATCACCATGCCCAGGTGCGAGCTGCAGCGGCCGACCAGACCGTCGTTGGCTTCACCGCCGAAGGTCAGCGACGAGGCGCCGAGCAGCAGATCGGACACATCCAGCGCGTTGGTCAGCGGGCGGGTGCCACTCCAGGAGTAGTAGCGCACATTATTTACCACATAGGCGCCCTCGCCACAGGCGGTGGTGGGCAGGCCCTGCGGGAACCTGGCATTGAAGCGCGCGGCGCCCTCGCTGTTCAGCGACTCCAGCGAGCCGAGCGCATTCTGCTGGCTGTCGGAGCTGCTGCCGGACAGGAAGTTGATCAGTGCGCCGAGGCCGTTGACGATGCCCGCCAAAAGGGCCTCGCCGCCTGAGCCTTCCGGCACCTGGCGCAGGAAGTCGGCGGTGGCGGACCCCTTGTGTGGAGCGCCAACGCTGGTCACCGAAGCGACCAGATCCGGCCGTACCGCCGCGACGTAGCGCACGGTCGGGCCGCCGTGGCTGTGGCCGATCAGGTTCACCCGTCCCTTGCCGCTGATGGCAACGATTTCCTCGACCTGCTCGAGCAATTGCTCGCCGCGGGCCTCGGAGGTGTCCAGTTGGCTGACTTCGGTAACGTAGACGGTGGCGCCATCCTTGCGCAGGGCACTGGGGATGCCGTACCAGTAATCGACGCCAAGCAGGCTGTCGAAGCCAAGCATGCCGTGGGTCAGCACGATGGGATATTTGGTTTTGGTGTAGCCGGAGGAACCAAACCAGAAGGCATGGGCCTGGGTGCTGACGCCGAACGCGGCGATCAGCCCGCAGGCAAGACTCAGTCGGGTCTTGCGCGACATGACGAAACTCCTTGTTGTTGTGCTTGTTTTGTATCGTCTTGAGGCACTTTTTCCAGTGCCTGGGCGCTGAGCATAGCCAGCCTCGGCAAGGCTGAGTAGCGACTGATCGGCAGAACGGCAGCGCACCGGCATTGCAGGAAAATGACCGGCGGGTCATTGGCTCTGCGACGGGGCCATTCAGCTTGGTAATCCGATGAACGGCAATTCAGGGCTTGGCTCGCTATAGCTGTTCGCCGAGGTAGGCGCGCTGAATCAGCCGCCAGTCGGCGGACTCGGTCAGCCGCAGCACCGCCTCGTTCAGCGGTTCGCGCAGGCGACTGCCAGCAGGCATGGCCAGCGCGTAAAGCTGCTGATCAAATACGCCGGGCAGCAGCTCCAGCCGCTCTCGCCCGAGCTGCTGATTGCGGTACTGCATCAGGGGGCGGTCGTAGACCACGGCGTCGGTCTCGCCTGCGGTGACCGACTGCATGGCACCGGTGAGATCCGGATAGGCGCGTGAAACGATGCGCTGCTCGTCGAGATAACGGGCGCTCGCGGTGCCTGCGATGGTCGCCACCGTGCTGCCGGGCAAATCCTGTGGCCCGCGTATCTGGTATTGCAGGTTGCTGACGGTCAGCGCACTGGTGATCGCCGCAGTAAAGCTGGCGACCATGATCAGGCCGGCAAACATCCAGATCAGTGCAACCAGCCGGCCGGCAAAGGTGACCGGTGCCTTGTCGCCGTAGCCGACGGTGGTCATGGTCACCGCTGCCCACCAGAAACTGGCGCCGATGCCTTCGGTTGCGCTGCCGCCGAACTGCTCGGGGTTGCGACGGCGCTCGAACAGCCAGAGCAGGGTGCCTGCCGCGAGCAGCAGCAGGGCCAGACCGCCGACGACACTGAGGAAACCCCAGCTGAACAGCGCTCGCAGGCTTTGCAGCAGACCTGATTTGGGCGCGCGTGCGACAGCGATGGACAGACCGGTCTGATAGAACGGGTGGCCGAAATCGAAGCGTTGTTCGCGCTCGGAGGTCATGGTCAGCGCACCCACGGCGATATCGATCTCACCGCTTTCGACCGCCTGCAGCAGGTCGGTAAAGCCCATTGGCCGAAACTCGAACGCCCACCCCTTCTGCTCGGCAATGCTGCGCCAGAGGTCGATGCTGATCCCCTCCCAGCCGCCCTTGCCATCGGCGATGACAAAGGGCGGGACCTCGGTAATTCCGACCCTGAGCGGTGGCTGGCTGGTGCTGTCGGTCTCGGTGGCGCCGGCCAGCGGGGCGAGCAGCAGCAGACAAAATAGCAGGCGGGTAATCAGGCGATCGGTCATGCGTAACTCCCTGTTGATGATGTCTTCAGGGTACCAGACTGAAATCAGGGTGCCAGTTTGCCTACCCGGTAACGCTCCGGCGTTTTTCCCGGGGCGTGCGATCTGTCCATCTGGTAGTCTTCCTGCAGTCTGAACAAAAGGGCAGGGAGTGCAGATGTTGACGGGTTATCTGGAAAGTTACGCGTTCTGGTTGTTGCTGGGCCTGCTGTTGCTGGCCTCGGAGTTTTTCATCCCCGGTTTGATTGCGGCCTTCTTTGGCCTTGGGGCACTGCTGGTCGGGCTGTTGACGTTGCTTGGCCTGATCGATTCGCTGCCTGCTCAGGTGACGGTATTTTCGCTGTCGAGCATATTGGCGCTTTGGCTGCTGCGCCGCCGCTTCCAGCGCTGGCTACGTGGCAGCGAAGTCGATCTGGCCGCCAGGGATCAGGACGACGCAGGTCTGCTGGGCATGCGCGTGCGTGTGCTGACCGACTTTGTTGATGGCGTCGGTCACGTGCAGCTTAACGGAGCCAAATGGGATGCGGAGTCGTCTGACCCGCTCAAGAGCGGCGAGTCGGCCTGGGTGACGGATCATGCGGGCATCGTCCTGCGGGTCAGTGCGTCCCATCCCGACAACAATAAATGATCTTTTCGGACCAAGGAGCTTTTCATATGGAAATCGCAACAATGCTGTCACTCGGGTTTCTGGTGCTGGTCATCATTACCCTCACCAAAACCGCCCGCATCGTGCCGCAGCGTTCGGCCTTTATCGTCGAGCGGCTGGGCAAGTACGCCAAGACCCTCGAAGCGGGCTTTCACATCCTGATCCCGTTTATCGACCGGGTGGCCTACAAGCACACGCTCAAGGAAGAGGCGATAAACGTGCCGAGCCAGGCCTGTGTGACCAAGGACAACATTCAGGTGGTAGTCGACGGCGTGATCTACCTGCAGGTGGTTGATCCCAAGTTGGCCAGCTATGGCATCAATGACTACCGCTACGCATCCATTCAACTGGCGCAGACTACTCTGCGTTCGGTAGTCGGCAAGATTGACCTGGACAAGACGTTTGAAGAGCGTGAAACCATCAACGTCCAGGTGGTTGAGGCACTTGATGAAGCCGCCAAGCCCTGGGGCGTGAAAGTGCTGCGCTACGAAATTGCCGATATCGAGCTGCCGGCAACCATTCTGGACGCGCTGGAGAAGCAAATGCGCGCCGAGCGGGAACGTCGCGCTGTCGTGGCCCAGTCCGAAGGCGAGCGTGAAGCCAAGATCAATATTTCCGAAGGTCAGAAGCAGGAAACCATCAACCTGTCCGAAGCCGACAAGATGCGCCAGATCAACGAAGCCGAAGGTAAGGCCCGCGAGATCGAGCTGATCGCGACCGCTACCGCCGAAGGTCTGCGTCGCGTTGCCGAGGCGATCAACACCCAGGGTGGCCAGGAGGCCGTTTCGCTGCGGGTTGCCGAACAGTATGTGAAGGAATTCGGCAAGCTGGCGCAAACCAACAACACCATGATCCTGCCGGCCGAACTGAGCAATATCGGCTCGGCCGTCGCAGCGATCACCAAGACGCTGGAAACGGCTCGCAAGTAATCCGCAAGCGGCTTAGCTGCAAGCTACAAGCTACAAGCTACAAGCTACAAGCTACAAGTTTGAAGCCTGAAGCCTGAAGCCTGAAGCTCGAAGAGAAAACCGTGCGGCGTGAGTCGCGCGGTTTTTTTTCGGCCTCACGGTAGGGCAAGGTTTGATCGTTCCCACGCCCTGCGTCCGGCTGCTGGAAAGCTGCAGCGGACGCGACATGTCGCGTCCCTACAGTTGGGTGCTGTTCATGTCATGCCAACGCGAAGCACTTGGCAACGGTCCTTCGCTTGATCCAACCACCCGCACAAGCTCCTGGCTTCCAGCTTCCAGCTTCCAGCCCCAAAAACAAACCCGGCACCAAGGCCGGGTTTGCTTGCAGCTTACAGCTTGAGGCTTGCAGCTGGCGGTCGCCCAGGCCGCTAGGCCGGCCGGGCCCGCCGCGCTTTCCACCCCTCCAGCAGCGACAGCAGCGCCGGCACCACCAGCAGCACCAGCAGGGTCGAGAAGCCGAGGCCGAAGGCGATGGAGGTGGCCATCGGAATCAGGAACTGGGCCTGCAGCGAGGTCTCGAACAGCAGCGGCAGCAGGCCGCCGATGGTGGTCAGCGAGGTCAGCAGCACCGCGCGCAGACGCTGCACGACGGCCTCGTTGAGCGCGTCGTTCACCGCCAGCCCGCGTTTGCGCTGGTCCTGGTAGAAGCTGACCAGGATGATCGAGTTGTTGACCACGATACCGGACAGGCCGAACAGACCAAACAGCGACAGGATGGTCAGGTTCAAGCCCATGACCCAGTGACCCAGCAGTGCGCCGACCAGCGCCAGCGGGATAACCGACATGACGATCAGCGGTGTACTCCAGGAGGAAAATACCCAGACCAGCACCGCGTACATCAGCAGCAGGCCGATGATCAGGCCGTCGCGCATGTCGGCGAGGGTTTCCTGCTGATCGACCGAGCGCCCTTCGAAGCTGTAGCGCACGTTATATCGGCTGGCCAGCGCTGGCAGTTCCAGCTCGGCTGCCTTGAGAACAACGCCGGCAGTGGTCTGGCTGCTGTCGATATCCGCGGTAACGTCGGTTGCCAGCTGGGCATCGGCATGACGCAGCGCCGAGAAGCCCTGATTACTGGTGAAGGTGATGACCTGGCGCAGCGGCACGAAGCGGCCGTCATCCAGACGAATGTTGAGATCACTCAGGCTGGCAAGGCTTTCCCGTTCTGCGCGGGGCAGTTGAACCCGGACTTCGATCTCGTCGCGCTTGTCCTGGTAGATCTGCGCCAGTCGACCGTCATAGGCCGCACGCAGTTGCGTACCGACGCTTTCGATGCTGAGCCCCAGTGCCTGGCCGTAGGGCGTCAGGCTGTAGACCAGTTGCTCACGCCCCCAGCTCATGTCGTCCTCGGTGCTGACGACCCCTTCGATGCCGGAAAGCAGTACCGACAGGGCATCAGCAGCATCCTTGAGCTGCTGCGGGTCGGAGCCGGTCAGACGGATATCCACGTCCTTGCCGGGTGGGCCACTTTGCTGTTCGGTGATGCTGATTCGGTCGATTCCCGGCGGGCGCTGAATGCGCTGTTGCCATTCACGGATAAAGGTCTTGTTACGCACCTCCCGGTGGTCGGGTGACACCAGCTCGACCATCAGCGAACCAAGGTTGTCGCCCTGACGGGCGACCCCGTTGTCGCCCAGCACTTCTCCCTCGCGGGTCAGCGCGGTGAGAATCAGATCGCCACCCAGCGCCTGCTCGGTTTCGTTCAGGCTCTGTTCCAGCTCGCGCATGAACGCGACCATGCTGTCGCGTGGCGTGCCAGCGACGAAGCTGACATTGGCATATACCACCTGGGGTTCGGGGGTCGGGAAGAAACTGAAGCCGATACGGCCGCTGCTCAGCAGGCCGATGGTAATGATGACGCTGACCAATGCACAGGCCAGGGTCGTGCCGCGGTGGGCCAGCGCCGCCTGTGACAGCTGGCGGAAATGGCCGTCGCGCAGGCGGTTGAAGGCGCTGTCAAAGCGGCCTCGGACGGCATCCAGACGATTGCCGATTGCGCCCAGTGCGCCGCCGCGCGGTTTGCTCGGACGGAAGGCCTCACGCAGGTGGTGCGGCAGCACAACGAAACATTCAAGCAACGAGGCGATCAGTACGCAGATCATGACAATCGGGATATCGCCGAGGATATTGCCGAAGATGCCTCCGACCATCAGCAGCGGCATGAAGGCGGCGATGGTGGTCAGCGAGGAGGCAACCACCGGCCAGAACATGCGTTTGGCGGCGCCTTCGGAAGCGCGCTCGGAGGCTTCGCCGCTGCGGTGGTGGGCGTCGGCGTCTTCGCCTACCACAATGGCGTCGTCGACGATCACCCCAAGCGCCATGATCAGCGCGAACAGCGAGATCATGTTGATCGAGCCGCCAATCATCCAGAACACCCCCAGGGCGGCGAGAAAGGCGGTGGGAATACCGACCGCCACCCACAGCGCGACCCGAGCCGGCAGGAACAGGTAGAGCAGGATGAGAACCAGCACCAGACCGCTCAGGCCGTTGTTCACCAGCAGGCGAATACGGTCATCGATCAGTTGCCAGGCCTGGTCATAAACGTGAATTTTCAGCTGCGGAGGCAGGGTTGGGCGGATTTCCTCCAGCCAGTCATTGAGGATTTTCGCCGACTCAAGCGAGTCGCCGTCCTCGCTGCGCTCCAGTTGCAGCTCCACGGCGGGCTGGCCGTCGTAACGCAGCAGCACCTGGTTGCGCCTCGGCTCCTGGCGAATGTCGGCGATGTCGCCGAGGCGCAGGTGGCTGTCACCCTCAGGTTGCAGGGCGATGCTGCCGAAAGCCTGGGGATCGCGGCGCTGCTCGATGGCGCGCAGCTCGCGGGCCGAATCCTGTTCGCCGGCCTGGCCTGCCGGCAGATCCCGTGACTCGGCGTTGATACGTGCCGCAAGCTGGTCCAGCGACATGCCCAGTCGGCGCAGCTCGGCATTGGGTACCTCAATGCTGATCTGCTGCTCGGGCACACCGTTGATGACAATGCGGTCGATGCCCTTGTTCAGCAGATCGTCTTCCATGCGGTTGGCGATGGTGCGTAGCTCGTGGGGTTCGAACGGGCCGTAGAGCAGCAGGTTGGCAATCGGATCGTAGCGGGCAACCCGCACCACCTCCGGCTTTTCTGCCGCCGCCGGCAGGTTGCGGAATTCATCCACCTGCTGACGCGCGTCATCGAGCGCGACGATCGGGTCGGTACCCTCGCGGAATTCCAGGGTGATGCTGGATACACCCTGGGCCGAGGTTGAAGTCATGTTCTTGAGGTTCTGGATGCTGCGCAGGCGCTGCTCCAGCGGGATGGTGATCGCCTGCTCGACGTCTTCCGCCGCGGCGCCATTCCAGACCACCCGGACGGTAACGAAATCAAGGGCGAAGGTCGGGAAGAACTGGATGTTCATGCGCGACAGGCCGATCACTCCGCCCATCAGCATGACCAGCATCAGCAGGTTGGCGGCAACCTTGTGACGAACAAAGAAGCCCAGCGGTCCGGTGTTGCTCATTGTGCCGGCTCCGCCGCGGCTTCACCGGTATCTACCTTCAGACCGGTCATGGCATTGGGCAGATGGGTGGTCACAATCGGCATACCGCTTTCCAGCGCGCTGGAGCGCACCAGTACCCGGCGGTTACCCTGCTCGTCCAGGGTTTCGCCGACACGTTCGACGGCGATCGCCTTGAGTCGGCTGTCCTCGACGGTGTACAGGGTGTTGTTACCGTACAGGGCGCTGTAGGGCAGGGCGACGCTGTTGTCGTGGGCCGGCCGGGCGACACTGATGGCCAGCAGGGTGCCAAGGCGTAATTCCGGGCGCGGATTGGTGACGGTGAAGATGGCTTCAATGCCGCGTGCGTCAGCCTTGCCGGCGATGCGGGCAAGGGTCAGCTTGATCTCGGGCGTGCTGTCGAGACTGTGACCATCCAGCGTCTGGCCCTGGCTCAACGCGTTGATAAAGTCCTGGCTGTGAATCTGCGGGACCAGCGCGCGCAGCTCCAGGCCTTCCAGCGGATAGAAATCGAGCAGCGGCGCGTTGGCGTTGACCTGATCGCCGACGGCGACCTGAACCGCCCCGACGACCCCGTCGAACGGGGCGACAAAACGGCTGCGCTCGGCATCGCGCTGGATGCTGTCGAGCGCCGCACTGGCGCGCTCAACGCGTGCCTGCTGGGCAGCCAGACGCGAGGCGTAGGTGGACAGACTGCGCTGGCGGTTGGCAACCGTCAGGGCGGCGCGATCCAGTGCATCCTGGGCGTTGTCGACCTCGACCGCAGGCACCATCTCGCGGGCTACCAGTTGCTGCATGCGCTCAAGCGTCTTGCGGGCGTTGGCTTCCAGCCGCTGCTCCATGCGCAGGGCCTGCTGGTCGGCCTGATGTGCCAGCTTTTCACTTTCCAGCTGCGCCCTGGCGTCGGCCAGTTCGGCTCTGGCCTGCTCGATCCGTGGCGTGATGTCGGCCTCGTCCAGCGCCACTACCAGCTCGCCGGCCTTGATATGACTGCCATCGCTGGCGGGAAGCGCGGCGATGCGGCCTGCCAGCGGTGCGACCACGGTAAAGCGACGTGGTGATTCCAGCTGGCCGTACAGGGTCAGTCGGGGCTGGAAGGCGTCAGGTGCAATGGCTTCGGTCGCAACCCGCCAGGCGCGCTCCTGGGTGCCCAGCGGCTCGGGTTGATCACGGGTGACGCGCAGCAGGATGAAAATGATGATTCCGACGACAACGATCAACAGCGGTGTGAGACGTTTACGCATTCCTTCTCTCTTGTTCTTTCCTGCGGGCGTAAGGGTCTCTCTGTATAGCGTGTGACGGCGATGGTCGCAATAGCGCTGAGTGTCGCGGCAGTGTCCTTGCGGACACTGCGCAGATCAGTGACTGCTGCCGATCTCCCGCTCGAGGCGGTCGAGCTGCTGGGCGACCTGGACACTGGCCTGTTCCATGTCCAGCAGCAGCCGGTGCAGCCTGTCATTGTCACCCTTGAGAGCGGCGTCGCGCGCCTGCAGACCGCATTCATGTACCTGGCGATGCACATTTTCCAGCTGACGATATGCCGGCAGGTGGCTGTACAGGTCAGCTCCCTGGCCACGGTAATACCATTGCCCCAGGCGGCATTCGTGGTGATCGGTGAGTGATTGGCTCAGGTTGCCGGCGGCGATGCGCTGGTATAGATCCATCTTCCAGACCACATGATCGAGCTTTACGGTCGACAGAAAGCTGCGCGTGGCAGAGCTGTTGATCACCTGCTTCATCCGGTCGGCATGGTCGATGACCTGATGGGTTACCTGATCAATCTGCTGGGCAGAGGCGGCGATTTCCAGGCTGCTCTGCATGGATTCCTCAGCCATGCCGGACAGGGTCTGGCTCTTTTCCATTACCTGGGTTACCAGAACCTCAATGTTTTCGCTGGCGTGCTGTGCCTTCTCGGCGAGACTGCGTACCTCATCGGCTACCACGGCAAAGCCGCGACCCACTTCGCCGGCTCGTGCCGCCTCAATGGCCGCATTCAGGGCCAGCAGGCTGGTCTGTTTGGATATGTCCTGGATGACGGCAATGAAGGCACGAATGCGGCCGGCGGTTTCGTCAAGGCTGCTGGCAGATTCGGCATTGCGCTCGGCATGGTTGCCGACCGTGTCGGAGCGTGCCTGCAGGCTGCGCACCGCCTGCTGGGTCTGGGCGAATATCTCGCTCAGCGCGGTCAGGGTCTGTTGCTCATCCATCAGACGGCTCGCTGCGCCGGCCACCGATTCGCGCACATCCTGGATCAGATGATCACCCATTTCCCGGCAACCGAGCAGCCTCTGGGACAGGGTCTGCTCGCTCTCGGCAATGCCGATACGCGCATCGAACTGCCGTTGTCGTTCGTCCAGTTGTGCCGTCAGGGCGCCGAGTTGCTCCTGCAGTTGCCGGTTCAGTTCTTGGGATTGTTGCAGCTCTGCGCGCAATTGACGGCTTTTGAACACGTTTTGCTCCTGGATGGGCAGGGAGGGGTATAGGGACGATACTGTTATCGGGCCGACTCGGACCTGCTATCGGCTGGGTAACATGAAACTGTAATGATGCGTTGATTCGGCTGGCAGATTATTGATTTGCGGCAGGATTTGCCTTGTCGCTCAGCGTTGGCAGCGGCTATGGCCCGACATATCCGCAGTCGATCAAGCTTCACCGGAGCACGGCACAGCGACTAGGGTTGGGAAAACAAAAAGCGCCCCGCGCCAAAGCCGCCCGGGCAGACAATGGAGAGCATGCTGTGGACACCGAATTGCGCTGGTTGAAGTCGTATCCGTCGGACGTGAATTGGGAGCTTGCCTATACCCCGGAGGCCATTCCGGCGTTGCTGGACGCGGCCGTCACCGAGTTCCCCGATAATCCGGCAATCGACTTCCTTGGCCACAAGCTCACCTACAGCGAACTCGACGCGCTGGTCTCCCGCGCGGCCTGTGGTCTGCAGAAACTGGGTGTTGGCCCCGGCGTCCATGTGGGGCTGTATCTGCCCAACTGCCCGCATTACTTCATCGGTTTTCTGGGTGTGCTGCGCGCCGGCGGGACGGTGGTGAACTATTCACCGCTGGATGCTGAACGCACCCTCGAGCACAAGATCGAGGACAGTCAGACCGACATCATGCTGACGCTGGATCTGGAGGCCTTTTACCCGCGTATGGCGAGCCTGATGACGCGCACTCGGCTGCGTCAGCTGGTCGTGGGCAGTCTGGTCGAGTTCTGTGGTGAGGTCAGCGACGAGCAGCGCCATCTGCTTGGCAAACCGGCGATGGTGGCCTGGGGCGATCAGTGCTGCAGTTTTGCCGAGCTGCTGGACAATGCCGGCGATTATCGGGAGCACCTGCTGGCCGATCCGGCCAACACGCTGGCTGTGCTGCAATATACCGGCGGCACCACCGGCGTCCCCAAGGGGGCGATGCTGACCCACGGCAATATCACGGCCTCCTGTGCCCAGCTGCGCGAGGTGTTGCGTTCGGCGATCGTGCCCGGGCAGGAGCGGGTGCTGGCAGTGCTGCCGCCGTTCCACATCTACGCGTTGATGGTGAATATGATCTTTGGCCTGCGTGCTGCCGCCGAGATCTACCTGCACCCGCGTTTTGACGTGCTGACGGTACTGCGCGAGATCAGTCAGAGCCGCATTACCACCTTCCCGGGCGTGCCGACCATGTTCATCGGTCTGCTCAGCCATCCTGAGACCGACAAGCACGACCTGTCGTCGCTGAAAATGTCCAACTCCGGTGGCGCGCCGTTGCCGGTCGAGGTTCAGCAGCAGTACTTCTCCCGTTCCGGTTGCGCCCTGCGTGAGGGCTGGGGGATGACCGAAACCACCACCAGCGGCACCTTTACCCCGCGCGACGCCCAGCCGCGCCCCGGGTCATGCGGTGTGCCGGTGCCGGGCACGCAGATTCGCATCCTGCCGCTCGACGGCGGCGAAACCGAGCTGCCGATCGGCGAGCGTGGCGAGGTCTGCATCAAGGGGCCGAATATTACCGCAGGCTACTGGAAGCGCCCGGACGCGACGGCAGAGGCAATGACTGCAGACGGCTTCCTGCGTACCGGTGATGTGGGCTACATGGACGAGGATGGTTACGTCTACATCGTCGATCGTACCAAGGACATGATCCTGTGCAGCGGCTACAACGTCTATCCGCGGGTAATCGAAGAGGCCATCTACGAGTACCCGGGCGTTGAGGAGGTATCGGTCATCGGGGTTGATGACCCCTATCGCGGGCAGGCGCCGAAAGCCTTTATCAAGCTGCGTGCCGGCGTCGAGCCCTTCGACTTCGAAACCCTGCAGGCGTTTCTCGCTTCGCGTCTTGGCAAGCATGAACGTCTGAGCGCGATGGAAATTCGCGCGGAGCTGCCGAAGACGCCGGTGGGCAAATTGTCCAAGAAGGAGCTCTACGAAGAGGAGCGCCAGCGGCAGGCCGCCCCGGCGACGGCCTGATCGCGATGCCCTGACTCAGGCGGAGAGCCGCTGGGTCAGGGTGCTCAACTCCCCGGACAACTCATGCAGGGACTGGCTGGCGCGAGCCGTGTTGTCGACTTCGCTCTGGTTGGCTGCGGCAATATCGGTGATCTCGGTGATGTTGCGGGTAATGTCCTCGGCAACGCTGGTCTGTTCGTCGGCTGCGGTTGATATCTGTCGGTTCATGTCGCGGATCGACTCGATCGCGACGGTGATCTGGGTCAGGCGCTCACCCGCCAGGTTGACCTGTTGCATGCTCGACTCGCTGCGGGTCTGACCGATGGCGATGGCCTTGACCGCTGCGTCGGCCCCGGACTGCACATCATTGATGATCTGCTGAATTTCAGCGGTTGATTCTGCGGTGCGCTTGGCCAGCGTGCGGACTTCGTCGGCGACGACAGCAAAGCCGCGTCCGGCCTCACCGGCGCGTGCCGCTTCGATAGCCGCGTTCAGGGCGAGCAGGTTGGTCTGCTCGGCGATACCCTGAATCACATCCAGTACCTTGCCGATGCGATTGCTGTCTCCTTCCAGGCGCCGGATAACCTCGGTGGTCTGGGTGATCTGTGCCAGCATGTCCTGCATCGCCTGGATCGTGTGCTGCATGACCCGGCCGCCTTCCTGAGCATTGCTGTCGGCATCGTCTGCGGCGCGGGCAGCCTCGGCGGCATGCTGCGCAACCTGCATGGAGGCTGCAGACATTTCCTGCATGGCGGTGGCTACCTGGTCCGTGCGCGAGAACTGCTCTCGGCTGCCATGGGCCATGCGGGTAGCGATGGTGTTCAGCTCTCCGCTGGCGCGATCCAGCTCACTGGTACTGCGCTGCAGCTGGCTGAAGGTGTCTTCCAGGAAGCTGCGCAGCTGGTTGGCCGCGCGGGCGAGGGTGCCCAGCTCGTCGTCCCGACGCAGGGTGATGGGCTTGCCGAGCCGGCCCTGGCTCAGCTGTTCAACCTGCTCGATCAGCTGGGTTATCGGGCTGACCAGGCGCCGGTTTACCAGCCACAGGCTGAGTACGCCGATCACCACTGCTGCGATGACCAGTATTGCAAGCCCGATCCAGACGGTGGTCGCAGCGGTTGCGTTGATCTCGTTGCCTTGTTGCTGTGCGGCTCCGTTCAGCTGGCTGGACAGCTGGTTCATGTGCTCGCTGACCTGACGGTCGATTCCGCGCGCAGCCTTGTCGCCTGCGGTCGGCTCCATTCCCGCGGCCTCGTAGGCTTGCAGACTGTCGCGATAGCGTGAACCCAGCTGGCGGTGCTCTTCAGCCAGCGCGCGCACCTCCGCCAGTGTCTGCGGCTCCAGCTCAAGGGTGCCTATCTGCTGCAGGGTGGCCTGTACTGCCTGTTCTGATGCCTCAAACTGGCTCCAGTATTTCTGCCGATCAGCCGGTGCTGCGCCGCGCAGCAATACGTTCTTCCACTCCTGCACCTGGGTCTTGAATTCCAGGTTGGCGCGATTGATCAGTGTGGCGCTGGCCAGCGGGCTGGCCAGCAGGTTGCGATAGCTGTTGACGCTTCCAGACAGGGTCAGCGTGATAATGAGTGCAACCAGCAGCATGAGCGCCAGGCTGCCGGTCATGAGTGTGAGGGTTTGCAGTCGCAAGGAGCGGTTTATAGCCATGTGAACACCTGTCGTCAGGGTTGTCGGGCGGTCCTTCACCTCGGGAAAAAGCGATTGTTCAGTGTATCGACCGTTGCGCGCAGAGCTGAATTTTTTTGTAACGGCTGCTGCTGCCTGCCACTGTCTACACTGTTCACTTTCATTGATAATGGCCGCTAATTTGAGTCTGGCACAGGAATTTGATGATGTTATTGGCATTGGCCGCGGTTGTAGTGGGACTGGCGCTTCTGGTCTGGAGCGCAGATCGCTTCGTTGATGGTGCGTCGGCGACCGCCAGTCATGCGGGCATGCCGCCGCTGCTGATCGGCATGCTGATCATCGGCTTCGGCACCTCGGCGCCCGAGATGGTGGTGTCTGCGCTGGCCGCCGGCCAGGGCAATCCGGGGCTGGCACTGGGTAACGCCTATGGCTCAAACATCACCAATATTGCGCTGATCATCGGTCTTGTTGCGGTGATCAGCCCGATCAAGGTGCATTCGCAGGTGATTCGCAAGGAGTTGCCGATTCTGCTCGGCATCACCCTTCTGGCGGGCTACCAGCTGCTTGACGGGCAGCTTTCGCGCAACGACGCCTGGGTGCTGATCGGGGTGTTTTTTGTGTTGATGGGCTGGTCCATCGTTCAAGGCCTGCGCGGCAAGGATGATGCCTTGTCCGGTGAGTACGCCGAGGAGGTGGCTGCCCACGCAATGCCGCTCCCCAAAGCCCTGTTCTGGCTGGTGCTGGGTCTGGTACTGCTGATCGTCAGTTCCCGCGTGCTGGTATGGGGCGCAGTGTTTATTGCCGAAAGCCTGGGTGTGAGTGACCTGGTTATCGGGCTGACCATTGTCGCCATCGGCACGTCGCTGCCGGAGCTGGCCTCCTCGCTGGCCGCCATTCGCCGCAACGAGCATGACCTTGCGCTGGGCAATGTGATCGGCTCCGGCCTGTTCAATACCCTTGCTGTGGTGGGCATCGCCGCCGGCATCGCGCCGCTGGCAGTCGACCCGGTCGTGCTGCAGCGCGACTGGGTAATCATGTTCGTATTGACCGCGGTTTTGCTATTTATGGGCATCGGGCGGTTCGGCAAGCAGGGCGAGGTGACTCGCTTCAACGGTATCCTGCTGTTGGCAACCTACGCGGGCTATACCGGGTGGCTGGTCAGCACCATGCTGCGCTGACCGACTGGCGGTTGGGAGGTTCGTGTTGCTATGCGAGCCGCCCAGCCGGTGTATGATGGCCCATCTTCATTCCGCCAGAGACTTTCTGTTCCGCCATGTCTGACGCGAAAACCGCTCCTGCGCAGCACAAGCCGCGCCCGCTGATCGACCTGCTGGTCAGCATCCTCCTGCCCTCGATCATTCTCATGAAGCTCAGTGGCGACGACAACCTCGGCGCTACCAATGCGCTGCTGCTGGCCTTGGCTTTTCCGGTGGGCTGGGGGTTGTTCGAACTGGTGCAGTATCGCAAGTTCAACTTCATTGCCTTGCTGGGCGTGATCAGCGTGCTGCTGACCGGTGGCATCGGCGTGCTGCAACTTGATACCCGCTGGCTTGCGATCAAGGAAGCCGCGGTACCGGGTGTCATCGGCCTGGCCGTGCTGATTTCTACCCGCACGCGTTACCCGCTGATTCGTACCCTGCTGTACAACGAGAAGGTGATCAACGTCGCGCTGGTGCAGGAGCGCCTGCAGGAACGCGGCCTGGTCGACATCTTCAATCTGCGCCTGCTGCGCGCGACCTATTTTCTGGCCGGCACCTTCTTTTTCTCTTCGGCGATGAACTACATCGTCGCCAAATGGATCGTCGTCAGCCCGGCTGGTACCGAAGCCTTCAATGAAGAGCTGGGGCAGATGACGCTGGTCAGCTATCCGATGATCGCGATTCCATCGATGATCATGATGATGGCCATTCTGTTTTACCTCTGGCGCACCATCCACGGCCTGACCGGTCTGAGCATGGAAGAGATCATGGCGCAGCAAAAGGGCTAGCGAAGCTAGCTGGGCTAGCCAGCGGCAAGCCACAAGCTACAAGCTACAAGCTACAAGCAAACCCGCGCGGTGTTCAGCCGTGCGGGTTTTTTTACGGTTGCATGGGGGCAGATAGTGGACGGGTGTAACAGCAGGGCCGCATGCAGCGCAGCCGCCATTTTCCAGCGCAAAAACAAAACCCGGCATCGAGACCGGGTTTGCTTGTAGCTTGCAGCTTGAGGCTGCGCTTGGCTCGCCTACAGCGCAGCAAAGGCCTCCCGCAGCGTGGCAACCGTGCGTTCGGGGTTGTGCAGCTTGTCCAGGCCGAACAGGCCGAGGCGGAAGGTCTTGAAGCCTTCCGGTTCGTCGCACATCAGCGGTACGCCGGCTGCGGTCTGCAGGCCGAGCGGGGCGAAGGCCTTACCGCTCTGGATACCGTCGTTGTCGGTGTAGCTGACGACGACCCCGGGGGCGCCGAAGCCGTCAGCCGCAACACTCTTGTAGCCCAGCTCCTGCATTAGCTCGCGCACGGCGGTGCCGAGCGCCAGTTGTTCCTGCTTGACCTTGGCGAAGCCGTAGTCGCGGGTTTCGAGCATGGTATCGCGGAAGGCCTTGAGGGCATCGGTCGGCATGGTGGCGTGGTAGGCGTGGCCGCCGTTCTCGTAAGCCTGCATGATCTGCCGCCACTTCTTCAGGTCGGCGGCAAAGCTGGTGCTGGTGGTCTGTTCCAGAACCTGCTCGGCGCGTTCGCTGAACATGATCAGGGCGCTGCACGGGGAGGCGCTCCAGCCCTTTTGCGGCGCGCTGATCAGCACGTCGATACCGCAGGCCTGCATGTCGACCCAGACGGTGCCGGAGGCGATGCAATCGAGGACGAACAGGCCACCGACTTCGTGTACGGCATCGGCAACCGCGCGCAGGTAGTCATCCGGCAGAATGATACCCGCGGCTGTTTCGACGTGCGGGGCGAATACCACATCCGGCTTGCTGGCGCGAATCTCGGCGACAACCTGGTCAATCGGCGCCGGGGAAAACGCGGGCTGGTTGCCGGTATCGGATTTGACCGCCTTGAGTACGGTCTCGCTGGCCGGGATGCGTGCCATCTCGAAAATCTGACTCCAGCGATAGCTGAACCAGCCGTTACGAATGACCAGGCACTTCTTGTCCTGGGCAAACTGGCGCGCAACGGCTTCCATACCATAGGTGCCGCCACCGGGAACCACTGCCACCGCGTGGGCGTTGTACACGCTCTTGAGCGTAGTGGAAATGTCACGCATGACCTGCTGGAAGGTTTGCGACATGTGATTGAGCGAGCGATCGGTAAAGACGACCGAGTATTCCAGCAAGCCTTCGGGATCGATGGCGGGAACCAGTTTGGACACGGGGTTTCTCCAGACGGTTGACAGGAAACGCCGGCGTTGCCTGCGTTGATGTGCTGACAATCCTACCCCGATTCCGGGCCGGACGCAGTTCGGAAAAGCGGCGTTTTGTTAACTCCGGGAACAGTTGCCCGGGCGCGTATCCGTTTCGCCCAGGTTGTGCGCCCAGACCGGATTGGCGGGGGGGCTCAGCCGGTCAGCATTGACCAGCAGGTTTCGCAGGCAGCCTTCAGGTCTTCCGGCTGCAAGACCAGCAGGCCTTCGCGTTCGCACTTGACCAGATTGGCAAAGCTGCCCCAGACCATGGCCATGAGTACTTCGGCCCGCAGGTCGCGACGGTAGATGCCTTGCTCCTGATACTGCCGATATTGTCTGACCAGCGGGGTAAAGAACTGCTGTTCGAGTTGCCGGCTCTGTTCGTCCAGATAGGGCCGGTGATCCTGCATCTCGAGAAAACGATAGGTGTCCGGATGCTGGCGGCTGTAGTCGATCATGCGCTGCCAGACAATGTCGAACTGCGCCCGGGCCGGCAGGCTGCGATCGAGGCCGTCAAACAGCAGGTCGCGTTTGAACTGTCGCTGGCTGCGGAACAGTTCGTTGACCAGTGCCTCCTTGCTGCTGAAATAGCGATAGATGGTGCCGGTACCCACCTGTGCCTGTTCGGCCAGGGCAGGTATTGGCACACCGTTTACGCCACCGGCGGCAAATACCTTCAGGGCCGCGTCCAGAATGGCCTGGCGTTTGTCCCTGATGCGCGGTCGGGCTGCTTTCCCGGTTTCAGTCGGTGTCTTCATGTTGGCATTCTAGCGACCAGCGCCGGGTTTGTGCAGAGTGGGGAGGGGGAGCTGTTAACGGCAAACGGGGCAGTCTGACTGCCCCGTGCTTGCCGCGATTTGATCAGTTGCGACGGCTGTCGATAACCGCTTGCCAGGTGATGACGTCCTCGTCCTCCGGCGGCTGCGAACGGCGCTTGTCGGCGCTGCGCGCAATCAGCCAGCCGATCAACGTGAAGATCGACACGGCGAGCAGGATCAGACTGGCGACTGCGTTGATCTCCGGCTTCACGCCCAGACGCACGGCGGAGAATACCTCCATCGGCAGAGTGGTGGAGCCCGGGCCGGATACGAAGCTGGCCAGTACCAGGTCATCAAGCGACAGGGTAAAGGACAGCAGCCAGCCAGCGGCGATCGATGGTGCGATCATCGGCACGGTGATCAGCAGGAAGGTCTTCCACGGGCGCGCGCCGAGATCCATCGCGGCCTCCTCGATCGACTGGTCAAGCTCGCTCAGGCGACCGCTGACCACGACTGCCACGTAGGCGGTACAGAAGGTCACGTGGGCGATCCAGATGGTCACCATGCCGCGCTCTGCCGGCCAGCCAATCATCTGCGCCATGGCGACGAACAGCAGCAGCAGCGACAGACCGGTAATCACCTCGGGCATGACCAGCGGCGCAGTGACCAGCCCTGAAAACAGGGTGCGGCCCTTGAAGCGCTTGATGCGGGTCATGACGAAGGCCGCCAGGGTGCCGAGCGCCACCGCCGCTGTGGCGGTGAAGAAGGCAATCTGCAGGCTGCGTTTGACCGCATTCATCAGCTGGGTGTTGTCCAGCAGACCGACATACCAGTGCACCGACCAGCCGCCCCAGACGGTAACCAGCCGGGAGGCGTTGAACGAGTAGATCACCAGAATGATCATCGGCAGGTAGATGAATACCAGGCCCAGCCAGAGCATCAGGGTGGAGAAGTTGGGGCGCTTGCTCATGCTTTTTTCTCCATTTCCTTGGCCTGGTTGTAGTGGAACAGCACCAGCGGGACGATCAGGATAACCAGCATGACAATGGCGAGCGCCGAGGCAACCGGCCAGTCACGGTTGTTGAAGAATTCCTGCCAGAGTACCTTGCCGATCATCAGGGTTTCCGGGCCGCCCAGCAGTTCGGGGATAACGAACTCACCGACCACCGGAATGAACACCAGCATGGAGCCGGCGATGATGCCGGTTTTCGACAGCGGCACGGTAATGCTCCAGAACGCCTTGATGCGACCGGCGCCCAGGTCCATGGCCGCTTCGAGCAGGCTGTGATCGTGCTTGACCAGGTTGGCGTACAGCGGCAGCACCATGAACGGCAGGTAGGCGTAGACCACGCCGATATAGACTGCCGTGTTGGTGTTGAGGATCTGCATCGGCTCGCTGATCAGACCCAGACTCATCAGGGTGCTGTTGAGCAGGCCGTTGTTGCTGAGGATACCCATCCAGGCGTAGACGCGGATCAGGATCGCGGTCCAGGTCGGCATCATCACCAGCAGCAGGTAGACCAGTTGCTTTTCGCGCGGCGCCCGGGCGATGGCATAGGCCATCGGGTAGCCGACCAGCAGGCAGATCAGGGTCGAGAAAAAGGCAATTTTCAGCGAACCCAGATAGGCGGACAGGTAGAGACCGTCCTGGCTGAGGAAGATGTAGTTGCCGAGGTTGAGCATGACGTTGAGCTTCTGCTCGACGTACTGGAAGATCGGCTGATAGGGCGGAATGGCGATCGCGGCTTCCGAAAAGCTGATCTTCAGCACGATGGCGAAGGGCAGCAGGAAGAACAGGAACAGCCAGAGATAGGGGACGCTGATGACCCAGAAGCGCCCCGGCGGTGTCAGGCGTGGCATTTTCATGAGTGCAGAATGACCCCGCTGTCGTCTTCCCAGCTGATGTACACCTCGTCCTCCCAGGTCGGGCGAGGCAGGCGACGCTCGGAGTTGGCGAAGAAGGCCTGGACCATCTTGCCGCTATCGAGCTTGATGTAGTAAACCGAGTGGCCGCCGAGATAGGCGATGTCATGCACCACGCCGTGGGAGCTGTTGTACTCGCCCTCGGGCTTCTCGGTGCTGACCCAGACTTTCTCCGGGCGCAGGGCGTAGATGATGCTCTTGTCCTGGGCGCGGGTGGTGATGCCGTGGCCGACGTAGATCGGCTTGTCGAGGCAGTCGCACTGGATGATCGCGTGGTCTTCCATGTCGGCGCTGATCTCGCCTTCAAAGATGTTCACACTACCGATGAACTCGGCGACATGACGGCTGACCGGGCTTTCATAGATATCCATCGGCGTGCCGACCTGGGCAATCCAGCCCTGGTGCATGATGGCGATACGCTGGGCCATGGTCATGGCCTCTTCCTGGTCGTGGGTGACCATGATGCAGGTCACGCCGACGCGCTCGATGATCTCGACCAGCTCCAGTTGCATCTGGGTGCGCAGCTTCTTGTCCAGCGCGCCCATGGGTTCGTCCAGCAGCAGGACCTTCGGACGCTTTGCCAGCGAGCGGGCCAGAGCCACACGCTGACGTTGCCCGCCGGAGAGCTGATCCGGCTTGCGCCGCGCGTACTCGGTCATGTGCACGAGCTTGAGCATTTCCTTTACGCGCTCGTTGATTTCGGCCTTTGGCAGTTTGTCCTGCTTGAGGCCGAAGGCGATGTTCTGTTCGACCGTCATATGCGGGAACAATGCGTAGGACTGGAACATCATGTTGATCGGGCGCTCGTAGGGCGGCAGATCGGTGATGTCCTGACCATCGAGCAGTACGCGGCCCTCTGTTGGGCGCTCGAAGCCGGCGAGGATGCGCAGCAAGGTCGACTTGCCCGACCCCGAGCCGCCGAGCAGAGCGAAGATTTCGCCGCGATTGATGCTCAGACTGACGTCGTCTACCGCCAGCGCTTCATCGAACCGCTTGCTGATGCGCTCAATCTTCACAAAGTCATTGGGCTCGGCCTTGGCCATCGCCTGTTTCATGGCTCCTGCTGCACCAACCATAGTCGTCTCCGGATCTCTTTCCACCTGTGCAGCACCGCTGCACACAAAGATATTGGCGGGCCGCCGCAGCGGCACCTTGCGTGTTTGTTCTGTTGATTCAACAAGGGGCTGCCGGAAGGCAGCCCCTTGAGTGTCTTACTGACCTGACTTGATGCGGCTCCAGGTGCGGGTCATCAGTCGCTGTGCGGCCATCGGACGCGGCACGTTGACGTAGAGTCGGCTCATCACCTCGTCGCTCGGGTAGATCGCCGGATCATTGCGCACTTCCGGGTCAACCAGCTCGTCGGATGCCTTGTTCGGGTTGGCGTAGGCAACATAGTCGGTGATCGGCGCGATTACGTCCGGGCGCAGGATGTAGTTGATGAAGGCGTGGGCTTCTTCCGGATTCGGCGCATCCTTCGGGATGGCCATCATGTCGAACCACAGGGCAGTCCCTTCCTTCGGAATGATGTAGTTGATCTCGACGCCGTTCTCGGCTTCCTCGGCGCGGTAGGCGGCCTGGAAAACATCGCCCGAGTAGCCTGCCGCGACACAGATGTCGCCGTTGGCCAGATCGGAAATGTAGCGCGAGGAGTGGAAGTAGGTGATGTACGGACGAACCGCCAGCATCAGTTCTTCGGCCTTCTTCAGGTCATCGGCATCGCTGCTGTTCGGGTCCAGGCCGAGGTAGCTCAGCGCTGAGGGCAGCATTTCATCCGCCGAATCCAGCACGCTCACGCCACAGCTGGCCAGCTTGCTGGCGTATTGCGGATCAAAGATCAGCGCCCAGGAGTCCAGCGGTGCGTCGTCACCGAGAGCGGCTTTAACCTTCTCGACGTTGTAGCCAATACCGTTGGTGCCCCACAGATAGGGAATGGAGTGCGCGCTACCCGGGTCGATGCTTTCCATTTGCTTCATCAGTTCGGGATTGAGGTTGACCATGTTGGGCAGCTTGCTGTGATCAAGCTCAAGGTAGACACCGGCCTTGATCTGCTTGGTCAGGAAGTTGTTGGACGGTACGACGATGTCGAAGCCGGAGCGACCTGTCAGCAGCTTGGCATCGACCACTTCGTTCGAGTCATAGACGTCGTAGGTCACCTTGATGCCGGTTTCCTTCTCGAAGTTGGCAATGGTGTCCTCGGCGATGTAGTCCGACCAGTTGTAAATGTTCAGTTGGCCTGCGGCATGCGTGACACCGGCTCCGCCCAGCAGGGCGGCAGTGGTCAGTGCCAGCAGCGACTTTTGCATTGGATGCTTCATGGTGTCTCCTGATTCGGACGCCGGCTTGCGCCGGGCCCTTCTGGTTTCTGGTCGATGCAGGAGGGGAGTCCTGCAGTCGACCGTTTCTTGTTACTGTCTTCTGTGTTACTGACCGGATTTCACGCGCGTCCAGACACGGGTCCGGGTGCGCTCGATGTTGGCCGGCAGCTCCGCCAGAGTAAAGAGTTTGGCCAGGGTCTCGTCGCTGGGATACACGCCCGGATCGGTTAGCACACTCTCATCAATCATCGGCTTGGAGGCCGCGTTACCATTGGCATAGGCAACGTAGTTGGAGATACCGGCGATCACCTCGGGGCGCAGAATATAATCCATAAATGCGTAGGCGTTATCGACATTTTTTGCGTCCTTGGGAATGGCCATCATGTCGAACCACATCGCCGCGCCTTCCTTCGGAATCACGTAGCTGACTTCAACCCCGTTTTCGGCTTCTTCTGCCCGTGCTGCGGCCTGCAGAATGTCGCCGGACCAGCCTACCGCAACGCAGATGTCGCCATTGGCCAGGTCGGTAATGAACTTGGAGGAGTGGAAGTAGGTGATGTGCGGACGCACGCTCATCAGCAGCTCCTGGGCCTTGGGATAGTCCGCGGCGTCGGTGCTGTTCGGGTTCAGGCCCAGATAGAACAGGGCAGACGGAATAATCTCGGCCGGTGCGTCCAGGAAGGCGACGCCGCAGGAGGCCAGCTTCTCCATGTTTTCCGGCTTGAACACCAGATCCCATGAGTTCAGCGGTGCATCTTCGCCCAGCACAGCCTTGACCTTCTCGGCGTTGTAACCGATGCCGGTGGTGCCCCACAGATACGGGAAGGCGTACTGGTTGCCAGGGTCGTTGGTTTCCAATGCCCTGAGCAGCGTCGGATCCAGATTTTCCCAGTTCGGCAGCTTGCTGCGGTCCAGCGGCAGGAAGGCGCCAGCCTTGATCTGCTTGCCGAGGAACTGGTTGGAGGGGACGACGATGTCGAATCCGGAGCTGCCGGAGAGCAGCTTGGCTTCCAGTACTTCGTTGCTGTCGAACACGTCGTAGACCGGGCGGATGCCGGTTTCCTTCTGGAAGTTGTCGAGCGTGTCCTCGGCGATATAGTCCGACCAGTTGTAAACGTTTACCACTTCCTCTGCGGTGGCTGCGGTGCTGATGGATACAGCAGTGGCTGTTGCCAGCAGGGTCTTGCCCAGATGTTTCATCATCGTTTCAACTCTCCATCCATTGTTTGGAAACGCGGTGTTGGCATGGGTGCCATTTCGGTGAGCGGAAAAGGCACCCTACAGGCCAGCATAGCCGCTGGTCGGACTCGGGGCGATCAGACTCCCAGTTGCTCGGCTACCAGATCCAGCACCTTCCAGGCCTTGTCGACCAGTTCGTCGATTTCGGCGCGGCTGATGATCAGCGGCGGCGACATGATCATGGTGTCGCCGACCGCGCGCATCACCAGACCGTTGGCGACGCACAGATCACGGCACAGTGTGCCAACGGTACCCTTGTCCGGGAAGCGCTCACGGGTTGCCTTGTCCTTGACCAGCTCGATGGCGCCGAGCAGGCCGACACCGCGAACTTCACCGACCAGGCGATGTGCTGCCAGGCCGGCAATCTTGTCCTGCAAATACGGTGCCGCTTCGTTACGAACGTAGTCGACAATTTTCTCGTCGCGCATGATGCGCAGGTTTTCCAGGCCGACGGCCGCGGATGCCGGATGACCGGAGTAGGTGTAGCCGTGGTAGAACTCGCCGCCGTGCTCGATCATGGTTTCGGCAACGCGGTCGCTGACGATCACCCCGCCCATCGGCAGATAGCCCGAGGTCATGCCCTTGGCGATCGGCATCAGGTCGGGCTGCAGGTCATAGTGCTGGCTGGCGAACCACTGGCCGGTGCGACCAAAGCCGCAGATCACCTCGTCGATGACCAGCAGGATCTCGTACTTGGCCAGAATGCGCTTGATTTCCGGCCAGTAGGTATCCGGCGGAATGATCACGCCGCCGGCACCCTGAATCGGCTCGGCGATGAAGGCTGCGACCTGATCGATGCCCAGTTCGAGAATCTTGGCTTCCAGCTGCTGGGCCGCCCAGATGCCGAACTCGTCCGGCGACATGTCACCACCCTCGCCATACCAGTACGGCTGCGGGATGTGCACGATACCGGGGATCGGCAGGTCACCCTGTTCATGCATTACCGACATGCCGCCGAGACTGGCGCCGGCTACCGTCGAGCCGTGATAACCGTTGATACGGCTGATGATGGTTTTCTTGGTTGGCTTGCCCTTGAGGTCCCAGTAGCGGCGCACCATGCGCAGCACGGTATCGTTGGATTCGGAACCTGAGCCGGTGAAGAACACATGACTCATATGCTCAGGTGCGACTTCGGCGATAGCCGTGGCCAGCTCGATGGCCGGGGGGTTGGCGCACTGGAAGAAGCTGTTGTAGTAGGGCAGCTTCAGCATCTGCTGGTAGGCGGCCTCAGCCAGTTCCTTGCGGCCGTAGCCGATATTCACGCACCACAGACCGGCCATGCCGTCGAGCACCTTGTTGCCTTCGCTGTCCCAGAGATACACGCCCTCGGCGCGCTCGATGATGCGCGTGCCGCGCTCACCCAGCTCCTTGTGGTCGGTAAAGGGGTGCAGATAGTGGGCGGCGTCCATGGCCTGCAGTTCGGCGGTATTGCGTTTGCTCATACGGTACTCCGGTTTCCGTGGTGTCGCTGCCCTCCGGCAGCGACCGTTACAGGGTTGAGGGATCAGACGGACAGCAGCAGGAACTCGCGCTCCCAGGAGCTGATCACCCGTTTGTAGTTTTCGTGTTCGGCGCGCTTGACCGCCACATAGCCGCGGCAGAACTTGCTGCCGAGCACTGCTTCAATGTCCTTGCATTGCTCCATGCGCTCCAGTGCCGATTCGATGGTCAGCGGCAGGCGCAGGTTGCGGCGTTCATACGCGCGGCCCTTGACCGGTGCCGACGGTGACATGCGGTTTTCCATACCCAGGTAGCCGCACAGCAGACTGGCCGCAATGGCAATGTAGGGATTGGCATCTGCGCCGGGCAGGCGGTTTTCGACCCGACGGTTCTGCGGGTTGGAGTCCGGCACGCGCAGGCCGGCGGTACGGTTCTCTTCACCCCACTCGACGTTCACCGGTGCCGAGGTGTCGGGCAGGAAGCGGCGGAACGAGTTGACGTTCGGCGCGAACAGCGGCAGCACTTCCGGGATGTAGCGTTGCAGACCGCCGATGTGGTGCAGGAACAGCTCGCTCATGCTGCCATCATCATTGGAGAAAATATTCTTGCCGGTCTTGGCGTCAACGATGCTCTGGTGCAGGTGCATGGCGCTGCCCGGCTCATTGGTGATCGGCTTGGCCATAAAGGTCGCGGTCATATCGTGCTTGAGCGCAGCCTCGCGCATGGTGCGCTTGAACACCTGAATCTGATCGGCCAGATGCAGCGGGTCACCGTGACGGAAGTTGATTTCCATCTGCGCGGTGCCTTCCTCGTGGATCAGGGTGTCCAGATCCAGGCCCTGAGCCTCGCACCAGTCGTACATGTCTTCGAACAGCGGGTCGAATTCGTTGGCGGCGTCGATGGAGAAGGACTGGCGGCCGGTTTCCTGGCGGCCGGAGCGGCCGATCGGCGGCTGCAGCGGCAGGTCCGGGTCTTCGTTGCGGCGGGTCAGATAGAATTCCATCTCGGGCGCGACGATCGGCTTCCAGCCCTTTTTCTCATACAGCTTGAGCACGGTCTTGAGCACGTTGCGCGGCGCCATCTCGATGGGATTGCCCATCTTGTCAAAGCAGTCATGGATGATCTGCGCGGTCGGTTCCAGTGCCCACGGCACCATGAACATGGCGGTCTCGTCCGGCTTGCAGATCATGTCGATATCGGCCGGGTCGAGCAGGTCGTAATAGATGTCGTCTTCTACATAGTCGCCGGTAACCGATTGCAGCAGGATGCTTTCGGGCAGACGCATGCCTTTCTCCGAGATGAACTTCATGGTCGGAGCGATCTTGCCGCGGGCAATACCGGTCAGGTCGCCCACCATGCATTCCACTTCAGTAATCTTGTTTTCTTTAAGCCAGCTTTCAATCTTGTTCATAACCGCCTCAGGAGTGTCGCGACGCACGGGCCCGGCAGGCGTTTCCGAACGCCTGGAAGATCGACAGGTAAAACGGATTGCGGGTTACCTGCCATTCGGGGTGCCACTGTACGCCGAGAGCGAATTGGGTTGCCTGGCTGACCGAGAAGGCCTCAATCAGTCCATCGGGTGCTGTCGCTTCAGGCTGCAGACCGGCTCCCAGTGTAGCGACTCCCTGAGTGTGCAGGGAATTGACCTGAGCCGAGCTGCAGCCTGAAATTTCGTAGAGCAACCCCCCGGGCTCAAGACGAACCTCGTGAGCTGGGCCATACTGAATGTCGACCGGCTGATTCTTGTCCTCGCGGTGTTCGATATAACCGCCGACTTCGTACAGTCGCTGATGCAAAGTGCCGCCAAAGGCGACGTTCATTTCCTGAAAGCCTCGGCAGATGCCGAGTACCGGAACGCCGTGGTCAATTGCGGCGCGAATCAATGGCAGGGTGGTCGCGTCGCGCTTGGGGTCGTGCTTGGTGCCTTCGGCGCTACCCGGCCCGCTGTAATGATGGGGCTCAACGTTGGACGGCGAGCCGGTAAACAGGATGCCGTCCAGCAGGTCCAGCAGCTGATCGCTGTCCAGTCGCTCGCCCAGGGCCGGAATCAGCAGCGGCAGGCCGTTGGCACCGTCCACGACGCCGAGAATGTATTTCTCGCCGACGATGTTGAAAGGGTGCAGCCCGAGCTGTTCCGAGCAGCAGACGATACCAATGACGGGTTTGCGTACGACGGACATTTGATGTTCCAGCAAGTCAGAGACAAAGTGAATGCGAACCGATTGTTGTTCGTTTTTTCGTACAATAGCAATAAAAAATAATTAACACAAAGAGCAAAAATAACGAACACGCGAGGTAGTCATTTTGGTCTTTAACGCCCGTCTGTGGCCTTTTATAGGGCAGTGCGCACCATGTTTGTGCGGTATCAGTTCTATTGACTCCGAAGGGCCTTTCGGATTAACTCACATCGTGTAAGTTCTGTGATTGATATATTTTACAAATAACAGGTGAAATCCCATGCAGCCCCAAGCCGGAGCGGATGCTGTAACCGCCGTCCCCGCCACGCCCAGTGAGCCGGTAGGCATCCAGGAAGCGGAGGCCTTTCTGGCCGCGCATCCGGAAACCCATTTTATTGACCTTCTTATTGCCGATATGAACGGTATCGTGCGCGGCAAGCGCATTGATCGTTCTGCGTTGGCCAAAGCCTTCGAGAAGGGCATCGCATTGCCGGCATCGGTCTTTGCGCTGAACATTCAGGGTACGACCGTAGAAGAGACCGGTCTCGGTCTGGAAATCGGCGATGCGGACCGCATTTGCCTGCCGATTCCCGGAACCCTGACGGTTGAACCATGGCAGAAGCGTCCAACCGGACAACTGCTGATGACCATGTACGAGCTGGACCGCAAGACCCCCTTCTTCGCCGACCCCCGCTATGTTCTGCAACGTATCGTAGAACGCTTCAAGGATCTCAAGCTGACCCCGGTGTCTGCCTTCGAGCTGGAGTTCTACCTGATTGACCAGGAGAACATTACCGGCCGCCCGCAGCCGCCGCGCTCTCCGATGTCCGGCAAGCGTCCCAATTCGGTGCAGGTCTATTCCATGGATGATCTGGACGAATACGCCGAGTTCCTTGAGGACGTCATCGAAGCTGCCCACGAGCAGGGCATCCCCGCTGACGCCATCGTGGCCGAGTCGGCACCGGGGCAGTTCGAGGTCAACCTGCACCATGTTGATGATCCGGTTAAGGCCTGTGACTTCAACGTGCTGCTCAAGCGGGTGATCAAGAACGTGGCCTACGACCATGAAATGGATACCACTTTCATGGCCAAGCCTTATCACGATCAGGCCGGTAACGGTATGCACGTGCATATCAGCCTGATGGACGAGAACGGCCGCAATGTCTTTGCGCCCAATGCCGACGGCAGTTTGAGCGATCGCCTGCGCTGGGCTGTTGGTGGCCTGCTGGAAACCCTGCCGCAGTACATGGCCTTCCTGTGTCCGAATATCAACTCCTATCGTCGTTTCAGCCCGAGTTTCTTCGTGCCCTGTGCGCCGACCTGGGGTATTGATAACCGCACCGTGGCAGTCCGTGTGCCCGGTGGCGACCCGGAGGCAATGCGTATCGAGCACCGCCTGGCCGGCGCCGATGCCAACCCGTACTTGCTGATGGCAGCATTGCTGTCGGCCATTCACTACGGCATCAGCAATCAGGTCGAGCCGCCGGAGATGACCGAGGGCAACGCTTACGATCAGCATGAGCCGTCGCTGCCGACCAACCTGCGTGATGCGCTGCGTGAGCTGGAAGCCTCCGAGGTAATGAAGGAGTACATCGGCGAGGAATATCTCGACGTATTTGTACTCTGCAAGGAAAGTGAGATGGAGGAGTTCGAGAAGACCATTTCCGACCTTGAGTACATGTGGTACCTGCACACCGTCTGACCACGTCGTGGCCAATCACAATCCCGCCCTCCGGCGGGATTGTTCGTTATGCGAGAGCCTTTGTGATGAATGATTCCTGGTATCGGGCCAGCGTGCCCGCTGTTCCGCCCCGCGCACAGCTGCAGGGTGTGCTGGATGCGGATGTCTGTATCGTGGGTGCCGGTTTTACCGGCCTGTCTGCGGCGCTGGAGCTGGCCGAGGCCGGGCGCAGCGTGATTGTGCTCGAGGCAGAGGATGTCGGCTGGGGCTGCTCGGGTCGTAATGGCGGGCAGATCAATCCTGGGGTGGCCTGCGATCATGCCAGGGTGGTTCGTGAGCTGGGCGAGCAGGACGCTCGCCGCGTCTGGCAGCTCGGGCTCGATGGTGTAGACCTGCTGCGCGACCGGGTCGAGCGCTACGGCATCGACTGTGATCTGAAGTGGGGGATTTTGCTGGTTGCCAACAAGGCGCGGCAGGTTCCCGAGTTGCGGGCCTGGCAGCAGGAGCTGGGTGAGCTTGGCTACGACCGGCTGGAGTTTCATGATCGGGCGGCGCTGCAGGGCTTGCTGAACGCGGATTATCAGGCCGGCGTGATGGATTTGGGTGGTGGCGATCTGCACCCGCTCAAGTATGTACAGGGGCTGGCTCGTGCTGCCGAGCAGGCCGGTGTGCGCATTTTCGAGCGCTCCGCGGTCCGCAGCTATCGCGAGCAGCGCGGGCAGGTTCAGGTTTGTACGGCTGGCGGTCAGGTGCGCGCCGGTCATCTGCTGCTGGCGGGTAACGCCTACCTCGGCAAGCTGCTGCCCTGGTACCGCAAGGGCTTTATGCCGATCGGCAGTTATATCGGGGCGACTCGGCCGCTCGGCGATCTGGCCGAACAGTTGATTCCCTCCCGCGCAGCGGTCTGCGACATGAACACCCTGATCGATTATTACCGGCTGACGCCGGATAACCGTCTGCTGTTCGGTGGGCGCGCCAGTGCCCGCGATGCCCGTCCCGATGCATTGCGCCAGACCATGCGTGAGCGCATGGCGCAGGTGTTTGGGCAGCTGGCGGGTGAGGATTTCGAATACCTCTGGGGTGGTCAGGTCGCGATGACCATGAGCAAGGCGCCGGTGTTTGGTCGGCTGGGGCAGCGGGTGCTGTTTACCCAGGGCTATTCCGGACAGGGCGTGGCGCTGGCCGGATTGGCGGGCAAGCTGATGGCCGAGACGGTGCTGGGCGATGCCCGCAACTTTGACCTGATGGCGCGCTGGCGTCACCTGCCGGTTCCGCCGGGTGCGCCGCTGCAGACCGCTATCCGGGCGCTGGCGCTGCTGTGGTATCGTCTGCAGGACAGTCGTTGATACGGAACCCCTATGAGCAGATCCGCCCCGAAACGCCGCGCCAGCAGTCAGGAACGGATCGACCGCATCCTCGAGGCGACCACTGCGCTGCTTGACCAGGGCGGGCTGAGCGCGCTGTCGATCTACGCCATCGCCGAGCAGGCCGACATTCCCCCGTCTTCGGTGTATCACTTTTTTCCTCAGGTCAGCGACGTGCTGGCAGCGCTGGCCGAGCGCCTGTTCCTTGAGCTGGACGGGATTCTCCAGACACCTCCAGTCTCCCACGCGTCCAGCTGGATGGCGCTGGTCGCCGACATCGAACAGCGTTTTCAGGACTATTACCGCGGCAATCCGGCCGCCCGCGAGCTGCTGTTGGGCGGGCATGATCTGGCCGCCATTCGCCAGGCCGACCAGCAGCACGATCAACTGCTGGGGCGGCGGTTTCAGCAGTGCTTGGCCGAGGTCTTCGTGCTGCCGCCGTTGCCGAATGATGTGGATATCTTCGCGCTGGCCATGCAGGCGGCAGACAAGCTGCTCGCCGTCGGTTATCAGCAGTCTGGCGAGTTGAGCGACCCCATTTGCCGTGAAGCAACACGGCTGATGACCGCCTACCTGGGCGTCTATCTGCCGCCGGTACTGGCGCGGGTCGAGGGGCGCTGAGTGGGGCTGGTGCGCTGGTGGCGTGAGCGCAGCGAACAGCGTCGCTTGCAGCGTGTGCAGGGTGAGCTTGATCCGGCCCTGTGGCAGCAGGCGCTGGGTGACTGGCCCTGTTACCGGCACCTGAGCGCGGCCCAGCGTGAGCGTCTGCATGACACCGCGCTGCGTTTTTTGCTGCGCAAGCATCTGCATCCGCTGGAGGGTGTTGAGCTGGACGATGTTCTGCGTTTGCGGGTCGCCGGAATGGCTGTTCTGCCGGTGCTGGAGATTGGTTTGCACTGGTACGACGGCTGGCAGACGCTGGTGCTCTACGACGGTCCGTTCCGCACCCGGCAGCAATGGCGTGACGAGGCCGGCGTGGTGCACGAAGCGGTGCGCGAGCTGAGCGGCGAGGCCTGGTTGCATGGCCCGGTGGTGCTGTCGCTGGAGGACGTTCGCCATTCTGGGCAAGCGGACGGCTTCAACGTGGTTATTCATGAGCTGGCGCATACGCTGGATATGCGCTCATCCGCCGCCAATGGTTCGCCGCCGCTGCACCGCGGCATGAGCCAGGCCGATTGGGCGCGTGACATGCAAGCCGCCTGGGATGATCTGGCTCAGCGTGCCGAACGCGGTGAGCACCTGCCCCTGGATGCCTACGCGCTGGAGGCGCCGGCCGAGTTCTTTGCCGTGTTGTCGGAGAGCTTTTTCGAATGCCCACAGGTGCTGCACCGCAGCTGGCCTGCAGTCTACCGGCATCTGGTCGATTTTTATCGGCAGGATCCGCTGCGCTGGCACGCCTGAGCGGTGGTGGTGCGCAGGCAGCGCTATGCTTATGGCTGATGTTATGCCGGCTTTCTCGTTAAATATCGATGAGGCGGCGGGAAAGTCATTGCCAATCATTTTCTAATTGGTTATAAGTCGATAAATATCGGCTTTTTGTCGAATTCTACCTTCAGGAGAGCGTCATGACCCGTACCGTTACCGTAGCCGCAACCCAGATGGGCTGTTCCTGGGACCGTCAGGCCAACCTCGCACAGGCAGAAAGGCTGGTGCGTGAGGCGGCAGCCAAGGGCGCGCAGATCATCCTGATTCAGGAGCTGTTCGAAACCCCGTACTTCTGTCAGAAGCCCAATCCGGACTACCTGCAGCTCGCGACGCGGGTTGAAGACAACCCGGCGATCAGGCACTTTCAGGCGCTGGCCAGAGAGCTTGAGGTCGTGCTGCCGATCAGTTTCTTCGAGCTGGCCGGGCGGGCGCGCTTCAACAGTGTTGCCATCATTGACGCCGACGGCAGCAACCTGGGTATCTACCGCAAGAGCCATATTCCCGATGGCCCCGGCTACCACGAGAAGTACTACTTCAACCCGGGTGACACCGGCTTCAAGGTCTGGCAGACGCGCTACGCCAAGATTGGCGTCGGTATCTGCTGGGATCAGTGGTTCCCCGAGTGCGCCCGCAGCATGGCGCTGATGGGCGCCGAGCTGCTGTTTTATCCGACTGCCATTGGCAGCGAGCCGCATGACCACAGCATCAACTCGCGGGATCACTGGCAGCGCGTGCAGCAAGGCCATGCCGGTGCCAACCTGATGCCGCTGATTGCCAGTAACCGCATTGGTCGCGAAGAGCAGGATGGCTACGACATTACCTTCTACGGCTCGTCCTTTATCGCCAATCAGTTCGGTGAAAAGGTGCAGGAACTGAACGAAACGGACACCGGCGTGCTGGTGCAGACCTTTGATCTGGACGAGCTGGAGCACATCCGCAGCGCCTGGGGTGTATTCCGCGACCGCCGGCCAAACCTGTACGGCCCGGTCAAAACCCTGGATGGCGAGCTGGAGTCCTGAGCCGATGTTCAACCTGCATACCACGCCACGCCACGATGGCTACTTCATGCCCGCCGAGTGGGCGCCGCACAGCCAGACCTGGATGATCTGGCCTGAACGGCCGGACAACTGGCGCCAGCAGGCGGTGCCGGCGCAGGCCGCCTTTGCCGCCGTGGCGCAGGCGATAGCCGGCTTTGAGCCGGTCACCGTTGGCGTCTCGGCGGCGCAGTATGCCAGCGCCTGTGCCCAGCTGGATCATCCGGGTATCCGAGTGGTTGAGCTGAGCAGCAACGATGCCTGGGTACGGGATACCGGCCCGACCTTTGTCATCAACGGTCAGGGCGGATTGCGCGGCGTCGACTGGACCTTCAACGCCTGGGGCGGCGAGCTGGGTGGCCTCTACAGCGACTGGGCGCTGGACGATCAGGTGGCCAGCAAGATTCTGTCGATGGAGCGCTGCCCGCGCTATCGTACCGAAGGCTTTGTGCTTGAGGGCGGCTCGATACACGTTGACGGCGAAGGCACGCTGATCACGACCGAGGAGTGCCTGCTCAACCCCAATCGCAATCCCCATCTGCAGCGAGAGGAAATCGAGTTTCAGTTGGCCGAGCACGTGGGTATCAGCAAGGTCATCTGGCTGCCGGAGGGTCTGTTCAATGACGAAACTGACGGGCACGTCGACAACTTCTGCTGTTTCATTCGCCCCGGTGAAGTGTTGCTGGCCTGGACAGATGATCCAGACGACCCAAATTATCCGCGTTGTCAGGCGGCGGCTGCTGTGCTGGCTGCCGAGCGCGATGCGCAGGGCCGTGAGCTTGTCATCCACAAAATTCCGATTCCCGGGCCGCTTCATGCAACCGCTGAGGAATGCGCGGATGTGCTGGTGGTGGAAGGCAGTCAGCCCCGTGACCCGACCGTTCGTCTGGCGGGATCCTACGTCAACTTTCTGATCGTCAACGACGGCATTGTCGCGCCCAGCTTCGATGATCCGCTTGACGCCGAGGCGCTGGAGGTGCTGCAGCGGGTGTTTCCCGAGCGCAGGGTGGTTATGGTGCCGGGGCGGGAAATCCTGCTCGGCGGTGGCAATATTCACTGCATTACCCAGCAACAGCCGTTGGTCGGGTAGGCCAAGCGGACCTGGCTCACATACCCGGTTCGAGTACTGGAGCCGGATCGGGTCAGCGGGCATAATCGGCGTGCACCACTACGGAGCCGGGCGGTCAAGCCCGGCGGTCTCAGGATGTCTATCCGTCCAGAAGGAATTTCCATGTCGTTTACCAAGTCCCTTCCCTTTCCGCTGATTCGCGGCGCTGCAGCGCTGGGTATGGCGGTCACCCTCGCAGGTTGCGCCGCGACCCAGTCGACCAGCAGCTTTGACGCTGCCGGCCAGGCGCGTCTGCAGGGTGAAATCACCAGCAGCAGTCCGGTGAACTTCAGCGATGGTTCGCACCACCAGGTGTTCGCGCTCAAGCTCAAACAGGGTGATCTGGTGCGTGTGCAGCAGAGCGGTGCGCTTGACGGTGCGGTACTCACCCTCGTCGACGAGCGCAATCAGCTGGTCAATGGCCCTAACCAGGGCGCGCTGCACCTGACCCCTGAAGCCGACGGTACCTATCGTCTCGGTGTCAGCGGGAGCAGCCCGAGCACCTTCGGTCCCTTCCAGCTGAGCCTGGAAAAGGTCACTGCACGCAACAGTGGCGCGCTTGAACTGGATCAGTCGGTGTTTGGCCTGCTGACCCGTAATGGCAACGCCAACACCTACACTCTGAATGTGGCCGAGGCCGGTCTGTACGAAATCCTGATGACCTCCGATGAGCTGGATACCGTACTCAAGCTCAATGGCGGAGCAGTCTCTGCCGAGGATGACGACAGCGGCGGCGGTACCAATTCGCGCATTACCGTGCAGCTGGAGCCGGGTACCTACCAGGTCACCGCAACCGCTCTGGATGATCCGGCAGAGGGCGCCTACGACCTGAACGTCACCAGTCGGCCGTTGCCGGAGGGCGTTGAGCTGGTTAATGGCGGGCCGATCGAGCTGGGTGCCAGCATTACCGGTCTGGCCGACAGCAGCCCGAAGGTCTACAGCCTGACCATCACCGAGCGCGCGCTGCTGCGGGTGGTCATGTCCTCGCCGGTGGTTGACAGCTACCTCAGCCTGCAGGGGCCGGGGGTTGACGTTACCGATGATGATGGCGCGGGCAACAACCTGGATGCCGGCATCACCACGCTGGTCAGTCCCGGCACCTACCGCCTGAGTGCGTCTACTGCCGACGGCAGTGCCGGTCTGTTCAACCTGACCACGGCGACCCAGCCGGTCAGCGGCAGCGGTTCAACCCTGCGTCCGGGTGAAGCGGTCTCCGGTTCGCTGGCCGGTGCCAGTGCCGAAAAGACGCTGGTGATCAGCGAGGCGGGTGCCTACAAGGTCGAGCTGTATGCCGGTGACTTTGACGCCATGCTCAGACTGAGCGGCAACGGTGTCGAACTGGAAGATGATGATGGTGCGGGTGGTACCAACTCGCGTATCAGCAGCTATCTGGAAGCTGGTCGTTACACGCTGACTGCCAGCAGCTATGACAACAATGGTCGTGGCAGCTTTGTGATCAGCGCCGAGCGCGAGCAGTAAGAGGTAAGGCCGGCAGCCCGCTCGGGCTGCCGGTTATCAACAGCCGATCAGCCGTTGAGCAGGGCGCGGCCGCGCTGGACGGCTGCCAGCACCTGAGCCGGTGCGGTGCCGCCGATATGGTCACGGGCGTTGACCGATCCTTCCAGTGTCAGCACGTCAAATACGTCCTGTTCGATCTGGTCGCTGAAGCGGCGCAGTTCATCCAGCGACATTTCTGCCAGATCCTTCCCTGAGTCGACACCGTACTTGACTGCATGTCCGACGATTTCGTGACAGTCGCGGAACGGAATTCCCTTGCGTACCAGATAGTCGGCCAGATCGGTGGCGGTGGAGAAACCGCGCAGCGCTGCTTCGCGCATGATCTCGATACGCGGCTCGATGGCCGGGATCATGTCGGCAAAGGCGCGCAGGCTGTCGCGCAGGGTGTCGACCGCGTCGAACAGCGGTTCCTTGTCTTCCTGGTTGTCCTTGTTGTAGGCCAGCGGCTGGCTCTTCATCAGGGTCAGCAGGCCCATCAGGTGGCCGTAGACGCGGCCGGATTTGCCGCGTACCAGCTCCGGGACGTCCGGGTTCTTCTTCTGCGGCATGATCGACGAGCCGGTGCAGAAGCGGTCGGGCAGGGCGATAAAGTTGAACTGGGCGCTGGTCCACAGCACCAGCTCTTCGGAGAAGCGCGACAGGTGCATCATCGCCAGCGAGGCCGCGGCGCAGAATTCGATGGCGAAGTCGCGGTCGGAAACACCGTCCAGCGAGTTGCCGGAGATGGCTTCGAAACCGAGCAGCTCGCAGGTCACGCTGCGGTCGATCGGGTAGGTGGTGCCGGCCAGTGCGGCTGAACCGAGCGGCATGCGGTTGACCCGCTTGCGACAGTCGATCAGGCGCTCGCGGTCACGCTGCAGCATTTCGAACCAGGCCAGCAGATGGTGGCCGAAGGTTACCGGCTGGGCAGTCTGCAGATGGGTGAAGCCGGGCATGATTACGGCATTGTGACGCTCGGCCTGATCCAGCAGGCCGGTCTGCAGGCGGATCAGCTCGGCGACGATGGCGTCGATCTCTTCGCGCAGCCAGAGGCGGATATCGGTGGCGACCTGGTCGTTACGTGAACGACCGGTGTGCAGCTTCTTGCCGGTGATGCCGATGCGGTCGGTCAGCCTGGCTTCGATGTTCATGTGCACATCTTCGAGGTCGACGCGCCAGTCGAACTGCCCGGCTTCGATTTCAGCGCGAATGGCATTCAGCCCGTCGATGATGGTGTCGCGCTCGGCATCGGTCAGTACGCCGACCTTGGCCAGCATGGTGGCGTGGGCGATCGAGCCCTGAATGTCGTGCTTGTACAGACGCTTGTCGAAATCCACCGAGGCGGTGAAACGGGCAACGAAGGCGTCGACCGGTTCGCTGAACCGGCCACCCCAGGATTGGTTGGTTGTCTTGTCTTGGGTCATGTCTCGGATGGGTCCGCTGCGTGTAGTATCAGAAAACGGGTAGCATACCACTTCACGCTTGCACGATGGCGGCGGGCTGGCAGACACTGATGACATGAAGAACGGATTCTGGACGTTGCTCAAACAACCCTACGACGGAGAGGACTTTTTTCTCCCCGACCTGTGCTCGTCCGTGGCCGTTTTTACCCTGATCGTGCTGGCGCAACTGGTAGTGCTGGTGTGGGTGCTGGCACAGCCGGTCGCCGGTGTCTTTGACTGGGTCCAGCTGGCCATGGCGTCGCTGTTCGTGCAGTGGATTGTGCTGCTGTCGGCCGCCGCGCTGTGCCGGTTGCGCGGATGGATGCAGCGTCGGCCGCTGGTGCTGGCGGTGGCGGTATGCTACGCGGTGGTGATTGCGCCGACCCTGCTGTTTACCGTGCTCGGCGACTGGGTTATCTACCGCGGCTTGCAGGGCGCCTTGCACTGGGATGCTCAGCAGTTGCTTCGCCATGGCCTGATTGCGTTGATCATGACCAGTTTGCTGCTGCGCTACTTTTACCTGCAGCAGCAATGGCAGCGTCAGCATCAGGCCGAATTGCGCTCGCGGCTGCAGGCTCTGCAGTCGCGCATTCGTCCTCACTTTCTGTTTAACAGCCTCAACAGTATTGCCAGCCTGATCGAGATTGATCCTGCCAAGGCCGAGCAGGCTGTGCTCGATCTGTCGGACCTGTTTCGCGCCAATCTGGCCAGCCCGGACACGTTGTCGAGCTGGGGCGAGGAGCGCCGCCTGTGCGAAGGTTATCTGCGCATCGAGCAGTACCGCCTGGGGCAGCGCATGCGCGTGCACTGGTCGGTCGTTGCGTTGCCGGATGAGGTGCCGATGCCTCTGCTGACGCTGCAGCCCCTGCTGGAAAATGCCATTTTGCACGGACTGCAGCCCCGGCTCGACGGGGGCGATATCTATATCGAGGGTCGGCTGCATGAGGGGCAGGTGGAACTTGTGGTGCGCAATACCTGTCCTGAACAGACAGACACCCATCACGGCTCGCGCATGGCGATGAGCAATATCCGGGCTCGGCTGCAGGCGCTGTTCGGTGAGCAGGCGCAGCTGACAGGCTGGCGGGATGGGGAATGCTTCTTCAGCAGGCTGGTCTATCCTGTTAAACAACGTCCAACAATGGCAGAGAAGTCATTACCGAATGAAAGTACTGATCGCTGATGATGAACCGCTGGCCCGCGAGCGGCTGGCGCGACTGGTCGGTTCACTGCCGGGCTACAAGGTCTTACCGGAGATGGCCAGCAACGGTCACGAGGCGCTGCAGCTGGTGCAGGAGCATCATCCGGACATTGTTCTGCTGGATATCCGCATGCCCGGACTGGATGGCCTGCAGACGGCGGCCAAGCTGTGTGAAAGCCCGGAGGCTCCGGCCGTCGTGTTTTGTACCGCTCACGGCGAGTATGCGCTCGACGCCTTCGCGGTCAGCGCGGTTGGCTATCTGCTCAAACCGGTGCGCAGCGAAGCGCTGGAAGAGGCTCTGGCCAAGGCTCAGCGGCCCAACCGCATGCAGCTGGCCAGTCTCGGCAAGGCTACGGCATCTGGCGATGACATGCCGGCCCGCAGCCACATCAGCGCGCGGACCCGCAAGGGCATCGAGTTGATACCGATTGAGGACGTGCTGTATTTCATTGCCGATCACAAGTACGTCACCCTGCGGCATGTCAACGGCGAGGTGCTGCTCGACGAACCGCTCAAGGCGCTGGAGGAGGAGTTTGGCGATCGTTTTGTCCGCATCCATCGTAACGCCCTTGTGGCGCGGTCGCGTATCGAGTGCCTGCAACGTACCTCAATGGGTCACTTCGAGTTGTGTCTGAAGGACCTGGAAGGAGAGACGCTGACAGTCAGTCGTCGTCATGTTCCCGGTGTGCGCAGGCTCATGGATCGCCTGTGAGTGACCTGCGACACCCGCCCGCGTGGATGCCTGCCTGACCATGGCGTATGATGCGACCTGGTTTGAAGCGAGAGTCCCATGAGTCGACATCTGCGAATTGCCACCCGAAAGAGCGCCCTGGCCCTGTGGCAGGCCGAGTATGTTAAGGCGCGTCTCGAACAGCTTGACCCGGCGCTCAGCGTCAGTCTGGTTCCGATGGTCAGCCGTGGCGACCAGTTGCTGGACTCGCCGCTGGCCAAGATCGGCGGCAAGGGCCTGTTCGTCAAGGAGCTGGAAACCGCCATGCTGAACGACGAGGCGGATCTGGCCGTGCACTCCATGAAGGATGTGCCGATGCAGTTCCCTGAAGGCCTCGGGCTGTATGCCATCTGCGAGCGTGAAGACCCCCGCGACGCCTTTGTCTCCAACAACTTCGATCATCTCGACAGCCTGCCTGCCGGCAGCGTCGTCGGTACATCCAGTTTGCGCCGTCAGGCGCAGATCATGGCGCGTCGACCTGATCTGCAGATCCGTTTCCTGCGCGGCAATGTGAATACGCGCCTGGCCAAACTGGATGCCGGTGAATATGACGCGATCATTCTGGCTACGGCGGGTCTGGTGCGTCTTGGCTTTGGCGAGCGTATTCGCTATTCGATGCCGCCTGAGGAGAGCCTGCCAGCGGGTGGGCAGGGCGCGGTCGGCATCGAGTGCCGCAGTGACGATATCGAGCTTCAGGCGTTGCTGCTTCAGCTTAACGATGAGGACAGCGCGCTGCGCGTGCGTGCCGAGCGAGCGCTCAATACCCGCCTGAACGGTGGCTGCCAGGTGCCGATTGCCTGTTATGCCGAGCGCGAGAATGGCCAGCTATGGCTGCGCGGACTGGTTGGCGATCCGGATGGTCAGCGCCTGCTGCGGGCCGAGGCGCGTGGCGCGGAAAGCGATCCGGAGACACTCGGCATTTCGGTCGCCGAGGACCTGCTGGCGCAGGGTGCACAGGCTATTCTGGACGCCGTATACGAGGAGGCGCCTGCGCGGTGAGCGGGTGTTTGCTGCTGACCCGTCAGGCGGCGGACAATCAGCGATTGGCTGCACGTTTTGCAGCCGAAGGCGTCGAGACCTGCAGCGTGCCGTTGCTCGAGCTGCGGCCCTGCGAGGAAGGGCCGGTCGAGCGCCAGTACATGCTTGACCTGGATCGCTATCACGCGGTGGTTGTGGTCAGTCCGACCGCTGCCCGGTTGGGTCTGGAGCGGCTCGACCGCTACTGGCCTCAGCCACCGGTTGGTATCGACTGGCTGGCTGTTGGCGCTGGAACCGCGCAGGTGCTGCGCGATTACGGGCTTGCGGCGCAGTGCCCGGCGCAGGGGCAGGACAGCGAGGCATTGCTCGCCATGCCGTTGTGGCAGGCACACTTTGCCCGGCCGGATCTGCGTGTGCTGATCTGGCGCGGCGAGGACGGACGTGAGCATTTGGCCGACCGGATTCGCGCCGCCGGTGGTACGGTGCACTATCTGCCGCTTTACGCGCGCAGCGCGCCGGAGTCGCTGCCAGCCGAGCTGGCAGCTGTAGCTCCGCGGGTGGACCGGTTGATCGTGCTCAGCGTGCAGGCCTTGAGCAACTGGCGCGTGGCCGCCGGAGCGCACTGGGAGCAGCAGCGCCACTGGCGCTGCTGGGTGCCGAGTGAGCGGATTGCGGCGCAGGCCGCCGCCTGGGGTTGTACAGATGTAGTAACCTGTCGAGGTGCGGATGATGCCGCGCTGGTCGAGGCCGTGCTGACTGGCTCGTCGGGATGACAAAGGGGATGCGTGTGGAACCGAGCGAAGCGAATAACAAGACCGAACAGCCGCCGAGTGTGGCCAAGCCCGAAGTCGACAAGGCCGAGCCGGGCAAGCCGAACCCTGCAGCCAGCCGTAAACCGGCGCGCTCTGGTGGAGGCGGCCGCGGGGTGAGTTTGCTGGCGCTTTTGCTGGCTGCCGCTGCTCTGGGACTGTCCGGCTGGCAATGGCAGCAGGCCCGCCAGCAACAGCAGGCCCAGCTTGATTTGCTGGCGCAGCAGGCGAGTCAGCTCGCCAGCGCCAATGCCCGTCTTGATCAGCGCCTTGATGGCGTGCCACAGGGCAGCGACTGGGCGGCGGCACAGAGGTTGATCGCCGAAATGCAGCGTGGTCAGCAGGCGCTGGCTGACCGCTTGAAAGTCCTGCAGGGTGATGGCCGTGACGAATGGAAACTGGCCGAGGCACAGTATCTGCTGCGCCTGGCCTCGCTCCGGCTGCTGGCGGTGCAGGATGTCGCCGCCGCGCGCGAATTACTGGGAACTGTCGACGGCATTCTGAAGTCGATGCCTGACAGCGGCCTGTATGGCGTCCGCGAACAACTGGCCAGTTATCAGGCCGAGCTGGAAAGCTTGCCCGAACTGGATCGTGCCGGCGTGTTCCTGCGCCTGGGTGCCCTGCGTGATCAGGCCGAGACGCTGGCTGCATTACCGGTACCCGAATTTGATCCCGATGAGCTCAGCACCGAAGAGGAATACGCCGATCGCCTGCAGCGCCGTGATCGCTGGGATCGTGTGCTGATGCGTCTTGAGCGTTACGTGCGGGTCGATTTCCAGCGTGGCAAGGTCATCACTCCGCTGCTTGCTGATGCGGAGCTGCAGCGGGTTCGTCGTACGCTGCAGCTGACCCTGGAACAGGCCCAGTGGGCCGCGCTCAGGGGAGAGGAAGAGGTCTATCAGGCCAGTCTTACGCAGGCGGAAAAATTGCTGGCCCAGTACTTCGAGCTGGAGAACCCAAGAGTGCAAGCCATGCAGGCCCAGTTGCAGGGGCTGCGTGAGCGTGCAGTCAGCCTGTCGCCGCCGGATCTGACACCGCTGCAGCAAAGTCTGGCCAACTACCTGCAGTCGCGCGGGGCGCCGCAGGCGGAGGAGCCTGCCGATGAGTAAAAGCTATGTGGCCATCCTGGCGGTCGTACTGGTCGCCGCATTGCTCGGCATGGCGATCGCCGAGGACCCGGGATACCTGCTGATTGCCTGGCGCAATGTGTCGATCGAGACCAGCATCTGGGTCGGTATCGGCTTTCTGTTGGCGTGCTGGCTGTTGCTCTGGCTTGCGCGCTCGCTCTGGCGTTTGCTGACGGCGTCTGGTCGCCGGATCAACCCGTGGTCGCGCCGCAACCTGCAGCAGCGCGCCAGTGCGCTGGCTACCCGCGGGCTGCTGGAATTTGCCGAAGGGCACTGGAAGCAGGCCGTGCGCCTGCTCAAGCGATCTGCCCCACACTCCGAACTGCCGTTGATCAACTATCTTGCTGCTGCCCGGGCTGCCAACGAACTGGAAGACTATGCCGAGTCCGACGCGCTGCTGCGTGAAGCCTATGAGGTTACCCCCGAGGCCGATGTCGCCATTGCGGTGACCCAGGCGCAGCTGCAGATGGTCCGTGGCCAGTTCGAGCAGGCGCTGGCGACGCTCACTCGCCTGCGCAAGGATCACCCCAAGCACCTCTACGCGCTCAAGTTGATGAGCCAGGTCTATTTGCGACTGGAGGACTGGGCGCGTCTGCTGGAACTGCTGCCGGAGTTGCGCAGGCAGAATGCGTTGCGCGAGGACGAACTGCAGGCGCTGGAGCGCCGGGTGCATGCCGCGTTGCTGGCGCAGGCTGGCCAGCGTCTGGCAGCCGCCGATAGCGACCCTGCCAGTCTGGTCATTGCTGCCTGGGAGCGGATGCCGACCCGGCTGCGTGAGGATCCCGAGCTTATCGAAGCCTATGCCTTGCAGTTGCGCGGGCATAGTCGTGAGGAAATGGCCGAGCAGGTGCTGCGAGCTGCCTTGTTGCAGCAGTTCGACGAGCGCCTTGCGAACCTCTATGGGCTGGTCAGGGGCAAGGACTGCGCGCGTCAGCTGGCCAATGCCGAGCAATGGCTACTCAAGCACCCGCATAACGCAACGCTGCTGCTGGCGGCGGGACGGCTGGCCCAGCGGAACAGTCTGTGGGGTAAGGCCCGTGATTATCTGGAAGCGAGCTTCGCCAGCCGCCGGGATATCCAGACCTGCGCCGAGCTGGCTCGCCTGCTTGATCGCATGGGGGATAGCGCAGGAGCTCAGCGGACCATTCGGGACGGCTTCGAAATGCTGGAAGATCACCTGCCGACGTTACCGTTGCCTGACGCCTGAGGCTGTGCGACCTGTTGCAGGCCCCGGTTGAGCTGCAAGCGGGCCTGCTCTCCCGCCTCACCCGGGGTGAAGCAAACGTGCATGGTCGGCTCGGCCAGCAGTTGAGGTGCAAACGCCAGCTTGTCTGCACTCTGGCGCAGCTGAGGGTCATGGGCCATCCAGTAGTGCATGACCTGCTCATCGATGACTGCTGCATCCAGTCTGCCGTACACCAGCTTCAGGAGATTCAGTTCGTCGCTGGCGGCTTCCTTGACCTTGAGCGTGCCTTCGGCCACCAGAGCATCGAACTCGGGCGCGTTGCGATAGCCGCGTACCACGCCGATTCGGTACTGCGCCAAGTCCTCCAGCTTGTCCCAGCGCACAGATATATCACTGCGAACTGCCAGGCCGACGCGGCTGGTGCCAATGCTGTCGGAGTAGAGACACAGGTTGTCATTGGCGAAGTAGCGGGGGAAATAGCCCACGATCTCCGGCTCGGTTGTTGCCGATCGGATGGCTCTGCTCCAGGGCTGGAAGTGGATCAGCAGGGGTTCATTCTGTGTCGCCAGTGCCTGATGCAACAGGTGCGACAGGGTTCCCTGCTCCGGCAGCTCCGCGCCGCTGTAGGGTGGCCACTCCAGGCTGCTCAGCTCCATCGCTCCGGCGGGGGTGCAGAGCAATGGCAGACTCAGCAGCGATGCTCTCAGCTTGGCAGTGCGCATGGGACCTCCCTGATCTCAGCGGTGTCTGATGGCGTTCAGTCTAGGTCGCCGGACAACCGCTGTCATGTGCTGTCAGGGCTGACGTGGCGCGTAGGCGAAGGCATCGGCGAGCATGTGATCTTCCGGCATGCCGGAAGCCACCAGCGCGTCCAGTGTCCCGTAGACCATGGCAGGGGAGCCGCTGACAATAAAGCGGTAGTCGGCCAGATCGGCGATATCCTCACAAACTGCCTGGTGCAGCATTCCCTGACGCTCCGGCCAGTCCGGCTGGTCGCTGATGACTCTGTGCAGGTACAGGTTAGGTGCCTGCTGCCAGCGTTGCCAGTGTGGAGCCTCATACAGGTCATCACTGTGGCGCACGCCCCAGTAGAGATGGATCGCGTGGGCAAATCCCTGCTGCAGACATTGTTCAACGATGCTCTGCATCTGGGCCAGTCCGGTGCCGGCGGCAATCAGTACCAGTGGCTGATCCGGCAGCTCCGACAGGCATGCCTCGCCGAAGGGCGCCTGGATGCGTGCCACCTTGTGTTGCTGCAGATAGTCGATGACTGCCTGGGTGACCGGGTCGCGGGTAAGGATATGCAGCTCTAGCATGCGCTCTTCGCTGGGCGCGGAGGCAATGGAAAAGGCTGCAGGTTCTGCGCCGTCGCGCTCCAGCAGCAGATACTGACCTGGGTGATAACGCAGGGGTTTGCCAGCCGGCGTGCGCAAGCGCACCCGCCAGACGTCGCCGCCAATCGGGCTGCATTCAACCACCTGGCAGGCCAGTTTGCGCACGGGTAGTTGGCCGGGCGCCAGGATCCCTTCCCAATGCAGCGCACAGTCTTCCAGCGGCTCGGCCACGCAGGTGAATATCTCTTCGCCCGGGCCGGCCTCACGGCTGTCCGGCAGTTTCACGCGGCCATGCAGCAATACCGCTTCGCAGACATGGCAGTTGCCGTTGCGGCAACTATTGGGCGCATCAAATCCCTCGCGGCGCGCTGCATCCAGAATGGTTTCGCCTGGTGCGGTCTCCAGGTCCAGGCCGCCCGGCTCCAGTGTGATTCTCATCAATCAATACCCAGCTCTGCCCAGAGTGCGTCCACGCGCTGACGTACCTGCGCGTCCTGTTCAATCGCCACGCCCCACTCGCGGGTAGTTTCCCCCGGCCACTTGTTGGTGGCATCCATCCCCATTTTGCTGCCGAGACCGGAGACCGGTGAGGCGAAATCGAGGTAGTCGATCGGTGTATTGTCGATCATCACGGTATCGCGTTTGGGGTCCATGCGGGTGGTGATGGCCCAGATAATGTCGTTCCAGTCGCGGATGTTGATGTCATCGTCCACCACGATTACATACTTGGTGTACATGAACTGACGCAGGAAGCTCCAGACGCCGAGCATCACGCGCTTGGCATGGCCCGGATACTGTTTCTTCATCGACACCACCGCCATGCGGTAGGAGCAGCCTTCCGGCGGCAGGTAGAAGTCGGTTATCTCGGGAAACTGCTTCTGCAGCAGTGGCACAAAAACCTCATTCAGCGCCACGCCCAGCACCGCCGGCTCATCCGGCGGCCGGCCAGTGTAGGTGCTGTGGTAGATCGGCTTCTCGCGCTGGGTAATGCGTTCAACGGTAAACACCGGGAAGCGATCCACTTCGTTGTAGTACCCGGTGTGGTCGCCAAACGGACCTTCGTCAGCCATTTCGCCCGGATGGATGACCCCTTCCAGCACGATCTCGGCGCTCGAGGGAACCTGCAGGTTTGAGCCGCGACACTTGATCAGCTCGGTGCGCTGGCCGCGCAGCAGGCCTGCAAAGGCGTATTCGGACAGGCTGTCTGGCACCGGGGTCACGGCACCGAGAATGGTGGCCGGGTCGGCGCCCAGCACCACGGCAACCGGGAACGGCTCGCCCGGGTGGGCCTTTTGCCACTCATGGAAGTCCAGTGCGCCACCACGATGGCTCAGCCAGCGCATGATGACCTTGTTGCGGCCAATCACCTGCTGGCGATAGATGCCCAGGTTCTGCCGTTCCTTGTGCGGGCCACGGGTGACCACCAGCCCCCATGTGATCAGCGGGCCGGCGTCGCCGGGCCAGCAGGTCTGCACCGGAATGCGCCCGAGGTCGACGTCATCGCCCTCGAATACCTGCGCCTGACAGGGGGCATCCTTGACGACCTTGGGCGCCATGTTGATGACCTTCTTGAAGATCGGCAGCTTGGACCAGGCGTCTTTCAGACCTTTTGGCGGATCGGGTTCCTTCAAAAAGGCCAGCAGCTTGCCGATTTCTCGCAGCTCGCTGATGCTTTCGGCGCCCATGCCCATGGCGACGCGTTCGGGCGTACCGAACAGGTTGCCGAGTACCGGCATGTCGAAACCGGTGGGATTTTCAAACAACAGGGCAGGGCCACCCTTGCGCAGGGTGCGGTCGCAGACTTCGGTCATCTCCAGCACGGGAGAGATGGGAGTCTGGATGCGCTTGAGTTCGCCGCGCTGTTCCAGGCCCTTGATGAAATCGCGTAGATCGGAATATTGCATTTGAGCTTCAAGCCTCAAGCTTCAAGCTGCAAGCAGTGCGTGGTATGCCGCAGCCTGTGGTGTTTGGTCAGAAGCACAGTGGGTTGACAGTCAGGCCGCCTAGGCGGCCTGACCTGCTGAAAGCGACCAGCTACAGCGGACTGCTTGCAGCTTGTGGCTTTCAGCTTGTCGCTTTAATTCTTGCTGCGCTTCATCGACAGGAAGAACTCGTCGTTGGTCTTGGTATCTTTCAGACGGTCCAGCAGGAACTCGATCGCCGCGATCTCGTCCATCGAATGCAGAATCTTGCGCAGAATCCACATGCGCTGCAGTTCGTCTTCGCTGGTCAGCAGCTCTTCGCGACGGGTGCCGGAACGATTGATGTTGATGGCCGGGAAGGTGCGCTTCTCGGCAATCTTGCGATCCAGGTGGATCTCCATGTTGCCGGTGCCCTTGAACTCCTCGTAGATCACCTCGTCCATCTTCGAGCCGGTGTCGACCAGCGCGGTGGCGATGATGGTCAGGCTGCCGCCTTCTTCGATGTTGCGCGCGGCGCCAAAGAAGCGCTTGGGCTTCTCCAGGGCGTGGGCGTCAACACCACCGGTCAGCACCTTGCCGGAGCTCGGGATCACGGTGTTGTAGGCGCGGGCCAGACGGGTGATGGAGTCGAGCAGAATGATCACGTCTTTCCTGTGTTCAACCAGGCGCTTGGCCTTCTCGATCACCATTTCGGCAACCTGAACGTGACGGGCCGGCGGCTCGTCGAAGGTGGAGGCAACCACTTCGCCGCGCACGGTGCGCTGCATTTCGGTTACTTCTTCCGGGCGCTCGTCGATCAGCAGAACGATCAGGTGGCACTCGGGGTTGTTGCGGGCGATGTTCGAAGCGATGTTCTGCAGCATCAGCGTCTTACCGGCCTTCGGCGGTGCAACCAGCAGGCCACGCTGACCTTTGCCGATCGGGGCGCAGAGATCGATGATGCGGGCCATCAGGTCTTCGGTGGAACCGTTGCCGGCCTCCATGACCAGGCGCTCATCGGGGAACAGCGGGGTAAGGTTTTCGAACAGGATCTTGTTCTTGGTGTTTTCCGGCTTGTCGAAGTTGATCGAATCAACCTTCAGCAGGGCAAAGTAGCGCTCGCCGTCTTTTGGCGGGCGAATCTTGCCGGAAATGGTATCACCGGTACGCAGGTTGAAACGGCGGATCTGGCTGGGCGAGACGTAGATGTCGTCCGGGCCGGCCAGATAGGACGAGTCAGCCGAGCGAAGGAAGCCGAAGCCGTCCTGCAGAATCTCCAGAACGCCGTCACCGAGAATGTCTTCACCGCCCTTGGCGTGCTTTTTCAGGATGCCGAAAATCACATCCTGTTTTCGCGATCGGCCCATGTTTTCGAGGCCCATCTGGTTGGCGATTTCCAACAGTTCGGTAATAGGTTTTTGTTTGAGGTCGGTCAGGTTCATAGGTTCGGAGAGTGATGTAAGGGTTTCGGCAGGAAAGGTTCTTTTCGGCCGCCATGGAACATGGGGCGATCAGCTTGGCTGCGGTGTGTTTTGAGAAGCCGCTGCGCAGGGTGCGTCAGGGCGTTGGAAGCCAAATCTAGCACCGCCGGCCGGTGACGTCCAGCATTGCGGGTGCAAAAAAAGCCCCGGCGGGATTCGCCAGGGCTTGATACATCAGATGTTGCTGTCGAGGAAGGCTGCCAGCTGCGACTTGGACAGGGCGCCGACCTTGGTGGCCTCAACGTTGCCGTCCTTGAACAGCATCAGCGTCGGAATGCCGCGCACGCCGTACTTTGGTGCGGTTTCTGCGTTTTCGTCGATATTCAGTTTGCAGATCTTCAACTTGCCGCTGTAGTCCTTGGCAATTTCGTCCAGTACCGGGGCGATCATTTTGCAGGGACCACACCACTCTGCCCAGTAATCAACCAGAACAGGGGTATCGGACTTGAGCACTTCGTCTTCGAAGCTGCTGTCAGTGACGTGCACAATCAGATCGCTCATGTGTTTCTCCAGAGGGATAAAAAGGCGGAATTGCCGAATCATAGCACCACCCTATACGGCTGCGAAAGGCGATGATCAGTACCGTTGTGCAGGCAATTGTCATCGAGCAGGTGCTAGAATCGAACCAATTCAGACCTGACAGGAAGAGTGCATGGCAGACGCACAGCCGAATGATTTTTCGCTGGTAGCCGCAATTGATCTGGGCTCCAACAGCTTTCACATGGTGTTGGCGCGGGTTGATCAGGGGGAGATACGGATCCTCGAGCGGCTGGGTGAAAAGGTGCAGCTGGCCGCCGGACTCGATGACGACAACATGCTCAGTGACGAAGCCATGCAGCGCGGGTTGGATTGCCTGCGCCGCTTCGCCCAACTGATCAATGGTCTGCCACAGGGTGCGGTACGGATCGTCGGGACCAACGCCCTTCGCGAGGCGCGCAACCGTGGCCAGTTCATTCGTCAGGTTCAACAGGTGCTCGGGCACCGGGTGGAGGTGATCTCCGGCCGTGAGGAAGCGCGGCTTATCTTTCTGGGCGTATCCCACACCCTGGCTGACGACGAAGGCAAGCGCCTGGTGGTCGACATCGGTGGTGGCAGTACCGAGTTCATTGTTGGCGAGCGCTTTGAGCCGTTGCTGCGTGAGAGCTTGAGCGTTGGGTGCGTATCCTTCACTCGCCAGTTTTTTTCCGACGGCAAGATTACCGCCGCCCGCTACAGCCAGGCCTACACCGCGGCCCGCCTCGAACTGATGAATATTGAACAGGCCATTCAGCGCCTGGGCTGGAGCGAGGCGGTTGGCGCCTCGGGCACCATTCGTGCGGTTGGTCAGTGCATTCAGGCCGGCGGTCGCGGCCAGGGAGAGGTAACCCGCGAAGGGCTGCAGTGGCTCAAGCGGAGACTGCTCAAGGCAGCCCACGTCGACAAGCTGGATATGCCGGGGCTGAAGGCGGATCGCCAGCCGATCCTGCCGGCTGGACTGGCCATTCTGGAAGCGCTGTTCGACGCCCTCGGAGTGGAATCCATGCACCACTCCGAGGGCGCCCTGCGTGAGGGGGTGCTCTACGACCTGCTGGGGCGCCATAGCCATGAGGATGTGCGTGAGCGCACGCTGAGCGCGCTGATGGAGCGCTATCACGTTGACCTGGAACAGGCCGCCCGCGTCGAGGCCAAGGCCCAGAAACTGCTGGGCAAGGTGGATGACGCCTGGCAACTGGTCGCCAGCAAGCAGGCACCATTGCTGACCTGGGCGGCGCGGGTCTATGAAATCGGGCTGGATATCGCCCACAGCCAGTACCACAAGCACGGCGCCTATCTGATCGAGCACTCCGATCTGCCCGGGTTTTCGCGCCAGGACCAGCAGGCGCTGGCACTGCTGGTGCGCGGGCACCGGCGCAATATGCCAAGCGCCGACCGGCTGGCCGAATTCGGTGATGAGGCGGTCAACCTGCTGCGCTTGTGCATGATTCTGCGGCTGGCGATTCTCTATCACCATATCCGCGGTTATCAGGACATGCCGGAAATGGCGGTCGAGGCCAGTCAGGACGCGCTGGCCGTAACCTTCCCTGACGGCTGGCTGGAGCAGAACCCGCTGACCCAGGCTGACTTCGAACGCGAAGCGCAGTACTGGGCCAAGGCTGGTTACAGGTTGACGGTTCGCTGAGACGAGTTGGCCAGTTTCTCCAGCAGCGTTGCCTGGGCGCTGCGGGGAATCTGGTTGCCGCTCGGTGAGCTCAGCACGTAGGAGCCGTCAGGTTGCAGAATCCAGCTGCGGGTATTGTCGGTCAGAAAGACCTGCAGCTCCTGCTTGGCGCGGGTGATCAGCTTCTTGCCCTCAAGCGGGAAGCAGGTCTCGACCCGCTTGTCGAGATTGCGTTCCATCATGTCGGCACTGGACATCCAGACCTGTTCCTGGCCGTCGTTGAGGAAGTAGTAGACCCGGCTGTGCTCCAGGAAGCGGCCGATGATCGAACGCACGGTTATGTTGTGTGATACGCCGGGAATGCCCGGGCGCAGACAGCACATGCCGCGGATAATCAGGTCGACTTTCACGCCGCACTGGGATGCCTTGTAGAGCGCCTTGATCACCTTGGCATCGGTCAGCGAGTTGGCCTTGGCGATGATATGCGCGGGCTTGCCGGCCTGGGCGTTGAGGGTTTCCCGATTGATCAGTTCCAGCAGGCGTTTCTTCAGTGTGAAAGGCGCCTGCAGCAGTTTCTTCATGCGCTGGGTCTTGCCCATGCCGATCAGCTGGTTGAACAGCTTGTGCACGTCTTCGGTCAGCGCCACGTCAGAGGTCAGGATGCTGTAGTCGGTGTACAGCCGCGCATTGCCTGCGTGGTAGTTGCCGGTGCCGAGGTGCACATAGCGTTTCAGGTTGCGCTCTTCGCGGCGCAGGATCAGCATCATCTTGGCGTGGGTCTTGAAGCCGACCACTCCATAGATCACTACCGCCCCAGCCTGCTGCAGACGGCTCGCCAGCTGCAGGTTGGACTCTTCGTCGAAACGCGCCCGCAGCTCGATCACCACGGTCACTTCCTTGCCGTTACGGGCGGCATCGACCAGCGCGTTGACGATTTCGGAGTTGGCACCGGTGCGATACAGGGTCTGCTTGATCGCCAGCACGTTCGTATCCTGGGCCGCCTGGCGCAGCAGGTCGACGACCGGTGAAAATGACTCATAGGGATGCTGCAGCAGGATGTCCTGCTTGCTGATGGCCTGGAACAGGTTGTCAGCGCCGGACAGCGCCCGCGGCAGCCCCGGGCTGAATGGCGGGAACTGCAGCTGCGGGTGATTTTCCAGGCCGGTGATCGAGAACAGCCGGGTCAGGTTGACCGGACCGTTGACCTCGTACAGCTCCGCTTCTGTCAGGCCGAATTGGCGCAGCAGAAAATCGGTCAGCGGCTTCGGACAGTTGTCGGCAACCTCCAGGCGTACTGCATCGCCGTAACGGCGCGACAGTAGCTCGCCGCGCAGCGCACGTGCCAGATCGTCGACTTCTTCCGGATCAACAATCAGGTCGGCGTTGCGTGTCAGACGGAACTGGTAGCAGCCGAGGACTTTCATGCCGGGGAACAGTTCGTCGGCATGGGCGTGGATCATTGACGACAGGAACACGAAGTTGTCGCCACCATCACAGAGCTCGTCGGGCAGGCGAATCAGGCGCGGCAGCGAGCGCGGCGCAGGAATGATCGCCATGCCGGAGTCGCGACCGAAGGAGTCGATGCCGTCGAGCTGAACGATAAAGTTCAGGCTCTTGTTCACCAGCAGTGGGAAGGGATGCGTCGGGTCCAGCCCGATCGGGCTGATGATCGGCGCGACCTGCTGGCGGAAGAAGCGGCGAATCCACAGGGTCTGCTTGTGCGTCCACTGATAGCGGCGCAGGAAGCGGATGCCCTTCTCATTCAGCTGCGGCAGCAGAATGTCATTGAGGATGCTGTACTGGCGGCTGACCTGATAGTGCGCGGTCTCGCTGATCTTGCTCAGTACCTGCTGCGGTTGCAGCCCGTCTGGGCCGGTTTGTTCGCGGGCAAAGGTAATTTGCTTCTTCAGACCGGCAACGCGGATCTCGAAGAACTCGTCCAGGTTGCTGGAAAAGATCAGCAGAAACTTCAGCCGCTCAAGCAGCGGATAGGATTCGTCCAGCGCCTGTTCGAGCACGCGGATATTGAACTGCAGTTGCGACAGTTCGCGATGAATGTAGAGCTCGGGCGCGTTCAGATCGGGAACCGGCGTGGCTTCGACCACCTTTTCGCTGAGCTGCGCCGGACGGGTAACCAGATCACTGCGTGCGCTGGTTTCGGCTGGCGGCGCGATATCGTCCTTGCTGGTATCACGGGTGCTGTTGAGCTCTGACATGGTTTCCTCTGTGCAGCTACTGACGGCTGCGTAACTGACGCGCCGCGGTTTTGGCAAAATAGGTCAGGATGCCGTCGGCTCCTGCACGTTTGAAGGCGGTCAGTGACTCCAGAATCACCGCTTCGCTGAGCCAGCCGTTGTTGATGGCGGCGCAGTGCATGGCGTACTCGCCACTGACCTGATAGACGAAGGTGGGTACCTTGAAGGTGTCTTTCACCCGGTACACCACATCCAGATACGGCATGCCGGGCTTTACCATCACCATGTCAGCCCCTTCGGACAGATCCATGGCGATTTCGTGCAGTGCCTCGTCGCTGTTGGCCGGGTCCATCTGGTAGGTCGACTTGTTGCCCTTGCCAAGGTTGCCGGCGGAGCCGACCGCATCACGGAATGGCCCGTAGTAGGCACTGGCGTACTTGGCCGAGTAGGCAAGGATACGGGTGTGGATGTGACCTGCGGCTTCCAGCGCCTCGCGCATGGCACCAACCCGTCCGTCCATCATGTCCGACGGGGCAACGATGTCGGCGCCGGCCTCGGCGTGGGACAGGGTCTGCTTGACCAGCGCTTCGACCGTGACATCGTTCATCACATAGCCGTTGTCGTCGATGATGCCGTCCTGCCCGTGGGTGGTAAACGGGTCCAGGGCGACGTCGGTGATGACGCCCAGCTCCGGGAAGCGAGCCTTGAGGGCGCGCACCGCGCGCTGTGCCAGGCCGTCGGGATTCCAGGCTTCGGCGCCGTCCAGCGATTTCTTCTCCAGCGGCGTGACCGGGAACAGGGCGATGGCCGGGATGCCCAGCTCCACCAGCTCGGCGGCTTCCTCCAGCAACAGATCGATCGACAGCCGCTCGATGCCGGGCATGGAGGCAATGGCTTCGCGCTGTTGCTCGCCCTCCAGGACAAACACCGGATAGATCAGGTCGTCTGCGGTCAGGGTGTTTTCACGCATCATACGGCGGGAAAAGTCATCCTTGCGCATGCGACGGGGACGGCTGAATGGGAAGGGGCGCTGAACAGGGGAATAACTCACGGGGACTCCAGGGGGGTGCGGGCCGCTGTGCACCTGTCTGATTGACGTTATACGTCCAGATTGTGACGGAAATGTGACAACAGGCGCAGGGCAACCTGCTCCTGTGGGGCACCATCAGGACCAGGTGCCAGCTCGACGCGATTGCGTCCAAGCGCCTTGGCACGGTAGAGCGCGGCATCGGCAGCGCCGAGCAGCGTGTTGAAATCATAACCGTGATGTTCGGAACAGGCTACTCCAAGGCTGACGCTCACATGGATTGGCCGTTGCAGGGACTGTCCTTCATGCTGGCAGATCGACTGTCTGATGCGCTCGGCTACCTGGCCGGCGTCGACACTGTCGAGCCCCGGAAGCACGACGATGAACTCCTCGCCGCCGAAGCGCCCGAGCAGATCCCGGCCGCGCAGCAGCAGGCGAACCCGGTTGACCAGGTGACAGAGCACCTCGTCACCGATCTGGTGACCGAATTCGTCGTTAATATGCTTGAAGTGATCTGCGTCAAGCATGATCAGCGTAAGAGGCTCGTTGCTCGCTGCCATGCGCCGGAGCAGTTGTTCCGCCTGCAGCAGCAGGCTGCGTCGGTTCAGCGTTTCGGTCAGCGGGTCGAGTTCCGACAGCCTGCGCAGGCTGTCGAGGTGGCGGTAGTGGGTCATCAGAATCAGGCCGCAGGCCATGCCGATTTGTGCGGCCATTGCGCCAAGCACCGTAATCAGTTGAAGCGGCCCGCCGAGCAGGTCGTTTGGGCTGTTCCAGCCGGTCAGCGAGGCTGCCGGTCGGGCAACCAGGATGAATCCGTAGGTCAGTGCGATGATCCCGCTGAACCAACTGGCGGTGCGCATCGGCGGCCGTTCTGCAACCAGCAGCTCGGTTGCGCAGAGCAGGCAGAATCCGCCCAGCACCAGCGAACTGATGGCATAGCGTACTGTCAGGTTGTCGATCTGATAGCGGAACACCCAAAGCAGCAGCATGGTGATCAGACTGACCGCTATCGGCGCCCATTGCGGCTGGGTGCGGCTGCGAAATTGACGCAGGCCCAGCCATACCAGCCCGAGCCCCAGGGTCATCAGACCGTTGGCCAGAATAATCGACAGCCCGTGCGGGATACGGTCCTGATTGATATTCAGCAGCAGGCCAAGCATCAGCGATGCATTGCCCAGAGCCCATTGCCGCACGCCGCGTTCGGCAGGTGCCTGCCAGGCTGCCAGAGCGAGCAGCAGGGTTACAGCCAGGGTAACGACCGTCAGGGTGACGGTGAGGGTCTTGATATCCAGATCAGCCAGCATGTGCGCACTCATCCTCGACCTTGGCAGGTCGTCAGCGCTGTTTCGTCCGTGACGGGGAGCGGGGCCATATCCGGCCACCGTTACGGCAGACGTTAAATCATCACCGGCGCGCTGCCAACGCCGAGGCCGCACAGATGTGGTCGGGTTTGCACAAATCCTGATCAGGTCAGAATGCCGCACCCGGTATTGCTGTGAGGTGGTTGTGGCACAATGCCGTATCGAATTGCGGGGTTAATCGGAGATGAATATCTGGCTGCGCAGAGTGCTTGTCGGAGTTGCGTTGCTTGTCTGGCTGGCTGGTCTGGTGTGGGCCTACTGGTGGTTTGAGGGGCGCTATATCAAGGCATTTGAGCGACCTGTTTTCTTTCAGGCCGAGCAGGTGGCGCCGCCGTTTGCTCCCGGGCAGGTGCAGGTGGTGCATGTCTGGCAGTCAAGCTGCCCCTGCAGCGCCGGCCACGAGGCCTATGTTGAGGAAATGACCAGACGCTTCGCGGAGCAGGGCGTGCGTTTCGCCCGCTCCGGACAGTATCCGACGAGTGGTATGCCGGCCGGCTTGAGTAACCTGCCTTACTGGCCGATACCTCAAGCATGGTCCGGTTGGCCGGGCGCGCCGTCTATTGCCATCTGGGCAGCGGACGGAAGTCTGGCCTATGTTGGACCTTACAGCGATGGAGCGCACTGCAGTGCCGACAGCAGTTTTGTGGAGCCGGTTGTTCAGGCTTTGCTGGCGGGGCGCAAGGTGAACATCACCCGGCAGGACGCCGTTGCCTGTCTATGTGATCTGCCTGTCGTGGAGAGCTCTGCCGATGTCGAAACCGGTTCCCGAAAGTCTGACCCTTGAAGCGCACTACCTGCATGCCGATCGCGCCATGCTGGGCGTACTCTGGCTTTGCCTGCTGGGTGCGCTGGGGCTCGCCGTCTGGCACGGCACCTGGTTGCAGGCAATGCTGGTTGGTGGCGGAACGGTGCTGCTGGCCCATATCCTTTATGCGCTGATCCGCGGCAGCCTGTTGTTCCGCTGTTTTGTCGCCGCCGCGTTTATGGTCATGTCGGCGCTGCACATCAACCAGGCGCAGGGCACGCTGGAGATGCACTTTTCGATCTTCGTGCTGCTGGCGTTCCTGATCATCTATCGCGACTGGCGACCGATCGTCGTAGCCACCATCGTCATTGCCGTTCATCACCTGGCGTTTTATGTGTTGCAGATGCAGGAAGCCGGGGTGTGGCTGGCTCAGGGCGTGACCTTCGGGCTGGTAATGGTGCACGCCGGATACGTCATCATCGAAGCGGGCGTGCTGGTGTATCTGGCACGCATGTCCTTCAATGAGGCGCGCGAAGGCGAAGTCATGGGGCAGACCGTCGCCCGGATGATTGGTGACGGCAGCGGCGTGGATCTCACCTGTCGGGCCAATATGCGCTCGCCCATGCTTGATTCTTTCAATGCCCTGCTCGATACCCTGGAAAATATGGTCTCCGGTTTGAGCGCCAGCATGCAGCAACTTGGCCAGCTCGGCAGCTCGGTCAGCAAGGGCGCCAGTGACCTGCGTCAGGGCTCGGAGCAGCAGCAGGACAAGACGCGGTATATGGTGCAGGCCATGCTGGAGCTGAGCCAGGCGACTGCCGACGTCGCGCGCAATGCGGCCGATGCGGCGCGGGCCTCCAGTGAGGCTGACAAGCGTGCCCAGGACGGCCATGCGGCGATGCAGGAAATTGCCCGCGAGGTGGCGTCACTGGAGAATAACATCGCGCAAACCGGCGAGGCGGTCGATGGTGCGGCGCAGCTCGCCATCGATATCGACCAGGTGGTTGATGTGATCAAGGGTGTCGCCGAGCAAACCAACCTGCTGGCGCTCAATGCCGCCATCGAGGCCGCGCGGGCCGGTGATCAGGGCCGCGGGTTTGCCGTGGTGGCCGACGAGGTGCGCAACCTGTCGCAGCGCACGGCGCAGTCGACCAGCGAGATCCAGGACTTCATCTCCCGTCTGCAGCAGGCCTCGGAGTCGGCCCGCAGTGCGATGGAGCAGAGTCGCACCTCGGTGCATCGTTGTCTGCAGGTAACGCAAAGCAGTACCGAGATTCTTGCCGGCATTGTCAGCGAGATCGCCAGTATCGTCGGGCGCAACGCGCAGATCGCTACTGCGACGGAGGAGCAGTCGGCGGTCGGCGAAGATGTCGCTACCCATTTGCACGAGGTCGAAGCCGTTGCGCTGGCCAACACCGCCGAAGCGGTCGAGCTGGATCGCCTGTCCGCCGAGCTGGAGAAGGTGCGTGTGGTGCTGATGCGCGATGCGGCTCAGTTCCGGACCGGCCGCTGAGGTCTCAGAGTCTCGCGATCAGGCGGTCCAGGGCATTGGCGAAGGCCTGCTTGTCCTTGTCACTGTAGGGGGCCGGGCCGCTGCGGCCGGCCAGTCCGGCACCGCGCAGCTCGTCCATCAGGTTGCGCACTGCCAGGCGCTCGCCGATGCTGCCCTTGTCGTAGATCTGGCCCCGGGGGTTGATGGCGGTGACGCCGCGGTCGACCAGGCCGGCAGCCAGTGGGATGTCGGCTGTGACCACCAGGTCGCCGGGTCGTGAGTGCTCGATGATGTAATGGTCGGCAGCGTCGGCGCCGGCGGCTACTGTTACCTGGCGTATGCCGGGGCCCGGCGGCAGTTGCTGGGCGCTGTTGGCCACCAGTACCAGTTCGATCTGCTTGCGTCGGGCGGCCTTGACGGTAACGTCGCGTACTGGCCTGGGGCAGGCGTCGGCGTCGATCCAGAGGGTCATGCGGGCTCCTCGCTCAGCTGTTGCCGAGTTCCTGTTGCAGGGCTTCGAGCTCTTCCTGAGCCATCAGCCAGTCTTCTTCCAGTTGGGCGATCTGTTGGCGATACTCGGCCTGACGGTTCAGCAGCTCCTTTAGCCTGTCTTTGCTGGCAGCCTCGTACAGGCTGCTGTCGGCCAGCGCGTTCTCCACCTCGGCGTTCAGGTCGCTGACCTTGTTCAGTTCCTTCTCCAGCTTTTCTGCGGCCTTTTTCAGCGGCGCCAGCAGTTGGCGCTGTTCGGCCGCGGCGCGGCGCTGGGCCTTGGCGTCTACCTTGGGCGCACCTGAGCTGGCTTCCGGGGCCGCCGCCGCGGCCTGTTGCTGGCGGAACTGCGCCAGCCAGCGGGTGTAGCTGTCGAGGTCTTCTTCATAGCTGCGCACACGCCCATCGGCGACCAGCCAGAGCTCGTCGGTAGTCTCGCGGATCAGGGCGCGGTCGTGGGAGACCAGCAGCATGGCCCCTTCAAAGGCCTGCAGGGCGACGGTCAGCGCGTGACGCATTTCCATGTCGAGGTGGTTGGTTGGCTCGTCCAGCAGCAGCAGGTTGGGGCGTTGCCAGGCAATCAGCGCCAGTGCCAGACGGGCCTTCTCGCCGCCGGAAAAATTCAGCACCGGCTCTTCGATGCGGTCGCCCTTGAAGTCAAAGCCGCCGAGGAAGTTGCGCAGTACCTGCTCGCGCTCATCCGGTGCCAGGCGTGCCAGATGCAGTAGCGGGCTGGCTTGTGGGTCGAGGCTGTCGAGCTGGTGCTGGGCAAAGTAGCCGATGGCCAGATGTTCGCCGGTTTTCAGTTCGCCGCCAAGCAGCGGCAGGCTGCCGGCCAGTGATTTGATCAGGGTAGACTTGCCGGCGCCGTTGGGCCCCAGCAGGCCGATACGCGCGCCCGGTGCGAGCTGCAGTTTGACCTGCTCGAGAATCGCCGTTCCATCGTAGCCAAGGGTGCCCTGATGCAGGTCGAGCAGCGGGGTTGACTGGTTACTGGCCTCACGGAAGCTGAACGAGAAGGGCGAGTCGATGTGCGCCGGACTCAGTTCTTCCATCCGCTCAAGCGCCTTCAGGCGGCTTTGTGCCTGTTTGGCCTTGCTGGCCTTGGCTCGAAAGCGGGCAATGTAGCTCTGCATGTGCTCGCGCTCGGCCTGCTGTTTCTCGAAGGCTGACTGCTGCTGTGCCAGGCGCTCTGCGCGGGTACGCTCGAACTGGCTGAAACCGCCGCGGTACAGGTGCAGTGCACGGTTTTCAAAGTGCACGATGTGCTCAACTACCGCATCCAGGAAGTCGCGGTCGTGGGAGATCAGCAGCAGGGTGCCGGGGTAGTTGCGCAGCCAGTCTTCCAGCCAGAGGATGGCGTCCAGGTCCAGGTGGTTGGTCGGTTCGTCGAGCAGCAGCAGGTCGGAGGGGCACATCAGCGCCTGCGCCAGGTTCAGGCGCATCCGCCAGCCGCCGGAGAAGTCGCCGACGCGGCGGCTGCATTGTTCGGTCGTGAACCCCAGGCCGGCCAGCAGGGTACGCGCGCGGCTGTCGGCGCTGAAGCCACCGTGGCTTTCCAGTTCGGCGTATAGTGCGCCGAGTTGCTCGGCCTGCTCCAGGCGCTCGGCCTCGGCCAGCCGTCGCTGGATATCGCGCAGGCGCTGGTCGCCGTCGAGCACATAGTCGACCGCGTTGCGGTCCAGCGCGCTGACTTCCTGCTGCATGTGGGCGATACGCCAGTCGGCCGGTACGCTGCAGCTGCCGGCGTCGGGTTCGATCTGGCCGCGCAACAGGGCGAACAGACTGGATTTGCCGGCACCATTGGTCCCCAGCAGGCCGACTTTCTGGCCGGCATGCAGGGTGAGGTTGGCGTGTTCAAGCAGTCGCAGGGGGCCGCGCTGCAGGGTAAGGGAGTCGATGCTTATCATGGGGCGGGAGTATATCAGCGCCGCAAGGCGGGAGAAGCACAATGAGTAAGACAACCATCGGCTTGCCGCAATGGGCGCAGTGGCTGTATGCCAGGCCGGGTGCAGCGCCTCTGCTGCTGGCGTTGCAGGACGAATGCGACGAAGACGTGCTGCTTCTGTTGCTGACTATCTGGCTCTGGCTGCAGCGGCGCGCACTGCCGGCGCCGCAATGGCAGGCGCTGCATCTGCAGCAGGCAGCCTGGCGGGATGCGGTTATTCTGCCGGCGCGTGAGGCTCGTCGCGGTCTCGCCGGCGACCCCCGGTCTCAGGCGCTGTATCAGATAGCCAAGCAGGCGGAGGTCGAGGCGGAACTGAGTCAGTTGGCGCGCCTGGCTGTCTGGCTTGAGCGCAGCGAGTTGACCGCAGCCGGGCTGCAGCAGTGCCTTGCGGCGGGCTGCATCGGGCAGATGGACGGGCGTCGCGCCGAGCTGGTAGAGCAGCTGGCGCTATGCCTGGAGCGTCAGCTCAGTTCGCTTCAGTAGCGGGCTGAGCTGCAGACTTGGCTGCCGAGGGTTTGCGCCTGGTCGGCGCGCGGCGGTTGCGCGGTTTGGCGGCCGGTTTGGGGGCGTCGCGCTTGTCGAGGGCCTGGGTCACCTGGGCGTCGATGCGGTCCAGCCCCTTGGCCAGGCGCAGGGTCTGACGCACATCGGCTTCCAGCTGGGCGATATAGCGCTCGGCGTTGTTGCGCGATTGCTCAAGCGTTTCCAGCGCCGCGCGCAGGTCGGCAATCTTGCGGCGCGTCTTGCTTGCCGGCTTGTTCGGATCCTCGGCGGTGCGCTCGGCCAGCCTGGCTTCGCTCTGTTTGAGTTTGTCCTCGAGCTTTTCCTGCTGGCGCTGGAGCTTCTCCAGGGCCTTGCCCGCATCCTTGATCGCTTTCTCGCAGGCCTCGGTGAGGTGTTCGTTGAGGGTGCGTGTCAGGGTCTTCAGCAGATGCAGAGGTGAGGCAACCCTGTCGGCGGTTTTTGGCTTGTCTGTGCTGGTCACGAGCAGCTGTTCCTTGGTCTGCGGATTGCTCAGACGGCGCCGAGCAGATCCTTGTGAGCGGTATGCAGTACTTCGATCAGACAGTCTTCAAGCTCGAAACGTTCATGCAACAGGCCGCCCAGCTGTTCCAGCTGCTGTTGCATCTGCGTCTCGTCGATGATGCTGGCTGCCTGACCATAGCGATCATTGAAGGCAACGGCTTCGAGGGTAATGGCTTCGATGCGCGGGTAGACCTGATGAGCCAGCTCAATGCCGCGCTGGTCGTCGAAATCCTGTGCTTCACGCAGCAGCTGTTCGTAGATTTCGAAATGACCGGCGGAAACGTAGTCGACCAGCACGTCACAGAAGGCCGACAGTGCCGTGTCGGCGGAGTCGGGCACCGGCGTGCGTTTGCGCAGCTGGGTGTAGTCCAGGATCAGCTGGTTGCGTTCGGCGAGCCAGCGGTCGATCAACTGGTGAACACCGCCCCAGCGCTCCTGGGAGGTTCTGCAGGTTTCCAGCATCTTCCACCTCTTTTCGGCAGTGTCGGTCTGGCCGACTTAGTGGGTGTGAATGAATCCCGGGCTGGCATCAGAATAGGCCAGTCGGTATCGCCGCATCAAGGCTTCTGATGCCGGTTCTGCAGCAATCAGTCGACCTTGCGCAGGATCTGCATTACACCGAGGACAGAGAAGCAGATGAACGCGATCAGGGTGCCTTCGGCGATGCTCAGGCCGAGAAAGGTCCAGGTCACTTCTGCGCACTGGGCGGTGCCGCTGAAGACTTGGCTTAGCACATCCCAGAAGGGTAGGGTTTCGAGCATGTAGTCCAGCGGCAGAATGCATGATGGCACCTGATCTGGTGGCAAGTGCTGCAGCCAGACCTGGCGGCCGGCAGTGCCTGCCCCAAAAAGGCTGGCCAGCGTCAGCAGAACGCCGTAGGTTCGTGCGCAGGTGCGCTTGCCGTTCTTCGGGCCGGGGTTATGCAGCACTGCGGCAAGGCAGATCAGACCGACGATGATGAGCGCAATGCGCTGGATGATGCACAGCGGGCAGGGCTCCAGGCCAACCACGTGCTCCAGATAAAGAGCGGCTGCCATCAGCAGGGCGGACACAATCAGGGCAAGCAGGTAGAGAGGGCGAGAGGCCGGCAGGGTCATGCGAGATTCCGTCTTCGTTCGGGGGGCGGACGCCTACCTTAGATCATGCGCCTTGGCGCGCACAAGATCCGGTGGTTGCCGGTATTGATGCAAGGTGCTTGCCGGGCTTTGCGGCCCGGCAAGCAGCGGCTGATCAGGCAGTGCCTGCGGCCTCGGCGGCACGACGCTGTTCGGATTGGGCGAACAGGGCGTCGAAGTTGACCGGGGACAGCATCAGGGGAGGGAAGCTGCCACGCAGGACCAGGTTGTCGATGGTTTCACGGGCGTAGGGGAACAGGATGTTCGGGCAGAATGCGCCGAGGGTATGGCGCATGGCCGCTTCATCCAGACCGTCGATGGCAAAGATGCCGGCCTGCTGTACTTCGGCGATGAAGCAGACTTCGTTCTCGCCGGTGGTCACGGTGGCATTGACGGTCAGAACCACTTCATAGATACCCGGCTGCAGCTCGGTGTTGCGGGTATTGAGGTCCAGATTGACGTGAGGATTCCACTGGCTCTGGAAAACGGCCGGCGACTTCGGCGACTCGAAGGAAAGGTCCTTGACGTAGATGCGCTGCAGGCTGAACTGCGGCTGACCTGCCTGTGCGCCGTTGGCGGCTTGATTGTTCTGTTCTTCGGCCATCGTGAAAAATCCTTGAAGTGATGGTTGTGTTTTCGGGTTGAAAGCGCTGCTTACCCTGCCAGCAGCGCATCCAGTTGTCCAGAGCGCTGCGCGGCGACCAGGTCATCACAGCCGCCGACATGGGTGTTGCCGATCCAGATCTGCGGAACCGACGTGCGCCCGCCAGCCAGGCGGGTCATCTCGGCGCGTACGGCGGGCTGACCATCGACACAGATCTCGCGGAACTGCACGCCCTTGCTGGCCAGCAGCTGCTTGGCGCGCATGCAGAAAGGGCAATAATTGCTGCTGTAGATGACGACGTCTGCCATGTTATTTGACCAATGGAAGGTTGTCGGCGCGCCAGCCCGAGATACCGCCTGCCAGGCGGGCGACGTTCTCGTGTCCGGCAGCTTTGAGCTGCTTGGCGCAGCTGCCTGCGTGCTGACCTGCGGCACAGACCAGCAGCAACGGCTTGCCCTTGTGCTTGTCCAGTTCGCCCATGCGTTTTTCGAGCGCGTCGTAGGGAATGTTGATGGAATCGACGATATGGCCTGCGCTGAAGTCCTTCTTTGAGCGCAGGTCAATCACAACCGCCTGTTCCCGGTTGATCAGGGTGGTGGCCTGGCTGGCAGTCAGGGCCTTGCCTGACTTGCGACCCTCGGTGAACAGCAGCAGGGCGAGCACGACAAGAAAGGCGGTGGTCAGCAGATAGTGATTGCCGATGAATTCGATCAGATGTTGGAGAAACTGCATTGAACTGGCTTCCGGGACGCTGAAAGCTCGCGAGTATACACCAAGGTTGGCGGGAACCGAGCATGACAGGCCGCCGCCCGACCAGTAAACTGGGGGCCTTGTTGGCGGCCGACAGGCACGCAGTACCCTTTCCCGATCTTTTCAACGCGAGTTTTTGCCATGACAGCAGCGCCCAAACCTGTGGTTTTGATGATTCTGGACGGCTTCGGTTACAGTGAATCTCCCGACTCCAACGCCATCATGGCAGCCAGGACGCCGGTCTGGGACAAGCTCTGGGCCAGCGCGCCGCACACGCTGGTATCCGGCTCGGGCATGGATGTTGGCCTGCCGGACGGCCAGATGGGCAACTCGGAGGTTGGCCACATGAACCTGGGTGCGGGCCGCGTCGTCTATCAGGACTTCACCCGCGTGACCAAGTCGATTCAGGACGGCGACTTCTTCGAGAATCCGGTGATCTGCGGCGCGGTTGACAAGGCCGTGGCTGCCGGTCGCGCCGTCCACGTCATGGGGCTGCTGTCGCCGGGCGGCGTGCACAGCCATGAAGAGCAGTTGGCGGCGATGGTCGAGCTGGCGGCCCGCCGTGGTGCCGAGCACATCTATCTGCACGCCTTCCTCGATGGTCGGGATACGCCGCCGAAGAGCGCCGAGCCCTCGCTGCAGATGATGGAAGATACCTATGCCCGCCTCGGCAAGGGTCGCACCGTCAGCCTGATCGGCCGCTATTACGCGATGGATCGTGACAACCGCTGGGAGCGGGTCGAGGCTGCATACAATCTGATCACCGAGGGTCGCGGCGAGTTCGGCGCGCAGACCGCAGCCGATGGTCTGGCTGCCGCCTACGAGCGCGGCGAGAGTGACGAATTCGTCAAGGCCACCACTATCGGTGCGCCGGTCAGGGTCGAGGATGGTGACGCTGTCATCTTCATGAATTTCCGCGCCGACCGCGCCCGCGAACTGAGCCGTGCCTTCGTTGAGCCGGGTTTCAGCGGCTTTGCCCGCCAGCGCGAGCTGAAGCTGGCCGGCTACGTGATGCTGACCCAGTACGCCGCCGACATTCCGGCGCCCTGCGCCTACCCGCCGGCAACACTGGAAAACGTGCTGGGTGAATACCTGGCCAAGCAGGGCAAGACCCAGCTGCGCATCGCCGAAACCGAAAAGTACGCCCACGTGACCTTCTTCTTCTCCGGCGGCCGTGAAGAACCGTTCGAAGGCGAAGAGCGAATCCTGATCCCGTCCCCGCAGGTGGCGACCTACGACCTGCAGCCGCAGATGAGTGCGCCGGAAGTGACCGATCGCATTGTCGAGGCCATCGAGCAGCAGCGCTACGACGTGATCATCGTCAACTACGCCAACGGCGACATGGTCGGCCACACCGGTGTCTTCGACGCGGCAGTTGCTGCAGTCGAATGTCTCGACAGCTGCATTGAGCGTATCAGCAGCGCATTGGCCAAGGTCGGTGGCGAGGCGCTGATCACCGCCGACCACGGCAACGTCGAACAGATGTCCGACGAGCACACCGGGCAGGCGCACACGGCGCACACCTGCGAGCCCGTGCCCTTCGTCTATGTCGGTCCGCGTCAGGTCGAGCTGCGTGACGGCGGCATCCTGTCCGACGTTGCACCAACCCTGCTGACGCTGCTCGGTCTGCCGCAACCGGCCGAGATGACGGGTCGCAGCATCATCACCAGCGTGAAGTAAGCGCCGATGCCCAGTGCTCAGCAGGGACGCTGGCGTCGGTCGCTGATGGCCATGCTGCTGGCTGCGATATGTGGTTGGGTTGCACCACTGGCCGCAGATCAGCCGTCAGATTCGCGTGCTGCCCGCGCCGAACTGGAAAAGGCCCAGGCGGACATCGAGCGGCTGAAGGACATGTTGCAGGGCCTGCGGCAGGAGGTCTCCGGCATGGAGGCCGAGCTGAAGGAAAGCGAGACGGACATTGGTCGCCTGCAGCGCGAACGACGCGAGCTTGAGCAGCAGATTCGCGATGGCGAGAGCCGTCTGATCGACCTGCGAGAGCAGACCCGCACCCTGCAGGCTTCGCTCAAGGCCCAGCAGGAGCAGATCGCCCGTCAGGTGCGCGCCGCCTATATGGCCGGTCAGCAGAGCTATTTGAAGTTGCTGCTGAATCAGGATGACCCGGGCCGCATGGCGCGGATGCTGCGCTATTACGACTATGTCGGCCAGGCGCGGGTCGGGGAAATCACCCGTTTCAACGACACCATCGCCGAGTTGCAGCAGGCCAGCGCACAGATAGTCACCCAGCAGACGAGCCTGCAGCAGCAGCGCGAAGGGCTGGCCGAACGTACTGCCGCGCTTGAAACCCAGCAGCGCAAGCGCAGCCAGTTGCTGGCGTCACTGCAAGGTCAGCAGCGCAGTCAGGCCGAACAGCTGCGCGCCCGTGAAGCCGAGCGCGCCGAGCTGACACGCTTGATCAAGCGTCTCGAGGAAGCCGTAGTCAGCATCCCGGTGCCGGCAGGTAACCTGCCCTTCGCCCAGGCACGTGGCAAGATGCCGTTGCCGGTCAGGGGGCAGGTGGCGGCGCGTTTCGGCAGTCAGCGCGGTGCCGATTCCCGATTGAAGTGGGATGGGCTGGTAATCAATGCGCCGAGCGGAACCCCGGTCAATGCCATTCACGGAGGCCGGGTGGTGTTTGCCGATTGGTTGCGTGGCTCTGGGCTGCTGCTGATTCTCGATCACGGCGGTGGCTATCTGACCCTGTATGGCCACAACCAGACCTTGCTGAAGGAAGTGGGAGCCTGGGTGCAGCCCGGTGAGCCCATTGCCACCGTCGGCAGCAGTGGCGGGTTGAGCGAGCCGTCACTGTATTTTGCCATTCGTCACCGTGGTCAGGCGCTGGATCCGCTGGGCTGGTGTATGCTGTCCGGGTGACAGCGCCCGCTGCAGATCACGGGTGGTTGTTGAATATTCCGGACTGGAGAGTTACATGATCGCAGCGCGTCGTCTGTTGGTGGCCGGGTTTGCCCTGGCCTTTGGCCTGTCACAGGTTCAGGCTCAGGAGTCGGCTTCCCAGCCCGCTGCCGCACCGCTGCCGCTGAACGAGCTGCGCACCTTCGCTGAGGTGTTCGAACGCATTCGCGGCTCCTATGTCGAGCCGGTGGACGACGCCACCCTGCTGGAAAACGCCATTCGCGGGATGCTCGAGGGGCTTGATCCGCACTCCGCCTACCTTACCCCGGAAGATTACACCGGCCTGCAAGACTCCACCGAAGGTCAGTTCGGCGGTTTGGGCATTGAAGTGGGGCAGGAAGACGGCTTCCTCAAGGTCGTATCTCCGATTGACGACACCCCAGCCGCCGAGGCGGGTATCGAGGCCGGGGACCTGATCATCAAGATCGACGATCAGCCGGTAAAGGGCATGAGTCTGATGGACGCGGTCGACAGCATGCGCGGCGAGCCGGGTTCCGAGGTTCGGCTGACCCTGGTGCGTGGCGAAGGACGTCCGTTTGAGGTGACCCTCACGCGCGCCATCATCAAGGTCAAGAGCGTCAAGACCGAGGAGCTTGAGCCGGGCTATGCCTATTTGCGCGTTACCCAGTTTCAGATCAACACCGGTGACGAGGTGCGGGCGGCGATCAATCGCCTCAATGCCAACGGTCAGCTCAAGGGGCTGGTGCTCGATCTGCGCAACAACCCCGGCGGCGTTTTGCAGGCGGCGGTCGAGGTGGTCGACAGCTTTGTCGATAGCGGCCTGATCGTCTACACCAAGGGCCGCCTGAGTAACGCCGAGATGCGTTTCAATGCGACCAGTGCCAATCCCTCCGGCAGCGTGCCGCTGGTGGTGCTGATCAACGGTGGCTCGGCCTCGGCTTCCGAGATCGTTGCCGGTGCCCTGCAGGATCTGGGGCGCGGTGTGATCATGGGTACCGACAGTTTTGGCAAGGGCTCTGTGCAGACCGTATTGCCGCTGAACAATGACCGGGCACTCAAGCTGACTACCGCGCTTTACTACACGCCGAGCGGACGCTCGATTCAGGCCCAGGGCATCGTGCCGGATATCCGTGTCGAGCGCGGACATCTGACAGTCGACGAGGGTGAGGTCGGCTTCCGTGAGGCCGATCTGGCTGGCCACATCAATAACGCCAGTGGCAACGAGCGGCCCACGGGCAGCGAGCCCAAGCCGGAGCGCAGCCTGCTCGACGACGACTATCAACTGACCCAGGCGCTGAGCCTGCTCAAGGGGCTGAACATCGCCACACGTGCGCGCGCCGCAGACTGATAAATGAGCTGGACCTTTCTGTCGCGCGTTGGCGTGTTGCCTGCGCTTGTGCTGGGTTTTGCGCTGTTGCTGGGCGCCTGCTCGGACGAGGAATCGCCGGAAAAACCTGCGCCCGTCCCGGTGACAGCAACGGCACCATCAACCGAGTCGTCTGACCTGCCCGTGGTCGAGGCGGACGCTGCTGTTGGTCCCGTCGTCCCGGGTGATGCGCCGCCGGCCTCAGCGGACGAGGTGCCCTCGGTGGTTGTCGAGCCCGAACCGGTTCCGCCGGCGCCGCCCATCGAACCGCCCTTGATGCCGCAGTTGGCGATCATCATTGATGACGTGGGCCAGAGCCTGCCAGGTGGTCGCCAGTTGGTGGCTTTGCCCGGTCCGGTTGCACTGGCCATCCTGCCGTTTCTTCCCCACTCACAGCTGCTGGCCACCGAAGCCGCGGCAGCCGGCAAGCCGGTGATGCTGCATCTGCCGATGGAAAACATGGCCGGCCTGTCGATTGGCCCCGGCGGGTTGACCACGGCCATGCCGGAAGCCGAGTTTCGCTCCCGTTTGCAACTCGCCCTGAATGCCTTCAGTCCGATTCAGGGTGTCAACAACCACATGGGCAGTCGTCTGACTGCGGATCGTCAGCGCATGGACTGGCTGATGCAGGTGCTCGCCGAGCGGCAGCTGTTCTTTGTCGACAGTCGCACCACCGCTCAGACTCAGGCTGTTTTTGCCGCCAAGGCTGCACAGGTGCCGAGCGTGTCACGCGACGTGTTCCTCGATAACCAGCGGACCGAGGCGGAGATTGATTACGAGTTCGCTCTGGCTGTCGCGAAGGCGCGCAAGGACGGCGCGGCGGTACTGATCGGTCATCCGTATCCTGAGACCGTGCGCTATCTGGAGCGGCGGTTGCCGCAACTGGAGGGAGAGGGTGTGCGGTTGGTGAGTGTGCAGGCGTTGTTGGAGCGTTAGCTGCTTGATCGTTGATCGCTCCCATGCTCCGCGTGGGAGCGCCCGTCAGGGCGTGCATCTCTGGTGCGTTCAGTTTTGCATGGCATTGCCGGCTGCGGTGTCGCCTGACCGATGGCTTTTCGCCTTTTACGGCGAGCCAAGGGGGGCCGCTTGCCCAGCCCCCCTTAGCGATCCCCCGGGGCACCCGGCTACGCGGCCCTTCGGGTTCGCTGCGTTGCTCGGCCTGGCGGGGGACGGCAGAACTCGTCGCTGCGCTCCTCAGACATGCTGCCGTCCTGTTTCCCGCCAGCCCTGCGCTACTCGCCCGCGTAAACGGGACTGGAGTCCGTGCGCGCTCCGCCGTCGCTGATCGTTCCAATGCTCTGCGTCTCACCGCCGCTTATCGGTATGGGTAACGTCCGTGCGGTCAGTATCCCAGGCAGAGCGTGGAAGCCGTCAGTGATATCAGAGACGCATCTCGATGCCGCGCTCGGCCATATAGGCCTTGGCTTCGGCAATGCTGTATTCGCCGAAGTGGAAAATGCTCGCCGCCAGCACCGCATCGGCGCCGCCATGCAGTACGCCGTCGGCCAGGTGCTGCAGGTTGCCGACGCCGCCGGAAGCGATCACCGGGATGTGCAGGGCGTCGCTGATGGCGCGGGTGACGCCCAGATCGTAGCCGCTCTTCACGCCGTCCTGATCCATGCTGGTCAGCAGAATCTCGCCTGCGCCCAGCTGTTCCATCTTCTTCGACCACTCAACCGCGTCCAGACCGGTTGGCTTGCGCCCGCCGTGGGTGAAGATCTCCCAGCGGCCGGGCTCGTTCGGGCCGGACACGCGCTTGGCGTCGATCGCCACAACGATGCACTGCGAACCGAAGCGATCCGCCGCTTCGCCGACGAACTCCGGGTTGAACACCGCTGCGGTGTTGATGGATACCTTGTCCGCGCCGGCGTTGAGCAGGTTGCGAATATCCTGCACGGTGCGCACGCCGCCACCGACGGTCAGTGGAATGAACACCTGGCTGGCCATGCGTTCGACCGTGTGCAGCGTGGTGTCGCGCTCCTGATGGCTGGCGGTGATATCGAGGAAGGTGATTTCGTCCGCGCCCTGCTCGTTGTAACGACGAGCGATTTCCACCGGATCACCGGCGTCGCGGATGTTCTCGAACTTGACGCCCTTGACCACGCGACCGTTATCGACGTCGAGGCAGGGGATGATGCGTTTGGCCAGGGGCATGGGCTTTCTCCGAAAGCAGCTGCAAGCGACAAGCTTCAAGCTGCAAGCAAAATCAGTAAACCGGCGCGGACAGCTTGCCGCTTATGGCTTGTGGCTTGCCGCTGCGTTGTCACACAGCGCCTGCGCTTCAGCTACATCCAGCGTGCCTTCATAGATTGCACGGCCGGTGATGGCGCCGATGATGCCGGGGGCGCGGGTGTCGAGCAGGGTCTGGATGTCGCCGATGTGGTGAATGCCGCCGGAGGCAATCACCGGGATCGAGGTGGCGTTGGCCAGCGCGGCGGTCGCTTCAACGTTGCAGCCCTGCATCATGCCGTCTTTGGCGATGTCGGTGTAGACGATGGCACTGACGCCGTCGGCTTCAAAGCGCTTGGCCAGGTCAACCACCTGAATGCTGCTGACTTCGGCCCAGCCGTCGGTGGCAACGAAGCCGTCTTTGGCGTCCAGACCCACGATCACCTTGCCCGGGAACGCGCGGCAGGCTTCGCCGACGAACTCCGGCTCTTTGACCGCCTTGGTGCCGATGATGACGTAGCTGACGCCCGCCTTGACGTATTCCTCGATGGTTTCCAGCGAGCGGATACCGCCGCCGATCTGGATCGGCAGGTTCGGGTAGCGGCGCGCGATCGCGGTGACCGCATCGCCGTTGACCGGCTTGCCCTCGAAGGCGCCGTTCAGGTCAACCAGATGCAGGCGGCGGCAGCCGGCTTCAACCCATTTGGCGGCCATGGCGACCGGGTCGTCGGAGAACACGGTGGCGTCTTCCATCAGGCCCTGACGCAGGCGCACGCAGGCACCGTCTTTCAGGTCGATAGCGGGGATGATCAGCATGTCTTTTTCCTTTGGAAAAAGAGCTTCAAGCTTCAAGCTTCAAGCTTCAAGCGGTCTGGCTTGTGGCTTGCAGCTTGTGGCTTGTCGCTCGATGTTTACCAGCGCCCATCCCAGGCGAGAAAGTTGCTCAACAGCTGCAGGCCGTTGGTGTGGCTTTTCTCGGGGTGGAATTGGGTGGCGAATACGTTGTCCTGGGCCAGTGCGGCGGCGAAGTCGACACCGTAGTGGCAGCGCCCGGCCAGCTGGCCGCTCTTGTCCGGCGCAGCGTAATAGCTGTGCACAAAGTAGAAGCGGGCATCCTGCTCAATGCGGTGCCAGAGCGGGTGGTCGATGGCCTGCTTGACCTGATTCCAGCCCATGTGCGGGACCTTCAGGCGGGTGCCGTCGGCTTCATGCAGCTCATTGCCAAAGAAGCGCACCTTGCCCGGGAACAGACCGAGGCAGTCAACACCGCCATTCTCTTCGCTGTGCTCCAGCAGCATCTGCATGCCGACGCAGATGCCGAGCAGGGGCTTTTCCCTGGCGGCCTGACGGACCACGCCGTCGAGTTCGAGCTGGCGCAGTTCGCTGACGCAGTCGCGAATGGCACCAACGCCCGGCAACAGCACGCGGTCGGCGGCGAGGATGATTTGCGGATCACTGGTCACGTCGACCTGGCGGGCGCCTGCATGTTCAAGCGCCTTGGCAACCGAGTGCAGGTTGCCCATGCCATAGTCGATGACGGCTACATGGCTGCTCATGGCTTACAGGCAACCCTTGGTCGACGGGGTGATGCCGGCCATGCGTGGATCTTCTTCAATCGCCATGCGCAGCGCGCGGCCGAAGGCCTTGAACACGGTCTCGATCTGGTGGTGAGTATTCACACCACGCAGGTTGTCGATGTGCAGGGTGACCTGGGCGTGGTTGACGAAGCCCTGGAAGAATTCCATGAACAGATCCACGTCAAAGCCGCCGACGCTGGCGCGGGTAAAGGGCACGTGCATCTGCAGGCCGGGGCGGCCGGAGAAGTCGATCACCACGCGCGACAGCGCCTCGTCCAGCGGCACATAGGCATGGCCGTAGCGGCGGATGCCTTTCTTGTCGCCGATGGCCCTGGCAAAAGCCTGGCCGAGGGTGATGCCGACGTCTTCGACGGTGTGGTGGTCGTCGATGTGCAGGTCGCCGCGGGCCTTGATGGTCATGTCGATCAGGCCGTGACGGGCAATCTGGTCGAGCATGTGCTCAAGGAAGGGAACCCCGATGTCGAAATCGGCCTGGCCAGTGCCATCGAGATTGATGGCGACCTGGATCTGGGTTTCCAGCGTGTCGCGCGCGACGCTGGCCTTACGCTCAGCCATGGGTGTCTCCGCTGATGGATGCATTCAAAGGCGTGCATTATACGTGCCTGCCAGCCAGAAGGGCTACCGGTGACTGATGGGGTCTGCCAATCGGCTTGATAGGAAGGGCTGTTGCCGGACCATGGCTGACGGCACAATGGCAGCGAAACAGGAGGAGAGCTGCGCGTGGATGTGGATCTGGTGGTCATCGGAGCAGGGGTTGTCGGGCTGGCTGTCGCACAGCGCATGGCGCGCGGCGGCCGCAGCGTGCTGGTGCTGGAGCAGGAAAGCAGCATTGGTCAGCATTGCTCCAGCCGCAACAGCGAGGTGATTCACGCGGGTATCTACTATGCGCCGGGCTCGCTCAAGGCGCAGCTTTGCCGGCATGGGCGCGACCTGTTGTATGACTGGTGCCGCGCCCATGCGGTGCCGCATCACGTCATCGGCAAGCTGCTGGTGGCGGTCACCGAAGACGAGATTCCCGCACTTGAACGGTTGCAGGCCAACGCCGCGGCCAATGGCGTCGAGCTGCTCTGGCAGAGTGCCGACGATGTCGCCGCACGTGAACCGCAGGTGCGGGCGGTGGCCGGACTGTTCTCTCCGCTCACCGGGATTGTCGACAGTCATGCGCTGATGCAGTCGTTCGAGGCGGCGCTGCAGGTCGCCGGCGGCGAGCTGTACTGCAACACCCGGGTCGCCGGGCTGGAGTCGATCAGCGGAGGGCTGCGCGTGACCGGCACCAGCGCGGGCGAGCCCTTCGTTGTCAGCGCTCGACAGGTGGTCAACGCCGGCGGGCTGTTCGCGCAGCAGGTGCAGGCTGCCGCCGGTGCGGGTGAGATCCCGCCGTTGCAGCTGTGTCAGGGGCGCTATTTCAATTACAGCGGTCGCTCGCCCTTTTCCCACCTGGTCTACCCCATGCCGGAAGCCAATGCGGCAGGGCTCGGCGTGCATGCGACGCTGGATCTTGGTGGACAGCTGCGCTTTGGCCCGGATGTGCGCTATATCGATCAACTGGATTATCAGGTCGACGAGGGTTTGCGCGATGTCTTTGCCGGCGCGATTCGCCGCTACTGGCCCGATTGCGATGCCCGGCGGCTGCAGCCGGCTTACGCCGGCGTGCGGCCCAAGCTGTCCGGCCCGGGGGAACCGGCCCGGGATTTCGTCATCCAAGACCACACGACTCACGGTATTGTCGGGCTGGTCAGCCTGCTGGGGATCGAGTCCCCGGGCTTGACTGCCTGTTTGGCGCTGGCCGAACAGGTCGCGATCAGGCTGGATGCCGTGTAGGCTGCATGCAGGCGGCGCGGAGGCCGCAAACGACAAGGAGCAAGTATGAAATCCTTTGCCAAGGTATTGGGGATGGTGCTGGCAGGCATCGTCATTCTGGTGATCGGCGCGCTGTTCTTCCTGACCCGGATGTTTGACCCCAATGACTACAAGGACGACATTCGTCAGGCCGCGCGTGAGCAGGCCAATGTCGAGCTGACGCTGGATGGTGATATCGGCTGGTCGCTGTTTCCCTGGCTTGGTATCGAACTCAAGAACGTGGGTGTGGCGCCGGTGGCAACGCCCGATCAGCCGCTGGCCTCCGTTGGCAGCCTTGGCCTGGGCGTGAAGGTACTGCCGCTGCTGCGCAAGCAGCTGCGCATGAGTGACGTGATTCTCGACGATATCCAGCTGCAACTGGTGCGTAACGATAAGGGTGTTGGCAACTGGGAAAGCGTCGGCCCGCAAGCCAAGCCCGAAACGGCAGGTGCGGGAGGCGACGGTGCAGCCGGCGAAGAGTCGGCGGACAGTGGCCGCAGCTTCGATATCACCGTCGAAAGCGTGCGGGTGACCAACGCCAGCGTGCGCTACGAAGACCGCCAGAGCGGCCGCATCCTGAGTCTGGATGAGGCCAACTTCATGACTGGCGCACTGATTCCCGACGAGCCCTTCGATGTGTCTTTTCAGGGACTGCTGACGACTGATCAACCGGCCATGCGGGTGCGTGTGGATCTGTCCTCGGTGGCGACCCTGCAGCCTGAGAGTCAGCGCTATCAGCTCAGCGCTGTGGACCTGAAGGTCGACGCCAGCGGTGAGCCGTTCGACGGTCGTGCGGTTAATTTCCAGCTTCAGGGCGACGGCATGCTTGACCTTGCCGAGCAGGTTGCCGAGCTGAGCCAGCTGCGGCTGTCGCTGGCGGATATGCGCGCGACTGGCCAGGTGAAGGTGACGGGGCTCAGCACCGAGCCGCAGCTGACCGGTCGGCTTGACGTCGCTGCCTTCGATGCCCGTGACCTGCTGCGTGACATCGGCCAGCAATTGCCGGAGATGGCAGACCCCGGTGCGCTCTCGAGTGTGGCGCTGTCGGCCAACCTCAAGGGCGGTGCGAGCAGCATCATGTTCAACGACCTGCAGTTGGCGCTGGACGGCTTTGCGCTAAACGGCTCGCTGGGCGTCGCTGACTTCGAGCGTCAGGCGCTGCGCTTTGACCTGAGTGGCGACAACCTCAATCTGGATAACTACCTGCCGCCGCGCGAGGCGGGTGAGAGCACTGGTGCTGCTGCCGGCTCCGGTGGCAGCCGCTCACAGTCGGCGCCGGAGGAGTGGAGCGATGAAGCGCTGCTGCCACTGGATGTGCTGGCGAGCCTGGACGTGGACGGCAAGCTGGCGCTGCAGCAAGTCACCCTGACCGGACAAAATATCAAGCCGTTCAGTGTGGCAGTAAAGGCGCGTGACGGTCTGGTACGGCTGACGCAGCTCGATGGCGGCATCTTCGGTGGCACCTTCGCGGCCAGTGGCAGTATCGACACCCGCAAGACGCCGGTCAGCAATGCGCTGAAAGCGCAGCTCAAGGGGATTGATTCGGCGGCCGCGCAGCAGGCTTATGATGTGCCGCAGCAGGTTCGCGGCCTGATGGATCTGAATCTGGATGTCACCGCTGGCGGCAACAGCCTGCGTCGCTGGATGAACAGCCTGAACGGCTCGGCCAACTTCAAGGTAGATGATGGCGCGCTGCTCGGCGTGAATCTGGAGCAGCAGGTTTGTCGCGCTATTGCACTGGCCAATCGTAAGTCCTTGAGCGCCGAGCACGGCAGTGAAGACACGCCGTTCGAGCAACTGAGCGGCAGCTTCACCATTCGAAATGGCGTGGTCAGCAACCGTGATCTGGTGGCTGACCTGCCGGGGCTGGCCGGCAAGGGGCAGGGCGAGATCAATCTGCCGGATCAGCGGATTGATTATCGGCTCGGCTTGCTGCTGGAAGGTGATCGCAGCGAGATGCCGGACGAGGCCTGCCAGGTTAATGAGCGCTATGCCGATATCGAGTGGCCGATCCGTTGCAATGGCTATCTGCATAACGCCGGCAGCAGCTGTGGTGTGGATACCGAGGGTGTGGGCAAGATCGCCGCCAAACTGGTGGGTAACGAAGTGCAGCGCAAACTGGAAGAGCGCATTGACGATTCTCTCGGCGACAAGGCACCGGAACTGCGTGACGCCATCAAAGGGCTGTTTTCACGGTGATACCTGAGGTTTTTGCCCAGCGCGTGCTGGACTGGTATGACGAGCATGGGCGGCACGACCTGCCCTGGCAGCAGGATATGACCCCCTATCGGGTCTGGGTGTCTGAGATCATGCTGCAGCAGACGCAGGTGGCCACGGTCATTCCCTACTATCTGCGTTTCATGCAGGAACTGCCGAGCGTTGAGGCGCTGGCGGCGGCTGACGAGGATCAGGTGCTGCACCTGTGGACCGGGCTGGGTTATTACAGCCGAGCGCGCAATCTGCACAAGGCTGCCAGGCTGGTTGTCAGTCAGCTCGGCGGCGAGTTTCCGCGCAGTGTCGAGGGGCTGTGCGCGCTGCCGGGCATTGGTCGTTCCACTGCGGGCGCGGTGGCATCGCTCAGCATGGGCATTCGTGCACCGATCCTGGATGGCAACGTCAAGCGGGTGCTGACCCGCTTCGAGGCGGTCGACGGCTGGCCCGGCGAGAAGGCGGTACATGACCGTTTGTGGCGCATGGCCGAGTCGCTCACGCCCCAAAACAGGGTGGCCCACTACACCCAGGCGATGATGGACCTCGGCGCGACCCTGTGTACCCGCAGCAATCCATCCTGTCTGCTCTGCCCGCTGCGCGATGGCTGCAAGGCGCGCGCGCTGGGCGAACCGAAGCGCTTTCCGGCATCGAGGCCGCGCAAGGTGTTGCCGGTGCGCAGCTGCGTGATGCCGCTGCTGATGAACGAGGAGGGCGCCGTCTGGTTGCAGCGCCGGCCGTCCAGCGGCCTCTGGGGCGGGCTCTGGTGTCCGCCGGAACTGGATGCCGAAGACGAGCTGGCCGACCTGCTCGGCCGCTTGCAGATGGCTGCGCATGAGCGCGAGGCGCTGGCGCCCCTGCGGCATACCTTCAGCCATTTTCATCTGGACATTCAGCCCCTGCTGCTGCGGGTCTCGGCGCGTCCTGCCGTGGCCGAATCCGGGCAGGTCTGGTATAACCTGCGGCACCCTGAATCGCTGGGTCTGGCGGCTCCCGTGAAGAAGTTGCTGCGCCAGATCGAAGCGCGAGTTCCGTCACTGGCCTGAGAGGAGTTTGTCGATGACACGCATGGTGATGTGCCGCAAGTACAAGAAGGAGCTGCCGGGGCTGGACCGACCACCCTATCCGGGCCCGAAGGGGCAGGCGGTTTTTAACGAAGTGTCGCGCAAGGCTTGGGATGAGTGGCAAAAGCACCAGACCATGCTGATCAACGAGCGCCGTCTGAACATGATGGATCCCGAGGATCGCCGCTTCATCCAGCAGGAAATGGACAAGTTCCTGGCCGGTGAAGAGTACGCGCAGGCCGAGGGTTACGTTCCTCCCAGCGAGTAATTTGCCGGTAAGCAGCTGAAAAAATGGAAAATATTTTCCAGGGTGCTTGACAGGTCGAGGCGCAATCTATTTAATGGCGCCCACGTTGCCCGGGTAGCTCAGTTGGTAGAGCAGGGGATTGAAAATCCCCGTGTCGGCGGTTCGATTCCGTCCCCGGGCACCACTATTTAGAAAGCCCGCTGGCAACCCCAGCGGGCTTTTTTGTTTTTAGTGATTCGAGGCGTCTGGCATCGGGGTTGGCAAGACTCTTGCCTGTTAATTGCCCGGTGTGACCGAACGGCTGATCTTGGTCATGGTTGGCAGCTGTGCTAGGTTTGCCATCAGTACCGCACTCGGATGACTGCATAGGGAACGCTTCCCGATGGCATCGCACCACGAGTGTGATAGCCCCATACCTGACGGCCAACACAGCCTGGTGGATATTGATACGTGACTTCACCCGCTCTGGAAGTGCGCAACCTGCACAAACGTTACGGCGACCTTGAGGTTCTCAAGGGCGTTGATCTGGTCGCCCGCGACGGCGACGTTATCTCGATTCTCGGCTCTTCCGGGTCCGGCAAGAGCACCATGCTGCGCTGCATCAATCTGCTGGAGAACCCCCATCAAGGGCAGATCCTGATCGCTGGCGAAGAGCTCAAGCTCAAGCGCAGTCGGCAGGGCGACCTGGTTGCCGCAGACAACAGCCAGATCAACCGACTGCGTGCCCGCGTCGGTTTTGTCTTTCAGAACTTCAATCTCTGGCCGCACATGAGCATCCTCGACAACATTATCGAGGCGCCGCGCCGTGTGCTGGGCCAGTCCAAGGCCGAGGCCGTTGAGGCGGCTGAGGCCTTTCTTGAGAAGGTGGGGATCGCCGACAAGCGCCACGCCTTCCCGGCACAGCTTTCCGGTGGTCAGCAGCAGCGCGCAGCGATTGCCCGCACACTGGCCATGCAGCCACGCGTGATCCTGTTCGACGAGCCTACCTCCGCCCTCGATCCCGAGATGGTGCAGGAAGTATTGAACGTGATCCGCGCGCTGGCGGAAGAGGGGCGTACTATGCTTCTGGTAACCCACGAGATGGGGTTCGCCAGGCAGGTATCGAGTGAAGTGGTATTTCTGCACCAGGGGCAGGTCGAAGAGATCGGCACTCCGGAGCAGGTATTCGGCAATCCCGTTTCCGAACGCTGCCGACAGTTCATGTCAAGCCATAAGTAAGGAGTCCTTCCATGAAGCAATACAAGAAAGTCTTGCTGGCAGTCGCCACAGCGTTGTTTGTAAGTGCTCCCGCCGTTGCCGAGAGCCTGCGTATCGGCACAGAAGGGGCCTACCCTCCCTTCAACCAGATCGACGCCAGTGGAGAGGTTGTCGGCTTTGACCTGGATATCGCCAAGGCACTGTGTGCCGAGATGCAGGTCGAGTGCACCGTTGTGACCTCGGACTGGGATGGCATCATTCCGGCTCTGAACAACAACAAGTTCGACTTCCTAGTCGCCTCCATGTCGATCACCGACGAGCGCAAGCAGGCGGTAGACTTCACCAACCCCTACTACACCAACAAGCTGCAGTTCGTTGCGCCCAAGTCGTCTGACTTCGCTACCGACGAAGCAAGCCTGAAGGGCAAGACCATTGGTGCGCAGCGCGCGACCATCGCCGGCCAGTGGCTGGAAGACAATCTGGGTGATGTGGTCGACATCCGCCTGTACGACACCCAGGAGAACGCCTACCTGGACATGAGCGCGGGCCGTATTGACGGTGTGCTGGCCGACAACTTCGTGCAGTACGAGTGGCTGCAGAGCGATGCTGGCGCAGACTTCGAGTTCAAGGGCGAGCCGGTGTTCGACAACGACCAGATCGGTATTGCCGTGCGCAAGGGCGACCCGCTGCGCGAGCGTCTGAATGCGGCGCTGCAGACGATCGTCGAGAACGGTACCTACGAGACCATCAACGCCAAGTACTTCCCCTTCAGCATCTACTGATGACCAGTCGGGCCCTGCGGGGCCCGACCTGGATGTAAACTCATGCCTGATCTTCAAGGTTTTGGTCCAGCCCTGCTCGAAGGGACCTGGATGACTCTACGTCTGTCACTGGCCGCGCTGGTGTTCGGCCTGCTGTTTGGCCTGCTGGGTGCCTCCGCCAAGGTCTCCGGCAATCGCGTTGCGCGGTTGTGCGGCGGCTTTTACACGTCGGTTGTGCGTGGCGTGCCGGAGACCGTCTGGGTACTGATGATGTACTTCGGCACGGTGTCGGCGATGAATGCCATCGGTGCCTGGTTTGGCAATCCGACCCTGTCACTGAGCCCGTTTGTTGCTGGTACCCTGGCGCTGGCGCTGTGCTTTGGTGCCTACGCGACCGAGGTGTTCCGTGGTGCGTTGCTGGCCATTCCCAAGGGGCAGAAGGAAGCCGGCCTGGCGCTGGGCATGTCGAACCTGCGGATCTTCTGGCGCATTACTCTGCCTCAGCTCTGGCGTGTGGCGCTGCCCGGGCTCGGTAACCTGTACCTGATCATGCTCAAGGATACCGCGCTGGTCTCGCTGATTACCCTTGAAGAGATCATGCGCAAAGCCCAGACCGCGGCGAATGCGACCAAGGAACCGTTCACCTTCTATCTGCTGGCCGCGTTGATCTACCTGTTCCTCACGGTCTTTATCATGGCAGCGATGCACTGGTTCGAGCGTCGTGCCAACCGGGGTTTTGTGAGGACTGAACTATGACCTGGGCCGAACGCTGGGCGCTGATCGAGCGCTTTTTGCCGCAACTCTGGGACGGTACCCTGGTTACCCTGCAGCTGGTCGGGCTGGCGGTGGTCATCGGTCTGTTTTTTGCCATTCCCCTCGGGCTGGCGCGGGCGTCGCGGCACTGGTATATCCGGGCGCTGCCCTACAGCTACATTTTCTTCTTCCGTGGCACACCGCTGCTATTGCAGCTGTTTTTGGTCTATTACGGCATCTCCCAGTTCGAAGTCGTGCGCAAGAGTTTCCTCTGGCCCTATCTGCGCGAGCCATACTGGTGCGCGCTGATCACCATGACCATGCATACCGCAGCCTATATCGCCGAGATCCTGCGTGGCGCGATTCAGGCGGTACCGCCGGGTGAGGTCGAAGCTGCGCGGGCGCTGGGCATGTCCCGCCGTCAGGCGCTGCAGTACATCATCCTGCCACGTGCCATTCGCATCGGCCTGCCGGCCTACGGCAATGAAGTGATCCTGATGCTCAAGGCCAGTGCCGTGGTCTACACCATCACCATGATGGACATCATGGGTGTAATCCGCACCATCAACTCGCGCACCTACCAGTACGAGCTGTTCTTCCTGGTGGCCGGGGTCATGTATCTGATCATCACGCTGGTCTTTACCCAGCTGTTCCGGCTGGTCGAGCGCTGGCTCAAGGTTGACGCCAGTCGCCCGCAGCGCTGACCCCTGCGGCGTGGATCTGCTCACGCGGTTCACCCGCCTGACGGACTGGCTGCAGCGCCATCAGGCGCTGTGGCGAGCCCGACCTTTCACAACCCCTGTGCTTGCGTGGGAAGCCGACTGGCCCGAATTGGCCGGCTGGTTGCGCGCACGCTCGCTGGCCGATGCCGAAGCGGCGCAGTCGCAACCGGTCCAGCTTCTGGGGGCGCCGGAGCCATTTGGCCAGCTGGCCGCAGAGGCGCAAGCGCTTTGCGTGCTGCCGCGTTGGGAGGCCGCCGTTTCCCCGTCGGTGCCCGAGCTGCTGCACCGTCACATCCCCGGCCGCAAGTGGCAGCAGATTACCCGCTTTGCTGCGGTAGCCACCGCGCGCACGCCGGCGCCGGTTGAACGTTGGGTCGACTGGTGTGCCGGCAAGGGTCATCTGGGCCGGTTGCTGGCCTGGCAGAGCGGTTGCCCGGTCTGCTGCCTGGAGTGGGATGCCGAATTGAACCGCGCCGGCGCCGAACTGAGTGCGCGGCTGCAGGTTGATGCGCAGCATCTGGATGCCGACGTCATGCAGGTCAGCAATGCCGAACGACTTGAACGCAGCGATACGCTAGTGGCGCTGCATGCCTGTGGCGATCTGCATCGACAGTTGATCGAGCAGGTAGTTGCTCGTCAGTGCCGACAGTTGGCGCTGTCGCCCTGCTGCTACAACCGCATCGCCGGCGCGAGCCACCAGCCGCTGTCGCTGGCCGGAAAGACGGCGGCGCTGCCGCTCAGCCGCGATGAGCTGGGGCTGGCACTGCAGCAGAGTGCCACCGCCGGCGCCCGTGAGCTGCGCCAGCGTGACCGCTCGATGGCCTGGCGGCTGGCGTTTGATCACTGGCAGCGTGAGGGCAGGGGAGTGGATAGCTACCTGCCTACCCCGTCACGTGCGCCCGGCCCGCAGCCACAAACGCTCGCAGACTTTTGCCTCGCCATGGCCGCTTACCACGACCTGCAGCTGCCGGTACCGGCGGACTGGCAGGCGCTGGAAGCGCATGGCTGGCAGCGCTTGGCCCAGGTACGCAATCTGGAACTGGTTGGCGGCCTGTTCCGGCGTCCTTTGGAGCTGTGGCTGGTGCTGGAGCGGGCTCTGTATCTGCAGGAGGCGGGCTATCGGGTGCGGCTCGGCGAGTTCTGCGAGCCGGCACTGACACCGCGCAACCTGCTGTTGCTGGCTCAGCGGGATAACTGACAGGCCATCACCAGCCTGTGTACCGCTTGCGCACAGACTTATCCACAACTTGTGTGTATCTGTGGTTATCCACGCCTTCTGTGCATAACTGTGTTGATGAGGTTGTAGTAACTACCTCAAAGCGAGAATCCACGCGGCTTTGCGGTGTCAGGTCAATTGTTGATCAGTTGTGTTTGATGCATGAAAACAAGGGCTTGCGTAGCCTTTATGAAGTGTTGATCGAAAAGTCATGCACAAGTGGACGAACGGTATCCACAGGAAAAAATAGAGGATAATCAGCGCCTGCACGCCGCTGATCTCTTTACACAGAAATTTGGCGATATATAATGCACCCCGCGCCGGTATAGCTCAGCTGGTAGAGCAACTGACTTGTAATCAGTAGGTCCCGAGTTCGACTCTTGGTGCCGGCACCAGACAAATCAAGGGCTGCAGCGATTCTGCAGTTTTTGACCCCGCATTCAGATGTTCCCGAGGTACAGTTTCAGTACAGTCGTACTGATCGCCACCTCGGAGAACAGCATGGCAACGATCGTCAAAACCCCCTCTGGTACTTGGAAGGCTCTCATCCGCAAACACGGATGGCCTACCACCTCGAAGACCTTTCGTACAAAACGTGATGCCCTTGACTGGTCCCGGCGTGTCGAGGATGAGATGGTGCGCGGCGTTTATATTCAGCGCACAGCCTCCGAGCGTATGACGCTCGAACAGGCACTCAAGCGCTACCTCGCAGAGGTAAGCCCTACAAAAGCCCCTAAGACCGCCCAAAGCGAGATTGGCAGCGCGAAGAAGCTCATGGAAAAGCTTGGTAGCTACTCATTGGCGGCGCTGTCAGCAGAAGTCATTTCCGAGTATCGCGATAAACGTCTATCAGAGCGCACCAGGCGTAAAACCCCGGTTAGCAACAATACGGTTCGGTTAGAGCTTGCTCTTCTCAGTCATCTCTTTAATACCGCCATTCGAGAATGGGGGGTGGGGCTTTCTGGGAATCCGCTGCTAAACATTAGAAAGCCTTCCCCTGGTGCTGGTCGAGATCGTCGTCTCAGTGTAAGTGAGGAGGCTCGTTTGTACGCTGCGGTTGATGCTCACACCAATCCCTTTTGGGGTTGGATCGTCCGTATCGCGGTAGAGACAGGAATGCGGTCTTCCGAAATAACGGGGCTACGCATAGATCAGGTTGATGTAGCCCGGCGAATTGTGCGGCTGGACAACACCAAGAACGGGTCCTCGCGTCTGGTGCCCCTTAGCCGTGAGGCGACCACTGTATTTAGGAAAGCCTTGGGCCACCCAATCAGGCCGCTCGATACTGATCTGATCTTTTTTGGGGAGCCAGGTAGGGACGGGAAGCGCCGGCCTTACGTTTTCTCGAAATGCTGGCGAGCGCTCAGGGCAGAACTTGGGATGTCGGATCTGCGTTTCCACGACTTGCGACACGAGGCCGTTTCACGGTTCGTCGAGGCGGGGCTATCAGATATGCAGGTTTCCGCGATCAGTGGCCACAAATCCATGCAAATGCTGCGGCGCTATACGCACCTGCGGGCTGAGGACTTGGTTGCCACCATTGACGAGCTTGATGAGAGGGGGCGGGGGTAGGCCTGTCGATCCGTGAAATTAGAGTGATTTTCGGTGTTCAAATATTTTTTTTCGAGTTGAGCCGAGAATCGCCTAAAAAGGACCCGATTTAGGGGCCCCCCTTCGCACTATTAGTGAAACACCTCTGAAATTGGAGTTTCACTATCATGCATAACCCCGACACTGTGTCTGTGGCAAAGCTTGAGGCTCAATTAGTCTCACTCTATGGCATCCTGCTCACGCGTGAGCAGCTTGCTAATGTACTAAATCGCAAGGCCAGCGGGCTCAGTTGGGAGCTGGGCAGGGCTGATAGCAGTCTTAGACAGATCCTTGAGCCTGCAACATTGCGAATTGGCCGCAGAACATTCTATCGGGCACCTGATCTGGCGATCATCCTTGCGGGGGGGATTGCCCCTTAATGGCTGGCAGATTGAGAGGGTTGCTCGATGCTGGTGGTGTTTCGATCCAACCCTGGGCCCGTGACTGCGTGGGCGTGCCTAACGCTATCATTCGCTCAGCACTCTTTGCCGCCATACCAGACCTGTCTGAGGAAAGAGACCGCTACTTTTATTGCGACCGAGAGGTCCGTGGCCTAAAAGGCGTGCGCGTGCTTCATACCGGGCCTCAGTTATGCCAAGCGGATTTGGAACTCTGGATGGCGTTGCTAGCCCTTCTCCATCAAGCCCCGTTCGGGCAAACGGTCAGGTGCCGCATGAGTAAGGTTCTGCGTGCTCAGGGTCTCACTGACAGTGGAAAAAATCGAGATAAAACCTGGGCGAGATTGATGCGGTTGAGCAAGACGAATCTGACAATCGAGGGCACGGGCTTCAGGTACGTTGGCAATCTCGTCTATTCCGCAGAGCTCAATGATTTTGGAGTGCTGGAGGTTAGTTTGAGTGAGAGAATGGCAGCCATGTTCTCTGCAGGCCGCTATACACTGCTCGATTTAAGAATTCGGTTGGCTCTGCGCGGCCAGCCGCTTGCTGGGTGGCTGTATGGTTTTTATGTATCTCACCGGGACCCCTACACCCTCAAGGTCGATACCCTTCGAGAGCTTTCAGGCAGCACCGTGGCGTCACGGGATAAATTTTGCCAGCAATTGCGGGTTGCTCTGGCAAGGGTCCAATCGGCGGCGGAGGAAAACGCAAAATATTGTCAATTCGAGGTAGAGGGGGGAGCTCAAGGGCGAGTAAGTTTTTTCTGGTTAAAGAGGCCGTTCTAGCCGGTAGGTGGGTCCGTTCTTAACGGTAGAACTCTGTCCTAGGCGGTAGAACCGGCCGTTCTGAGCGGTAGTTTTTTCCGTCCTTGACGGTAGAAAAGTCCGGCCTCAGCGGTAGGGGTGCTCGGGTGGTTTTCCAGTAAGCTGCCGATTATAAAAGAGTTTTCCTCTACGGCTGTGTTTGCTAGTGGTTTTTACCTGCAGTTTACAAGTTATCTAACAGGGGAATGGGTAATTGCGCTGACTTGACCACCTGTTTGCGTTCGATTTGACCGTCACGCCTTGCGATCGTAACCGGCAGAAATCGGCCAAAAGCGGACTGATTTGCTAAAAACTGAGAGGGGGCTCACAGGCGCCCCAGAAGTCTCTGCCCTATGGATCTATGGCGTCAGATCATTTTGCTGGAATGTATCTACCCGTACCGATGATGGTGAGGGACTTCGCCCCACGTGTCATCGCGACATACAGATGCTTAGCGTCAAGCGAGTCTGCATCGAGGACGACTGCATGGTCGTATTCCAGGCCTTTGACCAGCAGCGTTGTCCCAATGAGCTTCCTGTGGCTGAGAGGTCGCCCCGTATGTCTCATTTCGCGCTGATACAGGTTTGCGGCCTCTGAGAGAGTTGCTCCCTCTCCATCTATGTGTAGCTGGAGCACGTTGAGTAAGCGATACAGGAGGTCACGGCGATACGGCGATGTTTCTGGATTTGAATTCAACGCCAGGTAAAACGACTTGAGGTGGCTGCTTGATGGGTTGTTGAGGTAGTCATTCGCCGCATGCAGGACCAAGGGGTGCTTTGTGGTTCTACTAAGTTTCGCCACCTCGCCTCTCTGGGTTCCAGCAGTCAAAGCCTTGGTCACGCCAGTAAAACACTTCTTCGCAAAATCCAAGACGATAAGAAATCCTGCTTGGGCAGTCTTCGCGGCTCCTAGCTTCTTGATGAATAAGTGAAGGTCTTTGCCTTCAACTTCCTCGATAGAAGAAAATCGACCTGCCATGCTTCGGGCCAAACGGTGGGTCTTATTCTTGGACCTGGGGTCCCCACCGTGCAGAGCAATCACGCTCTCGTTGTGCCCTAGCTGGCCGCAGAGCGATGAATGCTGTTTGGCCTCCAGGAACGCGGGGGCGGTTTCAGCGTGAATCACGCTGCGTGGCAGTCCATCAACTAGATCAATTTTCTGCCCCAGCTCAATTTGCTTCCGCGCCTCCTTCAGCCAAGCGCCCAGCTCATGTGCTTCAGCCTGCTTCCAACGCCAAGGGGTATCTAGCTCGCCCAGGCGTTCGAAAGTAGGGTAGACACTTTCGTTCCAGTCCACAGGCTTACCATCCTCAAAGTCGAAGATGGCCTGCAGAGGATCGCCCAGGATCCGGCAGGGAAAGACATCTGCTAAGGCACAGACCAGAGAGTGCTGAGAATCGGAGCAGTCTTGGTATTCGTCTACATAGACTCCCGTGTAAGTGGCCGATACGACACGGCGAATGAACTGCTTTTTCAGCAATCCAGAGCAGCTTTCATAGAGTTTGTTCCACTGCTTGCCGGTCGGGTTTTCAGTCGCCCAGCCGGAGCTTTGGGGGTAGGCCAAGCAAGGAGGTGTACGAATTTTTGTGTAACCGGCTAATGAGCGACACTGTCGCTCCGAACCGGAGACACGATGAGCAAGAAACTACATCCCATCACCGACGAGCTGCTGGATCAGCTCTTGGCCAACTATC